>Ga0210394_10000114_pt1 | contig 195436 bp, 164 predicted proteins | sample IncBWC12MmetaG_FD_160121 | JGI IMG/M metagenome (GOLD analysis project Ga0210394, IMG submission 160121) | Forest soil microbial communities from Barre Woods Harvard Forest LTER site, Petersham, Massachusetts, United States - Inc-BW-C-12-M | ecosystem: Environmental > Terrestrial > Soil >...
AGGAAACCGGCAAGCTCATTGCCTGGCGCAAACAGGAGGGCGACCGCGTCACCAAAGGCGAGCCGCTTCTCGACATCGAAACCGACAAAGCGGTGATGGAAGTGGAAGCGCCTGCCGACGGCATTCTGGTGGGAATTTCTGCTGCTGCTGGAGCCGACATTCCCGTGGGCCAGACGATCGCGTGGATCGTGGCTCCTGGCGAAAAGCCTCCGGCAGAAAAAGATTCTGCAACTGCCGCACCGGCTGCTCGAGCCAGTTCGCAAAAAACAGAATCGCATGCTGCGCCGGTTGCAGCCAATGTATCCGGATCTTCTGCCGCCTCCAGCGCCAGGATTTCTCCCAAGGCGCGGCGGCTTGCGAAGGAATTGGGCGTGGCTATTGCAGCCATGCGTGGCTCCGGACCCGGTGGTGAGATTCTCGCGTCGGATGTGCAAGCTGCGGCTGCTTCGCCGGTCGCTTCAAGCGCGGCCAATCCCGAAAAAATATTCGGTCGCCTCGAAGTCCCAAGCACTCTTGGCCGCCTCATGGCCGAACGAACAACGCAAAGCTGGACGACGGTTCCTCACTTTTTTGTCACTCGAGAAATTGATGCGAGCACGCTCAACCAATATCGCGAGAGAGTAATCGCGGAGATCGAACGCACGCACCAGATCCGCATCACGCACACCGATCTGCTGGTCGCGCTGATTTCGCGGGTGCTGCTCAAACATCCTCGCTTGAACTCGAGCTGGACCACCGAAGGCATCCGTCTTCATGATCGCGTGAATATGGGAGTCGCCATCGCGGTGAACGACGGCGTAGTCGCAGCCGTCATTCCCAGCGCGCACACTGCGACTCTGCCGGAAATTGCAAAGCAACGTCGAGACGTTGCAGAGCGCGCGCGGGCAGGGAAGCTGCGCCCCTCTGACATTGCCGATGCGACGTTCACCATCAGCAACCTCGGCATGTATCACGTCGACGAGTTCACCGCGATCATCACGCCGCCGCAAGCTGGAATTCTCGCCGTGGGCAGCATTGGCGATCGAGTCGTTGCGGTGGAAGGCAAACCTGCGGTGCGCCCGATGATGACGCTGACGCTCTCCTCCGACCATCGCGTGGTCGATGGCGCGCGGGCGGCAACGTTCATGGAGGAACTTGCGCAGGCGCTGCGCGATCCGGGATCGATTCTGAGTCAGTTTTGAGTTAGGCTTTCAGGTATTGCCCGATCACCGCAGGAAGTTCCATGAAAGCTGCAATCCTTGCAAGGCTGAAAACTCCACTTCAGATTCTTGACGCGCCCAAACCTCAACTTGCGCCGAATGAAGTTCTGTTGCGGATACGCGCCTGCGGCGTCTGCCGCACCGATCTTCATATCGTCGATGGCGAGCTTTCGGAGAAAAAGACGCCGCTGATCCCTGGCCATCAGATCGTTGGGGTCGTCGAAGATAGGGCAACGACTGAACTGCCGCTCGGAACGCGCGTTGGAGTTTCATGGATGGGCGGCATCGATGGCACCTGCCCGTACTGCCGCCGCGGCCTCGAGAACCTTTGCGACTCGCCGGTCTTCACTGGGTATACGGTCGATGGCGGATACGCCGAGTACGCCGCTGCGCGCAGCGATTTTGTTTATCCGCTGTCTCCGGAGCTCGACGACCTGCATGCCGCGCCCCTACTGTGCGCGGGCATCATCGGCTTTCGCAGTTTGCGCGTCGCGGGCGTGGAGTCCGGCGACCGCGTCGGACTCTTCGGTTTTGGGGCTTCGGCGCATCTTGCAATTGCGGTGCTGCATTCATGGAAGTGCGAAGTCTATGTCTCGACCCGTGGCGCTTCGCATCGCCAGTTGGCAGAATCGCTGGGAGCAACATGGGTTGGGAGTGAGATCGACAAACCGCCCGTCGCGCTCGACCGAGCGGTGACCTTTGCGCCTAGCGGAGACGTGGTAGTTGCCGCGCTTTCGAGCTTGCGCAAAGGTGGCGTCGTTGCCATCAACGCCGTCCATCTTGATCGCATACCCGAGTTCGATTACGACCGCCTGTTGTGGGGAGAGCGGCAAATCCGCAGCGTGGCCAATATGACTCGGACCGATGCTCGCGACTTTCTCAAAATCGCCGCCGATATCCGGCTCCAGCCCAAGGTCACGGTGTTCACTCTTGACCAAGCCAATGAAGCGCTCGCCGCCGTGAGGAATGACGCCATCAATGGTGCGGCGGTTATCGTACTCTGAGGCTTGCGTAGTTGAGCATTCTCAGCCGCGAAAAATTTCGGGACAACAGTTGCAGCAGAGATGGCACGAGCGTGGCTCGTGCGCCACCCACGTGCCATTTACCTAGTGTCCCGCTGACTCTAGGCTGTCGTTGAGCGGCACCTGAACGAGAGAGGGCTGTTCAGAGTGCTCCTCTAATTGAGCGCTGCAACTTGCGTCCCACGACTGAATTTGAGTCTGGGACGCTTTTTTCAGCCGGCGAACCTATCGCACATTGGGAGAGATCTATTGGTCGGGGCGCGCGGATTTGAACCGCGGACCCCCTGCGCCCAAGGCAGGTGCGCTACCAGGCTGCGCTACGCCCCGACATGACTGGTACGTTTGATTCTAAAGCACGCTCTAGCTTTATTACCACTGCGACAGGACTTCGCATCGCTTTTCCGGACATCTCATCTAACTTTCCATGGGTAATGGTTTAGCGATCTCGGTATTGGATCTGGTAAGCATGCGACCCGGAGAATCGGCGGGCAGCGCGATTGCCCGGTCGGTCGATCTCGCGCAACATGCGGAGCGTTGGGGATACAAGCGTTATTGGCTGGCGGAACACCATTCCATCGCTGGATTGGCTTGCTCAGCCACGCCGGTGCTCATCGGTCACGTCGCTGCAGCGACCAAGACGATTCGGGTGGGCAGCGGTGGTGTGATGCTACCGAATCATGCGCCGCTCGTGGTGGCGGAACAATTTGGCACGCTCGCTGCAATTTACCCGGGGCGAATTGATTTAGGGTTGGGACGCGCTCCGGGCGGTGACTTTCAAACCATGCGCGCGCTCCGAAGGGACCTGGGACAGAACGGAGATGATTTTCCTGCGCTGCTTGCTGAGCTGCGTGCCTATCTGGGACCGGAAAAGCCCGGACAAACTGTGAAAGCAATTCCAGGTCAAGGCAGCAATGTGCCGATCACATTGCTTGGTTCGAGCGGGTTCAGCGCGCAGTTGGCAGGCAGCTTAGGATTACCGTTTGCGTTCGCCGCACATTTTGCTCCCCAGTATTTGTATGCTGCGGCGCAGCTCTACCGCGAGAGCTTTCGCCCGAGCGAGGTACTACGCAACCCGTACCTGATGGTAGGCGTGCAGGTGATTGCGGCCGAAACGGATGTGGAAGCGCGCCGGTTGTTTACCACTCCGCAGCAGCGCTTTCTGCGATTGATTCGAAACCAGCCAGTCGAATTGTTGCCGCCAGTGGATTCAATGGAGCCGCTGTGGAACGACTGGGAGCGCGCGGCGGTGGAGGCGAGGCTGAGCGAGACGATTGTGGGCTCGGAAGCAACAGTACGGGCGGGACTGCAGAAATTAGTCGACGATACTGGGGCCGCCGAGGTAATCGTTGTGACGGATGCCTATCACCACGAAGACCGGCTGTGGTCATATGAGCGGATGGCCGGCGTAGCAACGTCGATCGTTACGGCAAAGAATGACTCCGCCGGAAATGAGAAGATGAAAGAGAAGCCGACCGCGGCCGTCGGACTCTGATCTGCGTGAGCGAGATAAAGTCCGCAAGAAACAAGGAAAACTAGAGGCGAAGACTTTAACAATGGCAATTAACGGGAACGGTGCGACAAAAATAACCGCCGTTATCTTCGACTACGGGGAAGTTCTTTGTCACCGGCCACCGGACGAGGAATTCCATCGTCTGGCGAAGGTATTTGGTGCCGATGGAAAATCATTCCAGAAATTGTGGGACAAAAATCGCGGTGCCTTCGACCGCGGAGATCTGACAGCGCAAGCGTATTGGTCCGCGGTGGCGGAAGATGTGGGCGCTGATCTCGATCCTGAACAGATCGATCACGTCTGCAGGTGGGATGTGAGCATGTGGGGTTCGGCGAATACGCGGATGGTGGCGTGGCTCAGGCGGCTGCGCGAGGCTGGAATCAAGACGGCGCTGCTTTCCAACATGCACCATGACATGATTGCTTACTTGCGCGAGAACTTCGATTGGATCGATCAGTTCGATTTTATAACCTTCTCTGCCGAGGTCCGTCTGATCAAGCCGGATGCCGCCATCTATGAACACACCTTGCGCGGTCTTAGAGTCACGCCAAGCGCGACCTTATTTGTCGATGACCGGGAGATCAATATACGGGCAGCCCGCAAGGTTGGCATGCACGCTGTGAGATTTCAATCCACAGGGCAGCTTCGGAAAGAGCTCGAAGAAATTAGTTTCCCAATTCTTCCCAATCCCGAGTGAGATTTGTGGCAGATTAATTCTGCACGAGTCTATGACGAAACCAGGGTGCCACCGAGTGGGACGGGTGCCAGATCAATCCAACAATTGAGCGCCTCTTCGCGCACAAATGTGAGCCGGTCAAGCCGGATGCGGCGAGTGCCGGAATATTGCCGCCAGCGGGTGCGAGCAATCTCCAGTGCCTGCTCTGCCGCTTGTTCACTCGCCATTTTTCCGATCGTGACATGCGGAATGTAGGGCCAGTCTTCTCGGCCAGCCAGCGCTTCAGTGTTTAGCCGGTCGTGCAATTCTTCGAGTTGAGGCCCCCCATGGTCCACGCCGATGTAAACCGTAGGCGTGGTTGGAGCAAACGATTCCATCTCGCCGAGAATTACTTCGAAGGGATCGACGCGTCCGCAAATTGAAGCCAGCGCCTGGAGAGCGGCATTTTCGCTTGCCCGCAGTGTGCGCGGCGGCAGCAGCGTGAGGTGAGCCGCAAGATAAGGCAGGTCGGGATGTAGCTCCCGCCGGAGATTCTCTACGAACTCTCCCACTGGACTTTTTACGTACGCAACCAACGCATACCGCAAGCTCTGCATATCCCTGAGAAATTATAACCTTCTTCCGCCGCCGATATTCGGCTGTGGGTTGATAAAGTGGGAGCGTCTTCGAATGGTCACCTGCGGGTAACCTGCTTAGCGCTGCACTCTTCCCGACCCTCGTTTGCGGAGAAGATCAAAAAGGTGCGCGCCTGATTAGAATTAGAATCTGAGAAGCAATAAGACGCAAAGGTCGCCTTTCTCAGCCTTTTGCGTAATAACCCTGTGATTACCTGCGGTTACGTTACCCGTGCCGAGAGTGCATGGCCCCAGGTACATTTCCCTCCCGTGCGTTGCGAAGGCTTCCGCCGGGCTGTAAACAGATGACAGGGAAAGGCTTGAAACCCGCGCCGGTAGCCACTTCGGGCGCGTGGAGTTTCAGCCAGCCGGAGGGCAAGAATGCAGATCGGAGTTTACGGTTCAGGTTATCTGGGCACAGTGATTTCGGCCTGTCTGGCGGATTTTGGAACTCCAGTTTCATGTTGTCATCCTGATCGCACTCGCATGGTCGAGATGGCTCAGGGGAACATTCCATTCCACGAGAAAAATTTAAAAGAAGTCATCCGGCGGAACGTGCGGGCAGGCCGCCTCACGTATTCCACCGACATCGAATCGTTTGCGCGCAAGACCCAAGTGATTTTTCTGGCCGAAGACAATGCGGAAAATCTTTCCGACGTTGTGCTACGCATCGCGCGGCTGGCGCCTAAGCCTCCGATTTTGACCGTCGTCACTCCCGTATCAGTGGGCACAGCTGGGGCGCTGGAAAAGAGTCTTAAGGATGCGGGCCTGCAGGGGACAATCGTTTCTCAGCCCATGTTCTTCACCGACGGTTGCGCGGTAGAAGATTTCAACTGGCCCGACCGTCTGATTCTGGGAGCAACTTCGACGGAAGCGATACAGATGCTCAAGCAGATTTTTCATCCGCTTGTGATGCGTGGCGTGCCGGTGATTGTGACCAACCAGGCTACAGCCGAACTCGTGCGGGAAGCTGCGACGGCTTTTGTCGCGACCAAGATCTCTTTCATCAACGAGGTGTCAACGCTGTGCGAGCGGGTCGGCGCGGACGCCGTGAACCTGGCGCTGGCTCTCGGTCTTGATAAGAAAATCGCTCCACGCTGCTTGCAACCTGGAGCGGGCATGGGCGGTGTCTTTGCCGAATCAGACATGGATTCGCTCTCGGAACTGGCGCAAGCGAACGGGGTTTCGTTGAGAGTGCTGAGCGCGGCGCGGGAAGTCAACCTTACGCTGGCTGATCGCTTAGTCGAGAAGATTGCCCTGGCCTTGAATTCGGTGGAGAACAAAGATGTGGGAATTCTCGGTCTCGCCTTCAAGCCGAATACCAACTCGGTGGCCGGGTCCTCTGCGGTGCGTTTAGCCGAGCACCTCGTGGCCAAAGGCGCGCGCGTACGAGCTTATGATCCGGTGGCGCTTGGCGAGGCCAAGACGCGCCTGAATGGCTCGGTGCGCTATTGCGAGTCAGCGTATGCGGCGGCGGAGGGCATGGATGCGCTGGTTGTAGGAACGGGCTGGCCGGAGTTTCGCGCGCTCGACTTCGACCGCATCAAGCATCTCCTCAAAAACCCAATCATCGTGGACACCAAGAATCTGCTCGACTCCGTGCGGCTGCGTGCCATGGGGTTTGAGTATGTCGGCGTGGGACGCGGGTGAAAGCCGGCGCGTCCGCAAAAGTATTAGCGTGTGAAATCCTCCCCGAAACCGATCAGCCCAGGAAATGTGCGTGCAAGGATTTGTAAACCCAGGAACTGTGAACGAAGAGCCTCTTACCGCCGCGACCCGCCCCGAGCCCATCGCTCTGTCATCCCGATGTTCTGGTTTGATCTCTGGGGCTCTCGATAGTATTTCCTACAGTTTTTTCTGCGTATCCTTCTCCAGCCTGATTCACGCGCTGGGCACCGTTTGGTACCGTTTTTCAAGCGAGGAGTGATTACTCTCGTGAACTCCTGTACTACGATAGGAGAATCTTGCACACCCAGCCGAGCTGCTTTCAGAACTGGATGACGTCTAACTCACTGCTATAAGTGGGCGAAGTTCCCCACTTCTGCCCGGGCTGGTTATAAGTCTCGAATTGCAGCGAGCCGCCGGGTTCGATATAAACGGGCGAAACACAGCTGCCCGGCGCCCCGGAGGGCCCTCCCACAATCGACGCTGCGCAAGGCATCGAAGTCTCGTTATTCCAATAAACCAACAAGCCTTCGCTCACCAGGTCGTTCGTGGGGCGTACGGCAATATTCGTAGCCAGGAGAATATTTGCTCCAACACCGCCTGCGACGAACACGGTTTTCAGCTTGGGATAGGTGGCATTGCTCCAGTTAAGGAGGTTGTATTCGTAGTCAGTCAAAGGGCCTGACCCTTGCGCCGGACTGCCAAACTGGACCGCTCGAAGACTGTAGCTGCAGCCGGCGGTCAGAGTGGTGAACGAGCCGTTGCCGCCACCATATCCAGTGGAAATTTGTGAGCCTGCGCCGACGATCACGCCTGACCAACCGGCCGATAACTGCCATTTGCAACTGCTCGAAGCCACGACGGAGAACAGCCAGGGATAGCCGGGGAAGGAGAATTCGTAGCCGCCATTGGCCCCGATGATGGAATAATTTAGCGGCTCCTTGACCCCGCCCTGGGACTGGCTTCCTGCTGGCCAGAAGCCGAATCCGAAAGTAAAGAGATTGTAGAAGCCGGAATATGTTCCATCCGTTTCAATGGTGGCTGCGGTGTTGGCTTGGTTGCGGATCAGACTGCAGCCATTGGGCAGTCCATTAACCGCCGGGTAGGTGAAGCTGCGGAGTTGGCTATTCTCATCGGTCCAGCGCAGGATGGCGTTGGGGACGCTGGTTTGCACGTCGCCGACCGCGACGCAGATCAAATAGCTTGCGTTGACCGTTGGTGCAGTGATGACAGGAGTAGCAGGCAAGAGCGACGTTTCGTTGAGGAAATCCTTGCGAATTTCGGTGAGCGAGGCGTGAGCCATCATCCACGGCGCCAACAGCAGGAAGAGGAGTGCGACAGTCTTTTCGATCAATCGAATCTCCTTGACCTTCCACAGTAGATTCTGGACGCGCCAAGGTCACGGTTGTTAGTCACACCAGAGCGATAGCTTGTGGTGGAAAAATCGGTTTCGGGACGGCCGCTAAGTCGCGCCGCGTACAGAGAAAGACAACCCTGAAGATCGGTTGCTATAATCAGCGTGGTGGTGGGAATAGCTCAACTGGCAGAGCACCGGACTGTGGCTCCGACGGTTGCGGGTTCGATTCCCGTTTCCCACCCCAGATTTAAAAAGCTTAGCTCATACTTTTAGTCAGTAACTGACTGATTGCCCGCCCTGCGATTTTCGAGCTTGCGCCTCTGAGAGCATCGTTCACCGGATCGCCGTAAATATTCATCGTGCCCGGGATGTCCCCGTGACGCATCGCCCGCTGCTGAACGCTGATGGGGGTTCCAAGCTCATCGAGCCATGCCCGATAGCTGTGGCGGAAGCTATGTGTTGACACACGTGCTCGATTCCCGCATCCTGACACGCCCGGACCAGCTTCTCATGGAAGCAAATGTACGAGCGTGGCTTCTTTCCCTGCCGATAAGGGAGAGGCGAACACCCAATCGGCTTGACTCCGTCGAGAACAGGCAGTGCCACCTGGATCATTTGCAACCCGGTGGAGTCATCCAGTTTCACAGTACCGATCCACGTCTTTCCACTCATCGGCACTTCATGTTTGGGCATTCCCTTGTGGGTCCAGTGTTCGGTTTTTGCATTAAATCCCACCTTTGCCGCCGTCCGCCCCGGAGACGAAGATTTTGACGATCTGGTCGTTGCATAGGCCCTTCAGATATTGGGAAACAGCGCTCTTGCCAATTCCCCGCACGAAGAGATCGAGAATGGAAAGGCTATGCATTTCCGAAACCGCCACCGCAGCCGAGTTCCTGGCCGCAACCTCCCAGTAAAGACTGAATAGCGCTCAAAGGGATGCACGCAAACAGGAGCTGCCGACGCCCATCGGTGTGTGGTCGAACGCGAAGGCGGGAACTTTGGCGACGAGTGTCCGCCGAACTGTGTCGCCAAGGCACTGACGATTGCACCGCACGCATTCGATCAGAAGTTTTTTTCTTTGCTGCATCTCATCCTCATTTTGCTGCCGGCAATTTAGCAGGATTTTGCGCTACCCTGCGAGCACGGCGGCCCGCGCGGCTCCGAATAGGCCTGCATCGCTGCCGAGTAAGGCGCGGGTGATGATGGTTTTTCGTTCCATGCTCGCGGCAGCAGCGCCTGCCGAGCTTTGCTCGGCTTGGACAGCCGAGAGCCTGCCCTGAGCTTGTCGAAGGGGCGGCTGTCCCCACATTGCATCTTTTTCTGAAGAGTTGCTGCTCAGCGCATCGGCGGGGACAGTTAGGGCGTAGACCAAGGAGCGCTGGCGGAGTTCTTCGAACATGGTGGGGGCGAAGGCGTCCCAGGCGCTGGAAACGCCGCCGGCGAGGACGTAGGCATCGAGATTCAACACGTTGACCGCGCCGGCGAGCATCATGCCAAGGTAGCGGCCGAAGGTGTGGAAGATGCGGCGCGAAGGTTCATCACCCTGCATCGCAAGATTGTAGATCGCGAGAGCGCCGAATTCTGCGCCGGATGCGGCCTTGGCCAATGCAGGCGCTTCGCTGCTGGCGATGGCTTCACGAGCCATGCGCATGATGGCGCTGGCGGAGGCGTATCGCTCGGCGCATCCGCGATTGCCGCAGCCGCAAGGAACGCCGTCGGGCTCGACCGTGACATGACCAAATTCTCCGGCCATGCCATTCATGCCGTGCCAGATTTTTCCTCCGAACACGATGCCTCCGCCGATGCCTGTGCCCAGCGTGAGGATTGCCACGTTGTCGACACCACGCGCGGCGCCCAGCCATTGCTCGCCGAGCGCGGCGACGTTGCCGTCGTTATCGATGATGACCGACGCGTCGTTTTCGAGCAGAGCGCAGGCACGCAGGCGGCGCTCGATTTCGGCGCGCACGGGATAGTCTTCCCAGCCCGGAAAGTTGGCCGACTTGCGCACGGTGCCGGCCTGAATGTCGATGATGCCGAGAACGCCAATGCCCGCGCCGCGAAAGCTCCCTGACGCTTTGTGCGTCGTGGAAACGCGCTGAATAGCGTCGCACATTTCGTCGATGGTGCGGTCGGGACCGAGCGCGACTTTGGTGTTGAGAGTTACTTTATCGAGAAGCTGTCCGTCAACGGTAACGGCGGCGATGCGCAGGTTGGTGCCGCCGAGATCGACTCCGATGGAGAAATCAGGCATGGGATTTGGGTTCGGGTGTTAGGCGTCGGGTCTTCGGTCTTGGGCAAAAGCTATGACCTGGGACCTCGCACACGATTATAGGGCATTGGGTTTCGGATCTCGGGTGTTGGGCCTACGCGCGAGGCCGGGTGAAGCGGAGATCCTTCGCTCCGCCTGAAAAACGGCTGCGCTCAGGATGACGCCGGCCGGGATTGTATCTTGGCGAAACCTGAGACCTAGCACCTAAGACCTAACACCTTGCTTCGTTACTTCTGGCATTTCGGGCAGTAGTGGCTGCTGCGGCCGGCGATTACGATGCGTTTGATGGAAGTCTTGCAGACCATGCAGGGTTCGCCTTCGCGGCCATAGACGCGATGTTGCAACTGGAAGAAACCTTCTTCGCCGTCGGCATCGACATAATCCGAGATCGACGAGCCGCCGAGTGCGATCGCTTCCTTTAAGACTTCTTTCACCGAGGTCATCAACTTCGCCAGTTGGTCGCGGGTGATGGTCGAAGCGCGACGGCGAGGGCGAATTCCGGCGCGGAAAAGGGATTCGTCGGCGTAAATATTTCCCACGCCTCGCAGCAATTTCTGGTTGAGCAGAGCGCTCTTGATGGGGGTTTCGCGGCCACGAAACAAATCGATGAAACGATCGAGATCGACTTCGAGGGGCTCGATGCCACCCGCGTCGAAGCCGCCAGTACGGGCGACGCTGAGACGACCGAAGCGGCGGGGATCGACGAAGCGCAGTTCCCGGCCGGACTTCAGTTTTAGAATCGCATGGGTATGCTTCAGAACTTCCGATTGCGGGTCACAGACTTGGAGGCGTCCAGTCATGCCGAGGTGAACGATCCATTGGGCCTGGGAACTCTTGTCAGCATCAGTGTGAGCTTTCGGTGATTTCTTATGCAGCGGTTTCGATTTCTGGCTTTTAGCGGACAGGAGTGTCCGCTCCACACGGGCTGGTTCGAGATCGAAGACGATGTGCTTGCCGACGCGCCGGACCGTGAGAATGCGGGTGTGCTCGAGCGTGGCGGCGATTTCGTGCGCGGGAGATTTCAGGGGCTCGGGTTTATTGCCGAGCCAGATTGACTCGATACCGTCGCCGGAAACTCGCGTGTGCAGGCCGCGGGCGATGGTTTCAACTTCGGGGAGTTCGGGCATGTCCTCAAGTGTAAAAGAAGGATTGGCCTCCGGGGCTAAAGCCCGTTAAATTTTGAGGTGAGGCTTGACGCAGGCTTGGAAAGCCTGCTCCACCCTTTCAGCTGCGGTTCGGTTTCATCTGCGGTGAGTTCGGTTGTTGCTTTCGGAGTGTTCGAGCTATCGAAGGGTGAGACGCAGGGAATGAGGCGACTAGTCTTTGAGAGGGACAACGGTTTGGCCGTCGCGGCAGAAGGTTGCGACTTTCTGCGGATCGCCGTTGGCCTGGGGCAAGGTCATTACAGGTCCGTAGCAGTAGACGGCGTGGCCGTTGGCGGCGAAGTACCAGCGGCCTTTAGTAGCGGGCTGGCTCAGGTGGCCGGAAGGCTGACGAACCGGCTGCGCAGGCTTGGCGGCCGACATACTGCACAACAAGGCTAGGGTCAGGGCCTTCATTATTTTTAAACGCCACGCCGATAAATGTCTGGGGGACGTTTACTACTCTTGCGATACCACTTACTGCTTTACAACTTTCCACTGGAACCGGGAGTTCGAAGCTAAAACTTCAAATCACAACTAAATCGTGACTAACGAACGACGCTGATCGATTAAGTCGGAAGCGGGCGTGGCGGGAAGCTGGGTCTCGGGCTTCGCGCTTTTGCCTGCTCCGGACGAATGGTGCCGCGGTGCTGCCTGGGTCGACGGAACCTGCATTGGTGAAACCTGGGTTGACGGAGTCTGGGATGACGGGGCCTGGGCAGACGGAGTACGAACGCAGGGTTGCTCCTGGGCCGACGGAGCTTGCATTGAGTTTTTTTCTGCGATTGCCTTACCTCGTAGTCCCCACAACTCCCGGCTTTCCGGGAGCAAAATCTTGATCATGTTGCTTTGCGACTGGATGGTTCGTCCCTGCTCGACGATGAGCAAAGTCATGAGGCCGTAGGAAATCACGAACAGGACGGTCAGAAGCGGGAGCAAAGTGATCTTTCGCTTTAGAGCTGGAACCGCATTCACCCCGGCATTTTCGAACGACGTCGTCATGTGGCACTCCAGTCCCCATTACTGCGGGTAGCCATGAGATTGCAGCTAGCGCGCCAATGATCAGAAGGGCCGAAACACGCTGAAATGGCTGGGGTTAGGACGATTTAGCGGGATCGACAGCGGAGTGCCAAGTGCAACCGAATGCACATAAAGAGCAGAGGTACCGTTACCAGTTTTGGTTACTGAGGGCCTGAAACTGGCGCTGGGTACGGCGTTCGATGAAGTTAGGGATCCTTCGACTGCGTAAGAGCTTCACTTCGTGAAGCTCTTACTTCGTCTCAGGATGACAACTCACTTCGTGCCCAGCAGAAGCTTCGCGATGGTCGCTAGCTGCATGTTGGAGGTGCCTTCGTAGATTTTTCCGATCTTGGCGTCGCGCCAATATTTCTCGACGGGATAATCTTTTGTGAAGCCGTAGCCACCGTAGATTTCGACGGCCAGCGACGTGACGCGCTCGGCAACCTGCGAGGCGAAAAGCTTGGTCATGGCCGCTTCCTTGACGAAATTTACCCCTGCGTCTTTCATGCGGGCGGCGTTGTAGACCATGAGCCGCGCAGCTTCGATCTCGGTTGCCATTTGCGCAATCTGAAACTGGATGCCTTGAAACTCGGAGATCGACTTGCCGAATTGCTTGCGCTCCTGCGCGTACTTTGCGGCAAATTCCCAGGCTCCGGCGGCCACGCCGATCATCTGCGCTCCAATGCCGATGCGACCCTCGTTCAAAGTTTCAATCGCGATCTTGTAGCCTTTGCCGGGCTCACCCAGCACGTTTTCCCGGGGCACGCGGCAGTCTTCAATGATGAGTTCGCAAGTGGAGGAGGCGCGAATGCCGAGCTTGTCTTCTTTTTTGCCGACGCTGAATCCGCGGAAATTTTTTTCGATTAGGAATGCGGTGATGCCTTTGTATCCGGCCGCGGGATCGATGGTGGCGAACAAAACGAACAAGCCAGCTTCCTTGCCGTTGGTGATCCAGAGCTTGCGGCCGTTGAGGACATAGTCGCTGCCTTTGAGCTCGGCGCGCGTCTGCAGGCCGAAGGCGTCGGAGCCAGAGCCGGCCTCGCTGAGAGCATAGGCGCCTACGGTGTCGGCAGCCATCTTGGGGAGATAGCGCTTCTTCTGGTCGGAGGTGCCCCAGCGCAAGAGCGCGTTGTTGACCAGCGTATTCTGCACGTCGACCACGACGCCGGCCGAGGCATCGACGCGAGATAATTCTTCCACCGCGAGAATCGCTTCGAAGAACTTGGCCCCGCCGCCGCCGTACTGTTCGGGGATTTCGATCCCCATCAGACCGAGCTGAAAGAATTCGTGGATGAGATCTTTTTCGAAGATGCCCTTCTCATCCATCTCCTTGACCAGTGGACGAATTTTATCGGCGGCGAACTGGCGAATGTTGTCACGGAAAAGGAGCTCGTCGTCGGTGAGGGTGGTCAGAGGAGTGGGAGGGGCGGATTGTAGCGTGGTCTCGGGCATGAGAACACCTTCAGGCGGAGGAATAGCAAACTGGTAATTTTAGCATTGTCGCGAGAGTTGGGCTGGCAGACGATAGCTGCGAGTGCGAAGCAGTAGGGTATAACGAAATCTCGTGGCGGAGGGTACGATTAGGGATTAGTGTTTCGGACGCGAGTGCACCAGCTTGAGCGTGTCGGCTTGCAAGATGCGGCGAATCTGATTGCGGGCGTGGACGGACCAGGGGCCGGTGGTATCGAGCTTGATGTAGGCCTGCCAGTGCTTCAATGCCTTGCGCGGCTCGCGTGTTTTTTCGTAGGCGAGCGCGAGGTTGTAATGCGCGTCAGCATAGGTGGGGGCGAGTTGGATCGCCATCTTGTAGGTCTGAATGCCTTCCTGCACACGTCCGGTTTCGTCGAGGACGTTGCCTAAGTCGAAGTAGGCGAGAGCGTAGCGAGGATCGGATTGCAAGGCGGCGCGGTAGTGTTTTTCGGCCGAAGCGAAATCCTGGCGATTGTAATAAAGCGTTCCGAGGTTGATGTGAGCGGCGGCGTGGTCGGGCTGAAACTCAAACACTTTCTGGTAGGCCGCAAGAGCCTCAGACTGCGTGGCTGGATCTTCTTCGAGTGCGATGCCACGGGCAAACCAGACTGCGGCATCATCCTCGCGGGGAGTGCCTTCGGTCTCTGGAATCGGAGTGCTGGTGACAATTTTTTCGCGAACGGCGAAGTCCATCACAAATTGTCCGGCGATCGGCTCGAACAGTTTGCCTTCGTGGCGGAAGGCGACGCGGTGTTTGTTGGTCGACGAAGCTCCGGCTTCGAGAAGAGGATTCTGCATGCCCGCAGCCTGCTTCTGCATCGCCTCAAGCGATTGGCGGATCACCGCTGGGCGCACACGCATAGCACACAGGTCGCGCACTTTTTTAATTTTCAGCAGGTCAGCGAAAGAATAGGAAGTGGAAGCGGCAATGAGACCAGCACGCTCCCAGTTCGCCAGTTGGCGCGGGGCAAGGCGAAGGATCCTAAGTAAATCTGTTCGGCTGTACACTACGGCTCAACCTCTCGCGTGCGTGCTCCACAACGCAAGAACGATCTGACGGTCATTATCCGCAACTTGAGACTACAAACGCAACAAGAAACTCTTGTGGATCACTGTGGAGAACCTGGTTAATTTACATGCAACGGAAGTGGTGCACACTCACATGACCGGCGGTCAATTCGGCTAAACGGCCACTGCAGCCTGATATTCCTCGTAGGTTCCTTTGAAGTCGGTGATCTTGTGATCGCTCTCGAAATGCCAGATGCGGGTTGCGACCTCGTCGATCAAGTCGTGATCGTGGGTTACGAGAAACACCGTCCCTTGATAACGCTGCAGAGAAATGTTCAAGGCATTGATGGCTTCAAGATCGAGATGGTTCGTGGGCTCATCGAGCACCAGCACGTTGGGCTTTTGCAACATCAGTTTGCAGAAGAGCAGGCGCGCGGCCTCGCCGCCGGAAAGGACGCTGGTGGATTTAGTGGCTTCTTCGCGGGCAAAAAGCATTTGCCCGAGCAAGCCGCGAATTTCTTCACTGACCGCGGCAGGATTCCATTGATGCAACCACTCGAGCACCGTAGTGCCGCCTTCGATGAGGCTGCGGTGATCCTGGGCGAAGTATCCGATGGACGCTTCGTGACCCCAGATCACTTTGCCGGAATCGACGAACGGGCCGTCGTAGCCACTGGTCTTGCGCAGCTCGGCTTCCGGCGTGGTGGGCGAGTTCGCGAGCAAAGCGTTCACGAGAGTGGTCTTCCCGGCCCCGTTGCGTCCCATGAGCGCGATGCGTTCGCCGCGCGTGATGCTGGAAGTGAAATCGCGAATGACTCTCTTGTCGCCGTAGGCTTTGCTGAGATGCTCGACTTCGAGAACATGCTTGCCCGACGGCCGTTTCTGTTCGAATTTGATGTAGGGCCGCGCGATGTTCGACTTGGCCAATTCCGTGACTTGCAGGCGCTCGACTTCCTTGCGGCGGGACTGAACCTGGCTTGAACGGGTACCGGCGGCGAAGCGCGCGATGAACTCGTTCAACTGCGAAATCTTTTTTTCGCGTTGCGCGTTCTGCGATTCGATCTGCGAGCGTACCTGGGTCTTTGCGAGCACCATCTCGTCGTAGGAGCCGGTATAAGTGATGATGGTTTCGTAATCGATGTCGGCGATGTAGGTGCAAATGCTGTTGAGAAAATGCCGGTCGTGCGAGATGGCGATGACAACGCCGTCGTAAGCGTTCAGAAATCCCTGCAGCCAGTGGATCGAATCCAAGTCTAGGTTGTTGGTGGGTTCGTCGAGTAACAACGCCTGGGGATGGCCGAACAGAGCTTGCGCCAGGAGCACGCGGACTTTCTGTCCACCTTGCAGTTCGGACATTTTTCTGGAATGAATGTCTTCCGGGATATCCAAGCCGTCGAGCAAAATCGCGGCGTCGCTTTCGGCGGTATAGCCGTCTTCTTCACCAACGATGCCTTCGAGTTCGCCGAGCTTCATGCCATCTTCGTCGGTCATCTCAGGCTTGGCATAAATCGTGTCGCGCTCCTGCATGGCCGCCCACAGGCGCTTGTTGCCCATAATGACGGTGTCGATGGCGGTGAAGGCGTCGAAAGCAAACTGGTCCTGCGACAAAACGCCGATCTTACGCGGACGAACCACGGTGCCTTTTTGCGGCTCGATTTCGCCGCTGAGCAACTTCATAAAGGTAGATTTGCCCGCGCCGTTGGGGCCGGTGAGACCATAGCGCTTGCCCGGCGTAAACGCCGTGGAGACTTCATCGAATAGAATTTTGGCGCCGAAGCGCATGGAAACATTGCTGACTGAAAGCATGATGCTGATTTCTCTTCTTCTGCGCTTCGACTGGGAAACTGCGTCAGGAAGCGATCATCTGAAACTGCGGGGAATTTCCGCCAAAACGGTACGCAGCTGGAGCTAATAGAATATCACGCGCGCGATTGATCTTGCCTGGCGAGGTCCTAATCGTGCAGGCACTATCCGATTTTAATAAGCTGGCCGCGTTGGATCGAGTTGAGTACTTTAAGAATCTTCGGTGCGTGGGGCAGCAAATCATCGAGACGGCTTGATAGGGCTTGAACGAGAGTGATTGCGATGCTGCGGTGCTGCAGGTTTTGTTGGTACTCGATTCCCTGGTCTACAGTCAGAAATACCTGAAAGCCAGCCAGTTCAGCCAGTCTCAATAGTTCCCCGTTCTTCTTGCCAGCCAAACCGGCCTCGGGCACAGTTTTAGTCTATGCCGGGAAGGTAATTTTTCAATTTTCTAGGGACGCACTCGTCGAGCAGCACTTTCATCACAATTCGCTGAGAACGAGTGTCTTGGCATGCTCGAGGGCGTGAATGGCCGCCTCCCGCGTTACCGTAGGAAAGTCGTCAAGAAACTCGTCCAGAGTTTCTCCGCCTTCGATGTAATCCAAGAGCGCTTGAAACGGGACACGTGTCCCTCGAAAAACAGGCGTGCCTCCTAGTATTTCGGGATCTCGAATTATGACACCATTGAGAGAAGCCATCGGGAACCAATCCTCCGATCAGTAAAGTTTACTCTGATGGCGAGCAGAAAGCATGGATTGGCTTTGAACCGAAACTCAGTGCCCACCGCTCAACTCTCTCACAATAGCTCCCACAAACTGCTTGGCGTCGCCGAAGAGCATTAGGTTGTTGGGGAGGTAGTAGAGGGGGTTGTCGATGCCGGCGAAGCCGGGGCTCATGCCGCGTTTGATGACCATGACGGTGTGGGCTTTGTCGACATCGAGGATGGGCATGCCGAAGATGGGGCTGGACTGATCGTTGCGGGCGGCGGGGTTGGTGACGTCGTTGGCGCCGATGACTAGGGCTACGTCGGTTTGGGGGAAGTCGCCGTTGATCTCGTCCATTTCGATGAGACGGTCGTAGGGGATGTCGGCTTCGGCGAGCAGGACGTTCATGTGGCCGGGCATGCGTCCAGCGACGGGGTGGATGGCGAAGCGAACGTCGATTCCTTTTTTCGTGAGGATGTCGTAAAGCTCGCGAACTTTGTGCTGCGCCTGCGCGACGGCCATGCCGTAACCGGGAACGATAACCACTTTGTTGGCGGCAGAGAGAATTGCGGCAGCTTCTTCCGGGGTGGCGCTGCGAACGGGCTTCGCTTCCTGAGCGCCGGCAGCGGCGGCTTGCACCTGGCCGAATGCTCCGAAGAGGACGTTCGAGAATGACCGGTTCATGGCTTTCGACATGATGACGGAGAGAATGAGTCCGGAAGATCCGTCGAGTGCGCCGGCGATGATCAGCAGTTTGTTTTGTAGAACGAATCCCATGGCGGCTGCGGATAAGCCGGCGTAGCCGTTTAGCAGCGAGATAACGGTGGGCATGTCAGCGCCACCGATGGGGATGACCAGCAGAATTCCAAAGAGAAGCGAAACACCAACGACTACTGGAAATAATTGTTTGGCCTCCGGATGCAAGACCAGCCAGATCGCGCTGCCTACGGCGACAACGAATAGTAGGAGGTTGACGAAGTTTTGTCCTTTATAGGTGATGGGGCGTTGTGGAAGAATTTCTTGCAGCTTGCCCGCCGCCATCAGGCTGCCGGTGAAAGTGAGGCCTCCCAGGATTACTTCCATGGAGAGAACGGACAAGCCGAACTTCGAGTTGTTCTGCGTTCCCAAATAAAACTCGGCGGTGCCGACGAGGGTGACGCAGAGCGCGCCGAAGGCGTGGCTGAGCGCGGTTCGCTGCGGGACGGCGGTCATCTGTACCATGCCGAGTGGAATGCCGATGCCGCTGCCAAGGACGAGGCCGACGGCGATCCATTTGTAGTCGACGATGCCGTGATGCAGCAGAGTGCCGGCGATGGCCAGCACCATGCCGATTTCGCCCGCCCAAATGCCGTGGCGAGCGGTGGCCGGCGAACTCATCCACTTCAGCGAAAAAATAAAGAGGGCGCTGGCGACGAGATAGATGACTTCGATGAGGTGTTGGCCTCCGGCAAACTCGGTCATGATTTGCTCTCGTTCCTATTTGCTCGGGCGGCTGCTCTTGAACATTTTGAGCATGCGGTCGGTGATAAAAAATCCGCCGACCACGTTGCTGGTGGCGGCGACGATGGCAATTACGCCGAGGACTGTCGCGAACGTGCTCTTGCGCTCACCTACCAGCACAATCGCGCCCACGACGGCAATGGCGTCGAGGGCATTGGTGAGAGACATCAGCGGGGTGTGTAGTAACGGCGAGACGTGGCGGATGACTTCAAAGCCGATGAAGCAGGCCAGCATGAAGATGAAAAGTGCGTCGATTAAGTTGGCGTGCATAGGCTACCTCGGGGGCTAAAGCCCTTTTCTGTTTCACACTCTTACGCGGCGTTGAGACGCGCTCTTCCACGCGGTCAACCCGAGTGAGAACTCCCTGCCTCGGCACGAATACGGAATGAGGATAGGGGCCCTTCGACTGCGCAAGACTTCGCTGCGTGAACTCTTGCTCCGCTCAGGATGATAGTTTTGAAAGAGCGTTTCCAGAAAAACTGCTGTGCGGGGCAATATTTTCGCACAATTCCCGCACACAGGTGCTTCACCAGATTTACTAGGTGCCCACTGTCGCTAATGCTGGCAGTTTGAAAAAATCACGGACTCTTGTGTTCACGATTTCGCCGCCGTGCGTGACCATGGTCTCGCGGATGATTTCATCCTGCTGGTTCAGTTGCAGCTTGCCATCTTTCATCATGTACGCGAGAAACGTGCTGATGTTGCGGGCGTACATTTGGCTGGAGTGGTACGGGACGCTGCTGGCGAGATTGATGGCACCGATAATGGTCACGCCATGCTGCCTCACGGTTTCTCCGGTGCGGGTGAGTTCGCAGTTGCCGCCGCGCTCGGAAGCGAGATCGACGATCACTGAACCGGGCGCCATGCCTTTGACCATATCGGCGATTATCAGCACCGGAGACTTCTTGCCGGGAATTACCGCGGCCGTGATGACCACATCGCTCTCGGCGACGACGCGAGTGAGCAGTTCGCGCTGGCGGGCGTAAAAAGTTTCGTCCTGCGCGGTTCCGTAGCCGCGAGCATCCTGAGCGTCCTTGGCTTCGATGGGCAGCTCGATGAAGCGGCCACCAAGACTTTGCACCTGCTCTTTGGAGGCGACACGCATGTCGTAGGCGGAGGCTACAGCGCCAAGGCGGCGCGCAGTCGAGATGGCCTGCAGCCCGGCCACGCCTGCGCCGATTACGAAGACGCGCGCGGGCGTGATGGTGCCGGCGGCGGTCGTCATCATGGGAAAAATTCGGATGGAGGTTTCAGCGGCGAGAAGCACCGCCTTGTATCCACAAATTGTTCCCATGGAAGAAAGCGCGTCCATGCTTTGCGCGCGGGTGGTGCGCGGCACGAGTTCAACGGAGAAAGAAGTAACGCCGGCTGCGGCAATTTCCTGAATTGCGTCGGCGGAGCCAAAGGGGCGCAGGAAGCCGATGAGAACTTGACCGCGGCGCAGCAGGGGAAGGTCGGCTTTGCCGGTGACATCGTTCGAACCGTAGCAGAGGACTTGCACAATCACGTCGGCGGCGCTGAACACAGAGGCACGATCGGGAAGAATCTTCGCTCCCTTATCGACGTAAGCCGCGTCGGGATACCCGGCTTGCTCGCCCGCGCCAACTTCGACCACGACTTCGAATCCCGCTTTAGCTAGAATCGGCACCACGGCGGGGACAATTGCAACGCGCCGTTCGCCTGGATAGCTTTCTTTGGGAACTCCTACAATCACGCGGTTGACCTTTCCCTAAGAATCATACCTGCTCGATCGGCTGTTTCAGCCCTGCCTCACAACCTTGTCGTTGGCGAATATTAAACCTACACAAACGGATGCGGAGCCACTGTGATATCCGTCACAAAGCTGCGGACGCCAGCAGCATACTCAGGGAGTATTCGTCGAATGAAGTGGCAGTCAGCGAAGTTTTTGGCCGACTGAAAACACTAGCAGAAAAACCGACAGCCGAAAAGCTCTACGGGAGGAGGTAGTGGACCAATTAAGCGGCCTCTACCGAAATGTAAGACCGATGGAGGCGAGCTTTCCCCGATTATCCACTTTCATCTTTCGTGCGGCACGAATGGCAAAATCGATTCTCCGCGGCTAAAGTTTTCTGGCCTGCTGCCGATCAGTACCTTCAGGGCAAACTCCAGCCCCACGCCATGAAAACCTCGGCCGTCGTTGTTCTCGCAGTTGCGCTCGCATCGGCTGCACACGCTCAGCAATTCGATATCAAGCAAAAGCCGCTCGTGCTTACCGAGCCAAAGCCCATCGCCCCGCTCCTGCCCGGCGAGGACTTCGTTCTCCACGAGGGCGAAAGCGTCACCATGCCAGCCGCACCGGTGGCGATTCAGCAACGTCCTGGCTTCTGGACCTTTGGCAGTTGGGACAGGGCGCACCCGCTGCGCACCAATTATGAGGTTTTCCACGATAAAGCCTGGATCGCCACGCAGGTGGTTTGGCTGGGCGGAATTGCCTACGACGTCGAACTCACGCATGAAGGGATCGCGCATCACAGATGTGAAGAGGGGAACATCGATCTCAACCGGCACCCCAGCCGGGGGGAACTCTACCGCTCCGACCTGCCTGAATACGCCATAGGTATGGCTTTCAACGTGCTCGTGTTGAAGTTTCTGACGAAGCCACTCATCTTCGAGTGGCCGGCGATCGCGATTGGCAAGCATCTCCAGGCCGGCAGCAGCTGGCTTCTCAACTGCTGGTGACGCGTTGCCCGCAGGGGCTAAAGCGAGCCTTCAATGGTCCCAGTTGCGGCGCGCCTGAATGCACGCCCTTTCAAGGCCTCGAACTTATGGCGCGCCAATCTGAGTGCTGGTGCGGGGATCGAATGGCAAACAAAACGGCTTTTTGACCCCGTCATATTCCCTTAGTCGGACGGAATCCGACCGTCTCCGCACGGTTGTGGGGTCATAGCGTGGATACGGGTTCCCAGAGTGGCACTCGGCATGAGCGGTAAGTTTTGATGTAATCGGGATTCCCCTTGATGCAAGCGAAAAACGGGCAGAGACTAACGGGGTTCCATATTCTCACGGAATATGAGTGCGGTCGTGCATTGACATCGATTGAATGGGTTGCACGCTCAGAAAAGCCGATAGTAGAGATTGGCGGTCGCCCTATGCAGAATTGCGACTTTCGCGCTCTTGCCCACGATTTGAATTGCTGCATCTTGCGCAGCGGCGAGGATGTGCGTGGATTCATAATCCCAGACAAGATGCGAGGGTATTGTTGCTATGGGTTCTTTAAGCACTCTTGGGCGGTCGAAGCACTACTTGATGTGTGGGGAATAAAAAAATCGGGACTGGCCCGAACTAGACGACTGCTGTGGATGCAAGGTCTGGTGTTCGGTTACAGCCCCGATGCTATACAGCGGTTTATTTTGTCTGCGTGCGGCGAACGAGCGTCCATTCCGAGTCCGGCCCCTTGCAATGGTATTGCCCGCTATTGCAAGGTGGAAATTTATGGTACTCCGGCACGGCTCTTTCGACGCCACAGCAGCTTGAACGGTAAATACCGGAAACGGTATTGACCTGTCCTGGTTTTGGCATTTAGCCCTCCCTCTTGGTTGTCTTGCTGTGATTGATTTTTGACAACCGGACCGGGCAGCCAATACCATCGAAGGTTTCTGGCTGGCCGATCTGGTCACCGGAACCGAGGTAGGGCGGGGCGACTTAGTTTCTGAGGCCGAGTACGCTCCGCTCTCCCTTACTTGATGCATATCACATATTGCATCAAATATCAGGGCGAAGTAAAAGAGAAAACACAGGTTTACTTGTGCAAAACCTGTGCGGCGCTCTGTATAGCCAGTAGCTCATCCAAACTCCAAATATGGTCTGTTAACCGCGCTTCCATTGCGGGCGTTACGCGCAAGCTGCCATGAACGCGGGCGAAGTCGTAATACCAGAAATGCAATGCCAGTGCAGCCCGCAAGTTTTCCTTTTTCTTGCTGAACGCATAGGTCAATCTGGTTAGCCTCTTGCACCACTGGCGAAGGGAGCCGTTCTTGCGCTCTACGTGCGATGTGCAAGCACGCCTCAAGTCAGGATTGCCACTGCCGACGGATTTTTCGACCGTAACAAAACTGCCGGGACTGTATCGTTCGCGGCCCTCTTCGGGCTTGTCGTAAACCTTGAGAACGACGCTATGATTGGCGCGGTCGGAAAGCTGTAGATCAATCGCGGGAATGTACGGCGTCCATGCGTCTGTCGAAATATCGAACCTGCTGTCCGCTGTCGCATTGCGGACCTTTGAAATGAACGCATAGGTGTTATCACGGTCGCGCTTTCCAAGATGCCACGCGACTACGAGCTTACTGCTGCGCTCAAGCCCGATGTAAACGTACTGGCTACCGATGCTGTCATCCTTCATTTCGTGGGGCTGTAGATGGCCCTCTTTCTTAAGGCAGTACGTCCAGCACTCATCCAGTTGCAGATCGCGGACTGGAATATTTCTCAGTGTTTGCTCCATGAATCGTTCGCAGCAATCGCCCGCCGTCCTAAGCAAGTTGAGCACCGTGCGCTTTTCGACATCGCAGAGCCGAGATGTAGAGCGAACTGAATTTCCTTCTGCGAGACAGCGGAGAATCATTGTCACTTTCTCAATCGGAAGCCGCACGTCAGCACCAAAAGGTTTTGGTTGCGGCTCAGAGAATCGTTTGTTGCACTGCTGGCACTTCCACCGCTGCACTTTTTTCTCTCCGTAGAATCCTGCCTTCACCATCTGGGTGCGGCAATTGTGGCACGTCATTTTGGCCTTGCTTTCTTCGGGCCAATAGAGCCAAAATGACAGTGGGTTACCAAACCCTGTCCTTGGCTCATACCCGAGGACGTTTCCCTGTAGGCGGTGGCAACCGCTTGCAGGGAGGATTAGTAGATGGTGGACTCGGAGGGACTTGAACCCTCTGCGGGAAGCTCTGTCAGGAGGACCGCAGCCCCACGGCCAAGCCCACAAAAGAACACGTAAGGCCAACGTCCCTTGGGTGCTATAGGATGTTGGCCTTTTGTTTTCATGACGATATGTAGTATATTAATTTTCTTATATACAGTCAAGGAAAAACCGCTTGTAAATAGAAGAAATTTATTATACTATGCATCTTTGGACGTTCTTCGACTTCGTGAGTTCTCGCGGGAGAAATGAGATTCACGACTGGCTAAACTCGAAAGAAGTTCGTAAGGAAGCGAAGGCTAAGATCAATGCCCGGCTAATTGCTTTGCAAGGATTCCCCATCTTTCCTGAGCAATACTTCAGTTCCTATGAGGGCTGGCCTGACTTGTACGAATTGCGAGTTGGATACTCCGGTGTCGAGTACCGTCCGTTCGGTTGTTACGGCCCAAATCCCCGTGAATTCACGCTCTTAGTTGGAAGCATCGAAAAAGGGAAAGTACCTAAATCCATACTGAAGGTTGCTAATGAGCGCAGGAAACTTGTATTCGCTGACCCCGCGAACTGCGTCCGACCCCACGATTATAGCTAGACAGTTGTTGGAGTCTTGGAAAGACCCTGTATATCGGGCGGAGTTCAGGCGCGAACGTGTGCAAAGTGCCGTGGCCTTGCAGATTCGCGCTCTCCGGGAACAACGAAATGAAATGACCCAAGCGGAGCTTGCGGACTTGATGGACAAAGCTCAGCCGTGGATATCGCAAATTGAAAATCCTGAATACGGAAAGTGGAGCACAGCCACTTTCTTGGATTTGGCGGAAGCTTTTGACTGCGATTTGGAGATTAAGTTCAGGCCATTCTCTCGCTCTCTCTACGAACTATCGCACCAGGACAAACACTATTTTGAGGTGCGGAGCTTCGAGGAAGAACTTCCTGAATTAGAGCAAGCTGCGACTTCGGGTTGGGTATCCAGCAGCGGCAGATGGAGCGATATTACACGTGCCACAGCTATGCTCTATCCTTCGCAGGAAACTTTCCCTGAGGCTCAACGATATCCTATTGCGGTTTCACAGCCAGTAACGGGGGTGCGGTTCGACTACCAGATGCCTTCCGGTCTCCTGCCTCTTCCGGGCTTGGTTTGGGCAACGGCCACCGCTACTTCGGAACAAACAGTGCAAAACGATAAGAGGCGGCGCGGAGCTAAGGGTGTCCGCAAGAGGGGTGCCGTCGCTGCCTAGCAAGGACGAATACACATATGCCAGATGAGCAGACACTAACGCCACAGCCACAAGTCACGCTTACACGACATGATAACTTCGAGTCTTGGTATTCAAATAATATCCAATTCAAACCCACTGAGTGGGACTTAAAGGCAATTTTTGGAGAAATGGAGCCGCAGACCGACGGCGGCGTTACAGTTCAGCAGCATACCGCAATAGTGCTGACATGGCTCCAAGCGAAAATAATGCATTATTTTCTGGGTGTGCAACTAGGCATATACGAATTGACGCATGGGAAGATCCCTATACCTCAATCGGTTATGCCCACTGAAGTGGCACCCCCGTCTGGGAACTTGGATACCCCAGACACCCGACAACTCTATGAATACATGAAAAAGTTCCGTGAGCAGTTCATCGAATCCCTTAAAACAAGTTAGGGATGTGCCGCGCGGCGGGACTAATCACTTCTTGCGCCGCTTGGGTTCCGGGCCTCGCAGGTACTTTTCCCATTTGATCCGCACCTTGCCGTAACGAGCCCAGTCCTGTTCCTCGATTCGGCTCAAGGTTTCTAGCGTTGCGACGTTTATTTCCGCCCGTAGCTCGTGCGTCAAGCCTTGCAGCACGCGGGCGTAATGGGAGCGCAAGATACCGCTCTGCCGCATCGTGGTGAGGTGCTCTACGATGGCAGCGAAAGCAAGATTGATGCCGGATAGGGTTTCGTAAACTTCGGTCTTTTGGGTAACATCGGGAGCAGCCATTGTCGCCTCGCGTAAAGGTGATTTTGGTCAGAGCCGTATTCGTGTTCAAGCACGGATGCGGCTCGTTTACCCTTATAGCCCGAGTGCGACAGGATGCGAAGCGAAAAAGTCAAACTGTGGAAATCCATCTCCACTCTAAAGCACCACTACCTCTCCGCACTTTCCCATTGACGCAAGTTTCGCTCTCAATTTAAGGTGGCGATACTCGTTGGAGCCCCGCGTAGCAGCCGCCTCGCTGCAGATTTTACTGTTTTAGCTTCCCGTTGATTTCCGGAGACGATCCATTGAAGCGGCTGTTCACACTGCTGTTTCTCGTGATGCTCGCGACCAGCTGCGTCCATCGAAAACCAGTGACACCGCAGTGGGCCGCCCGCCACTGTCCAAAGGATTCGCTCCCGTATCCAGCCGTCTACAACGGTGTGCTATTGAATCACGGCGAGCTGTGCATGGCGATCAGTCCCGTGACCAACCAACCCATGGGCGTGTTTCCGGTGCAGGCGTACAACCCTTACACGGAAACCGATATGGATCAGGACGAGGGCGACAAGAAGCCGGACAAGACAGCGTGGTGGAAGTTCTGGCGGAAGAAGAAGGATACAGATTAAATGCGACGCGCGATTTTGTTCATAACGTTGCTCGCCTCGTTCGCTTCGCTGGCGCAAGGCCAGTCTCTGAAGCACATTATTATTATCGTAAAAGAGAATCGATCTTTCGATCATTACTTTGGCCAGTTCCCCGGTGTTACGGGCGGCCCGGTCACCAGCTACAACTGCGTGGGAACTGAGGGCGGATGTTCTGGCGGCACGCTGGCGGTGATTCCAGGCAACCCTAACCTGCCAGATACGAATTGCGGGCATTATTTTGCCAATTCCACCTCCGACTACAACAACGGGTTGATGAATCAGTTTAATGAGAATTGCAGCGGCTCAAGCGATTGGGCGAAGCAATATGGACCGACGACCATCCCAACATACTGGTCTTACGCCACAAATTATGGACTCGCCGATCACATGTTCGCCAGCGTCATGGGACCGTCGTACCCAAACCACCTGTACATGATCGCGGCAACTTCTAATGAAGCACAAGATAACGCGGGAATGGCGCCGGGGAAAGCACCGAATGGTCTCGGCAACAATATCTGGACGTGCGATGCGTTCCATTACGGCCGCTGCTCGACGAACGTGGGGATTCTGTGTTCGACAAACTCGGATTGCGTGGGCAACGGAACCTGCAACATCGATTTGGGCACCGGGCACTGTTCGGTGACGACGACCGCATCGTGCACGCTGGACTCAGACTGCGCGTCTTCCGGTGGAGGTTATTGCTCGAACGGCAACACCTATACCGGAAGTTTTTATGGCATCGATCTCCAGGGCGGAACGGGCAAGGAAATGTATCCGGGGGTATGCAACACTCACCGAACCGTAGGATGCAATTCCATTTGCACCGGCGCGGCGCACAATTGCGCGCTCACGACTGACTGTAATGTGACTTCTCCCACGGCGAACTGCAACATCGTCGACCCGATCTGCACCGCTCTCTCGGGCGATGTGTGCGATGCGGCGAGCAAGCAGTTTCTCAGCGCCGGACGGGGCTCAGCATGCCCGAACGTGACCACGATTGCGGACCTACTGGACGCTGCGAATATCAGTTGGGGGATTTACTACCAGAGCGGCAACGCGCCCACGACCGATCAACAGTGGAATCCGGCCGACTACGTGCAACACCTGCGCTATGGGAGCGATTGGACCACCAAAATTCATCCTTCCACACAGTTCGCTACGGATGCAACCGGGTGCACGTCGGATAGCAATTGCAATCTTCCATCCGTGGTCTGGATCAACAGCACGTGGGATGCATCGGAACATCCTCCCAGCCTGGTTTCGACCGGCGAAGCGTGGACCGCAACCCAGGTCAATGCCGTGATAAGCAATGCCTACCTCTGGAGCAATTCGACGATTTTCATCACTTGGGACGACTTTGGCGGCTTCGCCGACCATATCGCACAATCGCAGGATCCACTTCATTGGACCACCGGGATACGAGTGCCTCTGCTATGCGTTGGGCGATTCTGTAAGACGCAAATTACCTCAACGGTTTTTACCCATGCGTCAATGTTGAAATGTATCGAGAGCACGTTCAACATAAGCGCCCTGATTAGCGGAGTGGACGGAGCCGCGAACGACGCCTGTTTTGCGACAGGCGGCATGATGAGTCCGAGCCAGAACAATCCGTATCCCGGCAGTTTGACCACCACGACTCTCGCATCTTCAGCAGACCCCTCAGCGTTTATGCAGACCGTGACGTTCACCGCAACCGTAACCGCCAACCAGTCCGGCACTCCGACCGGCACAGTGACGTTCAGCAACGGTTCGACAACATTGGGCACGGCGACGCTCAATGGTAGCAGCGCGACAATTTCGACCACGACGCTAACTGTCGGCGTCGATTCCATCAAAGCCGTTTACAGCGGAGATACGAACTTCAGCAGCAGTTCAGCGTTACTGAATCAGACCGTCAATCAAGCAAGTACGACGCTGGGGCTTTCGTCCAGCGCCAATCCATCTACGCTTGGCGAAGCGATAACTTTTACAGCTTTGATCACGCCTCAGTTCGGTGGACAAGCCTCAGGCACGGTCACGTTCAAAGATGGCAGCGCAATCCTGGGCAGCGCACCGGTATCGAACGATGCTGCAAACTTCACGAGCAGCGCCCTCACCGTTGGCACGCATTCTATCACCACGGTGTATGGGGGTGACGGAAACTTCACGGGGAGCACATCGGCTGCGTTATCCCAGGTGGTAACGAAGGCTTCGACGACTACGCTCTTGATTTCGTCCATCAATCCGTCGGTGTCTGGGAAATCAGTGACGTTTACGGCGACCGTTTCGTCGCCGGGCGGCACTCCCACGGGAAAAGTCCAGTTCTTCAACGGCACGACGAGTCTGTCCACTGTTACGCTGAGCGGTGGCGTTGGCAAATACACTACGTCAACGTTGCCTTTTGGTACGAATGTGATTACGGCAGCTTACGAAGGCGATGCCAACAACAACCCGAGCACATCGGCTCCTGTGGATCAAGTTGTACTCATAGCAACGACAACGACCCTGACATCGTCGCCGAATCCCTCCGTATACGGCCAGCCGGTGCTGCTTACCGCAACGGTGACCTCCAGCGCTGGCGCGCCGCCGAACGGAGAAACTGTCACATTTCAGCAAGGTTCGACTGTGTTGGGTACGGGAACTTTGAACGGAGGCACTGCGACGTTTTCCGTTTCAACGCTCGCCGTCGGAACGAAAGGTCTGAACGCGGTGTATAGCGGCGACTCGAAGTTTAATACCAGCACCTCGAGCACGGTGAGTCAAGTTATCGATATCGCAACGAGTGCGACCAGCCTTGTCTCGTCACAAAATCCTGCAGCGTTCGGACAGTCGGTGACGCTGACTGCCACGGTCGCACCGCAGTTTACCGGCACACCCACAGGCACAGTCACCTTTATGAATGGCACCGCGACGCTGAAGGCTGTGACGCTAAGCGGCGGCATTGCGAGCTATACAACGACGACGCTGGCCGTGGGCCCGGAATCGATCACGGCTGTTTACAAGGGCAGCACGTCATTCAGCGGTAGCACTTCGCGCGCGGTAAATCAGGTGATTACGCAGGCCAGCAGCACGACGACGCTGGTATCGTCACAGAATCCTTCGAACTTTCAGCAGGCTGTGACCTTCACGGCCACTGTGTCCCCTCAGTTTAGCGGAACACCCGCCGGAACCGTGGTTTTCAAAGACGGGACGACTACGTTGAAAACTGTGGTTCTCAGTGGAGGCGTTGCAAAGTTCACGACCTCGACGCTAGCTTCCGGAACCCACCAGATCTCCGCGACCTTCAGCGGCAATATCGACTTCACGATCAGTTCCGCAGCGCTGACGCAGACGGTGCACTAGATTCGTGAGGATTCTCGGCCCAATCTCAAGGCAGCAGATAGAAGTGGTGAGTGTGGAGTTTAGTTTCGCGTTTCGCCTAGCTCGACTGCGCGGGATTGTCTCCTACGTGAATCGAGAAGTTGACGGTGATAATGGCCTTGGTCTCGACCGGCTGGCCGTTCTGCAGATAGGGCTTGAAGTGCCACTGGCGCACGGCCTGCTTCGCGGCGGCGGCGAGGATGGACGGGCCGTTGATCACGCGCAGATTTTCGATCATGCCATCGGCTCCGACCACCGCCTGTAACACGACTGACCCTTGGACAGCCACATTCTGGCCGAGCAGCGGATAGGGAGCGTTGAGCGCCTGGTGTAACTCCGGTGTGCTGGATGGAGCAATATTCTCGCGCTCTGCGGCGTTCGAAGGCAGATTGGAAGCGACGGCTGCGATCCGTTTGGAACCGCTGGAGATGTCGACTTTTGCGACGTCGTTTGCGGGATGAGCGGCATCGTGAGCGTTGGCCGCAACCACGTTGACATCCAACGGAGGCAGAACGGCGCGCTTTGCGGCAACCTCGGGCGCCTCGGGTTGAGCTGCTTGCTTATGGGCCGGCTCAGCTTTGTGCGATTGCGCGGCGACCGCCGGAGCGGCAACTTTGGGTGCGACATTATTCTTTGCGGGCGCGATGCTTTTCGCAGCGGCGACAGGCGCTACGGGCGCCGGGTTGACTTTGGCTGGCGCAGGCGCTGGATTGGCTTTGGCGGACACAGGCGCCGCGGAAGATGTTTTCGGAGTGTTGTTCGGAATCGTGGCATCGGATTCGATCGTGTCGTCCGATCCAAACCAGAAATCGCGTTCCTTTCCAAGAACAACGACGAGGGCGATCAGTAAGAGCACGAGCGCGACCAGTAATTGGCGAGGCTGCTTCTCGCGGCGGGGAGCCTGCGGGGTAGTCGGTTGCGGGGCTGACTGGCCCGATTCTGGCAGATTCTGCGACTTCCGCGACTTCGACTCCAGCTTTTCGCTTTTTTGGACTTCCAACATGATCGCTCCGCTCACCCTGTCGAAATAGCTTTCATTTAAAACGCTAATCGTCAGGCACAAACATACTGAGGCCGTTGGTTCCTGATGACAATGGCACGATCCGGGGAAGAATGGCCCGAACGTGGTAGATGGGCAGGTGCGGAGCGATTTTGGTTTACCGATTCGCGCTTGACACGACTTCGTCGAGGGAATAAGTTACCGGGCAGCGTTAACCAACTGCTTTCGATTGTGATTGATCCGATGGCCGCAAGAACTTGCAGGCCGAAGGAGTTTGTTATGAAGCTTCGCGTCTTTGGGTCCCTCCTCTTCGTTCTAATGTTGTCCTATAGCGTCTACCGTTCGAGCGCGGCCTCGCCGATCGTGACGGGGCAGTTCCCCACTCTGACCCCGATGCGCGGTACGCCGGCGCTCGGCACGCCAAAGAACCCGAGCAGCTTCACGTTCGTGGCCGGTGGCGACAATCGTCCGCCAAGCGATAAAGACGATCAGCCGCCTATCTTCCAGACGATCACGAAGCAGTTGAGCGGCACGGGTGCCGCATTCGTCATCTGGTCCGGCGACTCGGTGTACGGAAAGTTGAAAGATCCTGAGAAGAATAAGGATGAAGAAAAAATAAAGAAGGAATATGAGACCTTCGAATCCATCATCGGCCAGGCCAATTTGCCGGTCTTCAACGTTCCGGGCAATCACGAAATGCTAATGAAGGGCAATGTGCCCGATCCTACGGGATCGCTGGTGAAGTATTTCGAAAAATATGTGGGCCCGCAGTATGGTTATTTTACTTACGGAAATTCCGCATTCATCGGCTTGAACACCGACGACGCGATCGCGAGTATTGACGCGAAACCGTCGGCCGACAGCTACGCAGGAAATGTGGGCGCCGATCAGCTCGCCGGACTCACTTCTACCCTCGACACGCTGGCCGCCGACTCTTCCATCGCGCACATTTTCGTCTTCATGCACCGGCCTATCTTCTCAACGCCCGGGAAGTCAGCCGACGCGCTCGGGCCGCCGAGTGGTCCGGCGGTGCAGGCGCGGCTGACGAACTACACCAAATATCCCAATCTTTCTTTCGTCATCGCAGGACACCAGCATCTTTTTTATGCGGCTCCGCCGGCCTCGGCTTACGGCACGTCGTTCACGCGAACCGATCCCGCCTCAGCGGCTCCGATCTTTCTGATCGCGGGTGGAGCGGGTGCTTGCCTGGCCGGAAGCGCCAAACCGGACAGCGGTGGGTTCAACAACTATCTGATTGTGACCGTCAGGGGCGCGAACGTGACCGTGACCGTGCAGAATTTGGGAAGTACGAAACAGCCGGGCTGCTAGGACAACGGAGTAGCACAGAAATTTTGGGATGAATGGTGAGAGGATCGACTTGTCCTAGTTTCGGTTTGATTGCCTGCAACTCCGCTTCGAGCTAAGGCCGGCAGGCCCGAATTTCTGGAGCGCGAGGCTTTTCGAATTCGCCGCTTACCGTATTTTGCCGACGCCCACTTGAAATGCTTGACTACGTTTGTAACGTAAACTTCGGAACGCTCGACTCCTGCATCCGCCAATGCTTGATCGAAGAGCCTGCCGGCCGGACCCACGAACGGATGGTCGCTTCGATCTTTCATATCCCCCCGGTTGTTCGCCGACGAACATAATCGCGGCACTCGAAGAGCCTTCCCCGAAAACCGTCTGAGTCACTGTTTTCCAGAGATCACACGCCTTGCAATTGCGTACAGCACGCCGGAGTCGCGAGGTGGGACACGGGCGCGATTATAAAGCATCGAGGTTTGCTCAGCGGCTAAAGCCGCAGTTGATTTTGGCGTTTTTACGGCGCGGCTGAAAGTCGCGCACTTTCAAAGCGCGAACGTCCTGAACCGCGGGCTTCACAGGCGAAGTGCGCAAAAGCTGTCGAGCTTCGCTCGACAGGACCGACGGGGCTGTCCCTACATGGGCATGGTAGTATCGACAGTACCCTCGCTGAGTGCTGCTGGCTTTGAGAATTGGACATAGTAGTTCCGTTGAGCCTTGCTACGACTCGTTAAAAACAACCGATGAAATCTTCGACCAACTTGCGTAAGCGCGTGCTCAGCGGCATGCGCTCGACTGGAAAATTACATCTGGGAAATTACGTGGGTGCGCTCGATAACTGGGTGCGCATGCAGGACGAGTATGAGTGCTTCTTTTGCGTAGTCGATTGGCACGCGCTGACGACAGACTACGCCGACACTTCGCAGGTGAAGCGGAATTCGGTGGAGGTGGCGCTGGACTGGCTGGCGGCGGGGCTCGATCCGGAGAAGTCGGTGATTTTTATTCAGTCGCACGTTCCGGCGCACGCGGAGCTGCACCTGCTGCTTTCGATGATCACGCCGCTAGGCTGGCTGGAGAGGGTTCCGACCTACAAGGAGCAACGGGAGAACATCAAAGATAAAGACCTGGGGACGTACGGATTTCTCGGGTATCCGGTACTGCAGGCGGCGGATATTTTGATGTACAAGGCGGATGTGGTTCCGGTGGGCGAAGACCAAGTGGCGCACATTGAATTGACGCGGGAGATTGCGCGGCGCTTTAACGGATTTTACCCGCGCAAAGGTGTCGGAGGCTTTGCTTCTCCAACTGCGACGCCTGAGGAATTGAAACGTCGGTTCTACGTTTTTCCCGAACCGCAATCAATGCTCACGCGTGCTCCAAAGCTGCCGGGAACCGATGGGCGGAAGATGTCGAAGTCGTATGGCAATGCCATCCTACTCACCGACCCGGAGCCAGTAATCAGAGAGAAGCTGCGGACGATGGTCAACGACCCAGCACGCGTGCATCTGTCTGATCCCGGCAATCCGGACATTTGCCCCGTCGGTGACCTGCATAAGATATTCAGCGATCAAATGACGGTTGCGACCGTGGACTGCGGGTGCAGGTCCGCGGCTATTAGTTGTGTCGAGTGCAAGAGCTGGGCGGCCGATGCGCTGGTGAAACTGCTAACTCCGATGCAGAATCGACGCAGGGAATTCGAGGAAGACCCACGACGCGCCTGGGAAATTCTAGAAGATGGTTCCGCGAAGGCGCGTTTGGTCTCCGACGCCACTATGAAGGAAGTTCGCGGCTCGATGGGGATTTCCCTTGAATACGAGCCTGGCCTTCTCAAACCTCACAAAAAACCTGGGATAACGGTCTTTATAGATGAGTCCGGCCAGAGCCCGGAAGGCGAGAAATTTGGTGATACGGTGCTTCATCAATGGATGGATTCTTTGCCCGCCGGTATCGCCTTGAAAGAAATAGGGAGTCGGACCTTCCTTACGAACTCGAGGAAAAGGGTCGGAATTGCAAGTGCTCGTGAGCAAAGCCCCCAGGAGTGGACCTGTAAACCCCTCGACCGGGCCACCGACATATTAGTTCTGCTCTTGGTCCGACAGACCGGTCAGCTACTTAGCTTTGTGTTGCCTCAAAAGCTCCTTCAGCCAAATTGGAAAAAATTCTACCGCGATCTGCGGCATGATGTCCGGAAAAAAGGCAGCGTCGTGAGGATTCCAGTCCGAATGCGGTTTTCAGACTTTTACCTAGATATTCCAGACGAGCAGCCGGTACCTATCACAGAATTTCAGGACGACTTCAAGCCGCTATTTTAGAGTTAATTGTTCTTGTCGGAGAAGCTGCAGGCTGTAAGATATTTTTGATGCCCGAGACTTTGCGCGTTCGCCTTGAAGCCGATGCCCGTAGCGGTACCCCGCCCGAGGGCCCTGTACTGCTTGGGTCCACGTCGAAAAAAGAAGAGAGCGATTCGCCGTTTGCGGTTTCGGTCACCGATGTTTACGAGGGGCCGCTGGACTTGCTGCTCGACCTGATTCGCAAGCAGGACATCGACATTTATGACATTCCGATTGCGCGCATCACGGCGCAATATCTGTCTTATGTGGAAAAGATTCGGGAGCTGGATGTGAATGTTGCGGCTGACTTTATTTATATGGCCGCAGTGTTGATCCACATCAAGTCGAAGATGTTGCTGCCGCGGGACCCGTCGGCGAAGGCGGAGGAGTTGGAGGATCCGCGCACAGAGCTGGTCAACCGGCTGCTGGAGCACGAGAAGTTCAAGTCGGCGGCGCAGATGCTTTTGCAGAAGCAGCAGATTGAAGATGCGGTGCTGTCGAATCCGGCGCTGAAAGAATTTATGGACGCGGAAGGCACCGAGCCGGAGATGGCCGCCGACGTGATCGACCTGGTGAAGACGTTCCAGCAAATTCTGGAGCGAGTGCGCACGCGGCCTATGCTGAACGTTGACGAAGAAACGGTGACCGTGGGGCAGATGATCGATTATTTGCGGCGGCGGCTGGAACTGGAGTCGCGGCCGATCCGATTAAAGCAGTTGCTGATGCGGGTTGAGTCGCGGCAGGCACTGGTTTGCATGTTTCTTGCGCTGCTCGAAATGGTGCGGCTGCAAGCGATTCAAGTGCGGCAGGATCGGATGTTCGGCGAGATTGCGGTGCGCAAGCATGTCGGATTTGAAGCGATCATGACGGAGCAGGCTTCGGTACGGGATGATTGGAGGTAGGCAGTACCCAGTATCTAGTACCCAGTTGCCAGTAAGACCGGCTCTGGTTTGGCGACTGCGGTGGAGGCAGGTGCAAGTTTCGTGGATGGTTGGGAGTATGCGTCTCCCAATTTGCTTTTGAATTTACTGGGTACTCCGGTACTAGGTACTGGCAACTGATCTATGAGTTTAAAAGCTCAACTCGAAGCCATTATTTATGCGGCGGAGACGCCGATCACGCTGGAGCAGATTGTGCAGTTGGTGAGAGAAAGCGTGGTTGCTGCGGGAGCGGTCGACGACGCGGAAGTGAAATCGCGGGTGCGTTCGTCGCTGGAGGAATTGGTTGCGGAATTTGGCGGGCCGGATCATGGCATCGAAATACGCCAAGTGGCGGGCGGCTACCGCATGTCGACGAAGCCGGAGCAGCATGAGGTGGTGCGAAATTTTGCCAAGAGTTTGAAGCCGCCGATCCGGTTGTCGCTGCCGGCGTTGGAGACCCTGGCGGTTATCGCTTACAAGCAGCCGGTTACGGTGCCGGAAATCAGCGAGATTCGCGGGGTGGATTCCGGCGGTGTGATTGCGACCTTGCTGGATCGCAAACTGATCACGACTGCGGGACGCAAGCAGGTGATTGGAAGGCCGATCCTGTACAAGACCACGAAGGAATTTCTGATGCGGTTTGGCTTGAAGGATGTCAACGAGCTGCCCAGCATGGAGGAGTTCGAGAAGCTGGTGGCAGAGTCGTTTGGGAGTGAGTTGATTCCGGCGGACGAGGTTGCGCCGGCGCCGAGCAATTCGTCCGCGGCGGCGGAAGAGATTGCGGAGCCGGCGGCGCAGAAGGAGTAACGGCTGGGGCTAAAGCCCTCTCGATTTGCGAAATGGCTTACGCGGCCCTGAAGGGCCGCTCTTCCACGGTAGCGGCCAATGACAATGGCGTGCCTAAACGCGCGCCCTGATACGAATCAAAACCAACGGGAGTCTGCTCTCGTATTGGGTTGGGAAATCACACACATGCCTGCTGAACGCCTGCAAAAAATTATCGCCGCTGCCGGGATCGCTTCGCGACGCAAAGCCGAAGAGCTGATCAGTGCGGGGCACGTGAAGGTGAATGGGACGGTCGTGACGGAACTGGGCAGCAAGGCCGACCCGGACACCGATCACATTCGCGTAGACGGAAAATTGTTGCAAGGCGCTCAGTTGCATGTCTACCTGCTGCTGAACAAGCCAAAGGGATATGTCACCACTGTCAGCGATCCGGAGAACCGGCCAACGGTGATGCAGCTGATTCGTGGCGTAAAGAAACGGGTTTATCCTGTGGGACGGCTCGACTACGCGAGTGAAGGCCTGCTGGTTTTGACGAACGACGGCGCGCTGGCGAACAAGTTGATGAAAGCGGCGTCGCAGGTGCCGAAGACTTACGTGGTGAAAGTTGCGGGCGTTCCGAGCAACGACGCGCTGGAGAAGTTGCGTGGCGGGGTCTCGATTGCCACGGAAGATGGACGGCGCGTGCGCACTGCTCCCGCGGCCATTCGTTTGGTTAAGGAAGCGAATAATCCTTGGTACGAAGTTACGCTGATCGAAGGGCGCAACCGCGAGATTCGGCGCATGTTTGAAAAGGTAGGGCATCATGTGGAGAAGATCAAGCGCGTGCGGTACGGGCCGCTTACACTCGATGTTCCACCGGGACAATTTCGCGCGCTGACCTTGCGTGAAGTCGATCGCCTGCGCACCGCCTGCAACAAACCAACGGCGGGAACAAAACTCTCCAGTCATCGATCGAATCAGGACGAACCGCCGAATCAGGACGAGCCGCGGGCATGAGCCGTTTTTTTGACATGGTTACCCAGCCGGCGCGCGATATGGGCGCGGGCGATTTCTCTCACGCCACTGCAGAGAAGCAGTTGAGCCTGAAGCGATTAATCAAGCTCGATTCCAACGAGAGTCCATTCGGGCCATCGCCGGGCGCGATTGAAGCGATGAAGGAAGTTCTGAGCGTGGGAAATCTCTACCCTGACGACGATTGCACGCTACTGCGACGGAAGCTTGCGGCGCATCACGAACTGCCTGCAGAGCAGGTATTCATCGCGGCGGGGTCGACTGGAGTGTTGAGCTTGCTGTGTCAAACGCTGCTCGGGCCGGGGCTGAATGCGGTGACGAGTGAGCTTTCATTCATCGTGTATTCGATGGTGGTGCAGGCGGCGGGAGGGCGGCTGATCGAAGCGCGCATGCATCGGGAGGGAAACATCTTCGATCTGGAAGCGATGCTTGCGGCGATCGATGCGAATACGCGCATCGTGTTTCTGGCCAACCCTAACAATCCTACGGGAACGATGCTGGAATCGGATGTGGTTGAGCGCTTTGTGGCGCAGGTGCCAGCGGACGTAATTGTGGTTCTCGATGAGGCTTACTACGAATACGCGCGGCATTTCGCTGAACTGCGGCGAGTCAGTTATTCGAACTCGTTGGATTATGTTCGGCAAGGTACGAGAGTGGTGGTGCTGCGAACATTTTCGAAGGCTTACGGACTTGCCGGGCTGCGCGTGGGGTATGGCCTGGGTCCGGCGGAATTGCTGGGATACTGCGCGCGCATGCGGAATACATATTCGGTTTCTTCGGTGGCGGAAGCGGGAGGGCTGGCGGCGCTCGACGATGCCAACTACGTTCAGCGTGTGGTTGAAAATAATACCGCGCAATCGCGAGTGCTCACCGATGGATTGATGGCGCTGGGATATGGCGTCGCGCCGACTTCGGCGAATTTTGTGTTTTGCGATTTAGGGGGAGATGCTGCTACGTTCTCCAGCCGATTGCAGGAGGAAGGCGTGGCGGTGCGTCCGATGGGAGCGTGGGGTGCGCCGAATTGTATTCGGGTGACGATCGGGATGGTGGAGCAGAATCAGGTCTTCTTGCAGGCGGCGAAGAGAGTGGCAGCGGGGGGTTAGAGCGCTTCGGGCGACGCAGGTTGAGTTCGAGAAACCTAGCGTATCCTCAGGAAACGGCGCGACCTATTCGTTGAACGTCCTGCGTCATATGGTGACCGCTGTGCTGACTTTCGAGAAGCTGGCTGCCGAACCCGGTGCAGGTGCGTGACATGATTCTGCGCAAGCATCCTTCGACGGACAGGGCCCTGGAGCTGAACCACCTGTTTGTGGACTATCAGAAGCATTTTGCCGAGACGCAGAAGCTGGGGAAAGAGATTCTGAAGCAGTTGACTGCGTAGTCTGCGAGGTCCATGTGGGGACGGCCGCCCTCGGCTGTCTGGCGGGCGAAGCCCGCTGATTTATTGCCGATATTGTCATTGAGGGAATCCATGAGCACGAGACGTTCGATCTGGCTAGGCGAAAGCCAAGGCAAGAGCGTTCACATTTACTGGGAGCTCCCGCCGAGCGCGAAATAGGGGACGGGGGAATGATGCGAACTCCGATCTACATTGCTGCCGACACGGGAAATGCGGGCCAGGAAGTTGCGGTTCGACTGCTGAAAGAAATTGGAATGCGGCTCCTGATGGTCCTTGCACCGAATTGGACCGAGGAAATAGGTCAAGTCCTCTAAACCTACGTATAGTTTGGGCGAAGCACAGCAGTGGAGATCCGATGCCGAGCTGTGCTCGGCGGACAGCCGGGGGCGGCTGTCCCTACATGAGCAAGTCGCGCTTCCAATCGGTCTCTTCAAGCAATCATTTACAATCATCAATTCCACTTTCATCGGGAAGATCACTTATGCATCGATGGTCAGAACTGTTTATTCCTACGCTTCGTGAGGCTCCGGCGGATGCCGAGGTGGCTTCGCATAAGTTTCTGGTGCGGGCCGGGTACATACGGCAGCTGGCGGCAGGGCTTTATTCGTACCTTTTTCTCGGGAACCGGTCGTTCAACAAGATCATGGGGATCGTGCGCGAGGAGATGGACAAGATTGGGCAGGAGTTCTTGCTGCCGGCGCTGCATCCGCGGGAGGTTTGGGAGGCGAGTGGGCGCTGGAGCCTGATGGGCGAGAACCTGTTTCGCCTGAAGGACCGCAAGGGTGCGGACCTGGCGCTGGGCATGACCGAAGAAGAGGTGATGACGTCGATTGCGCTGAAGGAATTGCGCAGCTACAAGCAGTTGCCGCAGATCTGGTACCAGATTGCGCCGAAGTTTCGCGATGAGCCGCGGCCGAAGTCGGGGCTGCTGCGAGTGCGGCAGTTCATGATGAAGGACGCGTACTCGTTCGACATCGATGCGGCGGGGCTGGACGTTTCTTACACGAAGCATTACGAGACTTACTGCCGGATCTTTGACCGCTGCGGATTGAAGTACATGGTGGTGGAGGCGGATTCGGGGGCGATGGGCGGGAAGGAATCGCACGAGTTCATGGTGCGGACCCCGGCGGGAGAAGATCAGATTGTGAGCTGCGATGGCTGTAATTATGCGGCGAACATGGAGAAGGCTACTTCGAAGTTGGAGGCGGTGGAAGATCGGAAGGCTGAAGGCGATGGAAAGCCGCTGGAGGTGCACACTCCGGGGCAGAAGACGATTGAAGACGTCGCAAGGTTTCTCGGAGTCTCGCCGAAGAACAAGATCAAGACGCTGGCGTTGATGGCGGAAGAGCTGGTGCCGGATAAAGGTAAAAAAGATGCAAAGACCGGCAAGATTCGGTCGCGGGCGATTGTGGTGCTGATGCGCGGCGACCATCAGTTGAACGAGGCGAAGCTGAACGGGTCGGTTGGGGTTGCGACGCGACCGATGGAGGAGGGTGAGATCAAGGCGCTGTTTAAGTCTCCTGCAGGATATTTGGGGCCGTTGGGAATTGAGTGGGCGAAGGACTTAAAGAAGGATACGGCGCTGCCGGTGCTCCTTGTCGATAAGGCGCTGGAGGGGCGCTCGAATCTGATTGCGGGAGCGAATCGCGAGGACTATCACGTGAAGAATCTGACGCCAGGGAAAGAGTTTCATCCCACGGCGTATGCGGATTTGCGTGCGGTGACGGCGGGCGAGGCATGTCCGAGTTGTGGGAAAGCTCTGCGAATCGATACGGCGGTGGAGATCGGGCACATCTTCAAGCTCGGATACCGGTACACGGAATCGATGGGGGCGCGGGTGCTCGACAAAAACGGCAAAGAGGTTACGCCGATCATGGGCAGCTACGGGATTGGGATCGAGCGCATTCTGACGGCGGCGGTGGAGCAGAGTAATGATGAGAATGGGTTCTGGCTGCCTTCGACGATTGCTCCGTTTGAGGTTGTCGTCACTCCGACGAATGTGAAAGATGAGACTTTGTTAAAGGCTGCCGTCGATATTGGAACGAAGCTGGAGGCGGCTGGGTTCGATGTGATTCTCGATGACCGCGACGAACGGCCGGGAGTGAAGTTCAAGGATGCGGATTTGGTCGGTATCCCCTTTAGAATCACGGTCGGGAAGAAGGTTACCGAAGATACTGTGGAAGTGGTTCTGCGCTCGACTCGGGAAGTACGCGATGTTAGGATCGCGGCGGTAGTGGAATATTTTCAAGGGGCGCTGCGAGCCAAGGCCTGAAGTTTGCACCGGCTCGACGGCGCAATTCAGACTATGGGAACAATAAAAGCTCTGGTGGGATTTCTCGCGATTATCGCGGTGTTTGTGTGCCTTTTCCAGGTGGCTCCTCCGTTGATGGCGAATTACAGTTTTCAGGACGATCTGAAGACAGAGGCCATGGTGGCGGGAGCGAATCCTTCCAGAACGGACGACGACGTTCGCAACGACATCCTGCGCAAAGCCAGAGAGCACGAGCTGCCAATCGAGGCCAAGCAGGTGACGGTGCAACGCATCAGCACGCCGGGAATATCGGCGGTGTACGTTGAGGCGGATTATACGGTCCCGGTTAAGCTGCCCGGTTATACCTTCGATATGCATTTCAATCCGACCAGCGGGAATAAGTAGGGCGGGGGACTGAAGCTCAACAATTGGGCTGACGCTCTGTGCCGGTTAAGGTTGAGATCCTTCGCTACGCCTGAAAGACGGCTACGCTCAGGATGACAACGGGAAAAGGTCGAACTGCACCTCTACACCACCACCTACGCTTCTATCCGCTGAGCACCAACTACCAACTGCTGACCACTCAGCCAGTGTTTCCCCGGACGATTCTGCTAGTGACATTCGTAACGTTGCCAACGTATTACCTTCCTCCTAAGATCGCCGATAGGTGAGAGTCTTCTCATAGGTCGCGCGGGAATGCGCGTGGCTATTAGCCGATTTCTGAGGTCCGGTTGCAAGAGTCCGGCACCAGGGGTCACCGAACGAGATTTCATCGAACAACAGATTTTGCGGCGTTTCCGGAAGCGCAAAGACAAGCGAAGTTCAGGTGGAGGCGGTTCATGACGATGCAAGTTCGAGCAGGTTTCATGATGATTGTGGCGCTGGCAATGATGGGCTTGGCCGGTTGTGATCATTACAATTGCAGTACTGGCCCCATTCTGGGCGGGTCGTGCACGGCGGGGACTCCGGGGTTAGGCACCACCACTACCGGCAGCGCGACGGCTGCGTTTGTTTTTGTGGCGGATGCGACCGGAGCGACTTCAAACGGCACCATCGATAGCTACACCCTCAACACGAGCGCCTCGACGTTCGGGCCTACTCCCACTTATACGGCCCTTGCGACTCCGCTGAATGACGGCGGGGTGGGCATGGTGGTGGCGCAGGCGAAATACCTCTACACGGGATTCGGCGCGACCGGCACAGGCACAATTTATGGCTGGTCGATTGGATCCGCTGGCACTTTGACGGCGCTGAGCGGTAGTCCTTATGCTGCGCCGTTCATGCCTTCCGTGCCGGTTGGATTCGGCACGCAGAGCATCATCACCAACGCCGCAGGAAGTCTGCTATTTTTCTCGGCCGAAGACACTGGCACGGGAACGGTCGGCCCTTTCGTCTACGTGTACCAGATTGGCAGCGACGGAACTTTGACTAGGGCTAGCGGATCTCCGTTCGCCGTCCCGTTCACCGGGAACCTGGCGACAGACGGATTGGGGAAATATCTTTACATCACTGCAGCTTCGCCAACAACGCACACCGGTTCGGAGATCGCCGCCTACAGCATTGGAACCACGGGCGCACTGACCCTCGTCCCAGGCAGCCCATTCGCCTTCCCTATGTGGCAGGTACAGGGCGAGCCTACAGGAAAATTCATGATTGGCACTACGGGCAACAGCGTAGCGATAAACGCAGTGGATAACGACGCGCTCTACGTCTTCAGTATTGGGACAACGGGAGCGCTCACAGAGGTAAGTGGTTCGCCGTTTGTCACACAGTCCTCGCCTTTGAGCATCGCGGTGCAGTCGGATGCGAATGGAAGTCTCATCTACACGTTTGGCTTGACCGATGACCGTTCTGCGTTTAATTCGGTGGAAGGTTACTCGATCAACTCGAGCGGAGCTCTAAGCGCCGTAACGGGCTCACCCTTTTCGAATGCGGCCGTCGGCGATCAGGGAGCGTTCGACCAGAGTGGCGACTTCCTGTTTGTTTATGGCGTGGTCGATAACCTTAGCACTAACACGATTACCCCTCAGATGGGGGCCTTTGCGGTAGCATCTGGCGGCGCTCTTACGGAGCCGACGACTACTCTGACGTTGACGAGCCCGGGATTCTTCGCGGTGACTGATCCGCAGTAAACGATCCGCAGTAAGAAGCTGACTCGCACTGTGCTTCATGGCTATTTACCCATCAGAGGCCCGCATGAATTGCGGGTCTCTTTTTGTTGAGCGGCGCAGCGGTACAATGAAAAGACGCATCTTAAAATCATCAACTGCGCTAGCGAAACTGCGGCGACTGATATTGCGGCGCTCCGCACGGGGAACAGGCCGCCGGACAAACCTTTTGGGGTTTTGCACCGTCTGACCAGCGGGTGGTTCGTGCGACGGATGATCGAGTATAGACGTGGCGATTAAGATCAAGATCCCAAAAAGCGGCGGCAAGGGTGGACGCGGGCTGTGGCGCGATCCGGTGGTGCGAGCTGCGCTGGTGGTTTTCCTCGTGGTATCGGTTACCCTGGGCGGATTTTTTTGCTATTTCTACATTAAGTACGACCGCATTATTCAGCAGCGTTTTCGTTCGCCGGTCTTCAGTAATTCCGCGAAAATTTATGCCTTGCCTCGAACGCTGCGGGACGGCGACAGGGCCGATGCAAAAGAAATCGCCGCCCTCCTGCGGCGTGCGGGATATTCCGATAAAGACGGGCAATCGGAGCTTGGCAGCTTTCGGCTGGTGACGGGCGGAATCGAGATCACGCCAGGGCCAGAGAGCTACCACAGTCCGGAGCCGGCGCGAATCCAGATTGAGGGTGGGAAGGTCGATCGGATCACGAGCAGGGGCAATGAGCTTTCTGCCTACGAGTTGGAGCCGCAACTGGTGACTGCGCTGTTCGACTACGAACAGCGCTCCAAGCGGCAAGTGGTGAAGTACTCCGACATCCCGAAGGTGATGGTCGATGCGGTGCTGGCGATCGAAGACCGGAGATTCTTCGAGCATAGCGGCGTGAACTTTACGCGCATGGTCGAGGCCTTGTGGATCGATGTGCTGCGGCAGCGGCATGAGCAGGGCGGATCGACTATTACGATGCAGCTCTCGCGCGGATTTTTCCTGACGCCGGAAAAAACCGTGAGGCGCAAGCTGACGGAGATGCTGATTGCCGAAGAGCTGGAGCAGAAGTTCAGCAAGCAGCAGATTTTCGAGTTTTACGGGAACTGGGTGAACCTGGGGCAGCGGGGATCGTTTGCCATCAGCGGATTTGCCGAGGCTTCACGCGCCTATTTCAACAAGGATTTCAAAGACATTACGTTGCCTGAGGCGGCGCTGTTGGCAGGAATTATTCAGGGGCCGAGCCGGTTGTCGCCATATAGGCATCCCGAACGCGCGCTGGAGCGGCGCAACTTGGTGCTGGATTCGATGGTGGATACGCACGCCATCACGCGCGAGCAAGCCGATAAAGCCAAGGCCATGCCGCTGAAGCTCGCGCCGCCGAATGTGGAGGCCAGCGACGCTCCTTATTTTGTCGATATGGTGCGCGACACGCTGATCAACAAGTTCAGCGAGCACGATTTGAACGATCAGTCTTACCGCATTTACACGACGCTCGATCCGGACTTGCAGAAGGCGGCGGCGCAGGCGGTGGAGATGGGCATCAAGCTGGTGGATGAGCAAGTCACGAAGTTGCGCACCAAGAAAGTGAAGGTGGGCAAAAAGTTCGAGACGCAGGTGTTGCCGGGTCCACAGGCGCAGGCGGCGCTGGTGGTTCTCGACCCGCATACCGGCGCGATCCTGGCTCTGGTTGGTGGGCGCGACTACGGATGGAGCCAGTTGAATCACGCGCTGTCGAAGCGGCCGACGGGGTCGATCTTTAAGCCGTTCGTTTATGCGGCGGCGATGAATACGGCGCTCGATGGGTCGCAGACCGTGATTACACCGGCGTCGCTGGTGACCGATGCGCCCTCGAGCTTCGCGTATGGAGACCAGATTTACGAACCGCGCAACTATAAAGAGGAGTATCACGGCGATGTGACGTTGCGTTATGCGCTGGCGATGTCGCTGAACAACGCGACCGTGAAGTTGGCTGAGGAAGTGGGCTATGACAAGGTGGCAGACCTGGCGAAGTCAGCGGGCATCGCGTCGGTGAAGGCAACACCAGCGATGGCGCTGGGTTCCTACGACGCCACGCCTCTGGATATGGCAGGGGCCTACACGTCGTTTTCTAATAATGGCGAGCGGCTGTCTCCGATCCTGGTGAATTCGGTGCGCAACGCCAGGGGCGACGTGGTGGCGAACTTTAAGACGGATCAGCGGCAGGTGCTCGATCCGCGGATCGCATACGTCATGACGAACATGATGGAAGGCGTGATCAACAATGGGCTGGGTTACACGGCGGTTCGGTTGCGCGGGTTTACTCTGCCGGCGGCAGGGAAGACCGGCAGTTCGCACGACGGCTGGTTCGCGGGGTATACCTCGAATTTGTTGTGCATTGTGTGGGTGGGTTACGACGATTACAGCGACTTGCGGCTGAGTGGCGCGATGACGGCTGCGCCGATCTGGACTGAGTTCATGAAGAAGGCCGCGTTGATTCCGCAGTATTCGGACATGAAGGAGTTTGCGCAGCCGACGGGCGTGGTCGATGTGCAACTGGATAAGGTGACGAACCGGCTGGCGACGCCGACGTGTCCGAACGATTACGTAGCGGCATTCATCGCCGGCACCGAGCCGCGCGAAACCTGCGACCAGCAGAGCGGAGTCGCGGGATTGTTCTCGCGAGTCTTTGGTGGAGGAGGCGCGAAACCGCTGCCGCCGCCGAATACTGAGAATGGGCAAGATGCGCCGAACGGAGATCCGCAGAACTCCGGGCAAAAGAAGAAGGGGTTCTTCGGCAAGCTCGCCGGGATTTTCAAGGACGACAAGTCGGCGGCTCCGCCGCCGAAGCCGCCGGATAGTGGGCAGCCGCACTGAGGTCGATTTCGTCCGAAGCGTGGATAGGATACCTGCGGAACTGCTAGAAAAGGATGGTAGGCACGCGGAGACTCGGACTCCTGACCTCTATCGTGTCAATCTAGCCCAGACAGGCTTTACAACGACTTTCACTGTTGCAGACGCGCTGCGCTTTATTCGGTTTTGTGTTTGCGAGGGTCTTGCGCAGGGTCGACATAGTCAGTGGATGATGGACCGAAGCCGGTGATCTGGACCGTGACGGCTTCGTCGCCGGTTTCGGCAAAGTGGGGCTGGCTGGGAGGTTCGGTGTAGAAGCTGCCGGGGGGAAGAGATTTGAGTTGGGCTTCATCGAACTTGTTTCCGTAGCCGAAGTGCCATGTGCCGGAGATTACCGTCGCTACGCGGTCATCGCGATGGGAGTGGGCTGCGATCTTCGTGTGTGCGGGGACGCGCAGCATAATTGTATAGACGCCCGCCTGATCGGGATCACCTTTGAGTACGACGGTTTGAATTCCAGCCATGCCGGAACTTCCTGTGCCGGGATTGCCTTGTTGCGGGAACTTGTATTCAGCCGGAGTGAACCGCTCTTCGCCGAGTTGAGAATCGAGGAAGTTGCGAATCAGTGCGACCGTGTACTCGGGCTTCTCTTCCATCAACCAATGGCCGGAGCCGGCGACGACCGCCTCTCGAACGCTGATGGCTACGTGGCGCATGATCACTGCTTGCAACGGGCCGAATGATTTCTCTCCGCCGACCGCGAGAACCGGCATGGTCAGCTTTGTCTGCTCGAAAATCTTGTTGTCCGCGGCATCTTGAGAAAACGCGGTGAATTGTGCGAACCCGGCGCGCATTCCTCCGGGCTGCGCGTAGGTAGCGGCAAAGAAATTTCTGGTGGAGTCGTCGGGTTTCGAAGGATCGGCGGTGAAGTCGTTCCAGATGCGATCAAAGTAGATGCGCTCGCGTCCGGCGACGAGGCGTTCGGCATCTGGGCCATGAAAGTTGAAGTGCCAGACGCCGGGGGTCAGCAAAATCTCTGACCAGGGCTCGATGCCGGGAATTGGCGCGTCCATTACCACGAGGCGCTCGACTTTGTCCGGGTACATGGCAGCGTAAGCGTAGGCGACCATGTTGCCGATGTCGTGAGCGACCACGAAAGTTTTGTCATATCCGAGCGCGGTCACGACGGCGCGAATGTCTTTGGCTTCGGTTTTCTTGTCATAGCCGGTCTCGGGCTTGGAGGACTTGCCGATTCCGCGAAGATCGGGCACGACGACCGTGTGATCTTTCATGAGGTCGGCGGCGAGCGGCGCCCAGGAGTCGCTGTTCTCCGCGTAGCCATGAAGAAGAAGAGCCACAGGTCCGGTTCCTCCCCAGCGCACGAAGATGTCGGCGCCCTCCGGGGTATGAATGGTCTTGGATTGGAAACTCGCGGGCAGGGACGGCTGAGCTTGGACGGCCGCTCCGAGGGCAAGGATAGCGATGGTAAGAATGCGTTGAATCACGTTTCCTCCTGAATTAACCAAAGGCCAGTGCAGGCGGTAAACCTAGGGATGTATGCGCCACGAATATAACAGACGGTTTTATTCGTCGTGATCCTTAGAACCTCCCACGCTGGCGATGCATCCATAGTTGCCATGAGAATGCCCTGCGACGTGGTTGACCCATCGGCAGCGGATGGAGTGATGTGCAGTGCAAGAGCCAGGCCCTGGATTCTGGCGGCAACGATTCTCGGCTCGAGCATGGCGTTCATCGACAGCACGGTCGTGAATGTCGCTTTGCCGACGTTGCAAGCGAGCTTTCACGCCACGGTTGTCGATGTGCAGTGGGTGGTGGAGGCTTACGGGCTTTTTCTGGGGGCATTGATTCTGGTTGGTGGGTCGCTCGGCGACCTGTATGGCCGCCGCCTGATTTTTCTGGCGGGTGTGACAATATTTGGCGCGGCCTCGGTTGCTTGCGGTGTTTCGTCGAGTATCAACGGTCTAATTTTGGCGCGAAGCATTCAAGGCGTAGGCGCGGCGCTCCTGGTGCCGGGCAGCCTCTCGATTATCAGCGCCTCGTTTGACCAGCAGAGCCGCGGACAGGCGATCGGTACCTGGTCGGGTTTTACCGCGATTACAACGGCGATTGGTCCAGTTCTGGGCGGTTGGCTGGTGCAACACGCATCGTGGCGCTGGATATTTTTTATCAACCTTCCTCTCGCGGCGGCGGTGATCGCGATTTCGATGTGGCGAATTCCGGAAAGCCGCAGTGCCGCTTCGCGCCGACTGGATTGGCTGGGAGCGATCCTGGTGACGCTGGGACTCGGTGGCATCGTGAACGGGTTCATCGAGTCCACCGATCTGGGCTGGAGAAATCCCATCGTCTTAGGAAGTACGATTGTTGGCTTCGGCTGCGTTGTCGCGTTCGTCCTGATTGAGAGGTATGAGAGTTCGCCGATGGTGCCGCTGGCATTGTTCAAGAACGCGAGCTTTAGCGGGGCTAATTTGCTGACCTTATTCCTATATTCAGCGGTCGGAATTTTCTTTTTTCTGTTCCCCCTGAACTTGATTCAAGTTCAAAGATATTCTTCAACCGCGACGGGAGCAGCGATGCTTCCTTTCATTCTGCTAATGTTTCTGCTTTCGCGATGGTCGGGAGGGCTGGTGGCGCGGTACAGGGCGAGAGGTCCATTGATCGTCGGTCCTCTGGTGGCGGCGCTGGGGTTCATGCTGTTTGCTCTGCCCTCGATTGCCGGCGACTATTGGAAAACATTTTTCCCCGCGATCATCGTGCTCGGGCTGGGGATGGCTGTTACGGTGGCTCCGCTCACCACGGTGGTGATGAACTCGGTTGGCGAAGACCGGGCCGGGACGGCCTCGGGAGTCAACAATGCGGTCGCCCGGGTTGCAGGAGTGCTGGCAATTGCCGTGCTAGGGATTGTGATGGTCTACGCTTTTCGCTTTTGTCTGGAGCGCAAATTACTGCATATCCCCCTGCCGTCGGAGGCGTTGCAAGCGATTCGAAACGATGAGATCAAACTGGCTGGCCTGCAGGTTCCCAGCAGCCTCGATCCAGGTCAGGCCTCCGCCGTTCAAAAGGCGATTTGGGAGGCTTTCATCTTTGGATTCCGAATTGTTATGTTGATCTGTGCCGGGCTATCGCTGGCAAGTGCAGCGGTGGCCCGGAGCATGATTCCGAACGGCCCGGGGCGGTCGGGAGAATAAGGCTCCCGTTTCCGGCCTCTGGGGCTCGTCCCCCAAAATTTACCTGCTGAAACGGGCGAAAACTGTGGCAGAATGGCGGCATTAGATTTGGGTCGCCTGGGGGTGTGTATGTCCTGCCGGAAAGCCTGCCTGATTCTTGTTGTTGTAACGTTCTCTGCTTGCGCATCCGCGCAAGTTTCTCGTTCAGAACAAGTGCAGATCGCGCCACCGGTGATACGCGCCATCGAGCCTCCGGCACACGATGCGACGGCGGCCGACCTGGAGCAGCAAGCGGATTCGCTGCGCGCCGACAAGCTGTATCTGGATGCGCTCGATTATTATCGGGCTGCACTGAGCAAGAAGCAGAATGATGCGCGCCTGCTGAATAAAATCGGCATTACAGAGCTGATGATGCAGCGCTATCATGAGGCGCAGAAGTCGTTTGAGCGCGCTGTCCGGGCCGATCATGATTTCGCCGATGCGTACAACAATCTGGGCGTGATTCTCTACGAGAGCAAGCGCTGGAACGCGGCGATTAAGCAGTATGAGAAGGCGATCGCCAAGGACAGCAGTTCGGCGTCGTTTTATAGCAACCTGGGAGCGGCTCTTTTTTCCAAGCGGGAGTTTGAGCGCGCCGTGGCCGCTTATCAGAAAGCGCTGGAGATGGATCCGGATGTGTTCGGGCGAACGTCTCGAAACGGAGTGCAGGCGCAATTGCCCAGTCCTGAGGACCGGGCGCGCTACGACTACACGGTCGCCAAACTTTACGCGAAGATGGGTCTGCCAGAACAATCGCTGGAATATTTGAGGAAGGCCAAGGAAGACGGCTACCGGGATCTTAAAAACGTATATAAGGATGTGGAATTTGCGGAGCTGCGCAAGAATCCGCGCTTTACTGAATTGATGGCGTTGAAGACGCCGGTGATTGCAAATTAGCGTAAGGATTTGGCGTCGGAACAATTACAAAGTTTTACAAAATTAGACGGAACTTGTTCGAGTTCTGGGGTTTAATCATTGCACATACTCCTGAAAACAACAGGGTGAGTAAGGAGAAACGGTAGCCCATCGGATGCTGACCCGAGCACGCCCCAAGCAAGCATCCGGTGGGTATTTTTGTTTGGCAGCGGCTAGCAATAAGCAGTTAGCAATTAGCTCCAGAGGTGAATGCGAGTTGTAGCTGCCAACTGCTTATTGCCAACTGCGTTTTCATAAAAGCGAACATTTTACGAAACAACATCTTCCGGCTACAATAGCCGGATGCCGTCCCTTCCTGCATCGCTTGCTTGGGCTCATCCTCTGGTGGCGGAGTGGTTTGTGCAGCGGTTTGGCACTCCAACAGAACCGCAGGAGCAGGGGTGGCCGCACATTCTTGCCGGACGTACGACGTTGATTTCGGCGCCCACCGGGTCGGGCAAGACATTGGCTGCATTTCTTGCATGCATCGACCGGTTGGTGCGCAAGGCGTTGGTGGGCGAGCTTGCGGACCGTACGGAAGTCCTCTATGTCTCGCCGCTGAAGGCGCTGGGCAACGACATTCAGAAAAATCTGGAAATTCCTCTCGGGGAGATTCTTGCGCTGGCGGGGGAGCGCGGGATGCTCATGCCGGAGATTCGCACGGCGGTTCGCACCGGCGACACACTGATGCACGAGCGCCGCGCGATGCTGAAGCGGCCGCCGCACATTTTGGTGACCACGCCGGAGTCGCTCTACATATTGCTGACTGCGGATAAGAGCCGCGCGATTTTGCGCGATGTCGAAACCGTGATCGTGGATGAAATCCACGCGGTCGCCGACGATAAGCGTGGAGCGCATTTAACGTTGTCGCTGGAACGGCTGGAGGCGCTGACGTATAAGCGGCCGGTGAGGATCGGGCTGTCCGCGACGCAGAAGCCGATTGAAGAAGTGGCGCATTTCTTGACGGGGTGCGTGCCGGAAACCTCAGCGGCTGAAGCCGCTCTCAATCCGGACGGCACTCCGGCGCGGCTGAAAGCCGCACCCTTTCAAAACGTTGATCCAGTCATCGTCAATATTGGGCACAAGCGCAAGCTGGATATGGCGGTGGAAGTTCCGTCGATGCCGCTGGGGCCGGTGGCTTCGAACGAAATGTGGGACGAGGTTTACGACCGGCTGGTGGCTTTGGTGGGACAGCATCGGTCGACCCTGGTGTTTGTAAATACACGGCGCATGGCCGAGCGCGTGGCGCATCAACTGGGAGAACGGTTGGGAGAAGAGAATGTTGCCGCGCACCATGGCAGCCTGTCGCGCAAGTTGCGGCTGGCGGCGGAGAAGAAGCTGAAAGAAGGCCAGGTGCAGGTGTTGGTGGCGACCGCGTCGCTCGAGTTGGGAATTGATATTGGCACGGTTGATCTGGTCGTGCAGATTAATTCGCCGCGAGCCATTGCGGTGACGCTGCAGCGCGTCGGACGGTCTGGGCACTGGCGCGGCGCGGTTCCCAAGGGACGATTGTTTGCCACGACTCGCGACGACTTGCTGGAGTGTGCGGCGCTTGTACGGGCGATCCGGCAGGGCGACCTGGACCGGTTGATGATTCCTGAATCGCCGCTAGATGTTTTAGCGCAGCAAATTGTGGCCGCGTGCTCCGCCGAAGAGTGGGACGAAGAAGAGATGTTCGCGCTGGTGCGGCGCGCGTATCCCTATCGCAATTTAACGCGGGCAACTTTCGACTCGATTTTGGAAATGCTGGCCGAGGGCATCGCGGCGAAGCGCGGACGGTATGGCGCTTACATTCATCGCGACCGGGTGAACGGCAAGCTGCGAGCGCGGCGCGGGGCGCGGCTGGCGGCGATCACCAGCGGTGGTGCGATTCCGGATAATTCGCTGTATGCGGTGGTGGCCGAACCCGATGGCTTGGTGGTAGGAACGGTGGATGAAGATTTCGCGGTGGAGAGCAACCGCGGCGACATCATGCTGCTCGGAAATACATCGTGGATGATCCGGCGCATCGAAACCAATGCTGGCCGCGTACTGGTGCAGGATGCACATGGTGCGCCGCCGAGCGTGCCGTTCTGGCGGGGCGAAGCTCCAGCGCGCACGCAGGAATTATCGGAGCACGTTGGAACGTTGCGGGAAAAAATCAGCACGATGCTGCCGCACACTTCACCGGTGGGTTTCTCGGCAACGCAGCCGGATGTGGCGGCGGCGGTTTTGTGGCTAAAAGACGAATGCGGGCTGGATGATTCCGGCGCAGAGCAGGCAATCGAATATGTTCTGCAGGGTCGCGCGGTTTTAGGCGCGGTGCCCACGCAGACAACGGTGATCGCGGAGCGCTTTTTCGACGAAGGCGGCGGGATGCAGTTGGTGATCCACGCACCGTTTGGTGGGCGCATTAACAAGGCGTGGGGACTGGCGCTGCGCAAGCGGTTTTGCGTGGGATTTAATTTTGAGTTGCAGGCGGCGGCGACCGATAACGGTTTGAACATCGCATTGGCCGAGCAGCACAGTTTTCCTCTGGGAGATGTTTTCAATTTTTTGCAGGCAGCGACGGTGCAGCCGATTCTGGAGCAGGCGGCGTTGGATTCTCCGATCTTTGCCACGCGCTGGCGGTGGGACGCAAACCGGGCGTTGGCGCTTTTGCGATTTCAGAATGGCAAAAAAGTTCCGCCACAAATTCAGCGCATGCGGTCGGACGATCTGCTGGCTTCGGTTTTTCCCGACGCGGCGGCGTGCTTTGAAAACATCCAGGGCGAGCGGCAAATTCCTGATCATCCGCTGGTGGGCGAGGTGATGAAGGATGTGCTCACTGAGGCGATGGATATTGAAGGCTTGAAGGCCGTGTTGAGCGGGCTGGCGGATGGACGGATTCGTTGTATCGCGGTCGACACGCCGGTGCCGTCGCAGTTTTCACACGAGATTTTAAACGCGAATCCCTACGCTTATTTAGACGACGCGCCGCTGGAGGAGCGGCGGGCGCGCGCGGTGCAGATGCGGCGGATGCTGCCGGAATCGGTGCTGGAAGAAGTGGGCGGACTCGATCCCGCGGCGATTGCGCAGGTGCGGGAAGAGGCTTGGCCGGATGTGCGGGATGCGGATGAGCTGCATGATGTGCTGCATACGTTAGTGGCGCTGCCGGAGTCCGCGGGCGATGGTGTGGGAAGGTGGGCTTATCACTTCGGGCGCTTGATCGGTGATGGGCGCGCTGGTTCAGCGGTTGCAGGCGGTCGGGTTTATTGGGTTGCTGCGGAGCGTGCCAAGACTTTTTCGGTTTTGTTTCCTGAGGCGCAATTTGCGCAGGCATCGGCTGATGTGGAGACGGAAGCCCTGACTCGCGACGATGGGTTGCTAACATTGGTTACGGGATGGATGTCGCATCTGGGGCCGGTGACGGCGACACAACTCGGCGAGAGATTGGGGATTGCTCTTGCGGAGATTACAAATGCGCTGCTTCGAATGGAAGCTAGCGGGACTGTGCTGCGGGGAAACTTTAGTGGCGAGGCTGCGCGGGCGAGTCGCCCGCGCCCACACGAGCTGCCCTTGCCTGCCGAGCATGAAATCGAGTGGTGCGAGCGGAGGCTGCTGGCGCGGATTCATCGGCTGACGGTGGCGACGCTGCGCAAGCAGATTGAGCCGGTGACGGCGGCGCAGTTCATGCAGTGGCTATTGCGCTGGCAGCATGTGGCAGCGGGGACGCAGGTGGCGGGCGAGCGGGGCACGCTCGAAGTGCTGCGGCAGTTACAAGGGTTTGAAATTCCGGCGAATGCGTGGGAGCGGCAGGTGCTGGCGCGACGCATTGTGGATTACGATCCGAAATGGCTTGACCAGCTTTGCCTGACAGGGGCTGTAGGTTGGGGGCGACTGTCGCCGCATCCGGCGACGCTGGATTATTCGAGCGGGCGCGGAAGTGAGGGTGAGGCGGCTCCGAGGCAGCGAAGGGTGATTCCGACCAGCGTTGCGCCGATTACTTTTTTCGTGCGTGAGGATGCGGACTGGATGACACCGCGGCATCCGGGGGTGGAGGCTTCGGAAAATAACGGGTTGAGCCACGGAGCGCAAAAGGTGCTGGATTTTCTGCGGCAGCGTGGAGCGTCGTTTTTTGCCGACATTGTACGAGGAACGGAAAAGTTGAAGGCGGAAATCGAGACGGCGCTTTGGGAACTCGTGGCTGCGGGGCTGGTAACTGCCGATGGGTTCGACAATCTGCGGTCGCTGATCGACCCGAAGCGGCGGTCGGGGCAAGGCAGCGGGCGGGCGATGCGTCCGCGGCACAACGCGGGGCGCTGGGCTTTGCTGCATGCCGAGGAAGTGGTGGAGCGGCCGCGCGCGGTGGAAGCGGCTTGCTGGATGCTGCTGCGCCGTTACGGCATTGTCGTCCGAGACGTGCTGGCGCGGGAGGCGAACCTGCCACCGTGGCGCGAGTTGCTGGGCGGCTTCCGCCGGCTGGAAGATCGCGGCGAGATTCGTGGCGGGCGCTTTGTTGATGGATTCTTGGGCGAGCAATTCGCTTTGCCCGTGGCGGTGGACTCGGTGCGAGCATTGCGCCGGCTCAATGCCGCTTACGAAGGGAACCCGCAGAGCAGGGTCGCGCAAGACAGGATCGCGCAAGAGACGATTACGCTCTCGGCGGCCGATCCGCTGAATCTGGTCGGGATCCTGGTGCCGGGGGAGCGCGTGCCGGCGATTTCCGGGAACAGCGTCACTTATCGGGATGGTGCCGCGATGGCAGTGGATGCGATTCCTGCCGCAGCTGGGAATGAGGCGGTAGCAAGCTAGGGTCGGATTTCTCTCGCATCGACTTGGGGAAGGCTAGCCGGAGAGAGTGGCGAATAGGTCTCGTGATCTGAGTTGTTCGCCGTGGGTTCGACACACAAATAAAATCAAGGATCCGATGAGGGGGCCCCTCGGATCCCTGATTCGACCAAGCTCAGCAAGACGTATCCAAAAAGCGCTTCCCCCATCGCTTTCTGCCGAGCAGTGGCGCACTCGACACCAGTGCATGCCAATGGCCAGCCACTTTTGTGGCTGTGCAAAGGCTGTGAATATCGCGATAACCGATTGTTTTGTATATGGTTATGGGATTTTTTTGGTGCCACGCTGCCGTCGTCACTGTGCCAAATCGGAACAGATTGCTATCCGATCAGATAGCGCGCTCTATCCGTTCGGATAACGGAAAAAATCGATTTCACCAGTGAATTCACGATGGAAGTGTGATAAAAAGTGCGCGAGGTAAAGTGCGATTGCGCCCTAGACTTGTAGTGCTCTCCGGGCCCCTGAAAGATTCAACCATTCCTTTACCTGAAGGTGAAATTACCATTGGGAGGGAAGCCTCCAATGGCATTGCCGTCACCGATCCCTCTGTCTCGCGAAAACATTGCCGTCTGAGTTGCCAGGACGGCAGATACCGAGTGCAGGACCTCGATAGCCGCAACGGTACTTTGGTGAATGGCTCCGCCGTCGAAGAGCAGTGGCTGAGGCATGGGGACGGGATCGCAGCTGGGGACTCGTCTTTTCTCTTTCTCGAGGAGGAAGAACTTGCGCCGATTGCCAGCCAAGTGGAGTTCGAAGACGTACAGGGTACGGCGGAGACGACCGTCATCCATCCCCGGGATGTGATCTACTTGCAGCCGGACCGGCTTTCGCGAGAGCTGCCTGAAGGCTCGCGTGTCGCCCGCAACTTGAATGCATTGTTGAAGATAAGCCAGATCGTGCATGCGATTCGCGATCTCAACGAACTGCAGCGGCAGCTATTGGAGCTGATTTTTGAAGTGGTTCCCGCAGGCCGCGGCGCGATCTTGTTGGCGGATCACGAGGGCCAACAATTCAATTCGACTTTTGCCCGGGTGCGGCAGGCAGGGCAATCACAGTTAGTGAAGGTAAGTAGCACGATTGCCAGGCGGGTTCTGGAGCAGGGCATCGCGCTGTTGGGCAGTGACGTTCCGACTTCCGGAGAGTTGGGAAAAATCGAGAGCCTAGCGGCGTCCCAGGTGCGGTCGCTGCTGTGCGTGCCCTTAACCGTGTTTCCGAAAGTGATTGGATGTATTTACCTGGACAGCGACAGCCTCAGCGGCCGACTTGATGGAGAGCACCTGCTCCTGGTGACAGCGATTGCCGGCATTTCGGCGATGGCGCTGGAGAATGCGCGGCACCTCGCGTGGCTGGAGGAGGAGAACGAGCGGCTTACGGTCGAGATCGGCCAGGAGCGCAGCCTGGTCGGGGAAAGCCCAAAAATGAAGGAGGTCTACCAACGTGTGAAGCGCGCGGCACCGGCGGAGTCGACGGTGTTGATTGAAGGCGAGAGTGGAACCGGCAAAGAGCTGGTGGCATGGGAGTTATACCGTAACAGTCAGAGAATGGGTAAGCCGTTTGTGGCCATCAATTGCGCTGCGATTCCGGAGAACCTCTTGGAAAGCGAATTATTTGGCTACGAGCCTGGAGCCTTTACCGGAGCCGTCCGCCTGAAGAAAGGCCGGTTCGAAATGGCCGACAAGGGCGTAGTTTTTCTCGATGAAATCGGCGAACTGGTTCCCGCGCTGCAGGTTAAACTGCTGCGCGTGCTGCAGGAACGCGAGTTCGAACGTGTCGGCGGGACCCGTACCATCAGGGTGGATATCCGCATCATTGCCGCCACCAACTGCAATTTGTGGCAGGCGGTGTGCGACGGCACCTTTCGCGAGGACCTGTATTACCGTTTGGCCGTGATAAAGATAGTGCTGCCTCCGCTGCGGGATCACCGGGAAGATATTCCAATGCTTGCGCGCCATTTCGTGCAAAAATATGCTCAACGCTACAAAGTGAAGCCTAGGCCGATTTCCCGCGAGGCCATGGACCGCCTGGTGAACTACGACTGGCCCGGCAACGTGCGTGAACTAGAAAACGCAATCGAGCGTGCGCTGGTTCTAGGGGACTCCGATACGGTTCTGCCCGAGGATCTGCCAGAATCGCTGTTGGAATGCGCTCCGACGCCAGAGATGACCGAGGGGAAATATCACTCTGCAATCAGGGAATCGAAGAAGAAACTGGTTCTCGACGCAATGGAGCAGGCGCATGGCAACTATGCCGAGGCGGCGGATATTCTAGGCATGCATCCCAACAATTTGCATCGCCTGATCCGCAAGCTTGGGTTGAAGGATATCCTGAAGGAACGCTACCCACGCGGATGAAGCGGGCGGGACGGGTAGTTTTCTTTCACCTCAAAAGGAGAAAGAGCAGCTATGGCAGGCGCAGCTGCATCAGGCGAGCGGGATCGAGATAGGTGCCCTGCCATCGCACTGCCACATGAAGATGCGGACCCGTGGCGCGGCCGGTGCCTCCGCTCAAGCCGATGACTTGGCCACGTTTTACATGATCGCCCTCCTTCACTTTGAACTCGGAAAGATGCAGGTAGAGAGTCAGCAGACCCTGTCCGTGATCCAGTACAACGAAATTGCCCTCGAAATAGAGCGGGCGAGCCAGCAACACTGTGCCGTCATTCATGGCTTCGACCGAAGTGCCGCTGGGGACACGGAAGTCGAGGCCCAGGTGAGGGCTCGAGGTTTTGCCATTGAAGATGCGCTGTGAGCCGAAGACGTCGGAGATTGCGGCGGTAGCCGGTTCGGCGAATTTGCCCGACCACTCGCGCTCCGGAGTTACGCGGCTGAGATAATCCTTTTTTATTTCTTGTCCTTCTTGAATTTGTTTTTGCTGCTCGGGGCTGGGCTCAGTGAATTTGCTTTCGACACTGAGCTTGACTTCGATTTTGGGATATTTGCCCTTGGCGACGATAAACTTGCGGCTGAAGGAAACTTTCTGGCTTGGGAGTTTTCCGGCAACGGTTTCGCCAGCCAGTTCCAGAGGATAAGTGCCGGGAGCAGTTTCCAGGCTCACGCCTCCTAACGCGTACCATGCCTTAGTTTTCGCATCGAAGCTGAAAGAGAGTTCGTGGCCAATCCAAGTTCCGTTCAGCGACTTCAGCCGCGTGGGGGGCCTGACCTGAAACAACACGGGGCCACCATTGACTAGGCGCGTGGGTTGGGCGTGCACGGTCCAGTTTGCGGCAGAGGCCGGGTAGACTGTGAGGAAAAATAGCCAGGGCAGGAAGAGTGCGCGGCAAGGGAAGGAAAGACGAGGGAACGTCCGATTCACATCACTAGAGTAGCACTGCTCAAGCCGAGGTTCGCTGCTGGAAGAGGATCGAAAGCAAAAAGTCAACGCTATGTAGGATAAGAATTTGGTGGACCTGGTCGGGATCGAACCGACGACCTCTTCCATGCCATGGAAGCGCGCTCCCAGCTGCGCCACAGGCCCACGATTGCGGCAGAAATGCCGAAGCCCGATGAACGGGATCGAGGGAAGTGCTGAATCATTTTCGCCCACATCTCCGGGATAGTCAACGCGTGCGATTTCTCTGTTTGTTTCCACAGGCATCTTCTGCCATAATTGTTCGTGCACCCCACCTGCACCATTTTTCAAACAAAATTTAGAGCGAGGAACAGATGCCAGCGAAGTACATCTTTGTAACGGGCGGAGTTGTGTCTTCTCTAGGCAAGGGATTGGCGGCGGCTTCCATCGGATGTTTGCTGGAGAGCCGTGGGCTCAAAGTGAACCTGATGAAGTTTGATCCGTATCTGAACGTGGATCCGGGGACGATGTCGCCGTTTCAACACGGCGAGGTTTTTGTGACCGATGATGGCGCGGAGACCGATCTCGATCTCGGCCACTACGAGCGGTTCACGCATGCCAAACTTTCTCGCGACAACAATTGGACCACGGGCCGGCTCTATGAGCAGATCATCGCGAAAGAGCGGCGCGGCGATTATCTGGGCAAGACGGTGCAGGTGATTCCGCACGTGACCAACGAAATTAAGGCGGCGATGAAAAAAGTGGCGCAGGACGTTGACGTTGCGATTGTCGAGATCGGCGGCACGGTGGGTGATATCGAGTCGTTGCCGTTTATGGAAGCGATCCGGCAGATGCGGCAGGAGTTGGGCCGGGAAGATACTTTGTTCGTGCATGTAACGCTGGTGCCGTTCATTGCTGCGGCGCAGGAACTCAAGACCAAGCCGACTCAGCACTCGGTGAAGGAATTGCTGAGCATCGGAATTCAGCCCGACATTTTGCTCTGCCGTACTGACCGCTTTCTGGCGAAAGAGTTGAAGTCGAAGATTGCGCTTTTCTGCAATGTGCAGGAAGAGGCTGTCATCACGGCGAAAGACGTGGCTTCCGTGTATGAAGTACCGTTGGTGTTTGCAAATGAAGGCGTGGACACGCTCGTCCTGAAATATTTGCGGATGGAAGCGAAGGGCCGCGATCTTTCGAAGTGGGAAGACATTGTGCATCGCGTCTACAACCCGAAAGACACGGTGACGATTGGGATTGTGGGCAAGTATGTGGAGTACGAGGATTCTTACAAGTCGCTGAAGGAAGCGTTGGTCCATGGCGCTCTGGCGCACAATCTGAAACTTCAATTGAACTGGATTGAGGCCGAGGGGCTGGAAGCGGCCGACCAGAGCAGCGTGGAAGTGCAGCTCGAGGGCTATGACGGAATTTTGGTCCCCGGGGGTTTTGGTAAGCGTGGCATTGAGGGAATGCTAATCGCGATTCGATATGCGCGCGAGAACAACGTTCCTTACTTTGGAATTTGTTTGGGCATGCAGACGGCTTGTGTGGAGTTTGCCCGCAACGTTGTGGGACTGGAAGAGGCCAACTCGAGCGAGTTCGACCAGGCAACGCCGCACCGGGTGATCTACAAGCTTCGCGAGTTGCGCGGCGTGGAAGAACTTGGCGGGACGATGCGGTTGGGCGCATGGACTTGCAAGATTGAGCCCGGCACGCTGGCGCACAAAATTTATAACAAACTCGAGATCAGCGAGCGGCATCGTCATCGCTACGAATTTAATCGCGAGTATGAAGAGCCCATGGTCGCCGCGGGGATGCGCATCTCTGGTTCCACGCCTGACGGCACTTATGTCGAGATGGTGGAATTGCCGAATCATCCGCATTTCATCGGATGCCAGTTTCATCCCGAGTTTAAGTCGAAGCCACTGGAGCCGCATCCCCTGTTCAGCACATTTATTGGCGCGGCGTACAAGCATGGCTCGAAGCGGCGGGAAGAAAAAGAGATCGCTTCGGTTGAAATGTTTCATCGTCCGGAAAAGGTGGGAAGAGCGTAGACGTGAGCAATTGGCATTTAGCGCTCAGCACTCAGTGTGCAAAGTGCTTGGTAGCTAAAGGCCAAATGCTAAGTGCCAATTGCTGATTGCTGCGAGCGCATGATCTCGTCCTTCCAACTCGGTGACGTCCACATTGGCTCAGGCAATCTTTTCCTGATCGCCGGGCCGTGCGTGATTGAAAGCGAAGAGCATGCCATTCGCATGGCTGAGATCATCAAGGGTGTCACGCGGGCGCTTGGACTTCCATTTATTTTCAAGGCCAGCTACGACAAAGCGAACCGTACCTCGATTCGAAGTTTTCGCGGGCCCGGGGTGAAGGAAGGTCTGCGCATTCTGAGAAAGATTAAGGATGAGGTCGGCGTTCTCGTACTTACGGATGTTCATGAAGTGGCAGACGTTGGGCGGGTTGCCGAAGCCGTGGATGTGTTGCAGATTCCCGCGTTTCTGTGCCGCCAAACCGATCTTGTCGTCGCCGCGGCGTTGAGCGGACGCGCCATTAACATCAAGAAGGGACAGTTCATTTCTCCGTGGGACATGCGGCACGCGGTTGAGAAGTGCCGCGAGGCCGGAAACTCACAAATTGTTCTCACAGAACGCGGCACAAGTTTTGGCTACAACAATCTGGTCGTCGACATGCGCTCGCTCGCCATCATGCGCAAGTTCGCGCCAGTAGTTTTCGACGCGACGCATTCCGTGCAATTGCCTTCTGCGCAATCCGGCGATGGTGGGCCGGCGATGAGCGGCGGACAGCCCGAATTTATTCCCGTGCTGGCGCGGGCTGCTGTGGCGGCCGGCGTGGATGGAGTGTTCCTCGAAGTGCACGACAGGCCGAAAGAGGCGAAGTCCGACGGAGCGAATGCGCTGGAATCTACGAAATTGCGCGAAGTGCTGAAGGAACTGCTGGCGGTGCGGCAGGCGCTGGATGTGGCGCGGGCTACACCCTAGACGTTATCGTTACTCCCACCTGCTACGGCAATCTTCGTGGTAAATTTGAATTTCCGGATGAGACAAATTGCTAACTGGGCTTTGAACGTTGCGACGATGCGTGGGGCGAGCTATGCCGATGCGCGCATCGTCGGCCAGAGAAGCCGCGCGCTTACGACGAAGAACGGCAAGGTGGGCAGCGCGTCTGACGCCGAATCTGAAGGGATGAGTGTACGCGTCCTTGCCGATGGCGCGTGGGGATTTGCCGCCTCTGAAGATTTGTCTCGCGCGGGAGTTGAGGCGACGGCGGCCTGCGCGGTAGAAATCGCCCGAGCTTCGGCGCAAGTGAAGCAGCAGGATGTGAGGCTTGCGCCGGAAAAATCCGTTACTGCCGAGTGGATCACTCCTCATGTAATCGATCCGTTCTCAATTCCGGTCGAACAGAACATCGCGCTGTTGCTGAGTATCGATGCCGAACTGCGCGCGGTGGAAGGCGTCACTCTGGCTGAGACCAACCTCAACTTCAATCGCGAGGAGCAGTGGTTTGTGTCGTCGGAGGGGACAGACATTCATCAGACTAAACATTCCGCCGGCGCGGGATATGCGGCTTACGCGTTTGCGGGGAATGAGATTCAAAAGCGCTCGTATCCTAATTCTTATGGCGGGCAATGGCAGAACAAGGGGTATGAACTGATCGAAGAATTAAAGCTGGTGGAGAATGCGCGCCGGATTGCAGAAGAGGCGGTTGCGCTGCATCACGCCGACCAGTGTCCGGAGGGCGTGTTCGACATTATTCTGGATGGCTCGCAGTTGGGTTTGCAGATTCACGAGTCGATTGGACACCCCATAGAACTGGATCGCGTGCTGGGCATGGAAGCGAATTTTGCAGGGACCTCTTTTCTGACGCTCGATAAGTTGCGCATCCTGCGCTATGGCAGCGAGATGGTCAACGTGGTCGCAGATGCCCGCCAGGAGCACGGACCCGGGCTGGGAACTTTCGGCTTCGATGACGAAGGGGTTCCCGCGCAGTGCACGCCGATCATCACTCACGGATTGTTTACGGGATATCTCAGTTCGCGCGAAACCGCGCACACGATTGGCGAGAACCGTTCTGGCGGAACGCTGCGCGCGGAAGGATGGAACCGTTTACCGATGATTCGCATGACGAACATCAGCTTGCTGCCGGGGGAGAAACCACTGAGCCTCGAGCAACTTATCGCCGCGACCGATCGCGGGGTGCTGATGCAGACGAATCGCTCGTGGTCGATTGACGATAAGCGTTACAACTTTCAGTTCGGGTGCGAGATTGGATGGGAGATCAAGAACGGCAAGCGGGTGCGCATGCTGAAGAACCCGTCGTATTCCGGAATCACGACTGAATTTTGGAATTCGCTGGATGCCATCTGCTCGCGCGACGAATGGACGCTTTGGGGCACGCCGAATTGCGGCAAGGGACAGCCGCAGCAGGTGATGGGCACGGGGCACGGAGCGGCGCCGTCGCGGTTTCGCGGAGTGAAGGTAGGGAGTGCTTACATGGGAAGCTAGCTCACCACAGAGTCACAGAGACACAGAGAAGAGCACTCAAACACTAAGCGAGCCTCGATGCTAACTCAAGACCATGCCGCCGACATCTTCGACCGCATCAAGAAGATTTCCTCTGCCGATGAGGTCGAGGTACTTTTCTCCGGTGGGCAATTTGCGCTTACCCGCTTTGCCAACAACATCATTCATCAGAACGTCGCCGAAGAAAATCACACCGTTTCTGTGCGCACAGTCTTTGGGGGACGCACGGCTCGCGCTTCCACGAATAAATTTGACGATGACAGTTTATGGCGCGTCGTCGAATCGTCAGAGAGCCTGGCGAGGTTGCAGCACCCCGATCCGGACCTTTTGCCCATGCCGGATTCGCGGGAAGCTGCCGGCCACTCGGACCCTTCGGTTGGCGAAGGGAGTGTCCGAGCCACACAATTTCCATCGCGCTATTTTGCCGAGACTGCGGCCATCACTCCGCAGTTGCGTGCCGATGGCGTGAAGAAGATTGTCGATGTTGCGCAAAAATACAAGCTCACAACGGCTGGATTTTTTTCCAGTTTGGAATCTGTCGAGGGCATCTTCAATTCGCGCGGGCTCAGTGCCTGGCATGAGCAGACGCTGGCGGAGATTTCCATCACCATGCTGGCCGCAGATTCTTCGGGATGGCAGAAAGCCAATTCGCCCGACGTGGCTCACATCGATCCGCTGAGTTTGGCCGAGATTGCAGCGAAGAAAGCGATCGATTCCGCGCACCCCGCGGAGATTCCGGCAGGGAAGTACACGGTGATTCTCGAACCTGCCGCCGTGCTCGACATTGTTGGATTTATGTTCTGGGATTACTCAGGCATCGCAATTCTCGACCAGCGCTCATTTCTGACAGGCCGCATCGGGAGCCAACTGTTCGGCAAAAACATCACGATCTGGGACGATGTAACGCATCCCTCGCAGACGGGATCTCCCTTCGACGGCGAAGGGGTACGACGGCAACGTTTGCCGCTGGTCGAGAATGGAGTCGTCCAACGCGTGGTTTATGCGCGGGCCACTGCCGAACGAATGAAGCATTCGGAATATAAAGACAAAGTCGGACCGATCGAAGCGACTGGCCACGGCTTTGCGCTACCCAACGAAATGGGCGAGATGCCATGCAACATTGTTTTTGTCGCGCCGCAAAATCCACAGACTGTTGCGGAGATGATTGCCGCCACGGAGCGGGGCGTGCTGGTTACGCGGCTCTGGTATATCCGCGAAGTGGATCCTTACGAAAAAATCCTGACGGGAATGACTCGCGACGGAACCTTCCTTGTGGAAAACGGACGAGTGCGCCAGGGCGTGCGGAACTTCCGCTTTAACCAAAGCCTGATCCATATGCTTTCGAAAGTCGAAGCCATGAGCGAGCCGGTGCGTTGCAGCGGCGAAGAATCGTTTGACATGGTGGCGCCGGCGATGAAGGTGCGCGACTTTGGCTTTACAGAGGTGACCAAGTTTTAGCGGGCGCCGCCGCCAACGCATTCGCGGTACCAGCCAGCGTTGCATGGTTTGTGGCCGAACTCAAGCCATTCTCCTCCCTAAAACCTTCGTTGTAAATTCCCTCTAATCCACTCATCCACAAGCAGTTAGCACTCTTCCGTTCCATGACTTCGGTAACTTTGCACGTCTGGTTCCTGGGTGTACGCTGCCCAATAGTTCCGATAAAAGGCGTTCGAGAAGAGTTGTAAGAAATCCAGATGCGCGAGCAATCGCAAGCGCCCTGGAGGGAAGGTTCACAAGAACGGTGTCAGGCGAAGGGACACAGGAACAGCTGACGGTTGACGTGCAGGCGGAATCTGCAATCAAGCACTATGCCGAAATGCAGAGTGCTCCGCGGTTTCCGTTGCATCTGCCGGTGGAGTTGAAGTCGCAAGGCCAGGCCTGCGCGGCGGAGACGCAAAACATTTCCGCCAACGGCGTCCTCTTCGCGATGGATAGAGATGTTCCGGTCGGCTCCATCGTCGACTTCACGATTCTCCTTCCGGGCGATGTTGTGGGCTCGCGTTGCGATATCCAGATTGACTGCCACGGCCGTGTGGTCCGCAGCTTTGAAGACAAAGGCCGTCGCGGAGTTGGCGTAGTGATTGACGAATACCATTTCGAACGAGCGTAAGGCGTAAGGAAAAGAATGGCCAGCACTTCGGTCAGGGTGGGAGAAAATCACGGCGTTCACCAGGATGTCGGCACGGGCCGGCTGATCCGCGTGATCCTGGCCGACACCCAGGCTATCTTCCGCGCCGGGCTCAGAAAGATTTTTGCGCTCGAAGACGATATCCGCGTGGTGGGGCAGGCCGAGACGCTGCCGCAAACCCAATCTGCCATCACCAAATTTTCCGCCGATGTGCTGATTTTCGAATCGGCGCTGACACCGAATCCGGTTGAGGCTGTAACCGAGTTGTTGCGCCAGGCGCCGCAGTTGAAAATAGTTGTAGTAACGCCTACATCGGATGAACAACTTACGCTTGAGTTATTCCGCCGAGGGGCGCACGGCATTCTGTCGCGCGAGGTCGAACCGGAGTTGTTGGTCGATTGCCTCCGCAAAGTGGCTTCCGGCGAACCTTGGCTCGAGAACCAAGCCATTCATTGGGTGATGGAAGCCTACCGTGGACACAACCTGCGTCCTTCTGGAGCGCGCCCGAAAGTTCAACTCACTCCGAAAGAAACCGTGATTGTTTCATGCGTCACGCAGGGCATGAAGAACAAAGAGATCGCGGTTCGCGTGGGAACGACGGAACAAGTCGTGAAAAACTATCTGCGAAAAGTCTACGACAAGCTGGGCGTTGCTGACCGTCTCGAGCTTGCGCTCTATTGCTTGAGCCATCACGTTGTCGATGGAGTGAAGCCGCCACCGGTGCCCGTCGCACCCGAGAACGGCAATGGCGCTGGATCGGGTGCTGAGGTGAATGCTTCTACGCGCGCCGCCGCGGTCGGCGTGTCGGCGTCTGGAAGCAACTCTGGTGCGTCCAATGCAAACCCGATCCATTCTATTCCGCCAACAAAACCATCCTAAGAGCTATCCTAAAGTTTCCAGTTAAAAAGATTCTGCTCTCTACGCACGCTCTTGAAATTGTGCGGTTCTTGCACGTGACGCGCGATTGATTTTGCGCTTGTGCGCCGCGAACCATACACGGGTTTGTTTATCAATCGAGTTCAAAATGCGCGAGCGCTCGAAACGTTTCATCCATTTTGTTTCCGCCGCGCCTGTTGCGCTCTCATACGTTCCGTCAGTACGTGTGGCTCTGACGTATTCGACTTCCTGAAGTATCACGATGAGCGGCTGTGACGGCGCAATGCTGCGAATCCAGGCATACACCGGCTTATCCACGCGTCTCTTGGTCGCGCTCAAGTGATGTTGCAAACGTTTCGCCGGTTTCTGACTTGTCCGGCCCACGGCTCCGCCCTCGGGCCGGGCATTTTAGCCACTCTGCCGTGCTGATACTTAAGCCGGGCGAAACTCCAAGACTGCAAGGCCGCCTCCGGCATTGTGGGCAATGCTTGTCTTTGCAGCGCGGCGGCAGCGTGATTATTCGTACTAGCGGCCACGCAATCGCTTTCCCTTTCTTCGTCCGTGCCATGTTCCCCCTTTGGTCTGTGTATCGGGGGAGGAAAAATTTATTTGCCGCGTTGTCAGTTCATCGCCTTCCGGTCGTCAAGGAGGTCGTAAAGTTTGCGGAGCCAATCCACGCCGTCCGCACACGGGACACGGGTTTGGCGTGAGCTTTGCCACTACGAAGCTGATAAAGGATTGAGCGAGCGCGCTAGCTGTGGCAGGCTCCACGGGCACCTCAAACGCGGAGCGGAACTGCCCGTCAGCTACGCCGATTGTGCCGATGAATCCCAGGCCAATGAGTACAGCCCGCTCCACACTTGCGCTCAGATCCGCTATTCCAATGAAGGTATGCATCGATTGCCCGAATTGCGGCGTTACACCCTGTTTCTTTCAACCCCTTCTCTCGCATACGCATCAGTGTCTTTCAACTGCTCTTGCGCTGGCGATTCTGAAGGCAGCCACTTGAGGCGTGCGTGTACCAAGAAACCGTGGAAGGTGATACATTTTGAGGTAGCGGCGTTCTTGAATGAGTGCGGCAATACTGCTCATAGCGGGCCTCCCCAGGCGTGTTATCAGTTTGCGAGGGAAATCCGCGTATAGTCCTGATTCGCCGGAGAGATGGCCGAGTGGCTGAAGGCGCACGCTTGGAAAGCGTGTTTACTCGAAAGGGTAACGTGGGTTCGAATCCCACTCTCTCCGCCATATTTTCAATGACTTACAAGCCGCTGCAATCAGCTCGCAATCACTTTCCGGTGAAGAGCTAAATCCACTACCTTTGAATGCGCCTGCGCCATTTCATCCGTCACCACATCCCCATAAATATTGAGCGTGGTACGGATATCCGAATGACGCATGAGCTTCTGTTGTACCGCGATGGCCGTACCGACCGCATCGAGCCATGAGCGGTAAGTGTGACGCATCGAGTGCGTGCCCAGCTTTCCGATGCCGGATTCCTTCGCAGCTTTTTGGAATACCAGCCATACCCAGGGATAGGACACCGGCAGTTTGCCAGCCTTGAACGCGCTGGCGAACATCCAGTCGTCATCGGCCGAGAAGACGGCGCTTTGACGATAGACCTTCAGCACGTCGAACATCCCGTCATCGATGGGCATGTGCTTATCGGAATAGATGGTCTTCACCTCGTCCACCTGCTGACGCACGATGGCCCGCTCCAGCTTCAGCTTCTTATTGAGCCAGTCCACATCGGACCATTTCAATGCGAGGCATTCGCTGATACGCAGACCAAAGCAGACGCATACCAGCGCGATCGTGCGGACGGGTTCCTCCAGATGCGATACAAACGCCTGGAATTCCTCGACCGTCAGACTGCGCGGCTTACGCGTGCGTTTAGTTGCGCCCTTGATCGTGACCAGTTCCATCGGATTGCGCTGAGTGGCCATATCGCCGCGCCACATCGCGTAATCCCAAAGCGCATGAACGAGGCCGCGAACATGCACCTGGCTCTTGGGAGAGAGGGGCAGGGACCGCAACCATAATTCCACGGGGCGGGCCTGCAGTTCAGCAAGCAGGCAATTCTCCCACCGTGGGAGTATGTGGTTGTTGAGCCACGCATCGTAGCCCCGGCGCGTGCTTAATCGCCGCGGCATCTTCTCGATTCGATATTGGGTAACGATGCTGTTCACTGTGACGACCGGATTATCGTTGACCGGGTGTTCCACCTGACGACGGTAAGGTTCCGCGGCCCGCCACGCGGATGTCTTCGTGGGGAACTCGCGCACCGTACCGATAAACTTTGTTCGCCTGTGGCCGTCCTCGCACCACAGGAAATTCCAGATTTTCCTTCGTTTATCAAAGACAATGCTTCCTTGTTGTAGCCGTGCTCGTCTCATGTCATCTCCTTTCGGCAGCGAGCACGGACGGCTGAACCGGATCATAGCGCGATTCGTGGAAAATTGGATCAGGGTTCGCGGGCTTTTTCTCGGTGACTGTGCTGGTAAGTTCCGACAGCCGGAAGATCCAGTGTTTGCGCACCTTGCCGGTGCCTACCCCGTAAGCACCGGCAATTCCTATCCGCGCCATCGACAGCAACATCCTTCGCGTTACGCCAAGGAATTTTGCCGCAACCTCAGCGGAAACAAACGGCTCGGGTAGCTGAATTCGGTCTGGCACATGTCACCCCCGCTTCCTCAGCATCATTTTTCCGGGAGTACAAGTTCCTTCCTGCTTGGTTTCCTGCCACGAAGCTGCAACCTGGCCCTGGCCGAATTCCGTGATCGAGAGAGCGGACAAGCTGCATCCGTTGATCTCGGTGCCGATGGACTGATCGGTCGTGAAACTGATGCCCGTTTCCGCGGGCGTTCCCGTCATGATGACGGATGCCGGCGCGGAGTGGTCGATCATGTTTTGCAGGATGCCATTGGTGATCGGACCAGAATGCTGAAGCCCTTGCAGCGGGACACAGCTCTTTGAGGCGTATCCTTTCAGTTTTTTCGGCATATCGTCGCTGAGCCGGATTTCGAGTTTCAGGCTGCAACGATTCAGATCCGGCGGGGATGTGATGGTGTCGCCCATCCATACGCCGCCGTACCGTGTCGCGGCCACGATCTCGGGAGCTGGCGGGGCAGGGGGCGGCGCTTGCTGCAGCGCCGGTCGAACAGGTGATGGTTTCTGAATCAGGGCGGGGGGCGCGAAGGCGTGCCGTACCTGCATCAGGATGCCGGGGGCAAAGTGGATGACGGCAAGTACACCTGCCGCGATCCACGCGTATTTCTTTTCTTTGTCAGTGAGCGGTCTCATTGGTGAAGCCTCCTTGGTGAAGTGGGTTTAGAAGTTGGGGTTTTCAGGCGAATAACGTTGAGCGATCTGGATAGCGGCTGCCTTCCTCACTTGTGGGTCGATATTCTTAGGGAAAGAAGCGAGGTGCATTGGAGCGAGTTCTTCTGGGGTTGCGTCGTTTTCGACAAGCTTGGCGATGATGGGTCCGGCGTTCCGCATGTCGAGAATTTTGCGAATGTATTCCCATGCCCGGAACCACGAGATGAAGTTCTTGGCAAGAAGCGCGAACGCGGCGACGCGCAGGTAAATCACCAAGTCTTGCTGGGCGATGAAGAGATCGGCAAGGACGATGGAGACCAGCCACACAAACACGGGTTCTAAAACAATCCGGACAAACCAGAATGAACTCCCGTTAGGCAGCCATCGAAAGAAAGGCAATGCGGGGCCTTCATATTCGGAGTGCAGCTCAAGTGCTGGATTGATCATCCGCCGCCACTTGCGGACGCCATGAATGGCACAGATGAGAAAGTAGAATTTGGCGTAATCTGCAAGGCCAAACATCCCAACTTGACGATGCACCTGCACCAGCGGAATCATCTGCATGAAATTGCTGAGGAGAGTCAGAATGGCGGACCCAACAGCCATCAGCGTCATGCTGAAGAACTGAACTGCTGGCGGCGTATACCGTGTGCCAGAGGCGGGCCGGAGAATGACTTCAACACCATCGCAGAAGACGCTGCTAACCGTCTGAACGAAGTCGATTCCAGTGTTCTGCAAATGCTCGACATGCGTTTCTTCTGAAGCTCCGAACATAGTTCCTCCTATTCGCGTGAGAACAGCACACGCAGGTAATTGCGTCCCTGCGGGCAGTTCTGGGTTCGTGTTGCGTTGAAGGATTGGCCGCCGCAGTACACAATCGCGGCGGCGTGTGGGCTGTTGCCGTCCGGCTTGCTAAGCCGGGTGAATTCGATGGGCTCGACGATGTGCGCTAGCTGCCGTCCCCCGCCCGTGTTGAAATGGGTGTCGTTTGTCCCGCTGCTGGCGCCCGCGCTGTAGTGATCGAGATAGCGGTATTCGCGGCCGATCAGGTCTGCCGCGTACTGGCAGGTATCCACATCGTTCTGCTGGTGGAAGATCTTGATGGCGAGGTTGCCAAGAAAGCTTTTCGTTTTCGATCCAGGCTGCGGTTCGCCGAGGGTCTCGGAGAGATTGAGGATGTTCTGCGTAAGGCAAACGACGGATACTCGGCTGCCACGGCAGGTCTGCTGGAAAAAGTTGTCCCAGCGCGGCGTCACGAAATACTGGAACTCGTCCTGCCAGAGGAAGACGGGATTAGGTGAATCGGCGAGATTACGGCGGAGCAACGCCCGCTGAAACACGAGCTTGGTCAGGACGTTAATCGTGCGGCCGGTGTCGTGCCCGTATTCAAGGATCGGAAAATCGCAGATGACAATCTTGCCCTCGTTCATCGTCATCTCGGGTGTGAAGCTGCAGCGGCCGCTGCAAAAGAGCCGGTTCAGCGGATTGAACAGGAACTTGTCCGCCATGCCGCTCCAGGTCATTTCCAGCGAGCTGCGCGGGCGCTCATCGAATGCCGGCCACTTCTTGAAAACGAACTGCGCCGCGAAATCGAGGTCGCTCCACTGCTCGGGTGTCAGCGTCTGCTGGCGCGCGCGGATGGAATTGATGATCTGTGCGCAGTAGGATTCGCGCTGCCACGCCTCCTCCTCATGCTGGTCGGGCCGCGTCGGAAGGCTCTTAATGATGCGGTCTATGTTCGCTATCGAGATGCGCTCGCCGGCAAGATCAAGCAGCTTGATGTCATTGCGCATCACCTGCTGGTTGCCGCGGTCCCAGAAAGGATCATGGGAGTGCCCGGTATTGTCATTACCGGACGAAACCAGCGTTGAGAAAAGATCGATCGTGCTTTCTAGGTCGCCCGCTCCGCGTCCAGGCCGTGACCATTCATAGTGAAGTGGGTCAAACGCATGGCCGCTCTCGGCGTTAAAGACAATGAGGTCTTTTTCGCGCCCGCATTCTCTGGCATAGCGAATCCAGTTGTGCGTTTCCTCCGCCTTGGCAGTCAGCACCAGGCCGCCCATTTTCGGAACCTGCAGCAACCCCATCGCAAGCTGCCTGCCGCTACAGCTGCTCTTGCCGGTGCCCGGCCCCCCCGTGATCAGCGTGCCTTCCGACGTGTCGCGCACACGGAACTGGTCGGTGTCGGAGAGCGACAGGACTGGCCAGTCGAGAATGTCAATCACTAAACCCACGTTATTTCCCCCGGTGTTGCAGATGGATTCGGAGCGGCGAACTTGCGCTGCACCGCTCCGATGTGCCTCAGTGCTGCACGGGTGCTGGAGCCGCCGAGGCGGGCGATGCCGGCGCTGACAAGTTTGCTGGGAGCGGGATCGCATCCACAGTCGTGTGGTCGGGCTTAAGGCAATAAGGAAATCCCGGAATCAGCGTTGCCTTCGGCGGGCAGACGAGCGCGGGTTTGCTATTTGCCGTCGCGGATGCCTGGGCTGCCGTTGGGGCAGGGGGCTGCTGTGGCTGAGCCTTAACCGGAGTCTGGCCGGCTACCGTGTTTGCAGGGCACGGCTTTGCGTCCGGGATTCCGCCAAGTAGGTCAGCGGAAGATGACGGCGCGTCACAGAATTGTTTGTCCTTTTGACATGCGAGCGCTCTGGCCTTTTTTTCCAGCCAGCCGGGGCGTGGTGGTGGGGCGATGGTTTTGTTGCACGGAACGGTTGAGGCCGCGGCGGACGTTGGTTGCGGGGTTGGCGGGGTTGACGAGGTTTGCTGCCCCACGCTGGTCAGTGAAACAAGCAGGATAGCTGAGAGTGGAAGGTTTCTGAGGTTCATCATGGCGGGATGATGAACGATTCAGAAATGGCTGAAAAGTGAAGGGACGTTAAAGGGGGCGCTCGCGGAGCGGGACGCGGCTACGAGCAACGAGCATCTTGAATTCCTCGCGATTACGCCAAGGGTCGAATATAGGAAGAATGTCAAGAAACAGCAGAAGGGGATCGCCGTCGCGCCAAGCTTTATCGAACAATTGCCAGGCCTCGGATTCATCAAATACAAGTGCAGAGAGGGCCTGCTGACTAAGAGGCTTGCTTTGCAGACCTTCATTGCCGAAAAAGGCATTCGTCCATTTGATATGCTCTTCAAATTCCTGAGCACGCTGAGCCCTGTGATAACAGATCGCCATGAAGCCTGAGTAAATTGCGTCTGAGTCGTAATCTCCCACAATCGTGCGGAATACCTCATATTTAGCGGCGATAGATGGAGCGCACTCCTGTTCGAGCGCTATCAGCATGTCCAAGAGAGCGACGAGCCAATTATTCTCAAGATTCATCGCTTCGGACAGTGCCACTTCAGCTGCGGTTGCGTCCCTGTTGAGATAGGCATGAATGCCAGCTAGGAGGGCAGGAAACGGATTTTCGTGAGAAGCGCCAAGCATTTGAGCAGAGAATTTGGCAGCTAGGTCTGATCGCCCGCTGATCGAAAGATACATATGAAAGCCTGAATACAAAGACAACGCATCGGGATCAATAATACGTGCTACATCGAACGCGAGATCTGCAGCCTGCATTTCGCACGCAAAGCAACAAGCGGTTCCCAATGCCGCATAAGAGCGCCAATAGTCGGGTAGGAGATCAATCGCTGATAACGCGGCCTGCTTCGCAAGACCTAGTGCTTGACGGCTTGGTGCCACGAGAAAGCTTTCAACACAATTCGCTTCTGCAAATGCTATTCGCGCTTGCCCGTGGTCCGGCCATTTGTCGCAGACTTCACTAAACGTAATCGATGCCCATTGGACTTGGGCGGCGCTTCGCGGCGCTTTCAGGGCTTCAACGGCACTGTGGAAGGATTCAAGATTGACGGAACGTGCATTGTAACGAAAAGTTGGTCTGTAGGCTTCTCCCGTCGGGGGCTTTATTCGTTTGTTGGAAGAAGGGGTCCGAAAGTCGATCACGACTGGATCATTGGCCCCTTGACTTGCGTAATAATTGGCGAGGGTCCTTCGCAGACTCTTTGCGTGCACGCGGACGTCGGTCGTCTCATCCTTTCTGAATTTGCGTCCCAACAATCTTTTCCCGATTTCTCTTTCGGTCGGTTGGATGCCCGCAAGCGTCACGTCTACGCACACTGAAAGGAATCGGGACTGCGATTTCGCCTTTCTAAAGATTGGCGAGGCAAGCATCCTCACTAGCTGACACTCGATCTCTTCTCGCCTAGGCTTCGGATCTTCCATTGTGAGAGGGTCTATCCCTTGGGCTCGCCCGGATATTATGAAGCATTAACGTCGGGGGCCGTTGCTATTGTGTGGCTAAGACGTGGTGAAAGAGTACCCAAATCGTTTACCTCACACGACACCTGCTAGCGTTGTTTTTGCCGCGATTGTGAAATGATGAAACCATCTTCGAGTATTTGAGAAGAGAGCTGATCCCAAGCTTCTTCCATTCTGCCATCTTTCGTCGCACTTATATGTTTCGCAACCTCTCCCGCGACGGCGGGTAATGCGATCATGACATCGTGAACGTTCAAGCGCTTGCCATTACTCCAATCCTTGACGACTTCGTAGATTCTGGAATCGAAGTGTTCGCTCAGACGAGCGATGGCGGCAATGTCGCTTAAAGTATCTTGTACTTCAGGCGAAAAGCGGACGCGCAGATTACGCGCATCTATCGCATTCTCCGTATGTGAAATTCGTCCGGCCATACCCTTCATTTACAAACACGTTTGCACATTACTCTCACAAATCAATACTGGTTAATACATCCACCCTCAAGAGAAACTTGGTTGATGTAGAGGTGCGAGCACGCTCCTTAACGTCCCTTCACTTTCGGAAATGCTCTGCGGAGTCTGACAATCACCCCAGAGGTGATTCTCATGGCGCTACTCGATTTCATCAGGAACCGCGGCGGACAGAATCCCGCTACAGAGCAACAGTCACAGCAGCAACAACCTGAAACCGCGAAACAAATGTACACACGGCAGGATGCCGAAGAGCGGACGAATGCGAAACCAGCTAACCAGATACCGCCAGATCAGCGGGAGAGAGTGGAAGCTGTAAAGTCCGACATTCAAAAAGCGACGCAATTCCAGGGACAAAGTTCGGAAGCAGGGGCTCCTGCCCAGCAAGACAGTGCGACGAGTCCACAGCCCATGGCGCAGAAGGCGATGGGCCAAGACAACGTGGCACCGGATCTGAGTCCTACCAGCGCGAAGGATGGAGTGCGTCCGAGCGATGACAAGCAGATCGCGCCCTCCGAAACTCCGGCACGCGCCGAGACAACACAGCCGTCCCGGCCGCAAACAATCGCGCGGCCCGCCCCATCGTGGGAGCGTTAAGCAATGCCGAGATCTTTCTTGAAATCGGCTTCCAGCGAATCGAGCCGCCGGCGAATATTCGCGGCGTCGCCGGGCGCAATCCTCTGTTCGTTCGCGCGCGGCAGTGCGACCTCAAACCGGTCAAGCTGCCGCCGCGTCCGCTCGACGAAAGCGAGCCCTTCTTCGTATGTCATCGTGCGGGTCGGTTCATTAAATGCGATGACCTTGTTTGCGGACATGATGGCCTCTCGTAGTGACGGGCTTCGGGAGTGGTTTTTGGTGCAACTGATCATAGCCGCGGTGGTGATCTCAGCCAAGCAAATTGAAACGCAATCGAATACACGGCGGGGGCGGGGCTGTGGCATTTATGCGCTGCGTTCGTGGCTGGCTCGCAACTTCAATTGCTGGTGTACCGGATCGAATTCAGCCGCTAGATATAGAAATCGCGCATTGGACGAAAAACCCTTTGAGCTATGCAAAGGAGACTTGTCTATACGCTTAAATTTTTCTATGGATGGTGGGTCTACCTGCTTTGCTTCCACTACATTTAGCGCCTTGGAGGGGTGCTCCTGATGCTGTTCATCACGCCCCAATCCAAAGCCAAGCAAGCCAAAGACTACTTTACGCAACACATGGACCGGGCGGACTACTACCTGAAAGACGCCCCGGAAATCGCTGGCGAATGGCATGGCCTCGGCGCGGAACTTTTGGGGCTATCGGGCACCGTCGATAAGGAGCGTTATTTCCAGCTCTGCGACAACATCAACCCCGTCACCGGCGAATCACTCACGCCCCACACAAAAACGAATCGCCGCGTTCTTTATGACTTCACGTTTGACGCTCCCAAGTCCGTCAGTCTTGCTTATGAAATAGGGGGCGATGAGCGCGTGATGGATGCCTTCCGTTCCACAGTTAAAGACACTATGTCCGAAATGGAAGGGGCGATGATGGCGCGGGTGCGTCGCCAGAAGCGTTTCGAGGACCGCCCCACTTCCAATATGGTCTGGGCGGAGTTCATTCACCGCACGACCCGTCCCGTCGATGGGCTTCCCGATCCGCAGCTTCATTGCCATGCGGTCGCGTTCAACTGCACCTATGACGAGCAGGAAGATCGCTTCAAGGCGGCTGAGTTCTCCAACCTCGTCCGCGACAAGGGCTATTACCAAGCCGCGTTTCATTCGCGTTTCGCCGAGAGTCTCTCTGCGCTCGGCTACGGCATCGAGCGCGACGGAAACAGCTTCCGCCTTGCCGGGATCGACCCCATGACGGCGGATAAATTCTCGCGCCGTACCGATGTGATTGAGGCGGAGGCCGAACGGCTCGGCATCACCGATGCCAAAGCCAAGGGCGAACTTGGACGAAAGACGCGGGAAGGAAAAGACCCGGACGGCATGTCACTCGCGCAACTCCGCGAAGCGTGGAAGGCGCGTCTCTCCGATGGCGAGCAAGATGCCATTGCGGAAGCACGGCGGGGCTATACGGGTGATGGTCCTGGCCCTGCCGCCTCGATGGATTATGCACTCGCTCATACCTTCGAGCGTGCCTCCGCCGTTCCCGAAAAAGAGCTGATGAAAACCGCGCTGATTCATGGCGTGGGCTCGGTCAGCGTCTCGGATGTGAAACAGGAAATGCACCGTCCCAATATCCTGCGCCGGGACAAAAGCGGCATCACTTATGCGACGACCAAGGAAGTCCTGCAGGAAGAGATTTCGATGCGGGATTTTGTGCGCGAGGGCAGGGGCAAGCATTCCAAGCTTGGCGGAGTAAATCCGCCTGAACTCGATGCCAGCCTCGGTAAAGAACACTGCGAGGCTGGCCGGGTAATCCTGAATTCACGCGACACGGTAACCGCACTCAAGGGCGGGGCCGGCACGGGCAAGACAACCTTGCTCAAGGGCGTGACTCGGGCCATTGAATCCACTGGTAAGAAGGTTTCCGCGTTTGCTTCATCAGCAGAAGCCTCGCGTGGGGTTCTCCGGTCAGAAGGATTCGAGAATGCGGAGACGGTCGAGCGGCTCCTGATTGATCCCAAGATGCAGGAATCGGTACATGGTCAGGTGCTCCTGATCGATGAGGCCGGGTTGCTCTCCGTCAGGGATATGAAGCGGCTTTTCGATGTGGCGAAGCAACAAGACGCACGGATTATTTTGAGTGGTGATACGTCGCAGCATAACGCGGTGCTCCGCGGTGATGCCCTGCGCCTCCTTGAAAAAGACACTGGCATGAAAACCGCAACGCTGCGCGAGATTCGGCGACAGACCAACGCGGATTACCGGACGGCGGTCAAGGCCATCAGCGAGGGCGACACACCGGATGCTGACGGCGGCACACGGCTGGAAGCGGGCCTTAAAAAACTCGATGACATGGGCGCAATTACGGAAAGCTCCGGCGAGGATCGTTACCGCCAGATTGCCGCCGATTATGCGGAGGTCATAGGGACGCGCAAAGCCGACGGAAAGTACAAAACGGCGCTCGTCGTTTCTCCGACGCACAAGGAAGGAGAAAAGGTCACAGGCGCGATACGCGAGGAGCTGAAAGCCGAAGGGAAGCTCGGCCTCGATGAGCGGCAATTCCTCTCGCTGCGTCCGCTGAATTTGACCGAAGCGCAGCGCGGCGACAAGCGCGCCTATATCGGCGGCGAGGTCGTGCAATTTGTCCAGAATGCCAAAGGTTTCAGGCGCGGTGAGCGGGCTAGGGTTTTAAGCTCCGACAATGCGGGCGTGCATATACGGCGGGCCGATGGCTCTGCCGATCTCCTGCCGCTCAATGAGGCGAAGAGATTCCAGCTTTATGGCGAGGACAAAATCGCGCTTGTGGCGGGCGACAAGCTCCGCGTCACGATGAACGGACTGCTTGAGCGGGAAGCACGGCGGGGGCTGCTCGGGCGAAAAGGAAAAGACCGGATTAACAACGGCGCGGTGTATGAGATCGAGGGCTTCACCAAGCGCGGCGGAATTAAGCTCACGAATGGCTTCGTTATCCCGAAGGACTATGGCGGCATCACGCATGGTTACGTGGTCACGTCGCACGCCAGCCAGGGCAAGACGGTCGATGTGGCGCTGATTGCGCTCGGGCAGGAAAGTTTCTCGGCGGCAAGCAAGGAACAGTTTTACGTCTCGGTGTCGCGCGGGAGGGAAGCCGTCAGGCTCTATACCGACGACAAAGCCGAAATGATGGAAGCCGTAAAGGGCAGCGGGGCGCGTCTTTCGGCAACGGAGTTGATGCAGGCAGCGCCGAAGAAGCGCGAAGTATCTTTCACGCAGCGGCTGATTCGCTCCGGTTTTATCCAGCGGGCCTATACCGCGGTGCGCGAGCGTATGGCGGCTTACGCGCATTCCATTCATCACCATGAACGTCAGCACGGAGGGTTGAGCCTTGAGCACTAGCGCCAAATCAAAGCAGCGGCCGGGATTTCTCGACAACCTGATGACGACCGGACCGAAGCATGAGCCGGAAACGGAAGAGGCGGAACAAACCCTCAAGGAAGCGCGCCTCGCGTTGATAACGCCGATGCTCGATGTGGTCTTTCGGAGCGGTAAGGTGCGGAGCTTTGGCTATGCCTATCTCTCGGAGGTCGAATTCGAGCCGGGGGACACTCTGACGCTGAAATTTACCAGCGGTGCGCAGGTCGTCATCGAGGGCAGGGATCTGGCGCGTCACCGGCAGCAGGTCCGCCTCCACCGTGCCTCCGAGATTCGGGAAAGTTCGGAAAGTGAGCTGGAATTGGACGGGAAGGACGTTTCGCAAGTGGAACGAATTCAAATTACGGAAGGGGACAAGCCATGACACAGGAGGGGGTAAAGGCACTATCGGATAGTGAACTGGTGCAGGTCGAGGGATGGGTAAAGGACGAGCAAAAGGCTCGGGCTGAACGAAAGAAACGGGAGACGATTGCCAAGATTAAGGAACTGGCGCAAGTGGCCGGGGTGCAGGTTGCCATCGGCGGCGCGCGCGGCAGGCCGAAGAACGGCATCAAGCGCGGGTAAGCTTCAGGATCAGCCGCTCAAACCGTGCCATGGTGCAGGCGTTGATGTTCGTGCGCGGCTTTGCGCTCCGCGTGAATCTTCGCCGTCCACATGCCTTGCGAAAACAGAGCGGTGATGAGCGACGCCATCTTGATGTAGCGCCATTTCTCACCGGGATCTTCCACGAATTCGCTGATAGCCAGCGGCGCAAGAATGCCCGCTTCCCTGATCCAGTGGGCCGCCGAGCCGAGCGAAGTGCGCGGGCGCTGGAAAGCCTGCCGAGGGGCAGCGTAGTGAGTCGTGACATGAGTGCGTGCGCCTTGCGGCATGGTGCGACAAACTCTAACTGTAGTGGTACACAGGGCCACTCTAGCCATAGATGTAGAGAGTTCAACAAAAATTAGCGCGGGAAGCACGGTGGGGGCTATGCCTGTAGCCTACGCCGCGCAATAGCGTGGTAGCGCACATCCAGCTCGATGCCAATATAGGAGCGGCTCAGCATCTTTGCAGCGAGCAGAGATGAACCGGAGCCGGCGAAAGGATCGAGCACAGTGTCACCCAGTTGCGAAAACGCCTGTATCAGCGGCGACAAAACGGCGAGCGGCTTTTGTGTCGGATGCAATTTGTTGCCGGTATATTCCCATGGGATCACGTCCCCTATAGGCGCTTGTGGCTGACTGGGGTTTCCCTTTGCCAGAAGATGTGCGGATTCGTGCTGATAGCGCAAAAACCGCGTACTCGATGCGTAGGTTTTCGGAAACATCAGGTGGCCTACAACGCGGAAGCCAGCGGCCCGATATGCCTGCATGAAGCGGTCGGCCCTGGGCCATCCGTAGAAACTGACGCAGAAGCTGTCCTTTGCGAGGACACGGTACATCTCCCCGAAGGCAGGTTGCAGCCAGGCATCATTGTCGTCGTTTGGCACGGTGCGTCCGTCACGGGATTTATAGCGCGTAATGTAGGGCGGGTCTGTGAGGATGAAGTCGATGCTGCGGTCAAGAAGCATCGGCATTGCTTTAAGGCAGTCGGCGTTGAGGATCTGATTGCGGAGGATGGTCATATTGCGGCTCCCTTCGCCCTCACCACGGCGTTCTGAACATCGCGGAGAGCGTCGTCTTCCTCGCCCGCGTAGTTGCTGATCTCAAGCCGCCCCCGTGCCATGACCAAGGTGTTTACCAGCAAGTCGATGAGGAGCGCGGTCTCATTGTTTTCGAATATGGCGAGCTCAATGAGTGTTTCGGCCGTTTCCAGGTCGCGGGAGTTCATCTCTTCCAGCGCCTTGCCAAGCAGTCGCTTCACCTTTCCGGGTGAGCGGCTTTGCGTTTCGAAGGTTGGTGTTGAGTTGGTCATGTGCGTATTCCTTATAGGTTGAAAGAGGGGAAAACGGGCGGCCCGAAGGCCGCCCGGTTGGTTTAGTCCTGCTCGGGACGCGGACGGTCCCAGTAGAGCGTGTAGCCCACTTCAGCTCCGCTCTTCACGAGGCGGAAGTTGACTCTTGCCGCGAAACTCGGATCATCGATGGAGCCAGAGAGGTATTCTCCTCCGGAGTCGCGCGACGTTTTCTTCCACGCCGCGCCGATTTCGGACTTGAACGCATCGGTGATGTGGAAGACCCGGTAGTCGGGCTGAGTCTCGCTGTTCTTCTTTGCGCTCTCGATGGTGACCTTCGCCTTGAGCGTGAGGGTTTCGATGTTGCCCTCATATCCGTGGTCCGTTGCTTTGAAGGTTCCGATGGTAGCCATGATGTTTCTCCTTTTCTGGTTTGAAGGAGGCCGCCCACTGCGTCCTCGCTTACGGCGCGTCAAAGGCGCGCGGGACAGGCGAGCAGGTCATAGGATTTTGGAGCGCAGCGCCGCGAGGAATTGAGCGCAGCGAAAGGGGAAAATCCGTCATTGACGTGTGAGCGACGCGCGCATAGTCGCCGGTTAAAAGCGAGAGGGCAGGGGCGTCTTACAGCGTAGAAAAGGACAGTGGCGGGACTGAGGAATAGAAAAGCGGGAAGCACGGTGGGGGCGATAAGAAACAAGAACGCGAACCGAACTCAAGCGCCATTCATTCCGGTAGACAAGGTTAGTGCAATATGCAAGTATGCCGTGCGTTATCTCTTAGCAAAAGTCACGATAACAAAATGATGTATTGCGTGGGAGCCTTGTGAGCATCATTAAGCATGTTGCCTTCGGTGTTCTGACGAGTCTGGCGGTGTCCTGCGCCCCGGCCGCCTATCTGCATGCCGAAGGTACGAGCTTCACCGAGCAATGCCCGGTTCTTTTTAGTATCGCAGATGAGTTTGCACATGAATGTCTCGAAAAGGCCCGCTTCGAGACTCGCTATTTCGCACCAGGCAATTTTTACGGCGGCTTCGGTACGCCACAGCCGGTAATTCACGGCGCGTATTTTCGCGCGGTCGATAGCGGATCGCATTTCGGCCTCGGCTGCACTCTAAATCGGGACCGGAAGCTTGACTTCGTCGGAGTCTATTACTCCACAAAAAGCAGTAATTTCGCCGAGACGAACACTGCGCCGATTCGGTTTATCGACTACAACGGCAACGTTGGCATCACCGTCAATGGCGAACCGACAACGTTGCTTCTCATTCGCCAGTTTGCCACCCATTTTGTTCCATGGAAATATAAACCCTTTGATCCGAAGACAGATCTGGATGCGGTGATTGATCCTCATAGACTGCCTCCAATAAAGAATTGCGAGAGTATAACGCTTCCGTCAGATCAAATGGGCAAATGGTATCGCGAGGGTGGCTTCGACGCTTTTGAGAGACCGCGCGACGATGGAATAACTATCAAGAGTTGCTTCGACATCACCAGAAACGATTCGGGTTGCCAATCCTCTAAATACCTTCAATTTCTTTCTCGCGATCACTCTCAAATCCTTTTTCAGGGACCCGCTGCCTTCTGGTATATCCGGGACAGCGGCGCTCTCCTAATGAAGGAAGAGATATTCAATAAAGTTTGCAAAACGTCGAAAACCGCAGGTAACGGGACCATTCTCCGCGAAGTCTGCGACCTTCCTCACTGAACCCTAACTGCAGGAGAGCATCATGGGCAATGCACAATTCATTCCGGTCATTCTTCCGAACGAGAACATTGGAGCCGCATCCGGCGACATTATACCGGGCCTTGGGCATGCGGCATTTATTCTGGTGAACTCTGACGGGAGCGCCAGCTTCTATGAATATGGAAACTGGAAGAATGGAACTACTGGTGTGAAAACAACTGATCCTATCAGCGGTGATAATGCAAATGTCAGAGAAGTTGACTTTAGCTCGGGCACAATTCAATTTGGTAGTTCCGGGAATATTACGGAAGCCTCTCTTCAAAGTGTCCTTAACCAGGTCTTTGGCGCCAGCGGGCTTCCCGGATATGCTGGCCAAGATCCTGGCGCGATAACGGCAACGCCCTTCACTCTTTCTGCTACCGGATACTCCAACATCAGCTCCGCAGTGAATACTTTCGTTTCGAATGTCAACGCAGGCGGCACCGACGCCAACTACAGCCTGACCGGTTCCAATGGCGGCCCAAATTGCATCAATTTCGTTTATGACATGGCGACCGCCGGTTTGCTCTCGATAAGCTCAACTCAGAATGCACTTGGAGTATCCATCCCAACCACCGCTGCGGACGGCATCATGTCGCAAGCCGATTCGCTAGGTATCCCGAGCTACGAATATTTCAGCGCTTCTTCGTGGAACGCAACGAACGGGCAGAGCAATATTACACAAGTAAGCGGTTTTAACACCGCGGCCTATGAAGACGTGGGCGTGCAACTCGATTCTGCGCTCGCGAATCTCGGGCAAGAAGGGTTCGCCGTAATCATTGGCGGAATTGCGTGGACAGCGCGCCAGGTTGACAATCTTGGTAATGGCATCCTTGAGTGGGTTTTTAGCTCCAATGGTAGCAGCGATACGCTTACGGAGACCCTTAACGGAACGCAATCTCCCGTAAGCGTGCAATTGCTGAATTCATCGAGCACGCCGCTTATGCAGCTCGCATATAGCGCCAATGGCAGTGATTCAGTCAATGGCTATAATTCTAGCGGGGCGGTGCAGTATACGCAGACCAATAGCCTTGGCTCCAACAATCAGGTTGCAGTTAGTATTACCGGCTCAGGAGACACCACCGATCTAAGCGACGCCTCGATCTCCCTCGCCGCCGATGCTACTGCAACCGTGGCGGGCAATGCGAATACGATTGCCGCCGCTGCGGGCGCTGCGGTGACGCTCTCCGGCAGCAGCAATACGGTGACCGCCAGCCCAGGCGACACAGTTAACATCTCCGGCGACGGCGAGTACGGGAACTCCGGGGTCGACATCGTCAACGGAACGGGCGTCGGCATCAGTCTCTCGGCGAACGCCGGCGTGACCGTCAACGGGAACCAGAACACGATAAGCGCCCAGGGCGCGGGCGAAGGCGTCAACCTCAATGGCGACAACAATGTCGTGAACGGCGCGGCGGGCGGCGTCGTCAACGTCACCGGTGACAGCGAATACGGCAACTCCGGGGCCGATACCGTCAACATGAGCGGCGGCGTCATCCTCCTGACCGCCGATGCCGGGGCTACCGTCAATGGGAACCAGAACACGATAAACGCCACCGGCGCGGGCGAAGGCGTCAACCTCAACGGCGACAACAATGTAACGAATGTGGGCGCGGGCGGCGTCGTCAACGTCACCGGCGACAGCGAATACGGCAACTCCGGCGCCGACACCGTCAACATGAGCAGCGGCGTCATCCTCCTGACCGCCGATGCCGGCGTGACCGTCGGTGGGAACTGGAACACGATAAATGCCACAGGCGCGGGCGAAGGCGTCAACCTTAACGGCTACAACAATGTAACGAACGTGGGCGCGGGCGGCATCGTCAACGTGACCGGCGACGGCGAGTACGGCAACTCCGGCGCCGACACCGTCAACACGAGCGGCAGCTTCATCATCCTGACCGCCGATGCCGGCGTAACAGTCAATGGGAACCAGAGCACGATAAATGCCCAGGGCGCAGGCGAAGGCGTCAACCTCAATGGCGACAACAATGTCGTGAACGGCGCGGCGGGCGGTGTCGTCAACGTCACCGGTGACAGCGAATACGGCAACTCCGGCGCCGACATGATCAACATGAGTGGCGGGGTCATACTCCTGACCGCCGATGCCGGGGCGACCGTCACCGGAAACTCGAACACGATAAACGCCACGGGAGCGGGCGAAGGAGTCAACCTCAACGGCGACAGCAATGTAACGAACGTGGGCACGGGCGGCGTCGTCAACGTCACCGGCGACAGCGAATACGGCAACTCCGGGGCCGACACCGTCAACATGAGCAGCGGCACCATACTCGTTGCCGCCGATGCCGGTGTGACGGTCAACGGGAACACGGATACGACAAACGCGCTGGGCGCGGGCGAAGGCGTCAACATCAACGGCGCGTACGATATTGTGAACGGAGCGGCGGGCGGCATCTTCAACATCGCCGGCAACGGGGAGTACGGGGAGAACGGGGGCGACACTGTCAATACGAGCAGCAGCACTCTCCTTGTTGCGTCGGATGCCGGCGTCGTTACTAACGGCAGCCTCGATACGATCATCGGTCACGCCGGCGACGAGGTTGTTACGGGACCGACCGGCAACAACTATGACACCGTCGATATGTCCAGTGGCGTCGTCACCGCCGAGGCAGGCAATGTCAACGTCAATGGAAACAGTGACACGATTGAAGCCAGCGATGTCCAAATCACGCTGGGCGCCAATGAAACGCATGTGACCATTATTGGCTCGGGGGATGTCGTCAATGCGGGCAACTACGATTTCATAACCTTCGACGGCAGCGATGACAGAACGTATGGTTCTTACGATATTGTTTCCGCAGATGGCTCCGATGATGATACCTTTGGCGACTTCGATACTGATGAGGGTGACGAGGATGATGGCGACGACGGGGATGGCGGGGACGCGCGCCAGTCGGGCGGCACCACCATCAGCGCCAGCAACAGCTCCGTGATGCTAAAGAATAACGAAACGGCGACTATCGCCGGCAAAGGCGACACCGTCACCACCGGCAGTAACGATATTCTGACAATGAGCGCAGCGGGCACAGTGATCGTCAAGGGGAACGATTCCGGCATCTCCGACTCCGGCAATGGTGTTTCCTATCAAGTCAGCGGGCAAGGCAACGCCTTGAGTGTCAGCAACGCCTCCATCGTACTTGCCAGCAGCGCTACCGCCTCGGTCGGCGATGCGCAGAACAGCATCAGCGTTGGCAACAAGGCCTCGCTTACCTTGAATCCCAATTCGGCGCAAAGCAGCATCGCCCTGTCGGGCAAGGGGTCCATTGTCGTCAATGACGGGATTTTCAATACCGTGACCGTGAGCGGCGCGTCCGATACCGTCAACATTGCCGGGAACACAACTGCCTCCGCGCTCAAGGGTTCGCTGGTGGGCTTCAGTGGAACCAGCGAGCAACTGGACCTGCCGGGCGGCAATACGGTGACCATTGCGGGCGGCGCGCAGACGACTGTCGTCGGCTCCGACGGCACGCTCACCACCAACAACAGCGTCTCCGGCCCGAAGAACACCATTAACTGGAGCGCGGGGGGATCGGAGGTCGAGAGCTTCACTCTCTCTTCTGGCGGCGGGTTCGTGGAGAACGATACCGGCTATACGGGCAGCAACGGCACCGGCAAATCGCTTTACACACAAACGACGACGGTTCAAGCGAGCGGAGCCATCGGCTCGGTAATTTCCGGCCAGGGAGACGTCTCCGGCCTCGATAACGCGGCCATCACGCTTCAGAGCGCCGCGTCGGCGACGCTGACCGGCAACATGGACACGCTGAGCCTCGGCAATAACGCCAGCTTGGCGCTTAAAGGTGCTTATGGGGATAGCCTCACCGTCTCGGGTAACGACGCCACTGTCGCGGAGGATGCGAACAGCCGCACTAATCTCTACAATGTGAGCGGCGCGGCCGACAGCCTGTTGCTCTCCGGCAGCGGCGACAGTGTGATTGTCGGCGGCACCGGAAACAGCGTCGATATCCTGAGCGCGGTTGACGGCAGCGGCAGTGCAACTATCGGCGGCACGGGCACCCTGCTCGAATTCTCGGCCGCGTCCGCCGAGAACATCAACTTTAATCTCAATGCGCTCGGCACCTTGCTGCTTCAGGACGCCCAGGGCTTCACCGGCACGGTCGCGGGTCTTGCCTCCGGCGACGGCATCGACCTTGCGAACTTCCTGTTTTCCAATGGCACAACTATCAGCAACGTGACAGGCACGGGCGCATCAGGCACTGATACAACTATCACCATCACCGACAACGGTGTCAGCGCCCAGATTGCACTGCTGAATCAGTATGCCAACGAGTATGGCGCGACCGCTTCGGCCTACGCGCTGACCGCTGACAGCTCCCAGCCCAATGCCGGTACGTTGCTCCAGCTCGCGGCGGCGCATTAACTCGGGGAATCGGCCGGCGGAGGAAACTCTTTCGCGAAGTCGCTCACAAGCTGCGACTGATACGAATCAGAAAATACCAGTGCGTCAGGGTGTCATCGCATCCTGCCGGTTATCCGCGGGCTGCAGGCGCTGGACAAAGCTGTTCCTAGCCGGAAGCGGCGATTCCGTGACTTCCGTCTCGGCGGAGTCCTGCGCGACCTGGTGCTCATTCTTATCGAGGTCGAGTGCGGCGTTAAGCTGTGCCTGCTTGACGAGGAGGTCTTTGAGCCGCTGGTCGTGCTCGAATGTCCGGTCGAGCTGGGCTTTGTAGTCGGCAAGCGCCTTTTCCTTGCGCTCAATCTGGGCGCGCTCTTCCTCGGCCAGCCTGTCGAGTGCGCGCAGCGCATGCTCGATGCTCTGGATGGTGCCGATGGGATTTTCAGCATTCAGGTTTGCGCGGTAGGTGTCTTTGCCCCGGATGAAAAGCTCCGGCAGTTCCTCTTCGCCGTCGAGTCGCCTCATGCTGGTGCCACGGCTCAGGATCTCAAAGCCGCGATACTGCGCGCGGGGCTGAATGCGATGATCGCCGCGCCAGGACAGGACCGCCTCGGTTAACGCATGCGCTGCCTCCTCGCGCGCGCCTTTCCCAAAATACCGCCGGTTGCCGACGATCATCGAAAACTCCGGCTGCTCGTGCGCGTCGCGGGTCGCGATGTCGGCGGTGATGCGCTCATGGCTTTGTTTCAGCTCGCGGATCTGCTCCGGGAGCCTGCGTACCTCGCTGCGTATCGTGTGCTGCTGGTTGATATGGGCGGAGCGCAGCTGGTCGAGTTTCCTGATTTCGGTATCGACCTTCACTTTTTCCATCACCGCCGGATTGCCCGAAGCAATCGCTTTGATCTCGGCATAGGTGAGCGCGCCGCCTTCAAGATCCTCGGCGCTCCTGACCGTCGTGCTGCCGTTCATCACCTGCTGGATGAAGCGGGCCTTGTTCTCCAGCGTCTGCCACATATAGGCGTCGAAACTGCCTTCGGTAACGTAGCGGTAGATATCGACCTCGCGATTGTCGTTGCCCTGTCGCAGAATGCGGCCCTCGCGTTGCTCGATATCGCGGGGACGCCACGGCGCGTCGAGATGATGCAGCGCCTTGAGGCGCTTCTGCACGTTGGTCCCGGCGCCCATCTTCTCCGTGGAGCCGATAAGGATGCGCACGCGTCCCGCATTCACCGAATCGAACAACACTGCCTTTGCCGCATCGGAGTCGGCGTCGTGGATGAAGGCAATCTCGCGCTCGGGAATGCCGTGCTCGATGAGCTTTGCGCGGATTTCATCGTAAACGTTGAAGCGATCGGCGTTCGGAGTCGATAGGTCGCAGAACACCAGCTGCGTTGACCTTGTGTCGCGGGTCTGGTCCCAGGTGGCATAGATGCGCTCAACCGCGCGGGAAAGCTTGCTGTCGCCGTGCGGGTCCGACAGGGGACGCACCAGGCGCATGTCGAGCGCGGCCTTGCGTCCGTCGCCGGTGATCTTGAGCATATTGTCCTCGCGCGGGTCAACGCGTTTGCTGCGCAGGTTCTCGCTGCGCTCCACCAGCGTCTTCACATACTCCTTGAGGTCGGAACTTGCGGGAGCCGCGACGATGTGCGGTTTTCCGCCCGCGACATCGGGGCGCGGCAGCTTCAGCATGTCGGCGGTCTGCACGTCGGCGAAGCTGCGGAACTGAGAGAGCAGCTCGGGCAGGTTGACGAACCTCGCGAAGCGCGTGTGCATCCGGTAGCCCGAGCCGTCCGGGGCGAGCTCAAGCGAAGTCACCGCCTCCCCGAAATTCGCGGCCCAGGCGTCAAAATGCTCCATGCCGCAGGCCGCAAGCATTTCAGGGGCAAGGTAGCGCTGCGCCGTATACATCTCGGCCATCGTGTTGGAAATCGGCGTGCCGGTGGCGAACACCACGCCCCGCCCGCCGCTCTTCTCCCGCAGATAGCGCGTCTTCATGTACATGTCCATCGCGCGGTTGCTCTCAGAGTTGGGCAGTCCCGCGATGCGGTTCATCTTGGTGACGTAAGGCAGGTTCTTGTAAAGGTCGGACTCATCGACGAAAAGCTGGTCAACGCCGAGCTCCTCAAACGTGATGGCGTTGTCCTTGCGCTCGCGGTCGGCGCGCTCCTTGATCTTGGCCGCCAGGCGCTTCTTCGCTTTCTCGATTTCCTTGACGATGCGGCGGTTGTCGCCTTTTTCCGCCTTGGCTTCGCGTATGGCCTCCTCCAGCTCCTCAAGCTGCTGGCCCATGAAACGGTTGAACAGCGCGTCCGATACCGGCAGCTTCTCAAACGAGCTGTGCGAGACGATGACCGCGTCGTAATTGCCGGTGGCGATGCGCGACATCGCCTTCTGGCGGTTGCCGGAGGCGAACTGGTCCTTGCCGGCGATGAAGATGTTGGCCTGTGGGTAGAGCTGCAGGAAGTCTTTGCCCCATTGCTCCACCAGATGATTGGGCACGACGATCATCGGCTTTTTCGCAAGGCCCATGCGCCGCAGCTCCATCGCGGCGGCGACCATTTCAAAGGTTTTGCCCGCGCCAACGACATGGGCAAGCAGCGTGTTGCCGGTCTGGATGATTCTCCAGACCGCATCCTTCTGGTGTTTATCCAGATCCGCTTCGCGCAGGTGCTCGCGCGCCATGCCGGGGAAAGTCAGGTGCGAGCCGTCAAAGGTCCTAAGGCGCAGGTTGTTGAACGTGTCGTTATAAAACCGCGCGAGCCTGGTAGCCCGCTGCTCGTCTTGCCATATCCACTCGCTGAACCTGTCCTTGAGCTGCTGCTGTTTTTCGCGGGCGGAGATGGTTTCGCGCTGGTTGATGACGCGCGTTTTGTTCGGCAGTTCGTCGTAGGCCGTGGGCACGCGCCCGTTAAGCGCATCCTCGATGAGATCGGTCGCGGTAAAGCGCGCCGTGCCGTGCGTGGTCGTGTTACTGACGCTCGATTTCGCGTAACTCTCCAGCGCGGCGGTCCAGCTCGCAATTGCCCCGCAGTGGGAGACGGACACCGCGCGCTCGGGCACATCAAGGAGCTGCGTGATGAAGTCGCGGATGTCGCTCGCTGGAATCCACGGCGATCCCAGCCTGGCGCTGATGTCGCCGGGCGGGATGTCGGCGGGCTGCACGCATTTCAGCGCTTCGATGTTGCGGCTGTAGCTAGGATCAAGAGAACTCGCGGCGGTTGCGCTTTTAAGCTTTTCGCGGACATCGCCGCTTAGGTAGCGATCCGCCGTTTCCCATGCGCCGCCCGCAGGATTGCGGTAGACGAGGGTGCCAAGTTCGCGCTGCATCTGGGCGGCGCTACGTCCGGTGAGCGCCGCCATGCGCGGCCAGTTGATTTCCCCGGTTTCATTAAGCGATACGGCAAGCGCTTCCGCCGCGGTCTCTGCGTGCTCGACGGGGTGGTAGCGATCCAGCGTCCTGCGCTCAAAGATGGCGGTGCGGGTCGCGCGCTTGGTTTCGCTGTCGTAGTTTTCAAGCGAGAGGAGAAGGGGGAGATCCGGGTCACCGGCAAAGGCGCGGATGTTCTCGCGCGACGATAAACACCCGTAACGTCTTACGAACGAGCCGTACATCCGGCCCAAAAGCTCGCGCGCCTGCACGATCTTCTCTTCGGGTTCGTCCTGAAGCTGAGTGGCAAAGACAAGCCGCACCGCGTCGCGCACGGACAGCATCCCGCGCACCCGCGCGGCGACGTTTGCGCCAAGCTCGACCGGCTCGAACCTGCTGCCGTTCCTGACGAACAGCGCGCCGTCGCGCTCTGCGAATCCGCCCTCCTTGACGCCGGAGGTGTCGGCTAATTGTTTGACAGGTTCGGGCGGGCCGCGGCCTTCATCCCTTGGGACATACGCGCCTTCCGGAAGTCTTGCTACGGCGCGGGAGAGGAGGGCAGGCGAGAGAGCGCCCACAAGCGTCGGCTCCGCTCCCCGGTACATCGTGCCTTCGAGTTTCATTTCGCCGAGCATCATCTGCGGGTGCCGCGCGAAATACTCGTTGACCTCAATGTCGCCGTCATGGGTATGGATGGGAGCGAGATGACGCCATGCCTCACCGGATGGGGCCTTGCCCGGCGCGCGCTTGCGCAGGAAGAGAATGTCGGTGGTCACTTCTGTCCCGGCATTGGCCTTGAACGCCGTGTTGGGCAGGCGTATCGCGCCCAAGAGATCCGCGCGCTCGGCAAGATAGTCGCGCACCGCGCTGTCCTGCTTGTCCATGGTGTAGCGGCTGGTAATGAGCGCCATGCCGCCTCCCGGCCGCAGCTTGTCCAGGGATTTTGCGAAGAAATAGTCGTGGATGGCGCGCGTGAGCGTGCGCTTGTAAGCCGGGTCATGCACGCCGTAATCGCCAAACGGAACGTTGCCTACCACGGCGTCGAAGAAATTATCGGGAAGCTGCGTCTCCTCAAAGCCCTTCGCGAATATCGTGGCGTCGGGATAGAGCTTGGCCGCGATGCGGGCCGTGACGGAGTCAAGTTCCACTCCGGTGCGTTTAGCGCCGCGAAGCACGGTGGCGGGCATGAGGCCGAAGAAGTGGCCTACGCCTAGGGAAGGCTCCAGTATCTGCGCCTCGGACTTAAGGCCCAGGCGCTGCATGGCATCCCACACAGCGGTAATGACCTCGGGCGACGTGAAATGCGCGTTGGGTGTGGAGGCGCGCGCCGATTCGTATTCCTCGTCATTGAGGAGTTGCCTTACCTCATTTGCAACGCTCTTCCATTCTCCAGTCGGGTAGGGGGAGAATGCGTTCGGCATCGAGCCCCAGCCGACATAGCGGGCAAGCACGGCCTTCTCGGCGTCCGTGGCATCGCGGTTTTCCGATTCGAGCGTTTTCAGCGTCCTGATGGCGGCGATATTGTCCTTTGCCTTCTCATGCAGGCTTCCTTGTCCGATGCGGTGCGCATCCGTTATCTGAAAATCCCGCGAGGGCTTTTCTTCGCTGGCCGGTTCAAGGTCGAACAGGGCGCGTTTTAGCGGGGGACCTCGGTCGGCAGCAACGCCCACTCCTGTGTCGCCAGTTCCCAGGCCGCCTGATACGACATCTTCTTGACTGACAGCAGTTCGTAGAGAAGATCCGCCGTGCGCTCCTCCGCTTCTGAAATCGCCTGTTCCAGTTGATTCTTCTTTCGCAGCTCCTCGACCATCTGGGGCCGGTGTTGCTTCCAGTGGACCAGGATCATTTGCCGCAAGCGGTTTTTCTCGTCCATCCTCGCCCTTGACCTCTTCGGGTTGAGTTTCAACCGGCGAAGCCGGATTTGCAGGATCTATAAAGAGGTTGGCAAAAAGGTCAAGCTGGCTGGAGTTGCGCGCTCTTCTGGCTGTTGCTCCAAAGGCTGGGGCCATGACACTACCGGTGGTGGTTGCAGCGCGTACTTTATCCATAGATGTTGAGATTTCAAGTGAGAGTTTGGGAGGGTTAAACATGCTCGTCTCCGTTTCGGTTTTCGCGGGGACCCAACCGGCCTCGCTTACGGCGTGCGAACAAGCGGGCGGAAAGTCGAGCGGGTCATAGAATTTTGGCTTCCGCGAGGAATGCGCGTGACTTGCGCGCAGGGGAAAATTCGTCATTGACGCGCGAGCGCCGCACGCTCACATCGCCGTCATAAGCGAGAGGGCCAGGAGCAGCTCATTGTCATGAAGGGGAGAATGAGTGCTCAGCCTCTGATGCCGAACACAAAATCCCATTGGTTTGTGAAGGTGATAATTTCGGTTTTATTTAATCGGGTTGCGCAGCCTCACGCCGGGGCGTTCGTCGTCAAGGAATTCAATGCCGCCTTTTTCGAGCGCCGCCTGCACACGAAGCAATGTCCCGGTGTGGGACTGGATGGAGCCTTCAAAGGACTCCATGCGCCTGACAGTGCCGATGGCGACCTTGGCGGATTTTGCAAGCCTGGGCTGGTCCCAGCCCAATAGGGCTCTGGCCGCGCGCAACTGCCTTCCGTTCGTGAGTTTCAAACCGCGACGTTAGCACTTCTATTTCCTCCTCCAAAATAATGATAGTTAGAAACAACATATTGATATTTAATAACAATTATGGCAAGATCAGTCTGCAAAGGGGAAAAAGCCGCTTTTTGAAAACAGCGGGCGGAAAGAGAGTCCGCGACCGCCAAGAGAAATTCACTAAAAACGCGACGGAATTAAGCCAATAGTTCCTAAAAAAGAAGACGCTCAAGGCGGGGAGAGGCGGTCGTTAGCCGTTTTCTTCGGGGACTGGCGGGAGAATCCCACCGGCGGCTCGGTGGAGATGAGGGATGAGATGAGCCGGTGGTCCAGGGAAGTAGAGACCAGGGGAGCCGATGTCTGGAGAACCTGCCAGGAAGTCGAGGCGCTGGCCGTGCGCTATGGGCAGGATTCGCACGCCCTCTCGCAATAACCAACGATGTCAAACACAGCAAGTAACAAACTAAATCTCTTCAAGGAGGTGCTTTCGTGAAAGTTATGGCGCGTATTTTTCCGTGGATCGGGTGCTTTCTTTGCATGACGACGGGGCTGGCGCGGGCCAAGCAGCCCGCGGGCTCCGGCGGCGCGAACAGGCCAGGGCAGCCTGTGACATTTACCTTTACCAACATTGACCCGCCAGGCTCATTGGCGACAGAAGCTTGGGCAATCAATAACGAAGGAGTCGTCGTCGGCAGCTATGTCGATTCGAGCAAGACCGTCCTGGGATACAAGCGCTTGAGCAATGGCAGTTTCAATGCGCCGATCACCGTGGCTGGAGAGAATGTCTACCTCGATGGGCTGAACGACCACGGCGTCATGACCGGCTATTCCTCGGTTGGAGTGGGGCAAGACTACCCGCCGCCCAACCCGATTACGACCTTTACCTTGTCCCATGGCGTCTATACCGACTTCACAATCGGTCCAGATACGCAGATCAACGCCATCAACAATAACGGCGACTTCACCGGAGTGTTTGAGGAGGATTCGTCCGAGTATCCAGGGTTCCTGCATCTGGCCTCGACCAACTCGACGGAAGTCTTTTCCGTCGCAGGCGCTGGTTTTACGTTTGCCTACGGGCTGAATCGCAAGGACGTGGTGGTTGGCCTATACAAGGCGACCGCGACCAGTGCGGCGTTCAGAGCGTTCATACGCAATGAAGCGGGCACGATTCGTACCTTCGGATTCCCCGGCGCTTCGTCTTCGGGAGCCTCCAGCATCAATGACTGCGACACAATTGTCGGCGCTTTCACCGACACCGCCGGGAGCTATCACGGCTTCTATGGCAAGGTGGGCAACTTCACGCAGATGGATTATCCGGGAGCCATTTGGACCATCCTCACCGGCATGAATGACCACGGGGAGATCGTCGGGCAGTATGTGGACACAAGTGACGTACTGCATGGCTTCATCGCGACTCCTCCGGTGCCGTCCTGCTCGCCTTAACAGGGGAGTGCGGAGATATTCGACGTTAAAGCGAAGAAGAGGGTTATTTTCGTCGGACGTTGACTCCGTAATGATGTTCCTTAGAGCTTGAGACCGTGCCTGGAAGGGAAAAGGGCGGGCTGCCCCGGTGGGCAGCGCCGGGCACGGTCTCCTCCCCCAAGAAGTTTCCAACCGTCATAGAGGGCAGATCCGTTTGTATGTCATCCACGCGCCAGTCACAAACTCCTTCCGCATGCATCGTGCCTCGCGGCGGTGATCACTGCGACTTCTGCAGCACGCCGCCGGTTTTCAAGGTGTATAGGTGCGCCAATTTCGTCGCGAAGGGAAGGCCTGTCTTCGCTAAGGGGGTTGCCGCGGGATCGTGGGCGGCGTGCAGGAAATGCGCGGAACTCGTCGATCAGGGCAAGTGGAACGATCTGACGCAGCGGGCGGTCAGGAAGTTCGTAAAGAGGCATCGCGTCGCCCGCGATGAGGTGGCCGGGGTCCGGGCGCAGCTCGCGGAGATTAGCCGGTCGTTTGCCTTAAACAAAATAGGCACGGCTCACCCGGCTGCTAAGAACGTGCAAGACGTGCAAGGCATATAAGCCTTGCACGTAAAAATAAACACGTAAAACTGCCCCGGCGACCTTGCTGTGTGACGGGGGCTGGTTCAAGATCGAACTGCCTCTGTTACTCGGGCCGGTCGTCGGCCTAGCTAAAAGTCCGAACCGACGCATCGGAGGTGCGCTGTGAAATATCAACGCCGGAGTAAGGTGATTTCACTATTGCTGTTATTGTCGTGTACGTATCTCGCAACGATGTCTGCACAGAAGACTGAAGCTACCCAACCGCCGCAGAGGATGCGGCTCTGTATAAGCCCGACCGCATGCGCGAACCTGACATGGGCAAGTGACCATTATGACGGGCGGGGCGACAACGAGACTGAAGTTTCGTCGCGCTACTGGATTACGGTCTGGAAAACCGATCACGTGGAACTCACCGGCAAGACGGCAAAGGCCGTCGATGGCGTCTATCCCGCCGAAGGCAGATTCCATGGCAGGATTTCGCCAAGCGGCGGAAGCCTTATCGATGCTTTGTATGACTGGCGCGTCGGCTATGGCAAGTCGGGAACTGCGGACTTCACGCTGCGCTGGGACAAAACACCGTCAAACGTGATCGCCGCCGCAAACACCGGGCGGACCGAAACTCCTCAGCAGGCGAAAACCGCCCCGGATGTACCGCCGCCTGGCGCATTGCCGCCCGTGGCTTCTAGGCCCAAGGCGCAAGCGAATGAGGTTGCTGAATTAACCGGGGTTCCGGGCGCCCTTCACCAATGCGAAGGCGATCAGTGCACGCGCGGGGGCGGTGGAGCCGTCTGGCTGTTTCAGGGGCGTACCGGTCAGGCGATGTGGCATTACGGGGCCGTCGCAAGCCTGACGGTGCAGAAATTCGACGGACATACGATCATCATTCACCGCGAGGACCCGAATCCGTCCTATTCAAGTCCGAGATTCGCCGATCTCAACAAGCGCCCGGACGGCGTCTTCTTCGCCGACTATGTCGGGACGATTCACGGCAACCGTATTGATGGAACCGTCACTTTTAACGGAGGCGGGAAGGGGACGTGGTATGCGGCGATTCCGGATGCGCTGTGCGAGCCGTTCGACGAGTGCCCACTTGACCTGAATCAGTTCATGCGGCTCGGGCACAACGCCGCGCAGGAAAAACTCTATGCGTCGGCCCTGCATTGCTTCCTGATCGGCGCGGCGCAGGGCAATGGTGAGGCGCAAAGCCTCGCGGGACTGATGCTCCGGGACGGACACGGAGTGCCCGCGAATGAAGGGGCCGCCTTCTACCTGCTTAAGAAAAGCGCCGAGCAGGGCAATTACAACGGCGAGCTCGGTCTGGCGCAGATGTATGAAGCGGGCGAAGGAACGCAGAAGGACCCGCAGCAAGCGGCGTTCTGGAGAAATCGCGCGCAGGCGCAACTTCAGCAGATGCAGGCGCAACAGCAGCAGCGCGAAGCGTCAAATGCCCTCGGGGCATTGCTGTTCCTCGGGCTCGCCGCGGCGATTATCGGGGAGTCGGGACCCTCCGGAGATTCGGGGGAGTCTCATTCTTCGTTCACCTCGAATCCTAACGAGCAGCGTATGCAGCGGGAGCGGGACTTTGATTACTGGTCCCATGGAGGAACCAATATCAGCGCTCCTGACGGGTACCGCTGTGCAACAGGTCCGTGTTAGCAGGCATTATTAAACCGCAAAGGAGGCTCTGCCCGTGAAAATGCTTATTGTGTTCTTGCTAAGTTGTCTGGTGATTCCGTTCGTCGCATCCGCGCAAGCGGCTCCTGCAGGGCCTCCCGACAATTTGCAGATTTGCTTCGACAAGGGAAACTGCATTTTTGTCGCCAGGTATGAAAGCGGCTATCTCGGGTTCAACAACGGCATGGCCATAGGGTGGAGGTTCAACATCGACGCGTGGGGGCAGGACCGTATCGCACTCACCGGTATTTCCGAGGGCACGGATGCGAGCGGAAAGACCGAGATTATGGTCGTGAAGGGGACTCCTGATGTTGGTACGAATGGCGTGGCACACGCAAAAGCGCGCCGCATCACCGGCGGTGGCCCGAAATCCCGCAAGGTGACGGTGACATGGGACGTGCCGCCGTCCAATCTGTCCGGGCTTTGGATTCGCTAGGCGGTCGCGCCGCGCGATTCCTGGGGAGGCGGCTTTCGCCCTCGCGCACGAGGACAATAGTCCACTGACCGCGCTGCGTAGCAGCGGGATCGCCCGGACGCATTGTGCTTAAGAAAACCGCTGACGGACGCCGCCGACAGAATTTGCATCGCAGCCTCGACAGGATCTCCGCGAAGGTTTTATTTCCGTACCAGCGCATCAGCCCCTTGACCGCAATGGTCATGCTGCGCTGCTCGCACCAGCGGCAGCGGATCTCAAGGAAACATTCAGGCCAATCCGAAAGCATGTGGCTCTGCAGGAACCGCGGTGGATGCATAGATGAAACCGACATCAAGGGAAGGCAATCATCTTGATTATCGTTACAGATTTCAAGCGGCAAGATTCCCCCGTTATGGCCGGTATCGCAGGGGGAAAGAAAAGCGGGAACCACGGCGGGGGCGCTGGCTATTTCTTCTGGCTCTTTTGCCGCTCGATTTCGGCCATGCGTTTCTTCAGTTCCAGCAGTATGGTGAGGGAATCCGCGTCAGGGTCGATGCCGAGATTCTGGAGGCGGCGGTCTTCACTGACTTCAAGCAGCAAGTTCTCTTCGTCCTGATGCGTCCACGGCTGCTTGCCTGCCGTGCGCGGATTATCTGAATCAGGCACGGGGTGATTATCGCAGGAGTCGGGTGGTGCGAGTAAGAGAAATTCGAGTGGCGCCAAAAAATCGAATCAAAATAATTAGTTAGACTTTGATCAACACCCCGATCTACACTCTTCGATCCCGTTTGTTAAATGTGGATGCCAAAGAACTGATGAAACGCATCAAGACGGCGTGGGATTGGCCTTCCCGGATGTTCCCGCCGCTCTGCTGCCTGACGCGCGAAGCCGTTTTCATCTCAAGGGGTGGTCATGTCGGGGCTTATTCTGGGGCGCGGCACTGCCGCTTCACGCGGCATGGGGTTTCATTCACGCATTGAAAAAAGAACGGGTGACCTCGTGACCTATTCGGGCGACGGTCACCTTATAACGTTCGCGCCCACCGGAACGGGCAAGACCTCGGGGCCGGTGATCACAAATGCGCTGACCCATCCGGGACAGCTCATCGTTCTCGATATCAAAGGTGAGGTCTTTGCCGCGACCGCGGAGGCAAGGCGCGCAACGGGGCAGGAGGTCTGCGTTGTCGATCTGCGGGACGGCGGAGAAAAAGGGTCTCTCAATCCCCTCGATCTTGCCGCGCGCTGCGGAACGGACGCGGGCGCGGTGGCGCGCTCCTTCGCCGCTGAGATCATCGAGCGGAGCTTGGGCGAGCGGGACAGATTCTGGAACGACTGGGCGGAGACCATGATAGCGGCGGGAGTGGCGTGGCTGCTCGCGGACCGGCCGCCCGAGGAGCGACGCCTGAGCAACCTGTTCGATCTTTTCACGGATGACGACGTTGATTACAAACTCGCGGTGATGCTCGACAAAAAGGAAGTGAGCTACCGCCCGGCGAAGGCGGCATTCGCCGCGCTGCTACAGCTGCCGGAACAGGCCACGAGGCCAAGCGTCGTAGGTTCCATCCAGTCGCATCTGAGGCTGTTTGACACGGATCTCGCCCGAAGGATAACCGACACAACCACGATGGACCTCGACGCATTCATTGCGGGGAGGCCCATGTCGCTCTACATTATTGTTCCGCCCTCGCGTCTTGCCGCCTATCGGCCATTGCTGCGTATGTGGCTTTCCGGGCTGATTCTCCTGCTGACGGAAAGAAAGTGTGCGCCGAGGGAACGCACGCTGATGCTATGCGATGAAGTCGGAAACCTCGGCCGGATCGAAGCGTTGCTGACGGCAACGACGCTGCTGCGGTCCTGGGGCCTTACCGTGTGGACCTTCTGGCAGAACGCGGCGCAACTGCAGATCTACGGAGCACAGGCCAATACGCTCGTGGACAATGCCGGCGTGATACAGGCCTTCGGGGCGCGCAATTTGCGCATGGCGCAGGATCTGGCGAATCTCATCGGCGGCGTCTCGGCCGATGAGATATTAAACATGGCCCCAAGCGACCAGATTCTTCTCATCGAAGGCAAGGTTGTCCGGTGTAAGCAGGCCCGCTATTACGATGATCAGATGTTTCGCAGTGCGGGATAACTTGCGCGATGGGGACAATCATTTCGTTGCCTGCGGCAACGGCGACTCCGAAAACCCTACGGCGCTCTCTGTTAGGCGCGGGTTTCCTTCGTCGTATTCAGGATTGCGGGTTGAGGCCGTGGAGAAAATCCACGGCCTTCTGGGCATGTGATGCCGCGCTGAAGATGGCGCGCTTGTCGTTCTTCAGCACGGTGAGCCATTCGGCGATATAGGAGGCATGGTCCTCGCGTACTTCCGGCGTGATGCCAAGATCCGCGCAAAGGAACGCGCTGGCAAGCTCGGCTACCAGCTCCTCGCGCGCATAGCCTTCGTCGCCCCACTGCTTGCGGCCAAAATCACGGTCGAGGCGGGAAGGGTGCTTCGTCCAGTGGGCGGATTCATGCCCGAGCGCGGCATAGAAGCTCTCGGCATCTTTGAATGCCTCGATGACCGGCATTTGGATGTAATCGCCCTCGGCGGCATAGAACGCGCGGTCGCCACGGTAACGGACATCGGCCTTAGTGCAAGCGAAGAATGCTTCGGCCTTCGCGATGCGCTCCACCGGCGTCGTGGTCACTTCCGGTTTCGTGTAATAAAGCTCCGGCAGGTCTTCGATCTGCTCGACGTTAAACACGGTGTAGCCTTTCATGTAATGAATCTCGCGCTCGGATTCCTCGCCTTGCGCGCCTTCTTCCGTGCGAGTGATGGAGTTCGCATAGACGACCAGCGAGCCTTTCTCACCCTTGCGGACATGGGCATTCAGCTCCGAGGCCTGGCGGTAAGTCATCCACGTCGGTGACGCAAAGCCCTGCGCAACGGATTCCGCCCACAGCATCAGTATGTTGATTCCCGAGTACGGCACGCCGTTGAACCTGAGCGGACGCACTATCCGCCCCGCCGTGTTTCCCGCATTCCAGGGTTTCATCCAGGTCCTGACGCCCTGCTCAAGGTCGGCGATGATCTTGCCCGTCACGCGCGTGTAAACATCCTGTCTCTCGTTGTGCATGATCCTGTTCTCCTTTTGGGTCCGGCTAATTCCGAACCGCCGAGAACACGAAAGACGGGCGCATTAAGGCGGGCTGTCACCGAAGGGGAACGGCCAACACGGGAGGAGCGAAGCGAACGAATGGAGCGGGCAGAGCCGTTGACAGCACGCCGCGCGCGGCTAGTGTCGAGGCTTAGTAGTTCGGGCCGGACCTGAAGAACAGGGTACGAGAAGGGACTGGACGCGCGGCGATCAAGAAAATCATTCGAAAAAGGGTACAGGCAAGAAAGCGGAGGGAAGGGGCGCAGCCAACCTTAAGGGCGGCTAGATACTCCTAATCTCAGCTGTATTTTCATAATTAGTGTGTGAGGTCATCATATGTTTAATATTTTCCGCAGATTAAAAGCCGCCGTCATGGAGTTTTTCGGTTGGCGTGAAGCTACACCTCCAACGCAAGACCCGAAACCTGAAACGAAAACTGTAGAGATGAAAGCGACTGCCACACCTGAACCAGAAACTGGCATTGCGCAAATGGTCCGGAACGCCTATCGCAACGCGAACGAACTGGCGGGCGCAATCATGCTTCCCGACAAGATCGGGCAGGCCTACGCAAAAGTGAGCAAAGCGGGGCATCAGGCCAAATGGGCCGTTTCGCATCCGAAGCTCGCCCTGGCGAAAGCGCACGGCTTTTGCGCGTCGCTGTGGCACGCGGGAGCTGCTTGGGTCGCGAAGGCTGCGGCCTGTATCAGCGCGCCCGGCGTGATTGCAGCTGTGGGCGTGGTTTTGGTCGCCGGCATCTGTGTCGCCGCGATGATGCACGGCGGACCGGCAACCTAGGCTGATCGCGAAACATTTTGAAATAGAACTAAAACTCGCTCAGGATGCGGGTGTGGGGAGAGCTGCGCTTGGGCAATTAGGCTCGCGCTTTTGCCCCGTATGCAAGCGATGCGTACCATTCCCCGCGTCCTTGAGGCGTCAGATCCAAGAAGTTCCATACCGGCGTGAGCAAGTCGATGCCGCGTTCCTTGATTTCCGGCGACATCCTCGGATGTGCGGTATAGAAATGCCGGACGGTGTTGCCCGCATCTTTCGTGAAAACAGAAATAGCGGAATCCTGGCCGCCGTCAGCGTCTTCGCTGCCAAGATCGTATTTGAACGAATTCGAACCCGCACTCAGCAAACGAATGTTGTTCCAGCCCCGTGCGCGTGCGTGATCACGCAGCGCCTTGGGATTCGCCGCAGCGACAACCGCAAAGTCAATGTTCTGCGTGAGGTGATGGGCTACGCCGTTGGCTCCATCGATCCACATCGTGCACATCGGGCATGGCTTGGTCTGCTTCTTCCCGTACATTAAGTGATAGATCACCAGCGGGCGGCTTGCTGTGAAGAGTTCGCTGAGTTTTACCTTTCGTGTGGGCTCGTCGCCCGCATCGAGATCGGTCGGCCCTTCGATAAATTCGTAATCCTGCAATGGAGCGCCCTGTGGCAACGCACGTCGCAGCGCCGCCACTCTTTCGCGGTGCTGCATCAGTTCGATCTCTGCCAGGCGCAATTCCTCACGCTTTGCGAGATAGTCTTCGGATTCGTTGGTAAGATTCGTTTGCCGATACGTACTGCTTATAAATTCATGAGTCATGTCATACCTCTCAAGTAGCGATCACTCGCCTAATCTCGCTTGTTTGGATGCATTATTTTAGGTCGGGAGAGCCCTAGCGCAAGTCACTTTAGCGCCGCGCAGGAAATGCTGGCCAGAACGTAAACTGTTTGCCTTCGGACCGTGCCTCGGATAGAGGATGTTTATCATTACTGACACGATGGTATTCTTCCCCCATGAAACTGCTGGGCGGAAAATGGTCTAGGGGCGACCTTCTCGCCCTGCTCGGCGTGATAGCGGCGGTCCTTGCGATTCCCGGAATGCCGAAGTTGCTGCATTTTGATTCCGACTCCTCCTCCAAGCATGTCGAGACACCGGGAACAGCAGCAGATGGAAAGCCCTCGATCCCGGCGGCAAAACCTGTACAAAAGAGCCGCGATGTCACCTCGGGCCAAGTAAACTTTGGATGCGATCAAACGCTTCCGGTGCAGACGCCCGTGGTTTCGTTTGGTAAGAATCCCAGAGATATCGAGTCTAAAGCCGTGTGGGCTAACACGGACAACGTAAAGGCACAGAACCAAACGGTCGCCAACGTCGAAGACCCATCAGATCACCATTCGGTAGGCGTCAGGGCGGAGGGCAGTATCAGCGGCCGCGATTCAGAAAATATCCTCGGGGTGAAGAACTGTCCAGGCGGGGGCCATGGAGAACTGACGCTTCATGTCAGTTGGACTGAAGACGAATAATCACTCTTTTTACAAGCCTTGACTCCTAACTCGGTACATTATCGCGTTAGCACAACGAGTTTCCACATCCGCTGAAGTGGCAACTGGCGTCATCATTGCAGGCGCGTTATTGCTATTTCTTTTGCAATCAAGAATCAGAACCACGTTTGTCTAGAATCTCTTTCGAAGAAATTCAAAAAGGATATAACCGATGAGGGCGGCTATCGTGGCAATTTCAAAATTGGCTGCGGTAAAGACATCTCTGATTGCCCAAGTTATACCCCTCTTCAGTCCCATCCCAGAGCGCTCAAATTCTCCCATCAGGAGATTGGAATAAAACAGAAAAATGATAAACCCTACCTCGATCACTGCTCTCCAGACATTTTTCTTCATGGCAAATACCGACTCCTGCGGTAGCGCTGCTTCGCTGAGGGCGCCGCTGCTCGTTCCTCTCATGGGAATACTAGCGAGCAACGGGAGAAGTTCAAGAGTATCCTCCGCTCTTTCGGATTGATGTGCCTGATAAATTCTGTTATCGGCCAGAAGTCAGGAGCCTGTCGCATACAACAAAGTGCAGGTTTAGGGAGCCTTGGCGCTCATAATTTCCCGAGCAAGAAACAGCTCGGCCTGGATGGCCGACTCCCGAGAGCGCAATTCATCGATAAAGGCGGATGTGAGTTGCTGTGGATTGATATGTGCAGTTATGAAATCAGGAGGGGTATCCGACTGCACTGCGTCGTCAGAATCCTCCAACAGTTTCAAGCTCGCTTCATATGTTTGGGCCTCCCCAACGGCATCATATGTTTTTCCGGCGGAAGTATATAGGGTGACGCCTGAGAGAAAGTAGCGAAGCCTGTCCAGGGCGGCATAGGCACGGCCTAGCTGCCATACCAGCGCAGGTTTGAATGCCGCCGGAGTTCTCTGCTTAAAGTCCTCTTCTTTCGTCGGACGGGTGAGCGCCTGATTATCCGCTCCAGCAGCCTTGCATAGTTCTGCCCATTCAATCGCGGATTTATAGTAGCCGATGGCCAGAGTATCAAGATCCAGGACGCCCGTCGGTTCGATATGTCGCGGGACTCGGATTTCGGTAATTTCGGCATGATCGGCAGAGAGTGCACCGCTCGCGCCGACGACAAGAAATTGTCTGGGGTATTGCGGTACAAGACGGATATGGGAAAGGGAAGTTTCCTTGGTCCTCGTTTCGATCCACGTATTGTATTCCGCCTGTTTACGGCGCACCTTTTCCGACATCAGTGTGCCTGGCCAGCGCTCCTCGCCGACCACGGTTCCTGATGAGTCAATGAAGCTCCTGTGGCCATTCCTCTCTTCGATATGGCCCTGCGCATAGCTTTTCGGAATCCGTTCAAGGGCCGCATTAATTTTCTGGGCCTCAGAAAAATACAGCGGAGAAACATTTGCCGATAATGACTTCTGCATCGTTTTCTGAGCCAGGTCGTAATAGCTCCATGCAAGGCCCAAATCGCCGCTAATTTCTGCAAGGGAGCCAAGAACGTAATCGCCGGTGGGGTCTTGTCCCACGGCCGCCCTCGCGGCGTATAGCCGCGCATTCATATCGTCTTTTTGCGCAAGCGCGATCACGGAAATTCTTCCATCAGCCTGCGAGGAAAAATAGGCCTCCAGGGCCTGCCCGGTCTCTCCGCGGCGCTCACGAATGAACCCTTTCGTCGTATTTGTGATGGTTCTGGTCATCTCAGTCATCATCCCTCCCGGCGGGGAAAGCCAACCCTGAGAGGCAGCGAAGTCTTCCGCTTGCATGAGCGCAGTATCCGCGTGGTCCAAATCGCCCGACAGCGCATATATCTGCGCCACATGATACAGAGCGCCAATCACAGCTACATTATTAAGCCCTTCAACGTCAACAATGGCGGGGCCCTCGCTGACGTGCTTGCCGATCTGCGATTGGAAATAACCGAGGCAGCGCTGTTGCTGGGCAAGGGCCTCTGCTGGCTTGCCTGCATAAAGGTCGTTGTTCACAAGTTGAAGATCACAAAACTTCGCGGTGGGTGGCTTGACTCCATCGGAGGAGGCATAGGCCATCTGTGCCATCAGAACGAACATCGCTGTGAATACGAAAGGTTTCATCGGCTGTCAAAAATCGTCGTTGCTCCCGCATTTATGCCTTGTGCCTGCTGGTATCCCAGGTGATTGATGTTGGGACTACTGTAGGAGGGTGAACCACTCCCGTTGCTCCGGCCTGACTCTTGCGCGGTAGAAGTCGCCCGCGCAGTTTCTCTCTCATATTCAGCTTCAGCGCGACGGCGTTCCACTTCGCGTTCCCTTTCTCTTTCAAGCGCCCTCTGCCTTTTGGCGTAGCGTGCCGCCTCGCGCCTAATCCAGGTAAAGTCGACGGGAGCATCGGATTGCAACACGGCTGCAAGCAGTTCCTGGGCGCATCCTGATAATTTGAGGTTGTTGCTCGCCGCAAACTCTCCGATCACGGTGGTTGAGAACAAAACGGAATAGGCGGAATGCTGGACGCGATCGATAGAGGCGGGTCCTTGGCAGGACATCTCAAGCAATGACACAAAATACCGCCAGAGCGCCTCCTTTTCAGCCTGCGCTTCTTTGACCTGCTCGCCGTTATCTCCGCGCAGGGCCTGTTCATGGAGACTCAACTGCTGTTCGATCTGTACCGCCTTAAGGCTGTCCTGCGAAACGTCGAGCAGGAAATCCGCTGTGTTATAGGATTCGTAGGCGCTGGTGGCGTAGGTGACCGGCGGTGGCGACGGATGCCTGGTGATGCCATCGAGCCCGGTTTGAGACGCAAATTCCAGAAAATACTTCAGGCGATGGGCGGCAATTGGGTCCAGGGGCGATATTCCCTTGGCATGATAGGTGCGCACTGTCACGTTGCGTGCAACGAAATAAGCCATCAGGTCTTGAGTTACATTCGGACTATCGTCCGCCGGGCCGAGCCCGCCCTTCTCAAGATGCTCTTCGGCAACCAGCACCCCCTCACGCACTGATTCGAGGATGTCATCGGGATTGATATAAATCTCAATCTTCATATCGGGGAAGCGACGCGCAAGTTCCTTCCATTTTGCGGCTCCCTGAGGAGAGAGATTGGGGGGAGAAACGATGACCAGCTTACGCGGCGGCAAACGAATCGTACTATCTAATAGCGCCTCTTCCACGGCAGCCGCGCCCCAGCTATGGGCCATGATCTCGTCAACTTGATGGTTACGCACTTTAAGCAGATCTCCCCCTGCTTTCTGGGTCAGGACACCGCTCAGATTAGCGGCGGCACTGATGAGGTCGGCGGTAAATTCTATTGGCCCGGTATGTGATGGGTTGACATCATCCATATAGGACAGCGAAATGATGTCGGAAAAGTTATGGCTGTACTCACTGATATTGTCGGCAGCTGACGGGTCTGTGGCTGAGGAACGCGAAGCTCCGACTCCCTGAACGAGAATGCGTTCATAGTGCGGTTCCTGTGCATGGGCGGAGAATGGCAGCAACAGTAATGTTGCGCAAACCAAAACGAGGGATCGCCTGAAGGCGTTACAGGGATATCCAACCGCGCTTGCCAACCGACCGTCGGTCGAAATCATATCTGCCTTCATACACAATTAAAGTGCAGGGACCGTATAAAAAGGAAGCGTAGCAGATATTCGCCAGTTAGATAGTTTGCTTTACATTACGTCTGATATGGTCCTTCTGGGCTGCGATCCTCGGCGCGGTTGTGCCAAAACTTCAGAAACAAATTGCCTTGTCATTTTCTGGTGTCGGACCACGCCATTTACTAATCGAAATTAACTATTCCTGTGACTTTATTGGTGGAAGGATTACCACCCATAAAAGAGGTTATGGGGCGCGATTCTCGTCGCCTTTCGGCAAGCCTCGGATTGTGAATCAGCGAGGAGGCATCACTCTCAACGCGGTGGATTCAGCTTAGGTCCTGGACTATGCTGTCGCAATGGCCGAGCCCATCAAGATAGACCTGGAACGTCAGCTCAGGCACTGGATCAAGAAAAACGAGAAGGAGAGCAGTCGCCTCGAATTCAAGCTAAGAATCGAGGTCGGCACGCCAGGCGGCAAAGCGGAGTTCATCCGCGATGTTCTTTCCCTGGCCAATTCGGAGGGGGAAGCTCCGCGCGACGATGGCTTTTTGATCATCGGTTTCAAGAACGGCCGGATTCATGACAAGGACGAACACTACGACGGTGCTACGTTCGGTCAGATTCTAGATGCTTACATCTTTCCGGCTCTTAGTTACCAATACAAGGCGTTCGAAGTCGAGGGCGCCCGAATCAGTGCATTAGTTGTAAGACCCAGCGTGGGGGTTGTCTATGTCGTGAACCAGAAACTGCTCGATACCAACCGCCGCGTACTTTTATCTCTGGGACAGTCTTTCGGTCGCAAGGCGGATCGTAAGATTGAGCTTAATGGCAAAGCGATCCATGATCGCCAGCAAGAAATAGCGACGAGACAAGTTGAAAAAGCGACGAAGCCGCTGCGCAAAAGACTCAAGAACCTGGAGCGCAACTCAGGCCCAGCCTTTGAGGTCAAGAGGATTCGCTTTGACATGGAACGAAATTCCGGCTGGGACGCGCTTGATGAATATCTCGATAAGTTAATGCCTTATGCGCGGGAGTTCGATGATGTAGTAAAACACGAGGTGCTTGACGCCGTCGGGGAGGTCACCGGCCGCACCCGACAAGGAATGCCCGCCAAGGTAGCGCGATCAGTGGACACGGTGTTGCTGGAAGTGATGCCAGTCAAGGGCGGCGGGTTTAACTATCCCGCAAGAGAGCCGTTTTCCGAGCGTGACCTCGAACTGCTTAAACGAATCGAGCATGCAACGTTCGAGATGACGTGGAATGCTTGCCGCTACCTTCGGGACATTGAGGTGGTCGAGGTGTGCGCACGCCTCTACTGGTATTTGATCCGTTTTACCACGCTAAATAGGCTTCGGCGGCTTCAATCTGAGTGTCTGCAAAACGCGCGCCGCTGTCGCCATATCTGTACGGAGGAACGCAACGGAATTTCGTTTTCGGAGGCGCACGGCAAGCTGGGATGGGAAATACGGGATGCACTCGATGCGTTTGAGTGCGATGGATATGCCATTACCACTCCAGTGGTGAATAAACTGCTTCCATCTGAGATTGACGCCTGCTTTGAGATTATCAAGATTGGAGATGCGGTTGACTTGGCTTCGGCCAAAAGAGAGCTGCCCGTATCGAAAAGCGTCGCGCTAGCTTGGAAAGATAAGCAGATCGTTGGCGTGGGAGTGATTAAGCGTAAGCGGCGTGAATATGCCGCTCGTGTCGCTGCAAAAAGCGGAGTTGAATTTCCATCCGAAACACTGGAGTTGGGTTACGTTGCGGTTGCACCCGATCACCGTGGCCATCACGTATCAGATTGCATAGTACAAAGACTTCTAAGGCAGCATAAGGGTCAACTATTTGCGACGACCTACAGCGAATACATGAAAGACGCCCTCATAAGGGCCGATTTCAGGACCGGAGGCAAGGAGTGGAAAGGCAGGAAGTTCATGCTGTCCCTCTGGTTGAGGGAAGGAGAGTAGTGACTGGACCCGCTTCTAGTGACTGGACCCGCTTCTCACGCGTACACGACCGTATGAGACGCATCCGGTTGAGTGTATTCACAAAGAATAGAGTTGTTGCATTCGTGTCTCAGGTATTCGCGAAAAGCCCCCTGACTCGACAATCGTGTCGCCTGTTCTGGTAGCGTGTGATAAAGGACGTTATCACACGCTTATGGATGCCAGATGGTAACCAACAAGAAGAGGAAGGAAATCATTGCGGAGCTCATCGAGGGCGCACGGAAGTTCCGTTTCTGCGGCCCGTCCGACGACCCCGACGAGCAGACAGCAGTTACGAGCGGATACCGCTATCTGGTCACGCAGTTCAAAAGATTGGCCGCTCCCGTTCTGGCTTCGCCCTCCGCATCTCAGTTAAACGCCATCGAGGTAGAAATCGACAACCTGTATTCCGCCTACGATGCAAAGGCGGAACTCGATGCACTGCTCCCCGAGATCGAGGCAGCGCTGGAGCGTCTCGATGACGACGGCAACCTGCAAATAGCCGATGGATCAACCATTATCGCCGAGAGCCGCCTGGTCGAGTTGCGCTCTCTCGTCTCGCCGGATTTCGACTTCCGGAAGCTGGTGCGGCTGTGTGAAGAGATTAACGCGGCCTACGGCCTGCAGTGCTATTACGCAACCGCGATGCTCATCCGCGGGCTGCTCGATCATGTGCCCCCCGTGTTTGGATTTAAGACCTTCAGCGAAGTGGCGAACAACTATGCCGGCGGCGGCAGATCGTTCAAGGAGACTATGCTGCACCTTGAAAACGCATCACGCAAAGTTGGAGACGCGCATCTCCACATGCCCATCCGCAAGAGCGAAACGCTGCCGACTGCGCAGCAAGTGAACTGCGGGCAACAGCTCGATGTGCTGCTCTCCGAAATAGTACGGATAATGAAATGACAGAAAGCACGGCACTCGTCGAATTCAACGCCCCGGCGGACCTTGCGGCCGGAGACGGCAGTCCCCCTGCCCTGTTCCTCAAAGAGGCGAGGGCGGCTGAGCGGTTCTGGGATTTCTTCACCGCGAATATTCGCAATAGGCACACGCGTCGGGCCTATTACAACGCCGTCTGCAAGTTTTCGGAATTCTGCGCCGAGCGCGGCGTGCACGATCTGGCGCACGTGAAGCCGGTGCATGTCGCGGGGTATGTCGAGAGCCTTCTGCCGAGCTTTGCGAAACCCACAATAAAACAGCACCTGGCTGCGATACGCATGCTCTTCGACTGGCTCGTCGTCGGCCAGATCATCGACGTGAACCCGGCGCACGCAGTGCGTGGACCTAAACATGTTGTCACCAAGGGCCGTACGCCCGTGCTGAACCGCGAAGAAGCGCGCGCCCTGCTCTCCTCTATCGATACAAACACGCTCACAGGCCAGCGCGACCGTGCGCTCATCGGCATTATGATTTACACTTTCGCCCGCGTCGGCGCGGTGCTCCAGATGAAAGTCGGGGATTACTTCAGCCAGGGACGGCGCGGATGGGTGCGCCTGCACGAAAAGGGCGGCAAGGAGCACGAAGCACCATGCGTGCCCAAGCTGGAAGCGTATCTCGACGCGTACATCGCGGCGGCGGGCATTGCAGACGATAAGGATGGGCCGCTCTTTCGCACCACCGGACGCTTCACCGGCAGGCCGCACCGCATGACGCAGCAGGACGGCTACCGGATGATTCAGCGACGTGCGCGCCAGGCGGGCATCAAAACGCGCATCGGCAATCATTCGATGCGCGCAACCGGCATCACTGATTACCTCAAGAGCGACGGCACGCTTGAGCACGCGCAAACTATGGCCGCCCACTCTTCCCCGCGCACCACGAAGCTCTACGACCGGCGCAACGATGAAACCGCCCTCGACGAATACGAGAAAGTGAGAATCTAATGGTTGGCGCAGATGTTCGGCAGGTCGAAGCCGAAATCGATAGCTGTATTAAAGGGATGCCCATCTGGAACCTCAAAAGAGATGTATTGCTTCAACATCTGATGACGATCTGGCGAGACGGTCTGGAGGTGGTGCACATGAGGTACGCTCACGCTGCGATGTTTCAATTGGAAGAAGGTCTCCAGAACTCTCTTGCCATTGAATACCTGATATTAACCGGTGCTTACCAGGCAATAAAATGGGCCATGGAATACGGGCGCGACGAAGGACTTCAAGAGGTATCAGACAAAGCGCTGATCGATTTGGTGATGAGGGTGCCCGCGCCGTATATGCTTCTTGTTGATGCTCTAAAACTCGGCGCACACGACAGAGCTGAATTCTCAGTAGATCAGGACAACAGAATCCTCACGGTGTATGAGGGCGGAAATGTGTCCGGGCATGATTCCGCAATTGTGCGTCGGGACCACGCCACAGTTCCATTCCACAAGCAGAGCCCGTTAGTCGATGACGCTGACCAGCTGACGACCTGGTGGACCGCTGGTCAGTATCGGCAATACTGGCATTGGTTGCGATCCGTTGCTGAGCGCGCCCAGACAGAGACAATCATGGCCCAGGCCGGACCTCTCGCGCCCATGCAGGAGATCATGAAAAGGTCTGTCGTGGTTGAGATCCCCTCCCCGCCCCCTCCGTTGGAGCGGGTCCAGGAGGATCTGACGCTTACAGCCGCAAAAGTGCAAAGTGCTCTGAAATGGAAGATAGATAGCTGGCATGACTGCCCGTTGATTCAGGTCGGCGACCGTGTCTTTGGTGTTTCTGCAGCTATCCTGACGCTCGCAGGTTCTGATGACTACATGCTTCGTGCCGCAGTGCTTAATGATTCGGCGCAGTACGAGAAGGTCAGCGGACTACGGGAAGAACGAATGATCAAAATATGCCAGAAGGCGTTTTCTGATGTTGGCTGGACATTCACTCCCCATCATCATCTCACGAATCCGCCAAAGGAAATCGATGGGTATGCCACGAAGGGAAATGAAATCTGCATCGTGCAATTGAAATCAACGATCAGACCTCAATCGCCGTGGGAGGTATATAAACGCAACACGGATGTGATTGAAGGTATTACGCACACGGCGGAAGTGGTGCGTAGAGTTGGTGAAGCAGCAACGGGAATCGTGATCACTGACGGGTACGAGGGCGATTACGCCACTTGGAAGGAGTCCCTGGCTACAGGTATCCCGGTGGCCAGCCTAAAAGATCTCGACTGGATCGCAAAGAATCCACAAAGCGCATTCAAGATACTTGCCGAACGGGCTGGAATTGAGGGAGACTCCACGCCGGAGCCCCTCGCGGAACGTAGTGCCTCGCTATGTGGGTGGACGCTGCGGATACTCGACGAATCCAAGCCCAGGGGCGCATAGTCGCCTCTTCGCAAGCAAACATCACTATTTTATTGGTCCATTACTGGTAAATACGCAGAGGTATGTTGAAGAAGTTCCCCAGATAGCGCGTTGGTATGTGTGGCATCCATGCAAACGACGCAAAGGGATGTGATGGAGGCAAAACGTAGTGCGGCCATTGCGCTGCAAACTGTTCAAACCTCCGGTTCTGGTCTTCGATCTCACTCAGGCTGTTTCTTTTGCCCTTTCGTGCTTCTTTTATCAGCAACTGCCTTGAAGGAGAGTGTTGCAGCGCGTTGCGACAACCGTCATGAAAGTCATCCACGGTGGACTCCAGGACTTCCAGAGGGAGAACTGCAGGCAATGTGATTATTATCTTGCGCTGTGATGAGTGCAGCAGGATGTGCAGCACATTCTTGTGACTCCTTCGCGTGGAAGCCAGCAACTCTGCATAGTCCATGAACTGGCACGGTGTGGAGTGAGGCCCAAATGCCATGTAATAAACTCCACCGCGTCCCGGAACGCTCCTCCGGTGCAGGGAAGTGCTCGGGCGAAAGGAATACAACGGCGTGATGTCCACCTGACTCATGCCGCCTTTCAACTTGGAGCCGATGTACTGGTAAAGTTTATCGCGCCCCTTCTGGTAAACGCTCAGGTAGAAGCAGTGGTTGTATGAAGTACAAAATTTCCAGAAGCCCTGGTCCAGGTCCCGCAGTACCCTTTCCACTCTGGGCACATCTTCCGGATGCAGCTCACGACAGTGAGCAACACGATTGCGAACCGGTGAGATTTCATCGAACTTGGCTCTGAGCAGACGCTTGGTGGTTAAATACGGTTGAAATCGTTTCCACAGCTTCCCGTCAAGAATGATTTTCTGCAGAGCGTCGAACGACATGTACCACAGGGGGTCATTCTCACGCGTGGTCATGTGTGGGTGCCGCTTGTCCGCCCTCAACGACTTTTCCGACGGAATGCCCGGCCTGCGGCTACGCCTGAGAGCGTTTTCAATCTCAGCGAGCCAGTCAGCGCCGTAGAATGCCTTCAGTTCGGTGTACACCATCTCACGAAGCCAGCGTTCAAACTCATAAAAACGAAAAAACGCCTGCAGGGTGTCGTCTGAAATGAGCGGTGGTATTTCAACTTTTCGGCGTGTCATTTGCTTGAGCGTGACCGCAAAAGATCAGGTCACACAGCCGAAGCAGATTGTAGCAGCAGCTAAAACAGCACCTACGCCAGCCCTTCGATGAATGGTTGCCCGGTAATGGCATCGCACAGGGCATGCAGCTGAGCCCGATTGCAACCTGTGACCTGCTCTATGTACTCGAAAGTTATGCGCGCGCCTCCGGGCAGGACCGGGAAACATGTGTCACACCAGCGGACACTGTTCTCCCCTCCCGGCTCGACGGCGGCCCACAGCGCATTATCGTACACGTGAGCACCAACGCTCTTGTGCTTGACAGCGCGGAAAAGCGCGACACCCGCAGCGCTGCAACCTTCATTGAATCGATGCAGCGATTCAGTCGGACCCAGCCGGAAACACCCATGCTTCGGAACGACCATAAAATACTGCACCAGCCAATCAGGGATGTGGTCCGATATGGGCTTCAAATCACCCAGCGTAGGCAGAAGTAAATCCCTGCGCTCACCCAGAATGAAAATTGTCAGCTCCAGGGCAAAAAGGGACCGCAATGGCTCCTGAGTCTGCTGAATGTAACTATCCCACAACTCGGAATCCAGGCGGTCAATGCATTCCCGGTCCGAGAAAATTTGTTTGAGCAGTTCCTCTGTTTGCTCGTGCTCTTCTTCGCTCAGAGGTGCCAATACACTCCGATAGCACATTTGCCAATGGTGCATCTCCTCCACAGTCACGAACTGCCTGTTGTTGGCCACTGACCATGTGCCGATGAGCCGGGATTCCGGTATTGTCCTGATTGTTCGCAGGGCCTCCACGTCAGTATCAAAGGCGGCGGCGATTGCCTGCAATGTTTCCGCGCCCTGGGTCTCATTCTTCTCGACTCGCTGAACGGTTCGTACGCTTTGAAGACCAGCAACCTCAGTCAGCTGTTCCTGTGTCCACGCCCGTTGTACTCTGAGTTCTCTGATCCTGCTGCCATAAGTGATTTCTTTCCTCATTTTGTCTGTTCCCTCCCCTTGGATGCCCCCATTGTGAAGGCCGACCCAACAGAAGGCCACGTCAGAAACCTGACAGCCGAAACCTGACTTCCTCGCGGGGGCCGGGTACTTTTCTTTCTAATCACATGATAAACCGGATTATCACGTACCTAGGGTAGAGCCAAGAGGCATCGTGGATGATGGGAAGAATTCTGCTTGGATGGTGCGCGGAAGCAACTTTGGAGCCATCAGGGCCTTAACTTAACTCAGATGTAGTGACCGAAGGGCAGCGGAGGAACATCCTTGATGGGTCCAGCTGTCAGGATTTCCCCGACCTTGTCTGCGAATTTAAGCGTGATTGGCATTCCGTCACCGAAAATGCATGTGTTGTAATTGAGTTTGGTGAGTGCAAGAATGTCTTTCAGCACCACCGCGATGTCTGCCTGGCCCTTGCTAATGTCGATGATCAATGGATTGGGAACCTCTCGACCTGGGTAGGTCTGAATGCGTGGAGTCCAGCCTCGCGTCCAAAGATGTGCGCTGCGCTCGCTTCTGATGTTTGCTAATCCGCGTAGAACCGGATTCTGGCCTTTGCGGTAGAGCTTCAAGTCCCTTTCCTCCCTGATGCGTACCCCAACCATGTTTGTCGCACTACCGGCCGCATCCTGGAAACCGGCCCATTCGTTTGGCTCAAACCGCACCTTCCCGTGGATAAACATTTCCTTGGGCGGTCCACCCGTTTTCTTGGCGTAAGACTTGATGGCCAGTTCGCCCAGTGCCTTCGCTGCTTCATAACTCAAATGAAAATCTCCCGTCTCATCGTTGTACCAAGGGCCGAGCGCTCCCTTGAAGACCACTCCATCTCCGGAATCGAGAAACATTTGTGCTGCGCAACATGCGTTTCTCGACGTTCCGGTGGTTTCGTCCTTCTTGAAAACCAGACCGAGGTAGCAGACTCCATCGCGGATATCCGCTACTTTCCACGGACGCCCACCTACTTTGTAGAAAATCGCCGTGCAGAGATTCCAAGCAATTTCTGACTGGCGAGCTGCAGCACGGGCGTCGAAGTTGCTATCGTTGGGTTTGCGAATATTGCCGAGAGTGCTCTCTTTGACGATTTGCGTGAGTACCATCGCATTCAGAAGTCGGGCCTTCAGCTGATTGTGGAATTGCTCTTCGTAAACGTATGGCTCTGCTTCCCGGTCCATTTCTGGAAACAGGGAGCGGGTTTCATAGAAAGTCTTCGCCTGCTTGGCCTGCTTGAAAGCTCTCAGAGCCTGCTGACGAACCTCGGGCTCAACAATCGAGTTAGGCCGGCAATATTTCCATACCTTGTCGGGCGCTACGACGAACCAAATCTCGGGTTTTTCCGTCTCCTCGCGTATTGCCTCAAGGATGCGCTTGGAAAATACACCTACCGTTCCATAGACGCGCTGGTGTGGCTCGTCGAGGTAGAGGAATTCGTCGATCTCCGCATCCGTCACAGTGAGCGTCAGTAAGGGTTTGGTATTCCAGCGCGACCGGAACACGGTCTCAAAGCCGGGAAACGGAGGACGGCCTAAGAGCGGCGTGGCGTTGAACACCGGCCGCTGCACCCATTCCACCCAACGCTCGAAGCATTGAATGCCGGTCTCCGTGCCGATCACTCCCGCTTTGATTCCGTAAGGCCGGCTTTCGTCGAGCGGTCCATACAATGTCAGGCCGTCGCGTGGGTCTTCCATCGTTTGATCGTGCCTGAACAGCAAACGCGGCTCAGGAATGTGGATGAGATCTTTCATTGCTCCTTGCCCCCTGATGGATCATCTTCAAAGGCGTCCTCATCGCGGGAGTCATGCCCATAGTCATCGGCGGTTTCCTCATCTTCGGAGAATTTCAGCAGCTGCGGATCGGTGTAGGTCACGGGGCTGCAGAACAACAACGGAGTAATCGGGATTGACAGAGTGGCCGTGCTGCCGAGTGTCAACGTGATTTTACCCAGGCTGTCGGAGAGGAAAGTAGCAGCGGCAAGCGTCCGGTCGCGCCATTCGTCATTCCACCAAGACTTGCACTGGCTGCGCCGGGCAGCGGCCAGCTTTTTCTTGCTCTCCCAGATGGTGGTGCCGTCGTTCGTGAATAAGACGTGCGATTTGAAAATATAGGCGAGCATGGGATGTACCATCGGCCTTGCCTGCACTGCATAATGCCAGAGACGCTTCACGCTGACGCCGGTCGTCGGATTCGTCCGTGTGCTGAATCCCACCATCGCGCGATAGGTCCTCTCTCCGTCCACGCCTGTGAAGAACACCTTGTCATTGGGCACGCGGTCTTTGGGGAAATAGAAGCATTTGGCCTTATTCGCCAGCTCATAGACAGGAAGCTTTCTCTCGTCGAGCATTTGTTCCCACGCAATGCGCAGAAGCTGGAAAAGATGCTTCCCAAATGTGGATTTGGGCTCCGCCAGTAGCGCCGCCACTTCGCGTGGCTCTCCCGCCTCAGCGATATACATTTCTGGGCCGAGTTTTCCTTCAAAATCCGCGGCTTCAGCGAATGTAATCAGTGACATTCCGTCCTGAACTGCCGGGTACGGAAGCGCGGAACCTACTTCGAGCACGCCGATGCTTTTTCGCGAGAGCGAATGAAAATAAATATGTGTGGGCAAAGTAACCGGGAACCAGTTTGACAGATACTCCTCTGGCTCCTTGCGCAATCCCTGCTCGGCACTGAATTGCGTACGCCACCACTCGTTAACCGCCGTCCGGTTGAACTTCGGATCTTTCGGGACGCAGTCTTCCTCCAGTTTTTCCAGCAGCTTGGCGAGCCCGGCGCCCCAAGAATGCGCAAACGGCACGGTATTGACGCGGGTGATTTCGATGGTGGTATCACCGTGCGGAAGATCGTCGATGTGAAGCGGGACAACGAAATCCTTCAGTTTTTCTCTCTTGGCTACGCCCTGCGCGAAATGCAGCTCCTTGAGCGAGCCGTCCTTGGCGTTCGAAGTCCGAGACAGAACGTAGAGCACCTTGATGGCACGGGTTTTGATAACCTCTTCTATATTGTCCCAGAACACCTCGCCGCCCAGCAGTTTCGTGAGATCGCACCATACGCGATAGCCCTCGTTGGCAAGCTGCAACGCAAGCCACATCGTAAATTCATTGTCCTCCGGGTTTGCATGGCTCAGCAGCAATGTGTCCCTCGCCTGCGTGACCGGCACGTTTTGAGTCATACATTCTCTTGTCTATGATCTGGAAGTATGTAACGAAACTGCAGCGACGATCCGTATAAGTACCCAAAGTCCGGACATTAGTCGACCCTGTCATCCAAACTGAGTTCGCGCAGGGCGCTTCTGATTTCTTCTATTTTCTGCGGTGACAAACCTCCATCGGGTCTGCATTCGACTCTTACTGTAAGAGTAAGGCCACTGCCGACGCCCAATTTCGTCAGGAACTTCGTATAGAAATTCATCCACTTTTGAGCCGGAATCTCTCCGGACCATTTCATCGATGTCTTCTGTTGAGGGGTGACTTCATTCGAGCGCCCTTCCGAAGCAATTGGCGTTGTTCTTTGATCGGTTCCAGAATCAAACAGATTGCTTGTATCGGTCACCTGAGTCGAATTTGCGGTCGGTGCGACGCCTCCGGGTCGAGTCGCGACCTTCCGATAAGCCTCGGCGGTCTCTTTGGTGATGATGAACATTTCTTCAGAAATCTCTACATCCGCCGTGTTAATCGTGCGCTCGAAGCTGAAAGGATGGTATTTCCCGCCCGAGGTCTTGCCAACGTAGGCAAGCTGCCCGTTAGATACCCCGCGCGCGATCGTCTCCTTAATAGCATCTGGATTTAGCAGGCGCGGAAAGATTGGAGAGGCAAAAAAAGCGTCCCGCACAGCCTTTGTGCTCCACTCTTGAAAGGCCGGAGGCCAGTTGCGCACAAGAAGGTTTGGGCTGATGCCGCTCTGGATCTCATCCACATGCACAAGCTCATTTACGATGAACTGAATGATTGTAGTTGCGGAGCTGGAATGCATGTTCCCTAGGTCGATGAACCTTACTTCATTATTTTTCCCCAGAAGAGCGATGTTGTTATAGCTCCTCCAAACATTGTCCCTTAGGTCACGACGGGCTTTCTTGATGTTGTCGTCGAGCTGGGCGATCTGGGTCGCGTCAACGTTGATACTGGGTAACTCCTTCTCAATCTCGTCCCAGGCAAGAATGCGGCGGGCATCTTCGAAGAGAGGGCCTGCGGACTGGGCAATGGCGAAAACTAGCCCGCTTTTGTAGGTTCTTGCCGCCCCCCCGTGTTCCCGGATTACCGTTTCGATAAAGGGCTTGGTTTTCTTCTCATCCTCCATGCTTTGTTCGGGAGACAGCACGACGAGTGTCAGAAGCGGTTTGTCGGGAATCTGGCTACTCTTCTCTGGATAAAAGACAGGCTCGATTCCGTTGTTGGCAGCAAAGACCTTCCTGATTTCCGCGCGAACACAATCACTTATCGCGCTGTCCTTTATGTTGGCTCTGCGATCCGCGTAGCGCTTGTTTAGGTTTTCCTTGAAACTAAAATGATAGTGATTGCGCTCAACCGTGAGGTAGTAGCAAGCATCAGTGAGCGCCTCCAGCACGGTTTCCACATGGCCGATGTCAATCTCCGGTTCAGCGACGGCCAGGCGGATCTCGGGAGTGGTCGCTTCCGCACGAGACATCCCGCCATTCGACTCAAAGAAAATAGTGGTCGCCACTTTCCGGTGCAGTCTGGCCTTGCGGATGGCTTCGACCGCCTCATTGTCTAGCCGTAAGGCATGGGAGTCCTTCTTACCGCAGATATCCGTGGTGACAGCAGCCTCAAGGCGGTGTTCGCCGAGTTGTTCGAACATGGCGGCGCGGAACTGAGAGTCATCCAACGGTGCAGTGCCGAGTCCGATGAGCGGGTCGCGGTGGCCGCCCTTGAATCCGTTTTGGTAAGCGTTGGAAACCCACAGGGCTAAGAGCCGGAGGATACCGCGGGTCTGCTGGAATCGAGGTAAGCCCTGCCATTTCCTTTCAAAAACAGACAAGACACTCGGGTGAAAAGGATAGGTAGCCGCGAAGGCCTCCCGAGCTGTGTCGAACGGGAATTGCTCCGGCACCTGTTGACGATGGCCCTTTACCCAATCTCCGAATTCATTGCAGGAGGCCAAGGCGTCCCGATTAAGTAAGACGCGTCCGTCACTGCTAACCGCGTCCCACTCGAATAGGCGCCGGCGAATAATCTCGGAAGTTTCGGATTCTGCCGACATGATCACGGCCTTGCCAACACGGTCGAGAAGTTTCTTGAATCGCTCGTAGTCGGACTGGTCGTCGGCGCTCATTTCGAGCTCTGAGGCGGGGATTGATACAGCCAGAACCATGTTGTCCCGGCCTCGGGCTTCTTCGCTCAGGTTATGTAGGAAGCTGTAGAGCTGGCCGGCCATGCCGCTTTTCCGGCTGCGGCTGACAAAATTCATCAGCTCATCCATGAGGATCAAAACAGGCTGATCTTTGGGTAAGAAAGTCCGGATGACATCGCCACCGGGTGCTACGCCCTGCTTTTCGTGTTCGGCGAGAACCGCAAGGGCTTTTTCGCCCCCCACCTGAAAAGCAATTTCCCCCCACGGGGTTCTTCTTATCGGCGTTCCGTCTGCCCCCCCGCGCCCGGCGATAGGGTCGAATTCTGTACCGACAAATGCTGCGACCTTTGCCGAAGGCACCGCCTTGAGTCCTGCAACCTGAAGCAATCGGGAAACACCATGCCAGTCTTTTGATTTTGGGCCATTATTAGCGAGGTGGTATAGGAGAGTCAGTGAATGGGTCTTTCCGCCTCCAAACTGCGTCGTCATGTTGAAGACGGCTGAAGTCTCGGTCTTTTCTCCCGATAACCGGCGAAGGACCTCGGCAGCCACGCCTGTGAGACCTTTAGTCAGGAAGGTACGTTCTAAGAAGCGCTCCGGGTCTTGATAGACCACTGGGGCACGTCCATCCCTGACTTGATCTAAATGAACGGCAAACTCAGACGCATCGAGAGGTTTCCCATCTCTCAGATCCTCCCTCGGTGTGACAACCTTGTACCAAGGTTTAAGTGCCATGCTCGGACATCTCCTCGTCAGTCATTTTCATTATCTAGAACCCGAGCTGTTTCTTGCGGGCGAGTACCCCGTCCACCCAGCGCTTTTCGTCTGAGGCTGAAGGATAGAGTGCAGAAAGCGCCTGAGCAAGTCCCCAGAATTTGCCGTCGCGCCCGACGCCGTCTTCGACTATAAAGCGCTTCAGAGCTTCACCTCGTCCGGCGGCGAAGAGGATCATTCCCTGATGCACGCGATCAAGCGTGGTCTCCCCTACCCGCTTTACAGTCTTCTCACTCCAAGCAACCTCTGCGTCCTCCGACTCTGTCAGCTCGGTAAACATATCAAGCTGGGCCGACTTCTTTTTCCGGCCGGTTATGCGAGTTGGCTCTTCCTGATTTTTCCCGAACAGATGCTGGGTTCGTTCGGACACAGCAAGTAATCGTGCCTCGTCGCCGACTATCTGCACGAGATGGTTTAGATTTTCGAGGTTCGCTCCGAGACCTTGCGCGATCTTACGTGCTGCATCATATTCAAGTGTGAATCCACTGGCCTTTGCCTTCTTACCGTCGGGTTCATCGTCAGATTCCGTATCTCGGTCACTGTCTTCGACATTGCCATTAGTGTCCGGTGAGTTTAGTGTCCAGAGCCACATAGCGGTCAGGCGGGAATCAGATTCAAAGCCCGTGACATCCGCACCTTTGAAAACCATCGCCAGTGCTTCCTTGGCAACCGCTGCCCAAACGTGCTCCAGATATTCCTTCAGGGCGACCGCTACTCCGTTGGCTTTCTCAACGCACGAATAGCGCGAGAAAATCTCCAGTGCCGGACCAAGACAGGCGAAAATGGCATCCGCGCCAACGATTCCTTCGTCGGCCAGGCGGGGCATCCATTCGTGAATTCGCGCGGGCAACTCATTGAGGACATCGCGCCAATCGCCAACATCATGAGGCTGGATGGAGTCATCTGAGTATTTCCGTGGGCGACAAACTAGGTGAATAGATGATGAGAGCACCGCTGAATTCCGCGCTCGAAGACGGCTTGTCATTTCTGTATCAATGGGCCAGGAAGCCGTGATGATCCATCCTGCACTGATGAGACCGGAGAGCATCGCCTCCCACCCAGCGGTCTCTTTGTTCGCGAACACGACAACCGCGATGCCTCCGGGCTCGCAGATGCGTCTCATTTCACGACATGCCTCAGTCATTCCCGCTTCGAACCATGCCGCATTCTTCTCGCGATACATTGATGCCCGATGCGAGAGGGCCACGAGCTCCTTGTCCTTCGGGGAGAGTGCTTCGCGGAAGGCTGCCGGAAATTTGTCACCGACTGTCTGCTTTAGCCATGAATAAAAGAAATCCGAAAGATCGGCATAAGGAACAGCGGAATAGTAGGGCGGATCTGTGATCACTGCCGTGGCGCCATCGTCCGGAAGCAAATGTGCGGTCGCTGAGCCCTGTTCCACATGCCCTTCTCCGCAGCCTGGGGACGCCAACACAACGTTTGCTTCCAGAACCTTAGCGACCCAATCCAAAGCAGTGTCCCAATCTCCCCCAGCGCCGGAGAAAGGATTTACCTCACAGAAGTCCCAAACCATTGGTAGAGCCTGACGACCGAATGTACCCTGCGGATTCTCTCGTGTGACGTCCCAGCGAGCAACCGAAGAAAGCTTTTCAGCTAGGCGATCAACCGTGAGTGCCAGACACACTTGCACCGGGGTCGCCGTCTCGGTTGATTGTAAGAAGTTCTCAGTAACCTCTCGAACAAGCCGCACGAAGGTCGTCAGAGAAAGCGCCTGTCTTGGCGAAAACAAATCACCCCAGCATTCCATTCCATAAAGGACAATATTAAAAAACCCCCGGAGATGGTTGATGTGACCGGTAGGAAGGTAAGCTTTCGGACTACGAGTTGGGTCCGTCGTATTGAACGCTACAAGCGCTCTGTCAACCCCGTCTTGATCACTTTGCTCGGCAATCCGATATGTTCGGCCCGTGTGTTCTTCTGAGCCTACAACAACCGCGAGCAGGCGAGCATCACCAGCGCCGCCGCGGCGCGCAGCTAATTGTTCACGGACACCCTCTACAGCGGTGGTGAATCCAGTAACTGGACAAGTCGCCGAACCACCCCTCGACGTGCCTGATTCGACTTGCGCATCAGTTTCTGGTTTGAAGACTTCGATAAGCGGCCTTAGAACTTCTCGTGTAGTTCCGTTAACGTAGTGGATGGTTTGTCGCTCCGTCCTGATGCCTCCTTTTTCATCTCTCCTCCAGCGAAGCGCGAATTTTCGAGATCCCTTCTTGGATAGCCACATCGAGCGGAGCAGTGGCACCTCCACAGGGGTATCTCCGGTTCCCGGCGACGCTGAAATAATAGTTCGGGACCAAAAATACGCGATAGGAATTTCGCCGTCCGCAGCTCTCGGGTAGACCTGTTCGAGCTCTTCTTCTGCTTTTTCCTTTATCCACTTTCCCCATTTGCGGACTTCGTCAGCTAGCTCTTGCCCATACTTCGGGACGTATTCGGTTACCACCTTATTAAGTAAGACTGGAATCGGGTTGAGATCGCTTGCGAATGCGTCTGCGCCCACGCGTAACGCTTCCACTGGTATCGCCCCCCCTCCGGCAAACGGATCGACAACGAGAGGTCGCGTGCCGACCTCGCCTCCTAACGCCTTGTGGGCCGCCTGCGTCAGGCCATGACACGTATCTAGATATTCTTGTACGTTGGAATTGTCCCAGTTTGCGAAATCCGCGATGAAGTCCAGCAGGGCGAAGCGGAGGACGTTCCAGTGGGCTTCCTTGAGACCGTCAAGCCCGCCGCTTTTTGTCAGTGCTTGCCATTTCGTCCAGGTCTGGTGATCGCAACTTTCGCCTAGAGCCTTGTTAGTGACAGCAGCATTGGCGAAAGCGTTGATAAGCGCTGAAGCCTTCTCTCGAAAATCCTGTGGGCAAAGCGGATCAGCAGGGTCCGGCCAGAGCGAAGCGCAGATGACCGCGCGGCATGCGGCGAGCGGCCGGCGCGCCCACCAGATGTGTAATGTCGAGATGTGACCATGGCGAATGGATTTCTCTCGCCGGGCATGAGCCGAAATGCGCTTGATAGGCAGATCAACTTCGATCAAGCGTTTCGGATACTGTTGAATCATCTTTTTTCCGTTGTCCCTACCGTGTTGCAATGTCGAGAATGGATTGCGGCCTAACCTGATAGTGCTCGATCTTAACGATCGGCTTCCAGTCTAGTTGAGCCGGGTCTTGGACAATGTTGATTCCCGGCGTGCCCGCGCAATTGAACACAACGTACAGCCAGTAATCCTTCTTTAAGCGCTGGGCAGTTCTGAGCTCGTTGGCCGTCAGCGCAATCTCGGCGACGACGGAGCGGCCTTTCACTTCGATGAAGCGAACCTCAAGGGCAGTCTTGGGGTCCTCGGGATGGGGTCGCCGGGAAATGAGATCGAATCCGCGATTGTCTTTTTCCACGCTCTCGACTTCCCAGCCTCGGGCGCGCTCATACGCAATCACGGCATCAACGGCGATCCGCTCGATTTCGTCGTCTCGGACAAGAGCTGCGACGTTCGGCGTGGCTCGCTCCGGATGCGGTAAGACCCATGCAGTACCGTGTCGCTGGATGTCACTGATGGTGCAGTTTCGTTCCTTCTGCAGCTCCCGCTGGCGTCCCTCAAGTCGGCCGTTCAGCTCGTCCAAACGATCTTCGGCTTGTTTGGTGTTGGCGGACAGAAGCGGGCTGGTATCTCCAGACTGCTGCTGTTCGACCAGTTCAGCTAGTTTCAGATTCTGGCGATGAATCAATTCGTTGAGGCTGATCTCAAGATGACGTGCAACGGTTTGGATTTCTTTGGCGCGCTGGGCAGCAACCTCGGCAAGGAAAGGCTCCAGTGCTTCGTGCACGAGAAAATGTTCGAGTGCAGTCTGATCTTTCCCGGTCTCAGTAGGAACACGCGTAGCCGTAGGAGCCGGCATGAGGTCGAGAAGCAGCGTAGGCTGCCGCACCGTAAGCGTCCCCTCGATTTCTTCCTGAACTATGAACAGGCGTCGATGAAGCACACGTCCCAAACCATCTCGGATGGAGGCGGAATAGACAGTAAGCCGGGCGGGTATGCTGCGATGCACGTCAAAGAAAACCGCTCCCTTTTCCAATTCTGGGCGCACGTTCTCCAACAGGTCTTCGCGTACAACCTCAAATAAAGGGTGGCCCGGAGTGACCCAGTCGCACGTGGGCAGGGTCTTCAGGATTTCCTTATCAAAAACGACTTGCTTGTACTCCCGCCCTAACTTCCCGAATCTCGGCTCCAACCGTTCTCCGATTGGCCAGAGATGCCGCGGCACACGGGGCACCCTGTAGGTGTGCTGCCCTTTGCCTTGCTCGCTCACTTCGATGCCAGTCACGGGTGCAGCCTGCAGAAAGAAGTCCTCAATCACCTCGGGAACAAGACGGCGTTCTTTTGCTTCGGCGGATTTTCCAACGATAGCCGAGAGATTAAGTTCGCGCTTCGCCAGTCCTTCAAGGGTGGAATTGGTAATGCTGCGGAAGTGTTCCGGGTCTACCTGTTCGACGATGCGCTGTTTAATGAGCTCTTCCGTCATCTGATTGTGCGCGTACATGTCACGCAGCATTTTTTCGAGCTGGTTAGAAGGGAACACCTCTCCCAATACGTTGAATACCTTGCCTGTACGTTTAGGATCGAGATCCTTTTCTATCTCCGCGATGCGTTCAAACAACTTGTGGAGCACCCTGCCCTCGCGGGTATTGGTCGTCACGAAATTGAAGATGAGGCAGTCCTTCTCCTGTCCGTAACGGTGAATGCGACCCATGCGCTGTTCAAGACGAACCGGATTCCACGGAATGTCATAGTTGATCATCAGCCAGCAGAATTGCAGGTTGATTCCTTCACCCGCGGCCTCCGTGGCGACAAGTACCTGACATGACTCTCTGAACTCGCGCTCAGCATAGATTCTTGTGCCGGGAGTATCACGGTCTCCGATCTTCATCCCTCCATGAATCTGTGTGACTGTCAGCCCCCATTCGCGCAATTTACCGAGGGGCCGACCGTCTTTCCCATCGCCAACCAGAAAATCAAGTGTGTCCTTGTGTTCGGTAAACAGAAGCAATTTCATCTGTGGATCAGAGAACAATCCCTTCTCCGTCAGTAAATCTTTAAGCCGCCTGACTTTGACCTCTGCCTCCTGGCGCTCCAGTACCTTGGCCTCCCGGATAAGCTTTTCCAGTTCCGCAATCTCAAGCCGGAGGTCGTTCGGATCGAAGGAGGTGACTGTTTCTTCGAGCTCAGAAAGTATTTCCTGGCGCTCTTCGTCGGTCAGATCCTCGAAATCATCCGGCAATCGCTTGGTAATTTGCTCCTGGCGATACTTGACGGGATCTTCGAGAATTCTCTCGCGCTTTTCTTTCATGCGCTCCAGTGTTCTGCGCACGGCGTAAATGCTGGAGGCGAATCGCCGCTGGAGCATTGCCATTGTGAATCCCACCGCCCGGCCCCGTGCTGAATCGTCGCGGGCGGCCTTGATAGACTGGTCTTCCACGTAACGTGTTAGCTGGTCATAGAGATCGAGCTCTTCATCACTGATCTGGAATGGAGTGGTGTGGACGATTCGCTTGGTAAAAAGCGCTTTGACAACGCCGGTTTCGGGGTCCGGGAAGCTGACGAGGGCTTCCTTAACGCGGCGAAGATAAAAGGGTGCTTCGTGTTTTTCCATCGCCTCGTCTAGGCTCTTGATATTGCCGTAAACGTCCTTGTCGAGCAGCGATAGGAACAGGCAGAAGTTCTCGGGATCGCCCTTATGGGGCGTCGCCGTCATCAGCAGATAGTGATCAGTCATCTGCGAAAGCGATTCGCCGAGCTGGAATGCGAGCGTTTTCTTATCCGCGCTATACGCGCTCATCTTGTGGGCTTCATCCACGATAATGAGATCCCAGTTGCTCCGCAGTAAAGATTCCTTCGCATCATCGACCCGTGAAACCCACGATACGGAAGTGATGACTTGATTTTTCTCCTGCCAGGGATTCATCCCGTAATTTGCACGGAGCACGTCGCTGCGGACCACCTCAAAGCTCTCTCGAAATTTATCCTTAAGTTCGCGCTGCCACTGAAATGACAGGTTGGCCGGGGTTACGATCAAGGTCCGCTTCACAAGACCTCGTATTTTCAGCTCCTTGATGAGCAAGCCCGCCATAATTGTTTTGCCTGCTCCTGGATCATCCGCAAGCAGAAACCGGATACGGGGCAGTTTGATGAAATAGTCGTAGACCGCTTCCAACTGGTGAGGCAGCGGGTCTACGCGGGCAATTGAGAGAGAAAAATACGGATCATATTCGTAGGCGAGTCCGAGGCGCATGGCCTCAACTCCAAGGCGGAACTTGCCGGCGTCTCCGTCGAAAGCTGACTGAGCAGGCGATGCCTGAAGTTGACCAAGTTGCTCAGCGCTCAGAATGGGTTCATAGACGGTACTCGACCGGACCCCTTTGCCTATCAACTTAACTGAACTGCCCATCGGCACTGCGAGGATAATCTGGACGGGCTCGGGAAAAAGAGGACCGTAGACCGTAACGTTTTGTTTAAGTTCTTCAGGCAGCATTATTTAAGCTTTCAGTTCGTATTTCATAGAAATACTTTCCACTTTCTATTGTGGCTGTCGGTGGAACGCTTAAGGTTTATAGCGCTTTTTCATTTTACGTGTCACGGAAAACGGCCCTCTGACACTGTCCACTCTCACATCTCCGGCTGTACATCACGACAACCCATACCAGATAGACCGCCCTGCCCCGCGGCGCACCAGCAGCCCCTTCTTCACCAGATTGGCGAATGTCGCCTTTGCGGTATTCGGACTGGCTTTGTGCTGGCGCACCATGTCACGGGTAGTGACCCTGCCGTGGGCCTGCACGTAATCCATGATGTGCACCGCCAGTTCAGACAATGCAGAGAGAGCAGCCCTCTCCCTTTCCACCTTCGTGGCGAGACGGCGCTTCTGTTGCTGGAGCGCGCGCAGAAAGAACAAAAGCCACGGCTGCCAGTCGGTCTTTTCGCTGTGCAGCGTGCTCTGCGTCCGGCGTAAAGCCAGGTAGTAGGACTCCTTGTTGTTCTCTATCACACTCTCCAGAGAGCTGTAGGGCACATAGGCGTAACCCGCCTGCAGCAAGAGCAGCGTCGTCAGAATGCGGCTTAAGCGGCCGTTGCCATCTTGAAAAGGGTGGATCTCCAGAAAGACAATAATAAAGACCGCAATGATGAGTAGCGGATGCGGCCTGCGAAGCTCGCGAGCGTCCTTCAGCCATGAGACAAGCTCGGTCATGCGCCGCGGTGTGTCGAACGGCGAAGCGGTTTCAAACACAATGCCGATCATTTTTCCGTCTGCATCAAAAGCGCCCACATCGTTGCGAAGCGTCTTGTATTCGCCGCGATGGCGCTCATCCTTGGAGCTGTGACGCAGAAGGTCCCGGTGCAACTGCTTAATATGATTCTCGGTGAGGGGTATGTCGGCCCAGGCATGAAAGACCGTTTCCATGACCTCGGCATAGCCAGCGACTTCTTGCTCATCCCGAGTGGCGAATTTCTTGATTTCAAGGCGCGCGAGCACCTGCTCAACCTCTCGGTCGGACAGCTTGCTTCCCTCAATTCGGGTCGAGGAACCGATGCTCTCGATGGTGGCGACCCGCCGAAGGGCATTTAGCCGGTCTGGAGCGATGGTCCCCAGAGCCCGCCAAGCGCCCTTGAATTCATCGATTTCCGAAAGAAGCTCCAGGAGATCGGCGGTGATTTGGATGTTTTCGGTATCGAGCATACCCAATTTCATGCCGGATTATACCGGATTTGTCTACCGGAAAACGTACTGGATTATGCCGGATTAGGAATCTGGCCCCGTCGGCCTAGCTCATCCAGATGCATGATGTATCTGGCTCCGCGGGGGGCCATGCCCGAGATTATCCCCTGCCCCGCCGACGGCCTTCCTCGGCCGCCGCTGCCGCATTTTGCGCTGTGACGCGCGCATAGCCTTTATCCCCGCCCCGCGCCTTCTCCTGCGCCTTCTCACTCTCTTCCAGCAGTTTTTGGGCAATCTCCTCGATGGTCCAATGACGTTGCGCAGCCATTTTGCACCAGAAGAAATCCGCGTCACTGCGATTTGGTCCGGAACCGTCGTCCTTCAACGGCGCGCCTGCCAACGCGCGCTGATAATCCGGCCATTTCCGTTCGCGGTCGGGTTGCCGCGAAGCACGGTGGGGGCGTAGGTCTATTACGGATGTGGGTTGCACCGGGGCAGCGAGCAGGTGAAGGTCCTCAAGCTGCGCCGGCGTCATGATACGGCCAGGATGCGCTTCGAGAATCGTGACGGTAGGAGGATTGGGCAGGTTCTTGGCTTTCCAATTCTCTGTGCCGGCAAGGCGAGTGGCATGGGAGGCTGCTTTGTCATTGGCGCCTACCGCGCGTCGGACGCGGCGCGTGAATTCCTTAAACTGTTCCTTGCCTTCCGGCACGCCGGATGCCGCTATCCATGCCTGCCGGTTGCCGGGACTCGTTTCATGGATGATAAAGGCGGCGGGACGGACGCGGTCGATTTGCTCCTGGGTCTTCAGGTCATCGAGCTGTACAAATGCAACACCGGGACTGATCGGACGGATGATGACATTCTCGCCAGCCAGCGCCTCCGAATCATCGGGAAGTTTTACCGGACGCCTGATGGCTGAAGTTCTGACAATGGCGGGCAGTTGCTCGCGGAGTGTTTCAATCGGGTAGGTCTTGCCCCATTTCAGTGCCTTGTGGCCCGGCCATTCGAGCCCGGTCTTGGTGACGACAAAGGATTGCGCGCCGCAGCTCGCGAAAATATCCAGCATCTTGAATGCTGCGTTGAGATCCGGCACCACCCTCCCCTACTCTGCTTGCGATCACTAATTGCGCAGACGATAGCGTGACATTTTCAAACATGCAATCAGCGCATGACTTGAATCAACTAATAGAAGTGATCACAAATTGTCGCGATGATTTTGAAATGCACCCAAATGGGCGGCTTAAAGCGATGTCTTTGCATCTATCGCCCCCGCCGTGCTTCATTGGGATAGTTGAGAAAGGTCTCCTTTCTCAGGAAATAAAATCCCTGGATGGGATTTTGTTTCCAAGTAGGGTGGATGTTTTGGAAAATTTGGGCGGTAGTTTTCTAATTCAAAAATTTCTAATTCCTATTCGACAATTTCTCGAAAACACAAATAGTTGCTGAGTTCAACGTAACATTTCGGGGGCATTTCACTACTTGACGGGGGAATAGTGATACCAGACGGGGGCCTAGCAAAACGATTCGGGGGCGTCCGACGTGCGATATTCGCATTTTCGGGCGCAAGCCGCAGCCTTTGAGCTGTGCAGGAGTGACGCTAGCTTTTGATCCGCTGGGCCTTTCGGACATATCTACAACGTAACTTCCTGGGGGAGAATTTTCGTATCGTAACTTTCTGGGGTATAGGGAGCTGCATTTTGGCGGGACTCAAACATTCGCAGAGGGCGATGTTTGGGAGAGTCCTGCGAGATGGACTGTCTTGGGGAGTTTGCACAGCGGCGCAGATCGTAACAAGTTGGGATGATGTCTCCTTATCGTAACGCGTTGGGGGAACCGCTACTTGAATTTCAGGAGATTATGCGATTCTGCTAGTCGGTGTGGAAAAATGCTTTTTGAGTGAACAATCGAGAACGAATTACCTGCAAATTGTTGAGAGTAACTTTTTGGGGTGACCCTTCATATCGTAACTTCTCGGGGCCCTTCAATGGATTACACCTGCCCAGTCAAAGGCGCCATTGACAGCGGATTTCAAAGATATGGCCTCTTGGACTTTACCCATATCGTAACTTTTTGGGGATAAATCTAGCGATCCCGATGCAGCGTAACGTTCTGGGGGCACATCGTAACATTCCGTTGACATCAGGTTACGATACCGGTACGGCATGTAAGGGTGAGGTTCAGAACCATTGATCAAAAGCCGAATGGCGACGAATTCGCCAAAGCGCGCGAACTTATAGAGGTTCGTGGCACCGGCAGCTTGTCATTACAGGACCGCCGTGTGATGAACGTTCTATATGCGAACGCAGGGCCGAGTATTTGTGATGATATCGATCACCTCATCATGCTTGCCGAACTTCGCGGGTCTCACAAGGGCGGTGAAAGGGTCACTGATTCCATTCGCCGCTTAATGCGTACGCTCGTGGAAGTTCCGACAAAGGATAGCCAAGGCGCGCCGGCAACAAAACTGGTACAAATTCTTTCCGACTCGACCGTCACGGATAACGAAAATAATCCCTTAGGCCAAGTAAAGTATAGCTTCTCACGCGGCATGAGGGAGATCATTAAAGACTCGACGCTGTGGGGCCGCGTAAAAAATGCGGTAGTGTTTGCATTCACATCGAAGTACGCTCTTGCACTCTATGAACTGATAACCGCGCGTATCAATCTAAAACATAAATGGCAGGAAGAGTTCAGCGTGAAAGATTTTCGGGCTCTACTTGGTGTGCCCGAAGGAAAGCTGGAGCGAGTACCCAACCTCTTGCAGCGGGTGATCCAACCTGCCTGTTTGGAGGTTAATGGCCTCGCCGATTTCGGGGTCAAGATTGAACCGATCCGTAAAGGCGGAAGTGTACGTGGACTGGTAACAGGCTTCCGGGTTTCATGGTGGCGCAAAGACGTTGCGGATCTTCAGGTCGCCTATGCTGAACTCAAGCAACCAAAAGTAGGCAGACGCGCACGATTGGAGGGCCGCGTAGAAAAGGCGGAGCCGATTGCAGCGCGACTCCCCTCCCCTACCCAGCACGAAAAAATTGAAGCCACAGTGTTGGCCATGCGCCAGGCGGGAGCTCCTGAGAGCGATATCGAGGCTTTTCTCGGCGAGCAGCAGCAAGGCGAGGCTGGCGCGCAGAGCCGTGTGAAGCACTGAAAGCTTCTCAGCTCTTTTCCATCTCTAATTCACGCTGCAAAGCTTCAACCGCCCTCTCAAGCGTGTAACCGAGAACCCAGCCTGGATTGGCGTCTGTGATGGCGTAGAACGCATTAACCGTCTCTTGGGTGGCTTTTGCACTGAACTGAACGTTGCGACCGGTCCGATAAATCCGCGGAGCACGTTTCTTCGCAGGTTTAGTTGCTTGGGCAGATGCTTGGCGACTAGGAAAGTTCGCGGCCTCAGCAACGGCTTGTATCTGCTCGCGGCTCGGTGCTTTGGCGTCCGCTCGCTTCTTCGGTGCGAAGTCTTTAAGATCTAAATCGACCGCCTCTCCAAAAACGCTCGCACGTTCTTTTGACATCAGGCCACCTCTTCCGCCTTGGTAACCGCTGCTTTCTTCGACTTTAACGACTTCACGACTTCATCGGAGAAGAGACGTGCGTTGGCGATGGCGGCAGTGATATTCGACACCTGCGCAGGGTCCAGACCCGAGAGGGTTCCACCAAATGCAAAGAGAGCGCGGTAAGCGTCCCGCTCATGCAAGTGAGTTCTCAGCATCGGAACATTATTCTCGGCGAATTCATCCTCTATGCTCTGGAATGTTCTCGTTCTGATCGCAACGCTCGTGCGAGTGAAGAGAATTGTGTACGGGATCGTGCGCTTGAAAACGCGCTCCTGGGCGCGGACGAGCTTGATGGCCTTTGCTGCCTCAGTGGCATCAAGATGTGAGCCTTGCACCGGAATGATGACAAGATCAGCCCGGCTCATCGCATAGCCGACCATCATCGAGGCCGTCCCCTCCAGGTCAACGATAACGAAAGGTGTCCTTAGTTCTGATTCCTCCATAACGTCGATAATGGAATCCTCAGTCACATCCGCGATGACTTCAAGGATCGGGGGCCGGCCGGGCCTTTTTGCCCATTGTGAAAGCGGTTTGTTGGGGTCAGCATCAATCATCGAGACCCCTGCCCCAAAGCCCGCCAGTTCTGTTGCCAGGAGTACGGCGGCGGTAGATTTACCCACACCTCCCTTTGGACTTGCAAATACTATGGTAGGCATGTCAGAACACAAAATGTTGTATACGGTGTGCGGACAGTAGCCGAGATGTTGTCGATACTCAAGAGAATTCAGATAGCGGTCTGGAGACTAACGGAAAGCCCACAGAGGGCAGACAGGTATCTGATGGATATCCAATGTGAGTCCGATAGTCTTCGGATGACCTACTGTTACCTGTTAGCGGTCTGATGACAGCCAGTCGGTCTTCTGATGGCGACCAGTTGTCAACTGGAATGTAAGCAGAGAGTTGAAGTGATGCTTCACCATAGTCGGCGAGCAGCCATTAGGCATCGAAAAAGTTCATTTTCTCTGAGTGTCGTAATCCCGAATCGGTTTCGCTCTATATCGCGAAAATTATAAATAACGCATTTTGAATCGCTTAGCTCATCTTGCACCACAAACGGGGCATATGAGGGTTGAAAAAGACGGCTTGTGAGGCGAACATAAGGCGAATACGCCATGCCAAGTGCCGCCGCCCTCCGCGTCCAGATTGAAGCTGCTTTGGCAGGCCGCATTCCATCCGCTCTGACGCCGATATCCAGGATCATTCGACAGGTTGCTCCGACAGGTATTCGCAATGTCGATGAACTCCTGCAAGGGGGCTTTCCTTCAGGAGCGATAACCGAGATTGTCGGACCCGAGTGTTCCGGGCGCACTTCGCTTGCGCTTTCCTTTATTGCCGCCATGACACGGGCAGACAAGCTATGCGCCTGGGTCGATGTCTTGGACACTTTACATCCTGAATCGGCGGCGGCGGGGATCGATTTGCGTCGATTGCTCTGGGTGCGTTGCGGAGTTCCTCTGACGACTGACGCCCGGGCATCTACCCGGAACACGTTCACTGTTCCAGAGAAATGCTTCATTCCAAAACCGATCAAGCAAGGTTTGCATGGCGGCGGGTTTGGACCGCATCCACGCGGAGAAGTAAAAGGCCTCTCAAATGCCATTACCGGTCTATTGCGGCCACGAACGGTTGAACCGCAAGATGCCGCACTACGGCGCGAGCCCAAAACTGGAGAGGCAATCATCAAGCGCGGTAATGCGCAGCCCGGTAAACCCAATAAAAAAACGCTTCTTGCGGCGAAACCGTGGGCCCGGCTTGATCAGGCTCTGCGGGTAACGGATCTTCTGCTGCAAAACGGCGGCTTCGGCGCAATCGTGCTGGATATGGGGAGCCTTATGCCAGAACAAATCCTACGCATACCGCTGGCGACATGGTTTCGCTACCGGGCCGCTGCCGAACAGAAACAGACGACCATTCTCCTGCTGACGCAACATGCCTGTGCCAAGAGCAGTGCGGGCCTCACGCTCCGGCTGCAACCCGGCGGTGTTGTCCAGGAAGAAACCACCGTATTTGCCGGAATAGAGCACTGCGTCGAAGTGGCGCGGGAACGATTTCCAGAAAGCGCAGCGAATGTCATTCCACTGCGAAAACCACCGCAAAAACAAAAGCTCGCGCATTGGCGGAGTCGAACCGTATGGACGAGCCGCTGACCCAATCCGCTGCGCTGTATGCGTGTCTCTCTGCAAAGGAGTTTCCCGCGCAAGCCCTGCTTCGCCTGCGCCCGGAGCTGCGCACCCAGCCATGTGCTGTCCTTGATGGCACGCCGCCATTCCGGCAGGTGTGCTCTTTCAATTCGCAGGCACGTGCGATTGGGGTTGTTTCGGGGATGACCCAAGTCGAGATAGAGACGTTTCCGTCCGTAAGAGTGTTGCCGCGCGCAAAAGCGGAGGAAGCTGCGGCAAGGTCAGCACTATTGGATTGCGCCGGGATGTTTTCGCCGCGAGTTGAGGATCAAAGCGGGGAGGGTGCTTTTCTTTGCGTGATCGATATCGCCGGAACCGAGCGGTTGCTGGGAAATCCGCGAGTGCTGGCCGGGAAGATGCTGAGCCGTGCGAAGGCGCTCGGCATCGCAGCTAAAGTCGCAGTTAGCGTCAACTTCCATGCTGCCGTTTGTTCCGCGCGTGGCGTGGCGTCAGGAAATTCCATCATTGTCATTCCGCCCGGAGAAGAAGCCGCGGCCTTGGCTTCACTGCCATTAAGCGTTCTCGATCTTATAGAAGGTCAGGCTGAAACCTTGTCCCTGTGGGGAATTCACACGCTGGGGATGCTCACGGCTTTGCCGGAAAAGCCCTTGATTGCGCGTTTGGGACAAGACGGCAAACGTCTTTCCCAATTGGCCCAAGGCAAGTGGCCGCATCTGTTCCTGCCGGTGGAACCGGCTTTCAAGCTTGAAGAACGGATAGAACTCGATACCCCCGTGGAATTGCTTACCTCCTTGCTCTTTGTTATAGGCGTAATGCTGGAGCAACTTACCTTGCGGGCATCGGCGCGCACCCTGGCTCTGGCATCGGTCACCGTCAGGCTAACGCTGGAAGGCGAGGCGGAACATACCCGGACAATTCGGCCCGCGCTTCCCTCCAATGACCGTCAGTTTTGGATCAAGCTCATTCACCTCGATCTGGAAGCCCATCCACCCCAAGCTCCAATCGTTTCGCTTATTGTTTCGGCGGAAGCGGGGAACACCGGCAGAGTGCAACTCGGCTTGTTCTCCGCGTCGCTTCCCGAACCTTCGCGTCTTGATGTGACGCTGGCGCGCATCCGGGCGATTGTCGGAGAAAACAACGTCGGCCGGGCCACATTGGACGACACGCACAGGCCGGATAGTTTCCATCTTGCGCCATTCTCCGTTGCGGCAGGAGCCGGTGCTGAAATTGTCGTTAGTCAGCCGCGTGCCGCGATGCGCCAGCTTCGCCCGGCGGAAAGAACCAGAGTCGCTTTGCGTAACCAGCGTCCCGCGACGTTCTTCTTTCGCGAAAAACGCTATGCCATCGAACATGCCTACGGTCCCTGGCTCGCCAGCGGTGAATGGTGGAACCCGACATCGTGGGGATTTGAGCAATGGGATTTGATCGCTTGCTCCGGCGACGGCGTGCTTCTTTACTGCTGCCTTGTGCATGACCTGACAAGAAATTGCTGGCAGATAGCGGCGCTCTATGACTGACCGCTATATCGAGCTTCATGCGGCAAGCGCTTTTAGTTTTTTAGAAGGTGGCTCCCAGCCGGAAGAGCTCGCCAAACGCGCCTTCGAGATCGACATGCCGGCGATGGCGCTGCTCGACCGCAATGGCGTCTACGGTTCGGCCCGGTTTCATACCAGCGCAAAGAGAAACCATATGCGCGCCCATATCGGGGCCGAGATTGCGGTCTCAAGTTTTGGCCCGCGCCTCAAGCCGCCCGCCTGGCTTCCGCACCAGCATGTTGAGGAATCTGCGCGCGTATCCCTTCTATGCGAATCACGCACCGGCTATCAGAACCTGTGCCAGCTCATCACTCAATTCAAGCTGCGGGAGAAAATCAAAGGGGAAGGGGAGGCCACAAAAGAAGACTTGCAGCAATATGCCTCCGGCCTGATCTGCCTGACCGGGGGAGACGAAGGGCCTTTAGCCGCCGCATTGGTCAATGGCGGCGAAGGACCGGCACGAAAGATTGTTGAACAACTAATCGAAACCTTTGGTAGGGAAAATGTCTATGTCGAATTACAGCGTCATCAGGAACGCGAGGAAGAATGGAGGAATCAGGCGGCCATTCGTATTGCGAATTCTCTGAAATTGCCGGTGCTGGCGACGAACGGCGTTCGCTATGCGACTGCCTATGAACGCGAGATTCTGGACTTGTTTACCGCGATACGCCATCATGTCGAGCTTGACCAGGCCGGACGACTCCTTGCCATAAACAGCCAACGTCATGTGCGACCCGCGCGTGAAATGCTGGAACTTTTCCGAGATGTTCCCCATGCCACGGACAACACGGTCGAGCTTTCATCCCGCCTTGCATTTGAGTTAAACGATCTTGGCTACGAGTTTCCGCGTTATCCCGTACCGGACGGCGAAACGATGGACAGCTTTTTGCGCAAGCGTGTCGCCGAAGGAGTAATACGGCGGTATGCGTGCAAAGAGGATCGTGGCTTGCTGGAACGCGCGAAGAAGCAGGTTGAGCATGAACTCGCGCTTATCGCGCAGCTCGGCTTTGCCGGTTACTTCCTTATCGTTTGGGACATCATCGAATTTTGCAAACGCAATAACATCCTCATACAGGGTAGGGGCAGCGCCGCCAACTCTGCGGTCTGTTACGCCCTGGAAATCACCGCCGTCGATCCGGTCGGCATGGAGCTGCTTTTCGAACGATTCTTAAGTGAAAGCCGCGGCGAATGGCCGGATATCGATCTCGATCTCCCTTCCGAAGAAAAGCGGGAGCGGGCCATTCAGTACGTATATCAACGCTACGGCGAGCTGGGCGCTGCGATGACCGCCAATGTCATCACCTATCGCGGCAAATCGGCGGCGCGCGAAGTGGGCAAAGCCCTTGGCTTCGATGAAGAGTCATTGGGACGGCTCTCGACCCTCGTCAGCCATTTTGAGTGGCGCGGCAAGACCGACACGATGGCGCATTCGTTTCAGAATGCTGGCTTCGATCTCAAGCATCCGCGCATCGCCAAGTATCTGGAGCTTTGCATGCGTATTCAGGACTTACCGCGCCATCTGGGACAGCACTCGGGCGGCATGGTCATCTGCCAGGGGCAGTTGAACCGCGTCGTCCCCCTGGAGCGGGCCTCCATGCCGAACCGCACTGTCGTTCAGTGGGACAAGGAAGATTGCGCCGATCTTCACATTATCAAGGTGGACCTGCTGGGCCTTGGCATGATGGCCGTCATCGAGGATTGCCTGATTCTCATTCCCAAGCATTATGGCGCGGCAGTGGATCTCGCCCAATTGCCCGAAGACGAAGAGGTCTATCGCACCTTGCAGCGCGCCGACACTGTGGGCATGTTTCAGGTGGAAAGCCGTGCGCAGATGGCGTCCTTGCCCCGAAACCACCCGGAGAAGTTTTACGATCTCGTGGTGCAGGTCGCCATCATCCGTCCCGGCCCCATCGTGGGCCAGATGATGCATCCCTACATGCGGCGCCGTCAGAAGAAGGAAGCGGTCACTTATCCGCATCCCTCGCTGGAGCCGGTGCTGAAGCGCACGCTCGGCGTGCCGCTCTTCCAGGAGCAATTGCTCCGCATCGCCATGACCGTTGCCAATTTCACCGGGGCTGAAGCGGAAGAGCTTCGCCGCGCGGTCGGTATGCGCCGTTCCTGGGAACGAATGAAAAATCTGGAGACGAAACTGCGGGCGGGGATGACCGCGAACGGACTCGATAAAATCACTCAAGATACGATTGTCCAGAACATCAGTTCCTTTGCGCTGTACGGCTTCCCCGAATCCCATGCCGCCAGCTTCGCTCGTCTCGCATACTTCTCCGCCTATTTCAAAGTGCGATATCTGGCCGCCTTTACCTGCGCCATTCTGAACAACCAGCCGATGGGCTTTTACCCGCCCGCCGTTCTGGTAAAAGATGCACAACGTCATAATCTGCGTGTGAAACCGATTGATGTGCAGGTGTCGGATTGGCCTTGCACCATCGAACACGAAAGTGATGGCAGCTTATCGCTACGCATGGGATTGAACTATGCAAAGGGCCTGCGGGAGCAATCAGCGGAAGCGCTCGTACATGCTCGCGCGCAGAATGGTTTATTTCGTTCTGCGGAAGATCTTGCCCTGCGCGTTCCATCATTAAACCGCAAGGAACTCACGCTGCTCGCTTGCATCGGCGCGCTCAACAAACTCGGCGGAATCGAACACCGGCGCGACGCGCTCTGGCAAGTCGAACGTGCCGGTAAGCCGGAAGGGCCCCTGCTACGGCAGAGCCGCGATTCGTTGCGGGACGATTCTGAAACTCTGACTCTGCGTCAAATGAATACGGAAGAACGCATTATCGCCGATTACGCCGGAACAGGCCTCACCGTTGGAAGGCATCCCATGCATTACCGCCGCCCGGACCTGCGGCGCGACGGCATTCTTTCAGCAGTGGAGTTGCGGACTCGTAAGAATGGTGAATTTGTCCGGATGGCTGGCTGCGTCATTGCGCGTCAGCGTCCCGGCACCGCAAAGGGATTCATATTCTTGTCGATGGAAGATGAAACCGGCATTGCCAACGTCATCATTACCCCGGACCTTTTCGAACGGGAGCGCCTGCTGGTGACAGGCAGCAAATTTATTCTGGTGGAAGGCGCACTACAGAACGAGGATGGTGTAATACATATCAAGGCCATGCGGCTAAAAACTCTTGCCGGCGATGCCTTGGAACTACGCTCTCACGATTTTCATTAAATTGATTCTAAGGACCTGGAAGTCGTTCCTCCAATGTCTGGCTTAGCGACTCAATCGAGGTGTTCTGGCTAAGCTCGCGAATCTCCTTGTCGGCCATGATGTTCTCAAGCCCCATGCGCCCGCAAATTGCCCGTACCATCTGCAACAGCTTCGTGATTTCCTTCTCCGACAACAGGTCGATCTGCAAATTCAGATGATCCCGGCGCTCTCCTCGCCGCATCATGCGGTTCTGACGCATCAGGATGAAGCTGGAGAGAATTACCGCCTCCACTGCAACAATCATTCCGAGCAACGAAAAAGGATAAGGGTCGAAGGGTCTTATCCGGGTGATGATGCCGCTATTTGCCAGTAGCCACAGAATCAAGAGTAGAAGGTGAAGCAGAATGAAAAGCGGGCTTCCCGCGAAAACGCCGACCGCATCAGCGAACCGTTCCGAGTCGGATCTTCGCTCCAAAGCTTCTTCTTCCTGTTTCACAATCGCGTCGATATGCGACTGTCCCTGCTTGGATTTTTCGCTCATATTTTTCCATCGCGAATTTGCTCTCTTACGAGAAGAGAGGCTGTTGGTATTGGGAAAGTTCGACCGGCGTCGAGCACGCTTCGTCATCGTTGGCCGCGTGATTGATGCGCGCGCTAACGGGATAACTGCGCATCAGCCGGGCTGCGTAGGGCTTGAGCATATCGGACGCTGCCCTCGCATCGCGCATTCCGGGGTCAAGCCAAAGGTCATAGTTCTCCGGCTCAAGGATGGCTGGCATTCGGTCGTGGACGGAGGCAGTGACCGCATTGGGTGTCGTCGTCAGAATGGAGCACGTTTCCACAATCTTTCCCTCCGGATCGTTCCACCGCTCCCATAAGCCCGCAAACGCGAACAGTTCACCGCCATTCACTTCGAAGCAGTAGGGCTGCTTTGCCTTCCCAATCTTCTGCCACTCATAAAATCCATCGGCTGGGATGATGCACCTGCGGAATTTCAGCGCATCACGGAAAGCGGGCTTGGCTGCCGCCGTTTCCGATCTTGCATTAATCATGCTGGCTGCAACGGACGAGTCCTTTGCCCAGGACGGAACCAAGCCCCAGCGGGCTAGAGACAACTCGCGTCCAGGTTCTTTCGGGTTCTGGCGGATGATTGCGACCGGCTGGGTAGGCGCGATGTTATAGCGGGGTATCCAGTCGTCGGTTCCAATGCAGTCAAAGTGTTCTTCGATAACCGGCCTTTTACGCGACAGTCTGTAGCGCCCGCACATAGCTAGATTATGGCAGATCGGACGTGCAACAATTCGACCCAGTGATATATCGCTGTCCGTAACGGTGAACAAGGACGGCGCTCACTCTAATGACAGAGGAAATGCGTTGGGCATCACCTCCCAGAAGCCCGTTTACGAGGACTATGCTGTTGTCCCTTTGCGTACCTTGATCAGCGGAGTGGCCCGCCGATGAATTGTGGGGGGGAGCCCGAGCGCAGTTGTGTCGAGCCACTCCGTCTGCCAGTTTGGCGTAGATGCCGCCGCCCGTGCCCGAACAACTCAGCGGGACCATTTAGACTCTTGTTGCCCAACGCTTGCGCGCTTACAAGGGTGGAGCAGTAAAGCCACGGAGGTATGAGTCTGAAAAGAGTCCTGGAGCCGCTACTAGCCTTTCGCGCGGCGTAGCGGGGCTACTGCAAGCCACTGCCGCTTTTGCCAAGCAGCGCACCCCCGCCCTTGCAAAAGGGCAAGAACATGGCACGCAGCCTGTCGGCGCTGTGGGCAATATTTAAAGCCTAAGCCGCTCGGTCGGCGTGCCCAAGATAGCGTTTGAACGGTTCTGGCAGAATGTCTGAAACGGTCGCCCGAAGCCATTTATGGAGCGCCTCGCCGTACTTCGTAATGAGAGCAACCAGAGCAGGGCTTATGAGGCCCGCAAATGATCCGAATAATGGTAGCGAAAGTGGCCAGGTGGAAGAATCTTCAGCGCGTTTGTAGAGGTCGTCTGCTTCATTCAGCCTTTTGCTGTCCTGTTCGGCATTTCCGGCGATAACGCTCACTTGGGACTGAATGTTGATTGCGAATTGGTTAATTTGCGCGCCCAGAGAAGAGAGCGTAGCCGCTTTTGTTCGGGCCATTTTGAGATGGGTCCCGACTAACGGAGCTAGGACCACAGCGGGGCCCACAAGCAAGAAAAAGACAATCGCTGCAATGCGACCGGGGTTCTGGAGAATAGAATCGCTTGGGTTCGTTAGGCGTACTCCTCCGAGCCACACAACCACCAGCAGGGTTGCACACAATACAACACCGTAGGAGTGCCACACGATATTGCTCAGTGTGCTGAGCCCAAACATTTTGTCCGGGTTAAAGCGATTCCCGTCTGTATTTAGGAACTGCGGAAGAAGGGACCAGCCTAGTATGTGGCAAACTAGCCATATTCCGAAGGCAGTTCCTTGGACCCCGAACAACATCGCGTGAAAGTAATAGGAGATTGCCCTAGGCTTGCCCCCAGTGTAGTGCCAGTTCGTGCATTGAATCTTCTTTATGCGAGGCCATTCCGTAATCAGCAGGACGAGACAGATCGAGCCGAGCGGTATTCCAATGAGCCACCAACTTAGATCCCAACGAGACAGTTGTCGCGCGAACTGGCTGGATGCGTTTGGGATAAATCCCTGCGAAGTCCCATCCATCAGCTTCTCATCAAAGATACGGAAGTACGACGCTATCTCGTAGTCAAGGAGTGGTACGACAAGCATATAAAGATTAATCGGGCTCAAGAAACCGTGCCCTTTGGGGTCGTGATCACTTTTTGGAACCCGCAACGTCCCTATGCGCTGCGACCAAATAAGGAGGGCGAATGGAAGCAGGAGGAAACCCAGCATAGCCGCGCCAACCGGGGATATGCAGAGATATCGGCCAAGGATATTCCCAACGCAGTTGTTTGGAAGCCAAGGGCTGGATGACATACTCCTCCGTCTGGCTAACGAGATTTTCGACAGGAGTATACCGGAACCTCCTCATGAAACGAAGTTCGCGCTCACGAGACCCTGACAAAAAACGGGAGCCGGAGTCCTGGAGAAATGCCGACATGGCATGCCCTGTCCCATTCTCTTTTACCGGTACCGACTGCGGACACGACTTGAGGGGAGTGTTCTCAACTTGGTATAGGCGGCCCGACAGGGTTTGCGGACTAGATTATTAGAATGACTGTTGCCATTGCCTGGGTAAGAAAGTGCAAAGACTACGAGGAGATGTTCTTTGCGTCGGGTACCTGAGTGGCCGCCCTTCAATTTAGAGGCGGCGGATTGGCTTTTGCCTTGCCCGTCGGTCTGTTATAGCCCGCCTCAGACCGTCGAGGAACTCGTTGGACGGATCAAGCTCCGATATCTTCTTCAGCGCATTCTCAGCTTCACTAAGCTCGACGGACGCAATTGCCGGGAAAGTAATGTAGTTATTGTCGTACAACTTGCACAGTACATTTACGAGCACCCCGAGATTTGGAATTACGTTTCGCGAGGCCGCGATTTCCGCTTTCAGCAACTCCTTGCTCTCAGTAAGCTGTCCTTTCGCAAACGCGACGCGAGCTTTCGTATGCGCCAGTAACGCGAAATCCGACGGGGTACGTGCTTTCTTCTCAAGTTCCGGCAGAAGTCCGTCGGCCAGCTCCCATTCGTCGATCTCCAGGTACGCGGCGGCGAGCGAGTTGGCAGGACTGAATTGATCTGGATCCAGTACTATTGCACTCTTGAAATGGGGAATCGCAAGTTGGGGACACTTTTGCCTAGCACGAATCACTCCAAGGCGATTTTGGTATCTTTCGTTTAAGGGGTCTCTTGCTGCGGCTAATTCGGCCGAATCGTAGGCCGCATCCAGCTGTCCGATGTCCTCAAGTATTCGGGATTCGAGGTCCAGGGCATAGGCATTTTCGGACTCTTGTTCCTTTGCCCGCGCGAGGAACTCGAGGGCTTCTTCGTTGCGATTCAATCGGTGGAGGCATTCAGCTGCATCTACGAGGGATCTAACATGTTCGCGCTTGGCAATAATCGCCGTGAACAACTGAAGTGCCTTCGACCAGTTGCGCTGTTTGAGCTGGCTCCAGCCCATCGCATGAAGGACGCCGACGTCGTGGGGACGTTCTTCCAGCATACCAGTGAAAATGCGCTCCGCTTCCTTCCACTCCTCTTTTCGGACGCGTATTCGACCTCGATAGAGCCGCATCCTCCAGTTTTTTGGATTCGATTCGAGTATGGCTGAGATGTACTGATCGGCAAGTTGATAGTCCCTGCGGTTATAGAGTGTGAGTGCCGCCGCCTCCAACTCGCCAGAGAGGTCGTGTCGTAGTGCATTGGCTTTTCCGATCTCGCCCCCCAACGCATATGACCTATATATCACTGGCAGTAAGGCGGCAAACTCAGGTGCTGTCTTGTCGTCCATACCACTTATGTGAAGCCTCAGAGCTTCGGCCAAATCGAGAGACCGTTGTCGATAGTCGCTGCGATGTAGACGGTGCCAAAAGAAGTCGTGAAATAACGGGTGAGTCTCGATTACTCTATCGGCCGTGATGAGTCCGGCATTTGCGCACTGTGCAACTGCTTGTTGAAACTCCGTGTCAGACGAGCCAGCCACAAGTACAGACGCTGGTAGGCCGATGCCTGCAAGTGCCAACGTTTCCATCAGCTTTTCTGCTGCCGTCGTCAGCTTCAAATCCTGAAGCAGGACACGCGCCAAATCTCTTCGTAGGGCGATTAGCTCCTCAGGATACTCTTCAAGAAAGTTCACGCTGTGATTGCCAAGCAGGCCTGCTACCAATCGCGCCGCTACCGGATGCCCATACAGTTTCGGAGCAATTCGGTCCGAATCCTCCACGGATAGCTCCTTGTCGTAGATTGCGAAATACCAATTTCTGACTAATGCCGCGATATGTTCGTCCTTGAGGCCCCGAATGCTGAACTGCATTACTCGATCTTGGATAGCGACATCGAGCTTGGGTCGCCTCGTCGAGGTCATGAAAACAGGACGGTTTGACAAGGCCGGCAGGTCGGAGACGATTGCCAAGAGGGAAGTGAGCGGGCCCTGGGGTTGACTGTCCTCGTCTAACCAGTGCTGTACATTAGATAGAAGCAGCAGCTGCCCGTTCTTTACAACGGTTTCGATACATAAGCGAATTTTCTCATCGAGTTGTTCTTGACTCAGAGCTTCAGGGAGAGTTTCGCGCAGAACTGATGCAGAAAGAGCAAGAGCTAACTCCACGAATCCGGTCCCTTCGCTGACGGCGATTCGAACGATGCTCGCGCCTGCGAAAATACGCTGAAGACCTTCTTGAATCGTTGAGGACTTGCCCACCCCAGTGAAACCGAAGGCACATACCGCGCGGAAGTCCGGGTCGTCTACGGCTGCTTCGATCTTCGCGGTTTCATCATGGCGGTTTACAAACCGTGATCTTACGGATCTGGGTGCTTCTTTCAGGAGAACTTTCAACTTCTGTAAGATGTCCGATATCGGAGAGGCTGAGCCTACTACAGAGAAAGCTTGGTATGGCTCTAGGTAGAGGGGCAGAGGGGTGTCGTCTAGCACCACCACGCGGAGCCTTATCGCCTTCCTACGCAGAGCCTGTAGGAAGGCCATGTTTACTTCGAGCCGGACCCATTCGCTCTTAGAGGCGTTTTTGCTCCAGAACAGGACGAAGTCGGTCGCCGATGTGATGCCCTCGGCGATCCTCTCGAGGAACATCTCACCCCACTCGATTTCGGCACGATCAAGCCAAGTTGATTCCGCCTCGAGTCCTTTGTGGACGCCGATCACAATTGTCTTATCCACTGACGAGTGGCTAAGGAACGCGCGCATAGGGTCTCCCTCGTTTCATCAGTATAAATGGGCAGGAAAAACCGGAGACAGACGGAACCTTGCCCCGTGCCGCCTCGTTAACCCTCGTCAGGTGGATTAGCGTCAGTGAGGAAGTCCCATCAGTCGGCTTATGAGAAGTGATGGGGAGCGGGTAGGATTTAAAGCAGGTGTTGAACGATCGGAAAGGTGTGTATGAGTGCCATTGTTGGAAAGAGGATCGCCATTGTCGGCGGGGGGCCAGGCGGACTCACGCTGACTCGGCTACTGCAGCAAGGAAGCCAAACCTCGCAATCAGTTTGCAATCACTTAATGTGAACTACTGCGTACTTCGTTGTATTAAAGGGGCCGTCCGTGCTCTGTAAGTTGTTGTAGGTACGTTTTGGCGTGGATTCGAATCCCACTCTCTCCGCCATACCTTCCTAAACCATAGTAAATACAGCAGCATGAAGCCCGTCTCTCAATTGTCTCTCAATAGGGATGATTACCGGTATTAGGGTCAAGGAGGGCACGTGGCGAACCCAACTGTCTGGATCATCCGCATTTTCAAAACCGCCGATGGCTGGCGGGCACTCAAACCGCTCTGGAGCAAGCGCTCCGGGAAGCCGCTCCTGACGCAACGCTGTGTGTACAAAGAAACTGAGATCGACACGCCCGGTGGACGCTGGGAGATTGAATGGGTTGAAGAGGGCAAACGGAAGCGGCTCAAGTGTGGCGACCAACCGAACCACGTCTTGAAGGCCAAGGCGCGTCAGGAATTGAGGCTTCAGGCGCAGGCCGCTGGCATCGCGGTGGTGGATCAGCAGGTCGAGAACGGCATGCGAATGCTCGCTACGGTCAAGGCTGAATACTTAGCCGAGTGCAAGGCGAACAAAGCTCCGAAGACACATCAGGCGATGAAACAGGTGTTAGACACCTTCACAATAGTGGTCGGTCGGAAGCATCTGGAAGACGTAAACCGCGCTGACTGCCTCACGAAGTTCGTCAACCATCTGCGCGAGCACGGACTAGCCGACCGTACCGTGTATCACCGCATCGCCTGTCTGGTGACGTTCTTGAAGTGGGCGAAGCACCCTGTGATCGGTCTGAAGGATGCGCCGGACTACGTGGAGACCGACATTCGGGTCTACACGCAAGCCGATCTGGATGCGCTGTTCGCTACGTGCACGGCAGACGAGCGGTTGCTATTCGAATTCTTCTTATACAGCGGCTGTCGTGACGGTGAGGTTGCACATTGCGAATGGGAGGATCTCATCCACGATTGCCGTGTCCTTTTCATTCACGAAAAGAAGCAATGGAACTGGAAACCGAAAGGTCGCAAGGAACGCCATATTCGCCTGCCTGATTTTCTCGCTGAGGAACTGAAGAAGAAACGTGGCACCGGGTTGATTTGGCCGAACGAGGAGACCGGAAAGCCCGAGAGACATCTCCTGCGAAAACTAAAGGCCGTGGTCAAGCGCGGGAAACTGAAAGCGACGTATGCAAACTGGACTCTCCATATGTTCCGCCATACGTTTGCAACCATGCATCTCCGCGCTAAGACTGACGTACGGACGGTTCAAAAAATGCTGGGCCACAAGAACTTGGAAACGACACAGAAATATTGTGACTGGCTAGATGCTCACAGCGAGGAGGCCGGAGCGTTAGCTAACAAGACGTTTGCTGTGTTTGCTGCCATGCATAAAGAGTTGGCGTAAGTTACCCCAGTACCCTTCACCACGGTCCTGCCGCGCTGGCACAAGCAGCGTGGAGGGCACCGTGTCCAAGCTGACCATCTCGCAATTGAAGTCTCGGCTCGTCCATCACGCCAAACGTTCCCGAGCTGTCATGGCTCCATTGCTCTACCAACTCCGCAGCAAGATAAAGGCTCAGGGTCGGTCGGGCGAGGGATTCGGAGCGTGGGTGGAATCACATCTGGATATGTCCCGTCGCACCGCTGATCGTTGGGCTGATGAGTGGGCCATCGCTCACGGCCTGAAGAAACCACCAAAGCGTGCTACCACTTCTGGACAATTGGCCAAAAGTAAGGCGAGCGTTGACGGCAAAGTCACCATGAGCGTCAGCTTCATCGTGGACGAACAGCGGCAAGAAGAGTTCGTAGAGGCGATGGACATTCTCGGCGAAGACGCCGAGGCGATCATATTCAATGCCGTCACTGAAGCAGCAGCGAAGAAGAGGTCACATGCGAGACATACAACTGCGGCCCACGCTTAATCACGTTCAGGCTGAGCAGAAATTCAAAGGTCGATACCTAACTCGCGCTGACTACGACGAGCGTCCCACAGAAAGCGTACGTGGCATCCTGCCCGATAAGACAACAGCGTTCGTCTTCCTACGTGGTCTGTTTCCCAAAGATGATGCCCGCACCCTTTACAAAGAAGTACTGAGCAAACTCAAGTTCAGCGATGCCAGACACAGTCGTCGTCCCGGCTTGAAGGGCAGCAAGGGTGGAGAAATGTTGATGGGCTGGGTGAACTTCCCATTCCCACGGCCAGCAGGACCAGTGAAGCATCAGTTCGAGCTGTACCTCCAACTGTTCAAGCTCATGAGCGTGATGAAGCATGCTGTGAAGAAGCATCTGCCTGAATACTACGAACAGCAGCTCAACATTATCGGCAAGCAGCCGGAGATGCATCCTTGGCTGGATTTGTTTGAACAGGATGCGGCCTTCTTCAAGATGGTGGAGGACTTGTGGAAACAGCCAGCCATGCGCGATCAGAAGATTCCGCTCTTTAGCACTCTGACCATCAACAAGTCCACGCTCTTTCGTTCTCATGCTGATGCGAAGAACCAAGGCGGACTCGCCTGTCTCGCGGCATTCGGAACGTTCTCTGGTGGTGACTTCTGCCTCCCACGGTTGCGCGTCGCATTCCCACTGAGTCCCGGTGATCTCCTCATCGCTGATAACAACAACGAGCAACACGGCAACATCGGCCCGCTCTGTGGAAACCGTATCTCGGTAGTTGCCTACTTGAGAACCATGCAACGGGAGTATGACATCCCGTTCTGGTACCCAGATAAGGATGGCTCGGCTGGCCCGCTGCAGTTGACGAAACAAGCGGCAGCAGCCATGGGAGCCACGTCTCCAGCAGCGGCTCCAGCAGTGAAAGTAGAACCTGCTCCGACGCTTCAAGTTTCAGTGGAACCCGTGGAGGCCGCTGCGCCTTCGAAGCCAGCCACTCCGCGCAGACGGCTGGTGATGAACGAAGAGGAAGACGTGATGTAATGAAGCGCGTCATTGTCATCATCGGAGCGTGTGCCAGCGGGAAGACAACGTATCGCAAACAGCAGTGTGGTAAGCCACTGTTCACATGGACCATCGGTGGTGCACGATGCACGCTGTATAAGACCTGTGCTTGCATCGGGAGTCACCGGGGTGGTGGCGATGGTCTCAAGAATTCGTCGCGTGAAGGCATTCAGAAGTCGCTACTGTTTGCCCTGAAACGCCGCGACACGGTCTACGCTGAAGGGATGTTCCTCACAGCCTGCCACAAATCATTTGCAGAATTTCTCAAGTCTCTGCCTGTGAGCGTTGTCTGGATATGGAAAAACCCAGACGAAGCAACCAACTTGGCCCAACATCGGGTGCGAGTCGGCAGTCCCTCTTCAAAGGCCGTGCAATTGATATTGAGCCAGCGACGCGGGATGGCGAGGAAATGGGCATGGCTCCAAGAAAACTGTCCTGAACATGAGTTTTCAGTCCACCCTACAAGTTGACCCGACCGGGACGCGGCGCGGGTGATCCCAGATAGCTATCGCTTGGAGTGGGCGGAGATTCTTCCGGTCTACCACGATTTCGGTTTTTGATTCTGGCTCACCGCCTAGGTGTCATCATGTGTTTTGACCTGTTTTTCCAATCCTCCGAAGGAATCTCCGAGCTTGACCGGGCGGAGCACGGAATTACTCTTGGGATCTCTTCGTTCCGATAGGAACGATACAGGTCTACCGCCATAGGTATACTCTTACGCAACACTAGTGTGGGAGACCCGCGTCACTACTGTGGGAGAGCTAGAACTAGTGTGTGAGACTTGAAAGGATCACCACACTAGTCTAGGAGAGCTACGAGCCGAAATTGACTCTCCCACACTAGCGCAGAGTGCAATGACTTGAAAGTTATGAGTTCGTATTCAATTAACAGAGCAAGCTGGAAACAGTTCAGTAACGGCGGGCCATGGCGGTCACCAACTCCACAGCCCGCCGATCTTGTTTGCATCGAAGAATTTGACAATGACTGAAATTCTCTGACTGTCCGTACCAAGAGTGGTGACCGTCATGAGAACTGTAAAGCCAGTAATCCCTCAACGGATAGCAAAGCGCGACCGAGAGATCGCCGACACTGCTATCGCCCATCCCAAACTGACAATCAAGATCATCTCCGGTATGTTCGACGTGGGAATGTCTGTGGTTGCCTACGCTCTCCGCAAGCACAAGGTAAATCGGAAGCTCGGACGCCCAAAGAAGGTGTCCCGTGGCTAAGAACGACACCTGCATACACGGTAGGGACGTCTCGTACGATCATGTCCTCGCAGCGTTTGGGAAGTGCGATCAGTGCGCTGCTGAGAAACGAGCACGTCGTAACACTGATCACGACTGGAACTTCCGCGATCCTCAAGTCTGTCCACACGGCAAACTAATCTACAATGGCTGGGCGTTCTTCTTCTGCGCTCAGTGTTCAGTCCCATCGCAAGCTCCTGCTCCAGTCGCTCCAGAGGAATTCCAAAAGGAGTCGAACGCACCGGGCATCTTCCAGATCGAGAACTACTGCAACAAGGCGGAAGTCGCGAGCGCCTGCATCAGCTACAACGGCAGATGGTACGATCCGAAGCATCCAGAAAAGACGAACATCAAGGGCAAAACTGTAGTTCAAGTGTTGCGCGGCCTTGCTCATTACGCGCGTCGGCCCGAAGGCTCCTATTTGTATCCGGGCAACGAACGTCTGGCGCGAGAGACCGGAGTGAGCGAGAACTATGTCGGTGTGTGCAAGCGCGCACTGGCGTTCGCTGGCATCATCGAGTTCTGCGGAATGCGGCCCTATCCAGAGAAAACTGAGATTTATTGGTTGTCGCTGGACCATCTCAAGAACATGATCTACTGGTTGTCGCTGCCAGAGCATCCAGACCTGATTGAGTTCTATCGCCTCAATCCCAATCCAGAGAAACTCGCTGCCGAGGACGCAGTCGAGGAGGAATACATTCACGCCTGCGAAGAAGCGTGGGGATTAGGCGATATGTCGGAAGGAATCGATGAAGGCTCGGAACGTGTGGTGAGCGAAGAGGGATGGAGCGACGCCCATTATCCGATTGCAGCTGCAATGGAAGCTACTGCCTGATGATATCGAATCTCCATCGCCTGTTCCGCTGGTATATTGCCCCGTCGTGCCGAATTCAAGCTTACGGCCACGTGATGGGCTGCGAGACAGTCAGGGACCGAGCCTTGCTCGTTTTCAAGTTTAATACACTACTGATGTCGCGCTCAGTCCCAACTTCGTCATGATTTCAGGATATCGGGTGCAGAGTCGCCAATAGTTTTTCCGGGCCCGAGTGACCGAGTATCCATCGAACCCTAAAGGATTAAGTGCGATGGTCTTCCACCGTCTGATTTTGAACGCAATCAGGCCGTCTCGAACCTCTGGCCGTGCTCTCATGGCTTGCCTCCCTCGCCGACAAGTTGGCTTCGATGGTGGGCCGTGCGGGAACACGGAATCCACTTCTCAATATGCGATCTGAAAGTCCGCCAAAGTACCGGAAGGTCCGTGGAAGTACCTGATACGAGTGCTTTGCCGCACGGCGAACGAGATGCCATCGGCTAAACGGCTGTATTTTCTGTCAAGGCGTTAGCTGGAAGACGCGAAAACCCGCGCACAAAAATAATTTGTCTACGGGCATTGCGGATTGCTCTGGTGGGAAGGGCAAAAACAAGCCGCCCGGACGCCGATCGCTGGAGTGCGACATAATCTTCGGTTATGAAGAATCCTCAGGTTGGACGTGAGACGGTCGCCGCACTAGTGACGGAAAAGCTGTATATGACCTCAGATCGGCAAGCAGATCACTTGGTCAACACGGTAACCGATTCGATTGTGCAAGTGATACGCGACAATATAGACACTGATGGTTTCGAACTGAAGCTGCCGAGTTTTGGGAAGTTTGTCATACGTCACAAACGGGGCAAGCGAAGGCTGATCCGGCTGACTGGTAAGATCCAGCTTACTGCCGACAAACGCAAAGTGAAGTTCCTCCCACTGGCGAAGTTCCGGGAGCTGGAAGCTTGGCCAAGCAATTCTTAATCCGCACCAGCTTGCTACGTCGTGAACGGGAAGCTGTCGGCTTAACGGGTGTATTTTCTGTCAGGGCGTGTAGCTGGAAAACGTGAAAACCTCCTCACAAAAAATAATTTTTTCTATATGCGTCGCAGATTCATGCGCTCGCTCCCGGATTACTTCCGTATTGCCGACGAACCACCCAAATGCCTCTCCCGGTACTTACCACAAGAGCGTTTGTGGCCAGCTTTCTAGTTGTGCGGGGAAAAGGGACAATGAGCTATGGCGCTTGGGGATTGTCGAGCCGCGTTCCCGAGTTGTCGTCGCACAAGAATTGGCATAAATGCGAGAGCTAGAAAGGGCCGGGTCCGGGTCCTGTGAATCTTTACCTTCCGAATGCTACACTGGCGGCGGGCGTTTGAGGAGGCCACCGAAATGGCAGTGCAATTTTTCGCGGGTGCAGCCCTGGGGCTCTTGCTTGGACTCCTTGTTGGCTTATCGTCATCTCCCGTTGTCGCCACTGTCGTCGGAGCAGTAGCTAGCGGTATGATCGTCCTGCTCGGATTCGTGCGAGGCGGCGACACACCCAATTCCGGATTAGCCGCAAGAGCCTCGGGCTGGAGGCTAAGTGGATTTGGGTTGACTTGCTCGATGGCGCTCATCGCAGGCTTGTTCATCAGAACTTACAATTTGGCTGCTCCGCGAATCCAAAATCAGGTCCAGCAGCTGACTGACGCTGGTTTCACGCCGGACGAAGCCCACGCACTCGTCGCGTACAAGAATACGGGTATCGTCCTGCGCCTCAAGCCCGACGTGGTTATCAAGGACACGAATCGAGTTGGCGGCATAGGAGCGAGTGCTCTATTTGCCAGTCCTAGTACCGATAATTGCGCTCTTTTTGACCCAGAAAGATATGCAAGTGTTACCGAACACTTAAAGGCGCTTCGTAACGCTGGCGGGACCATCTCTGCTTTTTCTGATTCCGTAGCGCGTCTCAATCCGGAATCGCAGACCGCCGTACTCAGCGTCGAGAAATCTCTGTTCTGCCCCTAGAGGTAACCATGTTTTTCCAACTAGTCTCCTATCTTGTCGTAGGAATAGGAGCGTTAACTTCAGTTCCGGGGCAGGCGTCACAGAGCCTCGACTCTGTTGCGCAATCGGTTTTGAGGATAGATGCTCGTGATTGCCTGGGTAACGATACTTTCTTGGCGGCAAACAGAAGTGCCACCGGTTTCATCTGGAGGGACAAAGATACCGCGATTACCGCTCTTCATGTCGTAGCAGGCTGCTCCAACATTAGCATTTACTATCAAGGTAAGAGGCTCTCGCGCCCCGCGCGCGTTCTGAAGGTCCTACGGAGAGCAGATCTCGTTCTCTTAAGTATTGCTGACGCTCCCGATGCTCCTCCCTTGCTGGAAGATTCCGGTGATCCAGCAGGCGGTGTGCAGCTTGAAACCTTAGGGTTTCAGCTCCAGATACCAGAAATGAGTAGTACACATCTGAGTTTGCGATATGGTGGGAAAAAATTGAAGGACATTGTTCCGTCCAGCGTAGCCGACACCCTCAAGAACATAGGCTCCCCAGATCTTGATTTAGAGATAACGAATATCGAAGGACATCTTGTGCCCGGACTTTCCGGTGCTCCGATATTCAATCAAAAAGGTAAGGTTGTCTCTATCGGAGATGGCGGCCTCGAAAATGGAGCGGTGGGAATAAGTTGGGGTATACCGGCTCAACTATTACACGATCTGGCTAGTTCCAAAGAAGCGGTCACGTCAATCAGCAACACGCTGCATAATGCTCCTCTTTTTTCGGCTGAGTCGCAGGCAAGCAGCAAAGGGGAGGTTAGTTGTTCAGGTCTGCCTTTAATCCGACTGAGGACGGCATCTTTTTCACAGATCGCGGGGTCCTCTGATGACGTGTTGGGCCTGTCGCAGTTAATAAACTATTTCAGCGTAAATCCGACTAGCTTTTCTTTCGATATCTATCAGCACCTAGCGTCCGGAGCCACCGTTGTCGTGCCATCTGGAACGACTCTGACTTCAAACGCTACTGGCTGCGAGGCACGAATGAGTGACGGCAGCATCCTGATGGAGGTCGAGCTCGCGAGTTTGACCAGCGATGCCGAAATACAATCCCGATCCCAACAGAATGAGAGCGACCAGGTTGGCGGTGCTATTCAGGGGTGGTACCCTGACCCGGCCTTTACTTACGTAAATGTACTTCCGCGTTTTGACGGGCTGCTCGTCCGGAGGAAGGCGTTTGTCCATATGGACAGCACCAAGATAGCTCCCGGCACGATACCTCAGGACCGCTATCTCTTCGAAACAATAGCCGCCAGGGGTCATTTCTTGATAACCGTAGCAGCGATAAACAACTTCGCGACCGTCCAAAACAATCAAAAAGCCATGGCCTGTCGACTAGACTCAACCGGAGATGGATGTCTGGCAGTAAATCGCAGGTCGGACGACTGGGTGCGTGCAGTGATCTCAATACATTTGGCCAGCTTCCCGATAGGCTGAGGGGTTCGTTCCACTGCAGGAAAACCCGGATTTAGAGCTCAGCACGAAAATCGTGATTCTGATCGGATTACGGCAAACCGGAAGTTAGCACGTTGCTTTCTCGCCTTCACCAGCCCCGACAACATCAATCCCGCCACTTAATAACAGTTCCGCATAGAGTCCGCGTACGTCCGTCGTCTGCCACTTTTGCCGGGAGAGCGGCCCTTTCATCCGCCAGATTTCGATGGGTAGCGTATCGTCCAGCGGCATCGTTCCAAGAAGCCCGTCTTCGAAGACCAACTCGTGCTTTACGGGGCATTGGCCCGACCCAACCACAACCCTCACCGTGACGTTTGAGACTTCAACCCCGCAGACCCTGACTGCGAACTGAGGCATACGAGCTATTTTCGGTGGAATCATCAACCCTCCAATCATGTGCGTGCGGCGAATACTGCTGATAACGCGGGGGTGGTCGAGTTGGCGAGCACCCGACCTGAGCCGAGGTCGCGCCTATTTCTTCCCGCTCTGCTGGAGAACCCGATACACGGTGGATTTGCTTACTTTCAACTTGAAGGCAATTTCGGCAAGTGTCTCGCCGTCCGTTTTGAGGCGCAACACCTCGTTCGGGTCGCACGCTGCGCGTGGTCGGCCTCCGATTCGGCCATGTGCCCGCGCACGTTGCAGCCCAGCGATAGTGCGTTCACTAAGCCGGACGCGCTCCTGCTTCGCAATGACGGCAAGAATAGAGATCACGGCCTCCCTAAACATGCCGCACGAATCTAGGTATTGCTCTGTGAAGCTGCGGTAGCCGACACCGTATTGCGTCAGGTTTTGCAAATACGTGAGCGTTTCCAGCACACCCTCGCGGGAAAATCTATCCAAACTCCAGAAGAGCACGAGCTCGAACTCCCGGCGCGAAGCTGCCTTGAACAATAGTTTGAACTGCTCGCGGTCGCCCGTCTTGCCAGTTGCAACATCAACGTATTCGCGCTTGATGCGCCAGCCTTGGCTCGCCGCGAATCCGCGGAGTTGGTCGAGTTGGTTTTGGTTATCCTGCTTGTCCGTGGAGATGCGGGAATAGATTGCGATGCCCATGGCAGCAATTGACTACGAGGGGAGTCGCAAAAACGTCCGTTTTTGAACCAAGAAGAGGGCAGCGCTAAACTGTTGAGTTTGCGGGAGCCAGTAACACGGATTCTGGCCCCGTTTTTGAAACGCGGGTGCCATCCCGGATCGCTTACGGTGGGACCCGCTTAGCGGTTAGATTGAAATTGAAGTGTTTAGGTCCGGAGGGCTATGCGATCAGGGTGCCAATGGAAGGATTCCATCCGCAAGACATTCCCACCTTCTATCACGAGGAACAGGGCGTCAGCGTTGCGGATGTTGTAGCAGCGGCTCGGGCACTACGACTTGGAAACCACGATGGTATACCTTAAAGGGAGCGACGCTGCCGACGAACGCTCGCCGGCTCAGGTGGCAAGAGCATATGAAGCGTTCGTGTAACCGTCAAAAGCCGTAAAATTCAGATTGGCAATTTGCCGTCCTTAATCCAGATGTGCAGTGTCCCGTTCGGCAGTTGGCACATCGGAACGCCGCAATCTTCGAAGACATTCCGGACTAATTCTTTCAGTGGATCGAACGCTTCCAGTCCCTTCCACTGACTGAACGTATTTATCATTTCGGCCAATATGGCAAACTGCTCCTCGAACCGTGGCAGCAGCCAAGTATTCTCCTCCATCACACGCCACGCATCCTTCGCAGCCTCTTCGAAGGGCTTATCGAATGAAGCAACATGTCCCATGAGGTATGACGCATACCGAAGCACTGTCGTTACGTCACAGGAAATTTGCTTCCAGACTTTGTTATAGTCGTTGTCACTCACCCATTCCCTCTTTGCTGCGAGGACTCGTTCTTTTAATTGCGGTAGAGCGGCGACGAAAGTTGTCTCGTACAAACGCCCATGATCTGGGCAGACTGGTGCGCTAAAGGCGCTCGCGGCATATTCGGACCAACAACTCTCCGCTGTTGCGAATAGAAATATGTCTTGGCCCCCAAAGATGTTCCGCTGAAGCAGAAGGCCTGGAAGTAGCTTGTCCATAAAATAGGTTTCGTGGACGTGCGCAAGCTCATGTGCAATTATGTATTTCCCGCTGACTCCAGCTTGAGGTGCATCAATTAGCGGGATGATTCCCGCACTCAAGACAATGTGCGACTTCACCTTTCCATCACGCAGCACGCGCGGGGACATAGCGACGCCGGTTGCAAAATCATCGGCAGTGGCAGCTAACGGTCCGCTTGCTTGAAATCCTCGACTCAACTCCGCAAGCGCAGCATCGTAGTCATACGCGATTGTAACTCCGTCCAGCCCCGCCAAACTGAGACTGAGCGTGGAAGCAGTCTCATCAATTACTTCGCCGACCCGCTTACTTGCTGCGATTGCCGAGGCTTCGTCAGGAAAACCGCGCATCGTGAAAGTAATATTAGATTCCATGAGCCCTTCACCACAGATATCAGGTGAACAGTGAGTTTATGAGCTCCGACGTGAGACGTAGCTGCGACATTGCCGCGCCGGGAGACATAATCGTGTGGCTTCGCGGATGAGCAAAGTGGTTTCTGAGTCTGGGTATGGTTCCTTGCAGAACACCAGCATAGTTGGTCTTGGGCATCGCCGATCTAGGAAACCTCCCGCTCGTGGCACGTCGAAAGCAGATGTCGCGAGCTAGGTTTTGGCGCATTACGCGCACATTGCTGAACGCTTTTTCTCGTATGAGTTTCTTACTGACAGCCTGATCTAGAAGGTTCTGCAAGGTACGTTTGTCTTGACCAGAGCCCGCATAGGGCAATCGCTTCCGCAACGCCATCTCCACGGCTGTGTAGCACAGGAAGTCGACAACGCTGTACAAATCGTAGGCGAACCACGCATAGAGGCACACGTTCTGGATCGTTGCGAAATAGCTACGAACGTCTTCTGGAACTTGGGACCCCAACAGGGCAGTCGAGATTTCAGCGTGCTGCTCTTCGATTGTGATGGGCTTTAGCGTCTCCAGCAGGACAAAGAAGGAATTGCGCAGATCAGGCTGCAGTACTTCGGAAAGAGACTTTAACGTTTCCATATTTCACGTGGGCTTTGTGCATACTGCTTGACAAACCTCTTGAAGGCTCGCGCTATGGTTGGCGGTTCGGCTCCTTCAGTGCCGAATACTTCCACCGTGCCATAACGTTCCAACTTCTCGATTTCGTCGTCTGGGATCGTGTCCTTGGGATTCTTGCATTTGTGCCGCAAGACGAAAAAGAACACGTCGTATTTCCTTTTCAGCGTAGCGAGAACGTCCAACAGCAGCGGGAGCGACTGCTTATCGTTAAACGTCGGGCACAATGTGGCAATCACACGCGGCAGAACGTCGGGGTCGAGACTGTTTATGAAGTCCCTCAACGAGTCGGGAAAGTCGTCGTTCGACATCCTTCGGATGAAAAATTCGATGGAGTCGATTGTCCATCTGCGCGGATGTCGACTGTCATCCGTCAACGCTTTAAGCGTCGTCGATTTGCCCCAGTTTTTGTGGCCGACCACCAAGAACGCTCTGCCTTTTGACATGTCAACGTCCTCCTACCGATACATGATCTGCCCACTCGTCAGTGCACCTGCCTCCAGAAGCCCGACATAGCCCCAGATCAGCACATCAATGACCCTCTCATCAGCGAAGTGCTGTGGTGTGAATCGCTGGCGAAATGATTGAATTGACTGGGACAGAAGTCCATTTTTAAGGACTCTGCGATACTCCTGAACAAGGAACGCATGGAAGTTCACATAATCCTGAGTTTGTCCGGATCCGGGATCTGGTTTCTGAAAGAAGTAGAATGCCGCCACTCGGTCATCATAGATCGGTCTGTGGGGGTCAACCATGTGCACCAGTTTTGTTATGAAGGAGAACTGATTAGACTGGCCTAACGCGTTGGTCGGCGTGTTGTAGAGGTTTGTGGCAAGAACAGTGAGGCTTGGAGGATTAGCAGGATTGAGGAGTGCCGTCTGTAACGCTTGGAAATAGACCTTCCGCCATGCTCGATCAGGGAACCGCATGACCCAGTACACACCGTACCTGTCCTGATAAGGCTTCGTCGCAACTTGCTGGAGGTTATCGACGAGCCAGTCATACTCGGGCACAGTTGTGGGGTCACTAGCAATGAACTGCAATACGATTCCAATGTTCGCATTGATGAGGTCGTACATTCCTGATCCTCTCCCGCCTAACGAGGCAGGCTGTGTTCTCCTGACGCCTTCAATCGCGCCGCCAGCAGACGAGTTCTTAGCTCGTCCGGGATCACAGCACAGACGAATTCTATCTCTGGAGGAACGCGGCCACCAGCGAACTCCTTTTCGCACTGGTCGCACATATCCCGCTCCGTGAGAATGATGACGCGACGTTTAGCTTCCACCATTGTGAGAAATAGCATGTCCGACCGGAGTTTGAGGATTTTGCCTGATCCTTGATTCCCACTGGAGGTTTTCGCTCCACTGGTCGAGATCGTTGCCACGATGGAATGGTCCTCACTCACGGCATCAAAATCGAAGACTCCTCCCGAGCGCAGCGGGAGCCGCTCTCGGGAGAACTTTGCACGGTATTGCGTGGGCATCCAGTTGCGCCTCACCCAATCTTCAACCTCAAGTTGCATGCGAGTATCTGCCATTTGATCCCCTTCGCGTAGTCAGCGTTCCCTATCCTCAAACTGTAGGCGGAGACTATCGAATCAAAGTCAAGAGGCGGTTGGTGACATCTCCCAACTGCTCTCTTGGCTGTGCGGTTCGATGGACACATACACCCAGCGAACCACAGTCAGCGAACGATACACCTGATGACTGCACAAACTCGACGAATATTATGCCGATGTTCCGATCCAGCGCGTCGTGCTCTGGAAAGTAAATGATTCGCGGCAGGGTTCGCGTCTCTCCGTAATCGGGGGAACGTGTAGCCGACGCGCCACGGCAAGGCAAGTTTGCTTCTTCCTGAAGCGACGCATCAACAGCGGTCATGACCATTAGATAAGTTTGAAAGAAGGGGAATGTTTTGTACAGCCGATTGGCCTGCCACACACCCTCAGCGACGTCGTTCAGTTTGTTTACATTGTCGTAGGACCCATCGACGGTCGTCACTTTCACTCGCTTGCATTCCACGGCGATTGCTAGCTGCGGTTTGGCGCTGTTCCACAAGACTAAGTCCAAATCCCCTTCTGTGGGGCGATCGCGATTGTGATCTCGTTACTTGTTTGGCGAACGGCCGATACACGCGAAAGCGAGTTTCGGGCAAAGGTTATCAAGTACTCGGTGGAAGGAAACGGTGCCGGGGCTTGGAGTTCCTTTGATGACAAGGATGATGTCGTAGGAGACGACGAATCAGTCATCGTCGACATAGCGAATGTTGGTTCGTTGCCCGTTAATGCGGTTACTCTGTCGATCCGGGCTGAAACTCCCGACAACAAGCCGCCAAAGGTGGATGTTCAACTGGCCCCAGCAATTGACCATGAGGTTCTTCAGCAGGGTGATGTGTCGGTCATTAGATTCAGAAATGCACTCGCTCCAGGGGAGCACGTTAAAGCAGATATGACATTCAGCGCTTCATATCATCTAAAAAGCGCGATTCGCAAAGGGTTGGAGCTCGAACAGGCATATGTTGATTCGGAGGTTGGTGCCGCGACTCTCGTTGCGTCACTGGAAAAGCCCGATAAACGGGCGTCTGAAAAAAAGTAGAACCAACAAGAATTCACAGATTCTCTAGGCTCTCCATCCGGAGGGCCTTTTTCTTTAAACAACAGAGCAGCACCCATGTCCGAGTTTCGGTTATTCCTTCCCATCGGCAAGGTCGATGCCGCGAAGCGAATTGTCTATGGGACGCTCACGGCGGAAGTTCCCGACAAGTCAGGCGAAATTTTTGATTATGCGTCCGGCAAGTCCAAGGTGCAGGCCTGGTTACCAAAGATTCCTTGAGGTCAGGGAAAAATACGGGGACAGACGGGACTGACCCAATTGTTTTGGCGGCAAAGGCGTACCTCAGCGCCTGAAGGCGCTGTCTTACCTTGCGGCTTTATCGGCGCGAGTGGAACTCGTGCCCCTACCGAGCTTTGCTCTTACCGAGTTTCGAGGATGCGGCGCACAGTTCGGCACGGCTGAAGCCGCGCCCTGATACGAACCCATCCAGTTTTCCACTTTATCCTGTGTTTCCATGGGCTTAAATGTCATCACAAAAATGTCAACCCATATCCGTGATGACGATATGTTCCTTCAGGAACACTTGACACATCGGGTGAACACCTACGAATAGATCCCAGGCGCCTCATGTCCAAGCTTCTGCACGTACTCAACGTACGACCCAGGATAAACAGTGGGATGGCGGTCCGTACCGCTCTCACCGCCCAGCTCCAGCACACGTGAGCCGAGACCGCGAAGGAACATGCGGTCATGCGATACGAAAATCATCGTGCCTTCAAAATCCTTCAGGGCGTCTACCAGCATTTCCTTGGTCGCAAGATCCAGGTGATTGGTAGGTTCGTCGAGCACCAGGAAGTTCGGCGGGTTGTAGAGCATGCGCGCTATTGCTAGCCGCGATTTTTCTCCGCCAGAGAGTGCACGGATCTTCTTATCCACGTAATCGCCGGAGAACTGGAAGGCTCCTGCCAGGTTCCGCAACGACCCGAGACCGTCCTGGGGAAAATCTTGTTGCAACTGCTCGATGACGGTGAGATCGGAATTGAGCACGTCTAACGACTGTTGCGCGAAGTAGCCCATATACAGGCTGGCGCCGAGCCGCACGCTTCCCGCGTCCGGAGCACTGGCTCCGGCAATCATTTTAAGAAGCGTAGTTTTACCAGCGCCGTTTCTTCCCATGACGGCCCAGCGTTCTCCGCGGCGGATGGTGAGATTGAACCCTTCGTAAATCACACGCGGGCCGTAACTCTTGTGAAGATTCTCCAGGACGGCCACCTGTTCGCCGGATCGCGGAGGAACACGAAAGTCAAACTTCACCACGGTGCGTTTCTTTGGCAACTCGATCTTCTCAATCTTATCCAAGGCCTTGATCCGGCTCTGCACCTGGGCCGCTTTGGCCGCGTGCGTCCTGAAACGATCAATGAAGCGCTGCTCCTTGGCAAGCATGGACTGCTGCCGGGCAAATGCTGCCTGCTGGTTGCTCTCTCGCACGGCCCGCTCGCGCTCGTAGAAGTCGTAGTCACCCGAGTAGGCGATGATCTCACCGCCATCAATCTCTGCAATCTTTGAGACCAGACGATTCATGAACTCGCGGTCGTGCGAGGTCATGAGCAGCGCGCCGGGAAATGATTTGAGGAACTGCTCCAGCCAGATGATGGATTCGATGTCGAGGTGATTCGTCGGTTCGTCCATCAGCAATACATCGGGCATTCCGAGCAGGACCCGCGCCAACGCAACGCGCATCTTCCATCCGCCCGAAAGAGCCCCCACGTCGCCGTCAATCTGATCATCTTTGAATCCCAGACCGTGGAGCACTTCACGGGCTTGCGATTCGAGCGCGTAGCCGCCTAAATGCTCGTACTCCTCCTGAACGTGACCGAAGCGCTCAAGGATGCGGTCCATGTCATCAGCCTTGTCGGGGTCGGACATTTCCCGCTGCAAGGCTTCGAGTTCGTGATGCAGATCGCCGACGCGTCCGCTGCCTGCGATCGCTTCATCCAGGACCGAACGGCCCTGCATTTCCTCGACGTCCTGGCGAAAGTAGCCGATCGTCAACTTCTTGGGGACCGAGACCGCGCCCTCGTCGGGAGTTTCCTCGCCGACCACCATACGGAAGAGCGTTGTCTTGCCCGCCCCGTTTGGACCGACCAGTCCAACTTTTTCGCCAGGATTCAACTGAAACGAAGCATCCACGAAGAGCAACTGCTTGCCATACTGCTTATTGATGTTTGAGAAAGAGATCATTTTGAAGGAGCAACTCGCGGCACGCTGCCTCTTCTAGTGTAGCCCGGCCAAAAAATTGCCGGCCAGCGCTGGCACGTTGGATTATTGAAGGTTTGCCCGTGATTCAGGAGGAATCGATTACTTCCTGAAAGTCGACTTCCCATTACCAAGCAGGGTCGATGAGTGACTCGGCGATTTCGCACTCGTCGCGATTGTCGTAGCGAGCCAACTGGGATCACTGAACAGAGTTCAGGGATCGCAAAATTCATACTTGACATCGACAGATAATCCACTACCATATGGTTGTGGATAAATTAGGTACAACGTTTGCGGCTTTGTCTGATCCAACCCGGCGGGCAATGATCGAACGACTCTCGCATGGGCCGGCCTCTGTGCATGGGTTGACGGAACCGTTTGCACTCTCGCAGCAGATGATTTCAAAACATATTGCCTACCTGGTTCGGGCGCGGATTGTGATCAAGGCGAAGCGTGGACGAGAGAGTGTGTGCACGCTCAGGCCAGGGGCGATCAAGACAGTCAGCGACTGGGCGATTCGCTATCGCCGATTCTGGGAAGAGAGTTTCGACAAACTGGATGTAGTTGTAAATCAAATGAAGAAAGAGGAGGGCAGAGATGATAAAAAACACGGTTAGCGAAATTGAGCGGATGGTCGTTACAAGAGTTTTTGATGCCCCACGCGAACTGGTTTGGAAGGCGTGGACAGACCCGAAGTACGTGATGCAGTGGTGGGGACCGAAGGGCTTTACTGCGCCCGTTTGCCAGATGGATTTTCGCGTTGGGGGAAAATCTCTCTGCTGCATGAAGGCGCCGGATGGGCAGGAGTTTTGGAATGCGATTGAATACCACGAGATTGTTCCCCTGGAAAAGATCGTTTCCTCCATGTACTTTTCGGACTCGAAGGGAAACAAGGTTGAGCCTGCGACATATGGAATAGAACATGAGGCCATAGACGGTGCGCACGACGTGACTATCTTTGAGGATCTCGGAAACGGCCAGACGAAACTCACCCACATTGGAAATGAACCCATGGAGAGCGCGAAAAATAGCGGTCAATTGGAGGGCTGGAACCAGATACTCGATAAAGTTGCCGAGGTTGTTACGAAGCTAGCGCGGGCGAAATAAGAAGTTGGAGTTTTGATGATTGTCATGCGCGAGATCTGAACGTAACGCAACGCGGGTCCGTTCCGGAAACCTAAGGGTAGGGCGGAGGTGTAGAAGATCGGGGACAGACGGGACGTTACACTTGTTTTCCTTTACTTTTCTGAGAAAATAATCGGGGAACGTCCCGTCTGTCCCCAGTTTTGTCTCCCCCAGTTTTGTCGTCATGAACGCGGATAACCTACGATGTTTTTTATCTCCAAGTGGAAACTTATCCGATGCGTCCATATCCGGAGAATGGCTCCCCACCGCCTACCTGTCTAGACGGTCACAACCGGACGCTTACCTTTCTTCAGCACTTTCATCTTTCTTCTTTTTGCTCTTGTCGGCTGGCTGCTTCTTAGCCGAACCCGCACTAAAGACAGCAAGAATTTTGATGGCCAACTCAGCTCGGGTTTTGTTTCGTAGCTCCTGTGCCTCCGTAGATATGGAATCAACTATTTGCAGGGCCATACCTACGGCGTTGATTCTCTCGAGAGCCGTGACAAACTCGGAAGCTTGACTTGTTGTGGACCTATAGATAACCAAGAACGTCGCGGCAATGAACTCCGTGACCACGCCCGATGCGGCTGTGAGTACCGATGCTTCTATGCTAGCTCCATTAAAGGCGTGCACTACGCCATAACAAATAAGCCCGAAACCGGCTAATAGAACTGCAACGGTAATCCAAAAGATTGACTGGGTCTGGGAGAGGTTGCGCTGAAAGTAGACCTCAAGGCGGGCACTAGAGGCATCCCAATACGGGCGAGACTTCTCGGGCTCCCTCTCAATCGCCCGTTCCGCCCGCTCTAACTTCTCGCGAGCCTTGCTCTCACCCGGCGGTGGTATTTGTGCGAATCCTTTGAGAAGCTGAGGGACGGCAAATCCAACCAACAGCGCAATAGAGGGTACGGTTACGTAGAAAGAAAGCGTAAGAGCCCCAGCCACCGCCCCAATTCCGAGCGTGACAACCCAATACACCCAAGTTTTGAAGTAGTGTGGAAGCGAACCAGAAGAAACCCATGCTCTGTAAGCAGTCGAAAACTGACCGACGAGAGCACCGAGAAAGCCGAACAGGAACGGAAATAGTTGGTCATGGAGATAGAATCCTGTAAAAATTCTCATGTAATGCTCCAAGATCGGGTGTTCCGCAGAGGGACTGAAGCTCCAATCGAAAGACGGCTTGTCAGGTGGACTGACGGATTTGCAAAAGTAGAGTCCGACGCGAATACCGAAGACTGGGGGGCAAAGAGATGACGCGCGCGGCACATTTAGGAAGTATATGTCAACCGGATCAGGCGGCAGGGTGAATCTCTAGGAGGCGGAAGTCGTTGGCGGGCGGGTGGCGCACATCTGGCGGGAGCCCCACGCTTCGTAGAATTTGATTTTCCCCATCCTCATAACCAAACCAGGGGTGGCCAAGCGAGGCAAGAACAGTGCAGAAGCAAGAAGAAGTCTCCCCGGAAAAGCCGGCTAGCAGGATGCGTCACTATGCCGACATATTGAATCCTCTCTTTTGGAATGATGCTTTCAATGAAGTCCACCGCATGTTTGAGTGGGCTTGCACGATGGTGCGCGTTACGGGAATGAAGGACACCGGATGGGATTCATATACCGAATCAATCGCGTTGCTAGAGGACTTCACACAGTTGATGAACCTTGAATTGCCCGCTGATCGATTTCCCCATCCTCGCAACACCCAAGCGCGGCTCGCTCTCATCGCATACAGCCATATGATTGAAATGAGCGTTCCGTATGATTTATTAGCAAATCTACTGCGCCTGCGCTTAGGAATGAAGTATGCGATCGAACCTTTGGCGCATCTGAACAGAATCAGGGATGTAAAGATAAATGGGGTTAAGACTAAGAAGCTGATGAAAGCGAGCCCAAGCGCAAAGATAAATGAAATCGATGAACTGTCCAAAAGAGCGGGAACACCTGAAATCGGTATCGCTTTGAGGCGTATTTACAATAATACGATTCGCAATGCTGTCTATCACTCGGACTACGCAATCCATAACGACAGCATGAGATTGTTGTCGGATCATTTGTATTCGAAGAAAGACAAGGTCTTCACGCCGCTCATTACATTCGATGAAGTTGCAGGAGTGACAAGTGAAGCGTTTGCATTTCATTCCGCTCTGCTCGTCTTGTGGAAGCGTCAGCGCAAACTATTCGTCGATTTCAGGGGAAAGGTCCTCCCTTACGATGAACACTACAAAGGGGTGATTGAGTTCACATTTGAAGATGATTCCTTGAATGGATTTCGCGTCTATTGGCCGAATGAAATGGTTGGGGTTTGCTCGCGCAATGACGATGGGCAGACTGAAGCGAGGAATATCCAATTTGAACCCGATGGAAGCATTAACTTTTTCGTCGGATTGTATGCCTCGCGTCCTGGATCATTTTCTCCTCTTGTTGAATCCGGCAATGAGCCAGTCTATGCCGTGGTCCCTGGCACGGAGAAGAGACCGCATTGGCCGGTAGACTTTCGGCCGTACGCTATATAAGGGCAACCCACTGATTCGCCCTGGAAAGACTACGAGATGCGAAAAGGCTTTACGAGAAAACCACAAGCGGACGAGCCAGCGACGCCAGTCAATAACTATATAACGCCGAGCGGGCTGGAGCGCCTGAAAGATGAGCACCGGTTTCTGCTCACCAGGGAACGCCCGGCCGTGACGGAGGTGGTGGCGTGGGCTGCCAGCAACGGCGATCGCAGTGAAAACGCCGACTATCAGTACGGCAAGCGGCGGCTGCGGCAGATCGATGGGCGGATTCGCTTTCTCACCAAGCGAATCGAAGCCGCGGAAGTGGTGGACCCGGAAACTCCGAGAGCGGGGCAGGCCAATTCAAAGGAAAAGCCGAGGGCATTCTTCGGAGCGACCGTGCGCTATGCCAATGCCGCGGGAGTATCGCGAGTGGTGAGCATCGTGGGCACCGACGAAATCGATCTCAACCGCAACCACATCAGTTGGGTGTCACCTCTGGGGCGCGCGTTGATGAAGTCGGCAGCGGGTGACAGCGTAGTCCTTCAATTGCCGGGCGGTACAGAACACTTGACCGTGCTGGAAGTGTGTTACGAACGCATATCTGTGGAACCGTTCCGTGAACCAACTGGATCTGAGGCCTCGGCAAAGAGACTCCCTCGCCGACGCTAAATCCACCTGGCGAAGAAACAGCGAGATTAGCTTATCTGCAACGGGGTGCGGGGGCGGCACTTCCAAGCGGGCTCCTTAGCTTAGTTGCTAGACTTACCAAGGTAATGAAATAGCTCCTTGTTGCTAGAAAGTTTCATTGGCAGTTCGGCATACAAAAAAATGTCGTGTTGATTGCTCCGGGCGCGGTCACGACTTGAACTTCGCCCCCGGCATTATCTCCTATTCCACCTGCGAAATTGGTAATCACATGATTGTATGGCAATAGTTGCCCACCTAAGATGAACAGGTAACCGCATCCCGGAGGGGGCGTCCCCATAGATTGCGAATAACCCGGAGTCGTTGCCGGGAGTGGCCCAGAAAACTGTCGCCGTCTTGCCAACCCAGATCGTGAAGCATGAGCAAGAATCTCTGAAGATTCCCATTATTTGCCTTTCTTGGAGCACTCCCTGCGGATAGATTTTTCGCTTTCGGACTGCGCGGTAGGCAGGCAGTCACCTGCGAACCCATCAGGCTGCTTGGGGATCTCGCAACGTGACCATTCTTACCACAGAATCGCCTGGCGTTCGCTGCTTAGGTGCGAATAGATGGCGAATCGAAACCGGACTGATGGCAAAGCCCTGATGTCGAGTTTTCGTGTGAAATTCTCTGGTAGGGTTTTGCTATCTGCAACTTGCGGATACGTCGAGGCTTAGCTCAGCAAAACCGTACTGAGAGTTCGAATCTCTCTTCCTCCGCCACGCAGTCTGAACAGCAGAGAAAGTCCGCCCGCTCTGCGCCGAAATATGCAAATAATGCCCGTATTTCGCGATTATTCCTGGATAAACCGGACTGCCGAGAACGGACTGCTCGGCATCGGATGCGGTACTGTCGCGGCTTTTCTCCGGAAGGCACATGCGCAGTCCGGTTTCCGGTAAGGCGTTAGGCGAATGCAATGCGATCACAAGACGCGGATTTGACCCTGCCGAGTTGACTTTTGCCAGCGCCTTGGAGACCGAGTTCATCGCGCATTTTGGTGCGCCCACTATTGAGCCTACAGCAGAAGTACGCAGACTTTGGATGGTCGGATACGATAAGAAAAGAACAAAGAACATAGAGCCGGGAAGGGCCGAGTTCTTCAATCGCCGTCGCTCGTGACTGCCTCCACCGCTGGTTTGCTTTGCTTTCTCAGAATCTCGCCCAGCAGAAATAGATCGGTGAGCAGAGCCCGGAGATGGATGGAAGCGTTCAGATTGTCAATCAATTGGGAACTGATCGCTGATTGAGCGAGAACCACTTCAATGGCAGCAAGAGAGTCGCGAGAGTCGTGATCGAGCACCGCAATGAACGCCAGGTACTTGCCGACCGGCTCAAGGCCCTCCTGTTTGACTGCCCTCGCACAAGCTTCCGGCAGCCCTGTCAAGGCTTCCACGGCGCGATGCAGGAACTCACGGACTTGCCCACCCGACTTGCTGCCTTGGTCACTTGGTAGCCCCTGGGCTGCGTATGCCAGCAGGAATTCGTAGCATTCTTCCACCGCTTCACAACGATCGCAGATCTCAGCCAGCATCGGTTAGTCCTCGGCCTTCGACCCGGGTGGATGTTGATGAAGAAGCAGTCTCGACCTTCCATCGTTCGGGATCGTGCTCTTCGAGATAGAAGTCGCGGTCCATCCAGCCGAAGATCATCGATTTCGTGATCGCGCGTTTCTCCGGCCGGAGCCCGAAGTAGACGTGCATCATGACGAGCGCAATCAGTCCTACGCCTGCCAATCCGTGCAGCACGTACATCAGGCCCCAGGTCATGTCGCTGAATAGATACGGATTCCGAGGGAAAAAGATCGTACGCACGCGAGACATCATGAAAACGCCGGTGAGGATTACCGAGAGACCGCACAAGATAATGACACCGTGGAAGAGCTTGTTTTCCAGGGGATACTTGGCAAACTTTCGCGGCGGCGGCGCGGGCATTCCGAAGAACCGGCGAACCCTTTTCCAGGCATCGTTCATATCGATTCTGTCGGGCCAAATCGACCAGAAATCCAGCCAGAAGGAAGCATGAATGATGTGAAAGACGATGGAAACGGTTAACACGGCGCCGGCGATCCAATGATAGGTCACCCAATTAAACTGGACGCCAACCTTCGGCAGGAAAGCGGTAAACAGCAGCGTGAACATGGAGGCTGCCATGATCCAGTGAAACATTCGCGCGACCAGCGAGTGCCGGGGAACGTGCTTGGGTATCTGCGCAACGACTTGGGGAGAAGCATCCCCCGCAAACTCTCTCGCTTTGGCGAAGTACATAATATAGATGGCGTGAACGATCAGGAAGAGCAACCCCGCGATCACCGCAACCCAGATCAGGAACCAGGCGATATGGATGGGGACGCTCTGTCCCCACGGACTGGTGGCCCACTCTAAGAAGTCCATGTGGCCTCCTCGACTCCGCTGATGGCGCGCTTCACCAGATTTCTCATCAGCGGGATTTTGTAGGCATTGAACTGCAATGGAACTGCGCCTTGCACGGAGAGCTTTCCCGCCATCTCGCCAGTCGCCGTATTCCGCGGCTGGCCACGAACGGCACCTTCGACTGCCTTCAGCCTTAACGGTCGAGCGGCGGCTCCGTTCACTGCAATTCGCATGCGCTCGATCGTGTTGCCGGATAGAACCATAGCCGAGGCGATGTTGAGGAGCGGGAAATCCCAAACGTTGCGGTCGCGCACTTTTTCAAAATAGAATTGCGCGCCCGCCCAGGTAGAAGGAATCCGAATGGCAGTAAGCAGATCGCCGGGCTGCAAGATGTGCAGCCGCGTAATATCGATCTCAGGACCGATGAAGTAATCCTCGGCATCGACCACGCGCTCACCCTTGCGTGTGCGCAGGACGAACTTAGCGTCCAGCGCAATCAGGGCCGGGGCCGTGTCGGAAGGATTCACTGCCACACAGCGGTCCGCGTGCAGAATGGCATGCTCGCGATTGCGGCCCTCCGGCGTATCGGCGTAGCAAATGTTGCCGCCGGCACGATAGCACGGCCAGCCGCCACGGTAATACCAGCAGCGCGTGTCCTGTGAGACATTGCCACCGAGCGTTCCCTGATTACGGATTTGCGGCGATGCCACCAGCTCCGCAGCCTGCGCCAGCAGATCGTATTTCTGCTTGACGACGGGATGATTCACGACTTCTGTGAGCGTGGTCATTGCGCCGATCTCGATACCATTGCCTGTCGCGCGAACTCCGTGCAACTCCTCGATTCCGCTCAGATCGACCACAGCCTTGGGCTTCCTGATTCGATCCTTGAGCCAGTCGAAGCTGTCCAGCCCTCCGGCCAGCACCCACGCGTCGCTTCCGTGCTGTTCGAGAAGCTTCTGGGCATCGGCAACGGAACTCGGCTGATAGAGCTCGAAAGCAGCCATTACGTCGCGTATGACAGCCATAACTCTCCTTCCAATCTCATTCCAGCCTCAAATGTGCGCCAGGAGCGGTTGCTGCATCGGTCGGCTGGCCTCGAGCGAAGTCAGAATCGTGTCGGCGTTTACTGGCGCGCGCTGGAAGATCTCGTCCCCGAGAGCATCTGAGAGCGCGTTCAAGATCGAGGCGCACCCGCCCGCAACCGGCGGCTCACCTACACCGCGTGCGCCCACCGGCGTCTCGGGGTCCGGAATGTCCAACGCGGTCCACTGCATGTCGACGGGAACATCAAGAATGGTTGGTGGTTTGTTTTGGTAGAAGCGTTTGGAAACCATCTGACCGTAGTGCGGATCGAACACCCACTTCTGACCAATCGCATGGCCGATGCCCAAGACCGAACGGCCGAGCACCTGCCCACCCAGAGCTCGGGGATGGATCACCGTACCAACATCAGCGGAAGCGAGGAAATCGACGATGTAGTACTTGCCGGTTTCGACGTCGACTTCAACCTCGGCAAAGCTAGCGACGTAGGAAAATGTCGAGCCGTCGCGGGGATAGTTGTCCTTGGCCGCCGCCACCAGACCTTGACCCGCCAATGCTGCTACGGACGCCTTCGTCAATTTGTGGAGATCGGCGGGTGCGTCGTGGCCATCGTAGACGCCGCCCAGTTGAATCGCGTATTTCGCCGCCTGCGCCAAAGTCATGCTGGCGCCCCCCTTGCGGAACACACGCTCGTTGGCGACCTCATATTGCTCCGGTTTGCCGCCAAGTTTCTTCGCCGCGATTTCCTGGAGCTTTTTCTTGGCGTCCATCGCTGTCGCATATGCGGCCCGTGTCATCGCGTGAGTGGTCTGGCTGCCGCCGGAGACGCAGGTGAAAGGAAGGTTCTTTGCCGTGTTGCCCCAGACTACGTTGCATTTCTCCCACGGCACGCCGAGAACTTCTGCGCCCGTGCGGTGCACGTCAATCACCGACTCCGTTCCCAGGTTGCCGATTCCAGACTGAAAGATGATCCGGCCATCCGGCGTGATGACCAGAAGTCCGTCGAATCCGATCGTGCCGCCAACGTAACAGCTGAGCGATACGCCGACGCCGCGAACTTTCGTGCCCATCCTTTTCGGAGTGCGCGCAACCCGCTCGCTCCACTTGAATTGCTCCGCGCCGCGGTCAAGTGCTTCCTTGAGGAACGCGCTCGTTGCGTACTGCCGCTTTCCTTGCACCGCTGGTCCGAACGGGGCCTTGCCTTCCGGGCAGTTGACGCGGCGAATCGCTACCTGGTCAACTCCTAGTTTGCGCGCCGCTTTCGCGATGATGGGCTCGATAATGACAATCCCTTGCAGCCCGCCCGGCGAACTCTGCGCGCTGCGGGGCGGCGTGTTCGTGAGCACTGTCACTCCGCGCCAGCGCATGGCTTGCGGCTGGTACAAAAGCGAGACGATACGCCCCGATGAAGGAGCATCACCCACAGCATCGTATGGACCGTTATCGCAAATCACGAACATGTCGAGAGCGGTGATTTGCCCTTCTTTGGAGAAACCGACTTTCATCCTGCCTTGAAAACTAGGACGGGCGCGTCCGATGAAGGTCTCCTCCTCGCGGCTGATACGCATCATTACCGGAGTGTTGGTTTTCTTCGCCAGAAGCGCGGGGATGATCATCGATACTCCGCCCGTGATCTTGCTGCCGAAGCCGCCTCCGGTGTATTCGCTGATGAAGACAACGTTGTCCGGGCTAATGTTCAACCAGCGCGCGATCGCGGGCAGCGTTTGCGCGGTGCTCTGTGTGCCTGTGTAAATGTAGACCTTGCCGTTCTGCCAGTACGCCATCGCACTGCGGGTCTCAAGAGTTTGATGGCTGGTGTCGGGTGTCACGAAAGTCTCGTCGAGAACCAGCGCCGCATTCTTGAAGCCGGAATCGACATCGCCATACGACCACTCGTCGGGAGCCTTGCCCATCGGGAGCCGGCCATGTTTTTCGTCCGCGAAGTCGGCTTTGGTCCATTTGAGTTCCGTGACCGCGGGTGGACCCGGATTTTGCCCCGCGGGCCGAGTCCAGACATTGCCATCGGTTCGGGGATTAGGACCACCCGGTCGCAAGGTGTCGAGTGGATCGATCACGAACGGAAGCAGTTCAAAATCGATCTGAATTTTCTCGATGGCTTCCGCGGCGCTGAGTTCGTCAACTGCGGCCACCGCAAGAATCGGCTCACCCTGATAGACCGGTTCATTCGTGAGGCCGCGTTCGCCCCACTTGCTGGCTTTGATCACGGTTCCGTTGTCGGTAAGGGTATCGGCTGGCGCAGGAAGATCGTCCGCTGTGAGAATGGCTTTGACCCCAGGCATGGCGAGCGCTGTATCCAAATGAATGCGCTTAACCCGGGCATGCGGCATGGGGCTGAGCAGCAGTTTGCAAAACAACATGCCTTCCGCCCGAAAGTCCTCGGCATATTTCGCTTGGCCCGTAACCTTCGCATATAGATCTGGGGTCTGGTAGTTCTTGCCGATCAGTTTGTAACCGGCTCCGTACTGGCGCTCAGTAGCTTTAGCAGTCTCAACGGCCTTCTTATTATCCAAGGTTCGACCTCCGCAAATTCTCGGCGCCGCGCATCATCGCGGTGAGAATCTTGTCATAATCCTGGCAGCGGCATAAGTTTCCCGAGATGCCCTGCGCCAATTCCTGGCGGGTGGGATTGGGATTGGTTTTCAGGTATCCGACTGTGGTCATAATGAAGCCGGGCATACAAAAGGCGCACTGAAAGCCTTGCTCGTCGATGACGCCCTGTTGTACTGGGTGCAAAATCCCGTCAGCGCTGGCCAGGCCTTCGATGGTCAGAACTTTTCGGGCACGCACCGTATGGGTGAGTACCGAACACGAATAATACGGAATATCGTCGATAAGCACGGTGCAAGATCCGCATTCAGCGCGGTCGCATCCCAGCTTGGTGCCGGTCAGACCCAGCTTGTAACGCAGCGTCGACGCCAAGGTCTCCTGCTTCATCGCGTCGACGCGCCGCTGCTGACCGTTGACGTTGAGAGTAATCAGCCGCTCGCCTACGACAGCCGCCGACTGCTGGCCGTGCAGAAGAGAGGAGGCGCGAAACAGATAGCTCGCTGAAGAGACTGCTACACCGCTGGTGATGACGCCTTTGATGAAATTGCGCCTGGAGACACTTTTGGAAACGTCTTCTTCAGGCAGCTCTCGGATTGCCTTGGAACTTGCCTTCTCGGTCATACTGGGTCACCTCCTACCGCGTGTAGCCGCTGTAGAGTCTTGCGAGAAGAAAGGCATGTGAGGTTTCACATTTTAGCAGTTGGATTAGGAGAAATAATGCCCGGATTCGGAAATTTACGGATTGTCCCACGTCAGCGCAAATGGGACAAACTTTCGACCAAGAGCTAAGCCACCGCATCTCGGGCCGAGGTACGAAGCCGATAGCTCTCGGACAGTCGGCAAACCGGAGCTATCGGCAGCCGCCACCCGTTGGGCAATCGTATCAGTTGACGAAACATCGCTAATCACCGATTGACTTGATTTCGGCGTTGCGACCATTGGAAGAAAGCGCGGGCATAAAAATTCCGCCAATCGCTGGAAATTCAGGCTTCAACGATCCATCCAGTAGAGAGAATTTCAATTTCATGACTGCCCGCTGGGCAAGCAGTCACATCCGAACCCGATCAGCCTGGCTAAGGGACTCTGAAAGTGACCACTTCCAGCCACACAATCGCCAGCCCTTCGCCTCTAGAAGCTTCGCGAAGCCGCACTGTTTAGCGTGTCGAACGGGGAGCAGGCAGTCTTGGGAGAATTTCTGAACTGGTTGATTCCGCGCAACTTACGCAAACGTCGGCTCTTACGCGACTCAGACCTGTACCGAAGGTTCGAATCCCTCCCTCTCCGCCACGCAGTCTGAACTGCACATAAAATTCGCCGTCCGTTACCCCGAAATCCGCGAAACATGCCCGTATTTCGCGATTCTTCCTAGACAAACCGGACTGGAGAGAATGGACTGCTTGGCCGGAAACGGGTCAGTGTCTTAGCTTTTCTCTGGAGGGCACATGCGCAGTCCGGTTTTAAGAAAGGCATAAGGCGAATGCAATGCGATCAAAAGCCGGGGATTCGGCCATGGAGAGTTGATTTTGCTAGAAGCCGTGTATGCGTTCTGACCCACCAATCCCGTTGCTCCGAGAATCAGGAGCTTCATGCTGGACGCCACGCTAAGCTGCGAACTGTCTCAGGTGATAATCCACGTGAATCTGCAAGAGCTTGCCCCACTCTTTTGGCGTCATCTTGCCGAACATGGGATGCAGCTTCCAGGCATCGGCGGTTCTCGCGTTCCAGTCAGCCTCTAAGATTTTCAGCAGTTGTGAAGAGCAAGCGAATGAGCGTGCTGCGTCCGTTGTATCTGCCGTTTTCCGTCGGCGAGTCCGGTGGGCCGAACCGTCTTTGAAAGAACTTCGTCCGCCGACGGAGGACAGACTCTGCCCAACGGCCGCATGCTGGCGCGCCTTTACATCCCGGAAGGCGGAACGTCGCTTGAAGAAGTCGAGCACCATATGGTCGAATTGGCCATGCGCCAAGCCAATGGCAACCAAACGCACGCGGCCAAGCTGCTCAATATCAGCCGCGACGCCCTGCGCTACAAGCTAAAAAAAATCGGCCTGATCCGTGGCGATGGAGAAGAAGAAAGCGCCCAACCCAACAGCGATGAGGATTTGGTAAGGTAATGATCGTTGAAGACCCGCTGGACGTGACCTGCCGTCCTGGAGCATCCGAATTAAATTCGCACATATAACATTAAGGAGTGGCAAGCGCATGCCTGTTTTTCATTACGTCCATCTCGATGTTTTTACGGATCAGCCATTCACCGGCAACATGTTGGCCGTGTTCCTTGATGCCGCGGGAATTGACGAAAAGCGAATGCAGCAGATCGCAAATGAATTGGCTCTCCCGGAAACCACTTTCGTATTTCCTTCCGAGTCTCCCGGGACCGACGCGCGCGTCCGCATTTTCACGCCGTCCCAGGAGTTGCCCATGGCTGGGTCTCCGACAGTCGGAACGACCTTCGCGCTCGCCGGAGCGGGACGGCTGCGTGCAGGCGCCGATAAGGCAGTGCTGGGCCTCGGTATCGGACCAACGACCGTGGGCCTCGAGTGGGGTCCGAGCGCCCTGCGCTTTGCCTCGATGACGCAGCGGCTTCCCACCTTGGGGCCTGTCATCGCCGACACCGCCGCAGTCGCCGCCGCACTCGGAGTTCAGCCCAGCGACCTTGCCGGGGGAGATTTGCCGGTAGAGGTCGCTTCCTCGGGCCTCCCGTTTGTGTACGTTCCGCTAAAGTCGCGCGCGGCGGTCGATGCCGCATCCCTCGATCGTGCGAAGCTGTGCGCGTTACTCCGCGCGGTGAACCTCGAAGAGCACGCTGTTTTCATATTCTCGCCCGAGCCGGCCAACGATGGTGCCACGGTATACAGTCGAATGTTCGGGCCCGGCCTCGGCATTCCGGAGGATCCCGCCACCGGCAGCGCAAGCGGACCGCTGGGCGCCTATCTCTTCCAGCACAACGCTGTTCCAGCCGGCACTGCCGCGCGGCTCGTGAGCCTTCAGGGCGTCCGGATGGGTCGCCCCAGCCGTATTCACATTGCGCTCTCCAGTCGTGCCGGAGTTCTCGAGGAAGTTCGGGTCGGCGGCGAGGCGGTGGTTGTCGGCGAGGGCACAGTCCGCGCTTAGCTGGCTCGCGTCTTTCCCCAAGATTCAGTTTCGTGTCCTTGAAGAGCCGGTTTGAAAACTCGCCGCCGTTAGTGCCGTGGGAAATCCACCACCCAACCCCGGAGTGCCTGCCCTGAGCAAGGACGGAATAGCTAACCCTTTTTCCGTTGCTCAAGAAACGAACGGACGCCCTCGTCTTTGGGCGCAGATCTTCAGGGCTACGATCGAACTGGCTGAAAGTGCGGACCGGAAACTTAATTTCATCAGTTCACAGAATTGACCAAATCTGGAGTAAACAAGACAGCTTGGCATCCCGAAATCTTCGAACACGTTAGGATTGCCCGTCGCACCAGACGGGCGGAACTACCCTCCGGAAAACTTACCTGGAACTTTGCCTCTGACAGCGCGTCGCCCGCGGACTTAAGTTTTTCCGAACCTCTTATGAACTGCATATCTTCAACCTTCGGGCCAGGGCTGAAGAGCAGAAAGAATTCTGCCGTCGCCAATCCCGGAACCAACTGTTTGAGCTTGACGCTGCGCAACTGGCTCAATTCACTGCCGCTTGGATCGCTGCTAAGCTGATGCACCGTTGTTGGCGCCTTGGTGCCGGTCAGGTGTTCGAGACGGCGGCGGATTTCCTCCCCTCCGCCAAATGCACGCGCCCCGAGTGCGGCTAGAGCCAGACGATACATGTGGATCGCCTTCTCCCTTCTTTTTTCCTGCTCGTAGATCTGGCCCAAGTGATCGCCGACGACCGCCGATTGCTGCAGCAGCCACGCCGCATAGATGTAGCCTTCCGCCCGATCAAGATTCCCGAGACGAAAATGTACCCATCCCCAAAGTATCCTAGACCATTACTGCCAGGGCAATAACGCGCTGACTCAGGGTTCTGAAATCACATGGGGAAGCGATGCGCAAGGCGACATCAATGAACTGGTGCAACAGAGCCTCTACTATGTGACCTCCGACGGTAATGATCGCTTTTCGAGTAGCTCTATTAAAGAGTATCCGCCACTGCCCCAGCCCACGCCCTATTCCTTTTGGGAGAAGTTGAGCCAAAACGGCCCGAGAATGCGCGAGCATAAAAGTGGAAAATTGTCAGAAATCCGCTATGAAGACCACTTTGTGGTCCAGAATAGCCTGATGCAGTTGACGCACAACGGAGGGCTGTAACGGTGTAACTAATGCTACACGCGGACCCAATTCCAGGCGGATAGAGTTTTGGCGAGGGACAACCCTCAATGACGATCTCTTCTTGATTGCGGCGATTCGCCCTGTCCCTAAGATGGGTTTGCATGATGACCTCGCCCCGTCGAAAGCTGATAGCCAAAAAGCTCTGGTCAAAAGTATGTGCCCAATTTTGCAGGTTAGCCTACAAGAATTCTCGTACGTACTCGGCGGATGCGGGTCACATACCGACTGTTCGGTTGGCATGAAACCTATGGCTTACTCGCGCGCAGGATTGGAACATGCTTTTTACGCTGGTGCGGCTGGAGCTTGAAAGGAGTACATTTTCAGTCCAGACAAAATTAACGATTGAAGCTGTCCAGTTTCCCGTCTCGTTCAAGAACGCAGACGACACGCGTGACTACCTGTTTGCGTTATTGGAGAAATTCAGGGAATATCCCCTTGTCCTGGAAATTCGTCATCAAAGCTAGAATGATCCCGATATCTTTGCAAGGCTCACAGAGACAGGCGTCGGATTTTGCAACATCGACCAACCCCCGACTCGGAAAGTCGTTGACGGGAACGCAATACACGACCTCGCCTGTAAGGTGACAAACTCGCCCGCACCCTGGAAGTCGTAGTGGGTCCCATCGATAGTGATCAAGTGTGACAGAATTATGGAGCTAAAACAGATGAATACTAATGCCTTGACTCTGTAGCCGGACTGGAAGACAATCGGCTGCTTCCCCCTCCAAGAGAAACATCGGCCCCAAAGTTTGGTTGCGCCTTAGTTGAAGTAGTACAGATAACAGAGAATTATCGATGATTGGCAAGCCTAGGAACAAAGGGACAGCTCTGATGCCGAGACGGCAGATCGTTTTGGCTGGGACGGCGAGATTTGTCCTGGAAGGCAAGGATACTCAAGGTCTTTTTGAGCAGGAAGTGCGTAACATTGAAATCACAGGGTTGTTGCGAGAGAGCCACAGTGCTCCGATCTGCAACGTCATCGAAACAGTCTTCAACTCATTTACTGCCGAGTCTGTCGATTTCACGCGCTGTGATTTCAAAGACGATGTGATTCGATCGTCTCGTTTTTCAAAGTGTGTGTTTACCTCAACGAGCATGCTGTTTAATGCGGTCTTTCAATCAGTATTTGAAGGCTGTTCGTTCCACGACACGGTCATTCAGGATTGCGAGTTCGATGAAGTGATTTTTCTGGATTGTGATCTGAGCCACATCGTTGTCAAAGCATGTGCGTTCACGCGATGCGAGTTTCGTGATTGCGCGACCAGCAACAAGGTTTTCGAAATGTGTCGCTTTGGCGATTGCGTTTTCAAGAATACGGAATTGCAGATAGACACGCTTGCGGAAAATTTCGGTCTAACAGCAAACAACTACGCGGGACCGCTGCGCGATGCGCGCAAAGATTATAAGCACAGACAGATTGCAATTCAGGAATTAACCGAATGGTTGAATACTGCATCCGCTCGACCGTTGCACAAGCTCAACGTTGATTACTTCCTCAAGGGCACGCTCCTGGAGGGCTCTCCCTATCTGGATGCATCACTGGATCTCGCGTCTTGGGCACCCCTGTTTCGGACAGCCGGGAGTTTTATTCTCGCGTTGAATCAGTGGGTCGCATTCACCCTTTGGCTCTATGATCGCGATGCCGCGATGATCCACACGCTGGTTTGCATGCACAGCATGACTGGGGAATTGTTAAGGACACTGGAGAGGAATTCGTCAAGTCACCAAGCGATTGCCGGTGTCAGCGGCGCCCATCTTTCGCTTGCTCGTGTCATTGATCAATATCTATTTATTCTCGAGCAGTCCAAGGGCCGCGTTCGCAACGAGGTCACGCTCCTCGTCGAGGGAGGAGACACGAAAGAGTATTACTATCGAGCCCTTTCCTTGCTGTTTGCCCGCGCCAATGCACGGATTACAAAGTTGATGCCGCGCAATTCGCCGTGGGATTTAGTGATAAGGCTCGCTCCACACACTGACATTCTCATGTTCATGGCGTTATTTCTCGCCACTCGCACCCGTATCGAACTTTCCCGCGTAACTGAGGTGATGACAACGTCCACAGTATCGCCGTCCCGCCGGAAAGGGAAAGAATTGGCACCGGGAAAGGAATCACCAGGCCAAATTGTTCCGCATGCGGAACCTTTGTTGACCTTTGAATTCGGGGGAAATCTCCCGATAGGCAGCAATCCGAGCCTTCGATTAAAGGCTTACCTACCTGGAAACCTCTTAGCTGAACTGAAGCTCAACATCAAATCTCAGCGCCTGGCAAAGTTGCGAAAGGTTCTAAAGGGCTTGCTCTCGGTCGCTTAGACATCCTTCCATATGCGCAAAATGTTATTGATCCCTCGGATTATCTGTTCGGGCTGCATGAAAAAATTCAAACGGACACCTTCTCTAGGGGGGTCTTTTGCCATATATGACGTGGCCCCCAGCATGACTGGGGTCCGCATATCCTTGCATCCTTTCAGGAAACGTGCCCGACGTTCGGCGTGAGTTCGCCCCAGTATCTTTAGATCGGCCACTGCGGTACCGATGTATCCATTGGTAAGGGAATTCACAACCAGCGGCGTGTTCATCACCAGCTTCTCTGCCTTTGCCCGCAAAGAATTGACTTGGTCATTTGCCGCGCGCAGCATGGCCCGGAGCCGAGGCAGGTCGTTTGAGAAGGTCGTGATCATCTTCAGACTGTGTACATCAAGTGCACCGCCAAAAGTTTCAAGACAGGCCACGACAGCCTGTCGCAGAGAAGCTGGATGAAGCAAAGCGGCGAGCCTGAATCCATTCAGGCCCATTCCCTTCGTGAAACTACGGATACGCACCCATCGAGCCCAACCCGACTCTCTTCCCACGAGGCTCAAATGAGCCGGAAACGACTGATCCGTCACCTCGTCGACAACGAGATAGCCGTGAGGCCCTAACCTCTCCAGGAGCCGTTCGGCCGCTTTCCGCGACTGATCAAACCCCAAGGAGGCACGAGGTTGTGTCAACCAGACCGCCACGGGGGAAGACTTGCGGCCTCTCTCTTGCAAATTCGGGAGCTCATATCCATCGTCAAAGTACGTTGGAATCAAATCGAAACGCACGCCGATCTGTTGAGCTTGCTCTAGAGTAGCGAAATAGCATGGCGTTTCAACCAAAACGCGAGACACGCCCAACCCCTTTAGCATTGCCAAGGCAACAAGCGATGCGCTAGCACCGGAAGGACAGAGCGTGAATTCGTCATGGGCAATCGGGTGTCCCTCCCAAGCGGAGAGAAGCTTCGCCACCGGTTCCTTTTCAGCCTTTAGCGCGTTGCCCTCGTCGATATAGTAGTGGGCAAAGTCGCGCGCCACTAACCGGGGGAGTTGCAACAGATTCTCGGCTTCGGAGTATGTTGAGAGCCATCCGGACGGATCAGCATCTACGTTCCCCTGCCGCTGCAACTCGGCGAAATACTTCGCTTGAATCTCTGAATAGTCGTCAACCATGAATAGCCGAGTGTCGATTGACGTAAACCCTCCTCTGCAGAGCACGATAATTCTCTGTTATCTGTACTAAGCGAATCGGTGCTCGATGGGGCGGATTTGCCCGAGTTCTGTCTAACCGTGACATTTCCTGTACGATATAAGGCCTTTCTTTCTGTCAGCTTGAGAATGCCAGCCAGTCGTGTGGCAGAGAGCCAGGTTTCCCCCGAATGTCCTTGAACGAATCGGTTGTCGAGTTTCTGTCCGGGTACTTTTCCACAAATGATCGCGGGAGCAAGACTAGGGCCGCATACGGTTCCGACTTAAACCAATTCCGAACATTTGCTGGAGCGGATTTACCCCTCCTGTCCGTAAGTGGTGCCGTTGTTGAACACTGGGCCGCGCACCTCCGCGAAAACGGGTACGCACCGGCTTCGATACGCAGGAAAATGGCCGCTTTGAAAGTGTTCTGTTTCTATTGGGTGAGAAAGGGAAAATTGCCCGAGTCTCCGTTCTGGCGGGTGAAGCTGAGTTTTGGCCGGATCATGAAGCTTCCACGAACATTGACTGAACGAGAAACACGCGCTCTTCTTGAACAAGCAAATCGAAATTGTTCTGCGAACAGCAGCCACACTAAGGCGAAACCGAGTTCGCGGAGAACTTCGCGACGCTATCGGCTGCTACGTAATCTGGCTCTAGTCGATTTGCTTTTTGCAACCGGAATGCGCGTAGGCGAGGTCTCATCGCTCGACCTGTCGGACTTTGCTGTTCAGGATGGCGTTTTCAAGGTTCAGGGCAAGGGCGGGAGAAACCGCTTGGCCTTCACGGTCGATGTAGAAACGCTTCGGATACAAGGTGAGCATTTTGATCTCAGGAGGCAAATGGAGACGGAGAGTCCTGCGTTATTCCTCAACGCAGCCGGTAGAAGGCTCTCGACACAAGGGATCTCGAAGATTCTTGCACAGCTACGACGAGACGCAGGGATTGATCGGCACGTGACTCCACATATGCTGCGTCACACAGTGGCAACGCTACTTTTGCGCAACGGCGCCGACATTCGCGTGGTACAGGAGTTCCTGGGGCACAGCTCGATCGCTACCACTCAACGGTACACCCACATTGCGAAGGATCATCTGGTGGGCGTGCTACAAAGGCATCATCCATCGATTAGTATTCGTGCGGGGGCAAGGACCTAAATGTCCCTCTTGGGGGACAGTCCGAAGTTTCTTGAGTTCGTCGAAACAGGAGAGTCTTCAGCCATGACACGCAGGACTGACAAATCTCGCACTGTCAATCATAGAGCACCCGGTACGCCGCCTGCGCGTTGTGCTCCTCGGCACCCCTTTCGGCGATATTTTGGACTGCGTGTTCAGGCATGGCGGATGTAGTTCGCTTGACGGGAGAAACTTTTGGTCTTGTGACTGCCCGCTAGGCGCGCAGTCACATGCGAACCTAATCAGGCTGCCTGGGGGCCTCGCAACGTGATCATTCTTGCCACAGAATCGCCTGGCGTTCGCCTTCAGGTTCGCGAATGGAGGGCGAACCGAAACCGGACTGATTGCAAAGCTCTGGGTCAGGTTTTGGCGTGAAATTCTCTGGCGGTGTTTTGCAATCTGCAACTTACGGACACGTCGAGGCTTAGCGCGGAAAAACCGTACCGAAGGTTCGAATCCCTCTCCCTCCGCCACACAGTCTGAACTGCAAAGGATTTTCGCTCGCTCTGCGCTGAAATACGCGAATAATGCCCGTATTTCGCGATTATTTCCCGACAAACCGGACTGCAGAGAAAGGACCTCCGTCGGCAAAAGGGGGCGTCGTCCCGCATTTTCTCCGGAGGACACTTGCGCAGTCCGGTTTCAATAAGGGCGTCAGGCGAATGCAATGCGATCAGAAACCGATGAAGCGGCGAGCCTTGTGGAATGGGAGGCCACCGAGAAGCAATGCCCGGCGTCCATTCTTAGGGTGGCCTGCTAACTGGCAATCCCTTTGCGGATCTGTGTGAAGCTGGCTGAATGGCAGCGAAATGAGGCCGGTACGTACTGACCAATCGAAGAGATCTGCTCCGCGCCTTAGAATAGCTGGGGACTGAGGGACAACCATGCTGTGCACAATCTTAGGCGTGCGCGCCGGAGTCCATGACAGCGAAAGCCTACCCCGCGAGAAAGTGAGGCTCGTTATTTTGGACCTTGACTGCTTTCTCTACCCATACAACAAGACATACCGAAACGCCGTGCTGCGGGCATGGCGGGAGATCGAAAAGGAATACGGCCTTCCCATAGTCCGGAGGAAAATTGCGCAAAAATTGATTGAAGAGGCTAAGCAAGAAGCGAACAAGAATCCAGATGACACATTATGCCGGTGTATTAGCAAGCTGGCGGCAAGCCTGGAAAGCAAGGACCTCCCGGGTGCCTCCGTTATCGGCATGCTGGAACTTTATTATCGCAGCCGGAAGGTAGCGCGCTTGGGCGAGGAGGAAGAAGACATTCGGCCTGATCAGGGCCTTGCCCCGCCTTACAAAGAGATGATCGCCATGGCTTTTAATCTGAGGCTTCTTCAGGACCGCAAGAGCGGAAAAAAAGCAAGACTCACGCACGACCAATTGCAGGAAAAAATCGTGGAAGGAGACAAGGGGATTACACGGCTGTGGCATAGGCATATGGGCACCGGGTTTATCCGCCCCGACGCCGGACTGGTAAGCAAGATACAGCGGCTAACGGACGCAGGGGTTGAGGTCGCAGTCCTCACGCATTCCTGCAGGCGGGGAGAGGGAGAGGCGATGGAAAAGCTAGAAAAGCTTGGCCTGGGAGGAGTGATTTCCGAGCCTAATATTTTTGGGATAGAAGAGATTTCTCCCTATAGAAAGGGCAGGAACCCGAAGGTATTTGAGAAAGTGCTCACGGCCATTAACAACATGCGCGACCCGTCAGACACGATTAAGCCGACTGAGACGATCATGGCAGAAGATACGATCGGCAACCTGCAGGGTGCCAAGAAAGCAGGAATGAAAACCGTGTGGGTGCCGCGCAGAGACAAGGGCATGCCAAATCGTCCCTCACGTAAGCTGCAGGAAAAGCTCGCATCGGTCGATCATATCTACGCTACGCCGCATCAATTTCTGGACGCGCTGGATGCTGCGATCCGTGCTTCCAGAGAAGCCCTGTAAGGGGGGAGGTACTAGAGGCCGGGAGTGACGCTTTGGAAAGTTCTCATTTCAGAAAACCACGCTGACGTATTCCGCGACTCGACATCACAGGCTCGCCACCCTCGCTGTTGCGAAGCCCGCCAGGCCACCAGTTCCAATCGCCCGCAATACGAAGGAGCGCGGGACCGATCACGATACGAACGAGCGTGGCGTCAATCAAGACGGCGATCGCCAAGGTAAATCCGATCATCTTGACCACCAGGAAACTTCCGAAGGTGAATGCCGCAAATACCACGATCATGATCGCGGCAGCGCTCGTAATCAGGCCTGCGGTCCTAGCCAGACCTTCCGGGATCGCATCCGTTTCACTTAGCCCGCTCCTTCTGGCTTCGAGAACGCGTGCAACCAGAAATACCTCGTAATCCATGCTTAATCCGAAAACGATTGCAAAGGCGATGATCGGAACAAGCGGAAACACGCTACCGGTCCCCTCAGGGACTCCCAGGAAGCTGCTTCCGTGCCCGTATTGGAAAACGAAAACCAATGCTCCGAAGGATGCCGCAACCGAAAACAGGTTGAGTGCGATAGCCTTCAGGGCGACGAAGACGGATCGGAATCCACAGAGTAGCGCAAAGAGCGTTCCCCCCACGATAAGCGCCATCACGGACGGAAAGTGGTCTTTAATAATCGTTTCATAATCGGCGTTGAGTGCCGGGATGCCACCAACGAGAAGGGTTGCGCCAGGAACTCCCGTGAGAGCCAGCGCGCCGGTCTTCCGAAGCTCGCGCACCCAGTTCACCTGGTCGCGCAAGGAGACCGAACTCGCGGGCAACACCTCAAGCAGCGCCGCTTTTCCGTCACTGCTCAGAAACGTTCGGCGCGTTTCCCGCGAGAGGTCACGGAGCGCAGACCGGTGGCTCTCCGCAATCGTAGTGATAGAAATCACGCGGCCACTGCGAGAATCGCTGGCGAGGCGCTTGGTGACACGATCAAGCACATTCCACCCCGCGTCGGTTTGCACGATGGAGTCCGTTGGAAGCTCGACAATGATGCGCAACGATTCAACCACGCCTTCCCGATCCATCTGTCTCAGGCTGTGGAGGGCACGGACCGATTCCGCCGCCTGCGGAAGCCAATCTCCCCGGGGGACACTGGTATCCAGTCGTCTGATCTGCCAGGCAAGCAGAAGCAAAGGAATGCCTGCCACAAAGAGAGCAAGCCAGGGATGCGCGACGATCACCCTTCCCCATCCCCGCCAGCGCTTTCCAGTACTCTCGGCCCGATGCGCATCCAACTTTGGAGTAAAGGGCAATCGGCCAAGATTAATCCGCGGGCCGAGCAACGCCAGCACTGACGGAACGAGGGTATTCGTAAGCATCACACTCATTCCCGCCACCAGGAATCCGGCGATCCCGATGGAACGGATTTCGCTGATCGGAACCGTCAAGAGGGCTAGAAATCCAATAGCTACCGTTGAGGCTGAAATCAAAAGCGTGCGACCGGCCTGACGTGCCGCGATGACCGAGGCTGCGGGTCCGTCGTTCCCGGCGCAAATCGCTTCCCGGAAGCGGCTGACCATCAGGAGCGCATAGTCGATGCCCAAGCCCAGGCCAAGCATGGTGGCCAAATTCTGAACCAGAATGGACAAGTGCCAGCGTTGGGCCAGGAATCCCGTAATCGCCAGAGTGGTCGCGATGGCAAGCTGACCCACTACTAATGGAATCAGGGCGGCGATCAGGCTTCCAAAAGCCACCAGCAGAAGTGCGAGGGTCGCGGGGATCACCAAGCTTTCGCCGCGTTGTACGTCATCGGCGCTCGCTTTTCGAATGTCGAAATTCAGTGGAATCTCGCCGGTGAGTTCGAGCTTAACCGCCGGATAACGGCCTCGCAGTTGATTTTCGAGGGAGCTTGCCAGTTGGTGAAGCTTCGGAACAAGCGACTCCACGGAACCGCCGGCCGACACGAGTCCTACGAGAACAAACGTTCCTCCTTCCCGGCCCAGAAAGATTGGATCGCGCGAGTCGAGATAGGACACCACTCCCGAAACGCCGGGTTGGTCTCTCAGTCCCGTCACGATGGTTTCTAACGCTTGCCCCCCTTCCTCTGAACCCGCAGGCGGGAGTCCCTGGATCACCAGGACCACCTGGTCCACGAACGGCGACCGAAAACGATCGGCCAGCTCTTGCCGGACAGTTTCAGCTTGGCTGCCTTCGACTCGGGTTGCGGTCTCCAGGTGGCGCTCCGCGTGAAAAGAGAATGGAAGAAGTGCAATGGTTGCTGCGAGGACGATCCCTGATACCCAATAACGGCGCACATGCATCGCATTCATAATGTCACAACAAGCGTCAGGGCTGAAATTTTCCGCGAGTATACACTTGCGCAGGAATCACGTAAGTAGCTATCCGAATCTGCTAAACTTTCGCCATCGGCTTAGGAAAATCAATTCGTTTCTTACTGTCGTTCACCCTGCTTGCCACCGTCCCGCCTGCAGTGGCCCAACCTGGAGTGCCAGACCCTCGCCTCGGCGTCTGGACGCTCATCTCAGCGCAGTCTAGCCTCGATCCTCCGAATCGGCTCTCCATTACACATCTGCATGACGGAGTGCATGTAGTCATGTCAGGCGAAAAACATTTCGATTTCACTGCGACTCGGAACGGACACGATTCGCCCGCACCCGGCAATCTCGGATTCGATCACATTGTTCTGCACAGAATCGATAAAAGGCAGGCGAAGGTCGAGGAGAAAAAGGACGGAAGTGTTGTGGCGACGGTTCGCGAACAACTTTCGAAGGATGGAAACGAGCTAATAAACACGACCGCGACGGCGGGGCAGGCCGATCAGGTCACCGTGTGGACGCGAAGCGGAAGTGCGAAGGTCGCCAGTGACCTGTTCGTAGGCGAGTGGACGCAAGATCTCAGCAAGACCCGTTTGCGGCAAGGGTTGGTGCTCAAGATCGAGGCGGACGGAAGCGGTGGGGTCCGTTTTCTGGGCGACTTCAGCTACACCGCCCGTTTTGACGGAAAGCAATACGATCTGAAGAACTCGCGTAACGATACCGTCACTCTTGAACTTGTCGATCCTCACACGGTGGATGCGATTTACCGGCGGGACGAGCAAGTCGCTCAAAAAGATAGGTGGCTGGTTTCCGCGGATGGGCAGCAGATGACGCTATCCACCACCGGCACGTTGGAATCGCGCCAGCGGGTAACGGAGCAGCTCGTGTTTAAGAAGTAGTAGCGCATAATGCATCTGCGCAGTGCAGAAGCGGATCTCGGGATTAAACTTCGGATGGCCGACTAGCCAGCCAAGTGGGTCTTTGCATCCTGCAAGCGGCCTTTCCACTCGCCACCGTGACCGAGCCAGTATCGAACCGCCGAATGGACCGTTGCGCCCGTATAGAACATGGCGATGACAGGCAACAGAGGTGCCCACAGCGGTGAACGCGAGTAGAACCGCAGCGTTGGCCAGAATGCAGTGCTCATCATCAGCCAGGCCGCGCCTCCCCAAAGAGCTGCCCATCCGCCGAAGCAGACGAAAACCGGCGGCCCCAGAAACGTGATCGCCATTCCGAGAACTGTTGCCATCAGCAGCCAACCGGAATGTCGCAACTGGTAGAACGCGGTGCGCGAGATCATGTGGCCAACTCCGCCGAAGCCATCGTATCCGCGAATACTGTATGTGTGCTGCGTTAATCCCAACCACACCCTGCCATTGCGCTTTATTTCGCGCCCTAGGGCGCAATCGTCGATCAATTCGTTTCGGATGGCGGCGATTCCCCCGATCCGCGCCAGTGCTTCGGCGCGAACGAGGATGCAGCCGCCGGCAGCTGCCGCAGTCCTGTGCGTGGGGCTGCTGACCCACTCCGGTGGATAGAGCATGAAAAAGAAGAACACGAATGCTGGGATGAGCGCACGCTCAGCTAGCGACGAGCAGCGCAGCCGGGCCATCATCGACACGAGGTCGAGGTTATCCCTCTGTGCACGTGCAACCAGAGAGGTAATGCTATCGGAGGCGTGAACAATGTCCGCATCGGTGAACAGAAAATAGTCAGGAGCGAACTGGGTAGCCTTCTGTACTCCTTGCGATAACGCCCACATTTTTCCGGTCCAGCCCGTAGGCAGAGACATGGCCAAACTTACGGTGAGTTGTTCGGCCTTGTCCGATCCGGCCCGGCGCGCCACATTCGCCGTCTCATCCGAGCTGTGGTCGTCCACCACGAAGATCCGCACCTGCCCGGGATAGTCCTGTTCAAGCAATGACCGGACTACCTGCCCGACGACGTCCACCTCGTTGCGTGCCGGCACAACAACCGCAACGCGAGGTGAAGACATAAGCAGCACTTTCGATTCGTTCACCGCATTCGGCACTCGCCAGAACCGGCCCCTGCCGGTAAGCAAGTAGACCCATATAAGGAGGGACACGCTTCCAATCCATGCGGCGGCGATCATAATCTTAGTGCTTTCGCTTCAACCCATTCTGGAAATTCCCGATTTTTCTTGCCAACAAGCGGGCATTTCAGCCAGTGGCCTGCGCCTACCGAGGAGTGACATCGGTCAATGCCAGCTCAATTCGATCCACTTCTTCACGAATTACCCGTATCGCCTGATGATTGCCCGGATAAGGCAACGGTTTGATCGCTTCTGCCGCGTCACGAATCTTGTAGCTGCGATCTCGGATGAAGTTGATTCTCGCGGAGGTCTCTATTCGATACAGATAAATCTTTCTGGCCAGTTTTATAGTCATCCAGGCGAACGCCAGCCCGAACAACATCTCGATGGGAAGACGATCAGTTGCTCCATCAAAATCGAGGAACGCGAATCGGTACACGGCTTCACCCAGACCGAGGGATGCGAAAATTACTCCTATCCCAACCAATGCAAGGGTCAAGCGATCGTGGAGTCGAAGTTCCGCAGCCGATTGCGGTCTGACGAAGTTTTGCGAGAATGCCATGGTCCTCCCCTTACGATATGAAATCGACAGTGCTCAGCCGCTTCCAGACATCTTTCAATTTTTTCGTGACTTCGGAGCTTGGGGTCATCCAAAGCCAAATCCCGACACCACCTACAACAATGGCCGCCGGGATTTGCCACCAAGGCACGTACACAGAATAGTACGATCAGGCGGCGCCGTCATACATCAATGACGGTCGGTCGAACGTTCTTGCAAACAACACCTGTTGTTACCCAGGCGATTTCACTCATTGCCCCGCGATCATCTCACAGCTGCTCCGAGGCTTCTATCTTCGGAATCTCCTCGATACACTCAGGATCTCCTGCATCAGCCATGCATTGGAGGCAATGCGCACCGCAATCCACACCTCTCCGATGGGCCTCGATGGTCAGTTCGGGCTCGCAGATCGTTGACACTGCGCTGACCTCACGAGCCGCGACCGAAATGATCCCCTTGCGATACATAAATTTCAGAATGCCGCCGACCGTATCTTCCAGAGACGGGTCCGGTTTACCCCACACGGAGGCATCCCTCGCCATTTGATAGGAAGAGTTGTCATACCGTTTGAACTCCATCGCGGAGATGTTGTCGACAGAGCCCACCAGAAAATCGAGCAGGGGAAAGAGAAGATCTTCCTTCCGGCATCTTCGGATCAGCTCGGGAACGAAATCGGGAAGGCTGAATTTTTCGAATTGCCGGCCAGTCGCTTTGGTAATAAGCCCGGTAATATCCATCATGTTCGAATAATCGTCCCGAACGACATGATAAGTCTTATTCGCTGTACCGGGAGTGGTAGAGATCGCAACGATATTGTTTGCCACAATGTCGGCCGGAACAAAGCTGACCTGGTTGAGAGTATCGACGCCGATGCCGTGATTCACCATGAAGGCAACCAAGCGAACCGCGATATCGAAGTTGTTCCCTCCACCCATGACGGAAGGACTCACGAGAGCTGGGCGGAAAATCCGCGCAGAAAGTCCCCGGCTGCGCGCGTCAACAACCACCTGTTCCGCTACCCATTTCGATTGACTGTATCCAAAATCGAGAAGCTCCATATTCTCGTTTTGGTCGGTCTCATATAAGACTGATTTGACCGCCCAGCCAAACACGAAGGTAGTCGAGACATAATTGAACTCTTTTGGCCTTCCCTCGAACGCCAGTCTTACGACCTCATTGGTTCCCAGCACGTTCGCGTCACGCATCAGGTCGTAGTTGTACAGGTAGTTCACGGTTGCACCGTTGTGGAACACCGTGTCGATTTCACTCGCGAGGAAATCCCACACGTGCGACATCAGGCCAAGCTTTAGCTGCCCGAGATCGCCGGAGACGGGGATCACGCGGGCCTCGAACATCTCCATCAGCGCGGCTCCGCAAGGTCCAATTGACTCCATCGCAGCTCTCAGTCTCTGCCTGCCCTGCTTTTCGTCGGAAGACCTGACGAGAACATAGATCTTCGCCAGTGTCTGTTCCAGCAAGCTTTTGATGAGGAATGGTCCTATGAAGCCTGTCCCGCCCGTGAGCAGCACTTGATTCAGCACCGATATCTCCGGCATGGGCGAAGGCGCCGGAGGTTCGAAGATGAGCTTCCTGTCGTTGCCCATCATCTGTTTCTCCGCGGCGCACTGCTCTTCACGGAAAGCCGCAAGGGAATGGCGCAGATGAACCAGCGCCTCTTCGGGAGAGCGCTCCAGTTGTTCGGCGACTCCAAACAGCTCGGCCACACTGACCCGCTGAATGACCCCAATATCCACCTGCCTCGCCAGCAATTCGGCGCCTTTATCTTTCAGGAGTTCCTTGAGCTCATGCGTGAATACAACGAGATCCAGAGAATCCAGTCCGGCTTCGACAAGGTTGTACGATTCCAGACCTGTCAGGTTGTACCTGGCTTTCAATTCGGCGAAAGAGGAATGTATGTCGGAATGGGACTTCCCGGCGTCCTTCTCCCGTGAAAAGTCGGAGAGAACGGTGAACTGACCCTGCAGCCACATCTGCTTGGTCTTATGGCGCATGATCTTCCCCGAACTCGTTCTCGGGATCGCACGAGGCGCAATGAAGGAAATCATCGCCACTTCGACGTTGAGATAATTCCGGACCGCTGCGGCAATCTTTCGTGCCTCGGGAAGCGCCCTAGAATTTTTGACTTCGGCGACGATTGCCAGCGCAGGTTCGCAGTCTTCCTGAATCTGGAACGCAGCCACGCAATTGTGCCGGATCAGACTGGATGATTTCTCCACGACGTTCTCAATGTCCTGCGGGTAATAGTTTTGCCCGCGGAGAATAATCATGTCCTTGATGCGGCCGCAGACGTAGAGTTCGCCGTCGTGGATGAATCCTAGGTCGCCGGTCCGAAGGTAGCCGTCGTCATAGGGAATATCGTCCACGAGCCGCGCGCGAAACTGCTTTAGAGTCAATTCAGGATTATTCCAGTAACCCTCGCACTTACCGCTTCCGGCAACCCAAATTTCGCCGATGCGCTCTGGCTCAAGAGAGAAATGTCCTTCCGGATCCACGATCTTAACGTCGAGACCCGGGAGCGAGGTTCCACAACTGACAATCTGCGTGGCGCCGCCGATTTCTGACACCTCGGTAGTCATGCGGGCCCTTCCGAGTGCCAGGGCACGCTTGTTGACGGAAACAATGTTGCGACCGCCCAGTGAGACCGCTAAAGTATTCTCGGCTAGCCCATAGGCGACATGGAAACTCTCGGACTTGAGTCCATAGGGCTGAAACGCCTCTAGAAACCGGGTGTAGGTATCCGGTTTTACGGGTTCTGCGGCGCACATCAATACGCGAAGCGAGCTGAGATCACAAGCCTCCAGGCCTTCCTTGGTAAGCCTCCCGGCGCGCAAGCAATAGTCGTAGGCGAAGTTGGGGGCAGCTGCCGCAGTGGCGTGGTGGATCGTTATCGCATTGAACCATAGGATTGGCCGCTGAATGAAGTCCATGGGAGCGAACCCGTACGTCGTGCCACCTTTCAGTGCTGGATATAGGTAGCATCCGATCAGTCCCATATCGTGATACTGCGGAAGCCAGGAAACGACGACCGGCGCCGGATGGTCGATCACGAGCGGATAGGTATTCAGGATGTTTTCGTGCGTCACGATCACGCCCTTGGGCTCCATCGTCGAACCCGACGTGTACTGGAGAAACAAGATCTTCGAAGGATCTGCAGGTGGCCGGTTTGAAATCGTGTCCACGAAATCTTCCGTGGCGATCCACGGAAGACCGGAAATGTAATCTACGTCGACGCCCGATGCCGAGACCCCCCGTCTGGCGAGATTCGTCTTGAGAGATGCTTGGTAATCTCTGCTCGTTAAGATCCCAGCTGCCTGGCAATCCTTTGCGATGTGGACCGTCTTGTATAGGGCGCTCTGGAAGTCGCGCGAACTGGGGGGATAGACCGGCACGGGGATCAAACCGGCACGCGCGCAACCAAAAAATGCGCAGATCATTTCGAGCCCCGGCGGGTAGGCAAGCAGAAGCCGATCGCCCGCCGCGAAACGACAATCTTTCCGCAAATGTCCGGCGATCGCTTGCGCTCGGCGGAGAAACGACGCGTAGGTGTAGGTTTCGATCGGATCGCCGTTTACGTCAAGGTACGAATAAAGTAGCTTGTTCGGGTGCTCATCTGCCAGCCTTTCGAGGTGGTCCAGAATTGACGCCGTCATCAATCAGCGATCCTCCAAGATCGAATAGAACGCAAATCAATAAAACGAAACATCCCTCGCCACCGGGAGAGGGTTGGTTGGAATATTAGCAAAGCATCTGGAAACGCCATGCGTCATCGCTTTCCTGGATGAAGCTCTGCACTTAGGTTGTCCGTTCCGAATTTTCGGTGTTGTCCTAAAGTTTAGGACGGGGCCGAAGTTTATTGATTGCCCTTAAGGGCTCGCAATAAAATACTTTTGCGAGACTTCGACGGCGCGTCAACAATTTCGCCGCGGGTCAGGGCCACTCATGTAACTTGTGGAACGCGTCGGGTCCAATTTACCATGACCGCGGAGGCGCCGATGACGTTCGAGACCGAAACGCGGATTCATCGAGAGCCGGAGATATCGGATCTTGTACCATCGGAAATCTCAGCGTCGCCGATTATCGAGCCGGCCGGTGGTTCTTCCTTCCCGAAAGTCTTGCGTAGCCGCCTGGATAGTTTTTTTGCTGATCGGAACATTTCTGCTAAAGCGGACCGTACGATGCGGGTCAAGATCGCTGCGGGTCTGGCAGTCTTCGCGGGGAGCTGGATTGCTTTGTATGTGCTCAACCCCGGTTCATGGAAGTTTGGTGCCCTCTACCTTCTAGGCGGGCTCGCACAGACATTCCTTCTGCTGAACATCGCCCATGACAGCAATCACAACGCCATCTCGTCCCGATCGCTCGTAAACAAAACCCTGAACTATGTCTTCGATTTGTGCGGAATCAGTTCGTACATGTGGCGCATCCTCCATCATCGGGGCCATCACTCCTGCATCAATCTCCACGGCGAAGATGACGCGCTTTCGGGACGCGGCATCTTTCGCTTTACGCCCTATGAATCCTGGTTGCCGTGGCACCGGTTCCAGCACATCTATGCTCTGTTCGTTTACGCGCTGTTCTCTCTCGATTACGTGTTTTTCAGGGACTTCCAATGCTTTTTCTTCCCGACCCACGAATATCTGAGACGCACCAAACATTCTCTGCGAGAATACGCGATTCTCTTTGCCGGCAAGGGCTTCTACCTCACTTACATGCTTGTTTTGCCGGTGATGGTGCTGGGAAAATCGCCTCTGCTGGTTGCCGGGGCGTTTCTCCTGGTCAATTTGATCGTCGGTTTAACCGTGACGCTCGTATTCCAGTCGACGCACACCATCGACAGCACCTACTTTCCCTCGGACCGTTGTGAGTTTGACAACGGCGTGTATCACATCTTCGCGACAACGGCCGATTATGCAACCGAAAACCCGCTTGTCGGTTGGCTCGTGGGCGGGCTTAACCATCACATCGTCCACCACCTGTGCCCTTTCGTGTGCCATACCCACTATGCTCCGCTGACTAGGATCGTGAAGGAGACTGCCGAAGAGTTTGGGGTTTCCTATCGGCAGAACCCCACTATGACCGGGGCAATCCGGCATCATCTGATACTCTTGAAGCAACTGGGTAACGAAAACTGATTCTGAGCGTTTATCTTTTGCACATGGCCCGGTCACCACTTCCTGCTAGTGACATGAAATCTCCTCCGGTTCGAGGCAAATATCAGGACGGCTGGGTATGAACTCATCAACACTTATCCCCATTGTTTCCCGATTTCGCTGCTTTGCGGATTCTCGCGCCATGGCCCGCAATCCCGTGCAGGTTTTGTCCAGGTACAACAAAATCTTCGGCGACACATTCCGGCTTTATTTGGGTGGTCTCAAGGAAGCGATCGTTACCATCGATCCCGCTGTCATTCAGCACGTGTTGAAGACCAATGCGGAGAACTACCAAAAATCCGAAATTCAAGTAAAGCGTATGGGCCACTTCCTAGGGAAAGGTCTTCTCACGACCCACGGAGAAGCTTGGCGCACGCAGCGGCGTCTAATCCAGACGGGCTTCGATCGAAAGCAACTCGATGCGCTGTCCTTGATCATGCAGGACTCCCTCGCCGAATCGCTGCGGGATTTCGACAGACAGGTCCATGTTGGCCCTGTCGATATCTATCCCCACCTGATGAAGATTACCTTCGCTATGGTCGCCCGATCGCTATTTGGCGCGCGGTTGAAGGATGAAGACATCGATCTGGTCAGCCAAACCATCTGCACCGTCCAGGAATTCATCGTTCGGCAAACCCTTCAGCCCTATCTGAATCCCTGGTTCGCTGTCTCGGGCGAACTGCGCAAACACGAAGACATGCGAACTCGCGCGGACGCCGTTCTGCTCGAATACATCGCGAAGCGCCGCAACGAACCGCCCGGCCACGATCTGCTGCAGACTTTGATGGATGCGCGTTACAGCGATGGCAAAGGCATGAGTGATGAACTCATCCTGAGCGAGAGCATGCAACTTCTGGTCGCCGGCCATGAAACATCGTCGAATGGGCTATCGTGGCTTCTTTATCTTTTGAGCTCGCGTCCAGATTGCCTCGAAAGGGTACGGCAGGAGTTTGATACCGTGCTCGGCGACGCGCCTCTGAGCTACAGCGACGTTCCCAAATTCGAATTTGCGACTCAGGTAATTCAGGAGGCGCTCCGCCTCTACCCGCCGTTTTGGATGGTCGACCGCATGGCTGTCGCAGACGACCGCGTAGGCGATGTCGCCATACCCCGCGGATCGATGGTCATCGTGTATGTGTATGGTGCGCATCATGCTTCGCGCTACTGGCAAAATCCGGAGAATTTCGATACGGAGCGTTTCACTAAAGCAAATGAGAAGCTGTGCACACCCTTCACCTTCCTTCCCTTCGGTGCCGGACCGCGAGGCTGTATCGGCGGAAATTACGCGATGCTGCAGATCCTTATGATTTTGCGTGATCTGCTCAGAACCTATGATTTTCGCTTGGCTCCGGGCCAAATGATCGAAGCTCGCCCGATGGTGATCCTACGGCCGAAACATGGAATCCGCATGATGTTCACCAATACCATCTCGCCTGCCCCGTGCATCGCATAAGACGCGATCCGGGCTAGAACGGAAGTTGTAAAACGCAAGACCTTGAGACGGCAGTTGTTGAAAAGCCGCTTCCAGTGGCAAATTGTCATCACGTGCTGATTGAAGGAGTGCATTCAAGCCGATAAGTGAGCATATCGGCATTGACGAGTGGCCTAATCCCGCTCACTCCCGGATAACGGGCAACCCGGAAATTATGCTGGACCACAAGTCTGTAATCGGACAAGTGAAATCTCGCTGACTCCCCAGAAGTCGTCATCTAGGAAGTGGTTTTCCGACGACGCAACAATCTGACGAAGGTCTCCCAATCTTAACCAAGAAGCGGAAGTCGTGTCAGGAAGCATAAGCAAGAATCTCTGAAGAATTCCCATTTATTTGCCTTTCTTGGAGCACTCCCTGCGGATAGGTTTTTCGCTTTCGGACTGCGCGGTGGGCACGCAGTCCTAGCGAACCCAATCAGGCTGCCTGAGGACCTCGCAACGTGACCATTTTTGCCACAGAATCGCCTGGCGTTCGCCGTTTAGGTGCGAATAGATGGCGAATCAAAACCGGACTGATTGCAAAGTCTGATGTCGGGTTTTTGTGTGGAATTCTCTGGCAGGGTTTTGCTATCTGCAACTTACGGACACGTCGGGACTTACAAATTCAAAAAGGTACTGAGAGTTCGAATCGTACTTGCTCCGCCACGCAGTCTGGACTGCAGAGGATCTTCGCTCGCTCTGCGCCGAAATACGCGAATAATGCCCGTATTTTGCGATTACTGACTGGCAAACCGGACTTCAGAGAACGGACCTCTCGTCGGCAAAAGGGGTCGTTGTCCCGCGTTTCTCCGGAGGGCAGATGTGCAGTCCGGGTTCGAGACGAGCTGTAGGCGAATGCAATGCGATCAGAAACCGATGAAGCAGCGAAGTCAGCCAGATTCCCAGCAGAGTCTGCGTCGGAACGTGATTTTACCCACGCTTCAAGGGAAGATCACGCGGAGTACATAAGCGTATTTTGCTGGAGGCTGCGCCGGCATCCTGACATGGAGGCCGTCCGTGCGCTGGTCGAATTGAAGTTTCGCATCGCTGCCTAACAAGTTTACGGACTGTACATATTTGGTGCCAACGGTCGATGCGAGCGAGTGAATTACAGCCTCGCCATTGGTCGGCCAGCCGAGCCCAATCGCATAGAGCACATTGCCTTTGGTCGTGAAGCGAAAATCTTCTGCTGTATAGCGCGTCGTGTCGGTATCGTGAAAAGGTCCAACCGCTACCTTGGTTGGGCCTTCGCCATAGATCCTCCATGGCCGAGTGCCGTAGATCGACTCCCCATTCAGATTCAGCCAGGCGCCGACATCGAGAAGAACTTGCTTCACTTCCTCGGGGATGGTGCCATCAGATCGTGGACCGATGTTCAACAGCAAATTGCCATTCTTGCTGACGATATCAATGAGCTGATGGACCACGAACTCAGGCGACTTGAACGTGTCATCCTTGATGTAGCCCCATGATTTGTTACTTACAGAGGTGTCGGTCTGCCAGTAGAGGGGACGGATATCGCCAAGCTGTCCGCGTTCGAGGTCGAGCACGCCGGAGTGCTCCTGCATGGCATAGTCTTTGTAATTAATTACTCCGACGTGGTCACCGTATTTCAGCGACGCGTTGTAGTAAAAGGCGGCGAACTTGGTGAGGTTCGGCTGGATCGAAGCCTGTCCAATCCACCAGTCGAAATAGACAATGTCGGGATGATATTTCTCCACAAGTTCTGCGCCGCGCGCGAGCCAGTCATCGGCCCAGGCGGAAGAGACGTAAGTGAAGTCATCGTTAAGAGGGACGCCCCATGGGGGCGATAACCAGTTGTGAGCCGGTCCGTAGAATGCTGCGTATAGCGGATCGTTTACATCAGAGGAGATACTGCGGCCCACGCCGAGAAAGAAATTATGTTCGACTCGATGGGATGACACTCCAAAGTGCAGTCCCGCAGCCCGCACCGCCTTGTCTAGTTCTCCCGTAGTGTCGCGATACGGCCCCATTTTGGCTGTGGTCCAGTCGCTCAATTCGCTGTCGTACATGGCAAAGCCATCGTGATGCTCCGCCACAGGCACGACGTACTTCGCACCTGATTTTTTGAATAGTTCTGCCCAAGCAGCTGGATCGAAGTGTTCGGCTTTAAACATAGGCAGAAAATCTTTGTAGCCGAACTTGTCCTGAGGACCATAAGTCGCCACATGATGCTTATATTCCGGCGATTCCGGCACGTACATATTTCGCGGATACCATTCGTTGCCAAAAGCAGGGACGGAGTAGGCTCCCCAATGGATGAAAATGCCAAACTTTGCGTCCTTGTACCATGCGGGCACTTCATACTTCTGAAGTGATTCCCAGTCGGCTCGGAACGGACCCTGTTGATCCAGGCTGTCGACTATCTTCAGCAATGTAGCGCGCTCTGAATCGTATTTGCTGCTCCCTTTCTGCCAAATTTGATCGATGCTTGCCGGATCTTGAGTGGCGGTTGGAACCGTGACACTCTGAGCGTGCGCCATACAAACCGCAGACGACAGTAATAAAATCGTGCCAACTTTGAGAAATGAGAGTAAACGAGGTGAAAGCATGATTGCCCTTTCGTCAGATGCATAGTCGATTTCTGCCAGTTCAATTCGGCAGCAATTTTCTGGTCGAGCAGCAATGCGGCTCTAAAAAGAACAGCAATCCATGTTGACCATAATCTTTCTGAAACGTGATGGATTGTCGCTCCAGGAGTGCAGCGCATCCGCTGCTTGCTCAAGGGGAACAGCCCGACTCACGGCTTGATTAACGGGGAACGTCTGCGCTTCCGGAAGCTCGATCACGGTTCCGAAATCCGCCGGTTTGAGCATTTCTGGAGCCGACAATATCCAATTCCTTTTGAACGAGCAGCCTAGTTTCGCACAGACCCGTTCCTTTGCATATCCGATGTACACTACGCGTCCAGTGAATGCGACTTCTTCGATCGCTGCTCGGAACGTAGCCACGGTGCCGAACTGGGGGAATTTTGAGGTCAAAGGACAAATCATTCTGCCGGAATAATTGTTGCGCTAGCCCTGATCGTGAAGAGATGCGCAAATGGTTCACGCGAGCTTGACGAGCGGTTCAGAGATTGAGGCGATAGCTGGCCATAGCGCGCATGCTCTACAACCCGCCGAACTTCCTGGTGCTCGACGAACCTACCAATCACCTGGATCTTGCGACCAAGGAGATGCTGGTGGACGCCCTGAAAGATTTTGAAGGCACCATGATCTTCGTATCGCATGACCGCATCCTTCGCGGTCTCGGCTCACGTGTGCTGGAACTGGGCGGCGGAGAGCGGCACGGACCGCCATCCCACTGTTTATCCTGGGTCGTACGTTGAGTACGTGCAGAAGCTTGGACAATGAGGCGCCTGGGATCTATTCGTAGGGCTTGCAGGAGCTTTTGTGCAACGACTCGCTGGGTGGATATCGAAGCCTTCGTTGCAGCTAGAAACCACGTGGCAGAGGAGATGAACCACGAACCCAACATCTACGGGGTTTAACTGCAGAGATCCGAGCTTCACACAAGCCGACTTCTCGGTAGTTATCGTGTCTCTGTAAGTGCATTGGCGAAAATGCACTAACCAAGATCCGCCAATTTCAGATGGGTTAAAGCCTGGGGCTCGCGGGCATCTCGGAGGCCCGCGCCAGTGCTTGCGTGTCGATATACTCCCGGATGTTCGTCAGTTTGCCATTTCGAACGGTGATGGCGAAGACCCAATGGTCCTCGAACGTCCTGTTCGTGGCTTTGATTCTCCCTGTAGCGAAGCCGACGACCAGAACCCGGTCTCCCTGTGCCACGAATTCGGGGGGCTTTGGGTATTTCATTTCCACCTCTTTGGACGCCTTCTTAAGCACAGCCGCCAATTCCGCGTGCCCGCGGTACGTGCCGGCCAGCGGCCAGCCCTCGCCTGGAATGATCCACTCAATATCTTCGGCAGACAACGCCAGCAAACCTTGCTTATCGCGGCGGCCGAGTG
>Ga0210394_10000115_pt1 | contig 195149 bp, 162 predicted proteins | sample IncBWC12MmetaG_FD_160121 | JGI IMG/M metagenome (GOLD analysis project Ga0210394, IMG submission 160121) | Forest soil microbial communities from Barre Woods Harvard Forest LTER site, Petersham, Massachusetts, United States - Inc-BW-C-12-M | ecosystem: Environmental > Terrestrial > Soil >...
ATCCTTCACACTCTCATCCAGCTGTAGGTACACAAACGAATAGCCGGGGAGAGAGATGGATTTGACGCCATAGTCTGCGTCCGTTCCGGGATGAATCGTTTTGTTCTCTGCGGCAACGTCTTCAATGCGCCGGGTAACGAACTGCTCGACCTGCTCTGCTGTCGCTCCGGGCCAAGGACAAGCCGCCACGGCGACGCGCACGGGGATTTCCGGGTCTTTTCGCTGCGGCATGGATGTGTAACCGAACCAGCCCCAAACGAGCACCCCAACGAGCATCATCCAGGAAATGTGTGGATGCTCAACAAAGAACCGAGTGATGTTGCGACGATTGCTGATGTCTTGATTTTTTTCGTGTGCCATTTTTCTATGCCTCTATCGGAGAACTTGAACTAAATCGCCATCCTTCAAATCGGCGACCCCAACTACGACGATCTTTTCCCCTGGTTTCACACCTTCCACTGCCACGTCACTCTCGTGGGTCTCACCTAACGTCAACGCTCGCAAATGTGCGGTCCATTTGCCGTTCACTTCGCTGGCGACGAAAACGCCATAGCGCCCAGATGCGGACGGGTCAGCGACAACAGCTGCCAAAGGCACGGAAGGTGCCGGAGCCTTTTCAACGCCAGAGAGAGTGAGCGAAGCAATCATTCCCGGCTTCAGATAACTCTTGGGATTGGGCACGGTCACTTCGACTGCGAAAACACGATTTTTCTCGTCAGCGCCCGCGGCAATACTTGTCACCTTGCCTTTGTACTGTTTCGGGTCGTCTTGCAAGTGAATGTTGAATTCCTGGCCCGAGCGGAGTTGCTTAACTGCGTACTCTGGAACACCGAAACTCACTTTGACCGCGCTGGTGTCGGCGATAGTGAACGCGACCATTCCGGGCGACGCCAGATTTCCGAGTTCGATATTGCGAGCCAGGATGAAGCCGGAAAAGGGCGCGCCCAAATCCGCGTCAGCCAAAGCCAATTGCGACTGTCGCAAGCTGGCCGTCGCCTGGTCCACAGCACCTCGACTTGAATCGAATCGTGCTTGGCTTTGGTCAAACTCCGGCTTCGTCAGGCTGTGCGTGGAGTAAAGCGCCTTAGCGCGCTCGTAATCCTGAGAAGCTTGGAGATGTTGCGCCTCGGCCTGCGCGACTGCCGCTGCGGCCTGGTCAAGTTGGTTTTTTAAATCCTGGTGGCGAATCTGTGCCAGCAATGCCCCACGAGCAACATAGTCGCCTGCTCCAATCTCACGGCGTCTTCCATCTGCGCCCATGACCTGTTTGATCGCGGTTACGTATCCCGAGGATTTGAAGGACAACCCCGCCTGCGCGAACGGCAACACTGAAGCCGAGTAGCGTAGGCCTTCTGAAGAAGAGTTGAGCGCAACATCCACTACGCGAACAGGCGTTGGAGATTTCGCCGCTACCTGCGTCGGTTGCTGACATCCGCTTGCCCCTGCGATTAGCGCCAATAGTGCGGCGGCTGCTTTCCATAGTCCTATGCTTGATTTGTTTTTCATGTCTTTACTCCACTCCTATCGCTTTTTCGAAGTTGACCCGTGCCGTCCAAAATCCCGCAAGCGCTTGCTGGTACTGCGCCTCTGCCTGCGACACCGCAGCTTGTTGCTGCCAAAGATCGGACAAAAGTGCTGCTTTCTGGTTGTAGCGGTTTGTCATTTCGCCCAGCTTCGTCTGTTCTGCCTCGCGCTGATCTGTCAGGGCGTCCAGCAGGATGCGTGCTTCCCCCAGCTTGCGAAACTTTTCTTCAACATCCAGCAGAACGCGCTGTTCAAGGTCGCGTTCCGTTGTTACCTTCTGCTCTGTCGTAGCCTTCAGTTCTGCGATCCGGTGCTTCTTGTATCCCCAATCTAACGGCTGCCATTGCAACTGGAATCCGACAGTGCCGGCGCTCTGCGGAAGGAAATTGACGTTTTGGAATCCAAGGTAGCTGACCTGAAAACTCAGATCAGGAATGTATTTCGCATGCTCGCGACGCACATCCAGGTCGGCAATCTTGGTCTGTATCCGGGCGCCACGCAGTTCGGGCCGCTGCTCGAGTGCCTGCTTTCGAGCCGTATCCAGATCCCATTCAACGAGCTCACCGAACGGGAGCATTTCCACCGAGAAAGGGGTGCGTAGCTCGCGTCCCAGAAGACGATTCAGGTTCTGCTTCTGTAACTCAAAGGAGTCTTCGGCAAGGAGCACCTGGTAGCGTTGTTGTTTTAGCTTGGCCTTTACGGTGAGCGATTCGGAGAGCAGCACGGTTTCCTGTCCGAGCCGCTGTTCCGTCAACGTGGACAGCTCGCTCAACGACCGAACAGCTGCTCTTGCACTGGTGACTTGCGCCTGTAGCTCCGCCACTTGGTAGTAGGCTTCCTTCACCTGTCGCATTGTGTCTTGACTCTGCGCGCGCGCTCCTTCCTTGGCGAGGTCGATTGCGAGTCGGGCCTGCTTGACAGCAAGATTTACTTTGAAAAGTTGTGTGAGCGGTTGTGCCGCGGAGGCATTCACGAACGCGCCGAACCGCACCGGTGAGTGAATGTTGGAATCGGTCGCTGGAATAGGACCAGTGGCTGGATAGGTGCCGAAGCTGCCAGCGGGAACTCTAAAATTCAGCGGCTGCAGCGGCGCTCCTGCTAGAACGTTCGCATCCAGCTTCGGGAGGTAATTTGTTTTGGCCTGCGCGACTCTCTCTTGCGCCTTGATAATTTCAATCTTGCTGATGTGGATGTCTCGGTTAGTGCCGCTTGCAATCCGGATCGCTTCGTCCAAGGTCAATAACGGCGCAGTAGTGGTAGAGGCATCCGGCGTCTGTGCCCACGCAACCGAAAAGAGGGTGAGCTGGAGCCACAGAATCAGAGACACCCGGGATGAGAATGTTTTTAGGGTCCGACGTTCTGTCGGGCCTTGTGTGGTTTTGCTTCTTGAGCTTAGTCGATTCATTTTGTGTTCCTGGCTGTGAGTAATGCAGGGACCATGCCAACGTGTGCGGCTCGCAAGTTGTTGCATTTATTCGGGGCTGATTTACCCGGCCCCAGCTGACGTGCCCGTATGCGGGCAATGCCGCTGCCAGGTACCGCGGCTCGTGAACCCCGCAGCGTTTGAGGCCTTGATTCATTTCGGCAAGGGGATCAGACAGAGTGGCAAAGTGAATCTCTCGCGCAGGAAATGGACGATTGTGATTAAGAGGTGTATGGAGCTAGGTCGATCCGATGAAGCTCACGCGTGCAAAACGGGGAAGAAAACCCAAGTGGAGAGTACGGTCACACCGCGAGACTAATGTGCGTGCCCGATAGTTTCAGGCTGCATTTTCGTGGCGGCGTTTAGCGCGCCTTCCGTCGGCGACCGTTTATGCTTGCCGCGCTTGAGTTGTTGGCATTCGGTGCCCCACCCCGAGCCAGGCGAAGATGGAGGCGCTCACAGATATCGAGCGCATAGGATGTCTGGGCAGCGAACTCCGCCCCGAAGCAGCCAAAAAATGATAGTACCTCTTCGCCCACCGAGTCGACGAAGGTGACTTCCGTAAGATCGATCACCAGCCTCATTCCTTCACGGCAGCGTGTCATGAGTGAGCGAGTGTTCTCGGCGGCACCATCCGTGAACCGGCCTTCAAGGGTGAGGATCAAACTGTTTGCCGAATCTTGTATCTCGACGCGAAGCATCACGCCTCCTTGGAGTATCTAGGCAGCCGCGAGCGCGGGGCTGGGAAGCCTCGTTAGCACACGTTGCAAATGTCATGCCCAGGCATGGACTCAGCCCGTGTTAGTTTGGGTCCAATGTGCCCGACCAACGGGCAGTGCCGCGATGCGGACTGCATTTGCGCTCGCTTTGAAGCCGCCGCAATGTCCTCCGTAACTTCTTTCTACCTCAACTCGTAGTTTAGTTTTCCCAATTGTCCGAAGGCGCCGCAATCCCGAGTCGTTTCATCTTGTAAAACAACGTGGTGCGCTTCACGCCCAGCCTCGCCGCTGCTCCCCGCGGACCACCAAGCTTCCAATTCGCTCGCTGACAAGCAGCAAGAATCTCCTGGCGCACTTTGTCCTCCAGCGTCGGATTGGAAATCTCGCCCGGTGTTGGATCGCATTTCTCTGGCACTATCGGTCCGAAGACTCCGTCCGTGGAAAGGATCACCCCACGCGCAACATGGTTTTGAAGTTCGCGAACGTTCCCGGGCCACGGGTGACGGACGATGGCACTCATAACCTCCTCAGGGACGGTATCGATGATTTTGTCCATGGAGGTAGCGAACTGTTCAACGAAGTACTTCACGAATTCCGGGATGTCCTCTTTTCTTTCGCGGAGCGGCGGCAAGGAAATCGGGAAAGTGTTCAGCCGATAGTAAAGATCTTCCCGGAACTCACGGTCGCGAACCATTTGACGCAAGTCCCGATTGCTAGCGACAACCACACGGACATCCACGGCCGTGGTACGTGTGCTGCCGACGGCCTCGAATTCGCGTTCCTGGAGTACGCGCAGCAGCTTGGGCTGAAGTTCCAGCGGCATATCTCCGATTTCATCGAGAAATAACGTGCCGCGATCGGCAAGCGCAAAGCGGCCGACGTGCGAAGTGACCGCGCCGGTGAACGCTCCCCGTTCATGTCCGAACAGTTCGCTTTCGAGAAGCCCGGCGGGCATCGCCGCACAGTTGACCTTGACGAGACTCCGGTTGTGGCGCGGACTAAGTTCGTGGATCGCTCGCGCGATGACTTCCTTGCCGGTGCCGGTCTCGCCGGAAAGCAGCACGGTCGCATTGGTGGGCGCCACGGCCTCCACTTGGGAAAGGATTTTGCGCAAGCCCCCACGGCGCCCCACAATCGTCTCCAGGAAAGAGTCTTCGGCGCGCGCAAACTTGCGCATATTGGCTTCATTGAGACGGCGAAGAGTAGTTCCCCTAGTCGCTACACCTCGATATCCGTCAACGTGCGTGGCAAAGTTGGACACTACGCTCATGTTTCACTCCAGATGGCTATTACCAGTCTGGTAGTCATAGAACTAGTTAACCGGTCAGAATCGATGTTGGTTGTGACGGGCCCTATGGCATTCGAAGAAAGGGCTGTATTCATAGTGTGTATCCCCGTCAGCCACGCGCTAGCCACAGGCCGTACCGAAGGGAGGCGGCGAAGCTGAACGCCTTGCGGTATCGCAGCAGCCGATACCATCCGACCCACTTGCGAGCGAATACCAGAATCAGTGACATAAACCCTCCCGGGCAACGCCGAGCGTTGCGCCTTCGAATGTTGATAGGCAATGCGCGTTCCAAAAGAACACCCACACAAGTTGTTGAGATCAATGGGAAGAGAGGGCACGGGTGCTGTACAGGCGACAGACGTTGCCCGCATCCGGGCATTACGGGACTTCCTTAGTAAAGGCTAAGCTAGTGACAGACTGCGGCGGCAGACACTCGCGGCGCAACACGAAAACGCCGTGGAAACTCACATCGTGATTCTCGCAATGGTGTACTTGCCAAATGTTGGCGGCACCTGTGCACAACCATCGCAGCGGTGCTGCCATGCGGGCGCGAGGCTCAATTGGCCGTTTTGCGGCCAGAGTTCAGAAATTCAGAAGCACGTTTCTAGAGCTGCCGGATTGTTACTCGGGATAGCAAGCGCGACTGATGTTCAGCTTGTACATCTTGTTTTGGAGCGTTGTTCGTTTCAGTCCGAGGCGCTCTGCGGCTCCGCCTCGGCCTGCGATTCTCCCCGAGGCGGCTTTCAAAGCTTGGATGATGACCTGCCGCTCAGCCTGTTCGAAAGTTGATGCGGCTGAAGCAGCGGAGCGCCTCAACTCTGCACGTGGGACATTCAGTTCGTTACCTTGCGTGAGAATCACGCAGCGCTCGATGAAGTTTTCCAACTCGCGAATGTTGCCCGGCCAATCGCCATTCACTAGCGCCTCCATCGCCTGCTTCGGAACGGACTTAATGCGCTTTTGCATTTGACGCGCGTGGCACAAAACAAAATAGTGCACCAGGAGCGGAATGTCCTCGCGCCTTTCGCGAAGCGGAGGAATCTCAATCGGAAAAACATTCAATCTGTAAAAAAGGTCTTCGCGGAACTGGTTGTTGAGCATCATACTCTGCAGGTCGCGATGGGTTGCGGCAATCAAGCGAACGTCCACGCGAATAGTCCTCGCACTACCCAGACGTTCAACTTCGCGCTCCTGTAAAGCGCGCAGCAGCTTTGGTTGCAGTTCTAGACTGATATCTCCAATCTCATCCAGAAAGAGAGTGCCGCGATCGGCCAACTCGAATCGGCCTGCCTTCTGTATGAGGGCGCCCGTGAACGCGCCCCTTTCATGTCCAAACAGTTCGCTCTCCACGAGGCCAGACGGTATGGCCGCGCAATTCAGGGGAACGAAACTGCGATCACGACGCGGACTGAGGTTATGAATCGCCCGTGCGACGAGTTCTTTGCCAGTACCGGTTTCACCGTGCAGGAGCACCGTTGCCCCGGTGGGCGCCACAATCGCAACATAGTCGAGTACTTTGCGGAGAGCGGCGCTCTTGCCGACGATGTCCTCAAATTGGTGCTCTGATCCAATTTCCGACTCGAAATAAAAGCATTCTTCTTCCACCACGCCTAGTTCAGGAATGTTTGTTCTTGCGAGGCTCTCGAGGTCGGTGAAAGCAACAGTCGCGCCCATAGGTTCCTCCGCGGGTCGTTCGCAAACGGCACTTCTTGGCAAACGGCCATACTTAGGCGTGACGATAAAGGAACTCTGAGCCGTTGGGAATGTTCGAAACAGTTCAGGCAGGTTAGATTTGACGGGTTTCCTGGTCCGAGGAACCGTTAAGGAGACCGTTAAGCGAACAACCTTTTGTCCGTCTGCGGCTTACGGCATGTCATCCACTACCCGTTAAGCCACGTTAAGCGCTACTATAGCGCCGATGGCAGCGGGACAGCATTCTGTAACGGCCCATAAGCTCAGCGCCGAGCAAGCTAACTTAGTTCGGAGCGCGCTCGAGTCTGTGATTTCGAGCGATGCCTTCGCTCCAAGCAAGCGTTGCCAGGACTTTCTCAGACTGGTCGTCGAACACGTTTTGGCGGGTGACCTGGACTCTCTGCGTGAGCGCATGATCGGCGCAGAAATGTTTCGTAGGCCGATCGATTACGATACCTCAAATGACGCGGTCGTCCGGGTACGAGCAACCGAAGTTCGCAAAAGGCTTGCACAATATTATCGAGAGGCTGCGCAAACTCCAGTTGTCCGTATCGACCTTCAGCCAGGGTCGTATGTGCCCGAGTTCCACTGGTCCTCGCCGGGAAAAGTTGCCGATCAGGTGACAACTCCTGTGCATTCTCAAGCGATTGCTTCGCGATCGCGGCGGACCTTATGGCTGGCTGTTAGTGTGGTGTTAGTTTGCGCCAGCTTGCTTGCCATAGTTTGGCTGCAGTCTCGTACAAAAGTTCAGTCGAACAACACATTGCGGCTTTCGTTAGGTCTGCCCAAGGGGGTAAACCTACACCGGAACTGGCATCCCTTCGAACATATTGCGCTCTCACCGGATGGCCAGACGTTGGCCTTTGCAGCCACTGATGCTTCCGGCAAAAGCTTTTTGTGGATCAGGGCTTTGAGTTCACCTGAAGCACAACGGATTGAGCAGACGGAGGGCGCGCTTTTGCCGTTCTGGTCCCCGGACTCACAATTCATCGGCTTCTGGGCGGGGGCTAAGCTGAAGAAGGTACAACGGTCGGGTGGAGTCCCTGAGGTGATCTGCAGCGTACCGGAAATTGCGCAAGGTGCCTGGGGACTGGACGGCACCATTCTCTTTGCCAGAGCAGTGAATAGTCCTATTCTCCGCATCTCGCCCACTGATGGAACTGTCACCCCCGTGACGTCGCTGCTTCCTGGCCAAGTCAGTCAAATGTGGGTTCAGTTTTTGCCTGACGGCAAGCATTTTATCTATTTGGCTCGCACAAGCCTGACCAGTAACGATCCGGGAGCGAAAATCTACGCTCAGTCCCTCGATGGTGGAGATCCGACATTGCTGTTGGCTACCCAAAGTCGGGCCATAGCGGTGCCTGATTACCTGCTGTTCGCCCAGGACCAGAATCTCTTCGCGCAACGTATGGACTGGAAAGCTGTGCGAAAGGTCGGCGAACCTTTGTTGCTGGCACCCAACGTCGCGGCCTCTCCAGCATATCTCGGCACTTCCGAATTCACGGCCTCTCAAAATGGTGTGCTTATCTATGGCACCGCAACAGGCTCCTCGTTTGATCAATTCAACTGGTACGCCCGAGATGGCGCTGTGATTGGCACCTTCGAACCGGTGATCGATTTTCAGCAATTCACGCTTTCCCCTGATGGGAAGCACTTGGCACTGAATTCGTTTCACCAGCATGCCACCGGCAGTCTGTGGCTCATAGATCTGACGAGCAATACTACGACTCCTCTGACGACTGATCCCCACGCACAGTCGGACCCCGTTTGGTCTCCAGACTCGCGTTATGTTGCATTCAACCTTCTTCCTAACGGTGGATCCGATCCGCCGTTTTTAGTACAGAAGATTGAAATCGGAACTCAGCAATCACAGCCGATCTATGGGGACCATGAAAGGCACTGGGTCGAAGACTGGTCCCCGGACGGTGGCTTCCTGCTGACCCACGACACAAAAACATTTTCGATAATACCTGTCACAGGCAATAGCAAGCCTAAGGCACTCTATTCATCAAGCTCCGTGAAAGATGAATTTCACCTGTCTCCCGATGGGCAGCTAATCGCTTACGGGGAGAATCGCACCGGCACATGGGAAGTTTTTGTGGCCTCATTTCCGTCGTTTCACGATATCAAACAGGTTTCGTTAGCAGGCGGCGTCCAGCCGCGTTGGCGCGGAGACGGCAAAGAACTCTTCTTCATCGATCCCCAAGGAAAAATGATGTCGGCCACCGTGGAGCGCGGCGCGGCTCCCAAAATCGGCATTCCAAGGAAGCTGTTTGATACGGGACTTCCGCCCGATCCTACCGTCAATCAATATGCGGTGACTGAGGATGGGCTTAAGTTTCTGGTTCTGGAACCTCGTAAGGGTTTCCTCGAAACTTACTCTGTGGTTTTTAACTGGCCCGCGACCTTGAAGTAGCCGCTTGAAAGAGGGGTTCGGCCGCTGTGTAGTAGCAGCCACTATGCCCGACCGACGGGCAATGCCTTGATGTGCGGACGATTGCTCGTCCTCGGAGAGCCATGGAGCTCAATGGCCGCTTTGAAGATGAGAGGTAAGGTCCGGTTGCCAGAACGGCCGGATCTCACCCGGAATACTCAGCACGACTAATGTTCAGCTTGTTCATCTTGTTTTGGAGTGTTGTTCGCTTCAGTCCCAGGCGCTCTGCCGCTCCGCCCTTGCCAGCGATTCTCCCGGAGGCGGCTATCAAAGCATCAATAATGGCTTGCCGCTCAGCCTGTTCGAAACTTGGCGCGGCGGAAGCAACGGAGCGGACCGATGGTTTCTTCAGCTCCGCACGTAGGACATTCAATTCGTCCCCTTGCGTGAAGATCACGCAACGCTCGATGAAGTTTTCCAGCTGCCGAATATTGCCCGGCCAATCGGCGTTCACTAGCGCCTCCATGGCGGGCTTCGGGACCGATTTGACGCGCTTCTGCATTTGCCGGGAGTGGCGCAAAACAAAATAGTGCACCAGGAGCGGAATGTCCTCGCGCCTTTCGCGAAGCGGAGGAATCTCAATCGGGCAAACATTCAGCCTGTAAAAAAGGTCTTCGCGGAACTGGTTGTTACGTATCATTGCTGGCAGATCGCGGTGCGTTGCGGCAATCAGGCGAACATCCACGCGAATGGTCTTCGTACTCCCCAGTCGTTCAAACTCACGCTCCTGCAAAGAGCGCAGCAACTTTGGCTGCAGCTCGAGACTGATATCGCCAATTTCATCTAGAAAGAGAGTGCCGTGATCCGCCAGCTCGAACCGGCCTTTCTTTTGCATCAGGGCTCCGGTGAAAGCGCCTTTTTCATGCCCAAACAATTCGCTCTCCACCAGCCCGGAGGGTATCGCGGCGCAGTTCAGTCGGACGAAAGTGCGCTCGCGACGCGGGCTGAGGTTATGAATCGCCCGGGCGAACAGTTCTTTGCCAGTCCCGGTCTCACCGTGCAGGAGCACCGTCGATTGGGTGGGGGCGACAATAGCGACCTGATCCAGCACTTTGCGAAGGGCGGTACTTTGGCCCACTATGTCCTCGAAGTTGTGCTCCGCGCGAATCTCCGATTCAAGGTAAAGACGTTCCTCTTCCAGACGAGCTGCCGATGCATTCAGACGTCCGTACGCGAGCGCATTATCCAACGCGAGGGATATCTGAATACTAATCTGCGTCAGCAAATCCAGGTCTTCTTGCCCGAAAGCGTCCGGCTTGCGGCTGCCGATCGCCAACAGACCCAGCGGTCCGCTCCCGGTCGCAAGCGGAGCAACAGCGACCGAACTTATCGACTCGGCTCGCAAGGTTTGGGCAACAGTCGTCGGAAGCCTCTCGATGTCGTCGACTGACCATATGTCGGACCTGCGGGCGCGGAGTCTCTCGTACTCCATTTCAGTCAGATCCGTTGAGCCCACTTCCGCGAGCAGCCCTTTGCCGTCAGGAAAATCCAGCACCACACTTTGAAGGCGATGGGAGTCCTTCTCGAGAAGCCAGAATCCCGTCAGGTGATTGCCGAAATACGAACGAATCGAAGCCGAAGCCGATCGAAAAAGATCCTCCATATCCAGTTTCGAAACGACGTGATTGTTGATTTCGAGAAGTAGCCGAAGGCGGTCGCGCTCATTAGCGAGTTCGCGCTGATACTGTTCTGCACAATCCTTAGCCAGCGCGCATTCTAGCGCAATCGCAACGTGTGAAGTCAGAGAGCGGAGTAGTTCGATGTCTTCGCGCGCAAACTCCTGACCCCGCTCCTTGGTGACAGCCAGAAGTCCGTATTGTTGTTGCGCGGTAAAAACAGGAAAAATGTAAGTACTTCTGCCAACAGATTGGGCTGCAAACGGAGCCAACTCGGGGTGTTTCAGCATTTCCTGTGATACGTCAGCCAGGAAAACTGGTTCTTGTTGCTCCAGCGCTTGGGCTGCCGCGCCAATCCGCGAAATCTTGGTACCAACCTTGATCGCCGGAGCGTCCGCTTCTCGATCAAACTCGAGAACATGCAAAGTTTCTTTATCGCTGTCTAGAAGATATAGGTCGGCTCCATGGAGACGAACGCTACTGGACAAAACCTCGCGCAGGCTGTGGAGGACGGCTTTTACCGTGGGTTGCTCGACCAGCGCAGCGGACACATTGAGCAAGGCTCGATATCTGCTATCGGCTGGCGCCGAGCATCCACTGTTTTCCGGCATGCGCATCAGACGTCCCTCTCCGTGTCACATCACGGGAGTGAGCTTTAGTTGCTCCCAGTATTTTAGAAATTCAACCATGGTTCCGTATGCATATCTTCGCAATGTTATCCGTTCCTCTTCTGTCCCGTCGGATCGTTCAAAATTGGCGTATTGGGCGGGCCCAGAATGATCGACGGTAAGAAAGTTCTTTCGCAGATTTCCGATAGCAACCGGGATATCCGCGTGGCCTATTACCGGACTGCCTGCGATTGCTTCAACCGCGGACCTCGGTCCCTCCTTGAATGCATTCAGTATCCACACAACGTCGTAACTATCTTTTGCTTTGTCTCGCTCTTCGATTGCAAATGCCTTTAGAACCAAAAATGGTAAGAGGCTCGCAACCTTGACTTCTACGCCCTCACGGATTCCACCCTCATCTAGCGTGTCACCGTCAAGTCGCACACTGAAATTGTCCAAACCCGCCAGTTCCGCGCCCCTAGTTCTGATCGCACTGATTTTCCCCCCAATTCCCTTTCCTGGATTTCGCAGAAGCTTACCAGGTGCCCCATCTCCCACCGGGCAAAAGAACTCCAGAAAAACCTTGATCCCGTCGACATTCCGCTCCCATCGAAATGTTTCTTCCTGCCCCGTATCGGCGTTTCTGGCTGGTGCGAATCCGCTGTCCTTCAAGTTCTGCTGCAGTGTGCGGTAGAATTCTTCTTCTTCTGCTGAAACTGTGCCCCCTACAACCACATCGAGATCAGTTGTCCCAAGGTGTTCTTTGATCTCCTTCGGGACATCTCCAACTAGGTAGCGGGGCACCATGCCTCCGATTAATATCAACCGCGCCCCCCACGGTCCGATTTTTTTTGAGGATGGTTCTCAGTGCCTTTTCACAGGCTGCAAGCGCCTCGGGAGTATATGCAGACTGAGGATTTTTTCCGGCTTCTAATGCCGTCATCAGGCAAAGATCCTTTCGCGCAGATTTCGTGCAACTTCAGGGGCCCGCCCGGTTCCATTTATCGTTTCTAAAGTATCCCCGCGATGCTACCTCCACGCTTCGATGAGCTTCAATAGTTCGGTCAAGGCACCCACCGCGTCGTCGAAGGTCACCGCCCTGCCCTGATAGATTCCATCTGCTTTGTGCTTGAGCTTGTTTACCTGACGATAGACGTCGGTGGCCTTCTCCTGTGACCAGACTTGGTTTGTCCAACTATGAAATTGCGTGCTTACGATTGGGAGAAGGTCTCTGATGTAGACATCTTCTTCGTTCTCTTTGCCGGCAACAGCCTTCAAGATACGATGGTATACTGCGGCTATCCTGAAGAGTGCGCTGTTGAAGTAGTAGCCCGCCGTCCACTTTCCTTCCGTCCGCACTCTAGAAGCGAAATATCCGTGGCTCGAACACGAACGTTTCCAATGTCTGCGACGCCGAGAGAATGCTTCCTTTCCACATAGCTGTGGTGCCGGGCGTGGATCGCGCAACCCGCTGGTATGTTTTACTCACGGACGTTCATGAGCGCGAACAAGTCCAAGACAAACTCCGGCGAAGTGAACGGAATCTTCTGGAGGCTCACAAACTCGGCCGTTTTACGCGAGGTGACCTCTTAAGCCTTCCGTAAAATCAAAAAACATCGGAGGAACCATGAACACCGCAACCGCTAGCTCTCGCGTTCCAAGAGAACCGGCGCTCGCCGGTCAGACCGTCGTCGTGATCGGCGGTAGCGCCGGCATCGGCCTGGAAACGGGCCGGCAAGCACGCGCTGAGGGTGCCAAACTGATTCTCATCGGCCGCAACCAGGAACACCTCGATCACGCCGCGCGCGAGCTCGACGCGCTAAGCACGGCGGCGTTCGACGCCACTGATTTCGAGCGTCTCGAGCGCTGCTTCAACGAACTGCCGAGGCCGATCGACCACCTCATGGTTACCGGCCCGGGTCCTTACTACGCGCCGCTGGCAGAGTTCGACGTCGACAAGGCACGACGCAACGTCGACGCACATCTGTTCCTGGCGATGCAGGTCGCTCGGTACGCCGCAAAGAAGACTCGCCCGGGAGGCACTCTTCTCTTTATGAGCGGAACGAGTGGTCGCCGGCCTTCCACGGGTGCGCTTATCGCGGCGCTTACCGCCGCGATGCCTGCCCTTACCAAGACGCTTGCCCTTGAGATCGCACCGGTCCGCGTAAACTGTATCGCTGCCGGATTCGTCGACACCCCGCTATCGGCATCGTTGCTCGGCGATCGACTGGACGCGCGTCGCGATCAGCTCCGCACTACGCTGCCGATCAAGCGCGTCGTCGGACCGGCAGATATCGCCGCGCTCGCCGTTCACCTCATGACGAACACCGCGGTGACGGGAGCAACTTACGACATCGACGGAGGCCAGCAGCTCGTCGATGGCTAGCGAAAGAGGCCAGCATGCCGATGAAATGAAAGCACACGAGTGAAAGGAGGTTTCTATGTCTTCCAAGCCAACGGTGTCTAGAACGGAATCAACGACAGGAGCAGTCAGGCCTCATCAGCTGGGACAGGCTGCTTTCAGAGCATTTCTGCCCGAAGAGCTTGCTTGGGAACCGTTCGCCGCATTCCCAGCTTCGGTGCGCCTTGCCGTCGTTGTTGGTCAGCCTCTCCAGGACGGGCCTTACACCATCCGGGTCAAGGGGTGCCCCGCGGTGTGAAATTGATGCCGCACAAGCACCCCGAGGACCGGGTCTACACAGTGATCTCCGGCGTCTTCTATATCGGCCTGGGTGATCAGTTTGATGCCGAGAAGTTAGTGGCCTATCCACCGGGCGCCGCGGTCATTCTGCTCGGCAATACATCCCACTTCCACTGGGCGAAGTCCGGAGAGTACATCACGCAAGTAACAGCGATTGGACCACTCGGTCTTGAATACATCAACCAGAAGTACGATCCGCGAAATAAAACTCCGAACCGTAACACGCAAGACTGCGCGTGGCGGCAGGTGGCACACGTGGGGTTAGCGAGGTAGTCCTCAGAAGTAAACTCACACCACGGGCATCCCCATAGAGGGGAATCAAGCCCGACGGACGCCGGCGGATTCCTTCGCCCTAAGATTTTGCTATGAGCACACCCTACACGCCGCCGACCATTGATGAATATCTGCGCAAGCGACTCATGCCCGTGGAGGGTGCGATCCCGCATCTGCAGGGCATCGAGATGTACGGTAGCTCGATTCCCGCTGGAACGGTCGGCGGCGATCTGTTCGAGTACATAAACTTTCAACAACGCTACGACATTGATGCGCGGATTCAGCGGGCTTTGAAGCGATCGCAGGAGTATCTCGAGCCTCTCCCGGTAGGAGCGCTGCCGCGCAACTCGGTGGACGATCATGTGGAATGGCTGAAATCAAGGTCGGGCTATAAACCTGAGACCGAAGTCGAATATCGAGTGGCACGAAGTTCGGAGCAGGTACGGGTCGCCGAAGATCTGCGCGAGTTGTACAGCACTGCGGGAGTCCTGCTGGTCGACGCCCAAGGGCATGGAATCATTTCAGCGAAAATCGCGTCCACGGTCCACGACACCTTTCATGCACTCATGCTTTCAGAACTCGATCACCGAGGAAAAACGACGCCAGAATTGTTTGAGAGGATTAACCTGCGGCTGGCGTTGTCGGTCACGGCTCGCAATGCGCTCGGGAGGAGTGAGCAAGAGAATGCCCAGGAGATCGCAACTATGCTTTACGGTGAGGTGCGCCCTTATGGGTTCTTCCGATTCGTGAATTTCGGACATCCGCCCCCGCTGGTCTTTTCCGCCGAATACCGCAAGTTTATGGACGTTGACAGAAGTCGGATGGTGCAATTCCTTCCGCTCGGCGTGCAGATCCCGGAAGATCACCCGGATCGCAACAGGTATTTGTCGCTGGATTTCCGGACGAGACCAGTGAAATCCTCCGATATAGCCGAGCTAACACTGATGAGTCCGGGCGACATATTCTTTCTCTATACCGACGGAGTTTATGACGGCAGCGATAGAGGAGTTCGCCAGCGGCTCGAGGAAGTCATGCGCGAGCACTACCAGCGACCAGCAAAGGACATCTGCAATGCGTTGGTCGAGCACGCTCTAAAGGAAGACGATCGTCTCCGACAGATTGGAGAACAAGATCGCATCGACGACAAGACAGTTTTTATCATCAAACGAAGCTGGGCGGCATGACATGCAGACGCACGTGGACCTGCGATCAAGACGCTACGAGAAGTTCTCCAAGATGCAGAGAACCGGCGAGTGGCGCGAGATGTAGACGTTCTGGATTCCACATGGACCACTGTAGGCTCAATTGGACCCCCAACTTCAACTGCTTCTGAACGCACACGCGGGGACTCTAAGATGCCGCCGCATCGCTAGCGAGGGCTCCGACTGCCTTGGGCTGGCGATGCAGCAGTAAATAGAATGCGACGACGTGCGTGATCATCAGCACGGGCACGTAGATGATCGGGATTGCGTACGCGGCGCCCAACTGCCCCGCTAGCGCAGGTAGGCCAACCTGGATGGCGTGGTAATAGTCGAGGATGAGATCAACCACTCCCACGAGATTGAACGCCGCGACGAACAGCCAAAAGAGCGGACGTATCCTTACCGTGAGAAGCGCCAGGATGGCAAGCAACCCGGTTGCCAGGTCCCAGTAGGCGGCGAACGTGGCGAAGCCAGCGGCCGGCAGATTCGGGCCGACGACGCCTGGAAGAATAAAGACGAGCCCGAAGAAGCGGAAGCTGTGCAGCGTAGCGATGGCCCGTTGCGCTGCGACCAGGTCCATCGACTTAAGCCTGGGCAGGATGTACACGCCGAAGCAAAGCAGCCACGCGACATAACCTAGAATGAGATGCAGATTGAAGATGGTATCCGGTAACATTTGGCCTCCTATCGGCTGGAGTTCACTTACTGGTCGGGCTATCTCGCAACAGTATGCCCAGCGGCAAGAGTGGCCCGACCGGAATGAACTGCTCGTCCACGAGGTTTTCCTTCGAGAGAGGCAGGCTTCCGATGAGGGCCCGGGCCTCCGCTGTGTCCTTGCAGTTCAGTATGAAGATGACGCCTCGGCCGTCGCCCCGCGTGAACCACTGGTGAATCTTGCCGTCGAGATACAGAGGAACGGTCGCACGAATTTCGACGGGCATAATTTTCATGATTTGCTCGACAGTAGCCCCGGGTTTTGGCGAAAGGATTACCAGCACGCCGGTGATCTTGGGTTGCGGCGGTGTGGACTGACCTTGCGCCAGGGGCGCCAGGACCGTCGCGAACGCCATCAGCAGGTAGGACATTTGCATATTCATTGTTTAGCTCCTTTTGATTCCTCACAGAATTTGGATCTTGCGTGGTACCACTGGGTACCAAGCTGCTAGTTTAGACGCTGGCGAGGAGAAAAGGTTACGCTCGAGAATAAAGATAGTGGTACCATACGGTACCCGAGTCGGCAAGGAGAGGGTGATGGCTAGGGCGTCGATGTCAAAACGCCGCCAGGAAGTCGGGGGCGAAACTACGGTGCGAGAGCGCATCCTTCAGGCGGCCTTTGCGGCGTTCATGAAGAGCGGCTTCGCAGCGGCCAGCACGCTGGAGATCGCGACACGCGCGCGCGTTTCGAAGCGAGAGCTTTACGAGCTAGTTGGCAACAAACAAGAAATGCTGATCGCCTGCATCAGCAACCGCGCCAGGCGATTTGAGGTGCCCGCTGACCTGCCCGTGCTGCGCGATCGCGAAACCCTGGAGCAGGTGCTGGCTTCTTTCGGGACGAAGCTCGTCCGCGAGATAAGCGATCCCACGGTCATTGCGGTATTCCGACTGGCGATCGCCGAGGCGGTCCAGGCTCCCGAAGTGGCGCGTGTGTTCGACTCCACAGGACGCGCGGCAAGCCGCGCCGCCTTGCGTGAAATCATGGCCCGGGCCCAGGCGTCCGGACTGCTCACAGGCCGTCCTGCCGAACTTGCCGAGCAGTTCGCCGGGCTGCTTTGGGGCCTTTTGATGATCAACCTGCTGCTCGGCGTCGCCGAGCGACCGAGCCCCCGCGAAATCGCGCGACGTGCCCGCGATGCCGCAGCCGCCTTCCTGCAACTTCATCCGCTACCGAATGACGCGCCAGCCTGTTTGTCCGGCCCGGACACATACTTAAAATGAAAACTGGGTTGGCCTTGCGCCAGTGAGTTGAGGGCGTGTGAGCTTGACCAATTTTCGTTTCTAATCTGAATCGGACATTAATTCTTGTTTATTCCCACCGTCTTTGCTTGACGTTGGGTGGATCAGCGGTTAACTCTCAATCGCGATGCGCTGCGCAAAAGCGAAGTAGCCCCCAATGAAGATTGTCGATATTCGTGAAATCGTTGTTCCCATCAAATCAAATATTCGAAATTCGTATATCGACTTCAGTCAGATGACGGTGAGTGTTTTAGCGCTAATCACCGACGTAATCCGCGATGGCCAACCTGTTGTCGGTTACGGCTTCAATTCTAACGGCCGATACGCGCCGAGCGGCCTCTTGCGAGATCGCTTTATCCCGCGCCTGAAGGCAGCCGAGCCCGCCAGTCTTCTCGATAACGCTGGCGATAATTTCGATCCGTTTAGGATTTGGAACGTCCTGATGCGGAATGAAAAACCAGGTGGACACGGCGAAAGGTCAGTGGCCGTGGGGGTTTTCGACATGGCGATATGGGATGCCGTGGCGAAGATCGCTGGGGTTCCTCTTTATCGGCTGCTCGCGGATCGTTTCAGGAGTGGCGTCGTGGACGAAAAAATCTTCGTCTATGCGGCCGGCGGCTACTACTACCCGGACAAAGGTCTGTCAGGCCTACAACAGGAGATGCGAAGCTATCTCGACCTGGGTTATTCCGTCGTGAAGATCAAAATCGGCGGAGCTTCGCTAGCAGAAGATCAGAGTCGCATCGAAACTGTACTGAAAATCTTGAGGAGTGGCGACCAGTTGGCGGTGGACGCCAACGGGCGTTTCGATCTCGAGACGGCGATCGCTTACGCGCACGCTCTGGAACCCTACCATCTGCGTTGGTACGAAGAAGCTGGCGATCCACTCGATTATGAATTGCAGGCTAAGCTGGCCGACCACTATCAAGGCCCGATGGCCACGGGCGAGAATCTTTTTTCCGTTCAGGACGCACGCAATCTGATCCGCTACGCTGGCATGCGTTCGGATCGCGACGTACTGCAGTTCGATTGTGCACTCAGTTACGGCCTGGTCGAATACCTCCGCATATTGGAAATGTTGAAAGAGTACGGATGGTCGGCGCGTCGCTGCATTCCGCACGGTGGTCATCAATTATCCCTACATATAGCCGCTGGCTTGGGACTTGGAGGAAATGAATCCTATCCCGGCATCTTTCAACCGTTCGGTGGTTTCGCCGATGACACTCCTGTTGAGGACAGTTACGTTTCACTGCCGGATTTCCCCGGTATTGGATTCGAATCAAAAAAGGAGCTGTTCCAGCTATTAAAGACGCTTTCTAATAATTAGAGGCTGCCACTCGTCACGGGACTTAGCGCCTTCGACCTAATCCATCTACCCGCGCTCCCAGACACTTCATCGATAGATCGCAGTGTTTTTCCGGCGTGCCTCTTGGGTACGTCGCCGTTATACTCCCAGGTCTCCCTGGAAATCCAAATGATGAGGAGTTGATCATGATCCCTTCGCATGGAACCTTGGCCACTGCCATCTTGATCTCTGCTATCTCGCTCTGCACCGATGCGCGAGCCCAAAATGTTTCGGAAAAAACCGCCGTACAAAAGTCCACCGGCAAGCACTATGTACTCCCCGCGAACAAAGACACCGTGCAGTGGGGCTGGTACGACCCCACGGAAAAACCCAAGCTCGTCGTCAATTCCGGCGACACCGTATCCATCGAAACCTGGAGCCACGGCATGGACGAGGTCAAGCCAGGAGTCGCCATTGACGAAATCATCAAACTTCGGCTCGCCAATGACGGCGGCGGACCCCACTCCATTACTGGCCCCATTTACGTAAACGGCGCCGAACCCGGCGACACCATGGAAATCCGCATCACCAAAATCGTCATGAAGGACTCCGGCTTCAATTTCAATCTCCCCGGCAAACAATTTCCCACGGTCGGTTTGCTGGCCTCCGAGTTTCCTGAAGGCCACGTGGAATATTTCAACCTTAACTCTGTAACCATGACCACCGAATTCAAGCCGGGCATCGCCCTTCCTCTCAAGCCCTTCCCCGGCACTATCGCCGTTGGTCCCGATCCCAACGAGCCGAAAGAGAAGGCTGGGCCTCCTATTCACGACGGCAAAGGCCGCACCAGCACACTGCGCCCCTGGAAGAACGGCTCCAACATGGACGTGAACGAACTTCAAGTCGGCTCGATACTCTATCTTCCCGTGTTTCAGAAAGGCGGATTGATTTGGACCGGAGATTCGCACTGCCTGCAGGGCAATGGCGAAGTGAACCTGACCGCTCTCGAATGCTCCTACAAAGACATCGAAATCCAGCCCATCGTGCGCAAGGATCTCCACACGGAGTGGCCCCGCGCGGAGACCTCGACACACTGGGTCTTCATGGGATTCGACGAGGATCTAAATGAAGCTATGAAAATCGCTGTGCGTGAAACCGTGAGTTTCCTCGCCGATCAGAAGATCGTGCCCATGTCTCGCGAAGAAGCCTACTCACTCACTTCCATCATTGGCGATTGTCGCGTCTCTCAGGTTGTCGACATCCGGAAAGGCGTCCATTGCATGATTCCCAAATCGATTTTCGCCAAGACGCAATGATGTCTTCGCGTGCGTGCCGTTGGGTCACCAATCCTCGCGTTTTCATTTCGGACCGGCAGCTATTTTCACACTATCGATAACGCCGCCGCTAGCATCGAATAGTCGCGTCGCAATACACCTCGTACCAGTCGGGAAGACATGAAACTCTTCACTCCATTGAAGATCCGCGAAATCGAACTGAAGAACCGTATCGTGGTTTCCCCCATGTGCGAATATTCCGCGAAAGACGGTCATCCTCAAACCTGGCATTTGGTTCACTTGGGAAGCAGGGCAGTAGGAGGTGCAAGCCTGGTATTCACCGAAGCCACCGCGGTTCAAGAACATGGCCGAATTTCCACAGCTGACACCGGAATTTACCACGATGCCCACATCGCATCATGGAAACCCATCGCGGAATTTATTCGCGCCTCCGGTGCCGTCGCAGGAATGCAATTGGCTCATGCTGGCCGTAAAGCCAGCACCGCTGTGCCCTGGCAAGGCGGCAAGCCCGTGCCCATCAATGAAGGCGGTTGGCAAATTGTCGCTCCCAGCGCTCTGCCTTTTGACAATGAGTACCAGACTCCTCACGCATTGTCCTTGTCAGAGATCGACGAAATCGTCGCGGCATTTCGCCGTGCCTCGGAACGCGCCTTGGCCGCCGGCTTCGAAGTAATCGAAATTCACGGCGCTCATGGCTATTTGCTGCACGAATTCCTCTCGCCCTTCTCCAACATTCGCACCGACGAATTTGGCGGTTCACTCGAAAACCGCATGCGCCTCGCCTTGCGCGTCACACAGGCTGTTCGTGAGGTCTGGCCCGCGCGCACTCCTTTATTCTTTCGCGTCTCTGCCACGGACTGGCAAGAAGGTGGTTGGGACCTCGAACAATCCATCGAATTGGCTCGCCGCCTTAAACCGCTTGGCGTAGACATAATCGATGTTTCAAGCGGTGGCAATCTCCCGCAGGCGAAAATCCCCGTCGGCCCCGGTTATCAGGTTCCTTTCGCAGCTGCCATTCGAAAGCAAGCTGGAATCCCCACCACCGCGCTGGGCATGATTACCGACCCCGTGCAGGCCGAAACGATCCTATCGACCGAGCAGGCGGACCTGGTCGTGCTCGCGCGCGAACTCTTGCGCGATCCCTACTGGCCTCGTCGTGCTGCCCAAGAATTGAATTTCAAGTTAACACCACCAGTGCAATACCAGCGGGCCTGGTAGGCGAACCGTGTGCTTGAGATCATTGAAAATCTCGCTACCGGCACCGTCGTTTTTGTCGTGCGTGTGCAACCCCGCGCCAGCAAAGATGAAATCGTGGGCGAAATTGCCGGAGCCATAAAAATTCGCCTGCAAGCCCCCGCGCTGGAAGGCCGCGCCAACGACGCGCTTATCGAATTCTTGGCCCAGCTTTTGAAAACCCCCAAAGGCGCTGTTAGAATCCTCAACGGTGAGCGCAGCCGCATAAAACGCGTCGAAATCCGCGGCGTCACTAAACAGCAGATCGACCAGCTAATTGTTAGAAATGCGTAAGGGCTAAAATCGATAGAGATCAGTGGAAGCGGAAATTTCAAAATGAGCATCGAGCTTCAAGGTATGCAGACCGATTTAGTCAACGCCCGTGTCGACGGCTGGCTCTTCTACGATTTTCGCGGCCGCGACCCCATCGCACAACGCATCCTGAAATTGCCCGAAACCATGCGCACCCGCCGTTGGTTTTATTTCGTCCCCGCCAAGGGCGCTCCCAGAAAACTTGTACACAAAATCGAAGCACAAGCTCTCGAAAGCCTTCCCGGCGAACCTTTTTATTACGCTGGTCTGCAGGAATTGGAAAAGGGCCTGAAAAAAATTATAGGCCGCGCAAAAATCATCGCCATGCAATATTCGCCAAAGAGCGCCATACCTTATATATCCATGGTCGATGCCGGCACTATCGAGATGGTGCGTGGCGCAGGCGTCAAAATCGTCAGCTCCGCCGACTTGGTACAGAAATACGAAGCCTGCTGGACCGATGCGCAGCTTCGTTCGCACGAAGAAGCCGGCCGAGCCATCGATATCATAGTGCGCGGCGCCTTCCAACACGCCGCAAAGTGCGTCCGTGACGGCACCCGTCTCACCGAATACGAATTGAAGCAATGGATCCAGGGCGGCTTTGAAGCCGCAGGCATGCATACAGAAGAAGGACCCGACGTGGCCGTTAACGCGCACGCCAGCGATCCCCACTACGGCCCGACGGCAGAATCTGCGGCCCCCATTCGCAAAGACGATCTCCTGCTCCTCGATGTTTGGGGCAAACTAAAAACTCCCGGCAGCGTGTATTACGACATCACCTGGGTTGGCTACCTGGGCAAGAAAGTCCCTGGAAAATACGCCAAAGTTTTTCGCGTCGTTGCCAATGCTCGCGACAAAGCGGTTGAATTAATTTGTTTCAGCGCCGCCGCCGGAAAGCCCCTGCAAGGCTGGCAAGTCGATAAAGTCGCACGCGCCGTCATCGACAAAGCGGGCTACGGAAAATATTTTTTCCATCGCACCGGCCACAACATTGGAGAAACAATTCATGGAAACGGCGCGAATATGGATGATTTGGAGACTCACGATGTGCGTCGCCTCATTCCGCGCACTTGTACTTCCATCGAGCCCGGCATCTATCTCTCGGAATTCGGCATCCGCAGCGAACTAAATGTCTACATCGACGAACGCAGCGCCCGCGTTACCGGTGCAGTCCAAAAGGAAATCCTGGCACTGTTGGCTTAACGCGCCCCCGTGACTAAAAGTGGCTAAAATTGTTTTTGACCAATTGTCAGCGGATGTTGCAAGCAGCGCGCGATTAAAGTTTGAATTAGAGGGACCCTGGGTGGCCTACCCTTTGCGGTTTTTGCAAACGGTGGGCGCTACTAAGCTGCCGTGGGTCACGAATGTTTGGACCACGCATTAGTAAACGCACCACAAACTGCGTCAATTAGTCGCGCGGTTCAAAACGAAGCGTCTAAAAAGGTCAGAGGTAACGTGTGCCAGACGAGGTCCCTATCGCCGAAACAACGAACGCCGTCCCGGTCGCACCAGCGGTATCCGTCTATCCGGAGCCAGCCCAGGACCGCCATCGGCGCGATGCTCTCGCTCTTACCATCGCTGCAGCGGCTTGGTTTCTCCCCGGCCTCGGCCACGCGTTATTGAAAATGTGGGGGCGAGCCCTGGTCTGTTTTTCCACCGTGGCGCTGTTGGTGATTCTCGGCGCAGGCATGCGCGGTAATATTTTTTCGCGTAACGGCGAAGACGCATTCGCCAAGCTCGGCTACGTTGCCGACCTGGGTGCCGGCAGTTTTTACTTTGTGGCCAAAGCCCTCGAGCCCGCTGGACCCGACGTTTCGCACGCCAACGGCGACTACGGTACTCGCTTGCTCGCCACCGCGGGAGTCCTGAACATGCTCGCCGCACTTCATGCCTACGAAGTCGCCCGAGCCCGCAAAGCATGATGCACCCACACGAATTCAGGCTCAGCCATTTTCAAGCCATGATGACTTTCGCGCTCGTAATTTCGATCGCCTTCGGGTTTCTCAGCCGTCGTGGCGCATACAAACGCGCCAGATACATCCTCTGGTCGTTCATTCTCTTCCTGCTCATCGGCGTCGGCATCGGCTGGGCCATGTACCCCTTTTCACACTAATCATCGGCTGTCTGCATGACCGGCAATCGAGCGACACCTTGGATCTGCACGAGGACGTGCTGCACGTGCACTTGGCAGGGAACTGCCAGATCGAAGAACCACCATCCGCCGACCGAGAGAGCTGCCCTCAAAAACATTCAGCCGCCACAGACCTCGCCAACGCAACACCACAACACCGCCAAATTGACAGGATTTTTCAGCGAATGCTATTGTCGTTACACACGCCGAGGTAGCTCAGTGGTAGAGCAGCCGATTCGTAATCGGCAGGTCGCGAGTTCAACTCTCGCCCTCGGCTCCAAATCGCAAAAACTAAGTTGCCGGTTGAACCGATTCATTTGTGACGGTGATCTGTGCGAGACCACCCGACCCACATCTTGACGCCGCCCTTGCTCCGTCCTACCTTCATTCCCACAGAAAGTGGAAGTCGCGCTCTCCTTCCTGGTTCCGACGATTTCCGCTATGGAGGGTCACCATGCCTATTAACCTCGTTTCTCTTTCGCTCGTGGATTCCCCGGTAACGGTTGGAGAAGGCCGCAAGATTCTCGAACGTGATGGTTATGTTTGTCGGTATTGTGGTTTGGATGGGCGCGCGAGTTTTGAAAACGCGCTGGTCATGCGCGTCGATTTCGTGATTCCTCGCGCCCGCAAAGGAAAGAAGGACGCCAACAACCTCGTGGCTTGCTGCTCTCCCTGCAACACCATTAAGGGCACGCAGGTCTACGCCAGCTTTGACGAAGCAAAAACACACGTCCTCGCGCGCCGCGAAGAATTGCGCAAAGTCTGGCAAGCCAACACTGCGCGACCCTAGGGCCAATTTCGCAGTACCTAAGTGTCGCGCTAATTGGAAAAATACTTTTCCGTTCGAATGCGCCGCCAATCACCCGAAAATCCGACCCAGAACGTCGACTGACGCCATGTAACCTTCACAGCGATTTTAAAAACTCGATGATGGCGTTCTGCTCCGGCTGTTTCAGTTTTTCAAATTGCTTGATGACGTGGCCGGCCTCGCCACTGTGGCGGGTGATAGCTCCGAGAAGTGTTAGGGAAGCACCGTCATGCATCAATCGTGGACGCAAGCGGACCCCCCACAAAGGAGCGGTGCGAATCTTGTTACGACTGCTCTCGAAATCCTGTTTTGAAAGGTACCCGGTCATCTGTTGGAAAACCTGGTGTCCATAGTGCTCGCGCGTGGCCTGCAAAATACCGTCTCCGGTGCCCACATCATGCATCAGGAAATCACCGTACGGGTGCAAGGTGACAGAGCCCAGCGCAGCGGGAATGGTAAACGTGCCGCCATTAATCTTTGTTCCCGCGGGCGCAGTGGTCAGCGTTTCAACATGACACGAAGCACAACCGATCTTCTGGAACAAGCCCTGGCCCTTATTCGCAGCCGCACCGCTGGCGAGCGCCGCATCGCGCGCGGGCGCCTTGGTAGCGCGAATGAAGCGAGCAAAGTGGTCAATGTCGGAGAGGCCGTCCGGCCCGGGGGTGTCGTTCGGCTCGGACACCGTGTTGCAGAGATTGGTCACTTCATTGGGTTGCAGCCGATTGGTGATCCCCATCTCGTTGAGGTACGCGTCGCCGGCGAATGACAACAGGCTGGCATGTTGATCTTTCCAGCCGAAGCGGCCCACGCCCATCTGTCCAGGCGCTTCCACGACGGGCACATAGAGAATCTGGCCGCAGATTTTCCCATGCGACGATTTGCATTGTTGTTTGGAAAGATCAATGAGCGTTTGATCCGCAACGGCCTCAACGAACCCATCGCCCAAAAGATTCAACGACAACCGAAATGTACGGATCGTTTCGGTATCTGGAACGCGTTCCTGAATTTCCTTGTCGGGAAACGCCCCATTCGGGCAAATGGCGCGATCATTTACCAGCGAGCGGCCAGTAATCACCTCTGCTCCATGAGCGATTGGGATGTCGGGAGTGCGAAAGCGCCCGTCCGGCCCGTTATGACCGACCCTCAATTCCGTCACCTGCGACGCTGCGCCCGACACCGGGCTCTGGTGGCAGTCCGCGCAGGACTGGGCATTGTATAGCGGCCCAAGACCATCACTCAGCTGCTCGACTCCCTCGAACTTCACCTGGTCAGCCTGGTGCGTTACATCATCAACCGTACCGTTGCTTTTGTTGTCAAAGCCAGTTGGAGCCTCTGGAAAACGCGTGGCGGCGGAAATTAAAGCAACGCTTAGGGCAACCGCCGTGACGAAGATCCTCATGGGTTCTCCTCCTCAAGCGGATTGAGTCTGGGCTTAGGTTCTAAATAGCACTTTGCGCGTCCGTGTCAAAGGTCAAAAATTAAGTGGGCGACTAGAAGGTCACGACACGTTAGGAAAGCGCACCGCTGCGTTTGCGCACCGCTATAAACGGTTTGCAAGTCGCCGCGTTCCTCAAGCAGAAACCGCGCCGGCGGTGCTCAGCCACTGTTTCATCTGACTGTGATTCACCAACCCGGCTTGCTGCGTCACCAGGTGTCCACCGGAGAAAACCGCAAAGTTCGGTATGCCACGAACATTGAAGCGCCTCGCGAGTGCCGGATATTTCTCGGTATCCACTTTCAGCACCACAGCTTTGCCCGCCATCTCCGCTGCGGTGCGAGTCACTTCAGGAGCTGCCATGCGGCAGGGTCCGCACCAGTCTGCCCAAAAATCAACAAGCACCGGAACGGATACATTCTGGATGATCTCATCGAACAAAATTTCGTCCACCGCCAAGGGCTCCGCCACCGGCGGCAACGGCGATTTACACTTACCGCAGCGGCCGGTGCTGGCCAAGTATTTTGCCGGGATGCGATTGCTCTGACCGCAATGGCCGCACGCGCGGACTACAGGCAAGAAACACCTCCATCACACCAATCGATGCTGCACATTACTTCGACAGTTTTCGCGCCAGCTCCGCCACACGTTCGAAGGCGGCCTCGTGCGACGAGTAAACCTCAGGAAATCGTGCCGCGGCTTTTTTAGCGATTTCCCGCAGCGAAGCCCTTCCATCCATTGCTTCCAAAAAAAACCGTTCCGCCTCTCCCTCCGCAGTCAATACCGGCACATGATCGACAGCGTGCCGCCGCAAAGTGTGCGACGAAATATATGCGCCTTCAAAGCTCGATTGCCGAAAATGCGTTTTCACAACGCCGCCCGCGCCGACGATCTCCGTTTCCCATCTCCAAAGATATTCCTTGCCAACCAGGTTTGCGTGTAGCGTGACCAAAATTTCTTGATCTTTTTCAATCAACACCGGTTCGAGCCACGGCAGGAACCATTGGCCATAGACCGTTCCCGGCGATTCCGGACCGGCCGAAAATCCAATATCTTCATGTAGCTCAGCCTCAAACCACACACAAATCCCGTGTGCCGTCCCATTTCGATTGGCCCGAAAGATTAACTTACGGGATACATTCGGCTCCAGGTCGCCCATGTACTCTAGCGTGCACACCTCTTCCGGTTCGCTCATCAATTCCTCGACTTTAACAATGACGCTATGTCCGCTATTGAGCACCAATTGAAGCGGGATTGACAGTTCTACTTCTGGGACGCACGTTTTCCAGGGAGCTGTGAGCCTTGAATAGGCTTTCTCCGCTTCAATGACTGCGGCCTTGAGCACATCGCGCCGTGGAATCATTATGCCGTCGGGCACCAGGAATCTTTTTCTTGCATCTTGTAACGACGCCAAGGCGTCGCCAAATAAGGGAAGTAATCCACGAATGTCGGAAACAATCACGTTCACGCGTTCGGGCAGTTCAACATTGCGCGAATCGCTTTGAAAGAACTGGATTTGGTCCGCGACTCCGTTTGCCGCAGCAATTCGCTTGGCGACATCGATAATATCTTCAGTCTCGATCGCGTAAACACGTCTAGCTCCGGCGCGAGACGCCAGCAATGCAAACACTGCGGGGCCGCAACCGATCTCAACTACCACATCTCCGGGACGCACGCTCCGCGAAATACTTTTCGCATAAGCTTTGAATCTCGCCGAATCGTCGATCATGGCGCCGAAATTTCGAAGTGAGTACATGTCAGTGTTCTAGATGGCTCGATGGCGAACCAATACTTGCAAAATTCCGTTGGATCACCTCGCAGAACTCTTTGACGCCAGCTTTTCCCCGATTGATTTTTCGAACCGGCACAGTGGCCACTACGCGGCCCAATACTTCGAACTCTTTAGCTCGTTGTTGAGCGTCCAGGAAGTTTGTCGCGTAAGTGTTTTCGACCAACATTATCAGCGCCGTTTTCTGCGAGATCATTTCAACGTCTTCCGCCGATGCGGCATCAGCTTTCCCTAAAACATATATCGCTCCGAGTGGCAGCGGCCGTTCTTCGAACTTGGTGCCTTCTGCTTCTCCCAGCTTGAGGCAGCGTTTGTCCCAATTGGGCATAATCTGCGGCAAAGCGTCCGGCGAGCCGTAAAGCAACTTGACCGAGTCGGGCCAGAGATTTACGCGTGGATACGCCGGAAGCATCTGAAATTCATATCCGCAGTCAACCAGAGCCACGATGTCATCGCACAATACCGGATATCCTAGTCGTGCGAATGCGGCCGCCGTCGTAGATTTTCCTGCGCCTTCGGATCCCACGAAAGCCACCGCGCGATTGTCAATACTTACCGCGCTGGCATGAAGACAGACAATTCCGCGTAGCCGCAGCAGCAAACCGAGAATCGGCCCGACCAAATAACTTAGAGTATTCTCGAGCGAAGAGCCGGTGGGCCATTGAGCCCACAGCCTCGCCAAATCGCGGTCCAACCAGAATTCGACACCATCGCTGTACAACATCCGCAAGAACTCACCATTATCGACAGTCCAAATTTGAAGGTCCGGCTTTCCGGTTTCACTGGTAGAGGAGGTCGCGTACCTTAACGTGCGTCCGGTATGGGAGGAATGCCGACTCGGTAACGATCCGAGCATTATTTGTACGTCTGGGGAGCAAATTGACGAACCTGCGGCTCTAAGACCCGCAATCGGCTGGTTAGAGCTTAGGAGAAGGCCAAATGTCCGGTAGTTATATACCTGCTTAGGATGGTGAAAAGTCACTCGAGGAACAATCTCGCTGCTGTTAAGTGGGCAGTTCTATTTTCGAACGCTTATATCTCCGTGTGTTTCATACCTCCGATTGCGCCGCCATCCAGTGCCATCTTCGGACCTACCGTGCCCGTTAGTTGTTGGACTGTGCCGTAAACGGCTAGCGTCGGCTTCGAATAAGGCTTTTCAGGCTTCTTCTTCAGTTTTGCCATTAACGACTCACCCCAATCATGCGGCCCAAAAATTTTCGATTCCAATCCTACCACAAAAGTTAGCTAAGCTTCAGGGACTCAGTATGGTAATGGCTGGGGGAGACTATTATGTGTCGCTAGTGACCCATTCTTCAAACCAACGGTCGCCGATGTCTGGCTTATCCACCTGTACCGCGGCACGCAGGTTTGGCATACTTTTTACCAGGCGTATTCACATCGCGTGTCCCCTCGAATCGGCTTCATTTTCAGAAGCACCCCCGATGCCCTTCAACCAAAGGTCCAGGCAAAAGGGCCAAACCTGTTCCATCCGAATCGTATCACGAAAATCAACGAGACCCCGCGGGTCGACGAACTCACGTACCGGTCCATCTAACTTGACCCTTTCTGTCAACGGGGCCCTGCTTAATTTGAACTTGGCTACCGCCGGCTCTCCGGATAACGGCGTCTTGGGCCGTAGCAACACTTCCCGAGGTAGCTTGCCTGTCAATAATTTGCGTGATAGGTTTTTTTTATAAGCCCACGGGAACGCCGGAATGGCCAACAGATATTCCACCAGCCTCAGATCCAAGTACGGATATCTGACCTCCACCGCCGTATGTGTTACTCCCGGATCATTCACCTCAAACATACTGGTCCACTGGGGCAAAAGCATCGATGCATGGGCCTTAGGCCGTGCCGAGTGTCGTTCAGCGGGGAACAAAAGTGTGCCGCACTCCGCCCATCGCTGCTCAAGTCTGGCCCGCCTTGCGAACTCCGGCGCGATCCACCGCGGTAACCCTGTGTCTCCGCTTACTTTGGCGAAAAGCGACCGAATCCGTTGGGCTGCGCCGCGCCAGGGAAAGGGCCTCAGCCATAGAAACCATGCCGTTTCTGAAACCAAGCGGCCCCATTCTCGCGTGCGATGCAGCTCTTTTATGTACGGCCACATCTGGAAGTACATCAAATTGTCTGCGCCTTCACCGTACAGGGCTACCCGGCAATCCGCCGCAATTGTGTCAAAAAGCGCCAACCCTCCCGCCGACAGCGGATCATCGATTGGTTCAGGAAATCGATATCTTGCGTGCTCCCAGTTTTCAAACAACTGGAAGTCATCGAGCGGTACGTATTTGTTGGGAATGTCGAGATAGCATGCCACCTTACTTGCATAGAACCGTTCATTATCCGGTATCAGGGAATCGTAACCCGCCGTGTAACTGCTAATAACCGGTATCCCGCCGCGACTTCTCGCAATTTCCTTGGCGGTTACGGCCAACGCTCCCGAATCCAATCCGCCACTCAGAAAAATGCCAATCTTATCTGTACGCAACCTATCCTTCACTGCGCCCTGTAACAGCTCATCAAACCGTTCTACATAGTCATTCGGCCGCGCATACCGAATTCGACCCTCCGTCGGAGGTTGCCAGTAGCTTCTTATTTCCAATTTATCCTGTGAAACAAACAACGAATGACCCGGTGGCAACCGCTGAATGTCGTGGAAAGTTGTAGTCGCTTTATCGTAGTTCAACCCAAATAGTAAAAAATCACCGATGGCCGCTTCATTTAATTCGCTCGTCACGAGCGGGTGTTGTCTCAGGCAATTAAGGGTATTGCTGAAGAGAAAGACCTTGCCAAAGTTGGCGTAATAGAAAGGTTTGACCCCCAAATGATCCCGCGCGCAAAAGAGCGTCCTCGTTGCTGTATCCCATATTCCAAACGAGAAGTCGCCGCGAAGGTGATCGACACAACCAGGCCCCCACGCCGAATATGCGTGGAGCAGCAACATGGAATCCGAAATGGCTGCTACGTCGCAGCCACTATTTGCCTGTTGTAGCTTTTCAGCGAGTTCGCTTCTGCAGTCCAGGCGAGCATCAGCCGTTATCCAACATGAGCCCAGTCTCGCGGGCTGCCCGTCATTGGCGACGCCCTCCATTGCCACGGCATCAGTGCTGCGAAGCAGGGTGTGTCCTAGTCCGATGCAATCCCCTGCAAATGTCCCTACACCGTCTGGTCCCCGGTAAGCCATAAAGCCCGTCATGGCTTGCAGCAGCGCCGTATCTACAGGCATTCGTGTACGGTGGAAGATCCCTAAAACCCCACTCATCGGGTGCGCTTTTCAATGTGCATTATTTGCCGTATGCCGAGTCCTGTGCATCGTATCCGGAATCAATACCCCAATTTTAGCCAACTATGTGAAGAAATGTTCCACACTCTTCAACCACCTCTCAGCATGTCTAAAGATGGGTTACATTATCAATAACTTACAAGACCCTCGCTCGACCGCAGAGGTCATTAAATTGCTCCAATTCTACGCGGGAGGCCCCTATGAATCGTCTACTTCGCGTACTAGTTCTTGTCTGCTGTGCGTTATTTATCTATGCTGGAGTTGCTTCTGCCGATACCCTGCAATTTGTCCTATCCGGCCCAGTTTCAGCCAGCTTCGACCTGTCATCTACGCCATCCATCATGTCGGGTAATTCTGATCCTGGTTTCGGGTTCGTTCTGACGCCCACCAATTTGATGGTTAATGGTGCGGCGGCTCCCGGCGACTTCCTGGGCTTTTTTAACGGTGATCCCGCAGCGGGCGGGGGTGTCGCCATTTTTGCATCTGCCATGGATATGACGGCATACGCGTCCGGACCTCAACTTTACAGCGGCCCCGAAAGCAGCCCAACATTCGCACCCGGAACGTTTACCTTGGACAACGGCGCCTTGGTCACCCCGGTGCCCGGTGCGTACACATTGACAATCACGGATCTTTCTAGCGTTCCGACACCTGAGCCCTCGGTCACGATTCTCCTGGCGATTGGCCTGTTGGCTCTCGGACTGGCGGTACTGCGCTTCAAGGCAAACCTCGGCGTCAGCGCTAGCTAACTTTCGGGAACCTCCCAATAGCGGCAGCCCCTCGGGCTTGCCGCTATTTTTTTGCCCCGCCGTCCATCGGAAACTCTTCGCCGAATGCCGCGTAATGCTTATGAGACTCTTCCGGCTCGTTAAGGGCCATGCCGTCACATTCCACCCACGCATGGGCCTCAAATTTCTCCTCGGTTTTTCGCGTTCCAATTCGCACACTCGACGCGATTCCTTGTCGTCCCAGCAGCCACCAAAGCGCCAGAGACTGCTCTAGACACGCTGGCCTGCCCCAGGTGCGGTGAGCAGCCAATCTCACCATCCGTGCCGTTAAAATGATTGGCTGCGCCTGCGCTCCATCGGATCGATCAGAAGCGCCAGATAGGGTTCTAGGTAGGTGATTTTGCAGACTTGTTTGCGTTGCGCGAAAACCGCGAAGCCGGAGGCTGAGAGAAATAAATGGCAACAACACCGCTGCACGCAGGAAAAGTCCGCGCGCCCTTGGCTCCAACGCCTTAAATCGACGAACCGGTTCCCACATCGGAAGAAGTCACGGTCAGCAACCCGTTGTCGGCCAATTTTTCGAGCAATTCGCTCAGATGCTCGCGAAGCGTCTGAGCGTCGACATCGTACTCATTTAGGAGTGCCTGGTAAGCGGCGTCAATATTTGCTGCCGTCGTCGCTAATTGCCACATTCGCGCACCAGTTTCGTCCAATCCAAAATAGCGCTCTGTTTCAATATTCAACAGCACCGCTTCCTTATCCAGAAAGCGCACCAGCACATGACCAGGAACACTCACCTTATCGCCAAACATCACCATCGTCGACCACCCACCTCGTCAATTGATGTCCCAACTGAAGCTGTCGCAATTGTATCGAATAGCGGTCCGTTTATGTGTGGAATAGCTTACGCTCCCGCCTAAGTCGGTGTTCGAATGTATATATTTCATTCCATGTGGCTATATAACTTGTAATTAATATACACAAATAGTAAAATCAGGGAGGACGGTCACTCCAGAGGTTCCACGCATCTTATCGGTGCCCACCAGTTCTGTCTCTTTTCATAAATCCAACCCGTCTACCTGCTCGAAGTTCCCCAATATCCTCTTCCGACCGTACTCAGCGGTTTCCCTCCCGGCACCAAGCACCAGCCTTGACGTTCAACTCTCGTGTTTTCAGCAATTTGTGAACTCTTTTTCACTTTTTGCGGCAGCAATCCTTTGTTTTCAACGCTTTGTCGACTCTTTTGCGAAAAACAAGGGGGATAGGGGGTATGCCCGTAAAATCCACTTGCCCTCTTCCGCGCTAACTCAAACCACCTCTAGTGTGACGGTCACGCCGTTACCGCTGCCCCGAGGCAACTGGAAAAACCGTGTGCTGCGACGGCGGCATCGGAATGTCGCCCTTACGGTCGTGCCAAAGGATGGAGTTCAACACCTGGTTGTTGGCCTCGTCCGCATGCCGCCAGTCCATCGCGGCAGATGCCTTCGCGCCTGGCGCGGTCGCGGCGTTGGTCTTGAAGATTAGTCCGTTGCGAAGGTTAGTGACATCCGCTTCAAATGGCTGTTGCGCGGGCGTGCCCGAAAACAGCGAGGACATGATTGGAGCGTATGCGTCATTGTGATTCATCGGTGGCAAACCCAGCAGCGCCTCCATGGTGCGAACCGTGCTCACCGTGGTGAAAAAACCATGCTCCACATAGGGATGTTCAACCGTGCCGGGGGCGTATTTACTGATCACCAGCGCAATGCTGCGATGCGCGTCCACGTGATCGGCGCCATCCTGCGCGTCATCTTCAACGATAAAAATTGCCGTGTCATCCCAGTAAGCACTGTGCGACACCGCATCGACAACGCGGCCCACCGCAAGATCGTTGTCCGCCACCGAAGCCGAGGGCGTTGGGAAACCGGACCGTGTGCCGCTGGTGTGATCGTTGGGCAGACGCAACATCACGTAGCTCGGCAATTCCCCTGCCTTGGTATTCGCTTTTCGCGCGCGCACAAAGCCATCGAACTCGCGCAAAAATTCATCCGCTCGCAACTGGTCGGGGTAATCGATTTTGAAATCTGCGAAGCGCGGATCGAAATGCCCGCGCAGTTCCGGTTTGGTTGCCACATCGCGGCGCAGCACCGGGATAGGCCACGGATAAGGACTAGGCGTTCCGTTCGGTTCGCCTGTCGCCGCAGGCAGCGGCTCTCCTTGCTTGATCGCTTTGCGCGCGCAAGGACCACCTGCAGGAGCGGGTGTGCCTTCGGTTGGCGAAGCATCCACAGTGAATTTGTCCCCGCACCATTCGCTGGCCACGAATTCACCATAGTGACGATAACTCAATCCGTGGCGTGCCACGTTGCCCCACAAATATCCGGTCCCCGGTTCATTCACGTCCGGTTCGTCGTGCTCCAGCGGATATTCATCAGCGACCATGCCTTCAAAATCGTAAGTGCGTTCACGGCTGCGGTACGCGATCTGCCACGTTTTTTCGTTGTAGTCGCCGGCAATCGCCGCAGTCGACCACATATGGCCATCCCCGGAAACTTCTCCGGAATCGTAAAAGTTGTCGAGCACACCAAACTGCAAAGCCAGCTTGTGCTCATTGGGGGTGATGTCTGCGCCGTAAAGAGTGAGCGACGGATCGCCGTCGCCCACTTTGAGGTCACCAAAAATCTGGTCGTACGTGCGGTTTTCTTTGATGATGTAAATGACATGATGAATGGGATTCGCGCCGTCGTGAAACGGCAAAGCAGTTGGGTCGGCCCAGAGCTGCATTTGTTCCTGTGCCACCCGCGTAAACTCCGGCAGGTTTTTTTCGACTGCTTCCAGATTGATTCGTGCGATCGAACCGTGAAGCAAGGTCGGGATGTAGGGATGCAGCCTTCGGCGTTTGGAAGGCACCTTGGATATATCGGTTGCGTTTGGTCCACTACCCAAGCCTTTACCGGTCGCGATGAGAAGATCGTTGTCCGCGACAGCGACGGCGAGGGTATACCATTCGGTGGGAATGAAACCCATAGCGATAAGTGGCTTGCCGATATGCGCCCGGCCTTCAGCCAATGTGGTGGTGTCAAACACCGCGACAGAATCTGTTGCCGCGCTAGCCGCGAATAACCGCTTTCCATCTTTACTCTGCGCGAGCGCATCTGTTTCATTGCCCGAGAATTCCTGTTTCGGAAGATGCGTCGAGAAAAACGCTTGAATCTTTCCGGTGTGTGCGTCGATTGCTGCAACGGAATCGGCATTGGCCAAAGCCACGTATAAGAATTTTTCGTCCGGAGAAAGCAGCATCGCGGTGGGGTGCGATCCAGGAGCAACAGGACTCTTTGGTACCAGCAGCGGGATGCGCCTAACAACAGTTTTGCGCACCACATCAAGCTCGGCGACCTGCGAAGCATTCCACAAACTGCACCACGCATGGTGGCCATCGCGAGTCGCCACCACGGTATACGGAAAAGACGAAGGCATAGAGCGATGAGTACTCAGATCGAATTGCGCCAACTCTTTTCCGGACTCTGTGTCGAGCAGAATCACGTTGTCCGAAAGATTGTTAGCAACCAGAAGCTGGTCTTTTTGATCTGCTGTTCCCGAAATAACGGCGAGTCCTGCCGGATACGGAATGGCGCGCGACGCTGGAAGTTTGCCGAATCCACGAGCGACATGCGTTCCAACTGGAACGGGTTGCAAGGATATTCTTAGAAAGTGATCGGGAGCGAGTTTGCCCTGCTCAAAGCGATACACCGCAATGCCGTTGCCGGTATTTCCGGGTTTCTCGCCGGTGGGATCGCTGATCGAGCCAACTGAAGCGTAGAGGTGAGTGCCGTCGGAACTGAAAGCCAGGCCCAGAAAATAACTTTGGTGTGCATCTTCGCCAAGCCGGTCTTCCGGAAAATCTGTGACCTGATTTGTCTGCAAATCCAGGATGGCGATGGATTGCTTCATGCCCGACTCAGCGGTACCAAAGCCGTTGTTCAGCAGTGCGGCGTATCGGCCATCGGGACTCAACGCGATTGTTTCTGGGAATCCGTTGGTACGTTGTGGCGCGCCAGGTGTGGGCCTGATGACTGCTTTGCTGGTCGGAAGCCGCGTGTGTTCCTGCTCTTGGCTTGCACCGAGCTCGACATAAAGAACGGAACAAAGAAGCAGAAAGATAATATTAATTCTAGCCGACAAGCCAGACCTCCACCGAGCCGTGATGGAGTCGGCCCGTAGCAATCGATGCGACTGACAATTGAATCGCGGAATGGGCGGGAGCACAAGTTACAAAACTGCAATAATCAGAATGCGGCCGACCAAAATGTTGACAAAAAACGCGGCCGGCTACCACGCAACTGAAGCCGCGAAGTTCAAACCCCTATTGACGGGAGCTTATTTTATTTTTGTGCCAGGGGAACCGCCGGCTGTGCTGGCGCTGGTCTTGCCTTCGAGGTTGTAGGCGGTGTTGACCATGCCGAAATGCGAAAAAGCCTGCGGGAAATTTCCCAGTAGCCGGCGGTCCACGGGATCGTATTCTTCGGACAGTAAGCCGAGATCATTGCGTATGGATAAGACGCGCTCAAAGACTTTGCGCGCTTCTTCATAGCGGCCCTGGAAAACGTAATTGTCCGCGAGCCAGAGAGTGCAAGGAATAAAAGCTGCCTCGCCGTGCGGTAAACCATCGACCGCTGGATCTAGGGTGTAGCGGTTAACGAAGCCATTCTCGGAAAGCAAGTGTTTTTCTATGGCATCAACGGTTCCGCGAAGGCGTGGATCGTTTGCCGGAAGAAAGCCGACAATGGCCATCATCAATAAGCTGGCATCGAGATGTTTCGAGCCGTAAAACTGTACGAAAGAATTCAGCTCAGCATCGAAGCCGTTGTTGCAGACGTCGGCATGAATTTTATCGCGAAGGTTTCGCCATTTTTCTGTAGCGGGATCGGGCACCCAACCTTGCTCGACACTCTTTACGGCGCGATCCATGGCTACCCAAGCCATCATTTTTGAATGGGTAAAATTTCTGCGAGGCCCGCGAACTTCCCAAATGCCCTCGTCAGGCTCTTCCCACGAGGTTTCCAAATGGTCGAGGAGAGCGCGTCCAATTCCAGGGGACGCGTCTTTACTATTTGGCTGAATGCCGGCCTCGCGGCAAAGGTAAAGGGTGTCAATGATTTCGCCATAGACATCAAGTTGAAGCTGATTGTAAGCGGCGTTGCCGGTTCGCACGGGCGCGGAATTTTCGTAGCCCGGAAGCCACGGAAGTTCCAGTTCCGTGAGACGCCGTTCGCCACGCAGCCCATAAACAATGTTCAGTTCGGAGGGTTTGCCGGCAACTGCGCGCATGATCCATTCGCGCCAATCGCGTGCTTCCTCAAGATATCCGGCGATAATAAGCGCGTGAAGCGAGAGCGTGGCGTCACGCACCCAGCAGAATCTGTAGTCCCAGTTGCGAACGCCGCCAATCAATTCGGGAAGGGAAGTCGTGGGCGCGGCGACGATGGCACCGGTGGGGGCATAGGTTAGAGCCTTCAAAGTGATGAGCGAACGGGTTACTGCAAGCTTCGATGGACCCGGGACAGTGCAACGGCCGGCCCACTCGCGCCACCATTTTTCGGTGTCCGCGACAGTCTTTTCAAAGTCAAGAAACTGCGGCTCATCTCGATGCGATGCATACCAACAAATCTCGAATGGAATCTTCTGTCCGGCAGAAACCGTAAATTTGGAAGTAGTGTGAAAATTTTCGCCACAAAGCTCGACCGGCGTTCGAAGGCGGAGAGTGTCGGGTCCGGCGATGGCGATGAGACCATCATCTGTTTGGCGCACCCAGGGAACGATTGAGCCGTAATCGAAGCGAATAGCCAACGCCATTTTCATGGGCACTTTACCGCTTTGACCCACAACCTGACGCAGAAGATCGGGCGTGTCGGTGGTAGGCGTCATGCAATCGACGAGCGTTACGGTGCCAGCTTCTGTTTCAAAGGTGGTTTCCAGGATAAGAGTGTCTTCCCGGTAGCGGCGATGGATGCGCTTGATCGGGCAGTCGGGCGTTATCAGCCAATAGCCGTGCTCAGAGGTGCCGAGGAGCGCGGCGAAGCAAGCTGCGGAATCGAAACTGGGAAGACAGAGCCAATCTATTGAACCCTCGCGCGAAACTAATGCAGCGGTATGGCAATCACCGATCATTCCGTAGTCTTCAATTCGCAATGACACGCTGAGGCTCCTTTGACACAACTAATAAGATTCTAAATTACCTTCATGCGGTGCCGTCACCTAGATGTGAATGGCGATTTTTGAGGGAGCGGGCTATGTCGGCACCGATTCCCGTGGAAGTGGTCGGCGATGGAGATGGCATTGACTTTTGAGGCCGTATGCACGATTGTGTCTGCCTTAGTCCCCTGATTTCCAAGGCGTTACATAAATGCCGCGAGTATCAAATACTCGTGAAGTCGCAGGGAGTTGAGCGATTGCACAAAAGTGGGCTTCTATTGGACCTGACGTTAGCGAGCGATCCACAGCTGCTATGCGTAGTGCGCGCTGCGATGGAACGATTGACGGAAGTGATTGGGTTTTCACCTCCGGAGTGTCGCGCCATAACGCGCGCGGTGGACGAAGCGGTGGCCAACGTGATGCGCCATGCCTATGGAAGCAGCCCGGACAAACGTATTGACGTGTCTTGCAAGCGAATCTCAGGCATGGTAAACGGGATACAACGCGAAGGTCTGGAAATCGAGTTGCTCGACCAAGGTGCGCCCTTCGATCAAAAAAAACTGACCGCTCGGTCCCTGGATGAAGTCAAGCCTGGGGGACTGGGACTGCATTTCATTCGAGACAGCATGGATGTAATGGAACACAGTCGCGAAAACAGTGTGAACCGGCTGCGGTTAGTGAAATATTTCAGTACAGAAGAAAAAGGTCAGAAATCCCAAGGAGAGTAACTTTGCAGATTGCCGCTCGCCGGTTAGACCAGGTCACCATCTTCGACATTACAGGACACATTGATCTCGCCAACTCCCCCGAGTTGCGCAAGGTATTGCTAAAGGAACTGAAGGAAACCAAGACGCCGCGGGTAATTCTGAATTTAACGGGCGTGCGCTATATCGACAGCTCGGGTGTGGCTTCGCTAGTGGAAGGATTGAAAGCCGCACGCGACCAGGGATTACGTTTTATTTTGTATGGCTTGAGCCCATCGGCAAGAGAAGTGTTACAACTGTCCCGATTGATAAAAATTTTTGAAGTATTCGATAACGAACAACAGGCTTTGGCTTAGATTCAGCGGACAGTGGCACGTAAGATCGAGGGCTCTTGGCGTTCGTCGCTCAAATCGGTTCAGGGGTCATAGGTGGCCTTGAATATCTAGGCTCACTAGCGGATTTGGGCGGTAAAGCCGCGTATTACACGTTTGTCGCTCCTTTCCAGGGAAAACCTATTCGTGTGCAGCGGGCTATTTCGCAGGCCCTGGACGTCGGAGTCCGCGCATTACCTATCCTTTCGCTGATCACATTTTTTATCGGATTGATTCTGGCGCTGCAAAGCGCCTACGAATTGCGAAAATTCGGGGCGATAAGTTTCGTGGCCAGCGCGGTGGCGATTTCAATGACGCGCGAACTGGGTCCTTTGATTACCGCCATCGTGGTTATCGGACGGTCGGGATCGGCGTTTGCGGCGGAAATCGGCACGATGAAAGTTACCGAAGAAATTGACGCGCTGGAAACCATGGCGGTCAATCCCATCCACTTTTTGGTGACCCCAAAGTTTCTGGCCATGATTGTCATGCTGCCCTGCTTGACCATTTGGGCGAACTTCATGGGGGTGTTGGGCGGCGCCTTGTTTGGCGTAGCCCAGGCGGATTTCACTTTTGTTCGTTATATCCAGGCCTCGGTGGATGCACTTTTCCTGCGTGACATTATCAGCGGTCTGGTGAAGAGCGTGATGTTTGGCGTGACCATTACCGCGGTGGGTTGTCACGAAGGACTGGCCACGGGAGCGGGTCCGGAACAAGTGGGGCGTTCCACGACCCGAGCGGTAGTGATGTCGATTTTTTTAGTTGTGGTGGTGGATTTGATATTTACCGCGCTGTTCTTTTTTGTGAGTGAGCATTAACCGGGATTTCTTTCATGATCGAATTAGAAGACGACGCTTCGCCGGAAGTAATGATTTCGCTGCGGGACCTGCGAGTAAGTTATGGGGAGCGCGAAATATTGCATGGCGTCAGTTTCGACGTGATGCGCGGCGAGACCATGGTGATTCTAGGCGGCTCGGGGTCGGGAAAGAGCACGCTGCTGCGAACATTGGTGGGACTGGAAAAGCCGAGTTCCGGTGAAGTGATTTTGCGGGGAAAAAATATCGCTACCGCTTCTGCCGAAGACATGGACGAGATTCGCAAGAAGCTGGGAATGTCATTTCAAGGGAGCGCGCTGTTCGGGTCCATGACCGTCGGTGAGAATGTGGCGCTGCCGTTGCGCGAGCACACCAAACTGGAAGATTCGACGATAGAGATTATGCTGCGGTTGAAATTAGAGCAGGTGGGGTTGGCAGGATTCGAAGATTACAAACCTTCCGAGCTGAGCGGAGGGATGAAGAAGCGCGCGGCGGTGGCGCGGGCGTTAGCGATGGATCCGGAGATTTTATTTTTCGATGAGCCGTCGGCGGGACTTGATCCGATCATTGCAGCGGGCATCGATCAGTTAATTCTGGAATTGAAGCGGGCATTCAAGATGACTATTATCGTGGTCACTCACGAGCTGGCCAGCGCCTTTCTGATTGCGGACCGCATGGTGCTGATCGACAAAGGAAATGTTGAGGCTATCGGGACCGTGGATGAAATGCGGAGCAGCACGCAGCCGCGATTGCGACAGTTTCTGGATCGCGTGCCGGAACCGGAAGTAGCCCGGGAAATGGATTATTTGCAGATGTTGACCAAGCAGTCGGGCCATAACCGGGGTGCCACAGCCAAGAGGAGTGCGTGATGGAGACGAGACGGGAACAAGCAATGGTGGGGTTATTTGTAATTGTCGCGACAGCGGTTTTGGTCGCGACGGTGTTTGGCATCAGCGGAGCTTTCGGGCGAACGGCGAAATCCTTTCGTGCATACTTTCCCTTCGCCGGAGGCTTGGAAGTAGGCTCGACGGTGCGCTACGCGGGCGGGCCGAAAGTCGGGCGTGTAGAGAAGTTGCGCATTAATCCGCAAAACCCCGCGAACATAGAAATCACGCTGGCGGTGCAAACCGATTTACCGGTCAAGACGGATAGCCATGTGAGGATTATGAGCATGAGTCCGCTGGGCGATAACCATCTGGAGATCGTGCCGGGAAGTCCGCAGGCGCAGTTGGCGAAGGATGGCGCGACACTGCCGGCGGACCGGTATCTGGATTTGAACGCCATTACGGAACGGATCAATGATCTGGCTCCCGAGGCGCAACAACTCTTGCACACCTTGAATGATCGCGCGACGGAATTGAAAGTAACCATTGCGCGGGTCAACGATCTTTTGAACGATGACAATCGTTCGAATCTATCGGGGACGCTGGCGCAAGCCCATCAGATGCTGGCGGAAAATCGGCCGGCGATAAAAGCTACGATTGGGCATATCAATACGAGCAGCGAGAAATTGGGTCCGCTGCTGGATGATTTGCGCAAGACCTCGGCGGAAGCCAACAAGACTTTGGACCACGTGGACAGCTTGATTGGAGAAAATCGGGCGGACGTTCGGCAGGCGGTGCTGGAACTGAGGAAGTCGTTGACTAATGTAACCGATTTGACCGGACGAATTGATCAGACCCTGGACGTGAACTCCGAGAATATCGATGAGATGCTAGGAAACTTCCGGGACGCAAGCGAAAACCTGAAGGAGTTCACAAAGACGATCAGGAATAAGCCGTACACTTTGCTGCGAGCGAGCAGTCCTCGCGAGCACAGAACGGGTGAGCCGCAATGAAGACCAGAACTTTGGGTTCGAATGGCCGGCACGCAAAAGGGAACCGTCGAAATATTTTTCGTTGGAACAATGTAAAACCGGCTTGTTGTGTGTTGGCACTGACGCTTGGAGGACTGCCGGCCGGATGCGGCGGGGCGCATCCGATGCAATATTATCAATTGACGGTGCCGACAGAGAAACCGCACGCTGAGGCGAACGCGTCGGGCGTTTCTCTGGTCCTGGGGCCGATGGTGGCCTCGCATCTCTATCGCGAAGATCGCATCGTTTATAGCGCTGGTACCCAGCGAATGGGCACATACGAATACCAGCGTTGGTCCGAACCTCCAGCGGAGATGATTGAGGAAGTGTTGCTGAGGGAGCTGCGAGCTTCGGGCCGTTACCGTGATGTTTCTTTGCAGCGCAGCAGCAGTCGCGCGGACTATGTCCTACACGGTAGATTGTACGATTTCAAAGAGGTGGCCGGAGAGCCGCTTCAGGCGCGGGTAACAGCGGAATTTGACTTGAAAGATGTAAAGTCGGGCGCGACCGTGTGGTCGCATTATTACAACCACGATGAAGCGGTGGGCGGCAAAGATGTGCCGGCGATGGTTGCGGCGTTGGACCATAACGTTCAAAGATGCGTTGAGGAGATCAAGGCCAGCCTTGATCAATACTTCTCAAGCCAGCCGGCTGGCAAATAGCCAAAAGCGTCAGTCGCCGCTGCACAGTGCAAGAATTACGAATAACGAATTTCAAATAGCAAATACGCAGTCAGGCGTGAGGCGCTGCAGGTTGCGCGCCGGAGATGGCTTTGGTTTGGGTGCGGCCGGGCACGATGCTCTTCACAATTACGTACAGCACCGGAATGAAGATCAGGTTGAGGGTTGTGGCGGCCAGCATGCCACCAAACACGGTAGTGCCTACCGAGATGCGGCCTGCTCTTCCGGCGCCTTGAGCTAAAACCAGCGGAAGGACGCCCAAGATAAACGCCAACGAGGTCATCAGAATGGGGCGGAGACGTATGCGTGCGGCCTCGACCGCAGCGTCTATTATGGACATCCCCTGAGCCCGCAATTGCTCGGCGAATTCGACAATCAGAATGGCGTTTTTGCTGGCAAGGCCGATCAGCATTACGAGACCGATCTGGCAATAGACATCGTTCTGCAATCCTCGAAGAGCTTGCAAGCCGATCGCGCCCAGCAGCGCGACCGGGACAGCTAGCAGCACGATGAATGGCAGCACGAAACTTTCGTATTGAGCGGCCAGCGTTAGATAGACGACCACCAGACCAAGCCCGAATAAAATTGCGGCTTTGCCGCCGGATTGCAATTCTTCCAGAGACAACCCGCTCCATTCGAAAGTCATGCCATTGGGCAGGCTTTTTTTGGCCAGCGCTTCCATATCGGCGATGCCATCGCCAGAGCTGCGGCCCGGTGCGGCGGAGCCATCTATTTCAGCTGATCTGAACAGATTGTAATGGCTGATGACCTGCGGGTTCGCGGTTTGCTCCACGGTGACAAGGTCATCGAGCGGAATCGTTTTTCCAGTGTCGGAACGCACGTAATACTGGTCGATGTCTTTCGCGTTGGAGCGGAAACGGCCATCGGCTTGAATGTAAACGCGGTAAGAGCGATTGTTGAAATCGAAATCGTTTATATACACGGAGCCCATGTATACCTCAAGCGCGTCGGTGATTTGAGTAAGGGGAACCTGTAGGCTCTTGGCTTTTTCACGATCGAGGCGAACGAGGTATTGCGGATCGTTGGCGGTGAAACTGGTGAATAGGCCGGCCAACGTTTTGCTGCTGTTGCCTTCCCCGACCAGTTTATTAGCGGCATCGGAGATGCCTTGCAGCGAGTTGCGGCCCAGATCCTCGAGCTCAAATTGAAAGCCGCCAAATTGTCCCAACCCTTGCACTGCTGGCGGATTGAAGGGAATTACCAATGCTCCAGGAACGCCGAACAGTTGACCGCGAAGGCGTTCAATAATGCCGGCGGAGGAATGGTCCTCGCCTTTGCGTTCCTCGAAGGGCTTGAGGCTGGCGAACAGGATGCCGCGATTTGGAGCGCTGCCCGAGAAGCTGAAACCGGTGATGGAAAACACGCTGTCGATTTCGTGAACTCCGGCCAGCACTTTTTCTACTTGGGTGCAGATATTTTTCGTGTAGTCCAGCGAAGCGCCTTGCGGTGACTGCACGATCACGATGATGTAGCCCTGATCGTCCTCAGGAATAAATCCACGGGGAACTTTCTGGTAGATCCAGTAAGTGACACCGAGAAGCGCGAAGAATACCAGGACGGCGGCGAAACGCCAGCCAATGACGCCTCGCACTGTTTTGCGGTAAGCGTTGGTCCCAGATTCGACAATGCGATTGAAGGCTCTAAAGATACGCCCCTGCGCGCGTTCGCGGTGATGGCCGAGCAAAATTGCGGAGAGCGCGGGTGTAAGAGTGAGCGCGTTGAAAGCGGAGATGGCTACGGAAAACGCGATAGTCAGTGCGAACTGGCGGAACAGGATGCCGGTGGTACCCGGGAACAATGCGACGGGCACGAATACGGCCACGAGAACCAAGGATGTGGCGATTACCGCGCCTGCCACTTCTTTCATGGCTACCGAAGCGGCATTGTGAGGCTCGGTTATGCCCTCAACGATATGACGCTCCACGTTTTCGATAACTACGATGGCGTCGTCGACGACCAAGCCGGTCGCGAGAGTGATGCCGAATAAAGTAAGGGTATTGATAGAGAACCCCAGGAGTTTGACGAAAATAAATGTGCCGACCAGCGAGACCGGGATGGTGACAGCGGGAATGAGGGTGCTACGCCAATCCTGAAGAAATATGTATATGACGAAGATGACCAACAGGATGGCTTGAAGCAGGGTGACGAGCACGTCCTTGATGGATTCGCCGATAACCGTGGTGGTATCGAAAGCGACAGCGTATTTAAGGCCCGGCGGAAAAGTCTTAGAGAGCCGCAGTAACTCCTCTTTCGCGAGTCTGTCGACGTCGAGTGCGTTCGCGCCGGGCAGTTGGGTTACGCCGATGCCCACTGCTTCGTGCCCGTCATAGGTCAGGACGGAGCTATAGTCTTCGGCGCCTAGCTCGGCGCGACCTACGTCTTTCAAGCGCACCAGAGTGCCGTTTGCGCCGGTCTTGAGAATAATATTTTCAAATTCGGACGGTTCGGTGAGGCGGCCAATAGCGCGAACGCTGATCTGATAAGCCTGTCCGGGGGGTAACGGAGCTTGACCAACCTGGCCCGCGGCGACTTGAACGTTTTGCTCTTGCAGCGCTGCAAGCACGTTAGTTGCGGACAACCCGCGCTGGGCCATGCGTCCGGGATCGAGCCACAAGCGCATGGCGTATTTGCGTTCTCCAAAAATAAAAACGTCGCCGACACCGGGGACGCGCTTGACGGCGTCCCTTACGTAAATATCGAGGTAATTGCTGAGGAACAAGCTGTCGTAGGTGCCATCCGGGGAATACACACCGGCGCCGAAGACGAAGCCGCCGAGTTGTTTGGTGATAATCACGCCGGTGTTTTTTACAGTGTTTGGCAAGCGGCCAAGGGCCTGGTTGACGCGATTCTGGACATCGACCGAGGCCAGGTCTACGTCACGAGTTACATCGAAGGTTACGGTGATTTGGCTGGTGCCGTCATTGCCGCTGGTAGAGGTGATGTACTTCATACCTTGCACGCCGTTGATGGCTTGTTCCAGCGGGATAGTGACGGCGGATTCGACGGTCTGCGCGTTTGCCCCGATGTAGCCGCTGGAAACTACCACTTGTGGCGGTGCGAGGTCCGGGAATTCGGCTACAGGAAGAGAAGGAATGGAAATTGCGCCGCCAAGAATAATCATCAAGGCGCAAACGGTGGCAAATACGGGCCGGTTGATAAAGAAATCAACAAACAAACGGGGGATCCGCCTTCCGTGAGGTGTGATTCGTTATAGGCATGGTCTCAGCGGGCCTGGTGTCCAGCATCTTTTTCCGGGTTGCCAGGAGCGGGTGAGGCGCTAGCATTCTGAATTTGTTCCGCGACGGGCATGCCGTCCTGCAAAAATTGGGTACCGGAAACGATGAGATGGTCACCGGCCTTTAAGCCGTCCAGGACGACGTAATCGTTGCCTACCGTGTCACCGATGGTCAGGCCTTTTTGACGAGCAAAAGTACCTGCACTCTCTTTTACGGCCACGAACACAAAGAAACGTCCGTTAATTCGAGTTACCGACAAAACTGGAACGACGGGACCTTGATGATTGTTCCAGACAACCTGGGCCCGCATTTGCTGGGAGACGCGCAATTGGCCTTTAGGATTTTCGATGGAGGCTTTGGCCAAGATAGTTTGCGTATCGTTATCAACCTCGGGAGAAACGAAAGTGATGCGCGCGTCGCTGACGGGCTTGCCGGATTCGTCCAGCAGATGAACTGGCAGGCCAACACGAAGATCCTTGCCGCGTTCCGCCGGGACGTAAATGTAGGCCTCTAGAGTGCCGGGTTCGTCCACGGTGGTCAGCAAGGTAGTTACCGCCACACGGTCACCTTCGCGCACTGGAATGTCGCCAATAATTCCAGACATGGGAGCGGACACGCGGTAGTAGTGCAGCTCGACCTGCTGCTGATTCACCTGCTCACCCAGGGACTTGAGCTGCGCGACGGCGGCGTCATGAGCGGTCTGGGCATTGTCAAATTCCTGCTTGCTCACAACTCCGGCTTCAAACAGTTTACGTTCCCGCTCGAGCTGCGTCTGGGCATAGCGAAGATTGGCTTCCTGCGCGGCATGGCTGGCTATCTGGCTGCCTAAGGTGGCTTGTTGCTTCAGGGGATCGATCTGCAGGAGCGGAGTGCCGGCTTTGACGCGGTCGCCGGACTTCACAAAAATTTTGGTGATTTGGCCTTCGACCTGGGGATTAATGACGGCCGAGTGGCGCGATTTCAAGATGGCAAGGTATTCGCTGCTGTCGGAGATTTTCTGCGCTTGAACAATCTGCACTTGTACGGGCATGGCCTGCATGGCGGGTGCGGCCGGACCGGCTGGACCCTTTTGGCAAGCGGCAGCGAGCGCCAGTAATGGCAACAGGAAGCAAAGGGCCAATTTAAAACGGACAGAGTTCGATGAGATTCTCGTGCCGCTTCCGGACATAGTTTAGGGGTTTCTCCGTCAAACGTACCGAAAAGTGTACGACAGGGTAAGTCTGTCACCAAGTCGAGGTTGAGGCTGTCTATTTATACGCAGCAGGACACCATTTGTTACGTCCGAAATTAGCGGTTGGCGGGATCTCTTTAATAAAAATCGCGCGAATTGATGCGCTTGCCGGATAACCCTAACTGCAGAACGTCCATCTGCTCGGGGCGATCGAAGACCTTTCCGGGAAAGAGGGATTTCATCAGGACGCGCACGCCGCCGAAGGCCACGCCAAACACGATGGCGACCAGCATAAAGACGCCAGTCGCAATAATGATTTTGGCAAGCACTGTGGTTATCGGGGGATCGGAGATGGTGTGGGTCGGCTCGTTCCAGGTTACTTGGGTTTCGTAATTAACAGCATCGCGAAGCCGAGCCGCGTAGGCGCGGGATGTCGGGGCCAGGACGATGGCGAGGAGGGTGCCTTTGCGTTCGATGGAAGTTCTGTCGGCATTCGCTGAAGAGGGAAGAGCCTGCTCGAGATGCTTCCAGTGCAAACCAGCGAGTTGCGGGGTGGGGTAGTCAATCAGCAGAACTACGGCGGCGTCGGCTTGTTTTTGATATTGCGCAAACATAGCTTCGGCACCGGAGGAAAAGCCAATGTTAGCAGATAATGCCTGGTATTCGGGACGGTTCAGGGTGGACAGGGCGGAGCGAAAAGCGGCCGGTCCGAGAGCATACTTTTCTGTTCCAGGAATGAGGTCATGCGCCGGCAAATAGTTCGGTATTGGCGGCGCAGGGGTCTTATCGGCTTTAGCGTTTATCTGTTTTGACAACGCGTCCAGATCATCCGGGGTCAGGGTCGCAGAGTTGTCGATGACGAGCAAAATATTTCCAACCAGGGCGACCCGCTTTTTGTCCGAGGAAGCATCAACGGACGTGGAGCACGGTGTTAGGGCGCTGGATTGTGGGCAACTGTTTTTTGGGCCTTGAAAGAATGTATAGGCTTCATAGGCGCCGCTGGAATCGTGCAAACGGTAGGTGGTGAGAGTGACGGCGGCATTGCCGTTCGAGTACGCTCGCGTTTCCGCACTTTCCAATCCAGATTCCGTGAGTATGTCTTTCGTGTTAGCTGGAATGGCGGGTGACTGAACGGCGTTGCTTGCCGTCCATTTGCCGAAACGCGCCGGAAGGATGCTTTCGGCGCGCAGGGAAGGCACCAGCAGGAGAAGGGCAATCACCAACGAAGTCGGCAGCAATCGGCGCGGCAGCAATGAGCGAGTCGACATAGGATTAATTAAATAGATGCAACAAGGTTACTGTGCGTTGGGCGAATGTTCAAGTTTGGCACTGGCGGAGCGGGGAGACGCCGGCTTGGAGGGGCCATTGAAGGTGACGCTGTTAAGGCTTTGCAAATAGCTGGCGACGCCCTGGTATAAGCCCTCAGCGACTCGTTGCCGGTTCTCCGGCTGCTTTAAAAGTTGTTCGTCGGCAGGATTGCTGAGGAAAGAGATCTCTGTAAGGATCGAAGGCATGTCCGCGCCGATCAACACCACGAAAGGAGCTTTGCGAACGCCGCGATTTTTGACGGTTTTGTTGCCTTTTTGCACGCGTTGGGACAAGGAAGCTTGAATGTCCTCGGCGAATTCTCTGGATTCGTCAATTTTTTCGTTACGGGCGATTTTCTTGACGAGATCTTCGAGGTCGTGAATACCCACGTTGGCAACGGCGTTTTCTCGCGCGGCCACTTCCATGGCTTCGGGAGAGCCTTTCAAATTCAAATAGTAAGTTTCGATACCGCGGGCGCCGTGATCCTGACTGGAGTTCGCATGTATGGAGATGAAGAGATCGGCGTGCGCTTCATTGGCGATGGCGGTCCGCTCTTCCAGGGGAATAAAAGAATCATCGGAACGGGTCAAGACAACTTCCGCGCCGGGTAGGCGCTGCTTGATAATTTTGCTGAGACGAAGGGCCACATCCAGGCACAAATCCTTTTCCATCAAGCCGGTTGGGCCGATGGTGCCGGTGTCATGACCGCCGTGACCGGCGTCAATTACGATGCGGCCGATTTTAAGGCCGAGGGCGCGCGTAAGCGTGGATTGTCCGTCGTGGGTTGGTTGCGGGGCGATGGCGGGCTGATCAAGATCCGCTTTAGAGGCGCTGTTGGAAACTTTCAGGGCGGTGGGCTGCGAAGGGCGAACAAGAGTGTCGCTCATGCCATCCGGCGCAACGGTGCTGGCCTCGGGGCCGCGGAGTTCGGTGGTGGTCTCGTGGATATTGGAGGAGTTATGAGAAGCGCGCGCGATTTTCAGAATTGCCGGCGGCGGCGGCTTTCGGTAGAGATCGATCAAAAGTTGCGGCGGATTCGGTGAGACAGAGGCTACGTATTCCTTGACGCGGTTCACATTGAGGACGATCCGGACGACACCGGCGTGATTTTGCGCCACGCGAATGGCGGTTAGTACGTCGCCATCTACGTTGGCATTTTCGTGCGCCACTTCGCGGGCAACTTCTGAAGTGAGTCGCGCTTCACGCAAATCAAAAAAAATCCGCTCGGGATTTTCCAAGCGTCCAGAGTTGTAATGCACGACATCTTCTAGGTCGATGGTTACCCGGGTGGCGTCTTCCGTTACGGCGCTGCGAATGCGGCGCAGCCTGGGAATGCCAACGGAGTGAGATGCCGTTGGCGAGGGCGGAAGGGCGTCACTGAATTCATCCTTGGGCAGGACAGATTCGCCGGCGGCAACGTCGGAGGTGGCTTTATCTTTCTCTTTGTCAGGCGAGGGCTTGGAACTATTTTCCAGCAACGCTAATTCTGCGACGCCTTCCTGCGCTTCGAGCTTTCTGGGGGAGCGCGGAAAGCGTTTGAGGAAATCTTTATAAGTCTGAGTGGCGCCAGCATAATCGGCAAGCTGATCGCGCTGGAGCTTCGCGCAGACAAGCAGGGCGTCAGGAACGCGGCGGTTGCCTGGATATTCACGCAACAGAAAACGATAGGAGTCTGTGGCGTTTTGATAATAGTTCCGGCCAAAACGTTCGCCCATTTCGGTGTAAAGCTGGGCAATAGCTAGCAAAGCCTCGGGCACTTCGATGGCGCGCGGAGTGATCAGGTAAACGCGACGATAGCTGGAAACCACTTGGCGATAATCGCCAAGGGTTCGCTTAACTACTGGTTTGAGATTTAAGGTGGTACGCAATTGCTCAGCGCGCTGGAATTGCGCGGCGGCCTGGCGCCTTACGGTGGCCGTTGGCGCCGAAGGTGATGCGGAGACGATTAAGGGATAAAAACACAACAGGATGAAAAATGGCGAAACGAGGGCGAACATCTTTTTGAGACTTTTTGCGGCGGATGGAATCGCGCTCGGCATTTTCTTTTCGGGGTGCTAGCAAACCACAAACTAGGTTCTTAGATGATTCTTCGCCTCAGTCATTGTTGAAAATAATTCTACCGTTCGAATCGGTTTCCCGTCGAATGGGACGTCGCCAAGTGTCGGTGAGGCGTCCAGAACCAGGTTGGAAGTAGGCATTTTGCACTTTCTGCACGTAGTTCCGAGTTTCGCGGAACGCCGGAATACCATGGGCCCGGTCGACCGCACCTTCACCTGCATTGTACGCCGCCAGGGCCATGTCCAGGTTGCCATTATAGCGGTCCAACAAGGTCTTGAGATAATGAACACCGCCGTCGATATTCTGTTGCGGGTTAAAGACGTCGCTTACGCCGAACCGGCGCGCCGTAGTGGGAATTAGCTGCATGAGACCACCGGCACCTCTGTTCGAATAAGCAGCGGGGTTCCAGTTGGACTCCGTCTGGATTACCGCTCGGATTAGGGCGGGGTCGACGCGATGGCGGTCGGCTGCTTCGCGCACCAGTTTTTCAACGCCGTCTCGATCCATGTAGACCGATGGATGGGTCCGTCCCGCGAAGGGAGCTTCGCGGGGCAGGTAAAAATTGGTGTGCTTTACGGTAGCCAAGTTTATTTTTACGGGGGGATCGGCGTTGATAAACAGACGGCGCCCGCTAAGGTCTGTGCTGGCAGCAATTTGTGCATCAACTGGCAATGCAAACAAACCAAGCGCTCCTAGAGCTATAGTTGCCGATAGTGCGGTGAGCTTAAACATAAGGGCCAGGGAAGGCTGGTGTTCAATTCGAATTTTGGTGTTCGCGACGAGTTAAGAAAGCAGATTACTTGTCGCAGTTCCTGAGGGGACGCTGGGCGATTAATGCCCGAACAAAGCAGTCTGAGAGCCCACGGACCCTCTTTCCAGCGCTGCGCGATTATAGCAACGGCTCAAGAAGGGACGGAATAGAACCGAGGGTACTATTTAGAGCGGATGTGTCTTTTCCGCCAGCCTCTGCAAGGTCTGGGCGGCCGCCACCCGAACCGCCTACCTGCTTGGCGAGCGCCTGTATCAGCTTGCCGGCGTGGACTTTAGCGGTTAGGTCCTTGGTTACGGCTACGATCAGGGCTACTTTGTCGCCATCGGGCATACCCAAGGCGATGACGCCGGAACCTAGCTTTTGGCGGAGGCTGTCGACGAGCTGACGCAGGCCGTCGCGGTCCACGTTGGCGACTTCGGCGGCTAGTACTTTTACCCCTTTGATGAGCTGGGTTTTGGCGGCGAGTTCGTCGAGTTGGCCTAACGCGCCTTTGCGTTTCTGTGACTCTAATTCTTTCTCTAGCTGTTTCGCAGTCTGCGAGAGTTTTTCAACAGTGCTCAGAAGGGCGTCTTCACCGACGTTGAGTTGACTGGCGAGCTGGCTCAGTAGACGCGCCTGATTCTGGTAATGCTCGAGCGCGCCAGTGCCGGTTACGGCCTCGATGCGGCGGACTCCGGCAGCGACGGATTGTTCACCGATGATTTTCAGGACCCCGACATCGCCGATGCGGTGGACGTGCGTGCCGCCGCAAAGTTCCTTGCTGTAGAAGCCGCGGGGGGCGTGGGGATCAGGAATGGTTACCACGCGAACGTTGTGCTCGGGATATTTGTCGCCGAAAAAGGCTAGGGCGCCGGAGGACAAGGCTTCCTCCAGGGAAGTGACGTTGGTTTCTATCGCGGTGTTCACACGAATTTCATCGTTGACCTGTTGCTCTATGTCGCGAAGTTCCTGAGGGTCGACGGACGCGAAATGAGTGAAGTCAAAACGGAGGCGTTCTGGCGAATTCAAGGAGCCGGCCTGTTTGACGTGGGTGCCGAGGATGTTGCGGAGGGCGGCGTTGACGAGGTGCGTACCGCTGTGATTGCGCATGATATGGGTGCGACGCAGGGCGTCGGCTACCACAGTGACGCGGTCGCCGACGTGAAGCGATTCCTTGGCGGTTACGCGATGAGCCACAAGGCCGCCTACAGGATAAAACGCGCCGCTTACGTCAGCGAGGCGATGGGTACCGGAATTGTCGAAGAAGCCGCCAATGTCGGCCATCTGGCCGCCGGATTCGGCGTAGATGGAGGTGCGATCGAGGACGACTTCGCCGCTTTCGCCAGCTTTGAGTTCGTTGACGGAACCGCTTTTGGTGATGATCGCTTCGATGCGGCAATCTTTGGAAGTAGTGGAGAAATAAAAGCACGGTTCAGTTTTGAAAGTGTCCGCAATTTTTGCGTAGGCAGGATTGACGCTTTCCTTCGATGTGCCTTTCCAGGAGGCGCGCGCGCGAGTGCGTTGTTCTTGCATGGCGCGTTCGAACGCGGACCATTCTACGGTGATGCCGGAGTCGCGGGCGAGGTCTTCGAGGAAGTCGCGCGGCAGGCCGTAGGTATCGTAGAGCATAAAGGCTTTTTCGCCGGAGAGCGAAGCTGACTTGGTATCGTGGGCGGCGGCTTGCGTGCCATCGCCAGTAAATTCGGCAAATTTTTTGAGGCCGATGGTGATGGTACGAGAGAAGCGCTGTTCTTCGCCCAGCAGAATTTGTTGCACTCGGGTGAAATTTTCTTCCAGTCCAGGATAGGCGGCGCCCATTTCGAGCTTCACCGCTTCGGCCATCGCTGGCAGAACGGTGACGGGCACGCTGGCAGCGGCCTGCAAGAGATTGGCGTGGCGCAGAGCACGCCGAATAATTTTGCGGAGGACGTAACCGCGGCCTTCGTTGGAGGGGACGACGCCGTCAGAGACCAGGAATGTGGCGGCTCGGGAGTGGTCGCCGATGATGCGGAGGGACGCGTCGGAGTCCGGATTTTTATGGTAGCGCGTGCCGGTAAGTTCAGCAGCTTTCTGTATCAAAGGCTGAAATAAGTCGGTGTCGAAATTGCTGAGCTTGCCTTGAATTACGGCGGCCAGCCGTTCGAGACCTGCACCGGTGTCGATGGAGGGCTTCGGCAAAGGAACGACTTTGCCGGAAGAGTCGCGATTGAATTGCATGAAGACCAAATTCCAGATTTCAACGTAGCGGCCGCAATCGCAAGGAAACTTGCAATCGGCGTGGCCTTCGTCGGAGGCGATGGCCCCCATGTCGTAATGGATTTCGCTACAGGGGCCGCAGGGGCCGGTGTCGCCCATGGCCCAGAAATTTTCTTTTAGTCCGGGTACGGCAACAATGCGCTCGGAGGGAACGTTTTGGCCAAGCCAAAAAGATTTTGCTTCTTCATCGACGCCCAGCGAGGTTCCGGGCGCGATTTCGGCGCCGCCGAAGACCGTGATGTAAAGCTTGGATTTGTCGAGGGCGAACCAGTCCGGGGAGGTGACCAGCTCCCAGGCCAAAGCGACGGCTTCTTTTTTGAAGTAATCGCCAAATGAAAAATTGCCCATCATTTCGAAAAAGGTGTGATGGCGCTTGGTGAAACCAACATTTTCGAGGTCGTTGTGTTTGCCGCCTGCGCGCACGCATTTCTGGGCGGTGGTGGCGCGTTTGTAATCGCGTTGTTCCAGGCCGAGAAAGACATCTTTGAACTGGTTCATTCCAGCATTGGTGAAGAGCAGCGTGGGATCGCCGTGGGGCACGAGCGAGCTGCTGGGCACGATGCGATGGCCGTTTTTTTTGAAGAATTTTAGAAATGTGGCGCGGATTTCGTTGCCGGTCACGTGAGCCTCAGATTGCGAAAGTAATCGTTAGAACATTATCGCAGAGGAGGGAAGAGGCACCAAGGGAGTCCGGGGAACCGCGGCTTTCAGCGCTATTTAGGCCGATTCTTCATCGACGGCATTTTCAATTGCGGGGACATCTTCGCGGGTCACCGCTCGCAATTCGTTGCGAATGATGTCAGAAGCGAAACCGGCACGCAGCAGGCTGCGGAACAGGGAAGCGATTTTGCGGTCGTCAATTTCGTCGCGAAATAGTTTGAGTTTTTTCTCTATTCGATGACGCACGACGGCGCGCTCGTCGGTCTCTTTGGCGGACTCTTCGAGAGCTGAATCGATATGGCGGTCGGGAATGCCCCGGGCGCGCAGCTCTCTGGCGATGCGGAACTTGCCCTGCTTGCGGATTTCGGCGCGCTGGCGGGTAAATTGTTTCGCATAGCGCGCATCATCGATCATTCCTTGGCGTTTCAGACGGTCGAGCACGGACTTGACCATGGCTTTGTCGTCGGTGCGTCGTTCCAGCGATCTCTTCATTTCGTGGACGGAGTGAGCGCGACGCATTAGGGCGCGTACCGCGGTGTCGTATAACTCCGGCTCGGAATCCAGCTTGCGAGGTGCGCGAAACATATCCGGAGCATAGAAGGTGGCGGCGCGGGACGCAAGCGGACTGGCACCGAAGTGGCCAGTATTACTCAGCTAGCATTCGAACTTGGAACCTAAAGCACCAAATTAAGCGGACACGGCGTATAGCGTTCCAAAGTCAGCCGAGACCGGCGCGTTGAATCTGTTTGAGCGCTTGGTTGCGAGAGTGTTATTTTTTCGTCCCGGGTCGACCCTCGCAAGGGTGTCTGCTCGATTTGAGCGTCGCAGAGTACATCGCAGAGAGCGCTTGGCGCGGAAAATGCGGACTCGAACAGCAGACAGCGGCAGGTTTAACGCGTCGGCGACTTGGGAATAACTCATGCGGTTGTAGTAGCGCAGTACGAGCACAACTCTGTGTTTTTCCGGGAGGCTCGCCAGGGCTCGTCTGATTCGACCCTCAGCCTCGTTGCGAAGAACTTCGGAGAGCGCGGAAGGTGTGGAATGGTCCAGGAGGCCGTTAACATCGACTTCCTCCAAAGAGGAGCTCTTCTCGTGTTTCCTTCTTCTCAGTTTGTCGATGCAGTGGTGGGCTGCTATCTGCGAAATCCACGGGCGGAAAGGCACCATCTCATCTTTTTGGTGCAACACTCTGTAGAGCTTCAGGAAGACTTCCGCAGCGGCATCCTCGGCATCTTCAAGCTGACGAAAAAACTTTCTGCAGATCCGCAAAACGTGGCGATAGTGAGAGACGTAGAGCACTCGCAATAGTTCTGAAGACACTGCTGCTGGCTGAATGACTGCGCCGCACATCTGTCTTTCCCCGAGCAATGAGGTTGACATCGATGACATTGCGTCCTTCCTTTCAGTGGCCGTTCACTGGACACACCAATGGCGTTGGCGCGTCAAACACGTTTGAGGCCGTCGTCAGTTGCTTTAGTTTTTGAAGCGCCGAATCAGCACGTCTGGCCTACAGCAACCGAACTGAGCCGGCTGGACACAGAAAAATTCTTGTCCCGCTTATAATGGCGTTCGGGAAGTGCGAGCTTAGTCTCGCAGCGACGGATAACCAAAAGAGTCAAGTCATCGCTCGGTGGACACTGAGCCGCGAAATCGAGCACCGTCGCAAGGGTGGAAAAAAGAACCTGGTTTGCCGTGGTGCCATTGTAGGACTCCACCGCGGCTGACAAACGTCCGATCTCGAACTCTTGATCATCGCGATTTCGACATTCGGTCAGGCCATCAGAGTAAGCGACCAACATATCGCCAGGATTTAAATAGACTGTCCCGCAGTTGTAAGAGGCCTCTTGCAAGGCGCCCAGCATCGGGCCACCTTCCTCCAATCGATCCACCGATTTGCCGCTCCTCATAATCAGCGGAGCGGGGAGCCCGGCGTTGCAGTATTGCAATTCATTTTCTTTGGGGTCGAGCCGGGCAAAGAATAATGCGGTGATGGGCGGCTCACCGTGATCGAGGCATAGCTCGCGATTGACGGCGGCGATAACATCCGCTGGATGAAGGTAAGTGCGCGCAGAACGCTGAATCAAGTCGATCAGATGAGCTTGCCAAATTCCGGCGGATAGCCCCTTTCCGGCGATGTCACCCAGAGCGACTCCCAGCACATCATCAAGTTGCATCACTTTGAAAAAATCTCCGGAAAGATGACGCACTGGAAAGATTTCGCCGGCGATTTCGAATTCGCCCCATACCAGTTCACGAGGGGAGCAGAGTTTTCTCTGGATTTGTGCGGCCTCGTAAATCGCCTGTTGGAGGATGGCGTGCTCACGACGCACCGCGTCCAGTTGTTGCTTGATCAGATGAATGTTTTCGGTAGTGGCCGCCATTTCTGAATTCTTACGCCGGCGACCTTTGGTTGTCTGTCCGGTTTCAAGCGCCGAAGTATTCTTAGTCCGCTTGGCAGCGGCCTTGCGCGTTTCTGGCGTTTTTGCGGTCATGTTCATCCTACGAACCTGTAGCCGACTCCATGAATGGTGAGAAAGAAGCGCGGCTGATCCGGAACTGGCTCAAGCTTTTGGCGAAGTCGAACGATATGAGCATCGACCGTACGAGTCGTTGGGAAGTTTTCGTATCCCCAAACCTCGTCGAGTAGACGATCGCGACTTAGCGTCTCTCCGCTGTGACACAGAAAATGCTTCAAAAGCTCAAATTCCTTACTGGAAAACTCCACCGACTGACCATTGCGCAACACCCGATAACTGCGCAAATTTACTTCCACGTCCCCGAAGGTGTAGCGGTCTTGCTCTTTTGGCAAAGTTTGGGAGCGCCGCAAGACGGCTTTCACTCGGGCGAGCAATTCGCGGATCGAGAAAGGTTTGGTGACGTAATCATCGGCGCCCAGTTCAAGACCGACAACTTTGTCCACTTCCTGTCCGCGGGCGGTGAGCATGATTATGGGAATCGAGGGACGCTTGGCTTTCAGTTGCTTGCATACATCGAGGCCGCTCATGCGCGGCATCATCACGTCCAGGACGACCAAATCTGGCGATTCCTTCAAGGCTTTCTCGAGTCCTTGAACGCCATCAGGCGCGGTGAGCACCTCAAAGCCTTCGAACTCAAAGTTGTCGCGCAAGCCGGCCACCATGTTCGGCTCGTCCTCGACGATTAGAATTTTCGCAGCTGACATACCCTCTCCCTTTGGCTTGGTGGGGACATTGGCATTTGTAGTTCTCATGCGACCGCGCTTCCGGTGCCACCGGATTGTGTGGTTAGAACCAGGGGCAACGCGATGGTAAATTTGCTGCCCTTGTCGGGGACGCTTTCGACCAGCACATCTCCTCCGTGGGCGCGCACAATGTGACGCACCAACGAGAGTCCCAGCCCGGAGCCCTTCACGTCGTGCACCAAGGGGTCGCCACAGCGATAAAACTTCTCGAAGATCTTCTCCTGCTCGTTGGCGGCGATGCCGATGCCGTGGTCCTGGACTTCCAACTTGACCGAGCCATTCGAGCGGTACAACTTCACGGCGATGTGCTTCTGATCTTTCGAGTATTTGAGCGCATTGTTCACCAGGTTAAGCAGCGACCGCGCGATCGCTTCGCGGTCGACGTTCACCGGTGGAATATCAGGTGAAATGTTTTCTTCGAAGCCGAAACCGTTTTGTTGGATTTGGAAGCGATAAGAATCCAGAGTGGAATGTACGAGTTCGCCCAGATTGGTCTCCTGGAATTCGTACTCCTTGCGTCCGGCATCGATTCTGGAGAAGTCCAGAATATTGTTGATGAGTGCGGTCAAGCGTTCGCTTTCCTCGCGGATGATGCGGAAATACTCCTGATACTTTTCCTTTGCCGAGAGGCGTCCCAGTTCCAAAGTCTCGGCATAGAGCCTAATGAGCGCTAACGGTGTACGCAATTCGTGTGAAACGTTCGCGACAAAATCGGATTTCTGGCGCGCGAGGTTCATTTCTTTGGAGATGTTGCGGTAAGTGAGGAAGATACCTGCAATCATGAACAGCGATAGTGCGGCCAGAACGATGTAGTTATATCGAAGAAAGCGTGCCCCGATATCCGCGACGGTCATCCCCTGGTATTTGATCGCGAGGGTCATCTCTGGAAAAACATATTGAAAGGTGCGTTCCGCTTCTGGATAGGCGCCGTCCCAATTTCCGGAAGTCACCCAGGGAGTGGAGTCTTTGGAAGGGTGGATCATCATGACCGGAGGATTAGCCTCAATTTCCGGCACGTTGTTTTTGCTGGTCAGCACATCTTTCATCATGGCCGGCAGGAAGTTTTTACGTATGTAATCGTCATCAAAAGCCACCACGCCCAAAGTTGTGCGATCCTTCGGTACACCGGGCGGCACGAAAAAGGCAATGTTCCAATAACTGCGCTGGTTGTCCTGGATTGACCAGCCCCCGGTGAAACCTACGGGATCCTCGTCCTTGTCAGCCATCGCTCTGACGTTCTTTCCTAATTGGGACGCTTCGAGAGGAATCCACGTGGAAGCCATGTTGATGGTTTCTTGCGTGGTCGCGCAGAATTGCTGGTCGTGGTCGCGAGCAGGCTGCGTGCGACTCAAGAACAGATTGTTCTTCTTGTCATACAAAAAGGCGTAGGCAAACTCGGGGTGTTCAGAGAGCACGCGTTCCAAGCCGGCCTTGATGGAGGCCCGGTCTTCGTCGGGATTCGGGAAAGTGGCACGGACCGGCATTACCGAGTTGATCGCGCTGTGCAAAGTTTTCTTTTCCGCTATTTTCAGCACGTGGGAAAGTTCGCGCTGGATGGCCGCTTCGAATCCTCCGGAGTGTTGGAGATGCTTCAGGTTCCAGATGCTGAAGCCCATCAGCGCTGCTGCGGGAAGCACGATGGCTAGCTCCAGCGTCAGCAGGGTTCGGGTCCGGTCCGTCAATCGCCACTTCTTAAACATTCAAATCCTCGCCAGTAGGTTCAGAGCCTCACAACAACTGCACTATAAAGAACCCTGCCGGGGGATGTGTCAAGGCTTAGCAAACCGTTGTAAAAAGTTGTAAAAGGGGCGGCCACATTGGCTCCCTACTTACACGATGCGGCGAACTATAGGGAGCGTCGGGAGGACTCAGATGTTTGGGCGAGGTAGATCGGCCGGAATTGGCAGTCGAGTCAGGCCTTTATACTGATTTGCTAAGGCGCTTACTTGCGGGCGTAGCGCTCGAAATCGACCATCTGGCGTTCCATTTCCTCGCGAGCGGAGTCGGAGGCGGAGCGCACACCTTGAATGCGAAGTTTGAATTCGTCGGCGTTGGAGGCGCGGAGCAAAGCTTCGTCAAGGGTAATGAGGTTCTTGGTGTAAAGATCGAAAAGAGACTGGTCGAAGGTCTGCATGCCGTATTGGCTGGTCCCTGCGGCGATGGCGTCGCGGATTAAACGCGTTTTGTCAGCATTGATGATGCAATCACGAATGTAGTTGGTGGCAATCATGACTTCGACAGCTGGGACGCGGCCTTTATCATCGGCGCGGCGCACCAAGCGCTGGGAGACGACGGCTTTTAACGTTGCCGCCAATTGCAGACGAATCTGTTTTTGTTCGGGCGGAGGGAAGACGGCGATGATGCGCTGGATGGTTTCGGTGGCATCGAGGGTGTGCAGAGTAGACAGCACCAAGTGGCCGGTTTCCGCAGCGAGCAAGGCAGTAGAAATGGTTTCCAGGTCGCGCATTTCGCCGACGAGAATCACGTCAGGGTCCTGACGAAGCGCGGCGCGGAGCGCGGTAGAGAAATTTGCAGTATCGACTTCGACTTCGCGCTGATTAATAAAGCTTTTCTTGTCGCGGTGCAGGAACTCGATGGGATCCTCGATGGTGATGAGGTGGTCGGCGCGATCGGCGTTGATGCGATCGATCATGGCCGCGAGGGTGGTGGACTTACCGGAACCAGTGGTGCCGGTCACGAGAACCAGACCGCGTTGCTCCTCGCAGATGCGCCCAATCACGGCCGGCAAATTTAATTCTTCAGAGGTACGAATTTTAGTGGGAATTACGCGCAACACCATGCCGACGTTGCCGCGTTGCTGGAAAACGTTGACGCGGAAGCGGCCTAACCCCGATACGCCATAAGCCATGTCGAGCTCGGCGGTTTCCTTGAACTTTTGCTTCTGACGATTGGTCATCATGCTGAATGCCATGGACAGCATTTCTTCCGGCGTTACGCGAGGAACATCAGAGAGCGGGGCCAACACGCCTTCGATGCGCAGATAGGGATGATTGCCGACTTTGAGGTGCAAGTCGGAGGCTTTGGTGTCCACTGCGCGACGTAAGAGGTCGTCGATACTGAGAGCCATAGAGCTTATCCCCACAAGATCGAGCTAATAACGGACGTTAACATCCGCGTGATGGAGCAGCAAGAAAACAACCGGGAGAGGTTACGAGCTAGTTACCCGGATCCGCCAAGCAGAACATGAGTCGTTACAGCTCAGCTCGTTTGAGGTACAGGAAATCGTAGAGTAAGGCGGCGGCAAATCCTCCCGCCAAAGGCCCGACCCAGAAAACACCGTGATTAGCCCAATGGGTGGCGGCCAGGGCTGGGCCAAAAGCGCGAGCAGGATTGAGAGCCCCGCCTGTAAATGGACCGGCGACGATGACGCCGAGGGCGTACATGAGACCAGTTCCAAAGCCAGCCACGGAACGAAAAGCTCCGCGATCATCAAGCGTGGTGGCGAACACAGTGAGCACCAAAAAAAAGGTTGCGGCGGCTTCGAGGGCCATACCCGCCCAGCGTGGAAAATCGCGAGCGAATTGAGGCGTGCCGAGCGCCACGGCTCGCCAGGTGTCCTCTGGAATGAGGGTACGTAGCAGAAACGCGGCTGCAATTGCGCCCGCCAACTGGGCAATCCAGTAAAGAATAACGTCAACTGTGTTCTGGCGTCTGGTGACCCAGTAGCCGATGGTTACGGCGGGATTAAAGTGACCGCCGGAAATGTGACCGAGGGCGGAAATCATGATGGCGAGCGCTAGTCCATTCGCGAGTGCAACACCAAGAAGTCCAAGGCCGCCGGCGCCGTGCTGGAATTGATCTGCGCAGATCGCGCCTGCTCCGAAGAAAACCAAGGCGAAGGTGCCCAGGAATTCGGCGGCGAGTTTTTGCGTGCTGGTGTACATGCCAAATCCTCCGGCGGAAGATACACGCAACGAGGTACGGAAGAGATTTTAACTTGAAGCTGGCGATGCGACTACAAGAAGCGTGGAGGCATGTTTCCTGAACTTTGGGATGGCATCAATGTGAAACGCGCATCATGAAATAAGAACGCAGGTCGGCGCACACAATCTCTCGTACAAAAAAAGGCGCATCGAGCATTTTTTTGCCCGTTAAGATTTTTGGCCGGGTCAGCGGGATGTAGCGGCGACTGGAGCGTTCACGGCAGTCAGCCAATTGTGGCGGTCGGGTTTGGTGCCGCTGGTCAGAGCAAAAAATTCGTCCTGTAGTTTGCGCGTGATGGGGCCGGCTACGCCTTTGCCGACGGTGATGTGATCGACCGAGCGAATGGGAGTGATTTCGACGGCGGTTCCCACGAAGAAAACTTCGTCGACAATGTAAAGCATTTCCCTGGGGATAACTGATTCCTTCACGGGAATACCAAGATCTTCAGCGATCCTGACGACGGTGTCGCGAGTGATTCCAGGAAGAATGCTGGTCGCGAGAGGCGGGGTGTAAAGGGTGCCATCGTGAACCAGGAACACGTTCATTCCCGAGCCTTCGCTGACATGGCCGCCGGAATCGAGAGCGATGCCTTCGGCGTATCCGTTGAAGGTCGCTTCCATGCGAATCAACTGCGAATTCATATAGTTTGCGGCGGCCTTGGACATTGCCGGAAGTGTGTTGGGTGCAATGCGAGTCCAGGAGCTGACGCCGACGTCGACGCCTTTGGTCAGTGCTTCGGGACCGAGGTAGGCGCCCCAGGTCCAGCAGGCCATGTAAACCTCGATGGGGGAATTCAGAGGATTGACGCCGACTTCGCCATAGCCGCGCAGCACAATCGGTTTCACGTAACAGGAATTCAGTTTATTGAGGCGGACCAACTCGGTGGCGGCATTGCCAAATTCTTCAGCAGAATACGCCAGTTCCATGCGATAGATCTTGGCGGAGTTGATCAGGCGATCGATATGTTCGCGAAGACGGAAAATAGCCGGACCCTGCTTGGTTTCGTAGCAACGAATGCCTTCGAAAACCGCGGAGCCGTAACTTACGACGTGGGAAAGGACGTGTAATTTGGCGTCGTCCCAATTTATCCATTTTCCGTTGTGCCAAATTTTTTCTGTCTTCTGAACCGGCATCACTACACCTCTTAGACCTTGAAAATCGCGCTAGAAAAGCAGAATACGGTACGACGAGTGGAGCGTCAATCCAGTGTATCGGGGATGGGGCGAGGAGCAAGAACCAATATGGCGCTTACTTTTCTGCATTAAAGAGTTGGCGATGGCATGCTAATCAAGGGTGAATCTGCCGGATTTATTTCGTGGACTCACCGCGATGGCCTGAAATTTCGACCGCGTGCATGGCGGCTTGTGACTCAGCGACGAGGCGGCCAGTACGATTTTCGTAAATGCCCAGCAATAAGAAGGGGATGGCGGTGGCGGCGGCCCATAACTTGGCGCGACGGGGAATTTTCGATTCGGGCTCCCAGCGGAAAAGTTGAGCGGATACAAAGAAGGTGATGGCCGCCCAGAAGCAAAGGGCGACAACGCCCAGCAGCAAATGTGATATGGGTATCGAGAAAACGATAGCTTTTTGCAGGCTGTTGACCAGGTAAGTGGCGGGAAGAAATACACCGACACGCTGCACAACGGCGGGAAGAGTGGGAAGTGGAATCGTTGCTCCGGAGAGAAAAATCAGCGGGAACCAGAGAAGCTGATTGATGATCTGCGTTTCCTGCATGGTGTTGGTGACGCTGGCCACCACCAGGCCGAGCGAGGCGAAGGAAACAGTGCCGACGGTGACGAGAATAAAAACGGCCAGGATGTCGCCAAAATTGTGGATGTGGAAAAACACGCGGGCGAAGAGCAGCTCTAAAACAACGGTCGGCAGAGTCAAGAAATAATTGGCGACGACGCTGGAAGCCAGCATGTCGCTGGGCGTAACCGGGGTGACATGGAAGCGGCGCAAAATGCCCTGTTCCCGGAAAGTGACGAGCGCGGCGCTCAGGCCCCAGAAGCTACCCATGACGGTGAGGGCCACGACGGGACCGAGAAGGTAGCGCACAGTTTCAGGAACGCCTTTGGCGAAAACCCCGGCATAAAGAAAAAAGAAACCGAAGGGCATGATCACGCTGAAGAACAAAAACATTTTGTTGCGAATGGTCAGCTGAATTCGCATGCGGGTTAGAGCGGCAAAATTACTCAATCGCGTAACCTCCTGCCGGTAAGTTCGATGAATACGTCTTCGAGGGAGGGAGTGGCAATTTCGAGAGAGATCAGTTCATTGCCCTGGGATTCGAGATGTTTCACGAGAGAAACAATGGCCTGGGGCGGGCGTTGGCATTGCAAAACGTAGCTCTCGCCCAGGATGCGGCAGTCCGAGACACCTTCCAGTTTTCTTAGAGCTTCCGCGGGTTCGGGGCGAGCTAAGCGAACTTCCAGACGGGTTTTGTCGCCGGAGCGCTCTTTCAATTCGCGTGGGGTACCGAGAGCTATCACGGTGCCATGATCGACGATGGCGACGCGATCGCAGAGGCGTTCAGCTTCTTCGATGTAATGAGTGGTCATCACGATGGTTTTTTTCTCGCGGCGAAGCTCTTCGATGATGTCATAAATTTCGCGCCGTACCTGAGGATCGAGGCCGGCGGTGGGCTCATCGAAGAAAAGCACTGTGGGGTCGTTGATCAGCGCCATCGCCAGAGCGAGGCGCTGTTTTTGGCCCCCGGAGAGCTGGCTGTAAAAGGTATTGCGCTTTTCTTCGAGCCCGAAGCGCTTGAGGAGTTCTTCAGGATTTCGATGGCGGCGGTAGAAGCTGGCAAAAAGCCGGAGGGCCTCGATGACCCGCAGTTTGTCGGGGAGAGCGGTGGACTGGAGAGCAGCGCCGATCTGGTGTTTCAGTTCTTGCCCATTTTTCTGGGGATCCAGGCCGCAAACGGACACTCGGCCGGAATCGAGCGTGCGCAAGCCCTCCATGATCTCCACAGTGGAAGTTTTCCCCGCGCCGTTGGGTCCTAACAAACCAAAAACTTCACCTTCCTCAACGTTGAAACTGACGCCGCGTACGGCTTCAACGTCACCGTAGCGTTTCACCAGGTTCTCAACCTGCAAAATCGAATTATTCATCGCAAAGAGTTATAGCACAGGTGCCGAACACGCCTGGTTGCGGGCGGAAAAGAAGGGATCGCAAGGAAGTGATGCACTTGCGCTAGCTAATTCAATGGTCTAGGACCGGAACGGCGGCGTGGCTGAGCTTTGCGCGATTTTGCCGTGGTGGGCTTTCCTGTCGCGCTGATTGTGGCCGGCAGTTTCCAGGCATGCAATTTGAGATCTACGCGAGATTCGATTAATTTCACGCCTTCACTTTCGAGGAGTTTTTTCTGCAGCATGGCGTAGGGTCCGCGAATGAGGATTTTGCCACGCTCTCCAACCACACGATGCCACGGGATGCCTTTTCCAGACGGAGTACTAGCCATGGCGCGTCCCGCGGTGCGAGCTCCACCAGGTAGACGCAGGGCTTTAGCAAGCGCTCCATAGGTTAAAACCCTGCCGCGAGGAATTTGTTGCACCAGCCGGTAGACCTTGTCCCAGGACATTTACACTCTCCAAAAAAGACGCGATTATGCTAAGCCGTGCTATGAGAGAGAACAAGACAAAAGTCTGCAAACGGGGTTTAACAGAGTGAAACAGAAGTACACAAAAAAGCATTCGAGATCAGAGGCGTTGCTGAAAAGCTGATGAAACGAAACGAAAAAATTACATATGCAATTCGGAATAAAAGCATCTAACTTAAAGTCCAATAAATTGTAAGAATGTATTTGGTTTACGAATTGGACACCGAGCGATTGACGCTGTAGTGGAAGCCAAATACACTACAGATCAATGGGGCGTGTGAGGTAAGGTCATGGCTTTTATTCGCCGCAAAGGAAATACCTTTTATCTGGTGCACAATGTGCGCCACGGCGGAAAAGTGCGGCAGTTGCATCTCGCGCGCTTAGGAAACCGCGCGAGAATCACCGATCAGGTAGTACGCGAAGTATCGAAGAAGCATCCCTTCATCGATCTAAACTGGCGCTCTCTGCGCGAACAGTTGAATAGTCAGTTGGATCTCGTGAATCCCGACTCCCCGGTAGTACAAAACCTGGTATCGAATCTGCGATCGCTGAATCTGGATTTGGCGGATTTGTTTCCTCCGCTATTGCGAATTTCTGAATCGCCTGTAGTGGCCCGGGAATTGCTCCTACAGTTACGACTGCTGCAGTCGACGCTTGAGGTCAAGTTAGATCAGTTTGACCGAAGCGGCGTGCGATTCGGTAATGCGCCATTGCGGTTGCGTGGTGCAGGGAGGCGGTCATGAGTACAGGTACAAGCATTCTTCCGCTGGATCCGAGTAAGCGAAGCACAGGAACGTTGGATTTCGAGACTTCGCTGCGCTCGAGAATCGTTGGTCAGGAAGAGGGCGTTCAGGCGCTGGTTGAGCTATACCAGGTTTTCTGCGCCGGATTGAACTCTCCAGGCCGGCCTGTGGGCAATCTGCTGCTGCTGGGTCCAACGGGTTCAGGCAAGACCCGTATCGTGGAAGCTGCCGCTGAAATTCTCTTCGGCGATGCGCGCGCGATGATCAAGGTGGACTGCGCCGAATTCCAGCATTCCCACGAAATCGCCAAGTTGATTGGCTCGCCTCCGGGCTATCTGGGGCACCGCGAGACACATCCGTTAATCACTCAGGAAGAGTTGGCCAAAAGCCACACTGAGAAACTGAAGCTTTCGTTCCTTTTGTTTGACGAGATCGAAAAGGCTTCTGATTCGTTGTGGCAATTGCTGCTGGGCATGCTGGACAAAGCCACTTTGACGCTGGGTGACAACCGCAAAGTGGACTTGTCGCAAACGGTAATTTTCCTGACCTCCAATCTGGGCGGCGGCGAAATCACTGAAATGATGCATGGGGGCTTGGGTTTTGTGCAGCCCGCCGACAAGCCCATAGCGGGCTTGGAGAAGAAGGTCGAGCGCACCGCGATGGAAGCGGCTCGGCGCAAATTCTCACCGGAGTTCATGAATCGGCTGGACAAGGTAGTGGTATTTCATCCCTTACAGCGCGAACAGCTCGAAGAAGTTTTGCAGATTGAGCTTGGCAACGTGCAGAGGCGCGTGCTGGAAACTGCCAAGGGCCAATTCTTATTCCGTGTGACTAACGCAGGCCGAGACTTTCTTCTAAAGGAAGGCACGGACCAGCGTTATGGAGCGCGTCATCTGAAGCGTGCTATCGAGCGCCACGTGGTTTACCCGCTGGCGAACTTGCTGGCCACCGAGCAGGTCCAACTGGGAGACTTGGTGCGCATCGATTGGGATGGCGAGCACAACTTGCTGACCTTTGTGCGGGAAGGCGAAGGGGCGCTGGTGAATACCGCGACTCCACAGTTAGCACGCGGCGCCGCAGCGGAAGAAGTCCGTGACGGCCGATCCGTGGATGCGCCCGCGGAAGTGGTGCTGGAAGCGAAGAAATCGCGCGCGGCTTTGCCTGCGGCGACTCCTGCGGCTGCACCGCAAGGCCGCAAAAAAACGGAACGGTAACTCCGCAAGCCATAGTGCCGCGACTGCGTATAGTCAAGCCACCGCGGGACTGAACTGTCAAAATTTGTCGCGTGCGACTGACACAAATATGTTTCATCGCTCTCAATTTGCTCTCAGATGAAACACTGTCTCAATCCATGAGACAGCTCCCATAATTTCAGTCAACGTAAGTCGTTGAAATTACAGCATTTCTTCCTCGCAATATGTATCTCAGCGGTTGGCATTCCCCATGCTCTATCTCAAAGAAGCTAGGCATTGAGACTTCGATCGTCTTCCACACCCGTGGCCGAGGCGAAGAAGGACTGGGGAAAATGAGAGCTGCAGTTCGACACCAACTTGATCCGTCCATTCGCAGCACGGATACTCGCGACTTCGAAAGTTCATTGCGTTCCAAGATTGTTGGTCAGGCCGAAGGAGTGCAATCCCTGGTCGATATGTACCAGGTGTTTTGCGCGGGCTTGAACTCGCCTGGGCGTCCGGTCGGCAACCTGTTGTTTCTTGGTCCGACGGGCTCGGGAAAAACGCGCATCGTGGAAGCAGCGGCGGAGATATTGTTCGGGGATCCGCGGGCGATCATTAAAGTGGACTGCGCAGAATTTCAGCATTCTCACGAAATCGCAAAATTGATTGGTTCCCCTCCAGGTTACCTGGGGCATCGGGAGACCCATCCGCTGATCACCCAGGAAGCGTTGGCAGTCAGCCATACAGAGAAGCTGAAATTGTCTTTCCTGTTGTTCGACGAAATTGAGAAAGCGTCTGACGCGCTGTGGCAGTTGCTGCTGGGGATTTTGGATAAGGCAACACTGACGCTGGGGGACAACCGCCGCGTAGACCTTTCGCAAACAGTGATTTTTCTGACCTCGAACCTGGGCGGCGGAGAAATCACCGATTTGATGAATGGTGGAATGGGATTTGTGCAACCGGGCGATAAGCCGGCCGCAGGCTTAAACGACAAAATCGAACGAACCGCTGTGGAAGCTGCGAGACGCAAGTTTTCGCCGGAATTCATGAACCGGCTCGACAAAGTGGTGGTGTTCCACCCGCTGAAGAAGGAACAACTCGAACAGGTGCTTGAGATCGAGCTCGAGCAGGTACAGAAGCGAGTATTGCAGACGGTTAAAGGGCAGTTCTTATTCCGCGTTACCGGGGCCGGCCGCGAATTCTTATTGCAAGAAGGAACTGATCAACGCTACGGCGCTCGTCACTTGAAGCGCTCTATTGAACGCCACGTTGTCTATCCTCTGGCAAATTTGCTGGCTACCGATCAGGTGCAACTGGGCGATCTGGTTTGCATCGATCGAAACAACGAAGAGAATGGCTTGACGTTTGTTCGCGAAGGCGAAAACCTGGCTATACCGGCGAGAAGGCCAGAACCTGCGGTTGCCGCGCGTCAACTGCCGGTACGCAATGGCAGATCCGTGGAAGCTCCTCCGGTGGCGTTTGGACCCGAAGGAATGCCAAGGATGGCGCGATAGCAATTTTTCGTTAACACCTATTCGCCCGCGGTGACGTTACCGCGGGCTTTTTTCGTTTTAAGAGCAAGTGCTTGAGCGCAAGCCGGGTTAATCGGCTGCTTCCGATCGTGCGGGGGCTTGTTTCCACCGCAATATCGGTTTGCGTGCGGCGCCGACTTCATCCAGGCGGCCGACGCGTGTCGTGTGCGGCGCCGTTTTAACGAGTTGGGGATTGATTGCCGCTTCATGGGCGATAGATTTCATCGCATCGATGAACAGGTCGCACTCTTCCTTGGATTCCGATTCGGTGGGCTCAATCATCATGGCGCCGGCCACGATGAGAGGAAACGCCGTGGTGTAGGGATGGAAGCCGTAATCGATCAGGCGCTTCGCGATGTCCATGGTATTTACGCCATTCTGTTTTTGACGTGCGTCGCTGAAAACTACTTCATGCATGGATGGCAGGGAATACGGCAATTCGAAAACGCCTTCGAGATTTTTGCGGATGTAAGTGGCATTGAGGACTGCGTCCTCGGTGGCCTGCCGAATTCCCGGACCATAGGCAAGTATGTACGCGAGCGCGCGGACGAGAACACCAAAATTCCCAGCAAACGCTTTTACGCGGCCAATGGAATCTGGGCGGTTGGCGTCGAGTAACAGCCGTCCACCGTCTTTTTCTACAAGTACTGGAGTCGGGCGAAAGGGTTCCAGAATTTTTTTCATGGCTACCGGACCGGCGCCGGGGCCGCCACCACCGTGCGGGGTAGAAAATGTTTTGTGTAAATTGAGGTGCATCACGTCAACGCCCATGTCGCCGGGCCGGGTAATACCGGTCAGCGCGTTCATATTCGCGCCGTCCATGTAGAGCAGGGCGCCCTTTTTATGAAGAATGTCGGCGATCTCCGCGATGCGCGGCTCGAAGATGCCCAGCGTGGAAGGATTGGTGATCATCAGTGCGGCAACATCTTCGGTGACCAGCTCGCGAAGTTTGTCGACGTCGATCTGACCGTGGGATTCGGACTTAATATTTTCCACCTGGTAGCCGGCGATCACCGCGGTAGCTGGATTTGTGCCATGGGCGGAATCGGGGATTAGAACTTTCTTTCGTGGATTTCCCTGTTTCTGCAGATAAGCACGGATTAAGAGCAGACCGGTGAGTTCTCCTTGCGCTCCAGCCGCGGGTTGCAAAGTGATGGAGTCCATGCCGGTTATCTCCAGGAGACAATCTTCGAGCAGCTTGACGATTTTCAGGCAGCCTTGCGAAAGCTCCTGGGGCTGATAGGGATGCTCGGTGGCGATGCCATCAAGGCGCGCGACAAATTCGTTTACGCGCGGATTATATTTCATGGTGCAGGAGCCGAGGGGATACATGCCCAAGTCGATGGCGTAATTCCAAGTGGAAAGACGGGTGAAGTGACGCAGAACTTCGATTTCGCTTGCTTCGGGAAAATCCGAGACGCCCTCGTGGCGATGATGACGGCCCAGTAGTTTCGCGGCGTTGGCGGCTGGGACGTCCAGCGGGGGCAAATCAAAGGCGCGCTTTCCGGGCGAGGAGGTCTCAAAGATGAGGCGCTCGTTCTGACTAACGTGTTGGGATGCTTTTTTGAAATGCTCGCTCAATTTTTGTTCCTATCGCGTAGGTGAAATTATTTGTAAGACCGCCGTTATACCGGCTGTTCCAGTGCGGAACGCAAGGCGCTTGCAAATTTCTCAATTTCGACGCGGGTGATAGTTTCCGTAACGCAGACCAACGCGTGCTTGGTCAATTCGGGATATGCAATGCCAAGTACAAAAGGGCCAATTATTTTTTCACGCAGAAGTTGCGCGTTGACGAGCTTTACTGATCGCGGCAGTTCGATTGTGAATTCGTTAAAAAATGGAGCGTCAAAGGCGCGGCGTACGCCGGGGATTTTCTCGAGTTCCGTGAGGGCAAAGCGCGCTTTGGACAAGTTCTGGTGGGCCATTTCGCGGAGGCCTTCCTTGCCCAGCAAACAAAGATGGACGGTGGCGGCCAGGGCGCAGAGTGCTTGATTAGTGCAAATGTTGGAGGTGGCTTTCTCTCGGCGGATGTGTTGTTCACGAGTGGCCAGGGTCAAGACGAAACCGCGACGCCCATTCGAATCGGTCGTTTGCCCTACGAGGCGGCCGGGCATTTGTCTTACGAATTTTTCTCGAGAGGCGATCACGCCCACGTACGGACCACCGTAACTGGGCGCCAGTCCGAAACTTTGCCCTTCCATTGCGACGATGTCGGCCTCAGCCGGCGGATTCACGATACCCAGTGAAACGGCTTCCGTTACGGTGGCGACAAGTAACGCTCCAACTTGGTGAGCGATATTGGCGAGATCCGCGATGGGCTCGATGACACCCAAGAAATTGGGCGATTGCACCAGGACTGCGGCGACATCTTCTTTCAAGCTGGATTGCAACGCTTGGGTATCTACGGTGCCGTCGCCACTGATGCCAACTTCTTCTACGATCAGGCCGGAATTTTTGGCGTAAGTCTTCAAGACCGCGCGATATTCGGGATGCACGGAGCGCGCCACGAGGACGCGGCGCCGGGAAGTCAATCTCTCCGCCATCAATACCGCTTCGGTTGCGGCGGTGGACCCATCGTACATGGAAGCGTTGGCGACTTCCTGACCGGTTAGCTGGCACATCAGCGTCTGGAATTCAAAGATGGATTGCAGTGTGCCTTGGGTGATTTCCGCTTGATAGGGCGTGTAGGAAGTTAGAAATTCGCCACGCTGAATAATGGTGTCGGTGATTACGGAGCGGAGGTGATTGTAGACGCCGGCTCCCAGGAAACTGGTGTAGCCAAGAGAATTTTCAGCGGCGCGGGCCTTGAAATACTGAATGATCTCCGCTTCGCAAAGCGGCCCCGGCAAATTCAAAGCTTTCTTTAACCGGTATTGTTCCGGAACGCTGGAAAACAACTCCTCGATTGATTTGCCACCGACTACGGCAAGCATTTGCTTGCGCTCCGCGGGGCTTTTGGGAAGATAGCGCATCAGGCGGAAGCTTCCTTATTTTTTTCGGAGATGAAGGCTTCGTAGGCTTTTGCATCCATCAGTTTGGCAAGCTCTGCTTGGTCAGCAAGCTTTATGCGGACCAGCCACGCAGACTTGTGCGGGTCTGAGTTCAACTTCTCAGGAGTGGCCTCGAGGTCGGCGTTGGCTTCCACTACTTCGCCGGAGACCGGAGCATAGATTTCGCTCACGGCTTTCACGGATTCCACGTTCCCAAACGATTTTCCGGCCTGAACTCTGGCACCGGGTTTAGGAAGTTCAACGAAGACGACATCGCCCAATTCGTGCTGAGCGTAATCGGTGATTCCGATGGTGCCGACGCCGTCTTTGACATCGATCCATTCGTGTTGTGCGGTGTAGCGGTACGACGGGGGGTAAGTCATAGGTTCCTTTCCGTCACTAAACGGTGCTTGCGAATTGCTGAGTCGTTGATTTTCTTGCCCGCTTGTAAAAAGGGGTCGGAACAACTTGAGCTTTCGCTTTCTGATTACGAATTTCTACGTAAACGACAGTTCCAAGCGCTGACATGGAAGGCGGTAAATAAGCCAAGGCAATATTTTTGCATAGCGTCGGAGACGGGGAGCCGCTGGTGATAATGCCGACGGGTTCGCCCTCTTCATTCACACAACGATATTCGTCGCGAGCGATGCCTCGTTCGATCATTTCAAGGCCGACCAGAGTGCGAGTCACGCCCGCGTCTTTGGCGCGTTGCAGCTCAGAGCGGCCAATGAAATTTCCCTTTTCCATTTTGCAGTAGCGGTCAAGACCCGCTTCCCATACGTTGATGTTCTCGCTGATCTCGTGGCCATACAGCGCCATTTTTGCTTCCAGACGTAAGGTATTGCGGGCCCCGAGTCCGCACGGAATGATTCCAAATTCGCGGCCAGCTTCCATGACTTTGGCCCAAACGTCTTCACTGGTGGTCACATCCGAGGGCACATAAATTTCAAAGCCATCCTCGCCGGTGTAGCCAGTGCGAGCGATCAATATATTTTTCAATCCGCAAACGGTGCCGTGCGTGAACCAGTAATTTTTGATCGGGCGCAGATCTACGTCGGTGAGCTTTTGCAGCACATCGATGGCGCGTGGACCCTGGATAGCAAGCTGGGTGTAAGAGTCACTCAATTCTTCGACTTTGCAATCGTGGGACGCGGTATTTTCGCGGACCCAGTTGATGTCTTTTTCACGGGTCCCCGCGTTAATAACCAGAAGAAAATCGTCATCTCCGAGCCGGTGCACAATGACGTCATCCACGAACGTGCCCGATGGGTAGAGCATTGCGGAATACTGGGCCTGACCGATAGCTAGCTTGGAGGCATCATTCATGGTGATGTGCTGCACAGCGCTTAAGGCCCCGCCGCGGGAGCGCGCCGTGGAGATGCGAATGTCGCCCATGTGGCTAACGTCAAAAACGCCCACGCTGCCGCGAACGGCTTTATGCTCCGCGACCAATCCGCCGGTGGCGGGGTATTCGACAGGCATATCCCAGCCGCCGAAATTCACCATTTTCGCGCCCAAACGGCGGTGGATGGCATTTAGAGGCGTTTTACGAAGCTCGGTTATGACGGACGGATCGACAGTAGGCTCCACAAAATTCAGCGGAAATTGATACTAGCATGCGCTCTCCGGTGGGTCAAAAAGCGGAGCGAAAGTCCGATGGTACAGCTATTTAGTTCGCGCATTGGAGGAACCGGGTGTCTTGCCGCGCGGTTGGTCCTCAGGTAGAGTTTTTCCCGGAGGGTCCCATGCCCGCACCGGTTGTGTGTGTCCAGTGTGATAAAAGCGAAGAGCATTGCGTGTGCGAAAAGTACTGCACGATTTGCCAAGGTCAGCTTGACGTGCGACTCTGCATGGATGGGCTGTACTATTGCCCGGACTGCCGGGACGCCTGTGATGTGTCTTTAGCGGATAACCGTGCCCGCTGAAACGCAAAAAATTGCCATGCAACTGGACGCCGATGCGCGATTGTGCGCCGCTGCCGGTGGGGCGGGACGCTATTTCGCAGATGCGGCAGGGTTGGCGAACAGCGCGGTCTCAGGATTGCAGTCCGCGATCGTTGCAGTGTGCAAAGGGGAAGTCGAGCGACTAGGAGATTCGGCGCAACGTTTGGACGTCACGGTGGCCAGAACTCCCGACCGCATTGAAGTTGTGATGAGAAGGCGTGCGACAGCGGGCTCCGGCAAAGATTCGGAAGAACAGGGAATCATTAACGGGGTAGACCGAGTGCAACACGAGATTCAAGCGGAAATGGCGATTACGCGTTTGACGAAATATGTGGGCGAACAGGCTTCGGCCGGTTAGGGATTGGTTGCGGGCTCGCGCCGCTTAGAGCGGTTACATTTTGAATGCGAAAGTGTTTTTGCGGATTAGCGAAGTAACCTGATCGTCGGTCAGCGTCATGCGCAAAACCACGCGGTCGCCCGCCGGAGTAACTCGTACCGAATCCAGAAGCTGAGCCATCTCGGGATTGTCCTGCTGTGCCTGGTAATGCTTGTACAAAAATCCGGCCTGAAGTAATTGCCCGAGAGTGTTGGCGTCTTCCGTGGAACCACAAATGGCTTGGAACTTTCCGTCCAGCGCGCCGCTGGCGTCCACGCTGATGATCATGTTGCGCATGCGGGTGACAAGCTTGGCGGCTTCAGGGAATTGCTGAATTTCTGGAGCTAGCTGTTGCATGGCCAGCCGCGTATAAGCGGGGTTGAGAACAGCCCACACCGTGCCGGTGCCGTTGGCATCGGCGATGAGCGGATAAAACTGGTCATTACGAAGCAGACCTTCTTCGCCACCGAATCGCACCTCGATCATTTTTTCGAGCAGTTTGCGATGGCCGAATGCCGCGGTGCTTGAATCAATAAATAAAAAGAACAGATCATCCGGGCCGGCGCCGCTGCCGAAAGCGTACAACGTGTAGCCGCGAGCTTTGAAGGTCGGCAATTTTTGTTGCTTAAAATAGGTTTCAGCGCTGCCGGGATTGAAATTGCCGAGAGCCACGCCGACAATTTCCTCGCCTGTGGGGACGGCGTCTGAGCCTGCGCCAGCCGTCTTAGCGGTTACGCCTTCGGGAACGAGGCCCCAAGCCAGCTCTTCGACTTGGGAATTTGGATCGATACCTGCGGAAGCCAAAAAGCGTTCGAATTGCTTAAAGCGGTCGGGCAAGAGTTGTTCCTGCAATTGCGGGAACCAACTGAGTGTGCGTGCTTTTTTCAGGTCTGCGTAAGCAAATTCGCCAATTTCTTTTGGAAATAAAGCAATGGTGTCGGCGGCCAGACGCCCCGCACGAGCGGGTTTGGGCATGGCAAAACACAGCGCGACTAGTATAACGACGGTGAAGAGGCGAGCGATTCTTGTGACAGCGCCAGTATTTGCCGTTTTATCCGAATTCATCCGCGGGTTCATTTTGTATTCCTTTCAAACTCGACGCCTGCCGCGTATTTCTTTAGACGGCGGGATTCTTGTCCAGGCGCTCGCGCAAAGAGGCGACCTTTTTCCTGACTTTTGATACGTAAGCGGCATCATTCAGGCTATCCAGGTTGATTTCCACGTTAGCCAAAGAGCCGCGCGCGCCGGCTGCCGCCATGAGACGGGCTACTTGTAAGTCTGAACGCATGGATGCGGCAGCGATAGCTTCCAGTTGCACAAGTTGTTCGAAAAGTGCAACTGTCACGTCGGCCACCTGCAGCGGGGCTTCGGCAGCACCGCGGGTAGCGGCTTGAATAGCTTTGTCTCGTGCCGCGTTTTGGTTCGCTTCGCCCTGGGGCAGTTTGAATGCTGCAATCACCTGGTCGAAAGCTTCTGCGTCGCGATCAATGGCTTTCGTGAGGTCGTCAGTCGTTTTGCGAACGCGGTCGAGCGTTTCGGATAGTTGGACAACGAAGGCCGCTTGCGATTTTTTCTTGCGCGATAAGCCTGCGACCATCTGGCCGAGCGCACTGGCGAGAGCGCCAGCGAATGCGGACACGCTGCCGCCGCCTGGGGTGGCTGTCGGCGCCGCGACGGCATCAAGGAAAGGCTTCGCCAAGTGAGCGAATTTGCTGTGGGCGCCGGAGGCTTCGGGCGGCGCACCGGAAAGAGCGGACTGCAAGCGATTTTCGAGAACTTGTGATGGTGAGAAGTCTTCCAGCTGCAGAAAAAAATCCGCAGCCATCTCCAAAGCTTTCTTGGGCACCAGGCCAACGATTTCGCTGCCCACCGGGATTGCGCCGTAGCGTTCGGCCTCGCGCTTGACCATCTCATAGACCCGATGCATGGGGGTTGATTCAAAATCGGTGAGGTTGATGGAAACTTGCGCGAGATTACGCGCTTTCAACGCCACACCCATGGATTTTACGTGCCGCAAACCGCCGGAAGAGAAGCGGATGGCTTTGGCGATTTTATTGGCTATGCCGATATCTGAAGTGTTGAGGTTCACGTTGTAGGCAATCAGGAATTTGCGCGCGCCGACGACGGTGGTTCCGGCGGTAGGATGCAGTTTTGGTTCGCCAACGTCAGGTTGGCGGTCGAGATTGCGCTTCAGGTCTTCGCGTAAGCCTTCGAATTGGCCGCGACGTACGTTTTCAAGATTTACGCGATCCGGTCGCGTGGCGGCGGCTTCGTAGAAAAACACCGGGATGCGATGACGTTTCCATATTTCGTTGCCGACCCGGCGGGCGAGCGCGACGCAATCATCAAGCGTAACGCCTTCGATGGGGATGAACGGAACGACATCGGTCGCGCCAACTCTAGGGTGAGCGCCCTGGTGGACCGTAAGGTCGATGAGTTCAGCGGCCTTGCCTACTCCGAGTAGTGCAGCTTCCGCGACAGCATCGGGGTCACCGGCAAGTGTTACGACGCAGCGGTTGTGGTCAGCATCCATTTCGCGGTCGAGGACGTAGACGCCCGGTACGCTGCTCATGGCGGCGACTATGGCTTCGACTTTTGAGGGATCACGTCCCTCGGAGAAATTGGGGACGCACTCAATCAATCGGTTCATATTTGAATTGTACGATGGCGACGACCTCAGGTTGTACTACACGACGATTTGGAATAAACGATTTGGCCGCGCTTGATCGTGGTGTGACAAGTATTCATTCCAAAATAATAGGGAATTTCACGGTAGTCATCCACATCGAAGATGGAAATGTCAGCGAGCTTGCCAAGTTCCAGAGAGCCGATTTGTTTGTCGCGGCCCAAGGAATATGCTGAATTAATGGTGGCGGCGGTGATGGTTTCGGCTGGGGTCATGCGCAACTGGGTGCACGCCAGGGAGAGAATCATGGGCATGCTTACGGTTGGGCCGGTGCCGGGATTGTAGTCCGTGGCGAGAGCGACTATGGCTCCGGCGTCGATCAGTTCGCGTGCTGGAGCATAATGTTTAAGGCCGAGGTGAAAATCGCAACCAGGGAGCAGCGTAGCTGTGGTTTTGGATTTCGCGAGGGCGCGAATATCCCCGCGATTTATTTTTTCCAGATGATCGCAGCTCGCCGCATCAAGCTTTACGGCAAGTTGTGTTCCGCCGGTGTGCGAAAGTTGTTCAGTGTGGATTCGCGGCCTCAGGCCGTAGCGCTTACCGGCTTCGAGGATCTGTTTTGATTGCGCCAGGTTGAATGCACCACGGTCGCAGAAAACGTCGCAGAACTCGGCTAACTTCTGTGAGGCGATCTCTGGAAGGAGTTTATCGATCAGCAGTGAAATGTAATCTTTCGCGCCGGACGGGCGGTTGCGAAATTCGCCAGGGATTACGTGGGCGCCCAGAAAAGTGGAAACGATCTCCAGGGGTTGCTCGGCGGACAATTCTTTGTGCAATTTTAATATTTTGAGCTCGCTGACCAGATCGAGGCCGTAGCCGCTTTTAGCTTCAACGGTGGTTGTGCCGTAGGCTGCAAACTGCTTCAAAGCTAAATGGGCGCGTTGCTTCAAGGCGTCCAAGGTCGCTTCGCGAAGTTTGCTAACGGAATTTAGTATGCCGCCGCCACGCTTGGCGATTTCTTCGTAACTCGCGCCCGTAATTCTGAGTTCGTACTCGTCGGCGCGACTTGCCGCATGCACTAAATGGGTGTGGGAATCGACGAAGCCTGGTAACACCACCTGGCCTGCCGCCTCTAGTTGCTGCGCACTGCGCGCCAAGGGATGAGCCTCAACCTGCGCGCGGGAGCCGACAGCGATGATGAGGCCATCGGCGATGAGCAGGGCGCCATTTTTTACGATTCCGACATTGCCAAGCACGGCGCCACGGCGGGGTCCGCGTCCACGTAGAGTTAAAAGTTGAGAAGCTCCGCTGATGAGGGTGGGGATGCTCAAGGCTTCGCTATTATGCCGGAGGGCGGAAATCTGTGACAGAGCATTCGATTACAGCATGGGGATTTTGAGGCCGGTATTTTTCGCGAAGGCCTTGGCTTCCGGATATCCGGCGTCAATGTGCCGGGCCACCCCGATGCCGGGATCATTGGTAAGCACGCGTTCGATGCGAGCAGCCATTTCTTTTGTGCCGTCGGCTACGGTGACCTGGCCGGAATGTTGAGAATAGCCAATGCCAACGCCGCCGCCGTTGTGAATCGAAACCCACGACGCCCCGCTGGCCGTGTTGAGCAACGCATTCAAGAGCGGCCAATCTGCGACGGCGTCTGAGCCGTCGAGCATGGCCTCCGTTTCGCGATAGGGGGAGGCGACGGAGCCGCAGTCGAGGTGATCGCGACCAATCACAATAGGAGCTTTTAGCTCACCGCGAGCGACGAGATCGTTTAGAGCCAGCCCAAATTTGTCTCTCTCGCCATATCCGAGCCAGCAAATGCGCGCCGGCAAGCCCTGAAACCGTACGCGTTTTTGCGCGAGCTTTATCCAGCGGCTCAGATGCTCGTCATGCGGGAACATCTCAAGAACCAGTTGATCGGTGCGTGCGATGTCGGAGGATTCACCCGAGAGCGCTGCCCATCGGAATGGGCCTTTGCCTTCGCAAAACAAGGGACGAATATATGCGGGCACAAAACCCGGGAAATCGTAGGCGTTTTTCAGGCCCTGCTCATAGGCGAAGGTACGGATATTATTTCCGTAGTCGAAAGTTATTGCACCGAGGTTCTGCAGATCGAGCATACCCTTGACATGCTCGGCCATGGCTGCCATGGAGCGCTTTTTGTATTCATCGGGATTTTTCTTGCGCAGCTCGATCGCGGCATCGAGGGTCATGCCGTTTGGCACGTAGCCATTTAGGGGGTCATGCGCGCTGGTCTGATCGGTGAGTACATCTGGCACGACGCCACGTCGCGCCAGCTCGGGAATCACGTCGGCACAATTGCCAACCAGTCCAACCGAAACAGCCTCGTGCTTGCGCACGGCATTTTTTAGAATGCGGAGGGCTTCATCCAGGTTGGTGACCATGACATCGCAATAGCCAGTCTTGACGCGACGCTTGATGCGCTCGGGATCGACGTCGATGCCCAAAAAGGCCGCGCCATTCATGGTGGCCGCGAGCGGCTGCGCGCCACCCATCCCGCCCATCCCGCCGGTTACGACCAGCTTGCCGGCCAAGTCTCCAGCGAAATGTTTCTTGGCTACGGAGGCGAACGTTTCGTAGGTACCCTGCAAAATTCCCTGGGTACCGATGTAAATCCAACTGCCGGCAGTCATCTGGCCGTACATCATCAGGCCGGCACGATCTAATTCGTTAAAGCGCTCCCAATTGTTCCAATGGCCGACGAGGTTGGAATTGCAGAGCAATACACGGGGCGCGTATTCATGAGTGCGAAAGACGGCGACGGGTTTTCCTGACTGCACCAGCAGCGTTTCGTCCGCGGCAAGTCCCTTGAGCGAACGAACGATGGCATGAAAACATTCCCAGTTTCGCGCCGCTTTTCCAGTGCCGCCATAGACGACCAGTTCGTTAGGTTTTTCAGCGACCTCCGGATCGAGATTGTTCATCAGCATGCGCAAGGCGGCTTCCTGCGGCCAGCCTTTGCAGCTGATTTCGGTCCCGCGGGGCGCTTTGAATGGACCTTTGTTGGTCGGAGAGAGAACGGAGGTCTCGGAAGAAGTTGGAGTCATGATCGCTCAACGCCAATACTATCGCAGGGAGAAAGCATTTGCACGAAAGCGCCTTCTTGCCTGAAATGCACTCTTTTGTTTATCGAAGCACGACCGGAGCCGGCAATTGCGCCGCGTAAATAGCTGGAGTACAGTCGAAATCGCGATGAATTACGGCACTCTTCCCTCTAGATTTTTAAACGCCATCGATCAATTGCCGAACCCACGGGCCCAAATGTTCCGCCGTGGGGACCGCTGGGGCGCGATCTCGTCGACGGAATTTCTTCGGCGTGTGGCAGGGCTTTCCAGCGCGCTGGTGGAACTTGGCGTAAAAACGGGAGACCGCGTAGCTATTTTTTCGGCGAACCGGCCCGAATGGCACACCGCGGATTTTGCCATCACTGGCGCCGGTGGCGTCAGCGTACCCATCTATTTCAATGAGTCGCCGCAGCGGATGGCGTACATCCTGAATCATTCCGAGGCCAGGATTGTTTTTGTTTCGGGAGCGAAGCAACTGGAAAAGTTGCTGGCCTGCCGTGCAGAACTGCTCACTGTAGAACACATTGTGGCCGCGGACGCTGGGCCTGAAGCGGCACCTGAATGTCTACGGTATGAAACGCTGATTGCGGGCGCCGGCGCAACAGAGATTGCTGCCTATCGGCTGCAAGCCTCACAGGTGCAACCCGGGCAACTTGCGTCGTTGATTTATACGTCAGGCACTACCGGGGAACCTAAGGGCGTGATGTTGACGCACACGAATTTCTGCTCGAATGTCACGGACAGCCACCTACAGGTTAAATACGACGCAACGAATGATCTGGCGCTGTCGTTTTTGCCGTTGGCACATGTTTACGGCCGAATGATCGACTACTCGTTTTTATTTCACGGAATTACTGTGGCCTACGTGGAGGCTGTTGAGCAGGTTGCGCAAGCAATGTTGGAGCTTCGTCCCACGACGATGGCGGCGGTGCCACGCGTATTCGAAAAGATTTATACCCGGATAGTGGAGCAGGGAAGCAAGGCCACCGGGATTAAACGCAAACTGTTTGATTGGTCGATGAAGGTGGCGAGCCGGTCGGCCAGGTGGCGATGCGGCGAAGAGCGAGCCCCATTGGCTGTGAGGCTGCAATGGTCGCTGGCAAACGCGCTGGTGTACTCCAAGATTCGTGCGCAAACGGGAGGGCGCTTGTCCCTAGTGATGTCCGGGGGAGCGCCGCTGTCAAAAAACCTGACGGAATTTTTTTGGACTATTGGAATACCGATATATCAGGGATACGGATTGACCGAGACTGCTCCGGTGCTGAGCTCGAATTATCCGCAGAACCGCGCCGGTAGCTCTGGGAAAGCCATAGCAAACGTGGAAATTAGAATCGCCGACGATGGCGAGATTCTGGCCCGCGGGCCGTGTGTGATGCAGGGGTACTACAAGAATCCGGAAGCGACCCGCGAAGTTTTAAGTGCCGATGGCTGGTTCCGTACCGGTGATATCGGCTACCTGGACGCCGACGGTTATTTGTTTATCACCGATCGCAAGAAAGATTTGATTAAGACCGCGGCGGGTAAGTTTGTAGCTCCGCAGCCGATTGAAAATACGCTGAAAAGTAGTCCTTATTTGCTGAACGCAATGGTGGTGGGCGACGAGCGCAAATATGTGGTGGCGCTGCTGGTACCGAATCCGGTAACGATATCGGCGAAGGCCGCTGAAGAGGGAATCACATTTGCGAACAACACGGAGATGGCTTCGAATGCGTGGGTTCGCGCGCTGATCGAGTCGGAAGTGCGACGGCTTACGGCGCACTTGGCGCAGTACGAATCGATTAAGCGTTTTGCTCTGCTTCCCGAGGACTTCACGTTCGACAATGGGAGCCTCACTTTTACCTTGAAACTTAAGCGGCGTATCGTGGAGCACCACTACCGGAGAGTTATTGACGAGCTTTACGCGGATGCGGCTGAACCGCGACCCATGCTTCAGGATTAACGCCAGCCAATTTGCTGGGATTTTTTGGCGTCCCGCGATTTGCCGCTAGTGTCCAGCCAGACTAAAATCAGAGTTGGGGAACAAATGTCCGATCAACTGGTCATTGCGGGGCGCGCGTTTAAGTCGCGGCTGATTGTGGGCACTGGGAAATACCGCAGTTTTCAGGAAATGGTCCGCGCGCACGCAGCGTCAGGCGCCGACATGGTTACGGTTGCGGTGCGCCGCGTGAACCTCACGGATAAATCGAAAGAGTCGCTTCTGGATTATATTGATCGCGAAAAAATGTTTATTTTGCCGAATACCGCAGCGTGTTATTCGGCCGAAGAGGCTATTCGAACCGCACGTTTGGGACGCGAAGTGGGATTGTCTCATTGGGTGAAGCTCGAAGTGATTGGCGACCAGCAGACATTGTTTCCGGACACCGAGCAATTGATTGAGGCGACGCGCGTGCTGGTGAAAGAAGGGTTTGTGGTCTTGCCGTATACGAATGATGATTTGATTGTGGCGCGTAAGTTGGTGGATGCGGGAGCTTCCGCGGTGATGCCGCTGGCAGCGCCTATAGGCTCGGGGCTGGGTATTCAGAATCCAGCGAATTTGCGAATTTTGCGCGAACGCATTACGGAAGTGCCGTTAATTGTGGATGCGGGGGTGGGGACCGCGTCGGATGCGGCATCCGCGATGGAACTGGGCGCGGACGGGCTGCTAATGAATACCGCGATCGCGGAAGCAGAAGATTCCGTATTGATGGCGGAAGCGATGCGCGACGCCACCCTCGCGGGACGCAAGGCATTTCTGGCCGGCCGCATGCCGAAACGGCTTTACGCTTCCGCTTCCAGTCCCCTGAGCGGGGTTGTGCGCTAGAGTATTCCTGACTTCTTGGGTGCGACGAATCAACTGCCGGTGCCAATAAAAAGATTAGCGTATATCGACTGGATGCGCGGACTAGCGTGCGTACTGATGATTCAGGCGCACTGTTATGACTCCTGGCTGAATCCGGAAGCGCGAAGATCACTGCTGTATCGCTGGTCGCAGGAGTTGTCGACGCTGGCGGCTCCGATATTTTTGTTCCTCTGCGGTGTTTCCTTTGCGTTGGTCACGGACGGTCTGCGGCAAAAGAACAAACCTCGATCACGAATTTTTAAGACTGCGCTTTTGCGTGGAGCGGAAATTCTCGGGCTGGGATTCCTTCTGCGAGTGCAAGAATTCGTGCTTGGTTACCCTAAATCGCCGTGGACGGATTTGTTGAAAGTGGATGTGCTGAACATTCTGGGGGTGTCGATCATTTTCATGGCGCTGTTTTGGCGGCTGATGAGTATGAGCGATTCGCGCGAGGCCAGCCGAGACGACGGAAGCGTATCGCTGCAAAGCGGTGAGGCGGTTGGACGCAGGAGAAACTACCTGCTCGCATTATCGCTGGTAATGGCCGCTATTGTAGCAATCGCTACTCCGCCATTGTGGACAACCCACCGTCCGCGGTTCCTTCCCTGGATGCTGGAGTCCTACATCAACGGGGTTCACAATTTTGATGCGCCGACGCCCTGGATTTTTTCCATTTTCCCGTGGTGCGGCTTTGCTTTCGTAGGGTTGGCGTTTGGTTTGTTTTTATTTTCGGATTTCGCGCGGCGCAAGGAAGTGTCGGCCCTGGCTATGGTGGGGGCCATTGGCGCAATGGCCTGCGCCTTATCTCTTTGGTGGGATTATTCGAACATCAGGTTCTACGCCGTCTACGATTACTGGCACAGCAGTCCCAATTTTTTCCTGATGCGGTGCGGTATTTTATTGCTGCTCACTTTTGCGATTTTTGTGTGGTGCCGTTGGGGTTGGGTAACGGAAGGGTTCAGTCCCTGCATACAATTCGGCAAGACATCGCTGCTGGTCTATTGGGTTCACATCGAATTTGTGTACGGCAGATTGTCCATCTTGCCCAAATCGCGGAGCACTATTCCATTGGCGACGGCAGGCATGATGGTGATTTTTGCGGCGATGATGGGACTCTCGATATGGCGCACTCGCGCCAAAAAGCGCGCGACAGTTCATCTGCAGGCCACCGCAACGCAAAGCTTAAGCGAAGCGATGTAATTTAATTAATTTCGAATGAGAGAGACGTTACGGGTGGGTATTGAATGCCTGTGGCAGCAATTGCGATTGCGGAATTTTTATGATGATTTCGCCGGGCCTGGCGAGAATGAGTTCTTCACGGGCTATTTTTTCGATGGCGCGCGGATCGGTCTTTAAATCTTTCACGGTCTGTTCCAGCGCGGCATTTTCTTTATTCAATTGCGCAATTTCGGCTTTAACTTTTTTGATGCCATCCTGAGTGCGCCGCATGGAGAGGTAGCCGTGGGCGCCAAAAATATCATGTACAAAAAGTATGGCCACAAACAAAACAAGCAGGGCGGGGCCGTGTCGCAATAAGCCACCTGCTTTTTCGTCAACCTTCATTTTCATCTTTAGCGTTTTCCTTGTTCATGATTCATGCAAAAGCCAATTTTTGGCTTCGCTGGTCAGCTTCGTTGAAGCTTCCAAACTGGAAGCCTCAACATATAAGCGCAGAAGCGGTTCAGTGCCGGAAAGTCGTACGAGCATCCAGGAACCGTCTTCGAAAACAAACTTTGCGCCATCAGTACGATCCACGGAAAGAATTTTTCGCCCGAGTAGTGTCGAAGCGTCAATGGCAACCTGCCTTACTGCATTCGCCTTTTGTTCGTCTGTGAGATGAAAATTCTCGCGCACCGGCCAGAATTCCCGGCCAAGTTTTTTGAATAGCGCTTTCACCTGTTGTTCTACAGAAGTGCCGCGGGCTGCCAGCATTTCGGCCACCAGGAGGCAGGCAAGGATGCCGTCTTTTTCCGGCACGTGTCCGCGAATGGCGAGTCCGGCGCTTTCTTCGCCGCCCATGGCAATTTTATCTTCGCGGATTAATTGGCCGATGTATTTAAATCCGACGGGAGTCTGATAGATTTTTTGGCCGTGGGATTTCGCGACTGCATCCATCATTTCAGTGGTGGCTACGCTGCGAGCCGCAGGCATGAGCCATTGACGCGTCTCGACGAGATAATCGTACAGCAACGCCAAAAGGTGATTTGGCTGAATCCACGTGCCGTCGCGGTCGATGACGCCGAAGCGGTCAGCATCGCCGTCGGTGGCTATACCGGCGATAGCGATGGAATCCAGCACCGCTTTACGTAACGGCGCCAAATTCGGTTCAGAGACGTCGGGGCCGGTTCCGTCAAACAGGCAATCACGATTCAGACGCATGGCCTGAACGGCGATTCCGTTGCGAGTCAAAACAGTATCGAGGTAACCTGCGCCACATCCATGCAAGGCATCGTAGACAAAATGAGCTTTGGCTTGGCGTAATGCGTCGAAGCGAACGAGCTGCTCGAGCCGCTGCAGATATGTTTCGCGAATATTGACCATTTCGTTTGCGGCGCGCTTGTCGCCAGAAGTTGGCGCCGGTTTTGCGGGGAAGGGTCCATCCTTTTCAACCATTTTGCTTACGCGCGCTTCGATGTCCTTGGTGACTTCCGGAAGCGCGGGTCCGGCGTCGGCAGAAGAAAACTTGAGGCCGTGATATTGCGCGGGGTTATGGCTGGCGGTGAAATTGATCGCGCCGTCCAGCTTGCGACGGGTGATTTCGTAAGCAATGGCGGGTGTGGGAGTAAATGTATCGCATAGCAGGGTGCGGATGCCGTGCTGATTGAGGATGCCGACCGCGAGTTGCGAAAATTCTTCGGAGTAAAAGCGCGGATCGTATCCGACGAGGAGGGTCGGATTTTTAGTTTTACTATTGACGTGATCTGCGATAGCGGTCACGGCAAGCCGCACGTTGGCGAAGGTGAAATCGTCGGCGATCAGACCGCGCCAACCGGAAGTTCCAAACTTGATGGGAGAAGGATTCGGAGAAGGGTTCATGGCGATGTATTCTAGCCCCGTAATTGATAAGCGCAAACGGGCAACAGTTGGCTAAAGCGGTTGGAAGGGAACCGATGCCTGAGAGGCAATCTCGAGTGGTCCTGGTTACTTGCAAAACGCTTCCGGAGGCGAGACGAATCGCGAGCGCCGCCGTCGCAGCAAGGCTCGCGGCTTGCGTCAATGTGGTACTTAACCCGGTGGAGTCAGTTTACCGTTGGAAGGGCAAGGTAGAAAGTTCGCGGGAGTATTTGTTGATTATGAAATCGACCACGAGGCGCTTGTCTGAACTAGAGCGGGTGGTGCGAAGGATGCACAGTTATGACGTGCCGGAATTTTTGGTGTTGCCGGTCGTTTCGGGGTCGCCCGAGTATTTGAGATGGCTGGTTGAGAACGTTACGCCATCGCGGCGTAGAAAATAGTTGGTTACTTTTGACTTAGACGTGGTGTAGCGCCTGATCCAAATCGGCGATGATGTCGTCGGCATCCTCGATGCCCACCGACAAACGAACCAGTCCTTCAGTGATCCCGACGCGTTCGCGCACTTCTTGCGGCATGGATGCGTGCGTCATTAGTGCCGGAAGCGAGATCAGGGATTCCACGCCACCGAGGCTTTCCGCGAGCGCACAGAGCTTCACGTGATTGAGAAGACGACGGGCCGCTTCCAGTGAGCCCAGATCAAAGGAAAGCATGCCACCGGGGCCTTTTTGCTGACGACGCGCAATTTCATGTTGTGGGTGGCTTGCGAGGCCAGGGTATAGAACCCTTTGAACCTTCGGATGCGTATCCAGGTGACGCGCGACTATCAGGCCGTTGGCATTGTGCTGCAGCATGCGCACCGCGAGAGTCTTGATGCCGCGCGAAATAAGGAAACAATCCATGGGCGCCAATCCGGCGCCCGCGGAGCGCTGGATGAAATAAATTTTCTCGGCGTCTTCCTTGCGAGTCAACACCACCGCGCCGCCCGTCGAGTCGCTGTGGCCGTTGAGATACTTGGTCATGGAATGGACGACGATGTGCGCACCGAGCTCGATGGGCCGCTGAAGATAGGGGCTCAGGAAAGTGTTGTCCACCACTACGGTAATGTTTCGTTGACTGGCCAATTTAGCCAGCGCCGCAATGTCGGCGATTCTCATCGTGGGATTGGTGGGGGTTTCGATGTACAACATTTTGGTGTTGGGCCGGAAGGCCGATACCACCGCATCCGACGAGGAAGTATCCACAAAGCTGAATTCCAGGCCAAAGTGAACCAAGAGTTGCGTGGAGAGCCGAAAAACGCCGCCATACACCGCTTCGGAGAGCACCACATGGTCGCCAGGGCGCAGCAAGCGAAACACGCCATCGATGCCAGCCATTCCGGAAGTAAATACGTACGCGCTGTGGCCGTCTTCAAGTTTGGCAATGGTGCGCTCCAAAGCCTTTCGATTGGGATGATTAGTGCGCGCGTAGTCGTAACCCGCTTTATATTTCCCCAACTCTTCGTTTACGTAAGTGGACGTTTGATAGATTGGCGCGACGATCGCGCCGGTGGACGGATCTGGTTCCTGGCCGACGTGGATGGCGTTAGTGGCGAAACCCATATGTACTCCTCTTGGCTCGAATCGAAAATCTGCAGGCTTAATCACAAGCCGGACTGGCTGCGATTACCGTGATGCGTGGGCTACAAAAATAACCTGATTCTTCAAAATTACAGGAGCTATTACGGCGAGTCAATTAAAGCTGGCGCCGACGTTTCGGTTCGTCAATAAATCTCAGAAAAACTTGACCACCAACTGGCTTACGTAGAGGATAGTTTAATCACTATGAAGAAATTGTGTTTTATACCAGCCGCATCCCTTACAGGCTTGCTGGCAATGCTCATAGTGGCGACCGGCGTCGTTAACTCGCAGGAAATCCCCAAGGGCCAGACCCAGCGGTCTCTGCCTAGCACTCGCGTAACCATTGAAGTCACCGGCGGCGATAAAGATCGACCTATCGAAAATGCCAGCGTCTATTTGAAGTATGTTGAAGAACACAAAATTGCGAAAAATAAGCAGTTCGAGCTGAATGTGAAGACCAACCGTGAGGGAATCGCGCATATTCCAGATGCGCCACTTGGAAGGGTGGAGATACAAATTGTCGCGGAAGGATGGAAAACCTTCGGGCGGTGGTACGACATCACGACTTCGAAGGAGCCGATCAAGATTCATCTCGATCGGCCGCCCAAGTGGTATTAGACCGAGCAATGTTCCATTCCGGAACGCGGAAAATTCAAACTTCCTATCGCGCTTACTAATTTTTCGAAGTCGCGTAGTCTACACCCAAAGTTTTTTGCTGCTTGCACGGAAATTGTGCAAAGAGGGGAAGAGTATTGATGAGCGTGCATTTAGGCGGAAGGCCGCTTCGCTTTTCCACATACTTATCAACACATGTGTGCAAAACTTAATGAGAGCGAAATATTTGGCGCGACTTTCGGAAGAGATCGTGCAATAAGGGTCCGCACTTCTTTGGCGCTTCTTAATGACGGTGCTACAGTTCACCGCGGCTTCCAAGCATGAATGAAACGTTTGAGGGACGATTTTCTTTACTGCAGATGTTTTGGGGCAGCATTTCCACACGGCCGCTACGAAGTTCGCTGAGTGTGATTGCTATCGCGATTCAGGTGGTTTTAGTGCTGATGATCGCGGGACTTACTTCTGGTGTGGTTTCCGAGTGGGGGAAACGGGTGGAAGGGGTCGGCGCTGACATTATCGTGCAGCCGCCAAATTCATCGATTTTCTTTGCGTTCTCAAGCGCGGTCATGCAGGAATCTTTGGGGGACAAGATCGCGGCCCTGCCGGATATCGATGAAGTCGCTCCCACCGTAATTTTGACGGAACCAAAGAACTTAGTGATGGTCTATGGCATCGACTTCAGGCGATTCAACGCGCTTAGTCGTGGGTTTTTGTTTCGCGATGGGCGCGCCTTCTCGGGACCCGACGAAGTTATCGCTGACGACATCATTGCGCAGTCAAAACACTTGAAGGTGAGCAGTCAGATTACGCTGCTGAATCACGTTTTTACCGTGAGCGGGATCGTCGCGCACGGGAAGGGCGCGAGATATTTTATCCCGCTGCAGACGGCCCAGGATCTTGCTGGCGCGGATAAGCGGGTGTCCATGTTCTACGTTCGAAGCAAAGGAGATACCGAGATCGCACGAGCGGAGATCTTAAAGTTGGATCCGCAAAATAGCGTTCGGTCATTATCCGAATACGTAACGTTAATGACCTCGTCGAACCTTCCGCAACTGCGTCCGTTTACGAGGACGATGGTGGCGCTTGGAATTGTAATCAGTTTTCTGGTGGTCTTGCTGAACATGCATACGCTGGTCATGGAACGAACGCGTGAAATCGGCATTCTGAAGGCGTTGGGATTTTCGAGATTCGATGTGGTGCGTATGCTGCTGGGAGAAACTTTTATTTTGACGCTCATGGGAACAGGTTTCGGTATCGCCATCACCTTTCTGGTGCAAGCCATTTTGAAACAGACGAACCCCGCCCTGACGATTTTGATATCGCCATCTTGGATTTTTTCGGCTGTAGTGTTGGCTTTTGTCGGTGCGACCACGGGGGCGACGTATCCGGCGCTGCGGGCAGCAAGTTATGATCCGGTCGTCGCGCTGGCGTACGAATGATAGGTTCGCGCGAATTTCAATTTTGAATCGGGAGTTGTGAATGCTGCCAGGGGACAAACATTATGAGGCGACGATAATCGAGCGGCGGGACATTTCACCGGATTTGTGGCTTATCCGCGTCGATCCTGGAGGGCCATTCAAATTTTTAGCCGGCCAGTATGCGACGCTCGGAGTGGAATTTGAGGGGCAAAGGATCGAGCGAGCGTATTCGCTGGTGTCGTCTCCGTACGAACAAACGCTGGAGTTTTTTTTGGAATTGGTTCCTCACGGGGCTTTGACTCCCCATCTTTTCAAATTGAATGAGAGCGACAAGCTATTTTGCCGTAAGATTGCCAAGGGTCGCTTCACTCTGGATTTACGCAGCGGCAGAAAACACCACCTGTTACTTTCCACCGTTACCGGAATTGCTCCGTTTGTGAGCTATGTACGGACCCTTTATCGCGATTGGAAGAGCGGTGACAGTCCCATGCCAGGAGATCACAAACTTTATTGCCTGCAGGGCGGCAGCCGCTCGTGGGAGTTCGGTTACCGGGATGAAATGGAGAAAGTGGCGGCGGAGGTTCCCTGGCTTAAATTTGTAACTACCGTGAGCCGGCCTTGGGAAGATACGGCGTGGACGGGAGAGACCGGGCGTGTAGATGACTTGGTTCGCAAGTACACCGACTTGTTTGACTTAAAACCGGCGGAGACTACGGCGTATCTTTGCGGCCATCCAAACATGGTGGAAAACGGCAGGGGCATCTTGCAGCGAGCCGGATGGCAAAAAAACGCGATGTTTGAGGAAATATATTTCATTCCGAGCGATGTCAAAGAGGAACACGCAGAATAAAGTAGCTTACTCGCGGCCCTTGGCAGACTCTCGTCCCTAAAATCGAAACGTATCTAAATTCAATTCGCCTCTCAAGCGCCTGGAATATTTTCCGTGAGTTGGCCGGAGATATCTTCCAGCGTGGCTATCGGAACCGCAACGTGCACGGACTCGCCAGGTTCATGAACGTCGATTTGCAGCTTGCCCGCGTGGGTGCGAATTTGTACGTGATCGGTGCCGTCCACTACCTCGACCAGATTTGCCTCCGGATATTTCTCCAGTTCCTTTGCTAACTGCCGGATTGTCGGTATCCAGGGTTGGATTTTTACTGCTGCATTTTCCAAGTGATTTCTCGGAGTGCAGCGCAGTGCTATTGGCACTGCCGCAGCCGGCACCCAAAGGTGGACGTGAGAGCCACCATCGCGGAATTCGTCGACATCCACGCTGATAACCCCTTCGCGGAAGGTGTAGATGGCGGCGAAGGCTACTGTGCTGGCTAAGCCAAGAGCGATTTTCGCAAGCAGCATATTCTCGAATCTCCTTTTCCGCAGACATTAACGATACCCCCGGCAGGGTAATTAATCGCTGGAGTTTTTTGAATCCATCCACACCCGAACGGTGCTGTCCTCGCTCTTCACGGAGACCAGCTCGGTATCGCCTAAGGAGGCGAGCGCGTGCAACCCAGCGACGACGTCCAGCTCGTCTTTGCCGGCGCTGAACAGCGCGTCGATCACGTGCATGGGAATTTTGATATCTACGTCGGACTTATTTGACTTGGAACCCTTGTTGTCTTTCACGTGGACCAGCAGCCGCCCACCCTCTTTGGCGACGCGGACATCCTGATCGGTACCCTGGACGGTGACATATTCTCCGTCCTTCGCGGTGCGAATCGCGTTGATGAGAGCGCGCACGTCGACGTCATTCATGTGCGCCTGATCGATGCTCACTTTGCCGTTGTGCAGGTGGTTTTTATTAATGGTAGGCAAGACATTTTCCGCCAACTCGAGCGGAATGTTCACTCGTACCGTTTCGCCCTTATTATCGGAGTTGATGACCCGAACATGTAGCCAGCGGTCTTTGGTAGACCCTGATTGCCCGAATGACACCGAAGCACCTGCCAGTACGGCCATGACGGATAACAGGCTGAGGCCTGCAAAAAGTTTTGCGCGATTGAACATAGAGTAGATGCCTCCCCGGCACTGCCTATACATACGAGGTGTGCCAGGGAAATGTTTCCGGAGTCGCTTTTATTTACCGCGACGATCTATAGAATTTGAAACCCGGCCGGGGAGCTAGGTGGATCAGGCTTTCGGGGCGATTTCCGGCGTCCACTTCAGGAACAACGCGCCCAAAGGCGGCATGGTCAGGGTGAGCGAATAGGGGCGACCCATATGAGGTACGGCCTCCGCCTGCACGCCGCCGAGGTTACCAGCGTTAGAACCGCCATATATAGCGGAGTCGGTGTTCAAGGTTTCCACGTAAAAGCCCGGTTGAGGCACGCCGATGCGGTAGCTACCCCTCAAAACGGGGGTGGCGTTGAGGATCACGACGATAAGGTCTTTTGGAGCCTTGCCGTGCCGCGCGAAGGAAAAGATGCTGTTATCGGCGTCGTTGGCGTCGATCCATTCGAAGCCTGGCCAGTCGAAATCCACCTCGTGAAGCGCGGGTTCTTGGGCATACAGCTTGTTCAGGTCGCCGACGAGGCGCTGAAGCCCGCGGTGGGATTCCCATTGAAGCAAATGCCAGTCGAGACTCCGAGCTTCGCTGAATTCCTGACGCTGGCCGAATTCCTCGCCCATGAAGAGAAGCTTCTTGCCCGGGTGCGCATACTGATAGGCGTAGAGAAGGCGCAGGTTAGCGAACTGCTGCCACATGTCGCCCGGCATTTTGTGGAGCAGGGAATTTTTGCCGTGAACGACCTCATCGTGGGAGAAGGGCAACACGAAGTTTTCGGTGAAGGCGTAGATCAAGGAGAAAGTTAGCTTGTTGTGCTCGTATTTGCGATGAACGGGGTCGGCGGAGAAGTACTTCAAGGTATCGTTCATCCAGCCCATGTTCCACTTCATGCTGAAACCCAGGCCGCCCAAATAGGTGGGGCGCGAGACACTTGGCCAGGCGGTGGACTCCTCAGCGATCGTGAGAATGCCGGGGAAGCGCTCGAAGGTGATTTCATTCAGGCGCTTCAGGAAATCAACGGCTTCCAGATTTTCGCGGCCGCCAAATTTATTGGGAATCCATTCGCCGGGCTTTCGGGAGTAATCCAGATAAATCATGGAGGCGACGGCGTCAACGCGCAGTCCGTCGATGTGATATTTGTCCAGCCAGAACAGGGCGTTGGAGATCAAATAATTGCGGACTTCGTTGCGGCCGTAGTTGTAGACGAGAGTGCCCCAATCGAGTTGTGAGCCTTGCCGCGGGTCAGAGTGCTCGTAGAGGTGTGTTCCATCAAATTGAGCGAGACCGTAGGAGTCGCGAGGGAAATGGGCGGGAGTCCAGTCCAGGATGACTCCAATTCCGGCGTTGTGGCAGCGGTCGACGAAATCCATGAAGTCTGTCGGCGAACCATAGCGGCTGGTGGCGGCGTAATAGCCGAGCGTCTGGTAGCCCCAGGAGCCGTCGAAGGGATGCTCCATGATTGGAAGCAGTTCGATGTGGGAGTATCCGAGTTCTTTTACGTAAGGAATAAGCTGATCGCTGAGTTCTTTATAGGTCAGCCAGCGATTGTTTTCTTCGGGGACGCGGCGCCAAGCGCCCAGATGCACTTCGTAGATGGAAACCGGTGATTCGAACCAATTTTTCTGAGGCCGTTCCTTGATCCATTTGGTGTCATTCCATTTGTATTTATCCAGGTCGGCCACGATGGAACCGGTATTTGGGCGCAACTCCGCGCGAAACGCGTAGGGGTCTGCTTTCAGCGGAAGCATGTCGCCATCGGGACCGATGATTTCGTACTTGTAGATGGAGCCTTCGTTTAACTCGGGGACGAAAAGCTCCCAAATACCGGAAGAGCCGCGTGCGCGCATTACGTTTACGCGGCCATCCCAGCGATTGAAATCGCCGACCACGCTGACACGCCGGGCGCTGGGAGCCCAGACTGCGAAATTCACGCCACGAACTTCTTGAACCGTCTTTATGTGCGCGCCAAGTTTTTCGTAGGTGTCGTAGTGACGGCCCTCGCCCATGAGATATAAATCGAATTCGCTCAGGAGGTATGGGAAGGAATACGCGTCATACATTTCAAAGGCTTCACGGTGGTGTGTTCTCCCCCGAATCTTGTAGCTGCCGGGTGCAGGAGGCGCGGACTGATTTGAAGGCCACAGGGCTTCGAAAAAACCCTCCGGACGAATTTTCACCGCGTCGGTAACTTTCATGCTGTTAAGTACCGGCTGGCCCGGGGCGATGTCGATGCTGGCTTCCGCTGCCCAAGGAATAAAAAATCGAATGACCCAGCCGCCCGGCACCGGATGCGGGCCGAGGAGCGCGAAGGGATCGGTGTGGCGGCCGTTCAATAGCGCGTCGATTTCGGCGTTATTGGCGTCTGGTACGGAAACCGTCTGCGCGGCTGCGCTGCTTTGTTGTTGCGGTTTCTGCGGTTCTCGGGGCTGTTGCGGCAAAGAAGATTCTCCCGCGCGAGGCAAAAGGCGTTAATTCACAGGTAAAGCTCTGGGAACACAACCCGCGCCCTTGGATTCTAGAGGGTCTGAAGCCAAATGCCAATCGTTTGAAGATGGTAGACGGCAACTGGCGAGCACGTAGGCATCGGTTCGAGCACGTAGCATCGGTTAAAGAGCCGCTAGCTATAAAAAGCGTGGTCGAAGGTGTATAGTCCACGGACAAATTTGTGCGTTGAGCAGTGATGGCGAATAGATGCTGGTTAAGACCATGGGAGCCAGATGAAGGTTTCTAAATTATTTAGGCTTTCGGTTTATATTTTCTGGCTTATGCCACTCTTTCCCTTGCAGGCTCAGGATCGCTCTCAGGCGCGTTCGATGGTGATTTCGCGGGATGGCATTGTGGCTGCGGAATCACCTTTGGCGGCGCAAGCAGGCGTGCGAATCCTCGAACACGGCGGCAACGCGGTGGACGCTGCGATAGCAGCGAATGCGGCCATGTCTGTAGTCGCCCCGATGATGTGTGGAATAGGCGGCGATCTTTTTGTGATCGTCTACGACGTGAAGGCCAACAAACTGTACGGGCTGAATGCCAGCGGTTGGGCTCCCAAAGATTTGACTATCGAATTTCTGCATAACCACGGTTTGCGAGATATGTCGCAGCAGGGCATCTATTCCGTGACGGTGCCTGGTGCGGTAGATGGATGGCAGAAGCTGGCAGACAGATTCGGGCGCAAAAAATTAAGTGAGGACTTGGCGGCGGCCATAAAAATTGCGCAGGATGGTTTTCCGGTGCCGGAAATGACCGCTGGCGTGTGGGCGACCACCACGGATCTCCTGCGCGGCGATAGCGCTGCTTCTCAAACATATTTGATACAGGATCACGCGCCGCGGGTGGGAGAAGTCTTTCGGAATCCCGATCTGGCGTGGTCATTGCAGCAGATCGCTGCTCACGGAAGAGACGCATTCTATAAAGGCGAAATCGCCAAAAAAATTCTGGAGAGCATGAAACATCATGGCGGAGTGATGACCGCCCAAGATCTGGCGGAATATTCGAGCGAATGGGTGGAACCGATTTCAACCACCTATCGCGATTGGACAGTGTTCGAATTGCCGCCCAACGGACAAGGACTGGCCGCGCTCGAAATGCTGAACATCATGGACAAATTTCCATTAGGCCAGAAAAATTGGGAGTTCGGTTCCGCGAACGTACTTCACACCATGATAGAAGCCAAGAAGTTCGCGTATGCGGATTTGGCGAAATACATAGGGGATCCGCGGCAACAAAAATTGCCGGTGTCTACGTTGCTCTCAAAGGAATGGGCGGAGCAGCGAGCGAAATTGATTGATCCCGCGCATGCCAATTGTGATGTTTCGGCCGGAGAGTTGAAGGGCGGCAAGGATACGACGTATTTGAGCGTGGTGGATCGCGAAGGGAATATGGTGTCGTTGATCCAGAGCAACTTCGACGCCTTCGGATCGGGCATCGTGGCTGCCGGTACCGGGTTCGTGCTGCACAATCGGGGCGGGCTATTTACGCTTGATCCAGCGTCCCCCAATGCGCTTGCCGGGCGAAAGCGGCCCCTACATACCATAATCCCGGCGTTTGCCCAGAAAGGGGACACCCGGCTGGCGTTTGGAATCATGGGCGGGTGGAATCAGTCGCAGGCCCATGCGCAATTTGTGGCTAATATTGCGGACTTCAAAATGAACATTCAGGCGGCACTGGAGGCACCGAGATTCTCTAAACGTACATTTGGCGGCTGCGACGTGTCGATGGAGAACCGGTTCGCCGGCAATATACGCAACGAACTGACCGGCAAGGGTCACAAAATAGACTTGCGGGGACCCTTTTCCAGCGTGATGGGTGGAGGGCAGGCGGTTCTCAGAGATTTTGCGACCGGAGTCAATTACGGCGCATCTGATCCCCGTAAGGACGGGCAGGCTAGTGTGGAGTTGCCGGTGCAGTAGTATAGGCCGTACCGGACGAACGTTTTAGTACCGCAGAATTTTGCACAAGTTGGCGGGTCAAGAGATACAGAATGTTCCTTTAAGTCCACTGTCCATTTTTGGGGAAGATGTAAGTCCAATTGTTGTAATGCCGTTATGGTGAGTTTTGGTGGCGGCTAGCATGCATTACCGGGAGTGATCGCACATCCGAATTAGCTTGTGCCATCTGGTGGGAGATGCAATGCGGTACTTTGTTTATAGAACCTGGATCCTGGCGTTCTTCTTTTTGCCCCTGGTAGCTTCGGCTCCCCGGGCTGCGGCGGACAGCGTGGACGTGTCGGGCCGCTATGAGTGCTCCGCAGCCAGGCTGGCCGGCAAGGCGATAAAGTGCTCGGCGGTCCCGCTGACTCTACGGCATGACGGCCGATTCGAACTGCGCGGCTGGGAAGGCACCTACCTGGTAACTGGCGACTGGGTAGAAATGTCGGACGCGTTGATCAGGGCTCGGGCTAAGATTGAACCGGGACATAAGATTGTGTTGCGCTATTACGGGAAGCGCGGCCTGGTGGAAATGACCTTCGAACGCCGCGTCGCTGAGCTGGGCAAGCTTGCTCTGACTTAAGATTGCCTAAATCGGCAGTTCTAACCAATAGCCCTCGTCGGGCGAACCCCACACTACTTTAGGTCCGCGTCGTAACCCGCCACTGCTATTTCTCCCAAGGCTTGCCCGGCAACCTGTTGGGCAGCCTCTGGATCGTCCGGCAGTGCTACGTGGTTTACATAGGCGGCGAAGACCAACCGCTCCCCGGATTTAGTAGTGACATACCCTGCCAATCCTTTGGCATTCAACATCCCTTTTCCGTTGAGCTTGTCCTCCGAGTTGAACGTCCCTGTTTTTGCGAAAACGTGGCCCGCGCCGCCAGAATCCTTTTGAATGGCCGCGAGCGTACCATCCTTTCCCAACGCCGGCAGCGCTCTTAGCAACACTTGGTAGTCGGGACGTGTGGTCCAGTAGGCCAGGTAGTGAACCATAAAATCCGGAGAAAAGAGATCCGCCCAATCGGCACCGGCACCATCGCCCTGGGAGGCGCCGGAAAGATCGAGGTTTGCAGATTGCAAAAACTCGCGCTCAACGCGGAAACCTGCGGCGAACGGATTTTTCGGGTCTTTGGCGACCAAGGTTCCGAGCAGGTACGGTCCCATGCCTGCATGGAGATTCTGGCTGACTTTTAAAGTGACTTTGATTTCTTCGGATAAAGGCGCTGAGACATGTTCCGCCACCATGTTTTCGGGGACATACAATTTCGAATACGCGACGAAATCCGGCGGTCGGGTCGCAGCGCCTTTTTTGAACATGAACTGGACGCCGGAAGCGACGAGAGCTTCACGCAGAACGGTGGCGGCAAATGCAGTAGGAGATGGAACAGCAAATGCCGCAGTCTGCGGTGCGATACCAGCTGGCAAGCTCCCAGTTAGGGTCACGACGACTGTGCTGCCATCTTCGTTTGATTCGACTTCGGGTGATTCAAGATTGGGTTTGGAATCTTGGGCCCCAGTGGTTACGTGATTGACAAAATTTACGTAGGAAGTGTGTGGCGAGTATTCGAGGATGGTCGCGTCCCCGCTCTTTACTCCGGGTCTAACAACCAGGTCGATCACATTGTCATTCACCATGATGGAAGATATGACCACGTCGGTGCCACCTTCGCGCGGACCATCAGGTAAAAGGCTGGCATCAATGAGCAGCCGGCCGTCAATCCGTTTAATTCCTTTTGCAGAAATTCTTCCAGCGAGTTCCTTGATCACAGCGAGCGGGTCGCCAGGCAATGCAGGACCGTTGTAAGAATGATCTTCGTCTACGAACGCAAGCGTGCCATCCAGCTGCATGCGGTTCGAGAGGTTGGGATCGCCGCTGGCCACCAGGATTAAGTCCCCCTTGAGCTTTCCCTTGGAATCCACCGGGCCGGTGCGATAAATCCTCGTGTGAAAGCGGTAGTCCGCGCCGAGCTTGGCGAGGAGCGTGCCTTCGGTGAGAAGTTTCGTCGTGGAAGCAGGGACGAACAATTTCTCCGGATTCAAGGCGTAAATGACTTTGCGGGAGTCCAGTGAGTAGAACTCAATGCCAAAATTTGCGTGCGCGAATTCCGGACGGCCGATGACGTGTTGGATGCGCTCAGTCAGCGTGGACGCTGATTGAGTCCGTGCTATGTCAACGTTCGCGAATACAAACAAAAACGTCCATAGCACAAACCTCCATTTATTCTTCAAGTTTCAAATCCCTCCAGAAAATTAACTGCGCATCGTTGCATGTGCCGGCACGCCCTCAGGTAAAAAATGGATTGTTTGCGCGCCCGCAATTCAGGCGTTCGACGCTTAGATAATATCCGGAACAGGTAATTTCGGAACAAGGTTGATTTGATTTATTCGAACAGGGAGGAGATGAGGTCTATGCTGTGTACCAGCGAAAACCTTTACGTTGTTCCTCGGCTAGCTCTTTTACTAACACCATTGTTTCCGCGCGCCGGTATTGCGCACAGGTCACGACGATAGCATTGAGCAGCGCGATGGGGGCTGTAAACGAAGCAGCAAATGAAGTGGATTCCACTGAAGCCAAAAATATTTCGTCGCATATTCGGGCCAGCGGCGAAAGAAATGTGTCTGCAATGCCGACGCAATACGCGCCCTTGGCTCGCGCTAATTGCGCGCCTTCCACGGTCTGACGCAGTCCGCGGCGGAAGCTGATAGCGATGACCAAGTCCTGCTTGGTTGCCGTACGCGCCAGATGAGCGATTCGTCCGTAGGAAGTGGCCGCGAAGACCGGCAAGCCGACCACACTAGTCTGGTATTCGAAATAGTGCGCCAAGTAGGCGGCCAGGTCACCGGCAATGAGAATGATTTTACGCGCGGCATAAATTCGCTTGGCTAAAGCAACCAAGCGACGCGCGTCCAGACTATTCTTCAAGCCCTGCAGGTTTTTTATTTCCTGCTCGAGGGCTTCGCGAATATAGCCAGGCATACCGCCGTCCTGGCCGCCTGCACGCATGGTATCCAGAGAAGTGGCGAAGGCGAGAGATAACTCGTGAAGGTGATGTTGAAAATCGCGATAACTGTCGAATCCCAGACCCCGAACGATGCGTACGATGGTGGCCGGATCGGTGCCCAGGCGTTGAGCTAGCGCGCGAACGCTTAGCAATACGTATTCGCGGGGATGCTCAAGAATAGGACGAATGATTTCCTGACGTTTGATGCTGAGTTGGTCGATACGTTCCGGAAGTGGCGGAGTAGAATTCTGAAGCTTGGATTTCATTGCGCCTGAGAATTATTCAAATTTACCGGTCTGTCAATACCACGAGCCACGAATCGCCAAAAAAGTTACAAATTAACTGTTATTTTTTGCTGGCTGCCGCGGGTTTGGCCAAGCCCGGAGCGGTGATTGGCTGGAGAAACGGCATCATGGCACGAAGCTCCGGACCCAACTGCTCGATAGGATGGGTTTGCTCGCGCTGTCTGGTAGCCAGAAAGTTTGGACAACCTTGCTCGTTTTCTTCAATCCATTTTTTGGCGAAGCTGCCGTCGCGAATCTCGGCAAGAATTTTGCGCATTTCTTCTTTGGTCTTGGCATTGATGATGCGCGGTCCGGCGCTGTAATCGCCTTGCTCCGCGGTGTCGCTGATGGAGTAGCGCATGTAGCTTAGACCGCCACGATAAATAAGGTCGACGATCAGTTTTAATTCGTGCATGCATTCGAAGTAGGCGACTTCGGGCTGGTATCCGGCGGCGACTAGAGTCTCAAAGCCAGCTTTGATGAGTTCGCTTACACCACCACACAAGACCGCCTGCTCGCCAAAGAGGTCCGTTTCTGTTTCTTCGGTGAAGGTGGTTTCCAGCACGCCTGCGCGAGTGTTTCCGAGGGCTTTGGCATAGGACAATGCTAAGTCTTTTGCTGTCCCGCTGGCATCTTGCTCCACGGCGAGAAGTGCCGGAGTTCCGCCACCTTCGCTGAAGACTTCGCGGACTCGATGTCCCGGCGCTTTTGGAGCGATCATCGAAACGTCGACGCCTGAGGGCGGTTTGATTGTTCCGAAACGGATGTTGAAACCGTGGGCGAACATCAGCGTCTTGCCAGCTTTGAGATTGGGCTCGATCGCTTCGTGATACAGCTTGGGCTGCTTGGTATCGGGAGTGAGAATCATGATGACGTCTGCCCAGGCGGCTGCTTCCGCCGGAGTGTTGACGGTCAGGCCATCCTTTTCTGCCTTGGCACGCGAGGAACTGCCGGGTTGCAAACCTACGCGGACATTCACTCCGCTGTCGCGCAGGTTCAAGGCGTGTGCGTGGCCCTGCGAGCCGTAACCAATGATGGCTACCTTTTTTGCCTGAATGAGTGATAAGTCTCCGGAATCGTCGTAATAGAGTTTTGCCATGTTTTTCCTTAGGCGGCCTGCGCAGCCGCAATTAATTTTAGGTGGTCAACAGAATTACGATAGCGTTCAAAATATTTTTCAGTTCGTGACCGTTGATACGGCGCGATTCTCTGAATTTGCAGAGACTTCCGGTTCGTTAACAGCCGGCGGGCGAAGCAAATCGCCTCCGCGGGTCATGGCAATTCTTCCGGTACGGGCCATTTCCAAAACGCCAAAGGGGCGCAAAACCTCAAGCAGGCCGTCAATCTTATCGACGGTGCCGGAAACTTCCAGGATCAGCGATTCTGGCGCAACGTCCACGACCCGGGCCCTGAACACTTTGATCAATTCCATCAGATGCGGGCGATTTTTCTGGTCGGCCAGAACTTTAATCAGCGCCAGATCGCGTTCGAGGATGGAGCGATTAGAAATATTTTCAGCCAGCAGCACATCCACCAATTTTTCAAGGCTGGCCTCCAGCCGGTGAGCACCCTTTTCGTCAGTGTGCGCGACGATGGTCATGCGCGCGATTTCTTCATTCTCCGTGGGACCCACAGTTAGGGAATCGATATTGATTGCCAGACGCCGGGCCAGGGAAGAAACGCGGTTGAGCACGCCTGGCTTGTTTTCTACGTACGCGACCAGTGTTTGCATGGTTTCCTCTATTTTTTTCATGGCTCAGTCGCCGTCTCCACCAGCGGGCTATCGGGCCGGCGAATCATGTCGTGCAGAGAAGCGCCGGCTGCCACCATGGGGTAAACGGAGTCTTCCTGCTCCACGCGGAAATCGAAGAGTACTGTTTCGTTGGATTGGCGCGCGGCACGAATAGCGGGTATTACTTCAGTTCGAGTTGAGATGCGTTCCCCACGGATGCCAAAAGCGTTGGCCAACGCGGCAAAATCGGGAGCAACAAGCGGAGTCGCGACATAGCGCTTGTCGTAGAAAAATTCCTGCCATTGACGGACCATGCCCAGGAAGCCGTTGTTGATGATGGCGATCTTGATGTTGATTTTTTCCTGCACGATGGTGGCGAGCTCGCTCATGGTCATCTGGAATCCGCCGTCCCCGACGACGACCCACACTTCCGCATCAGGCTTGGCAAATTTAACACCGATAGCAGCAGGCAGCGCAAAGCCCATGGTGCCGAGACCGCCGGAAGTAATCAGGGTGCGCGGCAAATTGTGGTGGTAATACTGCGCTTCCCACATTTGGTGCTGGCCAACATCGGTGACCACGATGGCTTCGCCGCGAGTCTCTTTCCAGATGTCGTTGATGACGTGGGCGGCGTAGAGGTGACCGTTGTCAGGCAGGCTTTGAATATCCCGCACGGCGGAATCACCCTTGGATTCCTGGATATGTCGGAGCCACACGCCGTGGTCGCGTGTCTTGATGTGTGGAGTGAGTTTCTCCAGAACTTCACGCGCGTCACCAACGAGCGCCGCGTCCACGGGCACATTCTTGTTGATCTCTGCGCGATCAATTTCGATGTGAATCTTGCGGGCGTTTTTCGCGTAAGTGCGCAAATCCCCGGTCACGCGGTCATCGAACCGCATTCCCACGGCGATCAGCAGATCGGATTCCTGAATGGCGTTGTTGACCCAGGCTTCTCCGTGCATGCCCATCATGCCGAGGTTTTGAGGATCTTTGGCGGGGAAGCAGCCGATGCCGAGCAGCGTCATGGCTACTGGGTAATTTCCGGCGTGCACGAATTGCTCGAATGCTTTCATCGCGCCCGAAACGATGATGCCGTGTCCAGCGAGGATGAGCGGACGCTTTGCGGAGTTCAGCAATTCCACCGCGCGATCGAATTCCGCCTGATCGTAATTGATTCGCTGACGCTTTGGCGGGAGTTTTGGGGCGGAAGTATCCCAATCGAACTCGCAGGAAGCCTGCTGCGCATCCTTGGTGATGTCCACCAGAACCGGACCGGGGCGCCCGGACGCGGCGATCAGGAAGGCTTCACGAACAGTGCGAGCAATATCCTCGGCGCGGGTCACTACCACGTTGTGCTTGGTAATCGGCATGGTGATGCCGGTTATATCTATTTCCTGAAACGCGTCGGAGCCCAAAACCTTGCTGCTCACTTGACCGGTGATACAAACCACGGGCGAAGAATCAAGCATGGCGGTAGCTATACCGGTGACCATATTTGTGGCGCCAGGACCGGAAGTAGCCATTGCAACGCCTACGTCGCCACTGGCCCGCGCGTAGCCGTCGGCCATGTGCGTGGCCCCTTGCTCATGACGCACTAATACGTGGTGCAATTTCGATTTTCCAAGTGCGTCGTAGACCGGCAAAATCGCGCCACCGGGATAGCCAAAGATGTGCTTCACGCCGAGCCTGGTCAGCGATTCACAAAGAATTTCCGCGCCGGTTAACTTCATAAGGTCCTCGCATTCGTCCCAGGTTGCATCGCGGACGGCAGTAATTGCGGAACAACGGTGATGGCTCCTAAAGCCGATGACGAAACCAGCAGCGCATACTTGGCCATCACACCGGAAGTGTAGCGCGGCACAGGGGCGCGCCAGGACGCCAGCCTTCGTTGCATTTCCGCACTACTGATTTCCAAATTTAATGTGCGCGACGGGAGATCGAACACGATAGTATCGCCTTCGGCGACGGCTGCGATAGGGCCACCGTTAGCTGCTTCGGGAGCAACGTGACCAGCCATGAGCCCGTGGGTGGCACCGGAGAATCGGCCGTCGGTTAGAAGGGCAACGCTGTCGCCGAGGCCGGCACCGACCAACGCCGCTGTAACCGCGAGCATCTCGCGCATTCCCGGGCCGCCTTTGGGCCCCTCGTAACGAATCACCATGACGTCCCCGGCTATAACGGAGCGATTTTCTACCGCTTGGAACGCCGCTTCTTCGCTATCAAAAACACGAGCAGTGCCGCTGAACTTTTGAACGTTGTGACCCGCGACTTTGACCACGCACCCTTCAGGAGCAAGATTGCCTTTTAAGATGACCAAGCCACCGGTGGGCTTGAGCGGCGCGTTCAGCTTACGAACGACTTCCTGTCCGGGCGCTTCTTTTGCGGTGTTGGCTTCTTCGGCGATGGTGCGGCCTGTAACGGTGATGGAGTCCCCGCGCAATAATCCAGCTTCAAGCAGGCGCTTTGCGACGAGCGCAGTGCCGCCTGCTGCGTAAAGGTCGGTAGCGACAAATTTTCCCCCAGGTTTTAAATCAGCAAGGATCGGAACACGCGAACTGATGCGGTCAAAATCATCGATGGACAACGGCAGCTTCGCTTCGTTGGCGATCGCCAGCAAATGCAGAACAGCGTTGGTTGAGCCGCCTGTAGCCGCTACACCGGCGATAGCGTTTTCAATGGAGGCCTTGTTTATGATTTGCGATGGCAAAACATTCCTGCGAAGGAGGTCAACGACTAGTTCTCCGGCGCGACGACCGGTTTCGGCTTTTGCCTCGTTGGTGGCAGGGGTACTGGAAAGTCCCATGGGCGCCACGCCAAGAAATTCGCAAACCAGCGCCATGGTATTGGCGGTATATTGGCCGCCGCAGGCGCCAGCTCCCGGACACGCAACGTTTTCTAGCGCGGTCAAACGCTCCTCGCTCATTTCCCCGCGGCCATAAGTGCCCACAGCCTCGAAGACATCCTGGATGGTAACGGAATGACCTTCAAACTGGCCTGGGGCGATGGAACCGCCATACAAAATCATCCCGGGAATATTCAGACGAGCCAATGCCATAATTCCTGCCGGAATGGTTTTGTCGCAGCCCACCAGCACGATGAGGGCGTCGAAAAGATTGCCTCTGGTGACCAGCTCGATGGAATCCGCGATCACTTCACGGCTGATAAGCGACGCGCGCATGCCTTCCGTGCCCATGGTGATGCCGTCGGAAATTGACACTGTATTGAACTCCAGCGGGACAGCACCGGCAGCGCGAATTCCGTCCTTCACATGTTTTGCCAACTCGCGAAGATGGTAGTTACACGGGCCGATTTCAATCCAGGTGTTGGCCACACCAATGAGTGGTTTCTTGAAGTCTCCATTATTCATGCCGGACGCGCGAAGCATCGCGCGCGCCGGGGAACGGTGGGCGCCATCCACAAGGGTGTGACTACGAGGCCTGGGGAGCGAATCACTCAATTAAATTTTCTCCATTTGCACTGTTGATGTTCTTATGAGCACAATTAATTTAGTGGACTTGTGAAGCGATCCCCACGTCCCGGCTCATCCAGACCGGCCCAGTAACAAGCTGATCCGTAAACTCAGAATGAGCCCAAAGCACATATAGATCAAATTAATACTTTTCAATCATCAGATTAATATAGCTTATATACCAGTGACAAAGTTCTTTACGCAAAAGCATCTCGTGCCCCCTTTGCGGCATCATTAACAACAACCCTCCAAGTGGAACCTGAAGCTCGAGGAAAGCGGACGATTTATGGTCAATGGCACGGACGTGTTCGTGATCGGAGGCGGTCCTGCGGGTTTAGCCGCAGCAATCGCGGCGCGACGTCGAGGTTTCCGGGTGATCGTCGCAGATGGAAACAAACCCCCGATTGATAAGCCCTGTGGCGAGGGCTTGATGCCGGATTCGATTGCCGCGCTGCAACAACTTGGTGTGGAGATTGGGCCGGGTGAGGGGTATCCGCTCCAGGGGATAAAATTTCTGGAAAAAGAAAAGTCAGCAACAGCGCGTTTTCCGACTGGACCAGGCGTGGGATTGCGCCGCCCAATACTGCACAAAAAAATGTTGAATCAGGCAGGGGCCTTGGGCGTTCAGTTTCTTTGGGAAACGCCGGTGACCGGCATCCGCGAAAATGGCGTAAGCCTTGCGGGAGGACACTTCGTCCTGGCCAAATGGATCATAGGCGCGGACGGTGGCCAGTCGCGGGTCAGGCGGTGGGCTGGGTTAGATTCTTGCAACCAAAAACAATCTCGACTTGCGTGGCGCGCACACTTCGATGTTGCGCCTTGGTCGGAATATGTGGAAATTCACTGGGCTGAGAACGCGCAAGCTTACGTTACGCCAGTATCCGCGAATGAAGTGTGCGTGGTGATGGCATCTCGAAACCAAAACCGCGACATTCCAGTTGCTCTTAAAGAATTTCCGCAACTGGCAAACCGGTTGAACGGTGAAAGGCTTTCGCGGCCGGCTCGCGGCACGATTTCAACGATGCATCGGCTGAAGCGCGTTTGTCGTGGCAATGTGGCGCTCATTGGGGATTCCTCGGGAAGCGTCGATGCTATCACCGGCGAAGGATTGAGCCTGAGCTTTCATCAAGCGATGGCGTTGGCTGAGGCCATGGAGAAAGACTGCCTGGACTTGTATCAAAAAGCTCATCGCCAATTTGCCCGGCGTCCGACGTTTATGGCGCGACTGCTGCTGTCGCTTGATGGACGCACGCGTCTTCGTCGCAGAACTCTAGCCGTTTTTAGACAAAATCCCGAGGTTTTCGCGCGATTGATATCCATTCACGTGGGCCAAACTTCGCCGGCACACTTTGCCGTCACGGGCGCGTTACTCGGCTGGAGATTTCTGGCGGCATGAGTCAGGATTTCCAAACATGATGTATGCGCTAAGGAATTGGTTCGCGGTGGGTGTGCTTCTCGGTGTAGCAATGCCGGGTCGCCAAGCCGCTCCTTCGCAGCAAAGTTCACCTGCGACACGAGCTGCGGCGCAACTTGTGTTGTCTGTGGACCCCGTAAAAAGCACCGTGCATTGGAGTGTGGAATCCAGTTTACATACGGTCCACGGAACGTTTCACGTGAAGCGCGGAACCTTGTCGGTCGACCCCGCGACGGGAAAAGCCAGCGGCGAAATTGTGGTGGATGCTACTTCGGGTGAGAGCGGTAACGACAGTCGAGACCGGCGGATGCACAAGGAAATACTCGAAAGCGGCCAATATTCAGAGGTGGTGTTTCGGCCAGACCACGCCGACGGGACCGTGGTTGCGCAAGGAAATTCCAGCTTGAAGCTCCATGGAATATTTTCTTTACACGGGACTGATCACGAGCTCAACGTGCCCACTCAAGCAACGCTAACAGAAGGGCAGTGGAAAGGGACGGCAGCTTTCGAAGTTCCTTACATAGCGTGGGGTTTAAAAAACCCCAGTAATTTCTTGCTAAAGGTTAAGCCGGTCGTGGATGTCCAGCTTGATCTGGCCGGATCGGTAAGTGGCGAGCCGCGCTAAAAAAAAACGCACTGGGTCACGCTCGCCGGTGAGTATGTATCTTTCCTGCGACGGAACTTAGCGCCCGGGTCTCCAATGGAGATACCCGGCTCTGCATTGCTATCGGAGCGCGTAACCAACGCGAGGCTCTGGCCAACACCACAGAAGTGTCAGCCCAAAGTTTGCGACGCGCTCGTAGTAAAATTGGAAGTCCGGCGGCCAGATAAATGCCGCACATCAGAATTCCCACGCCGCGAATTATTATTCGGCCAGAATGCTGCGACGCTTGTGCCAGGTTCATCCGAAGAAGGATCTCAAGCAGGAGACAAAAAGCCAAAGAACTCGCAATTAACGTTTTCCCGTAAGCCTCTTCGTTAAAATTACGTTGCCACCAACCCAGTAGCGAATCTACAAGCAGAGTCACGCGATTTCGAGCAGTGTGAAAGCCGGTTTTGATGTGAGTCCTGAAACTAGCCAGACGCGGTCCAGTAACGTTCCGGACAGTTTGCACATGCTTTTTTAATTTGCGGTCTAAGTCCAAGCTTCCAACCGGCCGCATTGCTGGTTTTATTCCGTGGACGTGAACGCGTTTCGCGCCTCGTCTCCTAGTCGTTTCCAACTTCAGATTTCTGATGGAGCGAAGCGTTGGTTCGTACCCGTGAATCCGGACGAACTTGGCGTACAGCCTCAGTTTTTCCTCGAGATTGTATTTCTTGATAGCGCCAATGGCTGGTTCAAGAGAAGCTCGAAGATTATTGATAGCGCGCAACGCGCGAGTGGAAGGCAGGTTCGCGGAGAAGTAATGTGCCGTGGGATCACGTTTCCAGCCGCGCACTCGCGGCGCTGCGTATTCAGGGCTCAGTGATTTGGAAGTTGGGGGGATATTTACCCTGGTGCCGCTTGTTTCGGAGTCCCCGGCGCTGAATGCATCACCCTGATGATTGATGACGGTTTTTTGGGCAGTCACGAGATAAGGTGTAGCCTTGGGTTTGTCTTGCCACGCGTCGGCGTCCGCTTTGATCTTGGCCAGAATGGAATGCAAGTCTGCTGCTACATCTGACGGCGCATTCATAGTGCGCAATCGGGGCGGCGCGACCGGCCTGAAGGTGTCGAACTGCAATTCACGCGCGGCTTCCGCAACCAATGCCGCAGAAATCACATTGGTATGTTCTACGTAGGCACTGATTAGCGCGTTCTCGCACAGCAAATTTATGACTCTCGGGATGCCCCCAGAATAATTGTGCACCGCCTCGACGGCGTCAGCCTCGAAGACCAAATTGTTCCCCGCGCCCGCAGTATGTAACCGATTTTCGATATACCCCGCGACTTCTTCCAAGGTAAGCGGTGCCGTCTTGCAGCGCAGGCCAATGCGCTGCTGAAGCTGTCGCAGATCCGGACGCCTTAATTTCGCGTCCAGTTCAGGCTGGCCGACCAGGATAATTTGCAGTAACTTTTCGTTGGGAAGCTCCATGTTCGATAAAAGGCGAATCTCTTCAAGTACATGGATAGGCAATCCCTGCCCTTCGTCAACGATCAGAACGACCAAATCATTCGCCCTGTAGCGAGCCAACAACCAATCGTTAAAGGCCAATAACGGATTGGCTTTCGCCTGCGGAGTAACCGGAATTTCAAATTCGGAAAAAATGAAGTCAAACAACTGCTCGGAGTCCAGATGAGAGTTAAAGATAAATGCGGTGCGAGCGCGTTTATGCTCCAGCCAGAGGAGCAGATGATTGACGAGGGTGGTTTTCCCGGTGCCAGCTTCGCCGGTCAATAGCATTAAGCCCTTGCGGGTCTCAACGCCATAGGTCAATTCATCAAGAGTGCGCCCGGTTTGAGGTGTCAGGTAAAGATAAGAGGGGTCAGGGTTTACGTTGAACGGGTTTTTCTTAAGTCCAAAAAAACTCTTATACACGAGTAGATCACCCACAATCGATTAACCGTTGGGCCAGGGGGACGTCTCGGGCGAGTCAACCGGGACCATACTGTCCCACAATCCGCAATCCGTGGGAAGTGGGGATTTCCTGTAGTACCGAATTACTATCGCTCTCGAATATCCGCAGTGAGACAGTTATTGTGACATAGAGGGTTATTAGGGGCGGGCTGCCCCGCTGCAATTGCGGACTACTAGCAGGGTAGGTTTACGGCTCCCGTACCCGGTTGTTAACCATGAGGAGAAAGCCCGATTGTTCCGGTCTATCCGATGTGGTCCTCTGGAACGGAAGGGCGCTTCTAAGCGGTTGCTTCTAAGAGGGTTTGGGGTCAAAACGTTGCCTTCGCAATCCAAACTAGAAAACGCCACGCAGGTCGCATCCAGGCCCCTGAATATTGACGAGGCTAGACGGCCGACGGTACGAATTATTTTTGCTCATGGCGACCAGTCGCTGGTCGAGCGAAGCGTGCAGGAATTGAAGCGCGTCGGATTTGCGGTAGATGCTCATGTCGTCACAGATGCAAACCAGCTAGTTAATCACCCTCAGCGACAATCATTCGATATCGCAGTTTGCCAGTATGGTTCGGATTCGGCAAACGGAGGCGATGTCTGTGCCTTAGCCACTGAACTCCCTAAAGACCTGCCGCTCATTCTGCTGGTGGACAATATATCGAAAGAGGAATCAGCAAATCTTATGCTCCGAGGGGCATTTGACTGCGTGCACACCGACGCCATCGGGCATCTGCCAGTAGCTGTTCGCAGAGCCCTGAACGAGCGATCACTGCGTCATGAGCGGGACCGTGCGGAGCGGGAGTTACGGCGACTGCGGGCCCAGTATCGCGCCTTGGCTGGAAACCAAAGCTATGGAATATGCCGGTGTGACCTTGAAGGTGCATTCCTCGACGTGAATCGGGCACTGCTGAAAATGTTGCGATATCCCTCCAAGGAAGAATTACTGGAGGTTAATCTGGCCGGCAGTACCTTTGCTGATCCAGCGAAGCGTGGGCAGCTTCTAGGAAAATCACAGGATGGCGCGGTGGATCCCGTGGAGGCGGAGTGGACTCGGAAAGATGGGTCGACTATTAAGGTTAGACTGAGCGCGCAGGAAGTGCTAAGTGAACATGGCCAAATGTACGCGTACGAAGTCATCGTCGAAGACATAACCAAGCAGCGGGAGTTGGAGGATCACTTGCGACGCCTGGCGGCCAGCGACCCACTGACTGGACTGGCCAATTACCGGCATTTAATCGATGCGCTGGACATGGAAATCAGACGTTCAAACCGCACCGGGAGGGAATTTTCTCTTCTGCTGTTCGATATGGACAGTCTAAAGCAGCTTAACGACAGCTTCGGGCACATGACCGGGAGCCAGGCGCTCTGCCGGACCGCCGACGCTTTAACGTTGTTTTGCCGAGATATAGATACCGCCGCGAGGTTCGGAGGAGATGAATTTGCCCTCCTGCTTCCGGAAACCGGGAGGGAAGCTGCGCACTCTGTAGCGCGCCGGATCAGTACCAGCATCGCGGAAGATGGCAATGGGCCGCGAATTTCCGTCAGCGTCGGGGTGGGGGTATATCCCCTGGACGGAGACAACGTGGAATCTTTGGTTTCCGCGGCGGATGCCGCCATGTACGCGATGAAACGCCAGCGCAAGACCGAGAATGCTTTGCGTTAAACGGCTGCAGGGATCCTAGGGTTTGGCGACGCTGGCCGCTTGCTGGCGTTGAATGACGCCAGAGTCGACGACCGTTCCGGGCCTTGATACGGTTTCAAAATACATTTGATCTTCGGCTATTTCCACGAGCATGAACGCACGATCGGTGTCGAAACCGGCCGCAGTGATACTAGAACGCTCTAATCCATGGCCGCGTAATTGGCCGGAGGAGCCTTCTGTAAAGTAGTAAATGCCTTTTTGCGGAACAACGCGCTCGTATATATGCTCATGGCCGGCGAACACGACGTTAACGCCGTATTTCACAAATATCGGCTCTAATAAAAGCCTCAAGTCGGTGGCGGGGCCATGCTTGCGAGCGGATGAATACAGCGGGTGATGGAAGAAACAGATCTTCCATTCCTTGCTATCTGCGCTTTGCAATTGTTTCTGCAACCAGTCCAGCTGCTTGGGATCCATGTAGTTGCTATCTAAAGCGAAAAAACGGACGTTTCCTTTTTTGAAAGAATAGTAATTTGCCCCGTTCATGTTGAATGGCTTATAGAAACGCTCGCTGGCGTCGTCGTGATTGCCGAGAGCGGCGTAAAACTTGACTCCGGCATCCAACAGAGCCTTGTACGGAGTGGCAAATTTCCTTTCAAAGTCAGCGGGTGAGTGACCACCATAGAGGTTGTCGCCCAGCGCAATTACAAAATCGAAAGGAAAAGTCTTGCGCTGCTCATTCATCTGATCGGCGGTTTGAAATTCAGGTTTACCGCCGGTGCCCATGTCTCCGATGGCTGCGAAGCGAACGGAGTTGGACTTAAGAGGGAATTTGAATTGGTCGGCGCCTTGGGCGGTCGCAAAAGCAAGAAAAAGTCCGATGAGGAAAAATCGACATCGTAGAATCATTGCCCGTTCTGAGCCTCAACGGAAAGAATCCCGGGCAGGTAATCCACAACCAGATTGGCTTTAACGTCCAGAAGAACAAGGTCGCTGCTTACCGCCCGGTAGGCAACTTCTTCGGGTAATTTGGGAAGTTTTTGTAGCATGGTCGGTGGAACAGAAGTGTACGGGAGGGACTCCGGGTAAATTTCGTTGACGTGCAGATGAACTTGTTTAAGAGGGGCGCCTTGTTTGATGGTTGCCTTCGCATGGGAGGCTTGCGGCCCTTGAAATTCACTGGAGATGGCTTTTATAAAGTCCTCTTTGGCAGCGGGAGTGAAAATGTCGCTTCGTTTTGCGTGCACCCGGGCGGCCTTGATCTTGCGCGCCAGGATTTTCTGGTGCGCGACGATCAGCTCCGGTTCATTAGTTGCTTTGAGCTTCGGCAGAGTGCCCTCAACAGACTTGTGTAGTTGCACATATTTCTGGACGCGATCGGAAAATTCCTGGAAGCCGGACGATTTTAAGTCTGGCCCAGGGTTCTGCGCCGGCTGATTTTGGACTTGAGGACTTTGTGGTGGAGAACCTTGACCCGTAGAGGCGTAAATCGGCTCAGTAACAAAAACTACAACTGCGATCAGTACTGCCGACCCGACCTGAATTGCGCTGCGCGACCGTTTCTTCAATAGCCCTCCCAAACCTCTCAATTATCTTTCGTGCCATTCACTACTTCTTTGACCGCCTGCTTGATGGCCTTTTTAACCATTTTTTTGACGGTGGTCTTCACCCGCTTATCCCCGAGTACGTCCTGACCCGCTTCGGCAACAACTCTTTTTACGGCCTTTTTAACGGTTGCCTCCAACGGGTGCAATTCTTTGGCAAGCACCTTGGTCGCTCGGACAATGTGTTGCTTGGGCACTTCCGGCTCGTCCTTTTTCATAGCGCGATCAGTGCTCGCATCCGTGGAACTCCAATCCGATTCGAAACATTGGGTCAATTGTTTGACAATTTTTTTTTCGTGGATAATCAGGCCTACTTCGCGGCGAGAGTCCAGCTCCGCTTCCCGCAAGCTTTGGCTGCCAATAAACGCTTGCGAGGCGTCCTTCAGAATGGTGCGAGTGTGCAGGCGGATTTTCGTGAGCTTGACTACCTTTAAGCCAAGTCGCTTGGAGGCTTTGCCTATGACTCTGACCTCAACGCCGGCTTTGGCCCGTTCCTGCAGGATGCGCACAACCTCCGGGTCGGAGATTTCGGGATCGTAAATAAGCAACTGTTTTTTAGCGCGCTTTAGGAAAGTGGTCAGTACCTTGCGGGAATTTACGGGACTAACAACAAATGTTTCCAGACCGGCAGTGTAGGAAGTGCGGGTACAATCCGCCTCAAACAACTTTATTGCTTCCTGCACAATTTTGGAGTTGCTGGTGATGATCCCAAAGCCGCGGCTATGGTCAATATCCAGATGCGTAAAATTGAAAGACAACATAAACAGAGTCTTGCGATCGAAAATGATCAGTTTGTCGTGATAGCGGATCAGGTCGTCGGCGGTGCGTGCGACCGTTATCCCGGCGTCGAGGAAGCGCATCTCCAATGCGCGAAGATGTTTCTCGCCGCCGCGATTCACGTAAGCGATGAGCGCAGTTACCTTGACGCCTCTTGCTGCGGCGGCTTTGAGTTCCGCCTCAACGTCGGTGCGGTCAAATCGAAAAATCGCGATATCGATCGATTTTTTGGCTTTTTTGATGGCCGTGAGAAGCGGAGTGGCGCCATCGCGAGGTTGATAAATTAGCTTCACAGGTAGTAAATCCGGAACGATGAGACGTGCACGTTTACCCTCATATGATGATTTGTGAGCATAAGTTAAATGGGATGCTTTCGAGCCGCGCTTGAAAGAGACCGCATGCGGTCACAACGCATTCAATGCCGCAATTCTATTTTGAATTACCGCAGAGTAGCCGTCGATCTCTTCCTGAGTGTATCCACCGGCCCGGAAGCAATCGCGAATTTGTTGCTCGGTAAGTTGGGAAAGTCGTTCGCCTAGCCATTTCGCGTCCGCCCGAGGGATATGTTTGGTTACGTCCTGCATGTGCGTGCGTTTTTCATAATTCGGTATGTTAATAGCGGCTAGTAATGGTGGGCGGCTATGCATGACGAAGTCCACGAAATCGCCGCTGACCTTGTCGATGAACTTGGAATCTTCATAATCTTTTAAGACGCTTTTGGAGCGATGAAGCGGGTCCCCGGTCTTGCCGAACGTCGCGCCCACGTCGCTGACCGCGTATTCGGCTTCGTCGTTGACTTCGTAAATCGAATTATTGATGGTTTTTAAATCCCAGTTGTTAACCAGGGACATCATGATTCGAAGGCCGTTGAATTCTTTGGTGCCCACAAATGGATTCTTGAACCAGTCCCACGTTCCGAGTTTCTTAATCTCTTTCATTTTCCGTTCGAGGCGCGCGCCGTGCACGATGCCGTCGGCAGTAACAAATAATTGGCCACGCTTTAACGTTGGCAATCCCTCGACATGTAATTCGTCAATGTAATAATCCTCGTCCACGAAGTATCCCGCGGCGAAGAGCAATCTGGTGGCGGCGGTTTCCGCTCGCGGTTCCTGTCCGAGCTTGACCCGCCACTTGATACCTTTGTCGTCCTCGACATCAAACTTCGGGCTGGTGCCGTTCATGTCTTCCTTTTTGAATTTATATTTGGCGTCAGGGGATGGCGCATCTTCCTGGCCTCCGGCACCATAAAACAGATTCAACTGATTAACATCGATGGTCGGGTGCCAAATCACCGCCCTGAGCTGGGGAATTGGTTCCCCCTTCTTATGTTTCTCTTCTCTCTTCTCTGAATTTGTCTCTTCTTTCTTCCCTTGCTGTTTGTCTTCTTTGGATTCGTCCTGCTGTTGTGGTTCATCCTGTTTCGGTTCGTCCTGGGCGGGCAGGGAAGTGGCAGTTCCGAAAAGGAGGATTGCCAGACAAATCAACGAAAAAGGACAGATCTGTCGGATACTCCAGCTCCCGGGAATGAGAAGTCCAAACAAGTTATGCGACCGGTTTTTCAGCGGCGTGGTCCACGGCGGAGTGCTCGTGCTCGGCGCCCTGTGAAGTTTGAATCTTGTAAAGTTCCGCATAAGTTCCTCCGGCTGCAAGAAGCTCCTCATGAGTGCCTTGTTCCACGAGCTCGGAATCTTTGATCACAAAAATACAGTCTGCGTGTTGGATGGTCCCAAGATGATGGGCGATGAGTAATGTAGTCCGTCCTTTCATCAAGCGGTCTAGCGCTTCGATCACCGTCTGTTCCGAAGCCGCGTCGAGTCCGGAAGTAGGTTCGTCAAGGATGAGTATGGGGGTGTCGCGAATAATCGCACGGGCGATGGCAATTCGCTGTCGCTGCCCGCCCGAAAGCGAAATTCCTCGTTCACCAACCATGGTGTCATAGCCTTCGGGCATTTTTTCAATGAACTCGTGAGCGTTGGCTAGTCGTGCAGCCTCCTCGATCTTCCTGCGCGGAGCATCCGGACATCCATAAGCGATGTTTTCCCAAATTGTGGCGTGGAACAGCAGCGTGTCTTGCAATACGAAACTGATCTGCTGGCGCAGCGACTTCAGGGTGTACTCGCGGACGTCATGATCGTCGATTTTTACCTTCCCGCTGGTCGGGTCATAAAAGCGCGGGATTAGGCTGATTACGGTGGTCTTACCAGTGCCGGAAGGACCCACCAATGCTGCGATTTGTCCGGGCTGAATCGAAAAATTAATGTCTCTCAATACCAGGTTGCCGGCGTCGTAGCTGAAGCTGACGTGTTCAAATTCGATTTTGCCTTTGAACTTGGGAGCTTTTTTTGCTTTCGGCAAATCTCGAACTTTGCTTTCGATTTCGAGAACCTCTTGGATTCGTTCGTAACCCACGGTCGCTTTCGAAACCGTGTCCGTCATCTTGGACAGGTCGCGCATGGGCTTGTACATCTTGCCCAGGTACAGCAAGAAAACGATGAGTACGCCAGCGCTAAGGCTCCCGCGCAGCACAAGGCGAGCCCCATAGCCCAGGACTAAGCAGGTACCAATGGCTACAATAACCTCCACCATAGGCGCCAGCTTCGCTTTCAGGCTGCGCGCTTTTAGCGCGGTTTCCACATTTTCCAGGCTTTTTTCTTCGAAACGTTCCTGCTCGTAGTCTTCGCGGGCGAAGGCTTTCACCACGCGAATAGAGGTAAAGACCTCCTGAACTACGGAGGTAAGGTCGCTTTCTTTCTTTCGAACAGCGCGCGAGAATTTTTTGATTCGGCGGGTAAATACGTACACAAAGGCAAAAAGAATCGGCGAAACGGACAAGGCTATCAGCGTAAAACGCCAGTTGATGTAAAACATCACGCCAATCATGCCCACCAGCGTAAGAACATTGACGATCATGCCCAGCAATGCCGTGTTGACAAAATCCTGAACAGCATTGATGTCGCTGGTTACACGGGAGATCAAATCGCCGGTGCGCGTTTCGTCATACTCCGCAAGGGAGAGCCTTTGAATGTGGCCATACAACATGCGCCGCAAATCGTGAGTAACCCACTGGCTGACGCTGGTTGTAAGATACTTTTCGGCATAGGAACTGAGAGCTCCGACAATGGCAATGGCCGCAACGGCCGCGACCGCAAAGTTCAGGATGGCAATCTGGTTGTCCCCGAAAAGAGCCATAACCGGCCGACCGATCCAGTTGGGCAAGCGCTTATGTTGTAGCAAGTTATCGACGACGATCTTGACTGGCCAAGGTTCCAGCACATCGGTCAGGGTCTCTCCGAGAACAGCGAGCAACGCCAGCGTCAAAGCCGTCCAGTGTGGGCGGAGAAGATCGACGATCCTCAACTTAGTTGATAAGTTGAATTTCCGTTTGGGTTCGGGCGTATTCGCGGATTGAGCAGTTTTCTCAGGCATCTATTCGCTGTGCGCCAATGGAACGTCTCCGAGGAGTGAGACGGGTCAGGCTAGCTACCATGATACTTTGAGCATGCAATGGTTTGAAAGATAGGTACCCCCTGATTGTTGATAATTTAAGACCTTACAGGCGGCAGGGTGGTAGCCAACCGGCAGACGCTTCGAAAAAGGTGAAGGTCATTCCCAATTCCGTAACTTAATGAAAACACGCACACAAGTCGGAATCGTAGGGGCTGGTCCCGCTGGGTTGATGCTTGCTCACTTGCTGCATCTTCACGGCATCGAGTCGGTCGTTTTGGAAGCCTCCAGCCGAAAACGCATCGAAGAGCGCGTTCGCGCCGGCGTGTTGGAGCAGGGAACGGTCGACCTGCTGGTCGAGACCGGTGTCGGTGAACGACTGAAGCGCCAAGGGCTTTTCCACGGGGGAATCGAGCTTAGGTTTAGAGGCACCGGCCACCGCATCGACTTTCGCGAGCTTACGGGGGGTAAAGGTGTCGTCATCTATGCCCAACATGAAGTAATCAAGGATCTGGTGGCGGCGCGCCTGTCTTCCGGAGGTCCAATTATATTTGAAGCCGCAGATGTCCGCATCCAGGGACTCGACGAGCGAACACCTTCAATCCATTTTGAGAATGAGGGAAAAACGCATGAATTGAGCTGCGATTTTATCGCCGGCTGTGATGGCTTTCACGGAGTTTGCCGGCCATCCATTCCCGAAGGCGTAATCACCGCATATGAACAGATTTATCCTTTCGGCTGGCTGGGAATTCTCGCGCAAGCCGCTCCCTCTTCCGAGGAACTGATCTACGCCCACCACGAACGAGGCTTCGCGCTGCACAGCATGCGCTCTCCGGAAATCAGTCGGCTGTACCTGCAGTGCTCTCCCAATGAGGATTTGAGCGAGTGGCCCGATGAGCGAATCTGGGCCGAGCTTCAACGCCGCTTCGAATTATCGAAATACTGGCGACTGACGGAAGGGCCCATCCTGCAAAAAAGCGTGACGGGAATGCGTAGCTTTGTGGCTGAACCAATGCAATTCGGCAGGTTATTTCTCGCTGGAGATTCCGCACATATTGTTCCGCCTACAGGAGCCAAGGGTCTCAATCTGGCCATTGCCGATGTTCGAGTGCTGGTGAGGGGTCTCACGGAATTTTATAAGTCAGGCAAGATGGAACTGCTTGAGCGATATTCAGAAATCTGTTTGCGCAGGGTTTGGAAAGTGCAGCGCTTCTCCTGGTGGATGACTTCAATGCTGCATCAGCATGCGTCGACAAATCCATTTGACGAACGGCGTCAACTAGCGGAGCTGGATTATGTCACAAGCTCGCGCGCCGCCGCGCAAACACTCGCGGAAAACTACGTAGGTCTGCCCATGGAAGCCGCGTAAGCATGCTCTCGATTGGCAGAACGGCGAAAAGGAAGTATTTTTACGTACATGGACACCGATAAATCATTAAGAAATCATCTGATCAAGATGCTCGAGGGCGGCGAAGCCCACGCGACGTTCGATGACGCCGTGGTCAATATACCTGCAGCCGTTCAGGGCAAAATTCCCAAAGGCGCCGAGCACTCTCCGTGGCAACTGCTTGAGCACCTGCGCATCGCTCAATGGGACATCCTTGAATTTGCAATCAATCCAAAACATAAATCGCCCAAGTGGCCGGAAGGTTATTGGCCGAAAGCCGCGCCGCCGGACGAGAAGGCTTGGGACAAGAGTGTTCAGGCATTTCGCAGCGACATGACACGACTCACTAAACTTCTAGCGGATGATTCAACGGACTTGTTCGCCAAGATCCCCCATGGCGATGGGCAAACTATTTTGCGGCAAGCATTGCTCGCAGGCGACCATAACGCATACCACCTCGGGCAACTCGTCTTGGTTCGACGGCTACTCGGCACCTGGAAGTAGCTTCGGCACCACGGCGTGTTTCTCCGAGTTCACGTAAACAGCCGACCTCCGGGGTGCACCGCTTGAGCCTTTCGTTCTACGATGAGTACTTACGTAGGTGTGCGCGTGACATGCGCAATGTCCTGACGGGTTGAGTAATCTATTGGCGCTAGAAAATCAAGCAGGAAAGGTTATTGCCGGCAAGACAATATTGCTGACTGGCGCGGGCGGTTTCATCGGCTCGGCGTTGGCCGAATCCATTGTTCAACTGAAACCCGGTCATTTGATTCTTCTGGACCACTCCGAGCGAAATCTGAATGAAATCGATTTGAAGTTGGCTGGCCGCGCCGCTCGTGATTTGTACACCTCCGTGCTCGGCGACATTCGCGACACGAAGTTATTATCCGAAGTTCTGCAACGTTATCGTCCCGACGTTGTGTATCACGCCGCTGCTTTCAAGCATGTTCCGCTGATGGAGACCAATCCTATCGCCGCGGTGGCCAACAATGCTTTGGGAACTTACTACTTGGCCAGACTCGTGCGCGCGTCAGACGTGGCAAACATGGTGATGATTTCCACCGACAAGGCCGTCGATCCCATCAGCATTATGGGTGCGTCAAAGCGGGTTGCCGAGCTTGCGTTGCTGAATTTGGATAACTCCGGGACGCGCATGAGCGCAATCCGGCTCGGGAATGTCTGGGGCTCGCAGGGCAGTGTAGTCCCGACGTTTTTAAGTCAAATCTCACACGGTGGTCCGGTTACAGTCACACATCCGGAAGTATCGAGATACTTCTTAAAAATAGACGAGGCCGTCGAATTGATATTCCTGGCCGCGGCATTCGAAGGAGGAGGGATTTTCATTCCTCAATTGGGCGCTCCGATGAAAATTGTAGACATCGCCCAACATTTGATAAGTCAAGACCAGTCAGCCGTCGAGAACACGATACCCATAACGTTTACCGGTCTGCGAGCCGGCGACAAAATGGCAGAAGTTTTTCTTTCTGAAGAAGAGACGGCGGAGCCAACGATCGACCGGAGACTCTCGCGAGTAACCAACAAAAAAATATCGGATGTTGGCTTGCATCTTGATATGGACAAGCTGTCAAACAGCGTGCAGCAGCGTGACCTTACTTCCATGATCGAAATACTTTGCAGAATCGTTCCTACTTACCGGCCGACCAGATTACTGCGTAGTGCAACTGCGCACGCTTCCGCTTAGTTTAATGAAGAGAATCATTGCAGTACTCACCACTTCGCGAGCCGACTACAGCCATTTATATTGGCCGTTGCGAGATTTATCGGACAACGAAAATGTAGATCTAAGGATTATTGCTCTCGGATCGCATCTATCGCCTGAATTTGGGAACACCGTGCAGGAAATTGAGAAAGATGGATTTAAGATCGACTCGCGAATCGAGTGCTTGCTCAGTTCGGACAGCGATGTAGGGATGGCTAAGACCATTGGGGTAGCGACATTAAGTCTTGCTGACCTGTTGGGCAAAATGCGGCCAGACTTGCTTTTGTTGATCGCCGACCGTTACGAAATGCTGGCTCCCGCAGCAGTCGCTTTGGCGCTGCGTATTCCGGTGGCACACATCGAGGGCGGGGAGATCAGCGAAGGAGCGATCGACGATGCGGTGCGGAATGCTCTGACCAAGTTAAGCCATATCCATTTTACTTCCACGCTTGCGGCGCGTGAGCGAGTGATCGCCTTGGGGGAAGAAGAGTGGCGCGTGCACCGCGCCGGCGCTCCCTCACTGGACCATCTTCGCCGGCAACCGCTGTTGACCCGCGAGGAAATCGAAAAACGACTGCAGCTTAATATTCAAACGCCAACCATACTTGTCGCTTACCACCCGGTGACCATCGCTCGCGACACTCTTCAAGAAGTTGAAGCTGTATTCACGGCACTTGGTAATCTGAGAGAACAAATCCTGTTCTGCTACCCAAACGCTGACGCCGGGAGCAGGGAATTAGCAGAGCGGACAAAATCGTTCATCGCGAGCCGGGGACACGGAAAAATCTTCACCAATCTAGACACGGTTACGTACTTAAGTCTTTTGCGTCAGGTCGATATGTTGGTTGGAAATTCGAGCAGTGGAATCATGGAAAGCGCTTCCTTCGCGCTGCCTACCGTAAACGTGGGATTGCGGCAACAAGGTCGCGAGCGGCCGAGAAATGTCTTGGACGCGGACGCCGATGCTAATTTGATTCTTCAGGCCATCGATCGTGCACGAACGCGCGAATTTCGCGACTCATTGGCTGGCATGGCCAATCCTTACGGAGCAGGACGCGCTTCCGAGACCATCGTCCGAGTGCTGACGACGGTTCCGCTTTCGCAGACTCTGCTGATGAAGCGCCACGTCAAATTTCTACAGCAAAGCGGGGATTGACCCATATTCCGTAGCTCGGGAACCGCTGGTGAGTGTTGATCCTGAATAGGAGGTCAATTTGGAGCAAGAAGCGCAACTCATAGCTCCAAATAAGAAGGCAGTTAGTGGATTTTCCTCCTAACAGCTTGTGGAAAATTCAGGTTTCTTGTGCACCGGATTCTACTTTTCACGTTCATTGGTTCGACGCAGAAGCGATTTAGATCGCGTGCGATTCGATCAGTTGGCCTGTGTCGCCGTCGCTGGTCATGCTCAGGCCATTAGGTTTCGCAATCGGCAAAGGTTGTAGGCGGCTCCAGTAAAGGTGAACAGCCACCCCACTTTGTCCATCCCTCGTAACTTCACTTTCCTTAGTATCCCCACCATCCTTCCTTCACTCAGACGAGAGCTGCTTAGCTAAAGTTGCAGCGAAATGCGAATTTTAAAAAACCCACCAGGGGACAACCTGGCTTCAAGGAGCGCGTCGACTTCGGGAAAGCGAATCGGGAAATACTCCCATCCGAAAACCGGCGTTAGTACAATAGCCGGCTCTAAGAAGCACATCTATCCCGTGCGCTTATGACCCACCATGACGAATCATGACTTGATTTTGTTAAAGCTGTCCATTCAACAGGCACTACTGGGTGAAGTCACGGACCGGCTCGTTTTCGTTACCGGCGGTCTGAGTGAGTAGAACATTAAAGGAGTGAAGCATGAGCAAGCCAGGTCGTAGCCGTGTTATCCGCCTTGCCGAGGCTCAAGCGGGTATCCCGGGCCCCGCGGGCGAGCGCGCCGTCATGGTCCTGCAGCGTGGCACTCTTGACGTAGCCCTTGGCCTCCCTCTGCGCCCGAGCCAACAGACGCCGCATGCACAGGACGAGATTTACTTCATCATTCGCGGCCGAGGAGTACTCATTCACGACAGCAAGCGGGACCGGTTCCAGTCAGGCGACCTCCTGTTCGTGGCTGCGGGGACCGAGCATCAGTTTGAGGACATTACCGAGGACCTCGCCCTGTGGCGTGTATTTTACGGCCCTCATGGTGGCGAAGTCCCAGCATAGAGCATGGCGCTGGTCGAGAATGTCAAACTGAGACACTACCGCAATCTAAATAAAGTTGCAGTTGAACGGTGTTTTTCAACAAGCTGCTAAGCGCTCATGGGGTTGCGGGGGGGCAATTTGAACTAACGACCTTCGGCGGCTAGTAGGATGCCCGACACGGCCGGTCTATTCCCAAGCTCCAATCGAACAAACTAGGACCTGATTTTGCTCTAAGCCGAACACGAACTCCTGCTACTTCGGAGCGCGCAGGCGGGTGACCAAGAGACCCTGGATAAGGAAGAAAGACGGTTAACCTACGCGTGGGTTCCTCGCGAGCCGTCATGCTGAGCGCCGAGGAATTCCAAAATCGCCTGGTGGGCTGCAGCAGGCTGGTCGGTCTCGAAGATGTGGCTGGCATGGGGAATCAACACCAACTTGGCTCCCGGAATTCGCTCAGCGATTAATTTCGCGTTTGCGGCTGGAATGAGTCTGTCGGTTTCCCCGTGGATAACGAGCGTAGGGACGGTAATCTGCGCGATGCGGCTATACGCCTCCCAGCCAAAAATGGCTTGTAACTGGCCCGCATAACCCAGCGGCGTGGGGTACCACTTCATGCGAATAGCCATGTCTTCGTCGATGCGCTCGCGCGGAGTGGCGGGGTCATAAATGAATGGCGTGATAGCCTCCCGGGAGTCTTCAGGTGTCATGCCTTGACGCAACAAGGTCTCTAGTACTGCGGCTTCGGCTCGCACAGCATGGGGCCCGCCCGCAGCGGTGCAACCCAGAATCAACGAGCGCACCCGCTTTGGATATTGAAGCGCAAATTCCTGCGCGATCATGCCCCCCATGGACAGACCAAATACATGCGCGGCCTCCACACCGGCAGCATCCAGCACCGCGGCCGTGTCGGAGGCCATCAATGGCATGGAATAAGCGCCCGGAGGCACATCGCTTTGTCCGATGCCGCGATTGTCGAAAGCGATGGTGCGGTAGCGTTGGGCAAGAACCGGCCGGGTGCGATGCCACATATAGGAGGGATAGCTGAGGCCCATGATAAGCAGCAGAGGTTCGCCGGAGCCGCGTTCATCCCAATATATTTTGACGCCTTCGTTCATAACGAATGGCATGGAAGTCTCCGGTTACGTGACCCGCGTATGAAAATATGATGGTTTAACACAGATGAATGTGACTAACGCGATTGCATTGTATATAATTCGCCACGCTATGCCAAATCAAGAAACGCTGTACCAGGTGGCCGACCGCATCGCCACGATTACGCTCAACCGTCCCGACAAACTCAACGCCTGGACTGCCGTCATGGAACGCGAAGTGCGCTCCGCGGTGGAAGAGGCGGAGCGCGATGAAATCGTTCGCGTCATTGTCCTGACGGGTGCGGGGCGCGGGTTCTGCGCCGGCGCAGACATGTCGCTGTTGAGTACCGTTGCCGAAAAGGGACTCGACGACGCACGCCGGGCCCAAGCGTTACAGAAGACAGGGAGCGGATCCGACGGTGTTCGAGATGACTTTCAACACAAATATTCGTATTTCCCGGCAGTGACGAAACCCGTGATTGCCGCGATCAATGGGCCAGTAGTGGGATTGGGCTTGGTGATTGCATTGTATTGCGATATACGGTTTGCTTCTGATGCCGCGCGATTCGGGACAGCTTTTTCGCGGCGAGGACTTATCGCCGAGTACGGGATGGCGTGGATGCTTCCGCGCCTTGTGGGACACGCAAATGCGCTGGATCTGTTACTCTCCGCCAGAATGATCGATGCAGCGGAAGCGTTGAGAATGGGACTGGCGAACCAAGTCTATCCGCGCGACACATTCATGGAGAAAGTGCGGGAGTACGCCATCGACCTGGCGTCAAACGTCAGCCCACGATCGATGCGCAACATCAAGCGGCAAGTGTATGAAGCGATGTTTGAAACGCTGACAGTCTCATTTGAACGTTCAGAGCAAGAAATGCTGGCCAGCTTGCAGTGCGCGGATTTCAAAGAAGGTGTTGCACATTTCGTTGAAAAACGCGCACCGGCGTTCACCGGAGAATAAAGAAGTCTCTATGAATTTCGAAGTCAGTGAAAAGACCAGGGAACTACTAGAGCGATTACAAGCTTTCATGGATTCCCATGTGTATCCGCACGAGGAGGAATTCCAAGCAGAGATTGCCCAGGCGCGATGGAAACCCACCCGAATTGTTGAAGAACTAAAGGCCAAGGCGCGGCACCAAGGATTGTGGAATCTATTTCTGCCGCAGGACAAAAATGGCGCGGGCCTCAGCAACCTGGAGTATGCGCCGCTATGTGAAATCATGGGCCGCAGTCACATCGCGCCCGAGATCTTCAATTGTTCGGCGCCAGATACTGGAAACATGGAAGTACTTGTTCGCTATGGCACCGCGGAGCAAAAGGAAAAATGGCTGAAGCCCCTGCTTGCTGGTGAAATTCGATCCTGCTTTGCAATGACGGAACCGGACGTGGCGTCTTCGGACGCGACCAACATCAGCGCGAGCATCGTGTCGGACGGCGATAGCTACGTGATTAAGGGGCGCAAATGGTGGTCTTCAGGCGCAGGAGACCCCCGTTGCAAGGTCGCGATTCTTATGGGCAAGACCGATCCTTCCGCGGCCACGCATAAACAGCAGTCCATGATTCTGGTGCCGCTTGATACTTCGGGAGTGAAGATCGTTCGGATGCTCACCGTATTCGGCTACGACCATGCGCCCCACGGCCACGCTGAAATCCAGTTCGACGATGTGCGTGTTCCGAAGAGCAACATGTTACTCGGTGAAGGCCGCGGATTTGAGATTGCCCAGGGGCGGCTGGGGCCAGGCAGAATTCATCATGGCATGCGATGTATTGGTGTGGCTGAGCGTGCGCTTGAGACCATGTGCAGACGGGTGCAATCACGGATGGCCTTTGGCAGAGCATTAGCGGAACAGGGCACGATTCGCGCGGATATCGCGATGTCTCGCATCGAGATTGAACAAGCACGCCTGCTAACGCTAAAGGCCGCGGACATGATGGACAAAGTGGGAAACAAAACGGCGCGATCAGAAATTGCCATAATTAAAGTCGTGGCACCCAACGTGGCGCTGCGGGTTTTGGATCGGGCGATTCAAGCTCACGGAGGCGCGGGCGTTTCGCAGGATACGTTCCTGGCCAGCGCTTGGGCTGGGGTTCGGTCCCTACGGTTGGCGGATGGACCCGATGAAGTGCACATTGAATCCATCGCCAAGTGGGAGCTCGCGAAGAGCAATCAGCGCTCTGGGCCTGGTGTTTCGCACTGATCGCAGCATCGGGACGCCGACGCATAGGGTAACTGGCATGCCGCCATTGATGCTCAAAAACCCGCAAGCGCTGCAAGAAATGATTGGGAGCGAGCTCGGTGTAACCGAGTGGTTCCAAATCACACAGGAACGCATCCGTCAGTTCGCGGAAGCCACGGAGGACCGGCAGTGGATTCATGTCAACCGCGAGCGGGCCAGCCAGGAATCACCTTACGGCACGACAATCGCACACGGCTTTCTCACACTATCGTTGATCGGTTATTTTGTGAAAGAGTTGATCAACATTCAAGACGGTGTCGAATTCGCCGTGAACTATGGCCTGAACCGCGTGCGTTTTCCTGCCCCTGTGCCGTCCGATTCCAAAATTCGCGCTCGCATTTTGCTTTTGGCGTGCAAAGAATTGCCGGACTCCATAGAAGCGACCTTCACGGTAATCATCGAAAACGACCATTCGGATAAACCGAGCTGCGTGGCGGAGTGGATCATCCGCTATTACGGGTGATGCCCCGAAACCTTAGACAACGAAAGATAAATCCGCGTTGGGTTTTGCTCTAAATACCTTGCGTTTGCGCGCAGTCCCAAGAGGTGCGGAGAAGCAGTTGAACTTTCTCTGGCATGGCGGCAAATCGTTTGTCGGTGGTCAGACCCTCATGATAACGGTAATAAATTTGCTGCACGATGACGGCGAGTTTGAATCGAGCGAATGTCAGGTAAAAAGCAATCTGCGAAGTATCGCACCCGGTCTGCCGGGCGTAATACTGCACAATATCCGCGCGTGTAAAATTACCCGGTTGTGTCGTTGGTCCCCAGCGTAGGTGTTGCATCTCCTCAGCGTCGGTGGCGTCGATCCAATAAGCCAATGCGGTGCCCAGATCGGTGAGCGGATCGCCAATGGTGCACATTTCCCAATCGAGCAGGCCCACAATTTTCGTAATATCCCGCGAGTCGAGAATCAGGTTGTCGTATTTGTAGTCATTATGAATTAGAGAAGTGGAGGTTGTGACGGGCATGTGCTCCTGCATCCATGCCGCAATTTTCTGCGCTTCCGGGTAATCGTGGGTCTTAGCAGCGAAGTATCGGTCGGTCCAGCCGCGAACTTGCCGCTCCAGATATCCTTCAGGTTTGCCCAGGTCGGACAGACCCGCGTCTGCGTAATCCACGCGATGTAGGCGTATCAGGTTTTCGATAAAGGATTCGCTCAGGCGCCGCGCTGTTTCCGCGGGGAACTCCAAATCGGGCGGCAACTGTTGACGAAGGATGACGCCGTGAATCGGTTGCATTAAATAAAAGGGAGCGCCCAGCACGGCCTCATCGCCACAATAGAAAAGCACCTCCGGAGCTGGACGATAAACAGCGTGAAGTTTGGATAATACGCGGAACTCGCGACTCATATCGTGGGCGGACTTTACCTTGCTTCCGAATGGAGGGCGTCGAAGAATCAGTTCCCGCGCCGCGAGTTGCAGTGAGTAGGTCAAGTTGGAGTGGCCGCTGGGATATTGACGGACCTGCAGCGAGCCAGTTTCGTTGGGAAAATGTTCACGCAAATACCGATCAAGTTTGGTTAAGTCAAGTTCTTCGCCCTGACGAATGCTAACTGGATGGTCCAGGAAGTCGCTCATCGCAATCTTTTGTTACGGGATGGTGAGCAGCGCGGCATCATGGTTATACTCGTGAGCGTTTCGTAGAGAAGTAGAACTTCAGGAACAGTTGACAAAATTCTTCGAGAGCGAACACTACGCCGCTGCACCTTCTTCTTTTCCGACCGCTGCGAAGGTCCTGCCTTGCTCCGCCAGGCGTTTCAACAGCGGCGCGGGTTCCCAAATTTCGCCATGCTGCCGGTGGAATTCCAGTACGCGCCCGTATACCTGTTCCAGCCCAACGGTGTCCGCGTACCACATCGGTCCGCCTCGATAGCTGGGAAAGCCGTAGCCATTTATATAAATGATGTCGATGTCTGAAGCGCGCAGGGCGTAGCCTTCTTCCAGAATGCGTGCGCCTTCGTTTACCAGCGCGTAAAGACAGCGGTCGGCGATTTCTTCGGCGGGAATTTGGTGCTGTGGGACGCCGGCTTCTGCTACCCAATCGTGGATTAGTTGGTCGACCACGGGATCCGGTATGGCGCGGCGGCTGGCGTCGTATTTATACCAGCCTCCGCCGGTCTTTTGGCCGTAGCGGCCGAGCTCGCAAAGTTTATCTTCCGCGAAGGGTTGGCGGATGCCGGGCTTTTCGAGATGGCGATATTCTTTGCGGATACGCCAGCCGACGTCCAGTCCAGCGAGATCCCCGGTAGCCAGCGGCCCCATGGCCATGCCAAAGTCAGTGAGCGCTTTATCTACCGCGGTAATACCTGCGCCCTCTTCAACCAGGAACTGCGCTTCGCGGCGATAGGGTCCAAACATGCGGTTGCCTACGAAACCGCGGCAATTGCCAACCAGGACTCCGACTTTGCCGAATGTTTTGCAGAGAGCCATGCACGTCGCGATGACTTCCTTGGAAGTAGCTTTGCCGCGAACAATTTCGAGTAAGCGCATCACATTGGCTGGACTGAAGAAATGCATGCCGATCACGGACTCCGGCCGTCTTGTGGCGCCGGCGATTTCGTCGATGCTTAGTGTGGACGTGTTGCTGGCCAGAATCGCGGTTGGTTTACATACGCGATCGAGTTCTTTGAAGATTTCCTTTTTCAGCGCCATGCCCTCGAACGCCGCCTCGATTACCAAGTCAACGTTTGCGAACCCCTCGTAGGTGAGCGTTGGCTTAATGACCTTCAGGCGTTCTTCCGCGACTTGGGCAGTGAAGCGGCCGCGCTTTACAGAGTTTGCGTAGTTGGATTGAATCGTGGCTAGTCCGCGATCCAATGCGGCTTGATCCGCTTCTTTTAGCAGAACGGGAATTCCCGCGTTAGCTAAAACCATCGCAATGCCGCCTCCCATGGTGCCAGCGCCGATCACAGCTGCGGATTTTATCGGAATCAGCGGAGTGTCTTTGGGTACGTCGGGAATTTTGCTGGTTTCACGCTCGCTGAAAAAAACGTGGATTAGCGATTTGGACTGATCGGAGAAGAGACATTCGATGAAAAGCTTTTGTTCCTGCTGGCAACCTTCCGCGAAAGGCATGGCGGTAGCGGCTTCGATAGCGTCTATAGCTGCGAGAGGAGCCTTCAGGCCGCGCTGTTTGGTCGCCGCATTGTCCCTTGCGGCGGAGAAGACAGCCGTGTTACCCGCGGTGTTGCCTAATTTGCCGTTGCTCTCGCGTGTTTTTGGCGCAGGCTTACCGGAGACGTCCCGCGCGAACGCGACTGCCCCCGTCAGTAGATCGCCTTCGATGATTTTATCGATGATGCCGAATTTTAGTGCTTCTCCGGCAGTCACGGGATTGCCGGTAGTACACATCTCGACCGCTTTGGCTACACCGGCGAGTCGCGGGAGACGCTGCGTGCCCGCCGCTCCGGGGATGATGCCGAGCTTTACTTCCGGTTGGCCAACCTGCGCGCTAGCGATTGCAACGCGGTAGTGTCCGGCCATGGCTAGTTCCAGTCCGCCGCCAAATGCGGTGCCGTGAATGGCAACGATGATTGGTTTAGTGCTGTCCTCGATTTTTAGCAGTAGCGGAAGCAGACCCGCACCACGCTTCTTGCCGGCGGTCATCTTACCGAATTCCTTAAGGTCGGCACCCGCCACGAAGGTGCGACCGCCACCGATTAATACGGCGGCTTTGACGGTGTCATCTTTCTCGATTTGATCCAGCGCCTCGGAAATGCCTTCAGGCACGCCGGGGCTTAGTGCGTTCACCGGGGGATTATTGATGGTGATCACGGCGATGTCGTTTTGCTTGGTTAGTTGTACTAAATCGCTCATGGATTGATTCTCGCTGTTGTAAGGAATTTTAGGCTGATTTTGCGGTGACGCCGGGGGCATCGATTACCAAAGACGCGATGCGCTCACGATGAAAGGTGGCATCACCAAAGGCGTTTTCGGAGGCTTTGGCGCGGCGATAGTAGAGGTGTAGATCGTTTTCCCAAGTGAAACCCATGCCGCCGTGAATCTGGATGCTGCGATTGCCGACCGTGCGCGCAGCGTCGCTCGAATACATTTTGGCGATCGAAACGGCGGTGCTTGCCTCCGGAGCGTTTTCTTCCAACGCCCACCCTGCGTAATACACAGCTGAGCGAGAGCTTTCCGTTTCCAGGTACATGTCTGCACATTGGTGCTGCACGGCTTGAAACATGCCAATAGGTTTGCCGAATTGTTTGCGAGTTTTGGCGTACTCCACGGTTAGGTCCAAAGTGCGTTGCATGCCACCGACTAATTCTGCAGCCAAGGCAGCGCTGGCAATGTCGAAAGCGCGCGGAAGATTGGTAGTCGGCCCAAGAAGTTCGGCTGGCGTGTCTTTGAACTCGACGACGCAGAGCTTCCGGGTAAGGTCCATGCTCAACATTGGCGAGATTTTAAGCCCTTTGGCTTTGGCCTTCACAATGAACACGCCATTGCCTGCGACCACAAGAATAAAGTCCGCGACACCTGCGTCGGAGACGAACAGCTTTTCACCGCTGAGTTTGCCGTTAACGGCGGTCAGTTGCACGTCGCGTAGATTCCAACTGGCACTGCTTTCGAGGATGGCCACGGTGGCGCGCGCTTCGCCGCGACAGATGGGGGCCAAATATTTTTTCTTGTGGGAGGGAGAGCCAACCGCATCCAATACCGAGCCGGCGAGAACCACGGTGGAAAAAAAAGGGCCTGGCAGAAGCGCGCGCCCCGCTTCCTCCAGGAGCAGCATGAGTTCGACTTTACCGAGTCCGACGCCGTCATATTCTTCCGCGTAAATAATTCCGGTATAGCCCTGATCCGTTAGCTTGGACCAAAGTGCGGCGTCGTAGCCGGTTTCTGTTTCCATTAGGCGGCGCATTTCCGCACTGGGACATTCGCCCGCAAAGAATTTACGCGCGCTGTCTTTCAGGAATTCCTGACTCTCGCTAAGACCGAATTGCATATTGCCCTCTTTTACTACCGGGTTTTCGCAGCTGCGGTTTTGACGCTAGTAACTTCTAGGCAGGCCAAGAACGAAATGGCCGATGATGTTGCGCTGCACTTCCGAGGTGCCCGCTTCGATGGTATTGCCGCGGGTGCGCAAATACCCGTAAGACCAGAGGCCGTTGTCCACGGCATGTAGATCGCCGCCCAGAAGCTGCCCGTAGGAGCCAAGCAATTCCTGTGCGATTTGCTGGAGGCGCTGGTTCAGCTCGCTCCAGAATATTTTCTGGATCGATCCTTCGGGCCCGGGAACGCCGGTTGCCGAAATGCGGCTGAAGGCGCGCATCTGATTGAAGCGCATGATTTCGATTTCCGCGCTGCACTGCGCCAGCTTTTGGCGGATCAGCGGATCTTCGCTGGCGGGACGGCCGTTGCGTCGCACGCCACGGGCCAATTCGATGAGCCGGCTGATGTAACGGTTGAAAGTAAGTTGCAGCCGCGCGCCATAGGAGCCGCGTTCATACATCAGCGTGCTCATGGCTACGTTCCAGCCGTCATTGACTTCGCCCAGAACGTTTTCTGCAGGGACGCGAACATCTCGAAAGAACAGTTCGTTAAATTCGGATTCGCCGGTCATTTGTCGGAGCGGACGAACTTCGACGCCCGGAGATTTCATATCCACGAGCAGGGCAGTGAGGCCTTTATGTTTTGCGGCGCTGCTGTCCGTCCGCACAATCAGCTCGCACCAATCGCCCACCCAGCCATAGCTGGTCCAAACTTTTTGCCCGTTCACGATGTAATGATCGCCATCCAGTTTGGCTTCCGTTTGCAGCCCGGCAAGATCTGAGCCGGCATTTGGTTCGGAAAACCCCTGGCACCATATTTCTTCCGCGCTCAAAATCTTCGGGATGAAGCGCTTTTTTTGTGCTTCGGTGCCGCACGCAATTATCGTGGGGCCAATGAGTCCGAGGCCCAGAGAATTGGCCATTGGCGGGGCTTCTACGCGGGCCATCTCTTCCCAGAAAAGCGATTGCTGCATCAAGGTGGCACTGCGGCCACCGTATTCCTTGGGCCAGGAGACAGCCGCCCAGCCACCGTCATGGAGCTTGCGCTGCCAGGCCCGCAGGTATGGAAAGGATTCCTCCAGCGGCTTTTCGCGCCACTCGGCCCAGTCCTTAGGCACATTGTTGGCCAACCAGGCTCGAAGCTCGTCACGGAAACTCGATTCTTGGGGAGTCAACTTTAAGTCCATGAAGCATGCTCCTTCAGCTTGGAAAGGCATTTAAGCTTTGGCCCACGCAAAGCTTTCACCTGCCGGACAATGGCATCAAGAACTCTTTTTCGCCCCCGCCGACTCTGGGCGCAGTGTGTCCTGGCCGTGCCAATATTTTTTCCGAATATCTTTTTTGAGAATTTTCCCCGTTCCCGTCTTTGGCAAACTGTCCACGAATTCAAACGAGCGCGGGCATTTGTAATGCGCCAGCCGAGCGCGGCAAAAATCCATCAGTTCCGATTCGGTCACGATTGCGTTGGGCTTAAGAACCACGAGAGCCTTCGGGACTTCGCCCCATTTTTCATCAGGCACCGGAATCACACCGGCTTCCAGAATAGCGGGATGGGCCAGGATGGCCTTTTCAAGCTCGAGCGATGAAATATTTTCTCCCCCGCTCACGATGATGTCTTTCTTGCGGTCGACAATCAGAAAATAGCCATCTCCGTTGAGCGTCGCCATGTCTCCGGTGTGAAACCAGCCGCCACGCATTACTTCCGCAGTGGCTTCCGGTTGCCGCCAATAGCCTTCCATCACGCCATCGCCTCGAACGACAATTTCGCCGATGGACTGTCCGTCAGCTGGGACATCCTTGTCGTGGGCATCGACGATGCGCATTTCTACCCCGGGAACAGCGTAGCCAGTCATAGCCTGACCGATGTAACGCTCATCGCCTGCCCATTCCAAACCGCCCTTCATGAGAGAAAGCGAGAGTGTCGGAGAGGTTTCCGTGAGCCCGTAGCCGGAAACGCATTCACAGCCAAATGCTTCTTCCACTTCGCGAATAAGTGTTGGGGAAGATGCCGCGCCGCCGATCACTATGCGCGTGAGACTGCTCAGATTGTAGTTTTTGCGCTCCGGACAGTTCACCAGGGCGGTGGCCATGATAGGGACCAGGCTGCACGTACGCGCCCCTTCTGTTTCAATGAGGCGAAAAATTTCCTTGGTATCGAAGCGTTGCACCATGACGTGCTTGCCGCCTAGTTGCGTGAGAAAGTGCGCCACGCCCCAGCCATTGGCGTGGAATAACGGAATGGTATGGAGCTCCACGTTTCCGTTGGGGATCTGGAAAGCCATGCAGACATGTATAGCCAGCAGATAGACGTTTCTGTGCGTGAGCATCACGCCCTTGGGGTTGGCGCTCGTACCACTGGTGTAAAACAATTCGGCTACAGCATTTTCGTCAATCGCAGAAATATCTGCGCTCCGCGGCGTAGCGGCGGCGAGCAACCCATCGTAGTCTTGCGCGCACAGCCATGGCGCTTCCGGAGTGCCTTCCAACAGCACGAAACGTCTTACTGAATTCAGATCTTTGCGGAAAGCTTCCACCAACGGCAGGAATTGCTTTTCTAGGAACAGAATCGTTGCACCGGCGTCGTTGAGTATGTAAGCAAGTTCGCTGGCGGTCAGACGAATATTCAGCGGCAGCAGAACCGCCTCGGCTTCGAGAACCCCATAATAGGCCTCCAGCAGGCGATGACAATTTGTGCTGAGAAAAGCCACGCGGTCGCCGGGCTGGACACCGTTCTGATGCAGCGCACCGGCAAGACGCCGGGTGCGATCGGCAAACTCTTTGTAGTTGTAGCGCTTATCCTTACAGACGACCGCGGTTCGCTTAGGATACTGCCGCTCCGCGTAGCGCAGAAAACGCAAAGGTGTGAGCGGAATGTTCATCGTGGAAGTCGCCCTTATCTAGGCGGATTGTCCCCCGTCCACGACTAGTGTGTGTCCGGTAACAAAATCCGAAGCGTCCGACGCCAGAAAAATCGCAGCGCCTTTCAAATCGTTGGATCCTCCAAAACGTCCCAAGGGAATTTTGGCTAGCAAGTTTTCTTTATTTCGCTGGATGACTTTTTCCGACATGCCTGTCGGAAACCACCCGGGCGCGATGGCATTTACCTGAATGTTGTACATGCCCCATTTGCAGGCTAAATCTTTGGTGAAGATGATGACGCCGCCTTTGCTGGTGCTATAGCCGATGGCCGAAAAGCTTGGAGGTGAACCGCGCATTCCCGCCACGGAAGCGATGTTGATAATTTTTCCACGACGTTGCGAAATCATCACTTTGCCGACCGCTTGCGAAAATAGAAATGTGCCAGTCAAATTCGTTTCAATTACTTTGTTCCACTGCTCCAACGTCATGTCTTCGGTCAAGGCTCCCCAGGAAGTGCCGGCATTGTTAACGAGGATATCGATCCGGCCGAATTCATTCACGGTATGTTCTACAACCGCTCGGATACTGGCGGGGTCCTTTACCTCACAACCCAAGGCCAGTGCGCGCACTCCTATTTTTTGCAACTCCTCGGCGGTTTGCTGACAACGCTCTGTTTTACGTGCGCACAGGACCAGGTTGGCGCCCATTTCCGCCAAGCCTTCCGCCATTTGGCGGCCCAGGCCGACCGAGCCTCCGGTAATCACGGCCACGCGGCCGCTCAGATCGAACAACGGATAGTTCTTCATGATCGTTGATTGATCCGCGTTATTTTTCACTCAGCCGTTAAATATGATTGTTTATATCATATTTGTGTTACTAACGAATACGATTCCCGCGCCCGTCGCATACCCTAATCGAAAATATTATTCGCCACGCGATTCGCCCTTATGCAAGGGCGCCCCAAAACTAGAAGCTTAAGCGCACGCCCAGCTGGATCTGACGAGCTGGGAATGCCGCGGTGAACGCCAGAGGCTGGTTGGGATAAAGATTCGTGCTGCCATGTGCATTAAACGGCGGCCCAAAAGCCGCGCCCACGACATTGTTCACGCTGGAGTAGTTGGTGTGGTTGGCAAGGTTGAACGCTTCGGCAGTAAAGTTCAACGCCGTCTTCTCGCCCAGCTTGAAAGCGCGGCTCAATCGCAGATCGAAATCGGTGAAGTCCGGACCAATGCCCGTGTTGCGTCCCGCCCCGGGCGGACGATCGTTCGTAAAATGTCCGTCGCTGTTGATGTCCGCGGCAGCCAAAAGGTTGAATGGGTGGCCGCTGTTGTACGTAAAGATAGGAGCGAGTTCGAACCCCCCGAAGATTCGCGATTTATCAAACGGGCTAGCCAAAACCGCGGCGATCACCACCTTGTGCCGTTGGTCAAAATCGGACAATGAACGATCACACTTCAGGCACGTGGCGTTGAATGGAGAGTAATCACTATTAAAGTCCGTGACGTTATCGATCGCCTTGCTCAAGGTGTAGTTGGCCAGGATGGTGAAATGATTGGCAAACCGTTTCTTCACTTCCACGATTCCGCCGTTGTAGATCGCCGAGCCCGCCGAACTGTAGACGTTGTTCTGGAGAATTGTTTCCGTGGGATCCGCAAAGCACAAAGCCGGATTTGCTACGCAGGCTGGTGCGCCCCAATCCTGAAACGACAATCCGTTGCTGGGCAAACCGGTGGAACCCGTATCGACCGGTGCACCTGAAAGCAAATTCGTGTCGATGGCCACGGGCAGGTGCGTGGTATGTACCCAGATGTAATTCACCGACACGGTCACGCCGCCAGCGATCTCTCGCTCGATACCTAAAGAGGCCTGTTGCGACGTTGGGCTCTCGTATCCCGGTTGCCCTGCGAATAGTACCGTTCCGGGAGGTAGTGGCCCGGAATTAGGAACCGACAAACCAAATTGCGCTAGGTCCGCTTGTGAAATGCAGGCAAATTGACCGGGCGGCGGAGTGCCGCAGTTTATTTTCCCCTCGCCAAATAATGTTTGGAAAATGGCGGCGGAGTTAGCGATAGTGGGCTCTCCGGGAACGCCGGTTAACTTAACCAAAGTGTTGGCGATCGTTCGGGTGTTGTTGATATTTCCCAGAACACTGACGACGCCGGGGATTTGCGCGTAGATCTGAGAGTAGAAGATTCCATAGCCGGCCCGCACCACGGTCTTGTGATCGCTGAAAGGATCCCAAGCCAACGAAACCCGCGGACCAAAATTCTTTTTCGGGGTATGCAAGGGGCCATACTGCGAATCCAGTTCGTAGCGCAGCCCATAATTCAGCGTAAGATTTGGGCGAACCTGCCAACTGTCCTGAGCAAAGAAAGCGGTGAACGGTCGAACTTGGGTGTACTTGGGATTGCCAAAGCCCTGTTCATAGAATCCCGGTGCACCAAGGCTGAAGGATTGCAGCGGCGAGATCGCCACCGTGCTCGGAACTGGACCGGCGGCAGTATTTCCGGAAAGCCCGCAGGCAATGGGTACCTGCAAGCAGGGGCTCAAAAGAATGCCCGGCAGCTCCAAAAATTCAAATCGTCCGGCAAAAAACGTCTGCGACGTTGTATCGTTCCCGCGCACCAGTTCACTGCCCCCGAACTTTAGAGTATGATGTCCGCGAACCAGACTGAAGTTATCGGCGGCTTCATAGCGCCCTGCGCGCGTGTGGCTCGGCAGAAAAATATTCCGCCCAAAAAATCCGAAACCTTGTATATCCAGCCCCGGCCCGCCGGGATCATTGCTATCAACATTAAATTGATACATGTTCCACTGCAGGCGAGCTTCGTTCTGCGCGGTGGGACTAAAGGTGTGAAACCACGACCCTTGCAGTGTGCTGTCCCACGCTAATTCCGATGTGCCCCGGGAAAAAGCGGTTAACGCTTGCACGTCAGGATCTTTTTCCGTTAAGTGATCAAAGCTGTAGCGCAGAAATCCTTGATCGCGGTCGCTGAAACGGTGATCTAGCCTCGCAGAGAATTGGTGTTCGTGAATCGGAAAGGGAAACAGGCCGCCGTTGGTTTCCGCTTGATTGATGATGAATGGGTTTAACGCCCGGGTGGCTCCATTGGTTTGGCAAGCGGACGCCGCCGGGGTGATCGTCAGGCAATTGGAAAGCACCAATGCACAGATCGGCGCCGGCAAAAATGTCGGTATACCAAAGATAGGATTCGTGGGGTTTGAAAGACAAGGCACCATGGTGGTGGCCGGTTCGGCTGCCAAGCCCGCAAAGATAGGCAACTGCTGAGCGGTCGGATTAAACACGTTACTGTTGGTCAGCAGCGGCACGGAATCCTGGGCATCAGACCGCAGTCCTTCATAGCCCACAAAAAGAAAGGTTTTGTCTTTCTTAATCGGCATGCCAATGTTGCCGCCGAACTGCTGGCGGTTCAGGGTGTTTTTCAGCGGAGTAGCGACTGCATCTGCGGAAAATGGCTCGCCAGGCAGCAAGGCGGGTTGCAGCGCGAAATGGTCGCGAGAGTCCATGGCATCATTGCGAAACAACCCATAGAGGCTGCCATGCACTTCGTTGGTGCCGGATTTGGAGACAATGTTAATCGTTGCGCCGCTTGCGCCCCCCAGTTCCGCCGTGTAATTGCTCCGATTTACCTGAAACTCCTGCACTGCATCCTGGTTCAGATTGAGCCGGACGCCGCCAGCATCATCGTTGAATTCACCCCCATCAACAGTGACACTGTTCCCTCGGCCGTTGCTGCCATAGAATGACAATCCACTTTGCGGGGTCTGCTTAACGCGAAAGTCTGCATTGTCGGCAATCGTATTGGAATTGCTCACGCCAGGCAGCAATAGCGTAAAGGTCAAGTAATCCCGGCGGTTGATGGGCAGGTCACTAATATAAGTCTGGGATAGGGTCTCGGCCTGACTGCCTCGCGTGGTCTCCACCACGACCTGTTCGGCAGAGACTTCCACCTGCAAGCTCGTCCCCTCCAGAGTCAGTCGGAAATCCAGGGTGGCAGTGTGACCCACCTCCAGTTCGAGTCCCTTTTGTACCTGGGTCTGCATCCCGGCATGACGCACGGTCACTTCATAGGTCGCCGGCGGCAGGTTCGGAAATTCGTATTGGCCGTTGCCATCCGCTGTCGCGGTGTAGTGCGTCCCTCTTGCAGTATCAACTGCCTCGACGCTCGCATTCGGAATTACACCACCGGTGGGATCAAAAACCGTTCCTCTGATTTCACCGGAGGCCCCCACGCCTTGGGCCTTTGCGCCGGGAGTGAGGAAAAGGAAAAACAGCAGGGAAGCTAGAAGGATCGCTTTCATAGTTCCTCTCGGATTCGCCAGAGTACCGCTAAAAACCCACCTCAGATTGTCCGGTTATTCCCAACCAGGGTTAGCAAGACCAACGAGTATCGTGGGATAATTCGAGCAGCGGACGCCCGCCACCAAAGAGGAAATCCGCAGTCTGTTGACATTCTTCCCATCACTGCCCCGTGCCCCGACAAATGCAAAATTATGATAGGGAATATCACAATATAGCGACTAACGTCAATATGAAACCCTGATTCGTCGCATCATTTTGCTTGATCGGCCTGCGGCGACCGGCAGTTCGCCAGTGGAAGCGGTATATAGCTTCAGGCACCTAACATATGGAATAAACAGTTTCAGTGAGCGCTTTCGGGAGAATGTGGGACCAGCACGATTCGCCCGGGGATGGATCCCCTGCGCAGCTCTTCGAAGACCTCGTTGGCTTCCGCCAACGGGCGCGTTTTCACCTGGCAACGTACCTTGCCTGCGGCAGCCATGACTAACATTTCCCGCATATCTTGTCGCGTGCCAACTGAAGAGGCCTGAATGTGAACCTCTAATGCCGCCATCATAATCGGGGCGAAGCAAAGAGGCTCTGCAGGTAGCCCTACGACAAGAAGCGTCCCGCCCGGCCTGACGCAGGGAAAGGCCATGTCATAAGCCGCTTTTGCCGCAGAAGTAACCAGTGCGACGTGGACACCTCCGACAGTTCTCAATTCTTTGACGACTTTTTCGGTCGCGGCGTTCAAGGTGCTATCCGCTCCCAGACTTCGCGCGTACGCCAGCTTATCGTCCGAAACATCAATGGCGGTCACCACCGCTCCTAAACCGTGACCAATTTGCACCGCCAAATGTCCGAGCCCACCGATTCCAAAAATCGCCAAGCGCTGCCCTGCCGCGATTTTGGCCCGCCGCAAGGCTCGGTACACCGTGACCCCGGCGCAAAAAAGTGGTGCGGTCTCGACGCAGGAAAGCCCATCCGGGATCTTCAACGCGTGGCTCGCTGGCGCCTTCACGAACTCTGCGTAACCACCGTCTACAGTCACCCCGGTAATCTTTTGTTTGACGCAAAGGTTTTCATTACCTTCAAGACAGAATCCGCACTCCCCGCAGGTCCAGTGCACCCACGCCACGCCCACTCTGTCGCCCAACGCCAAATCCGTAACCGCAGCTCCCTTTTCCACCACGCGGCCTGCGATTTCGTGCCCAAGGATCAACGGTCTTTTCGTGATCGGTACGATCTGCGGCCAGTCGCCATCCGCCACGTGCAGATCCGAGTGGCATACCCCACACGCTTCCACCTCGATCAGCACTTCGTGGGCCTCGAGCTTGGGCATCGCGACCTGTTCAAGTGTAAGTGGCGCTTTGAATTCACGCAGGATCGCTGCTTTCATTGCCTAGACCTCGAAACACCGCGGATGCATGACGTACGCTCGCGAAAGTCTTGCGGACTTTTGTAAACTAGACAAGGTCGAAACGATTTCTATGGTTTGGCGCCGCGCAAGAAAAACTCCACTGCATTATGTACGCGCTCGGTGAGTTTGTGAGGTCCCGTAAGGTTGACGGCCCACTGGCGAACCACGGTGTTGAAAAGTCCTTCCATAAATTCGGCCAAGTGCACGGTCGGAAAATCCATCGTCACCTCCCCATTCTTCTGCCCTTCGGCGATGATTTCACGAAGCAATCTAACGGTGGCCGCCTCCGCACCGCGCAACTCTGGCGAGCGCACCGGGTCCATCGCCCCGGCGAGAATGACTGCTTGCCACAGGGGACGCCCCACTTCGGTTACATTCCCTAAGGTTTCATAAAACCGCCGCAAGCGCTGCTCGGTAGTGGCCTTGACAGCGAGTTCAGACCTCAGGCTATCCGCTTGCCGGGCAAACGCCCGGCGGCCCACTTCGCGCAGCACCGCATCCTTGCTGGGGAAATAACGAAAAAATGTCGGCTGGCTGATTTCCAGAGTTTGCACTATGTCGTCGATCCGGGTGTTCTCGTACCCGCGTTGGCGGAAAAGATGCAACGCCGTTTCGACGATCTGCTGGCGGAGACGCGCCTTCTTGCGCTCACGAAGACCGGGCTCATTTCTCCGCCCGATGCTCGCACGGTCGGGCCCTTTTTTTGTCGTTCGCGACTCTTTGGCGCTCCCCGAAACTGGCGAGGCCGTTCGTCTTACCGCAGTTTTGGTGCGGCGCATCCTCGTTCTCCCTCCTGAATATGGTGGGCCGCCGGACTGCGGCATTTGATAGTTACCCTAACATTATAGTGACTATCGTCAAGTTGCAAGCTACGGCGTCATGGCAGCCATTTGTTCTTGTCTTCACACAGAAACCGCTGGCCCAATAGTCATCTCCGTCAGCGGGAACACCTACATGGGCCAAACGGAAGATGCCGTAACTCTGTGGGTTGGGTGCCGCATCACCGCGATCTATTCGACGGCTTACCTGTTGCTTTCCCAAAGGAAAAGTGGCACCCTTCTGTTGGGAACCAACACGGCGGTGCTATGAAACAAAAAACAGAAGTGCAGCAAGGTACCTTGGCGCTCATGGTCCTCAAGACCCTCGATGTTCTGGGACCATTGCACGGCTATGGACTCGCCCGGCGCATCGAGCAGATCAGCGGAGATCTCCTCGCTGTCAATCAAGGAACTCTGTATCCCGTGCTGTTGAGGCTGGAGCATGAAGGCGCGATCGCCTCCCAGTGGGGCGCGTCAGAGAATAATCGCCGGGCGCGCTTCTATCGACTGACCCAACAAGGACGCAAGCAGTTGCAGGTCGAAAGAAAAGATTGGGAACAAACTGCTTCGATCATCGGCCGCTTTTTCGAGGTGAAAACGGAGGATTTGTCATGAAATCTCTGAGGCGGTTCCTCAACCGGCTGTTCAACTCGGGGACCCAGCGCGCACAGGAAGAACGATTGAGGGAAGAGATTGCCGAACATATCGCACTGCAATCCGAAGAAAATCTCCGTGCCGGATTATCGCCCGTCGAAGCCCGGCGTCAGGCCATGCTCAAGTTTGGCAGTGTTGAAGCCATGAAACAAGACTATCGCGCCGAGCGGGGGCTGCCATTTTTCGAGAATCTGCTGGGCGACTTGCGAAACGCACTGCGAAGCATTTCCCGCATGCCTGGGCTTGCGGCTGTGATCATCCTTTCGCTGGCCATTGGGATTGGCGTGAATACCACCATCCTTTCCTGGATTCAGCTCATCCGCTTAGAACCCTTGCCCGCTGTGAGTGGTGCATCGAGCTTTCTAGTGGTCGAACCTCGCACCGATACCGGCGGATATCCTGGCGCATCTTGGCTGGAATATCGCGCCTTGCAGACGCAATTGCCGGCGCTGCGGGATCTCCTGGCATCCGAAATGGTCCCGTTCAACGTGGGAGAAAAGGGTCAGACCGAGCGCACGCACGGGCAACTCGTCTCAGGCAATTATTTTTCTGCACTGGGCTTGAAGCCTGCCATCGGACGATTCATTCGACCGGAGGAAGTGGAGCGGCCCGGAACTGAGCCAGTCATTGTGATTTCCTATGATTACTGGCAAACGCGGTTTCGCGGCGCGCCGGAAGTTGTAGGACAAAAGTTGCGCGTTAACGAGCGCGACCTTACGATCATCGGCGTCGCGCCCAGGGAATTCCAGGGAACCATGCCGCCCTTAAAATTCGAACTGTGGGCGCCAGCCACTATGACGCCTGCGTTGCTCGGCGGAGCGCGCGACCTCGATGATCGGACTAGCCGCGCCTTCTCGTTGATCGGGATGTTAAAGCCGGGCGCGACTCGCGAGGAAGCACAGACCGAATTCACTACCGCAATGGTTCAGCTTACGGGAGATTATCCAGAGGCCAATGCCGGAATTACCGGCGAGATTCTTCCATTCTGGCAGGCGCCGCGTGGTCCGCAGCGGTTGCTGATGACCGGGCTAGCTATCTTGCAAGGTGTAATGCTCTTGCTGCTGTTGGCGGTCTGCGGGAACACCGCAAACCTCATGCTGGCTCGTGGCAGCACCCGGCAGCGCGAGATGGCCGTCCGCGTGGCGCTGGGCGCGGGACGCTGGCGGATCGTCAGCCTGGTGCTCTCGGAAAATATGCTGCTCGCTCTCCTGGGAGCGGGCCTCGGCGTAGCCATGGCGGTTTGGGGCACCACCGCATTGCGCATCGCGCCCATGATTGGCGCATTTCCCATCCAGTTTCAGACCAGAGTGGATGGACTCACCCTCGCGTTCGCGATATTGCTCGGTGTTGCGTGCGGCTTAATTTTCAGCGCGGCGCCGGCCGTCCATCTCGCACGGCTGGATCCGCAAGAGGGGCTTCGCGAAGTCTCCAACACGCCGCCTCGCAGCCGTGCCCGCAAAGTTCTGATGGCGGCCGAAGTCGGACTTGCGATGGTCGTTCTCATCGCGGCCGCGCTCTTCTTGCAGAGTTTTCGCTCAGCGCGTCAAACGGATCCGAGATTCCGTCCCGAGGGCGTTTTGCTGGCCTCTTACGACTTGAGCGGACGGAATCCTAATGAGGCGTCCGAACGCGAATTTGCTGCGCGCCTGCTGGAACGGCTGCGATCCTTGCCGGACGTCGAAGCCGCTGCCATCGCCACGAATGTTCCAGTGGACTTGCATGGAATTCCGGCGCGGACTTTCACGGTCGAAGGTCGTGTGCGTATCGAGCCGGGGCAGGACAGAGCCATTACCAACACCGTCACGCCGGGGTACTTCAAGGTGATGGGCATCCTGCTCCTTGAAGGAAATGACTTTGCCGAAATGCAGGATAAAGCCGCGCCCGCACAAGCCATCGTCAATGAAGAATTTGTTCGTCGCTATCTGAATGGTGCGGATGCAATTGGCCGCAGCTTACAGGCGCGCGCCCGAAGTTTCACGATCATCGGCGTCGCTCGCAACGCGGTCTACAACTCCTTCGGCGAGCCGGCGCAGCCGGCAATCTATTTCTCCTACCGGGATGTTCCAGCGATGCAAGGCGAGCTTCACCTGAAGACCCGCACAGGAAATGAAACCGCGCTTACCTCCGAAGCGCGTGCCGTTCTCCGCGATGTCGATCCCATGCTCCCGCTCTACGACGTGCGAACATTCTCCCAACACATCGAGCGAAACCTCTATCTTCGCCGCATTCCCGCGCGCATGTTCGCGGTCCTCGGGCCGCTTCTGCTCGGCCTCGCGGCCATCGGAATCTACGCGGTCGTTTCCTACGCGGTGGCCCGGCGAACGAAAGAGATAGGCTTGCGCTTGGCGTTCGGAGCCACCAGCGGGCGCGTCGTCCTGCAAATTATTCGCGAGAACTTGGGTGTAATCATCTGGGGCACGGCGATTGGCTGGGTGCTTGCCCTGGTAATTTCCGTTCGGGTGATTACCAAGGGCCCGGTCGACGTTCCAGTTTTTATCGGTGTACCGGCGATTCTGTTGAGCGTCGCGACGCTAGCTTGCTGGCTTCCAGCGCGAAGAGCCAGCCGCATTGATCCCATGGCCGCACTCCGCCACGAGTGAAAATATTCAATCGTACTGTTTGATCAGCGCTAACGTCAAAGCGCTAACGTCAATCGGAAGCTAGGGTCGAAGAAATCAAGCTTATTGGCCGTAGACTCGTTACCGTCATGCACTCCGTTGCGATCGGCGCGTTGTTCGCGCTTCAGTGTTTCCATGTGCTGTTCCTGGCCTTGCACGACTGGATTCCGCTGGGATCGCTTAATGATGTTAAGGCGGTTCGCATGGCGAACCCCGTCCACAAATTGCTCGTTGGGACGCTGATCAGTCTCACTCCCTTTGCGATTGGACTCTCTGCCAGTGCTATTCACCTCGGCGAAGCCTATCCGTCGTGGCTGTTCTGGTGGCTCTGGATCAGCTATAGCCTTCTATTCATCGGCGAGTTAGAGGCTTGGTGGGTTCCATACCTGTTTCGCTCCGAGCCAATCCGCGCAGCGCGCTACCAATTGATGTTCGGGGCAACGCGCGCTTTCCTGCCCGAACGGAACGGCATCCGACCGAATACTCTGCACGTGATTCTTCACTTGGCAACCCTCGCCACATTGATTGTTCTAAGCGCGCTCACAGTACCGCGCGGGTGACGGAGCCCCCAGGAGTCGAATTGCCGGTCCTAGCGCCTAGCGACTCGCTCCTTTCAATCTGCGAGTCAGTTGCGCGTTGCTGTCAACATCCCCACCTGTTCGTAGGGACAACGTGACCGATTGGAGTAGTACCTTCCCGCCGCGGCTCTGGCGGCCACTGCACTGTGGCCTACTGGATGTGAGGCCACCTTCGGCCGCATCTTTTTACAAGATATTTTCAACAAAGGAGCACCTATGAAAAAAACACTTTTTGTTGGCGCAGTCCTGATTTTCGGTGTTTCGATTTCTTTAACGGTGGGAGCAGAGAAGTCCGCAGCGCAAGGGCCCGCGGGCGTGGGCGCCAGCACTGCCGCGCAGGATAACTCGCCCAGTTTGCATTCTCTCAATCCGATCAAGTGGGTCAAGAAAGATTCCAAGAATTCTACCGACGCGCTTGGAAGCAGAAGCGAAGTAGAGAAAAAGCTTACCCCCGGCCTGCAAGCCCGGGGAATCTTGGCCGCTAACGCAACCGCTAATGACGCGTGTGCGCCATTCACGGCATTGGATGAATGCCTTGCTGCACTTCACGCCAGCCACAATCTGGGAATCGATTTCAATTGTCTTCGCGCCGACGTAACAGGAGTGCACACCAGTGCGGATGTGTCCGGCTGCAAGGTCGCTGACGGAGAGAAGACTCAGAGTCTGAACAAGGCCATCCATCAACTGAAACCGGACGTCAACGCCAAGCACGCCACAAAAGACGCCGAGCAGCAGGCCAAGGCCGATCTGCAGGGAATCGGCAGGTAGCTCCGAAGTACGAGAAATCTACCGAAGACCCGAAGCAGCAGATCACTTTTAATAATATATCTAGTGGTACTATTCGCTTCGCCTTGGTTGCGCAACGAGGAGAGAAAAATGGGCGATCTACATCGCCGCTATCAAAGGGCGATCCGACGGCCGTTGTTGCCCGGCCGGTTCGTGAATACAGAGTCGTTGTTTGTATCAGTGATGTTGTTTGCAGCGCTTTTGGCAGCGACCGCAGCGAGTCAATCCCATGCGCGAGACACCAAGTACACAACCATCACCAATGCCCAGGCTCGGGAGATGCTGGACAAGATACAGGCTGACATCAAGGAGCATTATTACGATCCGACAATGCACGGGGTGGATCTGAACAAGAGATTCGATGAAGCACGACAGAAAATCGCGGCGGCAAAATCTCAAGATGAAGCGTTGCTAACCATTGCTGGCGCAGTCGCGGCATTGAAGGATTCACACACCAGCTTTAGACCGCCCACGCGCCCGTATGGCGTTGACTACGGTTTTAGTATGCAAGCCATCGGGGATTCCGATTGTTACGTCACGGCCGTTCGTCCGGAAAGCGACGCGGCGGCAAAAGGCCTGAAGCCAGGTGACCGTATGTTGTCCATTAATGGCATGACCGTCGTCCGAGCGAATATCAACGCCATTGAGTATGGCTATCGCGTTTTTCCACAATCCGGGTTTCATTTGGCTGTGCGCTCTCCGGACGCTACTGAACGAACATTGGTAACTATGGCGAAAGTCCTTCCTGGCCAGATCATGATCACTCATAGCAATGTCCTCGAATGGGCAAGGGCCAACCGAGAGGTCAGCGAACACGATCGTTCGCGTTACCACGAAGTGAGTAAGCGGATTCTTTTTTGGAAGCTACCGGATTTTCTGATTGACCCTCATGACGTGACGAGAATCACAAGCCGAGCCCACTCTTACGAAACTGTCGTGCTGGATTTGCGGGGGAACCCCGGAGGAAATCTGGAATCAATGGAAAGGTTAATTGGCGAGTTTTTCGATCGTGACGTGAAAGTTGGCGATACGAAGGGCCGAGAACCACTTAAACCGACAATTGCAAAAACGGCGGGCAAAAAAGCATTTGGGGGCATGTTGATCGTGCTTGTGGACAGTGAATCAAAATCTGCGGCGGAAGTCTTTGCACGAACTATTCAATTGGAGAAACGGGGCATCGTCTTGGGCGACCGGTCGGGCGGCGCCGTAATGGTATCGAAGTACTTTGTGCATGCGGTCCAGCTCGACAGGATTAACGTCACTCAATACGGAGCGATGATAACGGTCGCCGACCTCGTGATGAATGATGGTAAAAGTCTAGAGGGCATTGGCGTCGTCCCGGACGAGCGGATCCTGCCAACTCCGGAAGATACTGCAGCCGGTCGCGATCCAGTTCTGGCCCGAGCTGCAACACTTGCTGGCGTCACAATTACACCAGACGAGGCTGGCAAAATTTTCCCGTTCGAGTGGCCCAAAGAACGCATGCCAGAAATCGACTAAGCCTGTGAATAATGTAGTTATCATAAGCTACGTACTGCCCCGAATCTGAATAAGTCCTGATTAACCCGTTACCACGCACTATCCGGTCAGTTGGCGGAGCTCGGTCTCCTTGATCTGAACCAGATTCCTCGATTGTCCTTCCGTCTGGGGAACAAATCCGGGGTTAATGAACTGAACTGCTTGCCGACTTTCAGTTTCCAGAGCGTCCGCGACTTGTCGCGCGTAGCGAATGAAGTGGTGACCGGAGAGCGCCAACTCGAACCCCAGCCGCCTCTTCTGCGGCTGCAGACCCCAGCGCGTCATGAGCCCTCGCATAAAGCGCCAGTAAGCTCCACGATAGCGGGAAAGCACGCCTTGCTTCCAAACCGATTTCAGCAGCACCCTCATCAGATACCGCAAAGAAATCGCCGAGCCTTTCTGTTCCGGCTGAGGCTGCCAGCGTTCCAGCGAATCGAGCACCCGTTGATAAAAGGTTTGTGGGTCGTAAAGCGCAAGCAGCATGCGCTTCGTTCCATCGAGCAGTTCGGGAAGGGGCAGCACGGTTCGGAAGTTTGGGGATTCAAAGTTATTCGGCTCGGGCTTGTTTTCAAGCAGCCGGCCATCTTTTTTCATCCGTTCATATAGCGGGGTGGTAGGCGGCGCCTGCAGGATTCCGGTCATGGCCCAGGGTATCGCCGCACGTTGTACAAATTCAATCTGGCGGTCAAAAATATCCGGCGGATCGCTATCAAAACCGACGATGAACCCGCCCATCACCCATAGTCCATGCTGCTGAATAAAGTGAATGCTGTCCAATAAGTCGCGCCGGAGATTCTGGAATTTCTTGGTTTCCTTCAACGATTCCGTGGAGGGCGATTCGATTCCGATGAACACCCGCCAGAAATTTGCTTTGACCATCCCGTCCAGCAGCGCCGGGCGCGACGCGAGATCAATCGAAGCTTCGGTGAAAAACCCGAACGGATAACCATTGCGGCGCTGCCACCGTTCCAACTCGTGGACGAGCTCCAGCGCCGCCTTGTGATTCCCGATAAAATTATCGTCGACGACAAACACATCTTTCCGCCAGCCCAGTCGCAAAAGCGCGTCAAGTTCTCCGGTCAATTGCGTCGCAGATTTCGTCCTGGGGCGGCGGCCGTAGATGGTGATGATGTCGCAAAACTCGCAGGTGAATGGGCAGCCTCGCGAAAATTGTACGGACATGAACGTGTATTTGTTCAATGCCAACAGGTCAAAGCGCGGCACCGGGGTGCGGCTGACATCGGGCTTTTCCGCAATATGATAAAGCCTGCGAGCGGAGCCACGCTCCAGATCCAGTGCAATCTCCGCGAACATTTCATCCGGCTCACCGACGACTACATGGTCAGCAAGCGGCAGCAGTGCGTCCGGATCGCTGCTGGCGTAGGGACCTCCTATCATCGTCCGCCGATTCAACTTGGAAGCGCGTTCGAGTGTCAGCTGGACGCCTTTGCGCTGGACCGCCATCGCGCTCACCATCACCAGGTCGGCCCACAGGATGTCCTCATCCCGCAACTCTTGAAATGCCAGGTCGACTAAACCAATTTTCCAGTGCGCCGGACAGAGCGCGGCCACCGTGATCAGCCCGAGAGGAGGCACCAGCGCGCGCTCCGGAACTATTTGCATCATTTCGCCAAGGCTCCAAAACGAGGCAGGAAAACTCGGCCATACCATCAGAACCTTGATTGCCGGTCCGAGTGGCGGGAACGCTCTTGCGTCTTTGGCATCGCCGTCCATGGATAAGCCTTCCTAAAGGCTGCTCCGCTCAAGACGTCAAGTTTGATTCGCTGTCGGATGCGAATCGCCTTTTGCTAAGCGACGTTCGTGCGGTCGGAGAAAGCCCTTTGTAATGTCAGATTCTATTGTTGGTTTGCTAACAGCTGGCTTTCCATACGGAGGCAATACGAGAAGCCGTCATCTACAGCCATGGCAGCTGGATTTTAGCACGAAGATGCTCTTAACGATGAACTCGCTTTGTTCGCTCTCGGAATTAGAACGGTCTCTCGGGTCCACGGATCAATCCATGCGCCACGCCGAGCGCTCCGGCCAGCGTCGTAATTCCTCTGTGGCCCAAGCGGTAGTCTTGTCCGCGTGGCACGTGGTACAAGGATTAGGAATTCTATATTTGTCCGTCATCGCCGGTGTTATAAACGCAAATGTATGCGAGCGCACCTTGACTTCCGCTATGGTCGTGGCGATTTTTGGCATGTGGCAAGCAATGCAACTGCTACCCGCCGAACCTTTGTTGTGATGCGTATGCTCTTCCAGCGTGCCGGTGCGCGGCCCGTTCAACGAAAGCGGCCCGTGACAATCCAGGCATAATTGGTCGGCCGGTTTTCGCAATTGCGCATAATTGTCCGTGCCGTGCGTGTCGTGGCAGCTAAAGCACGTCACCCCGCGCCGGTACATCACGCTCTGCACAAAATCATTCCCTTGCATCCGATTTTTGTGCGCGGTGCCGTCGGGGAAGTGCGTGAAGGTCGTCTCGCCCAGCGTGTGCTCTTCCAGTTGCCAAAAATCCTGTAAGTGCAAACCGACATGATAGCCAACCGGCCAGTCGTAATATTTGCCTTCGATGGGACTCCCCGGAGGCTGCCCTTGCGAATGGCACTGGATGCACGTATCACTGGCCTGGACATAATCGATTCGCGCAGGATTCAAAATGTTTATGCGAGTTGGATGCTCGAGGTGCTCACTTCCCGGGCCGTGGCATTTCTCGCATCCGACATTCCACTCCGCCACCTGTTTCGTGTGGATGTTGTAGTCCACGGAATGGCAACCGTCACAGGTCGGTCCAGTGGGCCGCTGCATATTGTCTGGCGGGTAGAACGGCTCCCACCAATCCGTCCCTTTGGCCACGAAATACTTTCTCCAGACGTGCCCGGTAATGTCCCATTGCGCCGGCTCCGGAAAATAGTCGTCGCCTCGCTTCGTGAAGTACCGCTGCTTCCAAATGCTGCCGTAAACCAGCGCGATATCGTCCTTTGTGAACTTGGCAATGGTATTCGTCGAAAGATCAGGAATGATCGCCTCGGGATGTTCCCGCGGATCACGCACCACATTGGCCATCGGCGTCTTCCGCCAGTGTTCGTAAATTTGCGCGTGACACTTCTCGCACGATTGCGAGCCAACGTAACGCGCCGAATTTGCTGTGGATACCTGTTCCCGCTGTTGTTCCTTGCTAGGCAACCCCAGACCGCGGATGAGCAGCACCAGCTTCCAGCTATCATCGCTCTGCTCATCGTGCGGCTTAGCCCAGCCCGGCATACCCGTCAAACGCACGCCATTGCGAATGATGTAACGGATCTCCCCATCCGTAAGCCGCTGCGTTCGCGGCGAGCGCAAGTCTGGCACTTTGGGATAAAGATTGTTGCCGACTTGTGTTTGCCCGGAGCCATCGGGCCCGTGGCAAACCGCGCAGCGATCCAAAAAACTCTCCCGCGCATCTTTAAGAACGTCTGCCGTACTGATCCACGGGTTCTTTTCCAGTCGGAAATTGCGCGGGATCGACAGGTTGCGCGCCGTGCGCGCCACCACAGTTTCTAAAAACGACGGCTGGTCCGCAGTACTAAAGCCATGCCAAATCAACCGCACGCCGTACAATCCAAGCGCCACCAGTACCGCGCCGCTGACCAAAAGAAAAGGTTTTGGTGGGTTCATACAAACACTATTTGAGCGACGCTGCGGACCTCAAAAATTTTCCACCATCCAAACATTGCACTCCATCGTCGGCGCGGAAATTGCAACGTACTTACCATCGTGTGAAGGAATCGCCCACGCAGATTGGTAGTTTTTCACTTGCCAGAGTGAATGAGCCTTACCGGCCAGGTCTACGTACAGCAGCGTGGAAAGGTCGCCAGCCGGGTTGCAGGAAATGAAAAAACCTTTGCTGTCCGCGGCCCAATCGAGGGTTAGCAGATTCTCCCAATCTTTCAGGGTGATCGTGCGAGGAGCTTGGCCAGTGAGTGAGATCAGATGAATCTGGCGATCTGTTCCCCCCAATAGGGTGGCCGCGAGCGTTGTTCCGTCGGGCGAAAGGCCCCAGCTCCAGCCACTGGCCTTTTGTTCCAGCCGCGCGACTTCTCGCTGGGTGCCTTTCACCGGATCAAATACCGCAAAAACAAAAAACTTCGATTCCGATCGGCTCAGAACACAAACGTTTGCCGGAGCTCGGGCACATTCGAAATTGACGATGTCGGGGCCCTCCAATATTACTTGCGATGGTCCTCCCTGGACGGGCGCTCGCAGCAGACGAACCGTTTGCGCCTTCGGTTGCATCCCGGGCCGTACCTGCGACGTGACGCCGGGCAAATCGGGCGGCAACAAATAAATGATCTGCGTGCCGTCGGAATTGAGACGCGCAACTCCTTTTTGATCTGGACCAGAGACCAGCACTTCCGCGGAATTTTCGTCAATTCGCTGCCTGAAAATGTCAAAAATGCTGTTACCGCCAGTTCTGTTGGAGAGGAACAAAACTGATTTGTTGTCGACGGTCCAGTCAAAGGGCAAGTCGTCGGCGTCATTCAAGGTAAGTCGTCGCGGCGTCGATATCCGCGGTCCTTTGGCAAAAAATTCGGCGACATACACGTCAAGTTGCACTTTGCACCTGCTGAAAGAGATTTTTCCGTCTGTAGCGGCGCTAGGCAGGACTACAAAGGCTTCGCCGCTAGTTAGCTTTACGGGAGCGCCGGAGGGACGGCCAGTCGCGGTGTCCACAACCGTGCTCCAGAAGTTTGAAGTGTTCTGAGCCGGCGGCGGGTCGGAAACAGCATAAATCAGCCGCCCATCGGGCAGCCAAACGAGGCCCCATCCGAGCAGAGGCTGATTGACCACTGGGCTTTTGCTCCCTAGCTCCAGATTGAAAAGTTCGACCCACGCTTCATTGCCGAAATTTCCTGACCGAAATTTGTCATAGGCGATCCAGCGTCCATCCTGGGACCACGTCGGTGAGGAAAACGCTATACTGCCGTCGGGGTCGGAAACGATTTTTCGTTGATCAGAACCGTCCGACCGCATGATCCAAATTTCCAAGCCGCTTTGCCCATAGGCCGCAGATTTCAGAAACGTGATTTGTGAGCCGTCGGGCGATACCGCGCCGGACCAACCCTCATCACTGAGCTGTCGCGGGTTTCCTCCCACAATGGGCATTACCCACAAGCCCATCTTGGCGGCCGGTGACGGCGGCCACGCAAGCACCAACCGGGTGCTATCTGGAAACCAGCTCAAGTATTGGACGTCGTACTTCATTGGCAACAACGAGTGCATCTCTCCCGTGGACATGAGCCGTAAGTAAGTGCCAGTCCGGTCGGAGTACGCCAAGTACTTTCCGTCGGGAGAGATCGCCGATACAGTAATGGGATTCTCGGTGGGGTTCGACGTCAAGCGCCGTGGAACCGGCAAAGCAGCTTGAGTGACTTTTGATTGCGTCTCGCGATGCGAGAAAAACCATGCCGAGAGCGCACCAATCATGACGACCGCAACCAGGACCACCCCGATTTGCCATTTCTTCGAACTACGCTCGCGCGCCACGGTTGCCGTCACGTGCGCCGCGGTTCCGGAGATGGAGTCGCGCTGCAGCCGCTTCAAATCCGCTTTCAGTTCGGCAGCCGACTGGCAGCGAATTTCGCGATCTTTTTCAAGAGCCTTGTTGATGATCTCCTCGAGCCTGGCAGGAACTCTCGAATTCAAGCGAACTGGCGCGACCGGCGCGCGGTTGAGAATCGCTTCGAAAATCACTCCCGAAGTCTCGCCTTGAAAAGGCAGTGACCCGGTGCACATTTCATAAAGCACGGCGCCGAAAGAAAACAGATCGGTGCGGCCGTCCAATTCTTTTCCGCGCACCTGTTCCGGACTCATGTACGCAACCGTTCCAATCGCGGTGCCAGGACTGGTCAGATTTTCTTCCATGGTTAAAGTTGGTGCGGAGGTGGCGCCGCCAACCTCGTTGATGGTGAGCTTCGCGAGCCCAAAATCCAGAACTTTGGCTTGACCGTGCTTGGTAACAAAAATATTCGCCGGCTTGATGTCTCGGTGCACGATGCCTTTGCTATGGGCGACATCCAGAGCCGCGGCGATCTGTATGCCCAGCTCCAGAACCGTCTCGATTTCCATCGGCTGGCCAGAAATCAGATGCTTGAGGGTGATGCCCTCCAGCAATTCCATGGCGATGAACGTCTGGCTTTCACTCTCATTAATTTCATAAATCGTGCAGATGTTCGGATGGTTCAGAGCGGACGCCGCGCGAGCCTCGCGACGAAAACGTTCCAAACTTTGTGGATCTTGCGCCACATTTTCTGGCAGGAACTTCAAAGCCACGAAGCGGCCTAGACGGGTGTCTTCCGCCTTATAGACCACGCCCATCCCGCCGCCACCAAGCTTCTCAATAATCCGGTAATGAGCGATGGTTTGGCCGATCATGACTTAAGGACAGCACATCTTAGGAGGGCCGTTCAGCCAAGTCAATTGAGCCACTCAGTTTACTGCCGTGAGTCGCGTTCCTCCTCGGGCCGTCGCGACGCCGGCATTGTTATGACATCAATCTAACAGTTGGCCCCTACAGCCCCTTAGGATGCTCGGCCAGAGCCTCGCGATAAGTCTTAAGATTATTCTTATCGACTATCACCGTGCCGGTGTCCACGGAAGTTGGCGTAGGCGCGGCTAGCGCGGTGCGCCAGTCTTTAAACTGATGTACCGCGTTGTGGTGTAAGTCGTCGAGAAATTTCAGCCCGTAGTAACTCATGACATAGGGCTTTTGCGTGATCGTTGCGCTAATGACCCCACGGTCGATCCAGTCCAGCGTCTCCGGATCGTTATCGAAGGCCACGATCGGCAGCTTGCCTTCCATGTTCAGGCGGTGCATCGCTTCGGCAGCGCCGGATCCTCCGGTGGCCTCCAGGCAAATAATTCCGGCTACTTTTTCTTTTTGCTGCAGTAGCGCAGAAACTTGATCAAACGCGCTTCGCGCATCCCCCTTGTCGTCGAGAATCTTGGTAAGTTTAAGAGCTGGAAAGTTCTTTAGCGCGTCCGCCACGCCCGCCAATCGATCATCCATGTTGCGCTGTCCCGGAATGGTGACGACCGCAAAATTCCCTTGATGCGAGACGAGAGTGGCGAACCGTTTCACGCTCTCTCGGCCGGCCTTGAAATTATCCGTTCCAATGTACATGACGCGTTTTGAATCTGGCACATCCGAATCCACGCAGATCACCGGGATGCCCTGGGCCACCGCCTTGTCAATGTCTCCCTGAAAAATTTCAGGCCTCGCCGCCGAAAGGCAGATTCCTGCCGGGTTCTGTTCCACCACCTGCCGGAAAATTCCTACTTCTCCATTCGGGTCGTATGTTGTGGGACCGGTGAGTTCACCCTTTACCCCCAACGTTTTGGCCGCATCCAAAAAACCCGCCTGCGCCTCCTGCCAGTACGGCAAGTTAATATTTGTGGACACGAAAACGTAGCGTTCGTTTTCTTCGTGGTAGGGTTTCGCGCAAGCAATCAACACTACCCCGACAAAAATTAAAACAGATACTAGTGTGACCCCCAGTCTAGTCATTGCATCTCTCCTTTTACATTCGGTCTGGCCCCCAAAACCTGACTGCAAGATTTATTCGTCCCTCAAACGCATTAACCAGAGCTTATCAATTTCATTTTCTTCCACGGGCATCACACACCTCGTGCCGCCATTCTACGCGTGTTGGTCTGTATTGGGGGAACTGAGGCCCATTTCGCCGCCGTGAAGTTCCTGCCGGAGGGCCTGGGCTGGCCCGGAGAGTACTCTTTTCTACGCCTTTATAATATTGTTTCGCACCGCGAAGCGAACCAAATGGCCTATGGACGGGAGCTCCAGCTTCATCATCACTCGTGCGCGATATGTTTCCGCGGTCCTGACGCTGATGTTCATTTCGCTGGCGATTTCTTTGTTGCTTTTACAATCCGCCAACAACTTCAATGCTTCGTGTTCTCGCGCCGATAACATTCGACGCCAGTCTTCACCGCTGGCCTTTATAGTCGTATCAGCCTTGTTCACTCCGGCTTGCACGCCGGGAACATCGGCGGAAATATACCGGCGCGATAGGCCGCTAATGCTTTTTGCATACCCAATACTATCGTCAATCAACTCGATCGCTCGCGGAAGCAACCCAGCGCTTCCATCCGAGGAATGCCCGCTGGTGGCAAAGAACTGCAATTCCGTGTTTAAGCCTGCGCTCACGTGCAGCAGATTCCCTATGATGTGATTCAGAGACACTTCAAAATTCTTAAATCCAGTCAGTTCCACTACAAACGCAGCGACCTGCGTGACGCGATTTTCCACATCCCGAATCGGAAGATAAGTCTCCACCCAGTGTCCAACCTCCAGCCTGGTCGGCAGCTTTGCCTTCACCTCCAGGTTATAGATCGGCTCGCCAGTATCAAGAACCTGCCGCACAATTCCTTCTACCGTCGCTGCGGAACTGCCCAGGACAAAGCGAAGCTTCTTCCCGATATGGCTCGAAACTGGAAAGCCGTTCATTGCCGCCAATGCCCCATTGATCGCCTGAAAACGAAACTGCCCATCGAGCAGCGCCACCCCCATGACTGGTGACTCGAAAAGCGCCGGCAGCAGTGGACCCATCGCTCCATGCACATTCGAGAGCAGCACATCTGAAGATTTCACTCGCGGTTTAACATTTCCCATCTGAGTCCAACCTTTAACCGTTTGAGTACGTACTAGATACGTATCTACATCATAATCGAAAACGTAATTATCCGTACGTATTATTGGGAATTGCGCGCCTCTTGAAGGGGACCTATAAGCCCAACAACAGCTTTGCCCCGCAGGCGTCCTCCTGGGAAAAGCCGTCGGACCACATCAACATCAGCTGAATCGCTTGGAATCCGAAGCGATTTCGGCCGAACCGCTTCGGCTGATTCGGCTGCCTAATTTTAAGGAGGCCCTCATGATCCGCGTATTCCTGGTTTGTGATGATTCTGCGTTCTGCGAGAAGCTGGGCAAATTTTTCAATCAACAAGAGAATTTTCAAGTGTGTGGTACCGCGGCCCCGAACGTCGCCGCTACCCGGAAAGCCGACAAATTGCTGCCTGATGTAGCCATAATGGTAGCCAATGGCGTCCATGACTTCAAAGTCACCGATAGTTTTAAGAAATCAATGCCGCATGTTCCTCTTTTTTTTATGACCACCACTCCGGGCGTTGAAATCGAAAAAAAAGCCTTATCTCACGGCGTGGATGCGGTCTTTTCGGTGGACGATGAACTCATCACTTTGGCATTAAACGCCCGAGAAATGTGCCCTGAGAAGCATGCTGCGGTGGCCTAAGTGCCTTGCCGTATTGTTGTAGCTGCCGGGCATCGATGTTAGCTAAAGTCTCCCAAGCAAATCGAACTTGACAGCCATCGTCGCGGCAATTCGAACCGGTTTTTGCATTCGTGATTGATTTCGAATCAACTCACGATTGGAAATCCTCTCTTACTCGGCGATTCGCCCTGATTCGTTGACTTGCGCTTCTGCCGCAACCTAAGATGTCTGCTAAATGGCGGATTTCTCTTCCCTAATCGGACAGACCATCTCGCATTACCACATCACAGAGCGCCTTGGTGGTGGCGGTATGGGCGTGGTCTACAAGGCCAAAGACACCCGCCTTCGGCGTTTCGTCGCTCTCAAATTCCTCCCGGATGACATGGCCAGAGACCCGCAGGCCTTAGCTCGTTTCCAGCGCGAAGCACAAGCCGCTTCGGCCCTGAATCATCAAAACATTTGCACCATCTACGATATCGGTGAACAAGACGGCAGAGCCTTCATCGCCATGGAGTATCTCGAAGGCCAAACTTTAAAGCACAGCATTGCCGGCCGGCCCATGGAATTAGAGAACCTGTTCAACCTGTTCATAGAAATTGCCGACGCTTTGGATGCGGCGCACTCGAAGGGCATCGTCCACAGAGACATTAAGCCTGCCAACATATTTGTCACTGAGCGCGGTCACGCCAAGATTCTGGATTTCGGTCTTGCCAAGATGAACTTCGCGAAAAATCCCGTTGTCGATGGCGAAACATTAGCCTCACAGCACGTGGATCCCGATCACCTGACCAGTTCGGGAAGCGCTCTGGGAACGGTTAGCTATATGTCCCCCGAGCAAGCCCGCGGAGCAGAATTAAACTTGCAAACCGATTTGTTCTCCTTCGGCGTCGTGCTGTACGAAATGGCCGCAGGTGTACTTCCTTTCCGTGGTGACACCCCCGCCGTGGTTTTCGACGCCATACTAAATCGCGAGCCCGTTCCTCCCGCGCGCGCAAATGCAAAGGTCCCGCCGAAACTGGAAGAGATCATTCACAAGGCTTTGGAAAAAGACCGTGGCTTGCGCTATCAGTCCGCGGCGGATCTGCGAACCGATCTCAAACGCCTCAAGCGTGAGATCGATTCCGGTCTGCGGGCGGCTGCAACAGCATCTTTGGGCGAAATCGCTGCTCCTCTACCAGCGCCAAGCGCGCAATCTCAAATCGCCGAAGACGCCACTCACCCTTGGTGGCGCGGCCGCCTGGCAGTTTTGCCCTTTGTGAACGGCAGTGCGGATCCAAACGCGGAGTACCTTAGCGACGGCATCACCGAGAGCCTTATCAACAGCTTGTCCCGTTTGCCCAATTTGAAAGTGATGTCCCGCGACTCCGCCTTCCGCTACAAAGGCAAAGACACTGATGCACAAACAGTAGGGCGAGAGCTCGGAGTTCGAACCGTCTTGAAAGGCCGCGTCACGCAGCTCGGCGGCAATCTGGCCATCAGCGCAGAGCTCATCGACGCCACGGACAGCAGCCACATCTGGGGCCAGCAGTACAGCCGTAAGCCGGCAGACATCTTCGCCCTGCAGGAAAAAATCGCCAGGGAAATCACCAAAGCGTTGCGCCTGCGTTTGACCGGGCAGGAAGAGAAGAGCCTCGCCAGGACCTATACCACCAACCCCGAAGCCTACCGCGGCTATCTCCAGGGCCGCTACTGGGCGAACAAAAGAAGTGAGGACGGCATTAACAAAGGTATTGAATGTTTTCAGCAAGCCATCTCAAAAGATCCCGCTTACGCTTTGGCTTATTGTGGATTAGCCGACTGTTACAGCATGCATGCCAATTACGGTTTCTTGCCGCCCAAAATTGGTTATTCGCAGGCCAACGATACCGTTCTTAAGGCCCTCGAACTTGATGACACTCTCTCGGAAGCTCACGTTTCGCTGGGATTTATCAAATCGGACTACACCTGGGACTGGGCAGGCTCGGAAAAAGAATTTCAGCGCGCTATCGCGCTAAATCCGAATTATGCGACGGCTCACCAATGGTATGGCTACGCTCTGTGGAGAACTGGACACTTTGAAGAATCCATCGCCGAGCACCGTCGCGCACTGCAACTTGACCCGCTCTCGCTCCCCGTTAATAGAAATCTGGGATTGGCATACTACCTGGCCCGACAGTATGATTTGGCCATCGAGCAACTGCAGAAGACCCGCGAGATGGACCCCACGTTCGTCCTGACGCGAGAGTATCTCGGCCTGGCCTATCTCGAAAAGGGCATGTACAAAGAAGCCGTCGTGAGTTGCGAAGAAGCAGTCACGCCTGTTTCTGCCAGCCCGTACGCAATTTCCGCTCTTGGGTACGTCTATGCCGTCGCCGGTAAAAAAGCCGAGGCACAAAACGTTCGTGATCTGTTGCAGAAACTCTCGGAACAAAAATATCTTTCACCGAGGTTTATGGCCAGTGTCTACGCTGGCCTCGGCGAAAAGGAACAAGCGCTCGAATCGTTAAACGCGGCTTACGAAGACCGCTCGCTGCAAATAGGTCCAGGCATTATCGCGGACCCAACCTACGATTCACTGCGCGCCGAACCGCGCTTCCAGGATTTATTGCGGCGCATGGGCTTGAACATGGAATTAAACCAATGACAACTAGCGGCAGTTTCTCCGTCATCTCAGAGCCAACCCTCGCTCCCGCGCTCGTCGAACGCGTGCTCACCAAACTCGGCCTGCATCAACGCCCAGCGCTCGACCTGGCTGGATTAAACACCCTCTACGCGGCCATATCCGCCAACATCCCGTTCGACAACTTCCAAAAGCGCATCTGGTTCGCCGGTCCTCAAACCACTCCGCTCCCCGGCGGAGATCCCAGCGAGTTTTTCAACAACTGGCTGCAGCACAGCACTGGCGGCACCTGCTGGCCCATCAATGGAGCAATGTACTCTCTCGCGCATGCGCTCGGTTTTGACGCCCGCCGTATGGTCGGCTCGGTGATCGTCGAGGGCTACCCCCGAGGCGCCAATCACGGATCAGTCATAGTAACTCTGGACGGAATCAATTATCTGGTCGACGCCTGGATGGCTTCGTTCAAAGTTCTTCCCTTGATTTCCGGCAAGCCTTCGTCAACCGGTAACGGCATCCACGACATCAGCGCCGTACCCATTGAGAGCGGCTTCGAGATCATTACCTACCCTGGCTTTAACCGTGAACAACCATTGCCGTTCCGCCCGGAGCCCGAATACGACCCCGTCGATCATCCACTCTTCATGGCTCGTTACGATAGGACCAAAACAGTCGGCTTTTTCAATGACGCCATCTTCATCTGCCGTCATCTCCCCGACTCCATCATCACCATGGGTCGCAAGAGCCAATTTCACCTCGCCGCGGACGGCACCCTAAGCAAAACCGAACCTACCGAAGCCCAACGCAAAGCGTCTCTCATCGAAGAGTTCGGCCTCTCCGAGGAGATCATCGATAAGCTCCCGCCCAATATTCCCGGAGGCCTCGCACCCCCCGGCCTATAATCAGCGGGCTACTTTTTTGAAAGCTCGCCGGCAAAATGACTTTCAACATCGTCCCGGCTAAGCGGGTTTTTTGTTTTGGTTAGGACGACCGAGTAGACGACCTCGTTTCCCGCGACTTGCGCGGTGATAAATGCACTGTCCACTGGCAATTCTTGATAGGTGAATTTAACGTGCCTGCCGTCGGCAAGTGTTTTGACCCACTCTTCATCGGACATTGCAACCTCCTCCAGCGAGGTTCCCAGGCCACTCAATCGCTGACACTGTCACATTTCGTGACTTGGGCCTTCTAGGAGTAGCATCCTCACGTGGTTTCGTGAGGGCTAGATGGCGTCCAAGCCCGATAAAACTTCCGTTCGTGAATTGTCAAAGCCGAATCTCGGAAGGAGAATTATCGCACTTCGGGCTTCTCTGGAAATAAGTCAATTGGAACTTGGCAAACGTGTCGGTGCTTCTGCAATGTCGATCTCACGGTGGGAGTCCGACAATAAACGGCCCCCGGCGAAATATCTAATTAAATTCGGGCTTCTTTCAACCCCGGATGAGTGCTGGTTCTTCTGGGGACAGGCCGGATTAACCATCGAGGACGTAATTCGCGTAATGCCCCGGTCCAAAACCGGTCATTTGTAATTCCTGGTATGTTCCTGGTATGCCCCTAAAACGACGCGGGCTGGAAGTCACACCGTGTTCCTCAACTGTATTATGTGAGTCGGAATAGCTTCCCCACGACCGGCTGAACACTCCGTCTCGAATTTCGCATACATCGCCTGCAACGCATTTTGTATCTTGACCCTTAGCCCACCCACTGATGGCGATGTCGCAGCAAGGCCCGCAGGTCTAAGAGTTTTTTCGTAGGTAACCAGATCGCCGGAAAGCGCTCTTCTGCCAAGAGTGACGAAATGGCCGGGAAGCCCAATCTTTCAGTCAGTTAGCATCTAGGGTTTGGCAAACGGTTTATTCCGGTGCCGTCAATGTCCAAATCAGGAAAAGGTTGACGCTATCGTCCACCGCGGCGAGCTTTGCAGTATTTCTATTAACCGTTTCCACGGCTAGTCCGAATGACCCCCCAGGACTTGGATCGAGGGATATCTGTTTGACAAACTGCCCCTCCGCGGTGAACTCGACGAGCTCACTGGGTTGCAAGGGATCGGGGTTGATCGAATCGTTGTTGGTGACCAATAAATGGCCGTTTGGCGACATCGCCAATCCAAGCGCACCGTGCAAGTGTTTCGGGTCTTCGTAAATTAATGAGCCGATGCCTCCATCATGGTTTCGATCCGCGGCGTCACTCACGGCATACACAGCATTGTCCGCGGATGAAGCCACGTAGAGGACGTTTTTCGAAGGATCGTAGACCAGCCCTGTAGGCGCGTCGACAAATGTGACTGGGTCGCAATTATGCAGGTAGCCGGATGCAATTTGCGTCGCTTTTTTCACGGCCACCCTCGAGTTGCTGACGTTTAGGTCGTAACGCACAACCGCCCCGCTCAAGGCGTTGGCAACGAACAATTTTGCCGTGCTTCCCTCGTCGAACAGTGCAGAATCCCACGGTCCTTGAACCCTTTCTGTAATGGTCGAAACCAGATGTCCGTTCTTGTCGATCACTAGAATCGAACCCGCTGTGGCGCTCCCGCAAGTCCCGTCAGGAGACGGGAAGTTACCAACCAGGACGAAACCCTTTTGCAGAACGTTCAGCGCGGTGGTCAATCCGAGTGGAGTCGTCCCTTGGAAAAACAGCGTTACCGGCGCGTTTGACGGCACATCGACGATCGTTGTACCGCTTCCCTGGAGATTCGTACTGGCATTGAAATTCGAAACCAGAACGTCACCGGGGTTGATCGTCCCGCCCGCGGGGAATTGACCTGGCACGAAAGCCACGCCGTACGGATTCAAATCCCCATTGGCCGGCACCGTCGATACAACCCGAACAGGCCCGGGAAGAAATGGCTCCTCCTGCGCCTTCAATAGAGCCGCGCAAAGTACCCAGAGTAGGACCGCGGTGGTAAATGGCATCAATAGAAGACTCAACTTCATTTCTTTGGCAAAGAATTGTGAAACGGTGATTGGTTTTCTGCAGGCAAAATCGCGATTCATGGATTCTCCCTTCTCGGATGACCGCAGCGCGAGGTAAGCATTTGGCGGATCGTTTTTGGGGACGATGTCGCGAGCTCGAACGATAGTTCAGCGTTCGAGTTTGAGGCGCTGAGAGTACCGATGGGCGGTGGATTGGAATGTCATTAGGCCATCTCTAAATTGTCAAAAAATTGTAAATACTGGGCATAGCCATGAAAGCCGCGTTGCGATGCAGCAATGGGTAAACGTTGATGGGTGGAGCTCGGAGTAATTCCGCACATTGATGCCGGATAACCTGGAGCCAAAGCTTTCGCGAAAAACGGACCTGAAAATCCCCCTGCTCTGGTCGAATGCTTTGTCTCAGATTTTCGCCCACCTGCATACTATGCAGGCTTGTCAAATTGCCATCAAGCCGTAACCGTTCGCCAAGAATGAGTGTATTCGCCACGACGTTGATGAGAGAAATCCCGCGTAGCCCCGAAGAAGGATTCGGAGCAGCCTTGAATGCATCGGTCATGCAGTTCGATCACAATACGGTCCACTTTGCCGATCCATTCGCTGGAGTTTTCAAAGATACCTTTCTCCGCTCCTTCAATGTCGACCTTGAGCAGATCGATATGGTCAATTTCAAATCTATCGCACAACTCCGCGATGGTGATGGCGCAGATCGTTCCGCTTTCGTCAGGCTCGCAGGTGCGTCCAGCCGTGCCCCACTCCTGATGGGTAATGCGCATACTGATCGACTTCTCCCACAACGCAGTGTTAATGGGACGGATTTGCGGATAGGGTCGCACGTTCTTTTCGAGCATGGCGAAGTTCGAAGTATCAGGTTCGAGAGCAATGATGTGCGCGGTGGGGAATTCATTGGCGAAGTAGACGGAAGCCATGCCGATGTTTGCGCCCGCGTCGATGATGACTGCATTTTCGGGGAGCGGAAAGCCGAAGTCGTATTCCCGGTTCACAATGATCTGCTTGAAGACGGGAACGTCGGAAGTCCTGATTCGCAAGTGAACCGGATGCTCGATCCTCGAATGGCGGATGGCCGCCTCGCGCAAGCGCGGAACAACTCTGGTCCGCACGGCAAGCAATACGCCCCTCAGTCCTAAAGCCGAATAGTGATTCGCAATGCCTTCCCTTAAACCCACAAAAAAGCCCCCGGACAGGAACGATACTCTTTGCGCACATAGTTTGTATATACGACTTCAGTGCGCCAGCTTCTTGGCCGGGACAGCGCGGAACCCAGTAGGAAATGCATTTTAGGTACCGATCATCCCACAGGTCACCAGCGGCTCTGCCGGGAGTCCAATCATTATTTCAAAACGGCAAGTTTTCTTCCGCTCGCTCTCGATTTCTCAAAACTATGGCTGGTTTATTCAAGTGGACGTGCCACTGGCAGGAGTGGAACAAGCCTTTCCGGTTTAAACGATCTCTGTCTTGGCTGTCGCTTCCAATCGGGCAGCGTTGTTAACTCACTCCTTAAGAGTGGCTTCCTTGCTCATCTTGGAGCTTTGCTTCGACGACCACGGCTCGTTCGTAATCTTTTCGAGGAGCCGACATTGTTATGCAATCACATAGGTGGGATAGATAGTTCCTGTGGTATTCCCACACGAAGTTGTGGCACACTTGTGGTCATACCACAGGAGCCACATGACCGCAGCCAAACTCGATCTCCTACAAGGCACCTTGGACCTTATGGTCCTTCAGACCCTCACCGCCATGGGCCCGCTGCACGGCTACGGCATCGCGCGTCGCATCGAGCAGGTCAGCGGCGATAAAGTTTTTCTGAATCAAGGAACCATCTACGCGTCGCTCGTCAGGTTGCAGCAGCGCGGATGGATCTCCAGCGCCTGGGGCGTTTCGTCCAACAACCGCAAGGCCAAGTTTTATTCCATTACCAAAAAAGGACGCAAACAACTTTCTGAGGACGCCGTGAACTGGCAAAGACTAGCCAGCGTCATGAGTAGAGTCCTCGGGATGCAGGAAGGTGGCGAGCAATGATTGACTGGCTGCTGCAATTTTTCCACCGGGTCACCTCTATTTTTCGCCGCGACAAACTGGACCACGACCTGGACGCCGAATTGGCCGCGCACCTCGAATTGGCCATCGAAGAAAACCTGCAGAGCGGCTTATCCCCTGAGGAAGCTCGGCGTCAGGCACTGATCCGTTTCGGCGGAAAACAGCAAGCCATCGAACAGCATCGCGACGCTCGCGGACTACCCGGCCTGGAAGTCTTCTTTCAAGATTTGCGCTACGCCATACGCGCATTGTTCAAAAATCCCGGATTTACAATCGCCGTCGTCATCACCTTGGCTCTCGGCATCGCCGTGAATGCCACGATGTTCAGTCTCGTTAGCGCCTTTCTGCTGCGGCGTCCGGTGGTCCACGAACCAGATCGCGTGGTCGTGATTACTTCCATTAATCCTGCTCGAGGATTCCTCCCCGACGCGAATCCTGTTTCTGCGCCAAATTACTTTGCGTGGCGCGAAGCCAACGATGTTTTCTCTGATATTTCTGCCGCAGACGAGTACCGCACTGTCAGTTTGACCGCCGCGCAGGGCAAACCTCAGGCCCTTCCTTCCGCTGCCGTCTCGGCGAATTATTTCGACGTGCTGGGAGTGGCCGCCTACCTCGGACGCACCTTTTCCGAAGGAGAAGATCAACCCGGGCGTGATCACGTCGTTATCCTGAGCCACGAACTTTGGCAGCGACGTTTCGGTTCGAGCCCTGCACTCATCGACAGCACCATCCGCTTAAACCGTGAAAACTATGTAGTGATCGGTGTGATGCCTGCCAGTTTTCGTTTATTGGGTTTCACACCGCAAGTCTGGACTCCCCTGACGTTGACAGTTGCGGACCGAGCCACCTCAGCGCGAAAAGATCACGACTTGCATGTGTTCGCGAGATTAAAACCCGGCTTAACCCTTCAGCAAGCCCGCTTGGAGATAAGCAACTTGGCGCGCCGCTCCGAGCAAGACTTTCCCGAAACCGAAAAAGGTTGGAGCGCTGCAGTGCGTACTTTGCCCGATTTCCTGGTCTACAACTTCGGTATTCGCAACGGATTGGCTCTGATGATGACCGCAGTGGGATTCGTTCTCATGATGGCCTGTGCCAACGTAGCCGGTTTACTTTTAGCCCGCGCCACCGGCCGGCAAAAAGAGCTGGGCATCCGCATCGCTCTCGGCGCCGGACGACTTCGCATCATCCGCCAATTATTAACCGAGGGCCTACTGAACGCCTTAATTGGCGGCGGCGTAGCCCTGGTCCTTGCCTATTGGGGCATTAATTTTGTGGCCACAAAAATGACCTTCAACGAAGCCATTAGCGCCGTCCCATTAACCCTAGACCGCAACGTTTTGCTCTTCGTCCTGGGTGTCTCCCTGTTTTCCGCGGTGCTTTGCAGCCTCGCCCCCGCGCTCAGGGCATCGCGAACGGATATCAACGCGGTTTTGAAAGACGAGAGTCGCGCAGCCTCCGCCGGACGATCTCATAGTCGCCTGCGAACCGTGCTGGTTACTGGCGAAATCGCCTTAGCCATGTTTCTTCTCATCGGCACCGGCTTGCTGCTCCGCGGACTTTATGTCATCGAGCATCAGAATTTGGGTTTCCAGCCAGAGCATCTCCTTACCGCCGGCGTGACTTTGGACAGCGCACGTTACAAGGATGCTGCTCAGCAAGCTTCTTTCGTTCGAGAAATCATTCCTCGTCTACAACACATTCCTGGCGCCGACACCGTGGCTGTCACCTCCGACTTACCGGCAACCGGCCCCGGTAGCGTACGTGTGCAAATAAGGGGCGAGCCGGACTTGCCGACGAATCAGGCGCGCAATACGCGAGATGCCGTCGTCTCGGCCGATTACTTTAGCGCCGCGGAAATTCCCGTACTACGTGGACGCACCTTCACCGAAATGGACAGCGCTACATCTTCACCGGTGGTCGTGGTAAATCAGGAATTTGTGCATCGCCAACTGCGCGACCAAGAGCCCCTTGGAAAACAGATCCGCTTGAATGTCACCGGCCCTACGCCGAAGTGGTCTGAAATCGTTGGCGTCGTGACTAACGTAAAGAACTATTCCGAAGCACCGGATGAGGACCCGGAAGTCTATGAGCCCTTCCTTCAGCGACCGGTGTCGTCTTTTTCCATCATGATACGGACCAAGGCCGATCCGAATGGCATGGCGTCCGATCTTCGCAGTGCTATTGAGCAGGCCGACGCGGATCTGGCACTCTTGCACGTAATGAGCATGCCCGCGGTCATCGACCTTCAAAAGGGTGGCGACGTTTTATTTTCTCGTATGTTAGCCATCTTCGCGCTTCTCGCCCTGGTCTTCGCAGCCATCGGCATTTATGGTCTGATTGCTTATTCCGTCGGCCAACGAACCCACGAAATCGGAATCCGCGTGGCCTTGGGAGCCGGCAGCAAACAGGTGCTAAGCATGGTGCTTTTCGAAGGCCTGAAAATGACCGCGATCGGCGCGGCCATCGGTCTGGCCTTGGCAGTCCCTTTGCCAAAGGTTTTTGCTGCCATGTTTACCGGCTTACTCTTCAGCGAGCCGAGGGTATACTTCGTCGTGCCGCTAGCGATAATCGCGGTCTCCATGCTGGCCACATATATCCCCGCGCGTCGCGCAGCCAGCGTCGATCCCACCATCGCTCTCCGCAACAGTTGAAAATCGCGATCATTCATGTCCACAAAGATTGAATTCGGCCTGCTATTCTCGTTGATTCGTTGACTTATTTCAGATACGGGGACCTGATTGTTTACCGCGGCACGCCGGGGTTCACGCTCCTGCCCCTCTTGGCCGTGCATCCTGATGGTACGCCCGCGAAGCTGCCCGAAATCAGCGTCCAACGCGATGGCGAGCGAGCGCGGTTCCTGCCGGATGGCAGCGGCCTGGTTTACATGCTCGGAAGCACATAGCGGCTAATAAAATCCTTCCCATTGGCTGTCTCCGGGCGATTCCGGGCCTTTTGAGCTTTCAAAGGTTGAATTTATCATTTCAACGGCTGGTTGGGAGCCGACTCATCCTCGATCTTAGGCACAGAAATACGTTGCTTGTCCCCCACTGAGAAGAGCAAATAGTTGCTAAAACTATGGCGCCGGTGACTGCGCCGCCCTCTCCAGTCGTAATACAATTCCGCGCTCTGTGGCAGCCACATATCCACATTACCCTCTCGGAAATGGACCGGGCCATACTCAATAATTGCGCGATCCGTCGCCAGGCGGATTTCCGGCAGAGGCGCGATCAGATCGGTTTCTAGCCTCAGTATTTGGTAGCTGTCCGCTGCAATCCAAGCGCGCCCCCTCAGCGCTACTGGGTACGACGGGCCATTACTACCGATCCGGTAAGAGCGAATCGTATTTGGCCTATCGCTCCTTTGGCGGAAATGCACTTGCCACCCAAGGGCCCCATTCCACCGCGCAAGTCCCTCGCACGTCATTTCAAAGGATCCCTTATTGTATGGATGGAATATCAGAACGAGCGCCGGCAATCCGTTTGTCGCCACTCCGTCCGGAAAATCCTCTCCCGAACCATGTCTGCTACGATATTCTTGCACACCCAGGTAGCCAGGCCGGATTTCTTCCACAGAAACCACGTAGTCGAACTTTCGCGTTTCTGAAGGGGCTGCAAATCCCCATCTATTGATCGATTCATGTTTCAACGATTCCGTCGCAGTGAATCGGTCAACGTTAGTTACAAATTCCTGTATCCGCTCGCCGGCTTTTTGCAGCACATCGTCTAAAGCGCACGCCGCGTTAGGTTCCACCGGCGGCACTCTCTCGTCTACATCAGGCGGCAGCCAATTGGAGGGTAGCGGTATCGAGGTCACGCCTGGAATCAAATCTGGCACCACTATCTCGTTTGCGCCCTTTGCGGCTGGGCCGTTGCCAGCCGAGGCTATAGGCATCGAGCTGACGGAGGGAATCAAATCCGGCACCACGATATCATTTGCGCTGATTGGCGTTGGTCCGCCCCCGACCGGCAATCGGGAAGCCTGCAAATACTCAACTTCTATCTCAGGGACCACGTTCGCTATATCCTGCCACCCTGTCTGATTTGCGGTGACCACGTTCTGTTTCTTTGCCACCGCTACCGGCGAAGTTCGCAGGACCTGTAGTTGTTCCTTTGCTGTGGCATCTGCAGGGTGCTCCTTCAGAAATCCTTGCAGAACGCTGATTGCTCGTTTCGTGTCACCGCGTCCCGCCAAAGCCGTAGCGAGTAGCGGCTCAATAATCGTTGCCGGACCGTGCCCCAACTCCAGCGCGCGTTCGGCTTGCTCGATGGCTTCGTCGAGCGACCCTTGCATTAACAATGCGTGGCAGAGAAGCGCATGGCTACGCCAGGAAGAGGGCTCCGCTTCCGTGGCTCGCTTCAACAGCGGCAACGCTTCGTCTGTTTTTTTTTCGCGCAACAGCATGTCGCCCAACGAAAGCAGCGCATTTAGGTGCTTGGGATTGATCTCCAGCGCCTTTGTCCAATAGGACTTTGCCTGATCCAGATTATTCGCTTGAGACGAGTAAACGCCGAAGATGTAATTGACGTCCGCGCTGCTTGGAGCAAGTCGATATGCAGCATCAAGGTAACTTCGCGCCTTACGAAGTTTGTTGGCCCGCAGCGCTTCCAGTGCCTTCCCTAGTTGCTTTTGCGCGTTAGGAGTGAGCACGGCGGGCGCCACTGCCGGTGCGGTCTGTTCCGCCTTCGACTCCAGCCGGACATCAGCTGCAGCCTTCATCGAGGAGTTTTCTTTTTCTTGCCAGCCGAGGGTCGGTGCCGACTCTGTGGCGTAAGCAGCAGGCAGGAGTGAACAGCATACTAACGCTAAGATTACGAGGGAGCCCGTCAGAACACGGACGAACATGGCCAACTCCACTCCGAGGAAGGTAGGCCGCGACTAAAGCGGAATGGTACACCTTGCAGCGTAGGAATGCGATAACCACTAAAACTTCGTATGGATCGACGAATAGGACGGAGTTTCAAGAGTAGAAGCTAAGCAAAATAGTTCTGCAAAAATATGCCCCTGGCGTGCGTTGACAAAAAAATCCCCAAAACGAGCTACGCAATGCCAATCCAATATTTCAGATACCCACCAGCCAACCGGCTTTCGGTGTACAATTCGGGGCAATTGCTTTTGCATGGGTGAGTTATGAGTCCACCGCAATCTACCAACGTCTGGGTTCCCGTCTGCTGCGACCGCGTCATGCGCTACAACATCTTCGTCCCCAAAGATGGCGCGGCTTATGGCGCGCTGATGTGCACTGTTTGCAGCAAAAACGTAACCTTTGAACTGGAACCGCTTCTCGATTTGAACGCATACGGAGATGGCGCCCGCGTGCTCAATATGCTGGGATCGCCGAAGCCCCCCAAGGCCGACCGACCCAAAGCCGCTGGCGATGCCGCTCTTAACGATCAGACCCTGTGATTTGAATCGTCGAAATTGAACGTCGGCTCGCCAATGATTGACGGGACCATTTCTCACTATCGCATCCTGGAAAAACTTGGTGCTGGCGGAATGGGTGTCGTCTACAAGGGCCTGGACACTCGCCTTGATCGCACTGTAGCTCTGAAATTTCTACCCGATAACCTGGATCAGGATCCCCAGGCTCTGGAGCGTTTCCGCCGTGAAGCCCACGCCGCTTCCGCACTCAATCACGCCGGCATATGCACCATCTACGACGTAGGCGAAGAGGATCACCGTTCTTTCATCGTCATGGAATTCATCGACGGCGAAACTCTCAGTCAGCATATCCAACGCCAACCTCTCTCCGTCGAGCACATCCTCGATCTCGGCATTCAGATTGCCGACGCTCTCGATGTCGCGCACACCGCGGGCATCATCCATCGCGACATCAAGCCTTCTAACATATTTGTCACCAAACGCGGCCAGGCCAAAGTCCTCGATTTCGGCTTGGCCAAGCTTCTTCCCAAAGAGCTTCCTCATCTCGATTCTTCGGGTTCGTCCTCCAGGCAGTCGCAAGAAGTCTCCCTTGTCGGCGTCATCAGCGGCACTCCCGCATACATGTCGCCGGAGCAAATCCGCGGCGACGACCTCGACACCCGCACCGACATTTTCGCTTTCGGTCTCCTTCTCTACGAAATGGCCACCGGGCAGCAAGCTTTCGGCGGCCGCACTGGCGGCGTAATTATCGAATCCATTCTCACCCGCGCCCCCGCTCCCATTCGCGTCGCTAATCCTCAAATCCCTTTGAGGCTCGAAGAGATTATCACCAAGTGCCTTGAAAAAGACCGAGCCCAGCGATACTCCAGCGCCGCCGAAGTTCGCTCAGATTTGCAACAGCTCAAACGTGAAGTTGAATCCGGTACCGTGTCGCGGCTTAGCATTCCGCCGCAGTCCGCGACTCTTGATCGCCGGCAGCCGTCCCGCTTGCGGTGGAAGGAACTTGCAGCCGGGACCGCATTGCTTCTCATTCCTTTAACGATCGCCGCTTGGTATTACACCGCGCGCCCGGCTCACGCCTTGAGCCGCATGGACACCATCGTCCTTGCTGACTTCAACAACAAAACCGGTGACCCCATTTTTGACGACACTTTGCGTCAGGGCCTGGCCGCGCAACTGCAGCAGTCGCCCTTCTTGAGCCTGGTCTCCGACCAACGCATTCAGCAAACCTTGCGCCTCATGGGCAAGCCTCCTGACACCAAACTTTCACCCGCGATTATCGGCGATCTCTGTCAGCGCGCCGGAAGCAAAGCCTACTTGAGCGGTTCCATCTCCAATCTTGGCAACCAATACGTCATCGGCGTGAGCGCCGTGAATTGTCAGACGGGTGATTACCTCGCTCAGGAACAGGTCGCTGCCAATGGGAAAGAAAATGTCCTGAAGGCCCTCGGCGAAGCCTCCACAAAGCTGCGCGAAAAACTCGGAGAGTCGCTCAAAACGGTGCAGAAACTCGACACTCCCATCGAGCAAGCCACCACGCCATCCCTGGAGGCTCTGCAGGCCTATAGCATGGGGCGACAGACCATGCAGGGAAAAGGGGACCCCGCCGCCGCGATCCCGCTGCTGAAGCATTCCATTGAGCTCGACTCGAAATTCGCCATGGCCTACGCGATGTTGGGAACCTCTTACTACAACATTGGCGAAAAGAAATTGTCGGCCGAGAATACCTACAAAGCCTACGGTCTTCGTGCCCGGGTCAGTGAATGGGAAAAGTTTTATATCGAGTCTCATTACTATCAATTCGCCACCGGCGACTTGGAAAAAGCTCGCCAGGCTTATGAGCTCTGGGCCCAAATCTATCCGCGTGAGCAGGTGCCCGCGACGAATCTGGGTGTCGTCTATCAGAGTCTAGGTCAGCACGAAAAATCCCTGAGCGAATTTCGTGAGAGTCTCCGTCTAAGCCCGGATGGCTTGATCTACGGCGACGTCGTGGCCGAGTTTGTTCGTTTGGATCGCTTCGACGAAGCTCGTGCTGCCGCTGACCAAGCCTTGTCAAAGAATCTTGATTCCCTCGATCTGCGCCTTTATCTCTATCTGCTCGCATTTCTGCAGAACAATTCAGCCGGCATGGCCCAGCAGGTATCCTGGGCGTCCGGCAAACCTGGAAAAGAAAACGTTGTGCTCTATCTGGAGGCCAGTACCGCCGCGTATTTTGGCAAGCTCGCTGCCGCGCGAGAATTTTCTCGCCAGGCTGCAACTTCTGCAGATCGTGCCGGCGAAAAAGAGGTGGAGGCCGGTTGCGAAGCCGCCGCCGCTCTCTGGGAAGCTTTTTACGGGAACGCCGAGGAGGCCAGGCAACATGCCGCCGCAACGCTGGAAAAGTCCAATGGCCGCGATGCGCAATACGCGGCGGCCTTGGCTCTCGCGGTGACCGGCGATTCCGTGCGCGCTCACGCACTCGCCGACGATTTGCAGAAACGTTTCCCTGACGACACCATCGTTCGCTTCAATTATTTGCCGACTCTTCACGCGCAGCTTTTTCTCAACGCTTCGGACCGATCGGCTAATCTTTCGCCTGAGCGTTCCCCTGAACGTTCGCCTGAAAACGTTGCGAAGGCTATTCAAGCACTTGCCGTCGCTGCGCCCTACGAACTAGGAGTCCCCGGCAACACCACCTTCTGGACCAACCTCTACCCCGTCTATGTCCGAGGCCAAGCCTTTCTCGCTGCTCATCAAGGAGCCCAAGCCGCCGCCGAGTTTCAAAAAATCCTCGATTGGCGCGGCGTGGTCGCCAACGAACCCATCGGAGCCCTGGCCCATCTCGGTCTAGCCCGCTCCTACGCCCTCATGGGTGGCACAGCCAAATCCCGCGCTGCCTATACCGCCTTCCTCACCCTCTTGAAAGACGCCGACCCCAACATCCCCATCCTCAACCAAGCCACCACCGAGTCCGCAAAGTTACAATGATCCGAGGCATCGGAACGAGCAGCGATAAATCAGTGCCCTGATAGGCGCATTACCGAACGACTTCCAGCTTCGTCCCCAGCCCTGCGTACAAGTAGTTTTCCCCGTAGGCCTTTTTCAATCGCGCAAACGCCGGCTCACCTGTGCAATGTCCCGGCGCAATCTTCTGCACTTTCCATTTCGTCTTTAAATTCTCCACCAGCGTATCTATCTCTTCCACCGGTGTTGTCACCAAGTGCAATCCCCCGAAAACAATCTCCGTCCTCGGATCCACCGCGCTTGCCGCTTCCAGAATTGCTTCAATCCCCGCATGCGAGCACCCCTCCACCAGCAGCAATCCATTTGGTCCTTTGATCGCCAGCGTCAATTCCGGCAATTCCTTCGTTCCTTCCTTCTGCGAAACTGTTCGCAGCAGAAAAATTCCGGGCGTTACTTCCGTCAATTGATTCACCAACACAAAATTCCCCGTATCATACAACTTGCCCCAGGTGAAATGTTCCGGTTGCGTTCCCCCAAAATACCGCATCGTCGCTGGCAAGCTGTCATCTGCCCGCAGAAACGCCTTTGGGAACGGAGCTCCCCCGAATCCATTCCCTCCATCCGCGGGCACATACACCGTAACGTTGGGGTTCACGCTCAACACATATCTCAATCCCGTCGCGTGATCTGCGTGCCGATGTGAAATCACCACAAAATCCAGCTTTGTCAGGTCTATGCCCAGCGCTTTCACGTTGTGTTCAAATTTCCCTGCATCATTCCCGGTATCAAACAAAATCCGCTTTCCATCGTGCTCCACCAACGCGGAAAATCCCCAATCCTTCGTAAGCGTTTTTGATTCCCCAAACGCGTCATAGAGAATCGTCACCTTATCCTGTGCCCGGCAGGGAACCGCTGCCACATACATGAGCGCAAGCGTCAAAATTCTCAAAATGTAGCTTCGCAAAAGACACCTCCAACCAAAATTTCGCTTCGCAAAAGACACCTCCAACCTGAAAGTTACATCTCTCGCTTGTGCATCGTACCTTATCCTGCGTTGCACACAAGAAGTGCGCACCGCTCGGCCTTCCCCGCGCTCATTTACACCGTAAGTGGCAGACCGCACATCGAGAATCAAGCCTCGACGGGATGCTTAATTGCCTATCTGCCTCTTCCACGCAAATGGTAGGCTCCGGCTCTTCACCGGATAAAAAACTGAGTCAAGACAGAAGGAGTCGTCTTGGACGTGCGTCATTGGTTTTTCAAAAAGCGAAGTAAGGAGGACACTTCCGAGAGCGACTCCTTCACGTTGCCATTGACCCAAAAAGAAGCGATTGCGCTCGCCCGGACCATAGTCGTGGTCTGTAAAAGCGAACAAATGGATATGGCTTACAAAGAACTGCTTGGCACGATTAGCAATCGCCTCCTACGTTGGACAGAACGGCAGAGCGCGGAGCAAAAAGCCTCCGGCGTGTTCAACGGGTTACGATTGACACCGCAAGAACTGCTTGGCTTGATGAAAAGCTTCACTCGCATTCGTACATCAGACCAAATCGAAAGTGCAGATAAAGAAATTCTCGAGGGAATTTCTAATCGTGTCGGTCGCTGGGCGGAACGACAGGGGGCCTGGTGGGATGACGGGCACAAAATAATCACTTCTGTCGAACAGCAAATTGATTAGTCGGTAGCGATACAGATGCCTGATTAGCCGCATAGCCCGAACAAGCGCTGACGTCAACCAGTCTCGAATCTAGAGTCTCGATCCTCGCATGGTCCATTTTATCGGGCATTGTTGCTTGCCGCCCCGCGTTGACAGCAAAATTCGCCGGGGCGTATAGTCAAGCCAATAGTTAAAACTAGTTACCCCCGTGGACGCCTTTACCACCCCAGTTCCTGCGGGCTTGAGTTTTGAATAAGGGCAGGAGTTGCCCCAAGATGCCGCAATTTCCTTTCGCTCGGCGCGTCCTCTCTTTCCTGGCATTTCCGTTATTGTTTGGCGTTTGCGCCGTGCTGAACGCGCAAGATCCTCCATTGCCCGCACCCGCACCCCCCGGTCCATCTACCAGCGCCACCGCGCCAGCCACTCAGCAAGAAAGCGCCAAACAAGACGCAACAAAATCTCCCAACGCGCAACAGCCCTCAGATAATTCTGAGCTGGTCACCCAAGACTCTGCTGCCACTTTTAAAGTCCGCGTAAACCTAGTGCTGGTCCGCGTGGTCGTGCGCGACAACCAAGGCAAAGTCGTTACCAACCTGCGCAGGGAAGATTTTCAGCTCTTCGATAACCGCAAGCCACAAACGATAACTTATTTCAGCTCCGAAACTCCCGAATCCCAGGCTCTCCGGCCTGCCACCACGGTGACCGCCAACGACGAATCAGCCGTAACCCCTGAGGAAACACAGGCCGCAGCCAAAAAATTACCTCAACGTTTTGTCGGCGTGATGTTTGACGATGTGCACATGTCCATGCAGGACACCACCGTAGTCCGTGACGCCGCAACCAGGTTATTCGGAGCCCTAGCGCCTTCCGATCGCGTGGCCATGTTCAGCGCCTCGGGCCAATTCCACCTGCAGTTCACCGCCGACCACGATCAACTGGCTAAATCTCTCTACTCCCTCGTGCCGCGTCCCACCACCGGCAGCGGGGGATTCCACGAGTGCCCCGACGTGACCTACTACCAGGCCGACCTCATTCAAAATAAGAGCGACTCGCAAGCTTTGGCGATTGCCGCGGAAGATGCCGTGCAATGCGCGTTCAATGGCGACGAAACGAAAATTGCGCAGGCCACCCAAATGGCGCAGTCCGCTGCCATGCGAGTTTTAAACCTCGGCGATGGGGAAACCGAATATGCCTATCGCCATATTGAAGAGGCCATCAAGCAGCTATCGGCCATGCCCGGCCAACGCGTAATGGTTTTTGTTTCACCCGGTTTTATCCCCAGCACCTTGTGGTCGGAGACTTCTGACCTCATAGACCGCGCCAGCCACGCAGGCATCGTCATCAACACCATCGACGCCCGCGGCCTTTACACGCCAGATCTCCTGGGTGACATCGCCAACCCGCCGCAGGGCACGGCACTCACCGCCGGCATCAGCGCCTCCTACCGCTTGGCCGCGCAGACGGCTCAGGACGAGGTGCTGCAACAATTGGCTTACGGAACCGGTGGCACTTTTTTTCACAATCGCAACGATCTCGACGAAGGCCTGCGCGAAGCCGTCGCCGCCCCGCCGCTCTCCTACTTGTTGGGATTTTCCCCGCAAAATTTAAAAGTGGACGGCCGCTTTCACGGACTGAAGGTTTCACTCATCAGCAAACAAAAATATTCCATCCAAGCTCGCAACGGGTATTACGCCCCCAAAACTATTCCCAATCCCGTGGAAGCCGCTAAGCAGGAAATTCGCGAAGCCATTTTTTCGCAGGAAGAATTGCATGACGTGCCCGTGGATTTGCAAACCCAGTTTTTCAAGAAGGATGCCACCTCCGCGCGTCTCTCGGTGCTAACGCACTTCGACGTAAAGAATATTCACTTTCGCAAAGAGCAAGGCCGCAATGCCGACGTTCTCACCATTGCCACGGCCATTTTCGACGATAACGGAAATTTCGTTACCGGCGGCGAAAAAACCGTGCAGATGAAGTTGCTGGACACCACTTACAACCGCTTGAGCCGCTCCGGCCTCACCTTGAAATCCAGCTATGACGTGAAGCCCGGCACCTATATGGTGAGATTAGTGGTTCGTGACGGTGAAGGTGCGCAGATGGCCGCGCGTAATGGCGCGGTAGTCATTCCGAATTGATTTGGCAGTCAGGAGCCATGGCCATGAACATGACGACAATTTCAAACCGACTCAGCTGGATGTTAATCTTGCTGCCGATGGCGCTGCTGCTCTCGCCACGCTGGCTGAGTGCGCAGCAGGATAATCCTCCCGCGCCAGTCCCGGCACCTGCCACTGTAGAGGCACCTAAAGACGCCGCGCCAAAAGATGCACCGCAATCAACGCAGCAAAATCCCACCGAACCACCGCAGAGCGGCGTCGTAATCAGAAAAGAATCTCGCTTGGTTTTGGTCGATACCGTAGTGACCGACAAGAAAGGCGAATACGTCCGCGACCTGAAGCAAAGCGATTTCAAAGTTTATGAGGACAACAAAGAACAGCCCATCTCCAGCTTTTCCACCGGCTCTGACCCCGCGATCCAGGCCAGCGGACAAAAGCGCTACCTGATTCTGTTTTTCGATAATTCCACCATGCAGACTCCCGACCAGATTCAGGCGCGCAACGCCGCGAATCAATTCATCGCCGCCAACGCAAATGGTGACCATTTGATGGCCGTTGTGGACTTTGGAGGCGCTTTGCGCATCGTGCAAAATTTTACGGCCAACGCAGACCTGTTAAAGTCCGCGGTGGCCGGCGTGAAGTCTTCGTCCGTAAATCCCAATGCCAATGTTCCGGACGTCCAGCCAGTGACCGTCGCTTCAACAGGCCTTTCTTCACTCAGCAATGCCGAGGCTGATTTTGGCGCGCGCAGCGTGTTGCTGGCGGTACGCAGCCTGGCTAAGAATTTGCGAACTGTGCCCGGCAGAAAAATGTTGGTGTTGTTTTCTGGAGGCTTCGCGCTCAATCCCGAGAATCAATCCGAACTAACCGCCACGATTGACGCCTGCAACAAGTCCAACGTAGCCATCTATGCTCTGGACGTGCGCGGTTTGGTCGCTGCAGTCCCTGGCGGGAGCGCGCGCCTCGATATCGGTGATTCCCCGAGCCGCGTCGCGAACAACCGCGCCGATGCAAGTTCGAATAACGAAAAGCCTCGACTGCTGCTGGCATCCTTTTCTAACTCAGCCGAACCTGATCCGCAACGGCCCGGCGGCGGCGGTGGCGGAGCGGGCGCGGGAGGAGGTCGTGGGACCACTGGCGGTACCGGACCCGTAGGAGGAGCTGGCGGAAAGGGAACTACCGGAGGAACAGGCACCGGCACCGGACGCAGCACCGGTGGGACAACCGGCACCGGCACCGGAACCGCGCCCAGAACCACTACTCCGAGCGCTTTCAACTTCAATTCGCCGTACAATCAGCCGCGCACCATCGTTCCGCCATTCCCACCGTCAGCCTCCACCAATCAGCAAATCCTGGCGTCCTTGGCGGAAGGCACCGGCGGATTCACGATCTTCAACACCAACGATCTTCTCGGTGGATTGCAGCGCATCGGCAAGGAGCAAAGTGAATTTTATATTTTGGGTTATGTGCCCAGCGACACGCCGGAAGGTTCATGCCACACGCTGAAGGTGAAGCTGAGCCGCGGTGGCACGAATGTGCGCTCGCGCAGCGGATATTGCAATGTGAGAACCGGCAACACCCTGGAAGGCAAGCCGGTAGAAAAACAACTCGAATCGCGCGCCGCTGCTGCGCAAGCCGGTTCGATTCACGGCGGCCTGCAGGCTCCCTACTTTTACACTTCCGCAAATGTCGCGCGGGTAAATCTCGCGATGGAAATTCCCGCCGACGCCGTGCACTTCAACAAAGAAAAAGGAAAATACAACGCCAACCTGAATGTGTTGGGCATCGCCTATCGCGCGGATGGCTCGGTGGGCGCGCGCTTCAGCGACACCGTCAATCTCAGTCTCGATAAGGATGAATGGAAGCAGTTCACCCAGAATCCATATCGCTACGAAAATCAGTTTGACGCCACTCCCGGAACGTACAAGTTGACTGTGGTGTTGAGCGCCGGCGGCGACGCTTTCGGAAAGTTCGAAATGCCGCTGCAAATCGACGCCTATGATGGAAAACACTTTAGTCTCGGCGGCGTGGCGCTGGCCAATAACGCGCAAAAGCTCGGTGACATCCCCACCAGCCTTGATGCCGCCCTGCTCGAAGACCGCACCCCTTTGGTGGTGCACGGATTGCAAATCATGCCGTCTGGTACCAATCGCTTTAAACGCGATGAAAACGTGATTGTCTATTCGGAAATTTACGAACCCTTGCTGACTTCCGACAACCCGCCAAAGGTCGGTCTCGGGTATCGCATTCTCGATCGCGCCAGCAAGAAAGAAGTGATGTTTACCGGCGTGGTCACTGCCGACGAATTTATTCGAAAAGGGAACCCCGTGGTGCCCGTCGGCTTGAAAGTCAATGTCAAGGACTTGGCCCCCGGGGCCTACTGCCTGGTTATGCAGGCTGTGGACGCCGCCGGTAACAAAGCTCCAAATCGCATCGTCGACTTCGACGTAATGTAATCGATCAAACTTGCCACTATGGTTTAGGCGCCTCACAAAAAGACAGTTCGCGAGGGTATAAGGCTTTCGCCTGCGGGAAGCGCGAGCGGACGGAATCCGCAAGTTCCAGGGTCCACTGTTTATCATGGACCGATCGAGCTACCGGCACTAATCGTATTCGGTAGAACTCCGCCGCGGCACCGTACATCTGCCAGCCTTCACGACGCAGCTTATCAAGGTGTGCGTCAGTGAGCTTGTACTCTTTGCCCGGCTGCTCGGTGTTTTCGACCACCATGTACCCACCGCTGTTCCAAGTCAAGGCGCTGAGATTTTCTTGATTCGCCACAACGGTAGAACTACTCGACAAACGCCCTTGATAGTCAGTCCTCATGTCATTGTATACAGTGCCCATCATCATCGGCCCGAGCAAGAAACTGAATAACCGAATGTGATGGTCAGCCAGCGCTTTGGCGACGATAGCGTACTTCGTGCGCCGGTTGCTTTCTATTTCCGAAGACATGAGTACGATCGAGTCTCCCGGCAACGCGTTTCCGAACCACCCCACGCCCTCCATTACTGCGTCGAGCGCGCCTTCTTCATCGTTCCCGCTCCCACTGTCGGAGCGTTCGAGCAGATGAGCAAGCTCTGCGGCTAGCTGCTCACGAGGCATTCCCAATCGAACCTCGCTCTTGGCCCCGCGCGAGGCAATTAAGCCAAAAGAGGTGTCGACTGGAGCTCGCGAAACAATGTAGGAAACCACTTGGGCCTGAGCCTTCTTAGCGTCCCGAGATAGATCTCGTCCAGCATCCACTATGAACACAACACGACGCGACCGAGCGAACTGATTTTCAGGTCCTCATGCTTGATTTTCGCGACCAAATTGTCGGGTTTTAAACCGCGCATTAGCCTCCCGTCTGGGAGAATAAAATTCACGTTCACATGAGTAACCGCGCACGAATCGTCTTGGGCTCTCCCGGAGCCACAGATCGCGAATGCACAGATCAGATAGGTCGCACAAAAACGTGTGAGGCAACTCAATGTGTCCCTCTCCAGAAACAGACTCATTTTTTCGATTATCGTCTGGCGTCATTCGATCTGGCAATGGAACTGGGTTAGCTATTTCGACGCATCATCTCGACGACACTGTTTCACTGCCCATTTCTGAGCTTTTTCTATAAGAGCCACATTCGACACAACCTGCAACTTCCCGACGTCTATAGGGTTAATCTTGTATGGAGCAGAGATGAAGTCTAGCTACACAAAACTGTTACCGAAGAATTCCAGCCACACCTCAGTGGCGACAGTCTCTCTGCGCCCCAAAGCGTTGTTCGCGGCGTTTTTGTCGATCGCCTGCGTATTGTCTCTAGGAGTTGATGTGGGCGCCATCGCCGCCATTCCCGCGGGCGCTGCGAAAGACAAAAAACCAAAACAGGATCCCGCATTAAAAGGCTTGCCCATCACCGAACTCACCGCCGATGAAGCCATTCTTCACGCCATGAATCGCCTCGCCTACGGACCGCGCCCCGGCGATATCGAGCGCGTGCGCCAAATGGGATTGGCCAAATGGATCGATCAACAACTCACCCCGAATTCGATTGATGACCGAACTCTGAATGCGCGTCTCGAAAATCTCCCAACTCTGTCGATGTCCTCGGCGCAACTGATCGCAGAATATCCGCAGCCAAAGCAAGCCGCCATTCAGGCCGCCAAGCGCGCAGACGCCGCCACAAATTCCAATCAACAATCAGCCAACGCGGATGCTGGCGGAGCAACCGTTGCGCCGCCGTCAACTTCCGCCGCTGTCGGCCAATCCGCTTCCAATAATTCCCCCGAAGTAAACGTCGCAGACCAAGCCAGCGTTCCGGTCTCCATGAAGGCCAAGCCGTCGCCAACGAATCCCGAAGTCGCCTCCAATCTGACCACTCCTGGCGCCGGAAAACGAAATGTATTGAGCGGCCCCGATCCCAACACCGTGCCACAAGTAATCGCCGACAACAGCAAAAAGCCGCAGCGCGTGATTGAAGAACTAGCCATGGCCAAAGTGACCCGCGCTATTTACAGCGAGCGGCAATTGCAGCAGGTGATGGACGATTTCTGGTTCAACCATTTCAATGTCTATGCCGCCAAAGGCGAAGACAAGTGGTACCTCACTTCTTACGAACGCGATGTAATCCAGCCGCATACCTTGGGCAAGTTCAAAGATTTGGTGACCGCCACCGCCGAAAGTCCCGCAATGCTTTTTTATCTGGATAATTTTTTAAGCGCCGATCCCAACGCCGCCCAGCGCCAGGCCGCACTTCGCGCCATGCGCCAAAATCGTGGTCGGTTTAATCGCCCTCCCCAGCCGCAAAACCAGCAGCCCCGGAAAAATACGCGCGGCCTCAATGAAAATTACGGCCGCGAATTAATGGAGCTTCACACTTTGGGCGTGGAAGGCGGCTACACACAAAAAGACGTAACCGAACTGGCCCGCTGCTTCACCGGCTGGACCATCGACAAGCCGCGTCTGAATCCGCAATTCAAATTTGACGAAAAGCTGCACGACCCGGACCAGAAAATCGTTCTGAAGAAGAAAATTCATGCCGGCGGAATGAAAGACGGCGTACAAGCTATCGAGCTGCTGGCGAAGCATCCCAGTACCGCCAAATTCATCTCCACAAAATTGGCGCGTCGATTTGTGTCTGATAATCCGCCGGCTTCGCTGCTCGCGCGCATGGCCAAAACTTTTGAATCTAGCGACGGTGACATTCGCGCGGTCATGCACACCATGATTTATTCGCCGGAGTTTTGGTCCCGTGATGCCTATCGCGCAAAAATTAAAACGCCCTTCGAACTGGTCGTGTCTGCCGTGCGCGCGCTCGGCGCCGATGCCGACACCGCCATGCCCCTGGTGCAATGGGTCGGGCGCATCGGCGAGCCGCTTTACCAATGTCAGCCCCCCACCGGCTACGCCGATAACGCCGAAGCCTGGGTCAACACCGGCGCGCTCTTAAACCGTCTGAATTTTTCTTTGACCTTGGCGGGAAACAAAATTCGCGGTTCTCGCGCCGACGTAGCGTCGTTGCTGGGCGTCGATGCCACCGAGCCGAAGGTCGCACTTGAACGCGCACTGCAAATTTTCCTGGGCGGCCAAGCGAGCCCCACAACGTTAGAAACGCTGCAAAAGCAATTGGACAGCCCACAAGTGTTGCAAGCCAAGCTCGATGATCCTGTAAAAAAAGTTGACCTGGGAGTAGTCACCGGCCTGGTCCTCGGCGCTCCGGAATTTCAAAGACGCTAGCGCCGCGGTGTGAACGTTGCGTTGATATTGAGTTGATGATGTTCAGTCGCAGTTGCAACAGAAGGAGCAGCGCATGAGATTTTCCCGGCGATATTTTCTGAAACAAGGCGGCGTAGCCATGGTGGGCCTGAGCGCCATGCCCGCGTTTTTGCAACGCGCGGTTGCAGCGACTCCCATGCCCAACAAAAAACAGCTCGTAGTGCTGTTCCAAAGAGGTGCGGCCGACGGATTAAATATCGTGGTACCTTTCGCTGAGCCGAACTATTACCGCCTGCGTCCCTCCATCGCCATTCCTCAGCCCCGCCGCGGCGTGGTTGGAGAAGCTGCCATCGATCTCGATGGATATTTCGGTTTGCATCCCAGCCTCGCGTCCCTCGAGCCGCTGTTTCACAAAAATCAATTAGCCATCGTGCACGCTGCCGGCTCGCCCGATCCCACCCGCTCGCACTTCGACGCGCAGGACTTCATGGAGTCCGGCACGCCCGGTGTGAAAGCCACCGATGACGGCTGGCTCGACCGCGCGCTGCAAACCATCCCCGAAGAAAACGCCTCGCCATTTCGCGCCGTGGCTATGGGCCCGAATCTTCCGCGCATGTTGCGAGGCAGCGCCGGCGCCATCGCGCTCCCGGATTTAAAAAATTTCAAAGTGATTCCGCAATCCGCGGCCATGAACAATGTGGTGCAGGGCGGCTTCGAAGCCATGTATTCGCAAAGCGTGGACCACGCGCTCCACGGCACCGGCACGGAAACCTTCGAAGCCATCGACATGCTCAGCAAAATCGACACCAGCAAATTGCCGCCGGAAAATGGCGCGCAATATCCCACCAGCCGCCTGGGCCAAAACATGCAGCAAATCGGCCAGCTCCTGAAAGCCAAAGTGGGCGTGGAAGTTTTGTTTGTCGATTGCGGCGGCTGGGACAATCACGTCAACGAAGGCGGCGTGCAAGGCCAGCTCTCCAATTTGCTCAAAGACCTTGGCCAATCGCTGGCCGCCTTTTATCAGGATATGGGCGACCGCATGCAAGACATCGTCGTCGTTACCATGAGCGAGTTCGGCCGCACCGCCAAGGAAAACGGCAATCGCGGCACCGACCACGGCCACGCCAACTGCATGTTCGTCATGGGCGGCGAAGTAAAAGGTGGAAGAGTCTACGGCAAATGGCCCGGCCTCGAAGATCACCAGCTAAACGAGAACCGCGATCTCGCGCTAACCACCGATTTTCGCTACGTCTTGGGCGAAACCCTGACCAAACACATCGGCGTAAAAGACCTAGCCACAGTATTTCCCGGCTTCGACAACAACCCCCACCGCTTCCCCAACCTGATCAAAACCTAACTGAAGTGAGAGTTAAACCGAAAAACCGCGAAGGGTGCCCCACCCTCAGATTTTCGGAGGGTGGTTCTTGTAACCTGGAAACATCGCCGAACTAAACTGCGAGTCTTCTGATGTTGAATTTTACGCAACCCTAAGCGACATCTGTCGTCGCGCCACTCAACGCCTTTCGTCGCCGCTCCGCGAAGAATCCCCCCGCCGCCCCGCCGAGAATTTTCAAAACATGGGCAACGAGATAGGCCGGAGGTTCTGGTCGGCCCCGAGTTAAAGCGACGTACAAAACCGTGGCGACAACCCCCACCAGAATTCCGTGCAGAACCAAGAGCGAATCGATGCGTCGCCCCACCCACAAAGCAAACAAAAAACACATCACCAGAGATCCCGATAGTGCGGCGTAGGCCACCGCACGTTGGCCAAACAACAATAATACCGGGATGACCACCGCAATCACGGACAGCTCGGCCAGAAATCCGCCAATCAAAATGCGCCCCCAATGCATTTTTGCGGAATTATTCATCGCAGATTCCAGATCAGCGTCTTAGATTCCAGGATACCACCCCCGAGAACAATCGAATTTCGACAGAGCGAACTGCTCAGGGCTCTCTTGCGCAGTCAGAGTTTTATCACAATTCCGACTGAACACCTGTTGGATTACTTTCGGATGTCCAGCGGCCGGAAGTATTATGGGGCAGGAGCAGCGCCCCGTGACCACCCGTCAACAGAACGTTTCCCCGCAACTCGTCCGGTCTGCAGTCCAGATCTTTGCCGCCAATGACCGCATGAACCAGCTTCTCATCGCACATCTTGACCCGCGCGCCTGGCGCGCCAAACCGCCCGGCAAGACCCGCCCGATTGCCGCGATTTTCACCCACATGCACAACGTCCGCACCAAATGGATCCGGTTGACCGCCCCGCACCTGAAAGTTCCGCGCCAGGTCAACCGCACCCACTGCACGCCGCAGCAGGCTCGCGCCGCACTTGCCGAAAGCGCCGCTCGCTGCTCAGAGATGCTCTCCGAAGCGCTCGGCGAAGGCCGCATCGAAGAGTTTCACAGAGACGGCTGGGCTAAGCCTTGGCCGGTTGGCGTGGAAATGCTGTGCTACATGCTTTCGCACGAGGCCCACCACCGCGGGCAGATCTGCATGCTCGCGCATCAACTTGGATTCCCGTTGGCGATCAAGATTATGTCCGGACTCTGGAATTGGGAAAAGCTGTGGAAAGAGTGCGGCTCGCCCCGTGGCCCCGGCGCCGATTCTTAAGCAATCGCTCAACGGCACGATCCCCAAAATCGCTTACGATCTTTGTCGTGATTTAATCTCGGATGGACGTGGTCATTCGAACGGCAGCGCAGACATTCCTCGCCGACATTTGCGCCTACATAAAAAAAGGCCATTCGATTTCCGAATGGCCTTTCTCTTCGTAATTTGATTTTTCTTCCACTGTCCTGGACGTCATTTCTGCGGCCGGGCATTCCCTGGATAAACGATGTCGCTCTAGTGCGCTTCCTGCCGGATGCGCATGCCGTAGAACGAGCGGTACACGAAGAAGAACGAAACTGCGAAGAACGCCGCAGCCAGCGCATGCGTAACGTTAGATCCCTGCGTCGCAGTGAGCTGAACGGCCAGCTCCACCGCCAGCAAACCGAACAGCGTGGTGAACTTGATCACCGGATTCAACGCCACCGAAGAAGTATCCTTGAAAGGATCGCCGACCGTGTCGCCAACTACCGTCGCGTCGTGCAGTGGCGTGCCTTTTTGCTTCAGCTCAACTTCCACGATTTTCTTGGCGTTATCCCAAGCCCCGCCGGCATTGGCCATGAAAATAGCCTGATACAAGCCAAAAATCGCGATGCTGAAGAGATACCCGATGAAAAAGAACGGCTCCACAAACGCAAACGACAACGTCGCAAAAAACACCGCGATAAAAATATTCAGCATGCCTCGCTGCGCGTACTTGGTGCAGATCTCCACAACTTTTTTGCTGTCTGCAATACTCGCAGCCTTAGCTTCTTCCAGATGAATGTTGGCCTTGATGAATTCAACCGCGCGATAAGCGCCGGTAGTAACCGCCTGCGTGGATGCTCCCGTAAACCAGTAAATCATCGCGCCGCCGGTAATCAGCCCCAGAACGAACGGCGCATGCAACAGCGATAGCTTGTTGACGTTCATCGTCAATCCGTGCGTCAGCGCCATGATGATGGAAAAAATCATGGTCGTTGCGCCCACCACTGCGGTCCCAATCAGCACCGGCTTAGCCGTAGCTTTAAAGGTGTTCCCTGCGCCATCATTGGCTTCCAGCATTTCCTTGGCGCGCTCAAAATTCACGTCGATGTTGTAATCGCGCTTCAGCTCCTGCTGAATGCCAGGAATTTGCTCGATCAAGGACAACTCATAAACCGATTGCGCGTTGTCGGTCACCGGGCCGTACGAGTCCACCGCGATGGTCACCGGCCCCATGCCCAAAAAGCCGAACGCCACCAGTCCAAATGCAAACACCGGCGCGGCGATCATGAATGTCGCCAGCCCCATTTCACTGATCAAATAACCCAGCGACATAAGCACCACCATCGCTAGTCCGATGTAATACGCCGAAAAATTTCCTGCCACAAATCCGGAAAGAATGCCCAGCGACGCCCCGCCTTCCTGCGCGGAACTCACCACTTCTCGCACGTGCCGCGACTCCGTGGACGTAAAAACCTTGACCAGCTCGGGAATAATCGCGCCCGCCAAAGTGCCGCACGAAATAATCGTCGCCAGCTTCCACCATTGCGTGGTGTCCTGCCCGAGCGAAGGAATAATCAGGTAAGAAACCAGATAGGTGAAGCCGATGGAAACGATGGAAGTGATCCACACCAGAGAAGTAAGCGGAGCCTCATAATTCATCTCATTGACGTTGCCGAATCTCGCCTTGGCTATCGCTCCGTTAATGAAATACGCGGCCGCGCTGGCGATCAACATCACGATGCGCATGATGAAGATCCACACCAGCAGTTGCACTTGCACCGTCGGGCTCGACACTCCCAGCAAAATAAAAGTGATCAACGCCACGCCCGTTACGCCGTACGTTTCAAAACCGTCAGCGCTGGGTCCCACGGAGTCGCCGGCATTGTCGCCGGTGCAGTCTGCGATCACGCCCGGATTGCGCGCGTCGTCTTCCTTAATTTTGAAGACGATCTTCATCAAGTCGGAGCCAATGTCTGCAATCTTGGTAAAAATTCCGCCCGCGATACGCAGCGCGGCCGCGCCCAGCGATTCGCCAATCGCAAACCCGATGAAGCACGGTCCCGCGTAGTCCCCCGGAATAAACAGCAAAATAAACAACATGATCAGCAGCTCCACGCTGATCAGCATCATCCCGATGCTCATCCCCGCCTGAAGCGGCGTGTGATAAATGGGATACGGCTTGCCCCGAAGGCTGGCAAACGCGGTGCGGGAATTTGCAAAAGTGTTCACCCGAATTCCAAACCACGCCACGCCGTAGCTGCCCGCGATGCCTACCAGGCTGAAGAGCAAAATAATTGCAACGCGCATGGCTTCAAATTTCAGCAGCACGCCGAAATAAAGAACGATTACGATGGCGATAAAAATTTCCAGCAGCAGAATGAATTTGCCTTGCGTGATCAAATAAGTTTTGCAGGTTTCGTAAATCAGCTCGGAGATATCGCGCATCGATTTATGCACTGGCAGATTTTTGAGCTTGCTATAAATCGCCAGACCGAAGATCAGCCCGAACATGCAGAAAATCAGCCCGAACAAAAGAATTTTGTGTCCGTCAATGCCGAGAAAGGAGACCTGCGACAGGTCTGGCAGCTTTAGATTGGCCTCGCCACCAGCCTCCTGAACTTCCTGCGCACGCGTCGATACGCAGCCGAGCAGCGAGAGAAACGCCGCTCCGGCGCTTATTTTTAGGGGCCCGCAAGCGAGCGAACACAAATCATCAAACCAGGTGCGCATCAACAATTCCTCCATAAAATTACGAAGTGTTTCAGAGCCAGGGCCCTGTACAGCGATCCGGCCGACACTCTCAGCGTGCGTACAACCGCACCGGCGGCGCACTCCGCCAACTTGAAACAGGGCCCTGCGCCAAATCTGCGCGGGCCTATCCTGTACTGTTTATCTTAGCCTGACCATCCCCGGAACCCCTCCCAGGGAGAGCGAAAAGGCTTTGCGCGGGCTGGCAACAAAGCGTTGATTTATAACATTTAGCAGCGATAGCGGTCAAACCGTGCCGGCGTCCTAAAATGTTAAAGCCGCCGCCACAGTAGGGTTCTATCGCGTCATTAATAATGAGTCAATTTTGTGCCCACGGGAATGAATCACCTGGAATGGCGAGACGCTGCCGTCTAGCGATGGTAACATGCCATTCTAAATTCGGCCCACACGTCCGGGTCAGTCATACAATTAACTTGTCGGGGATTATGAGCACAAACCCATCGGTATCTTCATCCGCAGCAACCGTATCTTTCGCAAGCGATCACGCCGCGACCACACCGGTTCGCAGCAACTGGAGTCGCGAAGAGGTGGCCGCGATCTATCGCACTCCGCTGTCTGAATTAATTTTTCGCGCGCAAACTATTCACCGTCAATTTCACGCTCCCGACCGCGTGCAGACCTGTCAATTAATTTCCATCAAAACCGGCGGATGCCCCGAAGACTGCGCATATTGCCCGCAAAGCGCACATTACGATGCCGATGTGGAACGGCAAGGCTTGCTGGACCCGCAACACGTAATCTCCGTTGCTCGCGAAGCAGCCGGACGCGGTGTGACCCGCTTCTGCATGGGCGCGGCTTGGCGCCAGGCGCCCGAAGGCAAAGATTTCGACAACGTCCTCGAAATGATACGTGGCGTTTCGGCTCTGGGCATGGAAGTCTGCTGCACTTTGGGTATGTTGACGGACAGCCAGGCTGCGAGACTGAAAGACGCCGGCCTCTCCGCTTACAACCACAATCTCGATACCTCGCCGGAGTTTTACGGCTCGATCATCACCACACGTGTTTACGACGACCGCTTGCGAACGCTGGCGGCGGTGCGCAAGGCAGGCATTACCGTTTGTTGCGGCGGAATTCTGGGTATGGGCGAAAGCGAACGAGACCGCATCGGCTTATTACAGCAGCTCGCTACCCTGGAGCCGCATCCAGAAAGCGTGCCCATCAACATGCTGGTACGCGTCGCGGGCACGCCGCTGGCGGAGAAACCTGCGCTCGACCCACTCGAAATGGTGCGCGCCATCGCCACGGCTCGTGTGCTGATGCCTGCTTCGCGTGTACGTCTTGCGGCCGGAAGAAAACAATTGTCGCCGGAAGCGGTGACGCTATGTTTCCTCGCGGGCGCAAATTCAATTTTCGTAGGCGAAAAATTGCTGACCACTCCCAACCCCGGCGCGGACGAGGACGAACAGCTGCTACAAAGCTTGGGATTGAAGGCACTCGAATCGCATGCCATCTGAATTTAACGAATCACTGCTAGCAGAATTACAAGCGGGCCTGCGCGAACTTGAATCGCGGAGCCAGCGCCGCACGCTGGGCGAAATCAGCGGCGTAAATCTTTGTTCCAATGATTATCTTGGATTGGCGGACAATCCGTCGCTGAAACAATCCGTGATCGAATCCGTGGCTAACGCTGCTCGTCTCGGCGGCACTGGCTCGCGCCTGCTCTCCGGCCACGCCGCGGTGTGGAATGAACTGGAAGAAGAATTTGCCGCTTTCGCCGGCAGCCAAGCGGCTTTGTACTTTGGCAGCGGCTACGCGGCAAACATCGGTTTGCTCACATCGCTCGCAGGTAAAACCGATGTGATTTTTTCCGACGCCCTGAATCACGCTAGCATCATCGATGGAATTCGCTTGTCTGGCGCGCGGAAAATAATTTATTCCCACCGCGATTTAAATGCGTTGGAATCTTCCCTGAAAGAAAATGAATCGAAGCCCGGACGCAAACTGATTGTGAGCGAAACAGTTTTCAGCATGGAAGGTGACGTGGTGCCGCTCGACGAAATTGTCGCTCTGGCAGAAAAGTATGGCGCCAGCGTCATTATCGATGAAGCGCACGCCACCGCTGTGCACGGACCAGATGGACGCGGAATCGCCACGCAATTCCTGGCCGACGGCCGAATCCTCGCTGCTATGCACACCTGCGGCAAAGCTTTGGCAAGCGCTGGCGCATTTGTTTGTGGAATGGCAGTGCTCCGCGAACATTTGATTAATCACGCGCGCACATTTATTTTTGGCACTGCCATGCCTCCGTACATGGCCGAACAAATTCGAGCAGCCCTTCGTCTCGCCACGGGAATGAATACCGAGCGGGCAGAATTGCTTTCGAGATCGCAAGACTTCGCGAAATCCTTGCAACGCGACGGTTGGGAAACCTTGGGCACCACCACGCAAATTGTTCCCGCCGTGATTGGCGCCAACGACGCGGCCCTCACGGCCGCGGAATTTTTGCAACGCGCCGGATTTGCCGTCAGAGCGATTCGCCCGCCCACCGTGCCGCCAGGCACCGCGCGCATACGCTTCTCGGTGACCCACAAACTCACTGCCGCAGAACTTGAGAAGCTGGCGGCCGCTTTATCCACATGGCGTGCGCAATCGCATTATCCGATTCCTCTGGCGTTGGCTGGCTCAGCGTGAGGCACCATTTTTTTATAACTGGCACAGACACCGGCGTGGGCAAGACCACGCTCGCGGCCTTACTCTGCGCCGCGCTTGATGCTGTCTACTGGAAGCCGATACAAACCGGCACCCTTGAAGGCTCCGACCGCGTAACGGTGATGCGCCTCGCCGGACTGGGCACTGATCGCACGCTCGAAGAGGTCTACAAATTTGTGCCTCCGGTTTCGCCGGACCTCGCCGCGCGCTGGGCCGGCGTGGAAATTGATCTGGCGCGCATTAATTTGCCAACGACTCTGAACAACGATTGGCTTATTGTCGAAGGTGCTGGCGGCGTGCTGGTGCCCATCAACGCCAAGCAATTCATGCTGGATATGATGGCTAAATTCAAGCTGCCGGTAATTCTTGCCGCGCGCAGCAATGTGGGTACCATCAATCACACTTTACTCACGCTCGCCGCCTTGCATGCCGCGGAGCTTCCAGTGCACGGCGTGGTTTTGATTGGCGACCAGAACCGCGAGAATCGCGAAACCATCGAGCGCTTCGGGCACGTGCGCGTCATTGGAGAAATTCCGCGCTTGCCCAATTTGCACCGCACCGCGCTGATGCAAGTGTTCATGAATAATTTCGACCGCGCCGCCTTTTCCCAATAAGCCGAAATGAGTTCGCCGCTGCGCATCTGGCATCCCTTTACAAACGCCGCAATGGATGCGCCTCCGCTTCATGTGGTCCGCGCCGAACGCGTGTATCTCTACACGAAAGACGGAAGGCGCATTCTCGACGCGGTCTCATCCTGGTGGGTCAATCTCCACGGCCACGCTAACCCGCGCATCGCGGAAGCCATCGCGCAACAGGCCCGCAAAATGGAGCACGTCATCCTGGCGGGCTTCACGCACGACGCTGCAGAAGAGTTGGCCTTGCGCTTGCGCAAGCGCTTGCCACCGGAAATGACACACCTGTTTTTTTCCGATGACGGCTCAACCGCAGTGGAAGTGGCATTGAAACTCGCCGTCCAGCATTTCAGCAATAGTGGCCGCCCACAAAAATCGGAGATCGTTGCGCTAGCACATGGCTATCATGGCGACACCGCCGGCGCGATGTCCGCCAGCGACGATTCACTGTTCAACAAACCATTTCAGTCCATGCGCTATGCGGTGCATCGCGTGCATTCCGCGTTTTGCCACAATTGCCCGGTGGGCCTCACGCGCGCCGCTTGCAACATTGAGTGCGTGCGGCAATTGGAAACATTGCTGGAGCAGAATCACGAACGCATTGCCGCGGTGATAGTTGAACCGTTGTTGCAAGGCGCAGGCGGCATGATCGTGCATCCCGTGGAATTTCTGCAAAAAGTGCGCACGCTCTGCACTCGTTACGATGTTTTGCTGATTGCCGATGAGGTGCTGACCGGTTTCGGTCGTACCGGGAAAATGTTTGCGTGCGAACTTGCCGGCGTGGTTCCGGATCTGATGTGCCTGTCAAAAGGAATCACCGGCGGCTTTTTACCGATGGGGGCGACCGTGTGCAGCGATAGCGTAGAAGCGCCATTTCGCAGCAAAGACCGATTGCACACGTTTTACCACGGGCATTCCTATACCGGAAACGCTTTGGCGTGCGCCGCGGCCAACGCCAGCCTGCAGATTTTCGACGATGAGCCGGTCTTCGAGCGCATCGCGATGATCTCCGCCGTCAACACCGAGCGCCTCGAGCAATTCCGCAAATTGCCGCAAGTCGCGGATGTTCGCCAGATCGGAACCATGGGTGCGATTGAGCTGCGCGCTGATGATGCCGGATATTTATCGAGCATGCGCGTCAAGCTGTACCAGTTTTTTATCGACCACGGCGTGTTGTTGCGGCCCCTGGGAAATGTGGTGTACGTGCTACCGCCGTATGTAGTCACGCGCGAGGAATTGCATTTCGTTTACGACGTTATTTTGCAGGGCATTGAGGCCCTGCTGTGAGGAAAATGCGGTCTTCCTTAGCAATTAAGGTGTTTTTCTTCTCGCACTAAGGGGCTTGTGAGTCCAACAATTGCCAGCAGGAGTGTTAGTGTGACCTACGCGAGGTGCTGTACTTGGTGATTGCCTTTCACACGTGGAAACAAAAGATCATCGCTTTCGCCGGGAGCTTGGGCGCGCCCGGACTTTTTCTTATTTCATTTCTGGATTCTTCGGTCTTAACCTTCCCAGTGATCAACGATCTTTTGCTGATTGAATTGTCAAGGGAACATCCCTCGCGCATGCCGCTTTACGCGTTGATGGCGGCGACAGGATCCACTCTGGGGTGCATTCTGTTGTATTTCATCGCCCGCAAAGGCGGCGAAGCTTTCTTCCACAGCAAAGCGGGGAAACACGGCGGGGCGATTCGCCACTGGATTGAGAGAAATGGATTCGGCGGTATGCTGGCGGCCGCGTTGTTGCCTCCGCCCATACCTTTCAAGTTTTTTGTGTTTGCCGGCGGAGTATTTGAAATGCCACTGCTGAGTTTTGTTTCCGCGATCGCCGTGGCGCGGCTATTTCGATATTTCGGCATAGGTTACCTGGCGGTGCGATACGGCGACGGCGCGCTCCCGTTCTTACAGCGGCACAAATTAAACGTGGCTCTCGCGGCAGTGGTACTGGTGGCCGTCAGTTACGGACTTTCGCAGCTAATTTTGCGCGCCAAACATCCCTACGGAGATGCAGGAAAAAAAAAGTCCATCGATCAAGCAACCGACTTAAGCCAATCGAGTCGCGACTAACGCGGTGTTTCGCGGCCGGCCCACACTATCTCGTCAGAAATTATCTTTCCTGACGGATCGAAATCGATGGTCACCATCGGCTCGCGTTTTACTTCTCCCGCAGCGGCATAGCGCAAATCGCGAATTTGCACCTCTGACCCGGTATCCATTTTCTGAATCGTTGCTTTTGGAAAACGCGCCACGCGCAAAAAGTTTTTTGCTGCTTCCGTGGATTGCGCAGCTTGCAGCAATGGATTCGCTTCAGGCTTGAACAAATTTATGCCTGGGTCCAGCGCGGAACGCCGTGAAGAGTTTATACGCACCGTAACTTCATGAAGGGCGCTCTCCGTCTCCGCGACCCCGTGCCAAGTGACGAGGGAAACAAAGTCGGAAAACGCTGCAACTTGCCTTGGCAATTCACCGGCGTAGCTGCGATTTTGCATCTGCGCCACAGCCGTTGCGTGTAGATCTGCGCGCAAGCCAATATAAGACGCCACCATGATCAGTCCCACGATGGCGCCCGCGAAGCCGCGCGGTCGTTTATCCTTCGCGCCAATTTCAGCGCCGATCAAATGAAAAAATTCCGGCAATACAATGGCAGCGACCAGGATAGAGATGATCCATGGATCAATCGTGGGCAGCCAATCCACCGCAATTCGTGCGGGGTTGACGGGCCAGAACAATTCCACGCCCTGCCATTGCGCCGCATCCATCGCCAAATGCAGCCATTGCGCCGATAAAACGGCGACAAAAATGCTTCCCGCTGACAATCTTGAAATTAAGTCGCGCGATGCCCACGCCTGATATGCCGCGCCAAAAACGCACCCGATGAGCAGTGACGCCAACAACGAATGCGTGTAAGTGCGAGGCCATGTGAGATAAGCAGACGGGCTTATGAATGCGCTGAATGCATCAATATCGGCGATCACGCCTGCGGGAATCGTGAAAGCCCAAAGCATTCTGGGCGCGCGAGGAAAAAGAGCGCGAGACAGCGCAAGCGAAGCCAAAGCGTGCGTGCCTATATCCATAAAATGTCAGCGAGGTGCAGGGTTCATCGCGGCGCCAAGCCGATATTAAGCCGACGCGGTGGTTCTCAGTCCATTTTTGCCCGGGACTTCGGGAATCAATACTTTTAATGCACCTGGCACAATTTTGAATTCTACCGGCAGCCGGCCAAGCGGTTCGCCATCCACTTGCGCGTGCACCGGATTTCCATTCAGCGGTTCGCAGACCACGGAATCAGTCTTGGAAAAAAATACCCCGTTTGTTCCGCGCAATTTGCCCATATAGAGAGTCGGCAAATAGCTCAGGTAACGTAACCCGCTTCGCGTACTTAACGTCATCACCTCAAATTTATCTTCATATAAGTCGGCGAGCGTCGTAATTTTGAACGGCCCACCGTAGTGTTTGGTGCGCCCGACGATCGCCAGCGAAGCATCAGACGACTGGCCGTTAATCACCACGCGAAAATGCGGATAGTCGTAGCGAAAAATTTCGCGCGCGCCTTGCCACCAATAAGCCAGAATGCCCAGGCGCGCTTTCAGCTCCAGATCAATGGAGTAAACGATCCTGCCGTCCGGTCCGGCGCCAGCAACACTGAGAAAATATTTTCGCTTTTCTGGTTCGAGGAGCGGCGTGGCCAGGCCCAGCGCAATGTCGACCACCTTGCCGCGCGCCAATTTGCGAGCCGCTCCGGGAATATCCCACGGAAGGCTCAATTCCTTCGCGAAGATGTTGGCGGTACCTGCCGGCAGAAGAGCGAGTGAAACGCGATGACCGTTGGAGGGGCCGGCGAGCCCGTTGACCACTTCATTCAACGTGCCGTCGCCTCCGCACGCCACGACCAAATCCCGGCGCTCGCTGTTGGCTCGCTGCGCCATCTCTGTCGCATCGCCCGGGCCTTTCGTCTCGATGAGCTCGACTTCAATTCCCACCGCGGCAAAAATCCTGCGCGCTTCGTCCAACGAGCGGCGGCGTTGCGCGCCTCCGTGCCCGGCATTGGGATTATGAATCAGGAGAGCATTCTGAAGCCCGGTAGTCATTCGATTGCCGAGGTCGGTGTCCGTCTATCCGTCCATACATTCTATATAATGTGAGAGCAATCGCAGCATCTCTTCTGCGAAGATTTCCGTACGAGGGATTCATGGCCAGGGCCGGCGCCGCCATAAAAAACGAAATTGAAGATCTGCGCGAAAAGCTGCGCCATCACGAATACCGCTATTACGTCGCGGACGACCCGGAAATTTCTGATGCGGCCTACGACCGCCTCATGGGCAAGCTCAAGGAGTTGGAAGCCGCGCACCCGCAACTAATCACCGCGGATTCGCCCACAGTGCGCGTCGGCGGGACCCCGCGCGAAGGTTTTCAAACTTACCAGCATGCGCGGCCCATGCTAAGTCTGGATAATGCGTTTTCCTATGATGCGCTGCGCGAATTCGACCGCCGCGTGGGGGAAAACAGCGGCCGCGAGAAAATCGAATACATCGCCGAGCATAAATTCGATGGTCTGAGCATTTCGCTGCAATACCAAAATGGAGCGCTCGCTCGCGGCGTGACCCGCGGCGACGGGCGTACCGGTGAAGACGTCACCCCCAACGTAAAGACCATCCGTTCGATACCGCTGCGCGTGGATCCGGCTGCGCTCAAAAAAGCGAAGTTGCCGCCGAATTTTGAAGTGCGCGGCGAAATTGTCATGCCAAAAAGGGCCTTCGCGGAATTGAACCGCCAGCAGGAGCTGAATGGCGGCAAGATTTTTGCGAATCCGCGCAACGCCGCCGCCGGCGGGGTCCGCGTGTTGGATTCTTCGATCACTGCGTCGCGACGGCTGGAATTTTTTTCTTACTACCTGCTGGTCGAGGGACGTTCGCCATTCACGAAGCTTTCGGAGTCCTTGCAGGCGTTGAAGGAAATGCGCTTCCGCGCCTCGGCGGACTGGAAGTTGTGCGATGGAATCGAACAAGTGCTGAAATATTGCGATAACTGGGAAGACAAGCGCGAGAAGCTACCCTACGAAATCGATGGCGTGGTCGTGAAAGTGAATTCCATCCCGATACAAAACGAATTGGGATACACGGCGAAAGCCCCGCGCTGGGCCATCGCCTACAAATATCCTGCGCGTCAGGAAACCACCGTGGTCAATGATATTCAGGTGAACGTCGGGCGCACCGGGACGCTTACCCCCGTGGCGTTTTTGGAGCCGGTGCAAGTCGGGGGCGTCACCGTGAGCCGTTCCACGCTGCACAACATGGATGAAATCGAACGCCTGGACGTGCAGATTGGCGACACCGTGCTGGTGGAGCGCGCTGGCGAAGTAATTCCGCATGTGCTCAAAGTCGTGAAGGAAGGTGCGGATCGCAGGCCCTTCCGCATGCCGGAAAAGTGCCCCGAATGTGGCAGCACCATTCACAAGGCTCCAGATACGGTGGCTTATCGTTGCGTGAACGCGGTGTGCCCGGCAAAGAGAAGGGAATCGCTGCTGCACTTTGCAGGCCGCCACGCCATGAATATCGACGGCCTGGGAGAAAAAATCGTCGATCAACTCATCGAAAAGGGATTAGTGCGCGACGTTGCGGATTTGTATTCGCTGAAGCTGGACAAATTGGTCGCGCTGGAACGCTTCGCGGAAAAATCCGCGCAAAATTTGTTGGATGAAATTGAAGCCAGCAAAATGAACAGCCTCGCGCGGCTCATCTACGCTCTGGGTATCAGTTTTGTAGGCGAGCGCACCGGAGAATTGCTGGCGGGCCACTTTTCCTCGGTAGAGGATCTTGCCGCCGCCACTCAGGAGCAGCTCGAAGAAGTCTCCGAAGTGGGGCCAAAAGTAGCCGCCGCTATCACCGAATTTTTCTCTGAGCCGGCCAATCGGCAACTCATCAAAAAACTGCACAAAGCCGGCGTGCACCCCACCATGGAAAAGCGCCAAATAAAAAGCGACAAATTCGCAGGCAAATCCTTTGTCTTCACCGGCGGACTCGCCAATCGCAGCCGCGAAGACGCCGCCGAAATCGTAAAGCAACACGGCGGAACAATTTCCGGCTCAGTCAGCAAAAAAACAAATTACGTCGTTGTGGGCACCGACCCCGGCTCGAAACACGATAAAGCCAAAGCGCTTGGCGTAACGGTCCTCACAGAAAAGGAATTCGAGAAATTACTCGCGTTAGGTTAGCGGTAGCTACTGGTGCCCGACTTTTCTAATGACTAACAAATCTCATTCTTTCCGGCCGAACCATCAAATACGGCCTTCGGCTAACTTAATCATCGTGTATAGCGCGTGATTTATCGGCGTGGCTACCCCGAGTTCCTCGCCGCGTCTGGAAATGTAGCCGTTCAGAGAATCGATTTCCGTGCGCTTGCCACGCAGCATGTCCTGCGCAGTCGACGATAAAGCCCCGGACATTTGTGTAGCAATCTTGCATGCCCCAGCGAATGCGGCGTTTGCATCTTCTACTCCCACAAGGGTAATGCCGGCTGCATGGGCCACCACGACAAACTCTTCCACCAGAGATTGCACAACTTGCCGCGCATCAGCGCTTGCAGCGATTTGCCCGTATTTCACGCGGCCCAGCGCGGAAATGGCGTTCAGGGCGCAATTCCAAAGTAGCTTGGTCCATAATTCGCCCACAATATTGTCGGTGATTCGGCAAGGGATTCCTGCGTGCGCAAAAATCGCAGCAAGATGCTCAGTGTTTTCAGTTTTCGGACCAAGCGCCAAATCTCCGCGACCCACATGCTTGATTTCTCCGGGCTCCGGTACGGAAGCCGCGACATATACAACTGCAGGCAAGACTTCGAGATTGGCCGCAGCACGAATCTGTTCCACGTTATCCACGCCGTTTTGCAGACTGACGACCAAAGCACCGGGCGCGAGCAAAGGGGCCAGTTGTCTGGCGGTGGAGGCGTTGTCGGTGGTCTTCACGCAGAACAAAATAATCTCTGCTCCAGCGGCCGCCGATAGTTCCGTGGAAGCCTGCACGCGGACCTTTTCCTGAAATTGCAACGTATCCAGAAAAAGACCGTTTTTATTTACGGCTTCAACGAAGGCTGGGCGACCGATCATGGTCACGGGCGCTCCGGCCCGCGCCAGCAGACCCCCGAAATATCCTCCCACCGCGCCTGCTCCTACCACGGCGATACTCGGCCAGTTTTCTTTTTGCGTCATGAGATGGTCACCGGAATTTCAGCAGCATAAGTTCTCCAACATAGCCGCCGAATATTGTATATGCGCAGCTGACGTGGACTTGCAGGGTATACTTAAACCAGCGGGCGGGCCGGGTAATCGCTGGCTGTTGGGCCGCAAGGCGCAGCAGCGGGAGGAAAGTCCGGACACCGTCCTGAGGCATGGCCAACAATTTCTTGGCCAGAACTCTTGACAGGGCAACGCGCCTGGTAACGCCAGGGGGCTTCGCTACAAAGCGACGCCACGGATAGTGCCACAGAAAATTAAACCGCCGGCGGAGCGCAGCACGGTGGCATCTCGCAGGCAAAACCTGCGAGACGTCTCGCAATGCTCGCACGTAGGTAAGGGTGAAAAGGTGGGGTAAGAGCCCACCGCCTCGCTAGCAATCGCGAGGGCACGGAAAACCCCGCGTGGTGCAAGGCCAAATAGGAGGGGAGAGCTGGCCCGGCTCATTGAGCGGCGTTCCTGCAAAGGAACGCACTCCAATTTACGCGGCGCAAGCCCCGTAAATTGAAAACCCTCGGGTAGGCTGCTGGAGTCCTGGTGCGAACCGGGACCTAGAGGAATGATTGCCGCGGTTTTGCAGCGCGCCATGCGCGTTGCAAAACCGCACAGAATCCGGCTTA